>Ga0316231_1000115_pt1 | contig 129212 bp, 107 predicted proteins | sample TBH18027metaG_FD_206002 | JGI IMG/M metagenome (GOLD analysis project Ga0316231, IMG submission 206002) | Freshwater microbial communities from Trout Bog Lake, Wisconsin, USA - TBH18027 | ecosystem: Environmental > Aquatic > Freshwater > Lake > Hypolimnion/Profundal zone | place: USA... | reverse complement strand
CGCGCTTTGAACTCCGCACTGTGGTTTCTTCTCTTCTGTTTCATGTCTCTGTTGGTTTTGGTTATACCCCAGAGACCCTCCGAAATCTAACGATCTCACTGGCTCCGTTTCAGCGCGCCACCTCTATCAGCACGGCATCGCCGATGATTTTCCATCTCGGATCCAGGGGCGGGGAGGGGAGGGCCGTCCTCCGGAAGAACATCGCGCAGCTCAGCGAGTGGAGGTGGTCCAGTCTCGTGTGCCAACGGTTCGGAACCATGATTCTCCGATAGCAGACCGGCTGGAGTTTGTAGTCCAGAAGCAATGCGTCCCCCAACAGAACATCGAGGCCAGTCGAGTTGCTTGAAGCTGGGTGTGATGATCGTGAAGTGCATGTCACCTACTTCTCTTTGATGACAAACCGAGTTTTCCCACGATCTGCGGGAATTTCACGAACTGCGGAAAATTTCACTGGCACACAATTGTTGATTAGTTTCCGAACTCTGCCGGATACTATTTCGATCACGGCGTTTGTTCTCTCACTTGAGGATGGAAGGTATTTTATTTCCAGAGATTGGTCGATGCGCTGGACAACTTGGAACTGTTCAACCGCTTCAGGATAGTCATCAAAAAGTGTTGTCCAGAATTCCCCGCTTACAGACTGGCCATTGGGAAAAGTCAAAAGATCACTAATGCGCCCTTTCACTGGAGCCATTCGGGGGAAAGGAAGTCCGTAATGCTTCTGGTCGCTCAGATAAGCACCCATATCACCGATTTCATATCTGATTAATGGGAATGAGAGGTTTTCGAGATCGGTGACCAATAGCCGTCCTTCGTTTCCATCTGGGACAGAACGATTTGAAGTGTCTACAGCCTCGATTCTTCGCAAGTCATGGAACACGGAGAGTCCAGTGGCCCACGGAGTCTCGCTCGCCATATAAAATATCTCGCACGAACCATACTGGTCATAAACTTTGGAATGAAAAGCGGCCTCAATTCGGTTTCTGTGAACTTCTGTCAATGGTGCGGAAGTGACCCATATGGCTTTCGGGGACCACACAGCCAATCCATGCTTTAAAATATACTGCGCCACATGATCCACTGCACCTAAATACCCATGTAGTATACTTGGCCTTTTTTGGTTGCAACGTGCAATCCACAGATTTATGGAATCATCAGTCAAGAGCGAGGCATTAAGCAGAATTCGTTTTCTGGGATACCAAATCCCCGCATCGACGAGACGCCGGATTATACCCATAGACGGCTCCCGGTAAATGGTAGCAATATCATCACCCCCATCGGCATCCCACCAAGATAACATCCTCCACAGGGCAGCGGCTCTCGGAGTAGATTTGGGATGGTAGACGCACACCGGTTGGCCGGTGCTTCCTCCGGTCGAAATGAGATTGCATTGGCTGGTTTTCACATCGTGGCAGAGTATGTTCTCTCCTGATTCACGAATGTGGTTTCTCGTCAGGGGTGGAAGTTGTTCAAAATATTCCTTGTCAAGGACCTTTTTTCCCAAAAAATCACAACCGGCATAGAATTGCCGATAAAACGGACATTTCTGAAAGGCATTTAGAACAACACGGTTAACCATCTGCCAGTGCAGGGACTCCAATTCATCCACCGAAAGGTTTTGATTTTTGAGGAGAGTTTCATAAGCACGAATTGTCCCTGGCTTGAGAAGTTCATATTTGCCCCTATAAATAGAGGCCTTTATGGATTTACTTGGCGTCATAAAGTGAACCCTTTGCTCCAAGGCAACCAACGGTCGGCCAGATGCCGGGCACATCGCCCGAGATTTTTACGCGCGATCCCGAAGCTGTTTTCCACAGGGCTGTTTCCACAAGGTGGCTCCGGTAAGCATGGCACAGGTATCGCCGGATCCGATGCAGGACTACTACGAAAGGCTGAAATATCCGGGGAGGCCAGCGGTTTTCGGCCCACCACCGCTCCAATTCGCCGCTGGGTTTGGCACTGAGGTTGGATCCTGTGAACGCATAAGCGGAGAGCAGCTCTCCGCAGGCCCGCACCCTCTTCCCCGATCCAAGGAAGTGATCCATCAGCACGGCATCTCCGATGACCTTCCACCTGGGATCCAACGGAGGCCCCGGCAAGGCGGAGCGTCGGAAAAACATGGCGCAGCTCAGCGAGTGGAGGTGGTCCAACCGGGTGTGCCAACGGCTCGGCACCATGATCCGGCGATAGCAGACCGGCTGGAGCTGGGAGTCCACGAGCAACGCATCCCCCAGGAGGACATCCAGAGAGCCAGAGAAGATTTCCGCCACCTTGCCGAGCGTTCCCGCGAGATACTGCTCGTCGCAGTTCAGCCAGGCGCAGATCTCGCCGGAAGACCTCGCCAGCCCGCGGTTGATCGCGTCATACATCCCGCTGTCGGATTCGCAATAAATGGCGATGCGGTAGCGGGATGTGGAAGATTGGAGGCCGGAGATTGGAGATGGGCAGGTCCTATCATCGATCTTCAATCCTCGATCTCCTGTGCTCGCGAAGACGAGCGCCCCATCCCGATAAAAGTCGGCGCCGACCTCGCGGGCGAAGTCCTCGATCCCCGGAGATCCGGCGTCCTGGATGATGTGCTCGACCGCCAAGGGCGGGATTGTTGATTTTTCCGGAGGAGCCGAACTTCCCGATCTCCGATCTCCGATTTCCGATATTCCCGCCGGAGGCGGAATCTGGTCGCGGACGCTCGCCACGCAGAGCCGCAGCCAGTCGAGTTGCTTGAAGCTGGGGGTGATGATCGTGAAAGTCATAGAGGGAGTTTATCCCGGTCTCTTCGTCAAGAGAAAGCAAATCAGAACGGGGGCGACTCCTCCCCCCGTCCCGCCCCAGCTTGTCGCCGAAATTCTCCGGTTGCCCGTGGCAGATAATCCCGAGCCTCGCGGCGTGCGGATTGAAGATCCGCGCTTTTGAGTTTGTGCCAAGCAGGGCGACCTGCTACCTTCCGGTTCACAAACAGGGCAGTTAGCTCAGCGGTAGAGCGGTAGTTTTACACACTATTGGTCGGGGGTTCGATCCCCTCACTGCCCATTTTTTACTCCATGAAATTCCAGACCAGCCAGGTGGGCGCGGGCCCGTTGTATTTCAACGTCACTTCCTTTGTGGACATCCTCATGGTTCTGGTGATCTTCATGCTCGTCGCCTGGTCCACCGCGAAGATCGAGTCCGACGTGGGGATCCAGCTTCCTACTTCCAGTTCCTCCACTCCGAGGAATCCGGCCCCGACTCCCGTGATCGTCAATGTGCGGGCCGACGGGTCCATGGCGGTGAACCAAAAGGAGATGACCGACAGCGGCCTGATCCGGATGCTCGGCCAACTCGTCAAACTTCAACCCGGGCAGGTGGCCGTTGTCAGGGCGGACCGCCATGTTCCCTACGAGCGGGTGCTGAAAGTTTTGGATTACTGCCGGGAGGCCGGGATCAGCCAGGTTGGTTTCAGCGCCCTCATGCCTCCGAAATCCGGATCAGGAAACTGATTCTCCAGCAGATTTTTATCCTTTTCGCTTGTTGCTGGCGATTTTTTGCCAGCAGGTCGGACTTCTGCTGGCGTTCAGCAGGTGTCAATAGTTGGCACGATGATTGCTTTTGGTCATTTGCAGATCATTAAGTCTGCAAAAACCAAAAAACAACCATGTTCAGAACCAACCATCTATTGGCGACCTTGGCTGCTGCGCTTCTTGCAGCCGGATCGTTCTTCACCCCGAATGCGGCGTTTGCGCAAAGTGCCGCGGCAACCCCTGCGCCACCCGCGCCCACCCTCGAACAACGCGTCGCGGGTCTTGAGGCCTACCTCAACAACGGGGATCCGACCACAGTCCTGAAGGCGGCCGACGGAAACATCCCCGCCGGGCTCACAACTCCCTCCGTGGGGGTGAGCGGACCCGGCCACACGGCCTGGATGATGACCGCGGCGGCATTGGTGCTGTTCATGACGCTGCCCGGTCTGGCGCTTTTCTATGGCGGCTTGGTCCGCGATAAAAACGTGCTTTCCGTCTTGGCGATGTGCTTGGGCATTGCCGGCTTGGTCACCATCCTGTGGTGGGCGGTCGGTTACAGCCTGGTCTTCGGGAAGAGCTTTGGCAGCCCGTTTCTTGGCGGGACCGAGGCGTTTTTCTTGAACGGGGTCACGGCCGCGCCGAACACGGACTACGCCTACTGGGTTCCGCAGAGCGTGTTCTGCATCTACCAGCTCACGTTTGCGATCATCACCCCGGCGCTCATCTTCGGGGCCACGGCGGAGCGGCTGAAATTCATCCCGCTCATGACGTTCACCTTTTTGTGGATGTTCGTGGTCTATTTCCCGCTGGCGCACATGGTTTGGGGCAGCACCGGTCTCATGAACGGCGTCTGGAATGCGGACGCGAAGATTCCGGCGATCGACTTTGCCGGCGGAACGGTGGTGCACATGTCATCGGGCTGGACGGCGCTCATCCTGTGCATGATTCTCGGAAAGCGCGTCGGGTTTGGCAAAGAGCCAATGCCCCCGCACAGCATGGTTCTCTGTATGGTCGGCACCGGGATGCTCTGGGTCGGCTGGTATGGGTTTAACGCGGGCAGCGCGGTTGGCGCCGATTGCGTGGCGGCGAATGCGTTCCTGACGACGACGTTGGCCACCGCGGTCGCCTCGTTCGTGTGGGGGCTGTCCGAGCTGATTTTCAAGGGCAAGCCCAGCGTGCTTGGTTTCTGCTCGGGAGCCGTTGCGGGTCTTGTCGTGATCACTCCTGCCTGCGGTTTTGTCAACTCGACCGGCGCGGTGATCATCGGCGTGGTTGCCGGCTTCGTGCCGTTCCTCGCCGTGACCTACCTCAAGAAGCTCCTCGGCTACGATGACGCCCTGGATACCTTCGGGGTCCACGCCGTCGGGGGAACGGCCGGCGCTTTCCTGACCGGTGTCCTTGCGGACCCGGCCGTGAACTCCAACCTGGTCAGCGATGCCTACGCCGCCAAGAACGGCCTCAAGGCCGCTGTCCTGGGCCACACGCTCTGGATCGCGCAGCTGGAGGCGATTGCCATCACCCTTGTGCTGGCGGTCGTCGGCACAACGATCATCGGGTTCATCGTCAAGTTCGTGATCGGCCTGCGGCCTTCGCAGGAAGACGAGTCCGCAGGGCTCGACATCACGGATCACGGCGAAGAAGGCTACATCCTCAACAAGTAATCGAAACGACCATCTAGAAAAACACTCATATGAAAAAAGTCGAAGCAATCATCAAGCCGTTCAAGCTGGAAGAAGTCAAAGACGCGCTGGCCGACCTCGGGATCGAGGGGATGACGGTGAGCGAAGTCAAAGGGTTCGGGCGGCAGAAAGGCCACACGGAAATCTACCGGGGCAGCGAATATACGGTGGACTTCCTTCCGAAGATCAAGATCGAGGTGGTGCTGGCAGACGCCTCGCTGGAGAGCGCGCTGGCGGCGATCGTGAAGGCGGCCAAGACCGGCAAGATCGGGGACGGGAAAGTCTTCGTCTCAGCGGTCGAGGAAGCGATCCGCATCCGCACCGACGAAACAGGCGACAAAGCTGTCTAGTCCAAGAGGGAACAACAGCATATTGCAAGGCGGCGGGAGAAGGAGAGCTCCTGCCGCCTTTGCATTTATCCGGGAAGCGGCGTTTTGCGACAAACGCCTCATCATCCGGGGAAATCCGGTTCCGGGTCTATGGCTTTCCTTTACGTGAGGGGCTTTCTGCCTTAGTATGTTCCCGATGGACTCTCCCCCGACCAAGCCAATGAGTTCCTCGCGGCCCTTGGAGGAGGCGGGGCTCCCTCAATTTCTGTTTCAGATCGGGTGGATGACATTTGCTGTTTTCCTGCTTTCCCAGGCGGGTGTGTGGTTTTCAAAATCCTCCTCCGGGATCATCAGTCCGATCTGGCCTTCAGCGGGGTTTGCTCTTGCGGTCGCGTTGATCTACGGCTTGGAGCGGGCATTTCCGGCGGTTTATCTCGGCACCCTCGCCAGCAATCTTCTGAACGGGGAACCGGTTGCATTCCTGTATGCGGGACCGGGCGGCTATGTTCTCGGGCTGGTGCTCAGTTGGGCGCTTCTCACGAAGAGCGTGAGGATCGACCTGACCTTCTCGAGCCTGAGGGATTTCGGGAAGTTCGTTGTCCTCGGCTGCCTTCCCGGACCGCTGCTGGCAGGGTTTTACGGCGTCCTGATTCTTCACTTGAGCGAGAACCTGTCCGCCTCTCAGATGGCCTCGGGGTATCTTGGCTATGTCCAGACGAACGCCTTCGGAACCCTTGTCTTTTGCCCGTTGTTCCTCTTCGTGCTTCGGCGGCAGGATTTTCGTCCGCCAACAGTGATCGGGCGCTACGAGTTGCTGGGATACTCGCTGGCGCTCGCGGGTTTTGTCTGGGTCCTGATCCATGACCCGGGGGTAGGGCAAAGTGTCCGCTTCGTCTCCATCGGAGGAGTGCTCATGCTCTCCATGCTGGTGTCCATCCGGTTCGGGCTCCGCACGGCGACGCTCTTCCAGGCCATGTTCATCTTCCTCGTTCCGGCCTTTGCCGCGATGATTCCCTCCCGGCTGATCGATATGAGGACCGTTCCGGGCGAAGGGGGGTTCCAACTCTCCGCCCACGGGCTCGCCTTTGTATCGAGTTTGGGCTGCCTGCTGGTGGCGGCGTTTCGGGATGAGCTTGCATCGCTCCGCATGAAATTTGCCTTGGCGTTGTCCTCCGCCGATCTCTGTGTCTGGGACTGGAGCCCGTCCGGCTGGGCGTGCCATGCCCCTTCTTGGAGTGAAAAGTTCGGGTTCGCCGGCTCGAAGATGATTTCTGAGGAGACGGTCCACGGTCTCGTGCATCCGGATGATCTTCCCGCGTTCGAGGAAAATTTCCGGCGCCTGGCCGCGTCGGAGATCCCGCAGTGGAGCCAAATCATCCGGATGAGGGATGTCGCCGGGCGATGGCTGTGGATCCAGCTCGATGCCAAGCCGGTCCGCCGCACGGCCGATGATGTCATCGCTGCGGTGGCGGGAGTGATGCGTGACATCACGGGAGAGCGTGAAGCCGTTGCGAACCGGATTTCGGCGATCGAGACCGAAGCCCAGCTCCGCACGCTCCGCAGCCAAATCAACCCGCACTTCCTTTTCAACGCCCTCAATAGCGTCCGGGCCATGATCGGACGCCAGGACGCGAAAGCCAAATCGATGATCACTTCGCTGGGGAGCCTTCTCCGGGAGGTTCTGGCCGGCAAGGACGCCAAGCTGCAATCCGTGGAGAAGGAGCTCGATATCGTGCGGGATTACCTCGAAGTCGAGGCCATCCGTTTCGGGGATCGTCTGCGCTACAGGATCGTATGCCCGCCGGATTTGCTTTCGCAGCGGGTGCCCGGCATGCTGGTTCTCACGCTGGTCGAGAATGCGGTGAAGCACGGGGTTTCCAAGCTGGAGAAAGGGGGGGGGATCGAGATTATTATCGCCCATGCGCCGGACTCGGGCGCACTGGTGGTCTTCGTTGTGAACGACGGTTGGCTTTCAGTGGATGACACTGGCAAGGCGGCTTACAGCGGACAGGGGCTCATCAACACCCGCGAGCGAATCCTGCTCGCCACCGGGGGGCGCGGGAGCTTTGAAATTCACGAGATCCCCGGGCCGCGTGTCGAGGCGATCGTTCTCCTGCCGTTCGATGAAAGATTTCGCCGCACCGATGTCAGGCGGACAGATTTATCGGATGAGCGGGAAACCGGAGGGCTCATGGGTCTGGAGGAAGAAAAATCACCCGCCCGAAGCGATTAGTGTTGTGCATGTGCCGGGTGTCGTTGCATGATTTGTTGCATCCCTCTTTATGAAAACTGTCCTTGTGGTCGAAGATGAAGCGGTGGCTCTGGAAGATCTGAGAGATTCGCTTCTGGAGATTGATCCCGTTTTGGAGATTGTCGGGGTTCAGACGGCCATGGAGGCTCTGGAGCTGCTCGGTTCCAGAAAAAGCGACAACCCGAAGAATTTTGACGGAATTTTTCTGGATATCGAGCTTCCGGGCATGAGCGGCATTCAAATGCTGGAACGTCTTCCCAAGCCGATTCCGCCGACCATTCTCGTCACCGCGCACGCGATGATGGCGTTGGATGCATTCGGCCTCGGGGTGATCGGATGCCTGCTCAAGCCGGTGGACCAGCAACGTCTCCGCCGGGCCTATTCCCAGATGAAGGCGATCGCCGATGCCCCCAAACCCAGCAGCCAGGATTCCAATTTTGAAAGGGGTTCTGAAAGCCGTGTGCTGCTGCGGGACCGGAACGGGATCCACATGGTGCACGTCCTCGATTTCACCCACCTCACCGAGGAACGCGGATCCACCCGGATCTTTTTCGGCAATCACAGCGTTGTGGTCCCCCATCGCCTCGGCGATATGGAGGCCGGGCTGGATCGCGAGTTCTTTTTCCGGGTCAACACTTCGACGATTGTCAATTTGGACAAAATCACGCACTTCACCACCTCGCCCACGGGGTTGTTTGTCGCGGGGCTTCCTGATGGAACAACCGCCGAATTCAGCCCTGACCGCTCGAGGATTTTTCAGGAGCGCTACGAACTCTAGAGCGGACAGCCCCCTGGCTTGGGCTCAGTTTTTTCAGTGCATTCGATGCCGCGATGGCCCATTCGGGAAAGTCCGGTGGGAGGGGAGCGCAAAACTGCATTGCTTTTCCGGTCTCCGGGTGGGTGAAGGAAATCTTCCATGCGTGGAGGAAGTGCCGCGCGTGTCCGCCCCTGCGCCCGTAGAGCGGATCTCCCACGATCGGATGCCCGAGGTGCTTGAGGTGGACGCGGATCTGGTGGGTGCGTCCGGTGCGGGGCTGGCATTCCATGAGGGTTTTTCCCTCGAAGGAAGCGAGCACCCGGTATTGGGTGAGCGATTCCCGCCCGCGTTCGTTGACCGCCATTTTCTGCCGGTGGACGGCATGCCGGCCGATCGCGGCCTCGATCTTGCCGTGCGGCATGCGGGGGATTCCCTCGACGAGCGCGAGGTAGGATTTTTTTACGAGGCGGTCGGCGAACTGCCCGGAGAGCGATTGGTGGGCGGAGTCGGTTTTTGCGACGACGAGGCATCCGCTGGTTTCCTTGTCGAGCCTGTGGACGATGCCGGGCCGCTCGACTCCGCCGATGACACTCAGGCCGGCGCAGTGGAAAAGCAGGGCGTTGACCAGAGTGCCTTCCGCATTTCCGGCACCGGGATGCACGACCAGTCCGGCCGGCTTGTTCAGCACCAGAACCGAGACGTCTTCATGGAGAATGTCGAGCGGGATGTCCTGGGCTTTGGCGACAGCGGGTCCGACTTCGTCGGGAACCGTCACGCGGACCTCGTCTCCGGCACAGAGCGTCTGGGATGGCCGGGCTTCGGCACCGTTCACGAGCACGCACCCTTCGCGGATGAATGTCTGGAGGCGCACACGGGAAAAAGCCGGCAGCACCGCGCTCAGATACCGGTCCAGACGGAGGCGCGCTCCCTCATCTCCCACAATCCATGTTTCGCTATTCATTCCGGCTTTTGCATTGCGGGATCCCTGACAACTGGTAGTTTGTTCCGCAGTCGTTATTTTGACTCCTGCCGACCATAATGGCAAACGAATCTTCCTCCATCCCCGAGTCCGCCGAGACATTGGATGACGCAATGCCCGTGGAATCGGGCTCCCAGAGCGTCTTCGAGTCCTGTCCCTCCTGCCAGACCATCATGGATATGTCCGACGTGATGCCGTTCACGGAAGTCACCTGTCCCAATTGCCGGCACCGGATGCGGGCGCGGAAGCATTTCAACCACTTCACGCTGATCGAGCCGATCGGCGAGGGCGGCATGGGATCGGTCTTCAAGGCGCTCGACAACAACCTGAACCGTTACGTGGCGCTGAAGATTCTTAAAAAAGAGATCAGCGCGAACGAGGAGGAGCAGGAAAAGCTGGCCAAGGAGGCGAGGCTCACGGCGGCGATCAACCACCCGCACGTGGTGAAGGTCTTTCATTTCGGCCGCGATCACGGGCAGTTTTATCTGGCGATGGAACTGGTCGAGAAGGGCTCCCTCGATGATCTGCTGGCGGTCCAAAAACGGGTGGGCGAGGCGCAGGTGCTGGAGGTGGGGATGCAAATCGCCATGGGGCTTGGTGCCGCGCTGGAACTCGACCTCATCCACCGCGACATCAAGCCCGGGAATATTCTTTTCGCCGATGCCCACACGGCCAAGCTCGTGGACTTCGGCCTGGCGATCGTGATGGATGAGGAAGCGTCGGTGCGCGGCGAAATCTGGGGAACTCCCTACTACATCGCTCCCGAGAAGCTCGACAACCATCCCGAGGACTTCCGGAGCGACATCTACAGCCTCGGGGGAACGCTTTTCCACGCGCTCGCCGGACGTCCGCCCTACGAGGCCGAATCCGCTTCCATGGTGGCTCTCAAGCAGCTCAAGAGCCAGCGGGTCAGCCTGCAGGCGTTTGCCCCGGATGTCTCGAGCGAGACGGCCTACGTGATCAACCGCATGATGGCGAAAAACCCGGACGAGAGGTATCAATCCTACGAGGACTTGATCGGCCACCTCAGCTACGCCCGCGACAAGCTCATGGAGCGGTCGCGCAAGCCGCTCCAGCCGAAGCAGCGCGTTGTCTTGGAGACCGAGCAAACGCGCAACCTGAGCGCGATCCTGTCGCTGGTCCTGTTGGGGGTTGTCCTTCTCGCGGGGCTTGGCGTGTATCTCATGCGCGACAAGCTCTTCCCGGCGACGTCCGAGGTGGAGAAAACCGCCGCGCGACTGAGCCCGGAGGAGGCGCAGGCGCAGTTTCTGTCCGGGGTCACGACACTTTCGCATGGCGATTTGGATCGGGCACGGGCCGAGTTCCAACGGCTTGCGGGCCAGCCCGACTACCCGCAACCACAGAAGAGCTGGGCCGTCTTGAACAGCGCATTGGCTGCTCTCATGCTCGGGGATGCGCCCCCTGCGCTCGAGAGCTTGAAAAAGCTGACCCAGGCAGGCCTCTACTCCACAACACAGGAAGACCAGCACCTCGCCAATTTTTTTGTGGAGGTCGGACGTGTCGTCGGACAGAACAAACCGATCCCCGTATCGATCCGCTCGTTGTATGACGCCAAGAACGAGGTTTTTGCGCTTTTGATATTCGCGGTTTGGGACTGGGAAGCGAAGTCCGCATTTTCCGATGCGGGCCCACTTTTGCAATCATTTCTGGGGCGAGTTCCCTCGGACAACTGGGCTTTCCAATACAAGCCGCTGGCCGAAAAATACCTCGCGGATTGGAAGCTCCTCGAACCGCTGGAGAAAGGGATCGAGAAGGTGGATTCCCCCGCGGCGGCCACGGCTTTCCTGAACCAGATCAAGAGCGCACGGTCGCAGATCCAGACCGGAACCAAGGTCAGCGAGCGGCTCGACGCGCTGGAGAAGACGGCCAAGGCCGCAAAACCCTGAACCCGGAGCCGCCGTGCCGGGAGCTTGCGAAAGGAGTTTTTTGGGTGATAAACAGGAATCCATAAAAGTGGCCGAGGAAAAAAACATTCCTGTGCGTGACTTGTGCGAAAGTCTGTTTAAAGATTACCAGTTCGGGCTTGGCCTGATCCGCCGCAACAGCGGACGCACGGAGTTTCTGATCCCCGCGGGTGCGGTGGATGCTCCCGACCGCGTCCTGAGCCAGTGGGTCGTGGCCTCCTATCGCGACAATCCATGAGATACCTAAAAGCCACAATTCTGATCGGCACGGTTTCCGCCACCATCGTGCTCGTCTTGTATGCCACGGGCTGGCTGACGAACACGCTCGATCTCGTGTCGCTCCAGGCCTACAAAATGAAAAAGCCGCTGGTGACGCAGCAGGGCGTCCATGTGGCCTTGATCGCCATCCTCGCCTTTGCCGCCGCATGGACCACCGTGGATATCACCCGGCCGGTCCTCAAGGCGATCGTGGCGCTGGGAGCGGTGATTCTTCTTCTGACCGGATCCATGGTCTTCGCTCTCTACAATGTCTATTTTTCGCCGTTCCCGTCGATCTTCGCGATCCTGACCAGCTTCCTCATCGGGCTGGCCTACGGGCGCACCGGGAGCGGCTCGCGGAAAAAAGTGATGGAGCGCCTGTTCGGGCAACGGCTGTCGCGGGGGGCGTTCAACGAGCTGGTCAATTCGAACACCCCGCTGCATTTTCCGGGTACCTTGCAGGAGGGGACCGTGCTGGTGGTGGCCGTCCACAACCATTCCGAGCTGATGGAACTTCTCACGCCGGAGAATTATGCGGCGATGACCAATCTTTATCTCCGCACGGCCTCGGACTACCTGGTCGAGGTCGGCGGGTATCTCGACGAGTGCGGCGGGGAGAGCGTGCGGGTGGTTTTCGGCGCTCCCGTCCCGGACGACAGGCATGCCGCCAAGGCCTGCCGCGCAGCTCTGGACCTTGCGGCGAGGCTCGATGACCTCAACCGCGAATGCGACGCCACCTGGCAGCGGCGGCTGGATTTCCGGATCGGCATCAACTCCGGCGAAATGATTGCCGCCGCGTATGGCGGATCGCGTTTGGGCAGTTTCAGCGTCGCCGGTCCGGTGGTCGAGTTCGCCCGCCGGCTCTGCTCCGCATGCGCCACCTACGGGTGCAAAATCCTCATCGGGCCAGAGACCTACGAGCCCGCCGCGGAGACTTTGGAAGTCCGTCCGGTCGAGGTTGTGAAATCCACCGGAGATCGCCGCCGCATCGAGCTCTACGAGATCCTCGCCCCCAAACACGGCCTCTCGCCCGAACGCGAGCGCAGCCGCAACCATTACTGGACCGGCGTCCTCCACTACCGCGAACGCCAGTGGGACAAGGCGATCGAGGAATTTTCCAAAGCCCGCATCACCGGGATCCCCGACGCCGTCCTCGACTACTACATCCGCCGCGTCGAACGCAGCCGCCGCGGCGAGGAGGAGGTCAACAAAGACCAGATGCTCCTTTTCAGCGCGGCTTCGTAGATATCACCAACATCGTGTACGCCGAGTTCGAGGTGAATTGCCCCGCTCAAGGTTGCTGCTGAGCAAGCGCGTTAAAATCCCCGCTGGGCCTCGCTGAGACAGGGAGCATAGGCGTCCCGCCTGTGTGTGGCACTGGCTTCGCTGCGAGAATCAGTCTCCAAGCAGGCGGGACGCCTGTTCTCCCTTGCTCATCTTTTGATCACCCCCGTGTTATCTGGGGATGCGCTTGTTCGCGTGACACCGAAATCATGTGGCATTAGGGTTTTCGCCCTAGGATGGATCCTTCCACTCAAGCCATTTCAGCAAAATCTGATCCTGATCGGTCGAGGCTGCCTTCCTGGTTCTGGCCATTGGTCGTGGTCTTGGGTCTTCTGGTGGGCCTCCATTTTTCGGGGGTAAGCCACGTGCTGAACCGTTCGCTCTTTGACGGGTTGCAGAAGCTTCAGGCCAACCCGGACGGCTGGGCGGATGGGTTCGTGTTGGTTCTGATCGATGAAACTTCGCTGAAGGAGATGAGTGATCCGGCCTTGACCACCCGGCCGGTGAGATGGCCCTGGCCCCGGGATTTCTTCGCCGCACTGCTTGTCGCTCTGGAGAAGGGAGGAGCCAAACAGATTCTGGCCGACCTGACATTCACGGAAAGGTCCGAAGACGAATGGAAGGACTTTATTCTGGCATCTTATGCTGCTGCCTGCCCGGCAGTGGTTCTGGCCGAGCAGGAGTCGGTTTCGCAGATCCTCTGGCCCCCCGATTTCCAAAATGCCCACCCGTCTTTGAATCTTTCCCGGCGGATCGCGGTCGCCCGCCATCAACCGGACAGCGACGGGGTTCTGCGCGAATACGATGCGAGCCGGTCGCTGGCATCCGGAGGGGTTTCGTCTCCCCGTCCGGAAGTATCTCTCCTGCGCTGGCCCAGCAACTTGTCCGCCCTGGCGAAAAAATATCCGCAGCGGGTTCTCTCCGCTTCGGCATGGGTCAAGAGCGGGCAGGAGATCATGAAGCAGGCGGCGCAACTGTTGGGGGACAACGAGGCCGATCCGGAGGCGCTGGCCGCCATTCTTCCCCGGATTCCCGTGCCGGAGGGACTGGATCTGGTCAAGGGAAAAACGGTGTTTGTCGGAGTCAACGCGGCGGCGGCCTTCGATGTGAAGGCCACGCCTCTCAGCGCGGTCGAACCCGGGGTGATGTATCATCTGGCGGCGTGGTCGAATGCCCAAAAGCACAATGGGATCCGGCCTTCCGGTATTCCCGTCCTGCCGCTCGCCCTGCTGCTGGGTTCGCTGTTTCTTTTTTTCGGCGTGAATGAAAAAGTGCGGGTCGGCACTCTGATCGGATTTGGGCTGGTGTTGCTGCTGGCGGTTGGAGGCCTGACCTGGGTGTCATTTCAAAACAACATCTGGCTGCCGCCTTCCGACATTGCCCTCGGCATCCTGCTCGGGGTTGGCACCGCTGCCGTCAACAATTGGCGGGAGGAGATTCAGCGCAAACGGCAGGTGAAAGCCCTTTTCGGGAGCTATGTTTCCTCCAAGGTGCTGGACAAATTGTTGGCCAACCCTGAAGCCGTCAAACTCGGAGGCGAGAGCAGGGAACTGACAATCTATTTTTCCGATCTGGCCGGATTCACCGATTTGTCCGAGGGCCTGGATCCAGCCGAGCTTCTCGAAGTCGTCAACACTTACCTTGAGGAAATGAGCCCGTTTATCATCGAGAACCGCGGCTACCTCGACAAATACATCGGCGATGCCATTATGGGGGTGTTCGGTTCGCCCGAGGTGATTCCGGACCACGCCGCGGCCGCTTGCAAGGCTGCTTTGGAGAGCCGCGATCATTTGCGCGGGCTCAGCGCCCGCATGATGGAACAGCGAGGGGTTGCGCTCCATGCCCGCATCGGAATCAACACCGGAGACATCATCGTGGGCAACGTCGGTTCGCGGAAAAAACGGAACTACACGGTCGTCGGGGATGCTGTCAACCTGGCCTCGCGGCTCGAGGGGGCCAACAAGGAATTCGGCACCACGATCATGCTGGGTGAAGACACGGCCGCGCAACTCGATGATCGCTTCGCGCTCCGCCCGATCGAGCTGCTGGCGGTCAAGGGGAAGAAAAAGCCGGTGCAGACGTATGAGCTTTACGAGTGGACGGTAAAGCTTTCCGACCGCCAAAAAAGCCTCCTCGACCATTTTCGGCGGGGATATGCGGCCTACCAGGCACGCGACTTTTCGGCCGCCCAGCAGGAATTTGAGATTGCCTGCCGGATCGATCCCGACGACGTATTGAGCCGGAAATATTCTGATCGTTGCAGCCATTTCCATGATGATCCACCCCCTTCCGATTGGGATGGGGTGTTCCGGATGACAAAAAAATAGGAGACCCATTATGACAAGATCGCTTCTTTTAGCCCTCGCCCTAGCGCTGCCGATGTCGGTCGCGATGGCATTCCAACCCGGCGGTAGCGCCTTCACAAAAAAGGAATTGACAGCCCTTCTTGACGGCCCCAAGCGCGAGGCTTCCTCCGGCGGGACCCTGCCATTCGCCACCAAAGTGAAGGTCTTGGCCGTCCAAGGAGTCTGGGTTCAGGTCAGCGCGAACGGCAAAACCGGCTGGATCTTCAACGGAAATCTTTCCGAGGATAAACCCGCCGCGCAAAACACCAGCACCCTGACCACGACCGCGGCGAACACCACGGCCGCCACGGCTGCCCGCCCGCTTTCCTCCGCCGCCAAAGAATATGCCGTGCGGACTAGCCACGGCTCCGCGGTGTCAGACATCGAATGGATGGAGCGCGTTGCCGACTCCGTCAGTTCCTCGGCAGTGAGTTCCTATATGAAGCAAAACGGCAAAGGAGAATTTTCCAAATGAAACGGGCGTTCATCATGGTCCTGCTGGCTTCCACTCCGGTCGTCCACGCGCAGTTTGGCGGCATCAGTTTTGATCCCCGTTCCATCGACCCGACACAAATCCTCGGAGGGGGAAAAAAGATCGTCACGGGAGCTACCGGTGTCGGAACAACCGAGGAACAGGCGATCGGAGGTGCTGTGGCGGTGGAAATCGTTTCAAAATATGGAGGGGTCTGGAAAAACGAGGCCGCCACCAGGCGGGTCAACCTGATTGGGAAAACCCTGGCGCGGTATTCTGATCGCTCCGGCCAAACCTGGCGCTTCGGGATCCTGGACAGCCCATCCATCAACGCGTTCTCCTCACCGGGGAACTACGTCTTCATCACCAGAGGCGCCTATGAGGCCGCCGCCAACAACAACGAATTGGCAGGGCTTCTTGCCCACGAAATCATCCATGTCACCCGGCGCCACGCGCTGCGGATCATCTCGCGCAACGAAACGGTCAGCGGGCTCTTCGACGTGGCCGGCGGCGTGGTCACCGATGTGAGGAGCTACGACATCGGCATCGACAAGGTCTCGGAGACATTGTTCAAGCACGGCTATGACTCCGGCTCGGAGTTTGATGCCGACAGCCGCGGGGCCAAACTCGCGGCCAGTGCGGGTTTTTCGCGCGACGGCCTTCGGAATTTCCTCAGCAAAATAAAGGATGGTGGAAGCTCCGTCTTCTCCACCCACCCGGCGATCAAAGATCGTCTGGCCAGGCTTTCCAAGTAAGCCGCCGCCCTGCCCGGGTTCGAAGCTGAACCATGTTTCGTAAACGAGAAAGCGCCGAGCCATGCCTGAGCAAAGGACTCAAGTGACGAAAAGGACAGACAAAGGCCGCCGCAGTCCTTCATCGTCCCTGAAGTCCCTTCCGTCCCTTTCCCCAACAGGCAGCTTCATCCCGCTCCACGGCGGCTATCAGGAACTCCTCTCCTACCAAAAGGCTTTGGTGGTCTATCAAGCCACGCTCCATTTCTGCGACCGCTTCATAGACAAGCGCTCCCGCACGCACGACCAGATGGTGCAGGCCGCCCGGTCCGGCAAACAAAACATCCTCGAAGGCAGCCAAGCCAGCGGCACATCCAAGGAGACCGAACTCAAACTCACCAATGTCGCCCGCGCCAGCCAGGAGGAATTGCTGGAAGACTACCGCGATTTCCTGCGCGCCCGCCGCATCGAGGAATGGACGCCCGCCCACCTCTACGCCCGACGCCTGCGCCGGCTCAACCGCACGCCCGGCGCGAATTACGAGACTTTCAAGAAAGGCACCGAACACCCCGACCCCGCCATCTGCGCCAACGTGATCGTCGGCCTGATCAAAGTCACCAACTACCTGCTCGACCAGCAACTCCGCCGCTTGGAACAGGATTTCCTGAATGAAGGCGGACTGCGCGAGCGCATGACCCGCGCCCGCCTCGCCGTCCGCTCCCGGGAACGACCGAAATGATCTTCTTGGAATTTGCCCAGAAACCCGTGCGGAGGATTGCGGGCAGATCATTTGATCAGACGGTGCTTGATGCTTGGGGGGACGGGAAGGCAAAATGTGCGATACCGTGAGAATCCATATTGCCTGCGGGAAAGTCCTTTTGAGACGGATCGTTTTCTGTTGCCTCTGCTTTTTCCCGGTGGCAACGAACGCATCGGCAGGCGGCGGAGGAAATCTCTCAATCAATATTCCGGATGAATTCTCGCTGACCGTTCGGATAGCCATCGGAAACTTTTCCCAGCCTGCCGATCCCAAGACCAAGGAACTCGAAAAGCAGTTCAAGATGGCAACCAAAGAGGGAGACGCCAAGGCCGAAGCGATCCTCGGCGCGATGTATGCCACAGGCACGGGAATCCGGCAGAGTGATCGTCTGGCTGTTCAGTGGTTCACGAAGTCTGCCGATCAAGGAAATGCCGAAGGGCAGGTGGGTCTTGGATTCATGCTCATGACGGGTAGGGGCGTTTCGAAAAACTCGGTGGAAGCGGCCAGGTTGTTTCGCGCTGCGGCAGATAATGGAAATGCCATGGCGGAGAACAATCTCGGGTGGCTTTTCGCATCAGGCGATGGAGTCGAGAAAGATGAGGCGGATGCGATCAAATGGTATCAGCTTGCCGCAGGGCAGGGATTGGCTCTTGCACAGAACAATCTCGGTCTGCTCCTGCGCGCCAAGAGCGAAGCTCACGCGGATGCCCAAAACTGGTTCATGAAGTCCGCCGAGCAAGGCGATCCCATGGGCCAGTGTCTGCTCGCGACGATGTATGCTTCGCGCAACGGAGGGGAGCCGGACTACGCGGAAGCCATCAAGTGGTTGGAGAGGTCCGCTTCCCAAGGGTTCCCGTTGGCGGAGTTTCTCCTCGGCCAGATGTCCGCCCAGGGATTGGGCGTGGAAAAAAACGATGCGGAGGCCGTCAGGCGATACCGGATTGCCGCCGAACGCGGGCTGCCTCTGGCTCAGGGAGAACTTGGTTGGATGCTCACGTCCGGCCAAGGGGCTAAGCAGGACTATGACGAAGCGCTCAAATGGCTCTATTTGGCAGCGGCGAAGGGAGATCCCGATGCTGAGAACAACATTGGATGGGCGTTTGCCGAGGGGTTCGGCGTCGAGAAAAATCCGCAAAAAGCTGTGGGATGGTATCTGAGAGCCGCCCCCAAGGGGAACATCCGGGCACAAAACAACTTGGCGTGGAGCTATCTCAACGGCACGGGCATCGAGAAGAACTATGCCGAAGCCATGAAATGGTATCGAAAAGCGGCAGAGGCGGGAAATGCGGACGCGCAGTTCGAACTGGGAATCATGTTTCATCAGGGCGAGGGAGTTGCCGCCGATGCGGGGGAAACTGAAAAAATGGATCAGAAAAGCAGCCGAACAATCTCATGCCCGTGCGATGGCCTGTCTGGGCGATCTTTATTATAAGGGCGATGGGGTCGCCAAGGATCTCAAACAAGCCGCTAATTGGTATGAAAAGGCGGCAACAGCAGGGAGTGAGGACGCTCAATACTGCCTGGGAAGAATGTATCAAGACGGAGAATTGGGTGAAAAAAACCCAGAGGAAGCTGCCCGGTTGTTTCTGGTTGCGGCCGAAAAAGGACAATCCGGGGCACAATACAAGATCGGAAAAATGTATCGCGAGGGATCGGGTGTCCTACTCGATCTTGAAAAGGCGGCCAAATGGTTTCGCGCGGCAGCGGAGCAGGAGGATGACGACGCGGAGTTCAACCTCGCCGAGATGCTGGAAAAAGGGGAGGGGGTGAAAAAAGACGAACAGGAGGCACTGTATTGGTATTATCGTTCCGGAGAACAGAGCAACGAAGCGGCGCTGTTCCGTCTTGGCACAAAGTCTGAAGAAGGACAGGGAGTGACGAAGGATCTCAAAGCAGCTCTCATTTATTTCCAGAAAGCCGTGGACCATGGAAGTCAGCGAGCCCAAGTCAAAGTGAACCTTCTCAAACAAACCGCTGTTTCCAGCAGTTTTGGAACCAAGCCCTTCAGTCTTGCTCCCGGAAAATAAAGGAACCCCCGCAGGCAGGATCATTCGCTCCCGCCCGGCATTCCTGCTTGCCGTGGGACCGTCTCTGGCCGAGTCTGTCGCACTTTTCCGATGCTCACTGTTTCTCGTGTCAGTAAATCATTTGCCGGTCGCACCCTTTTTGAGGAGGCGTCGTTGCAGGTCAATATCGGCGACCGGATCGGGTTGATCGGGCCGAACGGGGCCGGGAAGACGACGCTTTTTTCTTTGCTGCTGAGGTCGGACGAACCGGACGAGGGGACGATCAGCATCCAGCGTGGGGTGCGGTGCGGATACCTTCCGCAGGAAACCGCGGCTTCGACCGAGGGCACGGTCATGGAGCTCGCGGCCGGGCACGAGGCGGATGGCCGGGCGGAGGCGGCGGCGAAGAGGATTCTGGCGGGGCTGGCATTTCGCGAGCAGGACTATTTTCGTCCGGTCAACGAGCTGAGCGGAGGGTGGGTGATGCGCGCCCACCTCGCGCGCTTGCTGGTCGAGCAGCCGGACCTGCTCCTGCTCGACGAGCCGACGAACCACCTCGATCTCGAGACGCTCGGATGGTTCCAGAACCACCTGCACGGATATCCGGGCGCGATCCTGACGATCTCGCACGACCGGGAATTCCTCAACATCCTCTGCCGGGGGATCGTCGAGATCCGGCACCGGAAACTCCTGCGCTACCACGGAAATTACGACGCCTTCGTGGAGCAGAAAAAGGCGCGCGAGGAACAGCAACTCGCCGCCTACAGAAACCAGCAGAAGGAGATCGAGCACCTCCAGGATTTCATCACCCGGTTCCGGGCGAAGGCCAGCAAAGCCGCCCAGGCTCAGGATCGCGTCAAACAACTCGCGCGGATGGAAAGGATCGAGGCACCGGAATCCGATGAGCCGACGGTCCATTTCAAATTTCCGCAGCCGGTCCGCAGCGGGCAGCGTGTGATGAGCCTCGAGGGAGTCCGGCAAGCCTATGGCGACCATGTCGTCTATGAGAACCTCCACATCCGGGTCGAGCGGGGGCAGCGGATCGTGCTTGTTGGTCCAAACGGGGCGGGAAAATCCACGCTGTTGAAAATCCTGGCCGGCGACCTCTCGCTCGAAGCCGGCGAGCGGACCCCCGGCCACAACGCGAGCATCGGGTATTTCGCCCAGCACCGCTCGGATGCGCTGGATCTGAAAAAGACTGTGCTGGCCGAGGTGCAGAGCATCTCCCGCCCGGTCCCCGAGCAGGCGGCCCGGAATATCCTGGGGGCATTTTTGTTCCGGGGGGATGACGTTTTCAAATCCGTCTCGGTCCTGAGCGGAGGGGAAAAAAGCCGTCTGGCTTTGGTGAAGCTCCTGCTCGATCCGCCGAACCTTTTGCTTCTAGACGAGCCGACGACCCACCTCGACATGCCGAGCATCGACGCGCTGATCCGGGCGCTCGGGCCGTATGAGGGAACGATTGTCTTCGTGAGCCACGACGTGCATTTCATCCGGGCGATCGCGACATCGGTCATCCACGTTCACGCGGGAAAACTCACCCCCTACGCTGGAGACTACGCCTACTTCCTCGACAAGACACGGGCCTCGAGCGCCCGCGCGGGAACGATTGCCTCACTCGCCAACCACCAGCCGGCCGCCGCTCCCGCCGAACGCGCCGCGTCCGGGCCGGGAATGAAGGAAGTCCGCGCCCAGCGCCGCGTGGAGTCCGAAGCGCGACAAGCCGTGAACCGGGAGAAGCGAGAACGCGAAAAGCGTGCCGCCGCTCTGGAAGCGGAAATCGCAACACTCGAAGCCCGGCAGTCGGAGCTGACCGCGCAGTTGGAAAACCCCGAGACCTACGACAACCCGTCGCTCGCGATGGAGATCAACCGCCAGCTCGCCGGAGCAGCGGATGCGCTCGAAAAGGCGAACGCCGAGTGGCTGGCCTCCGCGGAATCGGAGTAGTGTCAGTTCTTGTAAATCACCAGACTTTGCGTTTCCAAAGGAGCACAGGCGTCTCGCCTGTTTGGGCAGAGCTTTTGCAAGCGCAAGCGAGCGTCGTTCACATGCGGGACGCCTGTGCTCCCTTCTTTGCGGCGAGAGCGGATCGTCACTTTATTTCTAAGAACTGGAATAAGCTCCGGAATGTTGGCCCGCCCGATCCGACGGGCCGAAACTTATGCGGGGTTGGGCTCTTCCGGGATGGGCTCCGGCGTTTCCGCGTGGGGTGGCTCATCGGCCGAAGCGGGCTCTTCGAGGAAATCCGCATGCTCTGCCGCGGGTTCGACCACGCCGTGTTCGCTGGCCAACTTGGTGGATTTTCCGAAGGTGTCGGCGACCGTGGTCTCGAGGCTGTCCGCGCCGGCTTTGGCGCTGAACTTGACGCTGACGAGCTTGCTGACCCCGTGCTCTTCCATCGTCACCCCGTAGAGCATGTCCGCGCGGCTGATGGTGCGCTTGTTGTGGGTGATGACGACGAACTGGCTCTGGCCGACAAAGCGGTCGAGGATTTTGATGAACCGGCTGATGTTCGATTCGTCCAGGGGCGCGTCCATTTCGTCCAGCACGCAGAACGGGCTCGGCTTGACCATGTAGATCGCGAAGAGCAGCGAGACGGCGGTCATCGTGCGCTCACCGCCCGAGAGGAGGCTGACGCTCTGGAGCTGCTTGCCGGGAGGCTTGGCGATGATCTCGATCCCCGACTCGAGCGGGTCGCTGTCGTCCACGAGCATGAGGTTCGCGCGGCCCCCGCCGAAGAGCTCGGTGAACATCTCTTGGAAATTCGCGCGGATTTTTTCGAACGTCTCCGCGAACAGCTCCTTGGTCGTGCGGTTGATTTTTGAGATGACCTCGAGCAGCTCCGCCTTCGAGTTCACGAGGTCCGCGTTCTGTTTCTCGAGGAAGATGTAGCGCTGTTCGAGTTCGTCGAACTCCTGGATGGCATCGACATTGACAGGCCCCATGGATTCGATCCGCTCGGTCAGCTCGGCGACGATTTCCTCGATGCGATCCCACGGGATCCCTTCGCCTTCGTGCGGTTCGGCCAGAGGCTCCGCCGGGCTTTGCTTCACGGCCGGGGGAGTGTCGGCGTCCGTCTCTCCGGCTTCCGATCCGGGCTTGCGCTTGTTGCGCTCGCGGAATGCCACGAGCAGCGAGTAGGTGTCGGGCTGGAACGACTCGAGATCGATCTGGTAGCGGTGGGAGACGTGGTTCCGGATGTTCTCCATGCGCATTTCGGTCTGGGTGGATTTGACTTCGATCCGCCCGCGATCTTCCTGGATCCGGATGAGCTGCGCGCGGGCGGCGCGGAGGGCTGTCTCGATGGCGTCGGCGCTTTCATGGACCTCGGCGCGGGAGGCGACGAGGGCTTCGAGTTTGGATTCCCCGCCAGCGAGCGATTCCTGCCACTCCGCGATCGAAATCCCGAGCGAGGAATTTTCCGAATCCAGCGACTCGATCCGGCGCTCGTAATTCGTGATGTCCACCCGTCGGGCGTCGAGGAGCTCGGAAAGCTCGGCGATGCGGGCGGCCATCGGGCCGCGCTGGCGGTTCAGGTTTTCCTGTTGCTGGCGCTCGGTGGCCACGCGGACGCGGATTTCGTTGAGGGCGTCGGATGCCGCGCTTTCGCGTTCGCGGGCGACCTGGACGCGCATTTCCGCCTGGCCGCGCGAAGTGCGGCAGGCGTCGAGCCCCGAGGAGACTTGGGCGATTGTCGATTCGAGTTCCCCGAGCTGCGCGAGACTGGCCCGCAGAGAGTCCTCGATCGAGGCGGTTTCGCGCGCGAACGACGAACGTTTTGCCTCGGCATCCGCGAGCTGGCGATCGAAATGGCGGCGCTCGTTTTCCAAGGACGCCGCTTCGACCTGCGCGGACTGGACGGCCTCCCTGGCGGACCTGAGGCGGTCGGCGGCGGCATCGAGGGCCTCGCCGGCGCGCGCTCTCTCGGCGGCAAGGTTTTCAAGCCGGACCGTGGAAGCGGCGAGCTCCAGGTCGAGCTGGGCGATATGCGCTTTTCGCTGGAGCGCGGACTGGCCGGTATTTTCGCCCGACAGGCCGCCTTGGACGATCCCGTTTTGGGCGATGAATTCTCCCTGCAACGTGGCGTAGGCAAACGCGGGATGCTCCGGACGGAGGCGGAAGGCCTCTTCCAAACTTTCCACGACGAGCACCTCGGCGAGCAGGTGCCTGGCGAGATCCGCCGCATCGCCCGACCCGCCGACGCACTCGGAGGCGCGGCCGAGCACGCCGAATGGAATCTCCGCGGAATGATCGGCCGTCCGGTTGATCCAGTCGGCCGGGATCACGTTTGCTCTCCCGAGTTTGTTTCTGGAGAGAGTCAGGAGCGCGGCTTCAGCGACGCCGGGATCCTTGAAAACGATGGCCTGCAGGGCGGAGCCGAGAGCGGCCTCCACGGCAGGAATAAATCGCGGCTCGACCTGGATGTTCTGCGCGAGAGCCCCCTGAATTGCCGGGCCGAAGAACGAAGGGTTGTCGAGGCCGTGCAGGACCGCCTGCGTGCCCTCGTCGAAACCTTCGCCCTGCTCCTGCAATTGCCTGAGAACTTCCAGGCGCGACTCGATTCCGGTGGCCTCTTTTCCGGCAACCGAAAGAACCGCCTCGGCATTCTGGCGCGCCTGCTGGGCGGAGTCGTGGGAAGCGGCGGCCTCGGCGGTCTCGGCCTGGGAATGTTCGAGCCCGAGGCGCGCCGACTCCGTGCGGCGTTTCAGTTCTTCGAGGGTGACAGAGATTTCGCCGGCGAGGCGAGTGGCGGCCTCGGATTCGCCTTGGAGAAGCCGCAGGCGGGTTTCGCCCGATTCGCGCCGGCCCGCCGCGGCGGAAATGTCGCCACGGAGCGAGCCGAGCCGGGCCTCGAGGCGCGAGATTTCCCCGCCTGTCTCTTGGATTTCCCGCTCGACAGCAACCCGCTCCTCGCGCGCGCCGCGAACTTTTTCGTTCTGCTCGTTGAGTGACCGTTCGTGGTCGCGGAGGGTCTCGATCATCTGGCCCAGCAGCGAGTCCGTCTGCTCGATCTGCTCCTGCTGCGTCCGGATTTTTTCCTCCGCCTGCGCGATGTCGGCCCGGTGCCGGTCGATCATCGCGGCAGCTTCGGCCGTGCGCTCCCCGTTTGTCTGGATCCGGCTCTCCGCGGAGAAGATCCGGTTCCTGATCGTCTGGAGTCCTTCGCGGGCGAGGGAGGCGGTCGAGTCGAGTTCGTCCAGGCGCTGGCGGAACCCGGCCAGCTCGGCCTCCTGCGCGGAGATTTCCTGTTCGTGGATCGCACGCGCGGCCTCGCCCTGTCCCAACTGGAGTTTCAGGTTTTCGAGTCCGGCGGCGAGCTCCCGGTAATTGCGGTGGGAAAAATGGGAATCGAACGTGCGGAGATCCTGCATCAAAGCCTGGTATCGCCTTGCCTTGCCGGCCTGGCGCTGGAGCGAGCCGATCTGGCGTTTAACTTCCTTGATGATGTCCTGCACGCGGACGAGGTTCACCTCCGTGTATTCCAGCTTCCGCAGGGCCTCCTTTTTCTGGGCCTTGTATTTCGTGATTCCGGCCGCCTCCTCGAAGATCGCGCGGCGGTCCTCCGGCCTGCTGCTGAGGATCAGGTCGATCTTCCCCTGCTCCATGATCGAGTAGGCGCTTCGCCCGACGCCGGTGTCCATGAAGAGCTGGTGGATGTCCTTGAGCCGGCAGGGCGTCTTGTTCAGAAAATATTCGCTCTTGCCGTCGCGATAGACGCGGCGTGTGATCCGCACCTCGTTCCAGTCCACACCGAGATCCTTTTCGCATTCCGCAAACGTCATCGAAACCTCCGCCATCCCGAGAGCCGGACGGCTGTCGGTGCCGCTGAAAATGACATCGGACATCTCGCCGCCGCGCAGGGCTTTTGCGGATTGCTCGCCGAGCACCCAGCGAATAGAATCGAGCACGTTCGACTTGCCGCAACCGTTCGGGCCGACGATCGCGGTCACCCCACGGTGAAAATTCAAAATCGTTTTCGGCGCAAACGATTTGAATCCGATAATTTCCAAAGATTGCAGATACATGGGGAGTTCGTTACTTTCGTTTTTCGAAATCGTAAATGCCCGCAGTGGGCTGGCAAGAGAAAATACAATATAAAGGGAGACGATTTTCCCCGACCACAATATATCGCGCTTTCCATGAATAATCCCCACCTCGAAGAACTCTTTGCATTTCTGCGATTTCCGAGCGTTTCCGCTCAAGCCAACCATCAGAATGACATGCGCGCCTGTGCCGGATGGCTGGTGGATAAGTTGCGGCGAACCGGCTTGGAAGCCCGCTTGGCGGAAACGGCTGGGCATCCGGTGGTGATTGGAAAGAGTGGCCGCGACCCGGCGAAGCGAACCGTTCTGATCTACGGCCACTACGATGTTCAGCCGCCCGAACCGCTGGAGGCATGGACCTCGCCGCCGTTTGATCCTGAGATCCGTGACGGGCGGATATTTGCGCGAGGTTCCACCGACAACAAAGGGCAAATCTTCGCGCACATTCTGGGAGTCGAAGAAGCGCTGCGCGAGGGGCCGCTCCCGGTCAATGTGATTTTCCTGATCGAGGGCGAGGAGGAAGTGGGCAGCGCGAGCCTTCCGGATTTTCTCGACAAGCACCGCGCGGAACTCGCCTGCGACGTGATCGCGATCTCGGATACCGGGATGGCCGAAGACGGATACCCGACGCTCAGTTATGCGCTTCGCGGGGTTGCGGCCATGGATGTCAAAGTCATCGGGCCTTCTCACGACCTGCATTCCGGCGTTTATGGCGGGGCGGTAACGAATCCCGCGACCGCTGCCGCGAGGCTCATCGCGAGCCTGCATGACGAACAGGAGCGCGTGGCCATCGCGGGATTCTATGATTCGGTCAAAGGCCCGGCCGCATGGGAACGCGAGGCCGCAGCCGGCTCCCCGCTGCGCGATGCGGATATTGCCGACCAGGCCGGGGTGGGGGAACTCAGCGGCGAACCGGGCTTCAGCGCCGTCGAACGGATCGGCGCGCGTCCGACCGCCGAGATCAACGGGATCGGCGGGGGATACCAAGGCCAGGGAAGCAAGACGGTGATTCCTTCCGAGGCATTTTTCAAAATCACCTTCCGCCTCGTGCCCGACCAAAACCCGGACGAAATCCTCGGGCTAGCCGAAGCGCATTTCGCGAAACACAAACCCGCTGGTGTCCGCCTGGAGATCACGCGCGGGCACGGCGGGGCACCGTATTTCTTCGATCCCAACAGCCCGGATGGACTGGCCGCCCGGCGGGCTCTGGAAAAGGTCTTCGGAAAAAATCCGGCCCTCATGCGCGAGGGCGGCTCGATCCCGATCCTCGCCACGTTCCAAGAAAAGCTCGGCCGCGATTCCCTGCTCGTCGCCCTCGCCTCGCCGGATTGCCGCGCCCACGCCCCCGACGAAAATTTTCCCGTGGAAAATTTTCTGGCCGGCATCCGGCTCAACCGGGCGTTGATGGGGGAGCTGGCAAATCCGGGTCGCACCTGATATATTCACCGGCAATGCCACTCTCAGGCAAAAAATTCCTTGGTTTCTGTCGGAACTAATCGCTTGTTAGCCATGCGTCCGGATCAACCGTTTTCACTGGCTCTTGTGGCGTTGACCGCACCGGGATGCATCGGCCTGATTGTTACTGCATTTATCGCTCCATTCCGCATACGTGAAAACGTGCTCCGCTTCGCCCCGCTCGCTACGCTCGTTGCCTGGTTTGCAGTGGCGATTACTCCGCTGTTCGTGGCTGGGTTGGCTCCTCTGCTCGCGGTGCCGGTATCGGCATTGGCGATTGTCGAGGCAATTCTTTTCATCCGCTTGCGAACTTGGTTCGGCTGGATCGTTGGTATATGCTGCATCCTGTTCGCCGTTGATGCTCTTAACCTTGTCGCGCCATACCTCTATGTCCGTTTCTTCAGACTAGGCTAAACGTTTCACATGCACCGCCGCCCTGCGATCCGTTCTGCGGGCAAATAGAGGGCTGGTCCGTCAGGACACGAACTGGCGGATGGTCTCTGCCGGCATAAAAAGGGTGAGCGGGCCCGAGGGTGTCGGGTGGAAACCAAGCCGGGCGTAAAACGCGGCGGCTGTTTCGTTTTTCGCATCCACGAACAACCCGATGCCACCGGCAATATCGGCCACGCGCGCGGCGCGGAACAAAGCTTCGGCAACCAACGCCTTGCCGAGACCGCTTCCCTGTCGATCGAGTGCCACGGCCAACCGCCCGAGCCTCATCGCAGGGATCTGCTCCGGAAGCGTTTTCGACCATTTGGCGGGGATTTGCTCGCCGAGCACCTGGCAGAGCGAAATCGTAAAAAAACCGAGAACTGGTTTCGGCGCATGCGATCCTTCTTCGACGAGCACGAACGTCTTCGAGATTCCCTTGGCCATATGCTGCCGGGCGATCTGCCGCAAATAACGGTTCAGCGGTTCCTCGCCGCAGTCGAACCCGACGCGGTCATGGGTTGCGTCCAGCGGTTCGACTTTAAGCACGCACGAATTTCCGGTGGGCCGCCTTGGCGGAAAGGAGCGCCGAATTCGGTTTCGGGGGGGAGTCGAGCAATTCGAACACGCGCTTGGTCTGCTCCCGGTTCAGCCGGATGATCGATTCGCGTTCCAGGATTTCCTGTGCTTGCTGGTGGGCCGCCCGCACAACGAACTGATTGAGCGAGGATCCGTCAAGATCGGCGGCCGCCTGGATCATTTTCCGAATGGCCGAAGGGATGCGCGCGACGAGTCGGGGTTGGCTTGTGGTTAAAGCTGGCATGGTGCCAAGTTGGCACCGCGGCACCGAATTGTCAAATTCGAGTCGATCCAGAACAGGTAGCTCGAATCAAAGAAGAGCGTTTTCACGGGAAGTGCGGTCCTCGGAAAGGATGGCCGCCGAGTCCGTCCTGCCGGAAAATGCGCCGGCTTTCAATGCTTTTGCATATTCGGGGAGGAGTTTGCGTCTGGCCCAAAACGAACCGTTCGCAGCGGAGCCCCGGACGGGTTCCTCCAGTTCGCGTTGCAGCGACGCCAGGACGATGTCCCGCATCGTTATTTATCCTACCAGCTCGACTTGGTTACGCCGGGGATGAGGCCGGCGGAAGCGAGTTCGCGGAAGGTGATACGGGAGACCTTGAATCGGCGGATGTAAGCGTGGCGGCGGCCGGTGACCTCGCAGCGGTTGACGAGGCGGGTCGGGCTCGCGTCGCGGGGGAGCTGGGCGAGAGATGCGTAATCTTTTTTCGCCTTCAGTTCCGCGCGAAGCGGGGCGTATTTCGCCACCGTCGCCGCTTTGCGCTTGTTGCGCTCGATCCATGCTGTTTTTGCCATAGGAGGGCGGACTGTATAGATCAGCGCGGATTTGGCAAGCGCATTTTGAAACAAATTGCAGAGATAACCCTTGGGCGATAGGATGTCCGCCCTGCCTTATGAAGACACCTTTCGACCCGATTGCCTCCGTGATTTCCGACATCCGCCGGGGGAGGATGGTGATCGTCACCGACGACGCCGACAGGGAAAACGAGGGGGACCTCCTGATGGCCGCTTCCAAAGTCACGCCGGCCGCAGTGAATTTCATGGCCAAGCACGGGCGCGGGCTCGTCTGCTCGCCGATCACCGAGGACCGCGCCCAGAAGCTCGGTCTCCAGCGGATGGTGGCCCACAACCGGGAACTTTTCAAAACCGACTTTACGGTCTCGGTGGACGCGACGTCCGGCATCAGCACCGGCATCAGCGCCAAAGACCGTTCGACGACGATCCGCGTGCTCGCGCAGGAAAGCTCGCTGCCGGCAGATCTCGTCCAACCCGGGCACGTGTTCCCGCTGCAGGCCAAGCCCGGCGGGGTTCTTCAAAGGGCGGGGCACACGGAAGCCGCCGTGGATCTGGCCCGGCTGGCCGGGCTCGATCCGTCCGGCGTCATTTGCGAAATCCTCAAGGACGACGGCTCGATGGCAAGGCTTCCGGACCTGGTGAAATTCAAGCGCAAACACAATTTGAAACTCTGCTCGATCCAGGATCTCATCGCCCACCGCAGGAAGAGCGAGAAGCTGATCGAGCGCGAGGAAACGGTTCTCATGCCCACCGATTACGGGGATTTCGACCTGCACCTTTACCGCTCGCTGGTCGATGGCATGCACCATATCGCCCTCGTGATGGGAAAGATTTCCGCCAGCAAGCCGACCCTCGTGCGCGTCCACAGCGAATGCCTCACGGGCGATGTCTTCGCCTCGAAGCGCTGCGATTGCGGCTCGCAATTGCACCAGGCGATGAAGCGCATCCAGGAAGCCGGCGCCGGCGTCCTGGTTTACATGCGGCAGGAGGGAAGGGGGATCGGGCTCGGGCCGAAAATCAGCGCCTACAAACTTCAGGAGCAGGGGCTCGATACCGTCGAGGCCAACGAAAAGCTGGGGTTTCCGATGGACCTTCGGGAATACGGGCTCGGCGCCCAGATCCTTTCCGATTTGGGAATCCACCGGATCCGGCTCCTCACCAACAACCCGCGCAAGGTCGTGGGCCTCGAAGGATACGACATCGAAATTGTCGAGCAGCTCCCGATCCGCTCCAAAACCAATCCGCACAACGCCAAATACCTCGCCACCAAAAAAAAGAAAATGGGGCACAAGCTGTAGTGTGCTGGGGAGCGCCTGCGACTCGCAGGCAGTTTTCGGCGACCCGCCGGAAACATTTCCGGGAGCGGCCTTGCCGTCAATTAAGCCACGCTTTGCGTGGGACAGATCGGGTCTTCGGCGGGTCGCCAAAGACCGCACGCCAGTCGCGCGCGCTCCCCGGAATGCGGGCTACAAAAGCTGGTCCTGACTCGGGCAGTCGTCAGGTTTCTCCGCGGGATTTTTTTTGTGGCGTGATTTTCCCGTGCGGCCCGAACTTCTGATCCTTGCGATTTCGGTGGCGGCCAATTCATCACAGCGTTCATTTTCCGGGTGGCCGGCATGGCCTTTGAGCCACTTCCATTTGACTTGGTGCCGGGCGGCTTCGGCGTCCAACTCGCGCCAGAGGTCGGCATTTTTTACCGGCTGGCGGGCCGTTCGCATCCATCCGCGCGCCTTCCATTTGTGAATCCACTCGATGATTCCGCGCCGCACGTATTGCGAATCGGTATAAACCGTCACCGAGCAGCGTTCCTTCAGCGAGGCGAGGCCGGCAATTGCCGCGCGCAGTTCCATCCGGTTGTTGGTGGTGTCGGGTTCGCCGCCGGAGAGTTCTTTTTTTTGGGAGCCGTATTGCAGGATCACCCCCCAGCCGCCGGGGCCGGGATTTCCGTGGCATCCGCCATCGGTGAAGATCGTGATCTCTTTCAGGGACATAAAAACCGCGGCATCATTCCTCTGTTCATCCGAGGATGCAAACAGTTTTCCCAAGGGTGATTACGCAAGCCGGATTTGATAAATGCGAGGAATGGGTGTAGCATTAACCATGATCCTCCAGCTTACAGCATTCGCGGTCTTGGCCCTGCTCGGACTGTGCTGTGTTTTCGCCCCGTTCGTGACTCCGCACCATTCACAATAGGCAATTCTGCTCCTACAGAGCCGGTTTTTAGCCATGATTGGAAAGATATGTTGAACATGGCCTCCGGCGCAGCAGTCGCATTCGGGTTTGGTTTCCTATATTTTCTGGGGGCAATTCCTGCGGGCGTGGCGGCTGGCGCGCCTCTGTGGATGGCGGCGGTATCGGCATGGGCGGGATACTCGGCCGGGGCCTTGGTGGTGCTTCTGGCGGGTGCCCCGCTGCGGGCCTGGCTGGTCAGGAAGCTGAAAATTCCTGTGGAGCGGGATTCTTCAAAACTGGTCTGGCGGATCTGGGAAAGGTGGGGGCTTGCTGGGCTGGGATTGCTGGCACCGGTGACAATCGGCCCGCAAGCCGGGAGTATTCTGGCCTTGGCCGTGGGAGAGCGAGCGGTCCGGGTGTTCGTCGCCCTCAGCCTTGGGGTGGTTCCTTGGTGCATCCTCTTCGCAATTTTGGTGGGATTCGGGGTAAAGATCGCGCGTTGACACGCAGCGACTCTTGCGTAGCTTTGCGAAATTCATTCATGGAGCACTCAGATAACGAGGATCGCTTTGTTTCCCATGCACCGGGGTATTGGCCGGAAGGTGCCACCGGGCAATGGGATGACTGGAAATGGCAGCTTCAAAACCGCGTCACCACGCTTGCGTCGCTGGAAAAGCACCTGACCCTGACCGGCGATGAGCGGGCGGGGGTTCTTCTCGCGGGCACCAAGCTCGCGCTGGCTGTCACTCCGCACTATTTCAATCTCATTGACCGCAATGATCCCGCGTGCCCGATCCGCAAGCAGGTCATTCCCAGCATCGAGGAAGGATACGATTCCCCCTACGACATGTCCGATCCCTGCGGGGAAGATGCGGCCATGCCGGTGCCTGGGCTCGTGCACCGGTATCCGGATCGCGTCCTGTTTCTCGTGACCGACCGATGCGCTTCCTATTGCCGCTACTGCACGCGAAGCCGGGTGGTGAGCGGGGTGGGCGAACAGGAGATGCATTTGGATTTTGAGCAGGCTTTCGCCTACCTTGAAAAGCACAAGGAAGTCCGCGATGTGCTCCTCTCCGGCGGAGACGCGCTCCTGCTCTCCGACGAGAAGCTCGACGCACTGCTCGGCCGGCTGCGGGCGATCCGCCACATCGAGTTCCTCCGCATCGGGACCCGGGTTCCCATTTTTCTCCCGCAACGGATCACCCCGAAACTCTGCGGGGTTCTGAAAAAATACCATCCGCTTTGGATGAGCGTGCATGTCAACCATCCCAGAGAGCTCACCGCCGAAGTCCGCGATGCGCTGGGACGTCTGGCCGATGCCGGGATTCCTCTCGGCAACCAGAGCGTGCTTTTGGCCGGCGTGAATGACAATGTGGACACCATGAAGGAACTCGTTCACAAGCTCCTGCTGTGCCGGGTGCGCCCGTATTATCTTTACCAGTGCGACCTGATCCGGGGCTCGTCGCACCTGCGCACGTCCGTGGCCAAAGGCGTGGAGATCATCGAGGGGCTGCGCGGGTTCACCACCGGGTATGCCATCCCGCAGTTCGTCATCGATGCTCCCGGCGGCGGAGGCAAAGTTCCGATCAACCCGGGCTATGTCCTCTACCACGACAGCGAGAAGGTCGTGATCCGGAACTTCGAGGGCCGGATTTTTGAATACCCCGAACTCGGGGCCGCGCGCGCCGTCACCCGCCACGAGGAACTCCTCCCCGCCTGATCGCATGGGAGGAATCATTGTCCGCCCGCGTTCGCGCATCCTGCACGGGCATGACTGGGTTTATTCCAGCGAGATCCTGAAAACCTTCGGGAACCCGGAGGACGGGGGCGTGGTTTCGATCAAGGACGGCCGGGACCAGTTGCTGGGTGTCGGGATTTACAACTCGAAGTCGCAGATCGTGGTGAGGAGGTTCTCCCGCCGCCGGCAGGATCTGGACGAGGACTTTTTCCGCCGGAGGATCGGGCAGGCATTGGAATACCGTGCCAGGGCCGGTTGCCGACCCGACCTCCTCCGCCTGGTCTGGAGCGAGAGCGACGGGCTTCCGGGCGTGATCGCCGACCGCTACGGAAAAATCGTTGTGCTGCAGACCCTCACGAAGGCGATGGACCTGCGCCGGGAACTCATCGCCAAAGTGCTGGCCGAATTGGCCGCGGCGGATTGCGTGATCGAGCGCAACGACGCCCCGGTCCGCACCGCGGAAGGGATGGAACTCCGGACGGGGATCCTCGCCGGGGCTCCGCCGGATCTGCCCATCGAGGTCGAGACGGGCGGAGTCAAATTCCTCGCGGACCCGCTCGCTGGTCACAAGACCGGGCTCTATCTCGACCAGTTGGATTCCTACGCTGTGGTCGCGCCGCTGGCGGTCGGTCGGCGGGTCCTGGATTGTTTTTCAAACCAGGGTGGGTTTGCGCTCGCTTGTGCGAAGAGCGGGGCCGCCTCGGTCACGGCGGTCGAGTCCGGAGCCGACAGCGTCGCGAGGCTGCGCGAGAATGCGGCGCGGAACGGGGTCGATATCGACGTGAAGCAAGCCGATGTCTTCGACGTCCTAAGCCGCGGCGGGGAATACGGCCTCATCATCCTCGACCCGCCATCCTTCACCAAAACCCGTGCAAAAGTGAGCGAGGCGCTGCGCGGATACCGCGACCTTCATGCGCGCGCCGCCCGCTTGCTCGCGAAGGGCGGCCTGCTCGTCAGCTTCTCCTGCTCGCATCACGTCGCCGGGCACGAGTTCGAGCAGGCGGTCGCCGACGGCCTGCAGGATGCCAAACGAAACATGCGCCTGATCCGCCGCATCGGCCAGCCGCCCGACCATCCGGTTGTCGTGGGAATTCCCGAAACCGAATACCTCAAGGGCGTCGTGCTCGAAGCCATGCCCGGACGCTGAGAGCGGCCACGTCAGACCCCCAGCGCCTGCGCGGCCTCGATAAGTCCGGCCGGGCTCCCGATGTCGAGGCGTTTTCCGGCCCAAGTCACCCCGAGCATTCCGGTTGTCCGCCGCAGTTGCTCCATCGCGTCGGTGAGTTGGATCTCCCCCGCATATCCGCTCGTCGTTTTATCGAGGCAGTCAAAAATCTCCGGGGTGAACAGGTAGCGCGCGGCAAACGCGTGGAACGGCAGCCGGCTACCGTCGCGGGATGTGAGCCTCGGGGCGCGGTCGGGAGCGGGTTTCTCGACGAGTCCGTCCAGCTCAAAGATCCCTGATCCGATCTCGCGTCCGCCGGCGACGCCATATCGCGAAACCCGTTCTTCCGCGCAGGGCTCCAGGCAGACCGAGGGTTTGAGAAAGGCTTGAAACGCGGCGGACATGGCGGCCAGCGGCGAGCTGTGCCGCATGACGGTGTCGCCGAGAAGCACGGCAAAAACCGGGTCGCTCCCGATAAATTCCCGCCCGAGCCGCACGGCATCGCCTAGCCCCCGCATTTCCTCTTGGAACGTGTATTCGATGCGGGCCATAGCCGAGACCTGCCGGACCGCCTCCAGCGCATCGAGTTTTCCCGCGGATTCGAGATGTTTTTCCAGCTCCGGGTTCGGCGCGAAATACCCGATGATGCTTTCCTTGCCCCGGCTCACGATGATGAGGATCTCGTCGAACCCGGCCGCCGCCGCCTCGGCGACGACGTGATGGATGACCGGTTTGTTGCCGAGCGGCAGCATTTCCTTCGGCACGGCCTTGGCGATCGGCAGGAAGCGCGTTCCGAGACCCGCCGCCGGGATGACCGCCTTCATGGCAGCTCGCCCGTCGCGAGGCCGGGGGCGAGATCCGGCTTGATGACGCGGATACCTTTCGGGGCGAAGGCGTCTTCGAGCCGCGCGAACATTGTCTCGTCGTCGTAAATCCCGACGATCGCCCCGCCGCTGCCCGCGAACTTCGCGCTCGCACCGGTCCGCCGCGCGGTCTCGACCATGTCGCGGTTTCCTTCGCCCACGTCGTAGAGGCTGGCCCGCTTGTCGAAATTCGCGTTGATCGCCTGGTGCATCGCGGTGCGGTCGCCCGCCTCGACCGCCTCGCGGAATTTCACGGTCAGGTCGGCCCAAAACTGGATGGCCTCCAAAACATCGGGTTCGCCGCGCTGCCAGCGGGCGCGCAGGTCGTTGTGGTAAACCTCGGTCCCCTCGGAGAGGTCCTCGCGGTAGGCGATGAAAAGCGGCGGCAGCTTCGCGGGATCGAGCGTTTCGTAATTTCCATACCCGCGGCTTTCCATCAGCTTCCGGTTGAAATCCATGAAGACAACCCCCTGGTAGGACTGCGCCACGCGGTCCTGCAGACCCGCCGGGATGCCGAGTTCGTGGTTCTCGACCCGGAGCACAAGGTTCGCGAGCGAATGCCGCGAGATCGTCACCCCGTAAAAACTCATCAGCCCCCGGACACAGGCGGTGATCAGAGCGCTCGATCCGGCCAGGCCGACACGGTTCGGGATGTCGGACTTGTAGCGCATGGTGAAATTTTTCACCTCCAGCTTGATCCCGCGTTCGAGGCAATTCTCATAGAACGCCTTGGCCGCCGCCTTCAGGAGCCGGAACCCGCCATAATACCCGTGCAGCTTGACGTCCGAATGCAGGGCGTCGAGCCCCCGGAACACCGAGTGGTCGCGGCGGCTCGGCAGGAGCTCGAGTTCGGGCGATTCCCAGAGCTCGATATGCGCGCAAAAATTCCGGAAGGCAAAAGCGATGGTCTTGCCGAAATAGCCGTCGGACGGGTTGCCGATCAGTCCGGCGCGGGGATAGGCGGTGGTGCGGATAATCATGGAATGGAACGATAAAGTCTGAAGCATTGCGGCCTCAGCGGCAAAGCAAAATGCAGCAAAACGCGGGGGTTTGTCGCGGAATCTCCACAATTCTCCCCTTGACCAAAACCGTGCAAATCCGACGATGGGCAGATGGACTTTTCCGACAGGGCGCTCTTTATCAACCGCGAATTAAGCTGGCTGGAGTTCAACCAGCGGGTGTTGGACCAGGCCTTTGACGCGTCGAACCCGATTCTCGAACGCCTGAAGTTCCTGTGCATCGTCAGCTCGAATCTGGATGAGTTTTTCGAGGTCCGGGTCGCCGGCCTCAAGCAGCAGCGGCAGACGCAGTCGTCCGAGGTCGGGCCGGACGGCCTCTCCGCCGGCGAGATCCTGGCGCTCGTCAGCGAGCGCACGCGCAAGATGGTCGATGACCAATACCGCTGCTGGAGGGAGCAGATCATGCCGGGCCTCGAAGAGCAGCGCCTCCGCTTCCACACCTACCCGGATGTCGCGGAGCACGAGCGGGAACACTTCGCGCAGTTTTTCGAAAAGACGGTTTACCCGGTGCTCACGCCGATTGCGGTGGACCCATCGCACCCGTTTCCCCAGCTCCTGAACAAAAGCCTGAACGTCATCGTGGAACTCGAGGGCGACGGGCTGGAGACGGACATCGCGGTTGTCCAGGCGCCGAGGATTCTCCCCCGTGTCGTGCCGTTTTCCCAAACCAAGAATGGCGACGACTACGTCTTTTTGGGCAACATCATCCAGGAACATGTCGGGACGCTTTTCAAGGGGGTCACCGTCAAGGGGGCGCACCTCTTCCGGATCACCCGCAACAGCAACCTCTACTTCGACGAGGAGGAGGCCCAGAACCTCCTGCACGCGATCGAGGAGGAACTCCGCAAAGTCAAACGAGGTGCCGCGGTGCGGCTCGAGGTGCAGGACGATTGCCCGGACCGGGTGGTGAACCGGCTGCTGGAGATTTTCAATCTCGAGGAGGAGGATGTCTTCCGGATCGACGGCCCGCTGAATTTTTCCCGGCTCATGCCGCTGGCGATGCAGATCGACCGCCCGGAGCTCCGCTACAAGCGCTTCTCGCCCTGCACGGTCGTCTCGCTCGACACCGAGAGCGACATCTTTTTCCACATCCGCAAAGGAGACATCCTCCTCCACCATCCCTACGACAATTTTCAGACCGTGGTGGATCTCCTCGCGCTCGCGGCCGAGGACCCCGCCGTTCTCGCCATCAAGCAGACGCTCTACCGCACGAGCTCGGATTCCCCGATTGTCCAATCGCTCATCGAAGCCGCGCGAAACGGCAAGCAGGTTACGGCGGTCATCGAACTCAAAGCCCGCTTCGACGAGGCCGCCAACATCAAATGGGCCCGCATGATGCGCGAGGCCGGGGTCGATGTCGTGTACGGGGTCGCGGGCCTCAAAACCCATGCCAAGGCGATGCTGATCATCCGCAGCGAGGGCGATGGCATCCGGCGCTACGCCCATCTCGGAACCGGCAACTATCATCCCTCGACCGCGAAAATTTACACCGACCTGAGCCTGCTCACGTGCCGCGAGGAAATCACCACCGACCTGGCGGAGGCTTTCAACTGCCTCACCGGAGTTTCCAAATTTCCCGGCCTTCACCAGCTCCTCGTGGCCCCGTGGTCGCTCTTCCCCGCCTTCCAGCAGATGATCGAAAACGAGATCGATCACGCCAAGTCGGGCCGTCCCTCGGGCATCTACGCCAAGGTCAATTCCCTCGTCGAGGAGGGGATCATCGAATCCCTCTACCGCGCCTCTGCGGCCGGCGTCCCGATCCGCCTTCTCGTGCGCGGCATGTGCGCGGTCCGGGTCGGCGTTCCTGGCGTGAGCGAAAATATCGAAGTCCGCAGCATCGTCGGACGCTTCCTCGAACACAGCCGGATCTTCCGCTTCGAAAACGGAGGCTCCCCGAACATCTATCTCGGCAGCGCCGACTGGATGCCCCGGAACCTTTTCCGGAGGGTGGAAACCGTTTTTCCGATCGTCCAGGATCGCATGCTCCAACATGTCGAGGAAATCCTTGAGTGGTTCTGGAAAGACAACGTGAAATCCAAGGTCATGCAGCCGGACGGCAACTACATCCCCCGGCAAATCGCGGAGGGCGAACCCCCCTTCGACGCCCAGGCCGAATTCCTCGCCGACGCCCAGCTCCGCCGGAAACGCCACACCATGGAAGTCCCAGAAGCCGCCCTCAAAAAACTCGCGAAGGACTGATCGAAAAACTTATTCTTGATCGCGAAGTCTGCGAAGTGTAGGGTGCCCGGCATGAGTGAGACATTCGGCCAGTATATTCGCTCCTTACGCGAGGCGAAGGGATTAACGCAGCGCGCTCTTTCGCAGTCAGTTGGGTTCAAGAGCCTCGCGCATTTGAGCGACATCGAGAGCGGGAAGCGGAATCCGGCGAAGGAGACGCTGCCAAAGTTTGCAAAGGCTCTCGGGGTGACGCTTGGCGAGCTGGAATCGCGCGACACCCGCGGGCCGATTGAGGCAGCGAAGGCGTTGTTTGCGAGGAAGCCCGAAATGGTCGGGGCGTTTTTGAAGGTGATCGAAGCGGCGAAGAAGATGGATGCCGGGGAATTGGTGGCGAGAGTGACCCGCCAGGCGGCCGTTCCCGCCCCGGTTCCTGTTCCGTCGGTCGAGGTCCCGGCGGCACCACGGCCGGCTCCGGTGAAATTCGAAACGCCGAAAGCGGAGCCGGAGAAAAAACCCTCCGCCCAGCCGACGTTGTTCTGAGGGACGCTTTTCGTCCAACAGGAAGTCGCCGGACGTCGTGGACGGTCGCGTGACACGTTCAGACATCCTGACGTGGATGGAAATGAGATGAGCCGGGAAATGCCAAGGGAGGCTTCCCAAATCGGAGTGTGAGAGATGCGGGCTAAGGGAGGGAAATGCCCCGCCGGCCCCCCCAAGAGCCGACGGGGCGCTTACGGAACCGGCGGCATGAAAAAGACCGCCGGTTCCTACCTCCAATATTGGCACATCCCTCCCCAGGGGTGTGCCAAATTCCTAAGTTTTCCGTTGCCTGCGGCGGCGCAGGCCGATGATTCCTCCGGTGATGAGGGCCGCCATGGCGACCGAGGAGTTGAAAGGGCTCGATTTACAGCCCGTATTCTGCTGGCAGAAATTTTTCCCCGTCAGCCATGGCAAGCTGGTCGGCGATGAAGTCGTCTTCTTTTTCGGGAAGTTCACCGACGGTGTCCGCCATGTTGTCGAGCCAGTCTTTTTCGCGGTCGAGGACATGAAGGCACCCGGTCTCGGCCCCTTCGCGCATGACGGTGATCGCCTCGAGTGCGGCGGCGCATCCGGCGCGGTAGTGGTCCTTCGAGGAGACGATGGCTTTTGCGATGCGGATGATGTTTGTCGGGGTAAGGATATACGCCTGCGGGTCGAGGCCGGCATCAGATCGGACGGTCCAGCGCTGGTAGGTGGCGACGCCCTCCTTGCCGTCCTTGATCGCCTCGTTCATCAGGCGGGTGTCGTAGATGAGCTGTTCCATGTAGCAGGTCGGGGCCATGCCGCCGAGGAGCTTGATGTTCTGGACCGACTCGTTCGACCAGGTGTCGCAGGCAACCGCCGCGATGTTGCCCAGCGGGCTGAGGTGCGCGCAGGCCGACGTCTTGCCCTCCATGGCCATCGGGAAGCCGGTGATCGCCTTGAGAAACGGGTTTTCGTAGCCGCAATCCTTGCCGGGTCCGACCGCGCCGCATTCGTAGGCGACCAGCGAGCGCACCGCGCTCACGGCGCGGACCGCGGCCGCAAAGACCCTCGGGATCATCTTCTGCTCGGCGAGCACCATGGCGGTGTTGGCGAAACCGCAGGCGGTGTCGCCGGCGGCGTGGACCCCGTGGCGCTTCGCGATCTCGCTGATCGTGGACCAGAGATACTTCATGTCCCTCACCCCGACGCAGCACTGCGAGAAGATCACCGCCGCCAGGTCGCCGTTCACCAGCGCGTCGTCGTGGAGTTCCTTTCCCCCCACCGACTCGATGCTGAGCAGTTCGGCTCCCTCCGCGGCCGAACTCTCGAAGAGCTGGAGCATCCGGTCGAGGTAATAGCCGCTGCGCATCTTGGGCGGACGCACGAACTCGCGGTTGTCGTTGGGCGTCATGCGCAGGACCGATTTCAGGCCCGTCGAGGACTCGAACGCGCGCATCCCATCGAGCAGGATCCTCACGATCGCGAGACCCCATTCGGGAAATTCCGTCATGGGCGGGAGCGTCTCAAATTCGATCACGACGCCGTCCGCTTCGAGATCCACGGCCCGGGCGAGCGCGCCGTTGATGATCTCCTTGTAGTGCTCCAGGACGCGCGGCATCGTGTCCTTGGTGATCGTCATCGAGGGCAGCGTGAAGTTGAGTTCCGGATAGACCTGGCCGCCGCCAATGACCATGCCCGAGCGGGTTTTCAGCGGTTTCGGGGCAGTGCCGAAGACGAGGGATTCCGGGGTTTCGATTGCGAGAGATTGGTATTTCATAGTTTGAGCGCGGGATAGCCGCTTGCCATGGACTCTACGCTTCCGGCCCAGCGGAGTCTTTCAATCTGGTGCCAAAATTTGGGATTATGGTGCCGTTTCCCGGTAGGCCCTGGGGGTCAATCGCGTGTAGCGCTTGAAAACGCGCGAAAAATAGCTCTGGTCCTCGAACCCGCAGTCCAGGGCGATCTGGATGAGGCTTTTCCCGGTTCTGCGGAGCATCGCTTTGGCGCGGTCCACGCGGTATTGCGCCATGAGGTCGGTGAACGTGCGCCCGGTCTTTTCCTTGATCAGGCGGGAAAAATGGCTTCCCGAGAGCCCGGCGGCACGGGCGACCGAGTCGCGGTCCAGCGGTTTATCCAAGTGCTCCTCCATGTAGGCCACCGCCCGGCCGAGCAGGACAGCATTGGGGAACTGCCTGTTGTCGCGGATGGCATCCATCACGCGCTCGAGCATTCCGGAAAGCCAGCGGGAGACCTCCTCCTCGTCCGAAAGTCCCGCGAGGGCGGTGGCGCTCTCGAAGTTGCAGCCGAGAACTCCGGCGGGATCCGCACCGGCCTCGACCGCCGCGCGCGACATCACGACCACGAGTTCCAAGGCGAGGCTTTTCAGCAGCTCGGGGCGCGAGCGGGCGGTGTGGTAGATGCCGACCAGAACGCGGTTGATGATCTCGCGGGCGGCGGGACGTTCGCCCCGCTTGATCGCGGCCAGCAACCCCGCCTCCTCGCGGAGATAAAGGTCGCGGATGCCGTCGTAAAGACGGTCTTTGAGAGCATGGATCGCTTCGGCTTTTTCCCGCTGCCGCCTCGAATCCTCTCGCCGGGCCTTCAGAAACTCGGCGTTCGTGAGGTTGCAGGATTCCATTTTTGCGAGCAGATGTTCGGCTGCGGATTGGATGCGCCGCGAGATTTCGGCCGGGTCCCCGTCATCGAGAGCGACATTTTCAACAATGATCCCCCCGGTCACCAACGAGTTGGTCATGAGCGGGATTCCCCAGCCGGCCAGACCCCGATCATCGGTCATCACGCACGCTTCCCCCCACCGGATCGCCTCACCGAACAAGGCGGCTCTCCACGGATCCCTTGCCTTGGATTTTCCTGCACGGATCCCGCCCCGCGCTTTGCCAGACGCATCGATCTCGATGGCGCGAAAGCCAGACTCGCGGCTGTAGTCGCGGAGAAACCGGCTGATCGTTCCGGTCATGCAAGCGACAGGTGGTCCAAATAGCGGTCCTCGAATCCGGGATCGAGATTCAGCTCGATTGCCTCGGCCCGGAGGTCTCCCATCTCGGCGGCAATCGATCTGTCGAGAAGCGCGAGATAGGCTCCCCCGAGAGAGGTGTTGCCGACAGCACTCACCTGCTCCTCGCGGAATCCCGGGAGCAGGCCGCATGCGATCGCGTTGGGAATCGAGAGGTTCAGGCCAAATCCGCCTGCCAGAAAAAGCCGCCCGATGTCGGCGGGAGAGAGTTTTTGGATAGCGAGCAATGTTTCGATGCCCGCCGCGATCGCGGCTTTGGCCTGGAGGAGCAGGGCGACATCGACCTCCCCGATGCGCAGGTCCGGCTGCCCGGGCGCGAGCAAGAAACTCAGCCCGTTTTCCTCTTGGCGAAAATGCTCCGGATGCGAAGCCACAACCGCCCGGTCAAACCGGCCGTTTTCGCCGAGCAACCCGGCCCGTCTGCCCTCGGCCAGAAAGTCCACATAGGCGGAGCCGGTGATGCCGTGAGGGACACCGCACGGGCCGCCGATCATCTGGAAATCGACGCGGAACGGATCTGCGGACAATGAGATTTTCGACACCACCCCTTGGGCCGCGCGCATCCCGCACAGCAACCCGCACCCCTCGAAGGCGGGGCCCGCCGCCGTCGCGCAGGCAAGGCTTCCTTGCTGGCTGCAGAGGAGGATCTCGCCGTTTGTCCCGACATCCACCAGCAACTGCGCGCGGTCCCCGTAACGGACACCGCAGCAGGCGGCGCCGGAGGAAATATCGGCCCCGACGTAGGCGGAGATGCCGGGGAGAAAAATCACGCGCAGCTCGCGCGGCAGACCGAACCCATCGCCGGGGAATTCCCGCTGGTCGAGAAACGCGGGAGTGAACGGCACGGTTCCCAGCGGAGTCGGATCGACCCCGCAGGCGAGGTGGAGCATGGTCGTATTCCCCGCGACAACAACCCCCGCCACATCGGCTATTCCGGCCCCCGAATCTTTCAGGAGGGATTTCAAGAGCGGGTGGAACGTGCCGGTCCAGAAATCCCCTCTCAGCTTGGCGATGTTGGTTTTGTCCTCCTGGCAGAGCTGGATTCTCGTGAGGACATTGTCCCCGCGCGAAACCTGGGCGTTGAGAGCAGTGGCTTTGGCCAGCACCTTCCCGCTGGCCAGTTCGGCAAGGATCATGGCAACGGTGGTCGTGCCGATATCCACCGCGATGCCCAGCGTGCCGGGCTCGGTGAAAATCGGGTCGTCGCCGACGGGAACGCCGGTCTGGAAATCGCTCACGACGGACGGAGGATGCGACAGGAGCGAGCGGGCCGGGATGGCGATGCGCAGGATGTCCCCATCCGCGAGGCGATGCTGGCAGGCGAGCAAATCCCTTGGCGCCCCGTCCCGTTCCACCACATGGCACCCCCGGCATATCCCCCGCTGGTTGCAGCGCGTGTTGAGCGGGGATCCGGCATCCGCCAAAATCTCCGCCAGCGTTCGGTCGAGCCGGTCCACAGCGATCCGCCGGTGGTTGCCTTCGATCTCAATCATCGCCTTGCCGCTCATGGTGCTGTCCCTTCCTGCTGCGCTTTCCGTCTGCGTTGAAGAGAAGTCATCGTCATTTGAATCCGCATTTCCCCGCCCAAAAACCCTAGGGGGCTGTCTTGAAAATCCTTTCGTCCGGCGAGTGAGCCAGCGACATCCCCGGCTCGACGATCTGGAAACGGGCATCGTCCCAACGCCCTGAAAGTAAGTCGCGGAGAAGGCCGGGATCCCCGGGGATGCGTTCGAATTTCCATCCGAGCGAAGCGGCCGCATTCTCTGCCGAAGCGGCCTTTTCATCTGCTCCCGGTGTGCCGAGGTCGAGATAGACCGCGCGGCTGTGTTGCGCCCAGTTCTCCTTTTCGGTCTCGATCAGGAATTCGACATCGTCTGGCTCAAACTTTTCGGAGAGCTCGGCGCGAAGCGATTCCAGCCGCTCAGGTCCGGGCGTGCGGTTCGCCTTCATCCATCCCGGCGTGTAGTAGTAGGAATCCGGGCAGGCGGACTGCTGGCAGGCAAACTTTTCCTTGCAGCCCATGAAGACGGTGATGCAATCGTGTCCGCGTGGGATGACGATGCGGTGGCGTCCGGCGCGAAGACCGGCTGTGCCCAGGCCGCAAAGCGCATACGCGAGCACGATGGCGTCGATGTCCCCGCGCACATCCAACCTGTCGATCTCGGCCTGCAAGTTGTTCCGGAGTTTCTCCGGCCGGTCGTGCAAGGCGATCTCGAGAAGCCGCTTCTCCACGACATGCGCCTCGTTGCCCCCGTGGGCGGCGATCTCCTCCTCGAAGACATCGCAGGCGATCAGGGCGATTTTCGGCCGCTCGGACATCAGACCGAAACGTTCATGAAGGCGTCCACCTTCGAAAGAATTTCGTTTTCGCTTCCGGGCACGCTGAGCACATCGCACTCGCTGCCGAGGATGAACGGGTGCCCGGCGGCGCGCATCTTTTCCAGCAGTTCGCGTGCGAGCGCCTCGACATCGGCGACGGTGAGCTGCGGGGAATAGAACTTCTTCGTCGGGAGGTTTCCGTAGAGGACGGTGGTTTTCGGGACGAGCGCGGCATCTTCCCAGAGGCGGCGCGAGCAGCCGAGGCTCATCAGCGCCGGGTCGAGTGTCGCAAACCGGGCGACCATCTCGCCGGTCAGCTCGCCGCAATCGTGGAAGATCAGGTCAACACCCCTCGCATCCAGAAGCGATTTGATTTGCTTCATCGGCGACATCACATAGCGGTCGAAAATCTCGAAGCTTTCCTCGAGCTGGTTCGGGGAAAAATAGACGAGGTTGGCGGCGGGCTCGCAGACGATAATCGCCTTTGCCCCCGCGTCCGCTTGGGCTGAGAGATAGGCGAGAATGACCCGCAAGCCCGCTTCGAGGCACTTCTCCACCACCGCGACCTCCGGTTCGTCGTCTCCTGTCATCCCGCTCCCCGCCAGGAAGACGGGCGTGATCGGGTCCTTCACGAGCTTGGTCATCAGGGAGAACGGCCCGATCCCCATGCCGCAAGGAACCAGAGAGGTTTTTGATGCGACGTGGGCGATCGCCTCGCATGTCGCCCGCATGCGGGGAGTGAGGGAGAAATCGCGAGAAGCGTCGGGAGGCTGGTCAAAATGAAAACCATCCACCTCGGCCGCCGGAACCCCGAAGGCCCCGAGCAACGCGGCCTTCTCCAGCGTGAGATCCATCAGCGGGATCGCCAGCGGTGTGCGGAACCGCTCCGCCGTTTCCGCCGCAACACCCCCAAGTCTTGGCCCGTCAAGCAGGATCGCCTCCGCATCCGCCCTGTTGTGAAGGACGAGATGCGTTCCGATCGGCGCCCGGTGGCCTGCGGCGGCCAAGTCCAGGTATGTGCTGCGGCTCACGCTTTCTCCACCCCGAGAAGCTTCAGCGCAAGATCCACGGCGCTGGCGGCGTCGGCGCTATACCCGTCCGCACCGATCTCATTGGAAAAATCCTGGGTGACCGGCGCACCGCCGACCATGATCTTCAAATCCTTCAACCCGGCGGCACGAACGGCTTCCACGGTGGTCTTCATCGCCGGCATGGTGGTCGTGAGGAGGGCGGAGAGAGCGAGGATGGCGGCACGGTTTTCCTGGACTGCCGCCACGAAATTTTCCGGCGGAACATTCGTGCCGGCGTCCACGACGCCGAAGTTCGCCCCCTTGAGCATCATCGCGACAAGGTTTTTGCCGATGTCGTGCAGGTCGCCCTGGACCGTGCCGATGACGACCGTGTATTTCGGCTTGATCCCGGCCTTGGCGAGAAGCGGTTCGAGAAGCCCCATGGCCTCCTTCATGGCCCGGGCGGCAATCAGCATCTCGGGGACAAAGACCTCGTTGTTCTTGAACTTTTCGCCGATGGCGCCCATCCCGGGGACGAGCCCCTTTTCGACGATGTCCAAAGGCTGCAGGCCTTCATCCAGAAGCGTCTGGGTGAGCGCTTTGGCGTCGTTGCGTTTTCCTTTTTCGACGGCGAGGGAGAGGTTGGTGATATTGCTCATGGTGTGTTGAATTAAGGCTGCACGATAGCCGAACCTGAAAATCGGGTATTGTGTTTTGGGAGGAACTTTTTGTGTTTTTCTCCTGCCGATCAAGGTCGCGCCGTGTTCCCCGACCGTCGAAAGCCTTGACATGCGCTATCATTGATAGCATCCTTTACCCATGCCTCAGCTCCTTGTCCGCAACATCGAAACCGTGGTCGTGAATAAACTTCGCAGCCGCGCGGCGGCCCAAGGCGTCTCCGTTGAAGAGGCGCATCGTCGGCTGTTGCGCTCTGTTTTGGTCGGCGACAAACCGGGCCGCAATTTCCTCGAATACCTCCGCAGCATCCCGCAAGGCGAGGAGTTTCCGCGCTCTGCGGACCTCCCCCGTCCGGTAAAACTCTGATGGCCTACCTCATGGATACCTGTGTGGTTTCGGAACTGCGCAAGCCGCATTGCAATCCCGGTGTTGCGGAATGGATGTCTGGCATCCAGCCCGACGAGGTCTTCCTTAGCGTGCTGACTCTCGGAGAAATCCGGCGGGGAATTGAGCTGCAGCGGCCAAAAGATCCCAGAGCGGCCACCGCACTCGAACGCTGGCTTCTCGGGCTGGAATCCCATTACGCGGAAAGGATCTTGCCCATCACCCCCTCCATTGGCGATTGCTGGGGCAGGCTGTGCCCCAAACGGCCTCTCCCGGTCACGGACGGATTGATCGCCGCCACCGCCCTCGAACACAAACTCACCGTCGTCACGCGCAACACCGCCGATTTTCTTCCCTCCGGGGTCATGACCCTCAACCCGTTTTCCGCCCCGTAGCGGTTGCAATGCAGGGCGCGAAGCGACCGTGACTCGAATGGCGCGATACTTCACAGCGTCAGGTTTTTGCCGATGTCGTGCAGGTCGCCCAGGACCGCGCCGATGACGACGGTGTATTTCGGCTTGATCCCGGCCTTGGCGAGAAGCGGTTTGAGAAGGCCCATGGCCTCCTTCATGGCGCGACTCAACTGATCCCCGCCGACTTATTCCGGGGGCATCGGGGGCACATAGTTGTCCGGCCCGCCGAAGCGCCTCCAATCCCTGTAGACAAACAATGTCGGAATGAGCGACAGGGCGCCGATCAGCATCCACAGATATGCCATGCGATAGTTGCTGTGCACCGCATCCATGAAGGTGCCCGCAAGGTAGTTGCCCAGAACTCCGATCCCGCATCCGAAGATGTTGGTGGCGGCAAAGAACTGGCCGAATTTTGCGTGAGGGAAGATCTGCATGGTGAACGTGGCACCGCTGATAGCCCCCGCTGTAGCAATGAGGTTGCCAATGATCGCCATGGTGAGCAGGGACGGCATATCGTGGATGAAAAAGTAGGAGAGCAAAGTCATGATTGCTCCTCCCACCATGCAGGTGATGGACACCTTGAACGCGGAAAACTTGTTGCACAGCCAGCCCATTGGCGCGAGAGCACAGAGGCTGGTGATGCCCGTTATGGCGCCGATCTTCCCTAAATTGTCCATGCTGAGCCCGAGGGTTCTTTGGGAAAAAAGGATCAGGAACATCCCAGCACAGCCAAAGCAGCTGCTGATCATGAGCGCGATGAAATAATTGCGGTATATGGGGACCGACAGGCAGGATCGGAAGTAGCCTCCATAGGCTTGAAGCACGCTTGGCTTTTTCTCAGCCGGCACCACGGGAGGGTATTCGCCTTCCTTGACCTTCCAACACATCAGCAGGAAGATGACGAGATAAAAGAGGCCGAGGCCCACGCAAATCTCCTTGCGGTGGGTCATGATGGAAGGGAACAAATACCAGTTGAACGCGACGCCGGCGATGGTGCCGATGAAGCGGAACCACGACAAAAACTGCGCCATGAACTCCTGGGGCACCACGTCGTGCGTCAGCCAGCTAAAGGCGTTGTTGAAAACCATCCCCAAGTAGTGGAAAGCCACAATAAAAACGCACAGCCAGCTCAGGCAGACTGCCTGGACGGTGATGCCGGGAGCGACCGGGTGGACCACATGGGTGTAGACCCAGGCGCCGACCTCCGGCGCGAAACCGATCATGATAATGGCCCCGACCTTGAGGGGGGTGCAGATTGCCAGGAACGGAATGCGCCGGCCCCAGCGGCTGCGGCATTCATCGCTCTTCCGGCTGATTCCCGGCAAAAAAAAGATGTTGATGATCCCTCCGATGCTTCCCATCATGACCCCGATCAAGACGTTTGAGGCTTGCAAATCCTTGAGGTAGAGCGGGAGAAAATTGCCGAATACACTGCCAAAGAAGCACGCTGCAAAATCCCCCCATAACAGCCAGAAGAAGAGCACGGTGATCCCGCGAAGCGTGTATTCGAGCGTCCCCACTCGGTAGATCTTTACGGGCTTTGCGGCGGCTCCGGGCGTTTGGTCGGGTGTCAGCATAGGGTCGGGTGGTCTGGGATAGAAAGGCTTTCGGGAAACTGCCGGCTCCGGCCCGACAAGAATCCGCCCGCCGACACTAGCCGCGCCCGCAGGCAATTCAATGGCGAATTTTTCTTGGTAGGGCAGGCTCGCCGATCCCGCCCTGCCGGGGGGAGCGACCTCACGCCTTCGCGGGCAGGCGGTCCCTCGTCGAGTTGCGGATCGCGAGCTCTTGCGAAAACACCTGCGACGGGATTGTCTTCCGCGACCCCTCCACAAGTTTCAGAGCCATTTTCACGGCGGCCCTGCCCATTTCGTAGTAGGGGTTCCTCATGGTGGTCAACGCGACCGGGCAGTGCCTGCCGATATCGTCCCCGAACCCGGTCACCGCGAGATGATCGGGGATCTGCAAGGGGAGCCGATAAGTCTGGCGGAACAGGTTGAGCGCGGTCAGATCATTATAACAGACGATGGCTTCCACATCTTTGTGGGAATCGATCCATTCGAAAAAGGCATCTGGCTGGCTTGGGGGCACTTCTATGATTTCCGGCTCGAGACCCGCCTTTCGCATGGCTTTTATGTAGCCATTCCTGCGGTCCATGTTGCTGTAATGGGGGTTAGCCGAAGAATTGCCAAAGTAGGCGATCTTCCGGTTCCCCAAGGAAATGAGGTAGCGGGTCATGGTCTCGGCGCCGCCGACATCATCGACATAGACGGCGTTGCGGGTTTTTTTTTCGTTCAGATGAACGATCGGGAACCCGCTCGCGGCGATGTGTTTTTCGAGTGACTGCGGGATATTGGCCGCATGGGAGATGATCATGGCATCGAGATGGGCCTCCCGGAAAACCGACGGGATCGAGTCCCCCTCGCTTTCGGCGGGCAGGCGGATCAACGCGACCTGGTAGTCGTGCGCGGAGGCCTCATCATAAACCCCCGCCTCCGCACCGAAGAGCGGCCAGTCGTGCGGCCTCAGTTTGGCCTCGAAATACCCGATGCTGTAAAACCGCCCATAGCGCATGGATCGCGCCCGTGAATCCCGGCGGTAATTCCTGAGCGTCGCCAGCTTTTGCACCCGCTCAACCGTCTTGGGGCTGAGCTTCACATTGCTTGTCCGGGGATTGAGCGCCTGGGAAACCGCGCGGTCGCTCAACCCCAGCTCCTGCGCCAAGTCGCTCAGTGTCACCCGTTTTTTAAACTGTTTCAAGGGGCGTCTCCTTCACGGAGATTCATCATTGAATCAAACACGGGGGAAACGCAAGGGAAAATGCGTTTCGCATGCCCGGGCGCGTCTCTGAAGTTTTCCTGTCAAGTCACGTCGCCCGTTCGATGGCCGCGATCGCCGCATGGGCGTCAGCTTCGGTCTCGAAAGTGGGAAGGGTGAGGAAGAGCCCGTCTGGCCCGACGGAGGCGGTGATGGCGACGGCTTGTTCGACGGTGCGGCATTCCCATTGGTTGAAGAGAAGGAGCCAGCCACGCTTCCTGATGTCGCGGAACGTTTCAAGCCATTGAAGCGGGTCTTGCGAGCTCGGCTCTGGATTCCATTGGATGCCATTCAGTCGCGGCAGGGTGGCAAGCTGATCGAGAAAGCGGAGCTGGCCAATTCCGTCGAGATGGTAGAGCGAGCGATCGAGATAGCCGGTCATGCGGGTGAGGTCAGGCAGGACAAATTCCTCGAACATGTCGGGCGAGATCATCACGGCGGCATCACATTGGATAGCCTCAAAACGCGTCAGGCTGGCGGATTGATACCAGGTGGAGTTTTCCCCGTGCCCGAGGCGCGTGAGAAGTTGGAAAAAATGGTCATGAACCTCGATGTAGACTTCCGTGGCGGCAGCGCACCAGGCGCGCACTTCCTCCGCGCGTTCGACCAGATCGAGGCAGAGGTTTTCAGCGCCTCGAAACAGCGAAAGCGCTGTGAGCGGATCAACCCCCAAAACGGGAGGATTGACGTAGCCCCGCCTCCCCACCAATTCAGCCATCGCCCGGATACGTTCATCCATACGGACGATCAGCGGGTGGCCCGGATCAAAGCGTGGAAGCGGTTGCTCGAGGATATCAGGACGCTCATTAACCCATGCCGTGCCGCCATCCAAGGTGTATGTGCCGCCGAGCAGTTCGTTAAAGAAGGTGATCCCTCCACTCACGGTGACCTTGGGAAGGCTCTCACCGAGCCAAAGCACGGAATTCAGCGCATTCTCCGCATGGTGGGCGTGCCATTCGGGCAGCAATTGTTTTCCGTGCCCGGTCAGCTTGTCCTCGCCGGGGAAAGGCCGGAATACATGCCCGGGGTTGCGGGCGGTGATGGCCAGCGCCGGACGGTCCAGGCTCTTTCCCGACCAAAACGCATCGAGATGCCGGCGGGCATCCGCCTCATTCGACTTAAGGGAATACGATGGGTGAGTGGTGTTCATATTGGTTCCCCCTTATAACTGACGGCGAAAAGAGGAGGGGGACATTCCGATTTCCTCTTTGAACCGCCGGGAAAAATGAAACTGGTCGTGAAAACCGAAATGTTGCGCGATTTGAGCCAGGGAACGATTGGTTTCCGACAGTTGCGAACAGGCTCTGCGCATCATTTCTAACGTTCTGAATTTCCCCGGGGTTTTTCCTGTCACCCTGAGGAAACGTTGCCGGAAAAGCGAATACGACATGTTGAAAGACCTGGCAACGTCTTCCAGGGACGGGGTGTTCAAATCCCCTTCGGTTAAACGACTGCATGCTGTTTCCCGCCAGACAATAAGCTCTGTGTTTTCCTGGTTCTTTTCCTGGATTTGCAATGCTTCCGCCAATATGTGCTGCAAGCGGCATAGGCGAACAAAGGAAGTTTCAACCGGCGCCGTTGTTTTCGGCTGAACAATTTCAACAAACCGTTCGATCCAGTATTCAATCGGTTCCAGATGCAATATGCGGCTTCTGGCACCGGGGATTCCTTGCGCTTGCCAGGTGTCGAAGACCGGACCGCAGAACCACATAAAAAACTCGCTCCAGCGGGAACCGGGGCGCGGTCCGTAGCCTTGATTGACCCCCGGGCGTGTCCACGTCAGCGTCCCTTTTTGCAGGATTGCCCTCACGCCGGTGTCATCGAAGTAATTGGCCTCGCCTTCCAGCGTATAGACCAGCAGATAATGGGGGGTGGTGCGCAAATGCTGTGGTGGCTGGGTATGGGCGTAGGTTGCCCGACTGTTCCATTTGGTGCCCGCAAATATGATTTTTCCCATCGAACAGACGACCGGCTGGGGGGCATGAATGGTGAATGGACCGCGCGTGCTGGAATATAAGTTCCTGTCGTCGTCAATATTGTCCATGTCAAAATATACATAAAATATGTCACTATAGCAATGGTCGCTGTTCCGATCATAATGAAAGCTGTTGGAATGTCGAACGAAAGTATCCACGGTGCCGATTACGCATGCCTGACTCTGGGCAATCCCAATCCTGACAAGGCGGCATCCACGGAGTCCGGTGCCGTTTATGGGCGTTACACTCCCGATGGGCGTGTGCTGTTTGACAAGCGACCCACGCGCGAGTGGGAGTTTATGGCGACCGGGACCGGGGTGACCGGGTTGACGGTTTCCGCGCCGGACGGGTTGTTGCTCCAGGTGAACCACTCGGCGGCCATCGACGAGGCCGGCCAGGTGCGCGCCCTGGCCCGGCTCCATCTGGACCTTGGCGAAAATCCCTTTAACCACTCGACATTATTCCGGATGGAACATGACCTGCGGCGCTCGGTGATTACGGTGCATGCGGGTACCGACACGGGACCGGTGCGCGTTGAAATCCGGGCGCAGGTGCCAGACGACCTGATCCGCATTGATATTCTCGACGGCCGTTCGAGTCCGGGAAAAATGACGGTTCGCCTGGAAGAAGATGCGCCGTCGCAATTGACGGTTGGCGATGATGGCCGCATTTATTTCTGGCACGAGAACCCGGCCGTCGCGGTTTCGCCGCCGGCACCCGTGAACAACGCCGCCGGACCGGAGGTCCCTGCCGACAATCGTGCCTGGTTGGCGGGAAGGGTATTCGGGCTGGTCATCACCGGAAGTTCCGCGGCAGGGGTGATGGATCGTATGCTCGAATGGGACGCCGCCCCGCGACAGACCTTGTTCCTGGCGGGAATTTCCACTCCGGGTGGCTGGGAACAGTTCACCGCGACGGCACGAGCGACCCTCGCCAGCAGGATTGACCCGGACCGGTTCGTTGCCGTCCACGAGGCCTGGTGGCAGGAATTCTGGAAGCGGTCCTGGTTTGAGCCGGACGCCGCCGACGGCTCAATGCTCCGTCACAGGGCCGCGTTCGACCTGTATCGTTATTACACGGCCTGTTGCGCCGGGGAGCAGCGCGAGACACCGCCGCGTTTTCAGATTGAACTGTTTCGCTACCATCTGCGCCAGCACGCCTGGCTGCCGGGGTTGATATGCGCCGTGGAGCAATACCAGTCATATTACGGTGCGTTGCGTGCCGGCGACTGGGGCGCATTGCGCGGCCTGGCCGCGTATTATTATGCCAAACTGCCCTATTACCGGCATTTTGCACGCAGCGTCTACGGTCATGCGGGAGCCCGCATCCCCATGTGGCAGGATCCGGTCATCCTCGCGCCGCCGGCCGATGGCGCGGGCGTCGATCCGCCGGCCGGAGTGCCGGAGCGCGCCTTCAACGGAGAGAATCCAGCCGGGCAGATTTGGGTGTTGTTGTTGTTGTGCGATTACGTCGGTGCCGTCGGCGATCACGATTTCGCGCGGCGGATCTTGTTGCCGCTGGCAGACGATCTGGTCGAGTTCATTCGTCTGCAGTATCCGGGGCGTGACCGTGGCCGCATGGTGATTGCGCCCTGCAATGCCGGCGAGACCTGGCAGGGTGTCCGCGACCCCGCCGAGGTGGTATGCGCGCTACGGGCAACCCTGCCGCGGCTGATCGCTGTTGGCCGGGACGAAGTCTGGCCCGCCGAACCGATCGCCGCCTGGGAGGAGATGCTCGCGGCCGTGCCGGAAATCCCTCGCGGACGTTTTGAATTCCGGGGAGCGCTGGAATGTCCGGTGATCAATCCCGGTGACCTGCTCGTTCCCGCCGCCGATATGAGCGCCTGCGAATGCTACCTGCTGTCGTGGGTGCCCGACCGGCCGACGTACCAGCTCAATGAGCAACAGGCGGAACTCTACGCCATCTGGCCAGCCAAGCTGGTGCTAAGGGACGAAGCGGATCACAAGGTGGCCGCAGAGTCCTATAACATCCGCCTGTGGCAACATCTTTGGCACGGATGGACTCTGGATGTCGTATATGCCGCATGCCTGGGGCTCATGTCGGAAGTTCGCGAATGGTTTGCACCGCACTTCGACAATACCTTTATGTTCCCATGCGGTCTGGCCCGCGAAACATCCCCATGCAATCCGGCGGCACCGCAGATCGCGGGGCAGCCGGACTATTTGCGCATTCCGGAATGCCCCAGCCTGCAGGGGATGGGCACCGGGGTGATCCCCGTGCTGGAGATGCTGCTGCAGGATTACCCGGACTTATTGGTCATCCTGCCATGCTGGGATCCCGCAGTGGCGGTACGCTTTGCGCTGCATAGCCCGTATGCCGGCAAGGTTACGGTCGATTATGACCCCGCGCACGGTGCAACGGTTCATACCGAACGGCCTATCCAGATAAAATGCGGTGACGGTATTAGATTTTCTGAGAAGGTGTGATTTAACGTGTGGCAAGCGGCGAAAGACAAATAAAATAATGAAAAAGCAAAATTACAAACTCAAAAACGAAAAGATCCATGTGGCGTTTCAAGAGCTGAAGCGGAAACAGCCGGAGCGATTGAAACAGCGCCTCAACCTCTCCTGGAGCAACTGGGGGTTCGGCATGGAGCCATTGGCAGATTCAGCGGCGCGGCTGCAAAAGGCAGGTGTCCGGTTTATCGAGCTGCACGGCAACCATTATGGTCCGGATCTTGGATATGACACGGACACGACCCTGAAGACGCTTGGCGATCATGGGATCAATGTGGCCGGTGTGTGCGGCATGTTTTCGGCTGACAACGACTTGTCGAGCAACCGGGCAATTCACCGACAGGCCGCGCTCGATTACCTGCGCAGGGAAATCGCGTTTACGGCAGCGGTCAAAGGCGCTTATCTGCTGGTCGTGCCGGGCGCGGTGGGCCGCCCGCACGCGTATGATGACGCGGAATTCGACCGCAGCGCGGAGACGCTGAGGATCGCCGGAGATTGTTTTGTGAAATATGGTATCAAGGCAGCCATCGAGCCGATCCGCTCGGCTGAGGTCAGCCTGGTGCATACTATTGCGGAAGCCGGAAAGTATATTCAGGCCGTCAACCATCCTGGGGTGGCTCACATCAACGGCGATGTCTATCACATGCAATCCGAGGAACAACACATCGGCGAAGCATTGATGACAGCCGGTGATCGGTTGGTCAACCTGCACATGGCGGATAGCAACCGTTGCGCGCTGGGACTGGGTTCTCTGGATTTGGACACAATCATCATGGCACTTTATCTTATCGGCTTCAACGCGCCTGGCAGATTTGTCACACCGGAACCGCTGGGCCCCGGAGGCGATCCATATCCTGCAATGAACGCGAAGCCGGACAAAAAGGCTCTCGACAAATTGGTTCAGCAGACAGTGAGTTATTTCCGCGAACGCGAAGAAGCATTGCTTGCCAACGACTAATAAACAGCCACTCAAAAGCAGACAATCCCATGACAAAAAATAAGACAACGCCAGTCACGGTGGCGCATTATCCGGCACTGACTGTCCCATCCAAAGTTGAGTTCCAGCTTGAAGGCGAACTTGGCCGCCGTCTGGCCGCGGTTACCGAACAATGGATTCTGCCCGCGCCCGCTGCCAACCCGGCAATGCTGGCCATGTTTCGTGACCGCGACCGGAAGCCCTATCGGAAAATGGTGCCCTGGGCCGGGGAGTTCGCTGGAAAGTATCTGACGCACTCGGTGCAGATCCTCCGGCTCACCGGCGATGCCCGGCTGCGTTCGCATCTTGAGCAGTTCGTCAAAGATTTGTGCGACTGTCAGGCCGACGACGGTTACTTGGGCTGCTGGCCGCAGGATTCCCGCCTGACCAATCATGCGCCAAACTGTGCTGACAACTGGGACACATGGGCGAGCTATCACATGATGCTCGGATTGCTTCTGTGGAGCGAAGTTTCTTGGGATGGCGCGGCATTGAACGCCGCCGTGCAGATCGCCGACCTGCTCTGCAACATGTACCAGGGAGACAAAGCGCCGCGCCTGGTTGAGAGCGGATCCTCGGAAATGAATCTGGCGCCGGTCCATTCCCTCTGCCTGCTTTACCGAAAGACCGGCACGCCGCGTTATCTGGCCATGGCCAAGCAGATCCTCGACGAATTCGCGGCGCGGGACGCGGAAGGAAAACCACTGGCTGGCGATTACCTTCAGGCCCCGTTGGCCGGGCAGGAATTTTTCCAGACGCCCAAAGCACGCTGGGAAAGTCTGCACCCCATCATGGGGCTGGTCGAGTTGTATTACCTCACCGGGGACGAGTCATGCCGGAAGGCTTTCGAATCGCTGTGGTGGAGCATGCTCAAAGGCGATCGGCATAACAATGGCGGATTCACCTCGGGTGAGAAGGCCACGGGAAATCCGTATGACACAGGGGCCATTGAAACCTGCTGCACGGTTGCTTGGATGGCCATGTCCGTTGAGATGCTGAGGCTTACGGGATCCTCCCTCGTCGCGGACGAACTGGAGCTGTCCATGCTCAACAGCGGGCTTGGGATGATGAGTCCTTCTGGTCGGTGGGTGACTTACAACACGCCCATGGATGGGGTGCGCGAAGCGAGTGCCCACACGATCGTGTTCCAAGCGCGTGCCGGATCATCCGAACTCAACTGCTGCTCGGTGAACGGCCCCCGTTCGCTGGGCCTTCTCTGCGAGTGGGGGGTGATGCGTAACGGGGATGGCCTGGCGCTCAATTATTATGGCCCGGGAACGATGAAAACATCCCTCGCTTCGGGAAACTGCGTCAGCATCAGGCAAGAGACCGACTATCCCCGGAACGCCGTGATCGAGATTTCGATTTCCACGGATAAGCCCGAAACCTTCCCGTTGGCGCTGCGGATTCCGTATTGGAGCAGGAATACCGGGGTGCGGCTGAACGGCAAGGAAATGGCGAGCATAAGGAACGGCGAGTATCTGCGGATCTCGCGAGAGTGGAAAACCGGAGATGCAATCCGGATCGAGATGGATTTCCGGCTCCAGTTCTGGCGGCATCCCGATCCGGAGCGCCTGCGCCCCCGGCCCGTGAACTACCGGGATTGGGAGGCCGAATGGGTGCTGGCGGGGCCGGTCCGGAACCGGGGGACCTCGGCGGCATGGCTTCCGTCCGCTGAATTGATGCTGGACGGCGCCGTCACTATGGCCGACGTTGTCCGCGCGGGGAACGTCGTGCCGGTGTGCGCATGCAGCGCTTCCGGGCGCATTGAGTTCGGGAAACATTTTGCCGACACCGGCCCTCATAGCGCCGCCTGGAGTTTTACGGAAATTGAGGCGCCGACCGCCGGTATGCTCCCGCTCCTAATCGGATGCGACTATTGGTATTCTTGTTTTGTCAATGGTGAGCTGGTGGCCTTTGAGGCCGGGCCGCTTGAGCGCACCCGGCTCCTTGAACTGAAACTGAAAGCGGGACGGAACTTGATCGGTTTCCGGGTCACGGCCGGGTCCGGCGGCTGGATATTGAGCATCGGCAAGGGCGCGTTCGTTCCAGAGGGGACCAAGCCGGTTGCCGCCACGTCGGGGGAGACGTTCGTCTCGATCTATCGCGGGCCGGTGCTGTTGGCGTATGATGCACGATTCAACGAAGGGGATTTTGCACCGGAGAGCGTGCCCAGCCTCGGCGCGCCCATGCTGAAATTGCTTCCCGAATGGGAAAAGGTCCCCTCTAACAATCCATTGATCCTTCTGGAAGGAAAGGACGCGAATGGCAAACCGGTCCGCTACTGCGACTTCGCCAGCGCCGGTGCGACCGGAAATTATTATCAATCGTGGGTGCCCGTAGGATTTCCATGCCCGGAGGTGGAGTTCTCCCGGGAGAATCCGCGGCGGAGTTAGGTATATGATAAGAGCTAAAACAAGAGAGTCTGCAATGAATTCAAATACTTCTCAGTTATCAGACAATCCCTTTAGGCCCACCGAATGCCCTGGCTCAGGCATTTCTTGACTATAACGCCTTCTTTGACGCATCCGTGGACAAGGATATTGAAGCCTGCGGCAGACTCTGGAAAGCGTTGCAGAACGTGGCGGCCCAGGATCCCACGCGGCCGACCTATCACCTGACCCAGCCGTTGGTGAGGTGGGCCAACTCCCATGGGGTAATGTCCATGCCATGCCCAGGTCACTGGAACTGGACGGGGATCATCTGCGCCAAGAGCCGTTGCCTGAAATGCAGTCGCTGCGAGGCGAGCACCATGTTCAACAGGACATCACCGTCAAACCGAATGTCTCCGGATATGTCAATAAACGTGGTGGCACCGTCGAAATCATCGCGGAGTTTGAGCCGGGTGATGCAAGTTGTTTCGGCCTGAAGGTTCGCACGGCCAAGGATGGCGCCAGCTTTGCACGGATTTATTTCAACGCAGCCACCGGAGAATACGGCGTTGACGGAGCAGTGGCTCACCATGGTTGTGGCCCATCCTATCTTCCGAAGGGACAACCGGTTCGGATGCATGTGTTCCTGGACAAGCTTTTGGTGGAAGCATTTGTTAATGGTCAAACATGTACCACTGCGGCCAAGGAAAAGGATATGCAATGCGACGGAATTGATCTGTTCAGCGAAGGCGGCAGTGTCCGCTGCGCACGGCTGGATATCTGGAACATGAAGTCAGCCAACGAATAAAAACATCGCCGGTGATATATCCTCGCTGCAAGGGCATGAGCCTATTTGACCAGCGAGATATCCAGCCTGTGCCAACCCGACGGGAACATATCCGCCGCCAAATTTCGAGGTCAGGCCCGAGTGGCGCTAACTTAAGCGAGCGTAGAAGCGGCGTCTCGCCGCTTTCCTCAGAGCAGAGCAAGCGGCAAGATGCCGCTTCTACATGCCAAACCGCGCTTAAGTTAGAGCCATTCGGATCAGGGCAGGTTTTCGCAATTGACAAAAAAGGATAAGTTAATAATGTGATTCTTTCCGGGGTCACACCTGTGGTTTAACAAGAAGATAAGAACACAAAATATGAATGCCATGTACAACATAAAACTAATATCAGCGGTTTCGTGGACGGCGGTTTTGACGGTCGCTTGTCTGTCCGGATGCAAACGGTTGGAGTCTTCGCCGCCGCCGCCGAACCCGTCGGCGCTTTACGAGGCTGGTAAAATGGAGCGGCTCAAGCCTGTGTTCACGACGGGAGAGTTCACGTATCAGGCATACCAACAGCCCCCGCAGGTCTGCGAATATGCGGAGTTCGTCGCGGGCAACAAGCAGGTGGCGGTCCGGGTTGTCGGGGATGTCAAGCGCCCGACGAACGACCAGACCGTTTTTGTCAACGTCAACGGCAAGGAGCTGGTCTCCTTCTCTTGGTGGGGGACGGTCATCAGCGGCCCCAACGGCGGTTTCGGCTATCCGTTCAAGGATATCGATGGCAACAAGGGAAAACTGTCCATCGACAAGCAACAACAACGGATAACCTTTCAGAAGCCATACCTGCTGCCGGACGGCAATACCGCCAATTTCTCATACGTCGTGACGGCGAACCAGGACGGGAACATCGAGGTCGCCTGGGATCTCGGGATCACGGAGGAGCAGATCAAGACGTATGGCAAGGCCTTCGGCGGCGCGCAGCTTTGGATGAACTTCAAGAACGGAACGGCATTTTTCGGGGGAAAGAAATTCTCCGAGACATTCCGGGAATACGAGAAGGCGCATCCGGATTTGAAGCAGGTGCCCGTGTCCGGAGATCTTGAGCTGTGGCCGGAAGGCGTCGCCGACGCAGCAGTCAAGGTCTCGCTCGGCGGGCGCGGCGGCTCGGTGGAGAAGACGTTGTTCCGGATGAACCCGCCGCTCCTTGCCAAAGACAAGGTGACTGTGGACCTGGGCAAGAGCGAGGTCGCCAGGATTACGCCGCCCCCGCCGACCAACGGCATGGATTTCTGGAAGCTCGATGCCCTGCACGTTCCGGAGTTCCCGACGCGCAATATCATGCCCAACCCCAGCTTCGAGCAGGGGCTGCGCTACTGGTTCTGGACGGACGGAGGGGCCGCCGATTTCAAGCCCGACCAGTCGGAGATGAAATATGATGTCGTCCCGGGTGGTAAGTTCGGAAAACATGCGCTGATCCTGCGGACGATCCAGCCGGGCACGGTCCATCTCAAATCCTTCCCGCTGGCGCTCAAGAGTGGTGCCACCTACACCCTTAGCCTTTACGCCAAGGCGCCTGACGCCAAGGAGCCGGTCAATTTCTCGGTGGGGCTCTCCAGCGTTTCAACAGGCGGGAAGTTCACGAGCCCCAAGCAAAACGGCAACTTCTGGGGCGACAATTTCAAGCCGGAGGCGCAGTTCAAGGTCGGGAAAGACTGGACGCGCTTCTCCCGGACGTTCGTGGCGGACGGTGCCGGCATCCATCTGCAGATGGGCAGTACTGGCACTGACATCATGATTGACGGCATCCAGCTTGAGGAGGGGGACAAAGCGACCGACTTCGTCTGCTCCCCGGTCGAGGGGAACTTCGTCAGCTCCGATCCGGACTGCCAGGTCGCCAAGGAGACGCCCCTCGGTGCTGGCTACGTCCTCAGCGGCGCCCCAGGGACGGAGGGCAAGCTGGATGTCAGCATTAGCAACGCCTACCGCGAGACGGTTTACACCGGTTCCTTCGCCGTGAAGCTCGGGCCGGACGGCGAGCAGAAGATCGAACTTCCGCTCGATCCGAAACGGCTCGACGAGGGGATTTTCGTGGTCCGTGCCGACTTCGCCATCCCCGGCTTCAAACCCTATGTCCAATACTCGCGGTTGACCGTGATGGCGCCGCTCGCCAACACCCACGAGACACGCCGCGTCGTCGGAACCCATATGGGATACGGCTCTATCTCCCGCAGCGAGGCTTTTGCCCGGCGGATGATGGAATGGGGCTTCGGCTCGTCGAGTTGGGGCAGGAGCGGAGCCAACGAAGATTTGCGGCTGAAATACGGCGTCACCAGTTTCCTCTACGGCTACAATCCTTCCCCGAAGGCCGGGTTCATGAAAGACATCGCCCATTGGAAAGAAGTGACGCCGGAAATGGAGAAGATCATCGAGGAGGACGCCTATGAGTTCGTGAAAGCGCAGAACCCGAAGGCCGCGTTCTCCTTCGCCCTCTACAACGAGGAAGAGGGCACGGGCCTGCCGGGGAGTAGCCGTTTCGACGAATACTGCAAGGCGCAGCATGCCTTCTACAAGGGCGTCAAGCGCGCCAACCCCAACGCTATCGTTACGCCAACCAACGGCACCAGCGGCTACTCCCTCCTCCGAGGCTTTGAGGGCATGGAAGGCTACCTGAAGGCCGCGAACAAGGCCGGCTTCAAGTATGACGCGGTGTCGGTGCACCCCTACTGGGACATCGACAAAGGCACACTGAGCGCCAACGACCTCGACGAGGAGACGGCGCGCTTGATCGAACAGATGAAACGCAACGGCTACCCTGACTCCACCCCGATCTTCTTTACGGAGTTGTTCAACGCCCCCTGGGTGAAGATCCCGGAATGGGGTGCGGGCGACTGGGCCGACAGCTACCGCATGGCTGGCTCGCCGACCTACGCACTCGGGAACCGCGAGTTCATCCAGGCTGCCAGCGCCGCCCGGATCTGGGTCATCTGTCTGAAATATTGGCCCAAAGTCCAGTCCACCAACGTCTGGGTCACCCCGAAAATCGACCTGAACCTGACGCCGATCCTGCTGTGCAAGGCTGCCAACACCATCGGACACTTGATGCCGTGGGTCAAATACTACGCCGACGCCCGCCCGGCGCGCGGCATCCGCGGCTACGTCTTCGAGCTGAAGGACGGGACGGCGATAGCCCCGGTCTGGTGCATTAACAACGACGTCGAGAACGGACTCAAGACCGGACCGATTCTCGATGTCACCTTCGGGCAGGAGGTGGAGGTTTACGACCTGATGGGGGCCCGGCGCTCGCTCCGGCCCGCCCCGGACGGCGTCACTCATGTCCCGCTGACCCCTGCACCGCTCTTTATCAAAGCGAAAGACGTCGCCAGCTTGGCCAAAGCCCTGCAAAGCGCCACGACCGACGATGCGGGCTCCTCCTTGGCCGTCTCCATGGTCCCGGCCCTGGACGGCAATGTTGTCGCGCTTGTGAAGAACCTCACCGGAAAAGAACAGGCGGGGACGCTCTCCATCGAGAAGACGAAGATCGAATATGACATCGCGCCCGCCGCGGAGAAGCAGATCTCCATTCCCGGCGCCAACCAAGGCTGCGAGTTCGGGAAGATGTATCGCTGGAACAACGATTTCACGATCCGGCCCGCCAAGGGCCCGCTCTTTGAGAGCCAGTGGGAAATGGATTATTTCTTCGCCCCGAAATGCGACGGCATGCCGGATTGGGGCAAGATCCCCGCGATCCCCATGCTCAACCGCCACGTTACCGATAAGGACATCAAGGCAGGCTACAAAGGCGACTTGGAGGCGAGTTACAAAGTCGCCTGGGACAAGGAGAACCTCTACCTGCATGTCGAGGCCGAAGACGACCAATTCCTGACGTTCCCGGAGAAATGGGAAAAAGGCGGCGCCGAAACCCGACTCTGGGAGCATGACGGCAGCCTGGAAGTCTATTTCGACTGCGGCGCGAACGGGAGGTCCAACCTCTCCAAGACCTATGACAACGACGATTACCGCTACGACTTCTCGATCGGGAAGGACGGCAAATCCGGCCCGGGGATGGTCAACCGCTATCGCGAGGTGAACTGGCAGCTTGCCGGCGGCGCGAACATGCCGACCAAGGAACAGGCCGCCAAGGGGATCACATGCGATTTCCAGCGCACGGAGAAAGGCTACAGCTACACGATCGTGTTCGCGCAGAAATACATCGATCCGATCGTGCTGCGCCAAGGCTTCGTGGCGGGCTTCGCCCTCTACCTCCACGACATGGACATCCAGGACGGCAAGGTCGTCTGGAAGGGGCTCAACACCGCCACCGAACCGGGCAGCCATTGCGACTACAAACCGCATTTATGGCCGCTGATGATCCTGTCGGAAAAAACAGTTAAATAGCGGAGGGATTCAAGAAGCAGGGACCGACATACAGAAACAAGCGAAAATTAATCAGCCATAATTCGCGAAAACTAAAAATAAGGATTACGGGAATGAACAGCGGATTTACTGTTAAGGCGGAAGAACGGCAAGGGCTCGGCAGATGGATCGCCAGCCTCGGGCTTGGCGGTACGGACAAAACGGAAATCGGTGTCGTCTCCGTGCAACAGGGTTGGGGCAATCTGGGGGCGGGTCGTTCGATCATTAACACGCCGCTCTGCCTGGCTGGAAAAACTTATGGCTGGGGTTTGGGAACCCATGCCGACAGCGAAATTATACTGCGCTGCATCAAACCGGTGAAAACCTTCCGTGTGCAAGTGGGCGTTGACCGCAACAAGGCCAGCATCAAAGGCCGTGCGGAAATCATGTTTTCTGTCTGGGCACATGGTCGGTGCATCAGCCAGAGCCAATACCTCGATGTCAAATCCCAGCCGGAGACCCTGACGGTCGATATGGACAATGCCACGGAGTTCACCCTCAAGGTAAAAGCCAAGGACACTCTTCATCTCGCGCATGCCGACTGGGCGGAAGCGGAAGCCACCACTGCTGACGGCGAAACGCTCCGGATCGGCACGCCGGAAATGGCTTCCATCGACAACTCCCTGCCGCTGTCGTTCAAATATAACGGCATGGATTCGGAGCAATGGCTGCGGAAATGGGGCGTCAAACATACGCAATCCGCAGGACAAGATTACACCACTCATCGGTTCACCTGCAACGATCAGGATACCAGGCTGGAATGTTCAGTCGAATTGCAGGAATATGTCAATTCTCCTGCCTGCCTCTGGAATGTTTATTTCACGAACACGGGCAAAACCGCGACCCCGATTCTGGAGCGGGTGAAAACGCTTGATCTGAGCTGGCCATGCATTGGGGAAAAAAGCATCTTCCGTGGACGAGGCTCGACCACTGCTGATGGCAAAGGAGGCGAAAAATACCGCCACAACTACATGATGGTGCAGGATCACTTGAAAGCCCCAATCATCATGGGGGGAGTCGGTGGAAGACCGTCCGTGGACTGGATGCCGTATTTTAACTTCCAAGGCGAAAACCATGGCCTGATGTTCGGGATAGGGTGGACCGGGCAGTGGCATTCCGAGGTCAGTTCCGTATTAGACGGAGTCCATTTCCAGGCCGGGATGGAAAACATCCACACCATTCTGGAGCCCGGTGAAACAATCCGGCAACCGGCCATTCTTATGATTTACTGGCAAGGCGATGATGCGATTCGCGGACATAATCTGCTGCGGCATTTCATCCGGGAAAACCTGGCGCCGCGCGATGAACACGGCAAATCCCTCCAGGCTCCCGCCTGCAACCTGACTTGGGGCGGCATGATCGCCGCCAACCATCTTGCGCGCATCAAAAACCTCGACGCGGAAAAAATTCCTCTCGACTACTACTGGATCGATGCCGGCTGGTATGGCAAGGCAGGTCCGAACGCCAGCGAATTTACAAACGAATGGGCTTCCCAGGCCGGCGACTGGAGCATCAATCGAGACACCTTTCCGCACGGGTTCAGGGAGATCAGCGATGCCGCGCATGCGGCCGGCAAGAAGTTCCTGCTGTGGGTCGAACCGGAACGCGCGATTCATGGTACGCCGATCACCCTGGAACATCCCGAGTGGTTTCTCTGCGCAGAGGAACCTAGTGTAGAGGTGCTGCTCAATCTGGGCAATCCGGAAGCGAGAAAATGGTGCGCTGAACTGATCGCCGGATTGATCGCCGAACAGGGACTCGATTGCTACCGCCAGGATTTCAATATAGATCCGCTTTCATTCTGGTTGGCCAATGACACGCCGGATCGCATCGGCATCACCGAAATCCGCCATGTCGCGGGCCTCTACGCCTTCCTCGGCGAACTGCGCCAGCGCTTTCCCAACCTGCTGATTGACAACTGCTCCAGCGGCGGCCGCCGCCTTGACTTCGAGATGATGCGTTACAGCATTCCGCTCTGGGCCAGTGATATGCAATGCAACCCCGACTATGTCACCGAGCGCAACCAGCAGCAGGTTCACGGGCTCTCCTACTGGTTGCCTCAATTTGCCTTCGGCACTCAGGATCATGCCGGAGACACCTATCATTTCCGCAGCACGTTGGCAGCCGGAGTGAACGTCCACCTGTTTTCCTACGAACACTATCCTGTCAAACCGGATTATCCCTACCAGTGGTTACGCGAGCGCCTGGCGGAGTATCACCGGGCCAAGGGGTGTTTCACCGGAGATTTTTATCCGCTGTTCGACCAGACCGATCACATGAAATACTGGGCGGCGTATCAGTTCTATCGGCCAGACCTTGAGGCCGGCATCATACTGGCTTTTCGAAAACAAGACAGCCCGATCGAAAAAGCCCGCTTCAATTTGCATGGCCTCGCCGCAACGACATCATACGAGCTGGAAGATGCCGACAGCAAGGAAGCCATAACAGTTACCGGGCGGGAACTGTTGGAGAAAGGTCTCCCTGTTGAGATTGAGGATAGACGAGGCAGCCGGTTGTTTTTCTTGCGGGCGTGCGGAAACTTGCTCAACGCGCGTCGTGAAATCCGGAGAAGAAAATTTCCAACTCATGAAAAAAACGACAATGCAAAATGACAAGACCGCCCCGGTTAACCCGCTCTACGACTGGCTGTGGCGTCCCTATGGTCGGATGTTCAACAACCTTTCGATCTGGAACAGCAAGGAAGGCAACCGCGAGATCGGCGAGATCACCGGCGAGGCGCTGATGGAGGTCGCCGCGGCGTCCGGGGCGAAGGTGGCGATCTTCGACGCCAAGAACCAATGCTACGCGCTCCACGACACCACGTTCGCCGAAAAACACCCTGGGCTTGGTTCGCGCGACCTCGTCGCCGAGCTGATCGAGGCCGGACGTAAACGGGGCGTCGTCTACGTTCCCTACATCCCGATCGGCGCCGACCTCAAAGCCTGGCGGGAACATCCCGAGATGCGGCAGGTGGATGCCGCTGGCCAACCACATCCCGATGTCCAACAACCGCGGCTCTGTCTCGGCGGACCATTCCGGAAATCCCTCATCGCCTACCTTCGCGACCTCGCCACCCGCTACGAGATCGGCGGCCTCTGGTTCGACTGCTACGAGGACGGAGTGCCGACCAGTTGTTACTGCCGTCATTGCCGCGACGGTTTTCGCGACGCGGCCGGCCTGGAAGCTCCGACCTCCAAGGCCGAGCGCCCCGAGGCCTGGGATGCGTGGGTGGATTACAAGCATGAAGCGTCCAGGACGTATTTCAGCGAGATCATCGATGCCGCCCGCACCTTCCATCCCGGCTTCCCCGTCTGTGCCATTTATGCGGAAAAGTCCCGCAACGCCAGCCAAAACTGGTTCGAGGCGAACTGGATGTGGCCGACCGCCTTCCTCCAGTTGATCCGCGGCGACAGCGGCAAGCCGGGCGAGTACTACATACCCGCGTTCCAATACGTGCCCGACCTTCCTCTTTCCCTGACGACCCAGGCCCTGCGCGACAAGGCCATGACCTCCATCGCCAACGGTTGCATCCCCGACTTCACCTTGACCAGTCCGCCTGACCGCCTCAAAACCGTCACCCGGGAACTGGAGGCGCGCGCCGAATGGCTCGTCGACGCCGAGCCCGTCCCTTACGTCGGCGTGATCCACTCCGATCGCTCTGAGAGGCTGTGTCCTGACAACCCTGCGCTTCAGGATGACCGGATCTACGCCTTCTACGGCGCCGTGAAGATGCTGCTGGAGGAGAAGATCCCCGAATGCTGCCTCTCCGACCACAACCTGGACCACGACGATCTGAGCCGCCACACGGTGATCGTCCTGCCGGACACCGGCATCATCGCGCCAGAGACCGCCGAACGTCTCCGCGCCTTCGTGGAGAATGGCGGCGGACTCGTGGCCGGGTTCCGGACCAGCCTCTTCGATCAGAAGGGCATCGCGCAAAAGGACTTCTCGCTCGCCGACCTTCTTGGCGTCCACTATGCGGGGAAGATGGACAAGGAGACCACGATCACGCCCTGGGGCCACAATTTCACCAATGCCACCGACATCCCGAACTCAGCGAAGATGAAGTTCCTGCGGCTCGGGCGTCACCCTATCGTCGACGACCCGCTGATCCGTGGCAGCAAGATGGTGGAGGTGGTCGACGCCTACCGCCGGGGCAAGCCGGAACACTTCGATCTCACCCTGCCCTCCGAGCCGCTCGCTTCGGCCAAAAACATGCAACTGTGCGACCTGTACAAACCGGAGGACATCAATCCCTTCGACATCCTCAGAGTTAAGGCGGAGGTAGGCACCGAGGCCGTGGTGTGGGAGGAGCAGCAGACTCCCGGGACGCGTTGGCCGGTCATGAGCGTCCGGCAATTCGGCAAGGGACGGGTGGTCTACTGTTCCGCCAACCTCTGCTTCCAGTATAGCAGCCACTGGACATGGCCCTTCGTCCGGCGACTCATCACCAATGCCGTGCGCTGGGCGGCCGGCGACAACCCGCCGCCCTTCGAGGTCGACGGCCTCCTGCAAATCCAGGCCACCCTCTTCCGTCAAGGCAAGCGGCTCGTGCTGCATCTGCTGAACGCCCCAGGACCGCAAGGCTATCCGCCCAACACCATCCGCTGGTGGGAATATTACACGCCGTCCGGGCGTCAGACGGAGGACATCGCACCGGCCATCGACACCCGGGTCAGGCTCCGCGGCGAGTTCGCCACGGTCTATCTCGCCCCCGGGCGCCAGACGCTTCGAACAACCTTCGTCAACGGCTTCACCGAAGTCGTGGTGCCGCGACTCGACACCCATCTGATGGTGGTCGCCGAATAAATTTCAGGATCGCCGACAGGCACTGGAATCCGCTTCGACCATCGTCCGTTTCACCATGCAATGCCTCCACGACTGAACCCTTCCGATTCATTTCATCTTTCGCCTTTCACAAAAAGAACCAAGAACAAAGAACTACGAACGCGCCCCCGGCGCCCCTCCTCTCTTTGCTATCTGTGCCGGATTCCCGACGAGCATGCTGTCCGGCGGATACACCCCTTTGAAGACAACCGCCCCGGCAGCAACGATGGCTCTATCTCCGATCGTCACGCCCTTGAGAATAATTGCATTTGTGCCGACAAAGACATCGTCGCCAATTTCGACCGGATCCGTGCGGATGTGGGCAGATTGCTCGTCCAGTCCGAGCCTGCGATGAGCTGGATCAAGCGCATGGAAATCGTGGTCGAAAATCCTGCTGTTTCCCCCGAGATTGACGAATTTTCCGATCGTGATCTTGGATCGCGAAGAGAGGACAACGGCCGAGCCCCCGCTGCAGTCGCCGATTTCGATCATCCCCTCACCAAAGGTTTGTAAAATCACCGGACCAGAGAGCCCCACGCGATTGCTGCGCCACCCGGCCTGGAGCCTCACTTGGTTTCCGAGTTTGATCGAGCCTGCTCGACGGGCCTTGAAGGAACAGCGACCGGTTGTTCCAAAGCCTGCGCCAAACGGGCACCCTTGAAGAAGGAGGGATCCCTTGCTCCGAACTGTGGAAACCCTCTGGTCCAGCATGATCCAAAAGATATCCCACGCCGTGTAGAGGATATTTCGCCATGATCGTTTCATACGGGTGAAAGTTTACTCTCGATTTTCGCGATGGGAAGAGCGAAAAACAATCGTACGGGTTGCTGAGTTTGACAACAACCATTCAAGATATACGCTGCCATACATCAAGACCTTATCATTAAATGTCTCAGATCAGACGCGTCGAGTTTTTCAACCTGTAAGTCGCTAATGGAAAATAAAATACGTTCTTTTCAAAAAGAGGAGAGCTTCGGAACCAGTACGTTTTCTCTAGAAAAGTGGTAAAAGACGTATTCGCACAACGCATTTGAAGCCTCCAACGACACAGCCTATATGCACGCAGTGTTCCAGCAGTTCCATTTTTTGCTTTATGAATTGAGGCGAGAATCATTTTTGCGCCTCTTTGTCTCGCCGATGACTTACATCTATGTAACTTATCGTTTAGACCGGGCGGGCTTTTTTGCGTTTGGAAAATGCTGGCGATTGCTGCGCATTTGTATTCTACCCTTGCGTGTTTTCTCGCACATGATGGGAGCCGCATTTGAAATTCCTTATGGTGCGAACATCGGAAAAGGGTTTTCAATATTGCATCCCTGCCTTGGTGTTGTGATCCACGGAGACGCGAAGTGTGGAGAGAACCTGCTGCTCGCCGGAGGAAATGTGCTTGGCATTAAGGAGCATCTGCCGGATAATACATTAACGATTGGCAACAATGTGTTTGTTGGAGTTCACGCGCTCATTTTGGGGCCCTGCACCATTGGGGATAATGCCATTATTGGAGCTGGCAGCGTGGTCGTTCATGATGTGGCTGAGAATTCGGTGGTCGCCGGAAACCCGGCTCGAGAGATAAAGAAGCTCAATCACTAATTAACGCTGAGTAGGCCGCCCTCTCCTAGGATTTAATTTTTAGGTGATCTGCCAGCCGGAGTGCCAAGGCGATTATCATGAGAGTAGGGTTGGCGTGACTGCTTGTCGGAAAGACAGAAGACCCTGCGATATACAGGTTGTCCACCCCATGCACCTTGCAGTTCCTGTCCACGACTCCTGATTCAGGAGCGTCGGACATTCTGGTCGTGCCGACATGATGGGAGTTGCTGTTGAATTCCTGGCGTTCAGGGTGGGCAAGGAATTCCTTTTCGTTGTCTGAAAGATGGAAGGTTCCAATGCCTGATTTCTCCAGTCGCTCCTTAAAAAGCGAGATGAACGTGGTGATCGTCCGGTAATCAATCTCTGAAAACCTGATCCTCGCTTCCAACCTGGGCATCCCAAAGTCATCGAGAGAGGAATGGTCCAGCAGCACGCGACTATCCGGGCGGGGGGCATGTTCGGTCTGGAAGAAGAGGGGAAACCGGTTCGTCTTTTTCGATGGGAGTATCATTGGAAGGCGACGCTTTTGGAAGTAGCGGGTATAAGCGATGGCACCGAGCTGGCCGAAGAGGCTCGGGCCGTCCTTCAAGATGATGAAAAGATGGGCGACAAGCTCGCGGCGCTGGTCCTTGAGGATATGGAAAAGGCGTCTTGGGCCTTTTTTGGCTCCGCCCAGAATCATCTTCACAAGAAGAACCGTCGAAATGAGCGCGTTTCTGTGCTCGGATGAACCTGAAACGTTTCTGAAAAAGAATCCGACGACATTTCCCACCCTGTGTTTTTCCTGTGCCTGCGGCGTCAGCCAAAAGCGCCTGCGACAATACACGCCGGTGCTGTCCATTTCGAAATCATAGATAAAATCCTTTGTAGGATCCTTCAGTTTCACATACCCGCATACTCCGAAGCGATGCGACTGGTAGTAGCGTCCGACCAAATCGCTCCCGTTACCTATTCCCTGAGGTAGAACATCTCTCGAGGCGAGAAGGAGCCGGACATTTTCAAGGGCACCGCAGGCGAGAACCGTGTTTCGTGCAGTGATCTGAAAAGCGCGCCCGGGAGTGCATGCGGCTTTGACGTGTGTCAGGGAGGTGCCGCCCGGATCCATTTGGAGATGGATGGCATGCGCATAGAGAAATACCCTGACATTGGGTGCTGATGTGAGCTCTTTCCTATATCGTTTGCAGTAATCGGTCGGGACACTCCATCGTTCCAGGGGCCAAGACGCAAAATTCTCGCCGTCAAAACCTCTCAGAATTTCTGCCTGGCTATCTGGAAAAACCGAGCGTGCATCAAAGTCGGCTTCTCCTGCTTCGGAGAGTTCGGTTGCGCGGGCAATATATCCATCCAATTCACGACGATTGATCGGCCATCCGCTGTCCGGCATCCATTCTCGCTTTTCAAAGTCCACTGGGTCGAACGGAATACATCTGCCTCCCCAGACGGTGGTTGTTCCGCCCCACATCCTCAACCGATTCTCCTCGAGCGGCTCATGGCTGCCCGCAGGGCTGACTTTTCCCCGATACAGGTCAATTCCTTCGGCGGTTTGGTTGGGACCTCCGCCCGGCAACAAGATGATCTGCCGCCCGGATTTCATATATTCAAGAGCCAGAGCGATGGCGGCGGCCCCACCGCCGACAATGCACAGGTCTGCCTCCAGGCGCGACTCTGGAGCAATCGAACGTGCGTCCTCAATCATGGCTTAGACTTTGTTCGCATGCTGCTCGGTGGTCAATCGGATAGTCTGTTCGAGCAACTGGAGCGCCTCGTCGGCTGCGAGCGGCGCTTTCGCCCACTGGTGAGATTGAATCAAATGTTGCGGGTTTTTTGTGCCGCACAGAATTATTGCGGAGGCAGGAAGCAGTGCCGATGCCGCTTTCATCTGGACCTCGTGGGTCAACTCCGGAATCCCGAAGTTTCCCCGTCCCAACACATGGTTCGCCACAACAATCGCTCCCTGTTCTTTACATGACTTGAGGACATCGTGAAGCCGGTGGGCATCGACCAGATTGGCCGGACACTGGATATACTTTGCCCACCCGCTCGACAATGCCATTCGAATCACTTCCGGCTTGCCCGAGGAAACTCCCAACTCTCCGACCAACCCGTGCTCCCGCAGGTTTTCAAGCATTTCAACCAAGCCCTGCCGGGCAAGGTCCGTCAAGGTCGGATCATGGAGAAAAAACACATCGACCCAACCAGTCTCCAAACGTCGCAGGCTGCGCTTCAGGCACCGCTCCAAATACTTGGGCTCGAAACGCTGACGGCGTCCGATGCGGTGCAACGCTTTCTTGACAAACGGGTTGAGAATGCGAAGTGGCCACGGTAGATCGCCGTATCGATATCCGGCTTTGGTCATCAGAAAAAAGCGCTCACGTCGTCCGCGCAGGGCGGTGCCCAGCAGGCGTTCAGCATGTCCAGACCCATATGTGTCTGCGGTGTCGATGACCGAAATGCAATCGGCAAGCATGACATCAAGAAGGCAGCTAACCTGGCGTGCAGTGGCGGATACGCCCAATGTTCCCAAGGTGCCGGTCCCTAATCCAAGACGGGATGGGACCGCGGAAACATGCTTATTTTGATGCATAAAATGCGGGAACCATAATAGAAAAACAGAGACTCATTGTGAGTGCAATCGAAAATGCAGGGCTTCAGCATATGCCTCACAAATGCCCGCAAGATATGCCTCCTCGGAAGCATAGGTTTTGACACGCTCGACCGCCGCATGAGAAAGCCTTTGGAGGAGCTCCTGCGACCTCCAGAGTCGCTCCAGAACTTCTGCAATTCGACAGGCAAGTTCCTCCGGGTTGGTCGGGGCCAGTGCAAATCCGCATTCATCGGTTACCGTCATTGCCGCTCCGCCGCATTTGGCCACAACGGGCACACAACCCGCCTGCATGGCTTCAAGCATCGTCAAGGGCGCTCCTTCGCGAAGACTTGGCAGCAGATAGACGTGGCTCTCTTTCAGTTGCTGACGGTATTCGTCGAAGGAAAAGATCTTCCCGAGACTGACACGATCATCGTTGAGTTGCAGGGTTTTTGCCAGCGCACAAAGCGACAGATACTCAGGCCCCTGTCCTCCATAAATAAAACGAAATGGAATCCCTCGTTTCTGTAGCTTCACAAGGGCGTGAAGAACAATGGCCACTCCCTTCCTGCCTTCCAGATTCCCCCCCGCAAAAATGCGCAATGCCCCGCCTCCTGGAGGTTGCTTGTTTGATGCCTGAAAAGCATGAAGTTTTTCTTCGTTCAAAAACGACTGGGACAAAATCTGAACTCGCCCCGGGGATACTCCCATGCGGAGGATTGCATCACGGGTCTCATGATTGTTTGGAAGGACAACGGCAGCGGTTGCCAACTCGCGACGGATCCGCGGGGAACGGGATGCGATCCACCCGGAGAGGGCACGAACGTGTTCAAAAACCCGGGCGGTCGGGCTGAGGATATCGAGGAATTCCTTCGGGAATACCTCGCCTCCGCCAATCGGCCCGAATACCCACGGGATCCCGAGTCCCGCAAGGGGCGAACCCATCCGCCAGGTCGCGTAGGTGACATGGTGGCCGAGATCGAAGTGGGACTCGGAGACAAGGTGCCTTGCCGTTTTCCTGGCTTCCACGCACCAGTGCCGGTAATCCAGCCAGCTCTGCAATCGCGCGACCATCCGGTTCGGATGCCATCTGTGAGGTTTTCCAATAAAGTGGAACGAAATCCGTTCTCTCAAGGGATGGGCTGCCATCGCTGCCAAGCTCGCTTCCTTGAAACTGACATGCGTGAGCACCGTCAAATGGTGCTCCTTGGCGAGCGCGTTGATGGCGGACCAGCCAACATACCCTTCAGAACCCCCGGAAGGATGGCAGGCGATGGCCGAGATGAGAATGCGCATGGATCAGTGTAAACCTTTTGTGGGATCTCAGCCATCGGCCAGATCTTCAAAAACCTTCTGATGAACATCCAAGCTTTCATCCCAAGTGAAGCTGTGGGCATGGCGGGCGACTGAACGCATCCACCCCTTGTCGCGGCATCGTTCCGCGGCACGTTGGAGTGCCTGAACCAACGACTTCGTATCCCTCTGGTCCGAGAAAATGGCGGAAGATCCTCCAACCTCCTTCTCCGCATCGCCGGGGAAACAAACAACAGTCGTGCCAAAAGCCATGGCTTCTATGATCGGGAAGCCGAACCCCTCAAAGTCGGATGGATACATGAGGATATCCGATGCCGCCATTATCTGAAGCAATGTCTCCCTCGGGAGTCGGCCCACAAGCGAAACATTATCAGGCAATCGTCCCAGTGTCTTCACTATGCGTTCTCGCACCCGCAGCGGGTTTCCAGTTATTGCCAGCTCCATTTGTTTCCAGCCCATCAATTCCAACGCCCGCAGGCACAAGTCCAGTCTTTTCCGAAAGTTCGCGCCATCAAGAAAAAGGAGACGCAGGGGCGCATTGGGATCTGGCTTGCAGGCGGCAGTGGTTGATCCTGCAATCCTCACATCCGTGGGCAAACCATGTCTTGCCAAAACAATACGTTTGCGAGTCCATGGGAAAAAGTGGGCCAAATCGTTTGCCGTTGATTCCGAGATCGCGATGATGACGTTGGCATTGATGCATGTTGCCACGAGCGACGCAGGCATATATACGGCTCCAAGTGCTCCGAATGATCTCCACGCACGAAAGGCAGCGAGATCGTGGATAGTAGCAACTGTGCGCATGGCGGGGAGCCATGCTGAAAACTGAGTCGGGAACCAAACTCCTTTTGCCCCCTCCTGCTTCAAAGTTTGAAGCGCACGATCACGCCAGATCAACATGTTCCCATCGAACTGCCGACCCGAGGAAACAGCAGAACCGCATGTTTCCAGGATTCCCGGTTCGATTCTTTTGTAAAATGGAGTGAACTTCAGGTCATCAGTCGAACGACGAAGAATTTCCTGCATGTAAAGGCTCACGCCCCCATCGGAATGGCGCGGCTCAAAGGCCGTGCAATCCATTATAAGGCGCCCCGTGCTCATTTCTGTTTTCCAGCCTCGGAATATCTCATACCAAACACACGGCGAGATAGGTAGAAAAGTCGGGCACCTCGGCGATGTGCCCCTACCGCACCCTCGGTAGGGCGGTTTCGCCGAAACCGCCGTGATGTTTTACTCATTGCGCCGTGTGTTTGGTATCAATGCGTGCTGGTAAGCATTGGCCGTCATGTCAGCGGTCTTTTCCCAAGTGAAACGGGCCGCTTGCTCCAGGCTCTTGGCCGCCATTGATCGGCGTAGTTCCTCATTGGAACAGATCGCAAGGATGCTCTCCCCGACGGCGTTGATATCTGTCGGCGCGTGCAGGATGGCAGCCTCGCCAGCAACCTCGGGCAGCGAGGAAGTGTTGGAGGAAACCACAGGGACCCCGCATTTCATCGCTTCGAGAACAGGTAGTCCGAAGCCTTCATACAGCGAGAGGAACAAAAAAAGTTCCGCATTGGAATAAAGGGCTGGAAGGTCGCGATCCCCCACAAACCCAGTGACGATAATCCGATCCCGGATCTCCGGGTGGATTGCAAAAGCTTTGTGGATGCTCTCCATTTTCCAGCCGGCCCCACCGGCAAGGACGAGATGGTGATGCTGCATTTCTTGAGTGAATGCAACCTTCGCGAAAGCGTCAACGACGGATGCCAGGTTTTTTCTCGGTTCAAATGTCGCGAGGCACAAGAGATACGGAGCTTTCGGAATCCCATATTTGTTTCGTATACGGGCATCGTCTTCGGGGGTTTTGCACTGGAAAAACCTTTCTGATACGCCCCACGGGATGACGAAAATACGATCCGGGTCCATAGGTTGAAACTCCAGAAGATCCCGTTTTGTCGCCTCAGAAATACAAATGGCCCAATCGTCTCGATGAATCGAAGCGATCAGATCGCGTGATGCCCCTGCATGGTTTGAATCAAAATATTCAGGGTGCTTGATCGCGATCAGGTCATGCACCGTATAAAACCGTTGGATGCCAGGGGTGCGCCGGATTTGATCGGGGATCGGATTCCAGACAGAATGGAAAACCTCGCACTTCGCAAGTGCATCCGGAGAAATGCGAGATGTCAGTGGGCGGACCAATTGGGCGGCCTTCTGGTGAATCCATCGTGTGGCCCTCGCCGGCAGCGAGCGGTTTTTCTTCTCGTCCCTCCGAAGAGTGCGGATGCTCTCGCGAAACTCGAGGAAGTGGGAGATGTCTCGCTGCCATTTGGCATGGCAGAGGCGAATAGTCGGATGGCCCAACGTCTCCAAATAGGCCGCGCACGCCGCCAAGTCGCTGTTCGCGGAACACGAAAGCTCGATGTCACGGTGATCGGCCAGCGCGAGAAGCAATTCCTCCTCCACTCTGGTCACGCCGGTTTTCGAGGCGGGAACTGCAAAACCCGACCCGATCAGCGTCATGTCGAAAATCACATTCATCAGGCAACGGAGTTTGTCTCGCAGCCAAGGAGATGCACGGGATGATTACGGGCGGGGGTTGGCATAGGCTCCTATCAGGCTCGCCAGGCTTTCCGTTTCATGGAACACCTCGGCCTGGGGAAACATGTCGCAGAGGCTCGGAAGGTTGCTGATGAACAGCTTCTTGCCATAAACGGCGGCGCGTGCACCGACGCCGGACGAGGAAATACTTCGATAGGGCAGGATGACGGCGTCTGCCGACTGCAACCAGGTATCAAACGCCACGTCATCCACAAACTGGTTGATGATGCAAACTCGGCTGTTATTTTCCGTCATCGTCTGCAACAACCCGCAGAATGCCTTGGCGTCGTCGTCCGGTGGGGCGGATCCCACGATATAGAGACAGGCATCCTGTCGGTTGGCTTTGCAAAATGCCTCGATCGCACGGTCAAACCCCTTGGAACGCACGACGAAACCCAGGCAAAGAAAGATTATCGAATCCGTTGGTATCCCCAGGCATTCCTGGGCCTCTTTTTGGGAACCGGTGAAAAGCCGAGTCATGTGCTGGCTGTGGTCTTCGATGCGGGAGGGGCGCGTCGCCAGATCCGCGTAGGCACCCGTGACCGCAAGCCGGAAAGCATTGTTGTAAAACACCAACATTTTGAACGGGCTGAGGCAGAAACAGATGATCCATTTCCTCTTCCAGCCGAGTTCCGCGTTGGTTTCGATCTCGTGGAAATAAATCATCGAGTCCGAACTTGTTCTCGCGAGGCACGCGAGCGCAAGGGCTTGAAGAACATAGAGAAGGAGCGCGGAGAGCCTGCCCAGCTTGGGGTTCTTTTTGAAAATGATCGCGTTGTAGAAATGAAGGACGACCAATGCCTTTTTGGGTTTCACCGCAAACAAGAACCATCGAAATGCTCCGCGAAGGGATCCCAAATCGAATGACAAATCACACGTCTCGGAAGGTGTGAGGCTGACCGTTTTGACAGGCAGGCCGCTTTTTTTATAGGATTGCACCTGCTCCTGCACAAAGCGAAGGATTCCATTCGTGTAATTATACGAGGAAATGACAAATACTGAATGGGATGAAGTTGGATTCAACATTTGCAGTTTAGTTTACGAACGGATGTCCCGCTACTGTCCGGTCGGGAGCGATTCGCGGATCGCCTGGAAAACCCGTTGTGGTGATATTTCGCTCATGCAATTCCTGCCGGTTTTGCAGACGGGGGAATAAAAACAATCGCAGGCATTGTCGGGCTGGATAATTTGGCCGCGCCCATAGAGTTCAAACTCATGGGGATTGAATATATTGTTGAACAAAACAAGTGGGCGCCTTGCGCCGATCGCGAGATGCATCGCCTGGGTTACGCTCGTGACAACCAACCGGCACTTATGGATGATGGCATTGAAGACCCCCAGTGATTGCAATCCCGAATGAGGGCACCCGGTGGCTAGGGAAAGCCGTTCGTTCAGCGCTTTTTCTTCCGGGCCGCCGAGAATCAGCGGCATGTAACCGTTGCCTTGCAGAAGTTTGACCAGGTTGATCCAGCGGTCTTCTGGCCAGAGCCGCGTCGGCCAGCGATGCCCGGCACCGGTATTCAGCCCAATCCATTCATCGCCGGGAAACAACTTTTCCGCAATGTCCCGATCCTCTGGTATAGGGGAGTTCAGCCAATACTCCTCCCCTCGGAAAGGAAGTCCGACGATGTCGAAAATCTCTTGGACATAGCTGAGCCTGTTGGATTTGCTGTAGGCATCGTCCACCCCTGTCGCATACTTGTGCCATGCGGCATCGTTGGCGGGGTATGGGATCCCTTTATGTAAAATGAACCCCTTTCTGTCCTCAGTCCGAACAATCTCCGCGATCACACAGGCATCCATGTCCTTGTCCAGATTCCAGCAGAAGTTCCATTCGTCCAGACGCAATCTTTCCAATACAGTCGAAGCCGGTCGGACAGCCTCGGCGGCCTCGACAGGGATCAGTTCGGGTGAGTGCGTGACAAAGGTGATGTGCGTGTTTGGCATGTGTTCCCGAACTGCTCGCAGAAGGGGAGTGGTTCGAAGAACGTCTCCCGCCGCACCAAGCTTGACAATAACTCCTCGCTTGTGGATTGGGGAATACTCGCCACACTCGCAGGTTGAGCCGGATCGCGTATGTGGGCCGCAGGGCCTGTCGCCTCGGAAATGGAGACAATCAATTTTCAGATGCGATATGATCTCTGAAGCGTGTGCGTTCATTTGTTCAAAACTGATTCATTGGCAGATAAATTAAAAATTTATCAAAATGATTACAATTTCCTAAACATGACACTCCCCCATTCATCGGCGATCTCAATTATTCTTTCCGCCTTTCCGGACATGAATTCGTTAACGGCCCGGCTGCATGCCCAATTCGATTCAGGACTGTTATAATCGTGAATCATCAAATATCCTCCCTTCACCAGCCGAGGATAAAAAAACTGGAGGCTGCTTAATGTCGGCTTATATAAATCTAGGTCGAGAAGAACAAATGCAAATGTTTCCTGCTCAAGTCCCTGAAAAGTATCTGGGACGTAACCCTGCCTTATGATAATGTTCCTCTGGTCACCGATAGTCCGTAATACGATTTCTACATTCGTGTCGATAAACCTTTTATCCTCCGGTGCGCTCGGTTCCAAATCTTTCGCTGGGAATCCATCAAAAGTATCGAAAAGATAGTAAACCCTTTCCGGCCCAAGCTTGTGGATGAATGAACTGGTTTTGCCTTGATAAACTCCAACCTCAGCAAACCCCCCCGGCACATTTTCATTTAATATTCGCTGAATGGCTAATCCGATAGTAGCATATCGAAAGTAGTCGCCTTCACCGCATATCAACCGATGAAATGAGGCATCAAAGGTTGGGAATTTCATTAAAACAAGCGAGGTGCGCGGCTGACGCAAGCCCATATTAATTAACAACCGATTAGCTAATGACTTTGCTAGTTTATAATATTTATTCATACAATGTTATTTCAATGGGAGCAGTATTCACCGTTTTAAAATGCTGGGGCCAGCGATTGAACTCGCTGGAAATAAAAAGCAATGCAAATTGGATGGGTTTGAATTCAAGGTGGCGCAGGTTTATTGATCACGAGGGTTTCACTAGCCGTGCGGCTATCGTCATGCAAATCTTTTTCTTCAATGAATGAGGCAGAAAACCCACTGCTCGCTCAGCGATGCGAACACAGAGTTGCGGCAAACGTTTTAGCTTGAACAAATGTTCAAATCGGCCGGAAGCCAAAGGGGAGTTTAGAAGCCGCAGGGAATCCAGGACCAGCCCGCACTTTCGGGCCAAAGTGGCGATCTCTTCCGGATGCATTAAAAAGATATGCCCGTCTCCGTCTGGCTTGAATTGAAGCGACTCATAAATTGAGGGATCTTCCGTATCTGAAAACTTCGGCAAGGTATTCTTATAATGGGCTCCGTTAGGTGTTGTTATTACAACCGCGCCACCAGGACGAACGAACGACGAAATCTTTTCTAAGAACTTATCTGGATGTGCGACATGCTCGATAATTTCAGTAACAAGCACCGCGTCATAACACCCGTTTTCGGGGAAATCGAAAATGTTGCCTGGAAGATAAGTGATCCTGTTGGTCTGGTCTTTCAGTTTGACATAACCCCCCAAATCATCCCTCAGGTCATTCCAAAAAACGTCATAACCCATTTCTGCAAGAGCAATTGAGAAGTTTCCCTGGCCTGCCGCGACATCCATGATCCTCGCCCCTCTTTTGAGGTCTTTGCATATCATGCTTAGGGCTGCATCTCTTCGGTTGCAATAGGAATAGTAGTAGTTCCAATGAGATATTTGACCGAACACTTCCTCCCTATCAAAACTATAGCAGGTTTTCCAAGTTTGCGGCCAAGTGTCCGAATAAACTGGAATGTTCATATAGCTTTGTGTGTTTTTCTGACAAAACTAAAAACGTTTGCCCGGAAGGAATAAAAAGCAAGCTTGAGTATCTCTTTGGCAGCAGTGACGAAAGGAACGCATCGGAGATATATCATCAGCGCTTTAATGCTATTAAAGGAAAAGGGGTTCGCTATGTATTCCTTAATAATATCACGCCCGGCATAATGGCTCAAAGTTTTGATGACATTTGCCCGCAGAACATTTCGCAGTTGAATGTCTTCGATATATTCAAGGTGTTTGTAAGCAATGGCCAACCCGCCAGACAGCATGAGCGCTTTGTTCCGTGATGCATTGCCACTATGGCAGCGGTAATTAAGGCAGACCCGATTCACTTTTTTTACTTTGAATGCCCGGGTAAATCGAAACATGAAGTCGTAGTCGTCGACTCCTCGCAGGTTAGCATTAAACCCTCCAATCGTTTTCAAGGAATCGTGGCGAAAAAGGGCCTGCCCCGGCGAATCAAACGCATTCCCTGAGAAAAGATCATGAAAACTAATCGTTCCATCGGAAATGGAGGAAGCAGAAAGATATTTTCCATTTTCGTCTATATAATTTGTGCTTCCGACTATTGCAGAGAACTCCCTGTTTTTCGTCAAAAATTCAACCTGCCACTCCAGCGCATCCGGCGGCAGCCAGTCGTCATCATCAAGCAGGTGAATAAACTCGCCCTGCGCCAATGAAATCCCGAAATTCCTTGCGGCAGATTGCCCTTGGTTCTTCTGTTCGAAATACTGAATCCTGGGATCGGACAGAAATGGTTTTACCACACCGCAAGTATCATCTGGCGACCCATCGTTGACAACAATCAACTCCCAGCCCGCAAATGTTTGGTTTACAACAGACCTGATCGCGTCACCTATGAATTGAGCATGGGCATAAGCGGGAACGATAACTGATACAAGTGGCTTGGCCATTTTAGCGAAGTCCATGATCATTTGAGCAACATTCTAAACGATAGAGCGGGACCGAGAAGTCTACTATACTCTGAGGTGAGATGTCGCAGGTGGGTACAGTCGTAAAGCAGTTATTGTTTTTAGTCAGAATGAAAATAATTGCTCCGTAATCGTCAATACTTTTACCAACCAGTCCCGAATCCCGTCGCATTAAGGAAACAGGGAGAAATTTACCAAGCGTATTGCGTGCAATATTTAAAAGAAAATTGTAACTGCTATAAGCAAAAGGCGGATATTTGGATTGGGAGCAGTGCACTTTTTGGGTGCCCAATATTGTCCACGAGATGCGTGTAGTTGACTTATGCTGGAATGGCTTGACCAAGGCAATATCAAGTCCACTGCTACTTGCGATATCATCAAAGCTGTCTGTATCAAAGCGATTGATATGGGCGTGTTTCTCTCCTGAAATACGATTTCGTTCTATCAGTTGTTCACTCTCGTGAGGAACTGAAATAATAATCGCCTTATTGGCCACACGAATCAACTCCTGAGCGCCACGTTTCCAGTCAGTCAGGTGTTCAAGTGTCTCATTGCAAATCACAACATCGAAGGCACCATCTTTATAAGGAAGATGATGGATGTCTGCTTGAGTTGCATGGAGCGAAAATATTTCCTCAGCTCGCATGCAAGCCGATTTTGAAAGATCACAGCACTCTACCTTCGTGTTAAAAAGATGAACCGCAGCGTTCGCCGTAAATCCCTCAGCAGCGCCGACATCCAAAACGCTGGTGAACCCGCGTAAATGTGAAAGTGCGAGCATTGTTTCATAGACACGGTTATAGCAAGTCACGTAATCGCCCGGGCCGCAGTGTCCATTTAAGTAGCCATAGATTGGTTGATGGGCTATATATATCCCATCTTCATCGATTTTATTAAATCGTTTGTCGAGCCATTGTTTGGTCTCGTCCGTATAGGGATCCATATAATAAGCAAGTTCAGTTACGTCCGCTAGAGAATAGTATTTTCAATAATCGTCGCAATTTGTTTTGAAAAGAAAAATGTATTATCTGTCGAAAGGTATTGAGGAATACGCGAAGCAGCGTTCCATCCTTTGTCCAAATCATACACCGCTTCCACACAGAGACTGATCAATTCGTTTGCGATAGAATCTGGCCGCAGATCATCAACGGAGCGGATATTATCATGCCAGCGGGAAAGATCTTTCTCGGTAAAACCATTTGTTAAGACACGCAACCCGTAATGCGCAAACTCCAATGGAGGATAGCTCGGGTGAGGAGAAATCATCAGCGACAGGCCTACAGCGCTTCGGCTCAGGAGCAAAGCATAATCATCCAAAGTGAGCTTGCCCATGCTACGAACCAACCTTCCAGGTGCGATCTCAAACGGGTCATGTGGCGCTCCCGCAGAGATAACCCGCCAATCCTTGGCCTCAGGATATTTTGCAGCCCATTCCCTTAATGCCAAGGCGACCAGCTCGAACGCATTCCTTTCAGCAGATTTCCGGCAATAACAAAAAAGGATCTTTTCCTTTTTTGTGTATTTGAGCTTTTCCAGTTTGTCCCGAAGGCGCGCGTTCATTTGCGGCTCGAAAGAAAAAACATTTTGGAACTGGTAACCGTGGCTTCGATAATATTCGGATAGCAACGCCGTGTTGATCACGGCGATATGAGGGTGTTTCGTTTTGAATACCTGTTCCGCGAGAGCGTAGCACGAAGAAAAAGCGAAGAATCCAGGCTCGAACTCTTGAATCATAAAGATGACCGGTCTTCTGGGGCACGAATAGGTTTCGCTCTGCCAGGCTGTCCAATGCTCGGCGCGATAGGCTTCCCACCAGCCGTGGGTAATGAATATGTCGTTCTTTCCGACGTAAAAGGTTCGATCTGGGCCGGGGCCAATAAACTGAATCTGCCTCGGGTCGCTGGAATCATCTGAGGATGCAACAAGATTAAAGTCGGCAAAGCCAGCTATATCCTCCGCACTCGGTTCGACGTCCGTAACAAGGATGCGCAAACACGGTATATGTTCGAATAATGCCTCGGCAAAATCAATGGATGACTGGATGCCGCCGAAACGATCCGAGGCGCTTATGCTGTAGATAACCAGATTGATCCGCAGTTGGACGAAATCTGATTTCACCGTGGAGATGCTTCTGATCTCGGGAATCAACCCATCAACGTCAATTCTCGGCGGGAAAAGCTTTCTCCGGATTTTATTTATCCGTGTCCGAACTTTTAAAAAACAGCGGACTTTTTCGATGAGAGTCTGTGATTTCCTCATTTTTTCAATTCACTTAACGAATATGCTTCTCAATAATTTCCCAAAGTTTCGGCGCCAAAACAGGAACCGAATAACATTCCCGAACTTTCATAGAAGCTTGAACACCTATTTTGTCTCGCATTGCTGGGCATGCCCATAAGGAATTTAACGCGTCTGACATTGCGTCCAGATTTAGATACGGGACGGTAATTCCGCAATCATTTGCCACAAACTCTGGCATTCCCCCCGCAGATTCAAAGCAGACAATGGGCTTTTCAGCCATGGCGGCTTCAAGACAAACCACGGGGAATGGATCTTCGCGAGAGAGTAGCGCGAATGTATCAATTGCAGTAAAATCTTCTGCCGGGGAAACTCGCTTGCCCAGAAAGCGGATATTTTCCCGCACGTCAAGTCGATCTGCATCATATAATGCTTCGGCCATCGCTAACGAACCCTTGTCGCCACCAATCCACACAAAATAACATGGAATATTGGCATGCCTTCGCTTAAAGGTATGTGCAAGGTTGGCAAATAGGTCTATGCCCTTGCGCCATTCCAGCGTTCCGCATGCGCCAACAACATACGCGTTTTCCGGAATGTTCCATTCCATTCGTAATTTAATCCGTTGTTGCAGTAATGCATCCCCATCGAATTGCTGGCTTATGGGAGTAATCGCATGGACAACGCCAATGGAATCTTTTGCTATGCCATGATTCAAAACCAGATTCATTTGGACTGCTGCAGAAGCTGCAACATAATAATTGGTAAACCGTTTGACTTTATCAAAAGTGTCTTTGGGGCTGAGATTCTGAATCAAATATTCGAGTTCGTGTACGTATGTAATGATTGGACGGTGTGCTGACTGTAGAAGCTCAAGAAGATTGCCGTGTGTGACAGTATTGGCGAAAATCAAATCAGGTCTCCGAAAACCACAGTATCGCCATTGAAGCCACGCCTTTTGACCAGCGACTAAAGTCCAAGCCAGCCAAAACTTGGATATAACTCGTCTGAAAAGCATGATAAACGGGGAATATCGCTTATCGAGCACAAAAGTTGGCGCCAATTCCTGAAAGGATGGCACGAGATCGCCACCGCGTTGCAGGAGGATTTCGATTTTGATTTCCGGGTGAGCAAGTTTCAACCAGCGTAGAAAATGCAGCAAAACCATAACCGCTCCGGTTCTTCCCGCGTCATGTCCAATAAAAAGAATTGGCTTACTCATCTGTTTTACAACTTTCGCATACTGAATAAATCATTCAAAAACCATGAAAGCTCTTATAAGTGATCATGCTATGCGCGACTTAACACAACTAGAATACTATGGCTGCGACATGCCCAGTGTCTTCGCAAGAGTTGGTAACATTTAAACTGCGCTCTTCCCACCCATCCGCGCGGTCCTCCCCTTAAAATCCTCGGGATTCCCTTAATGCGCCCTGTTGACTCCCGACTGGATCTAGCGATAAACTCGCTGTAAGTTAGCGGGCTATATTTCACAAGAGTTACTTTGTATTCTAGTAGTCGTGCCAATAATTGAAACGCCTTTTCAGACCATGCCGTGGCGTGGTGCGGAGGCCAGCTCAATGGATCGGATGTATATCCCAAAAGGCTCTCAAAACATGGTGCGCTCAGTATGATGTGTTTTGGTCTGTATGCATGAATATGAGCACGCATAAAATCGAGAGGATCTGCTACATGCTCGATTGTCTGAAGCAAACAAAGAATGGGATTCGCGGAAATCGAGAGGATCGGTTCTCCGGGCAGATACACTTTCAATCCATTCGCGCGGCAAGTGGAGAGCGCCTTCTCATTGATTTCAACGCCTACTGCTTGTCTGCCCAGGCGTTCAAGGTTTTCAAGTAGCCAGCCGTCTCCACTCCCTATCTCAACAATTGTTGAATCTGGCCACTTGCAAACAACGTCAAGAACTGTTTGTTTGTCCCATGATCCAGGATTGTAATACCATGGGAATGCGGAAGCAAGCGCTTCATAATATTTTCCGTCGCCAAGCGTGGATGGTTCATACCATCTCAGGCCGCTCTCGCGAGAAAAATACTCAGTAAATATAGCCTGGAAGTATAAATCAAAAAACTCTGAGCCCAACTCTTGCCCCATGTAAGTTCCATACAAACCGAACAGATCTTTTCCAGAGATTGTCCTGGTGGCTACCCCCTGAGAGCCAGAAAGCGGGCAAAAAGATGCTAGATTAGTGCCAGGTTGACAGGCATTTAAGTTTTGGTTATTCATATGTAGGATTTGTTCGCAGCGCCATGAATTGAGTCAATCAGTTTGGTCTTGGACTTGGATTTTGCATGCCCGGATTAATGATAAGTAGGATCTAAGTTACCTCAAAGGCCCAGTGTCCTGGCCATTCCAAATATCCAATAAATTCTGGAGAGGGTCTTATGGCAGACCGATTTCCTTCTTTGAAAACGATGCTAACCACGTCGATTTTCCGATCGTAATCCAAGTGCCAATCGCCAAGATAGACAGACAAATAATAAGTTCCGGGCTCAATGGGGAGGTTTTTGACGGAGAGTCGCGCAATGCCTTTCTTTGAAGAAATGCAGTCAACCGATGGAGGGTGAAACCGGCTATTTGAGCCAAAAACAGCCACGCCCGAACCGGAAGTAAGAGCAATGCCAGGCGTGCATGGCTTTAATTCAAAGGGAGATTCGTATGATATTTCCAACACAAGATTGCCGTGTTTAAGTTCATCTTGATCGACTGCAATTTTTGTAATTGATGGTTTTGTTCGATCTGGTTTGAATGTGACATCGCCAGAAGATTTGCTGCGTCCAACATAGAAGGCGACAGCATCTTCGATTGAGCAGTTCGCGCGCAGCATTCCCTTGTCGAGGACTATTGCTTTATCACAGAGCTGCCGAATGGAGGATAGATTGTGACTTACGAACAGCACCGTCCGCCCTTCGCCGCTTGCAACATCCTTCATTTTTCCCAAGCATTTTTTTTGAAACGCTGCATCGCCGACAGCCAACACTTCATCCACAATCAGGATCTCCGGCTCCAGATGTGCCGCGACCGCAAAAGCCAAGCGCACATACATGCCGCTGGAGTAGCGCTTGACGGGGGTGTCAAGGAACCTCTCCACTTCAGCAAACTCGACGATCTCTTCGAACTTCTTTCGAATTTCCAAGCGTGGCATTCCGAGGATTGCGCCATTCAGATAGATGTTTTCCCGGCCCGTGAGCTCGGGATGAAACCCGGTTCCGACCTCGAGGAGGCTGGAAACGCGGCCATTGAGTTCAATGCGGCCCTTTGTAGGTTCAGTGATCCGGCTGAGAAGTTTGAGCAGGGTGGATTTTCCCGCTCCGTTGCGGCCGATAACTCCGAAGATTTCCCCTTTTTTGATTTCAAACGACACGTCGCGGAGAGCCCAGAAGTTTTCGGTGGAAGAGGAAGATGGGGGCCCAGCGGGGCTGGCGGGAGATGGGAGATGGGAGATGGGAGATGGGGAAAGGCGCGAAGCGATTTTGCGGAAGGGGGCGGTGAGGGCGGAACTGAGGGTTTCGCCGAGAGTGCGGTAGTTTTTGACTCCACGGTGGGCCTGGTGCTGGATCTTGTAGCACTTGCCGAGGTTTTCGACCGAGATGGCGAGGGAGGACATGGGAAGAAGTGGCGGGTGGCGGGTTACGTGTCGCGAGAATCGCGGGTTCTGAGGCGGGATGCAAGTGCTCCGATGGAGGAGGAGAGTTGCTCGTAGCGGGAGCGAAGGGTGACGGCCACTTCTGGAGAAACATAGTTCCGGTCCTCGGCGAGATAGAGCATGGAGCGCACTTCCCCTGCAGAGCCCTTGGAGAGGTCGAGGAAATGGGCGAAATCTTTCCTTGTGCGTCGTTCGAACCCTTCGGCCACATTGTTCATAACGGACACAGAAGCCCTCTGGATCTGGCTTCGAAAGTCAAAATCTTTGCACTTTCCCATCGCGTCATAGACCGCGTTGGCAAGCGCCCTTGCCTCCTGCCAAACTTTCAAATCCTCAAATCGTTCAGCGAACGCCATACTCGTTACTCTTCACCCGACACGCGCCACGCGCCACCCGCCACGCTTCTGGATCAGGCGGCTTGCTGACTCCCATCGCGAGCAGTTTTTATGAAGTTTGGTCGGTGCAGCTCCCGAATTTTTTGCAGAGTTGATTCTCATTTCAACGACTTCTGTCCTCCGACCTCTGATTTCCGGTCAGGTCATCTTCCCGGATTTGAGATGGGTTCATGGCGGAAAGGGTAAGTTCATTTCTCTTTCAGGTCAATTCGGAGGTCGGAGGCGCGGATCGCGGCGATCGTCCGGGCGGTTGCGCCCTGGTGGACTTCCAGGCATTTCTGCGCGTTGGCTGCCGTGGTGGCGCGGAGTTCCGGGTTTTCGAGAAGCCGGTCAACCGCGGCGCGGAGGCTTTCCGCACCGGTGACTTCCACGGCTCCCTGATGCCTGAGAAACTGGCGGCTCAATGTGGAAAAATTCTGCATGTGGGGCCCGAAAACAACCGGGACTCCGGCGGCGACCGGCTCGGCGGGGTTCTGACCGCCTTTCGCGCACAGGCTTTTTCCCATAAAGACCACCGTCGCGCAGGCATACCAGTCGCGAAGCTCGCCGGTCGTGTCAACGAGCAGGAGGTCCGGCGGTTCGTGGGGAGGAGGCTGCGTGCGCAACGCGACTTTCAGGCCGGATTGTTCCAGTTGCGAAGCCACGCCCGTGGCGCGCTCGAAATGGCGCGGGACTAAAATCAGAAACAGGTCCGGGTATTTCTTTCGCAATTCGAGAAATACCCCGGCGAGCAGAACCTCCTCTCCGTCGAACGTGCTTCCGCCGAGCAGGACCGGAGCTTCGTCGGGCACGCCCAAGGCACGGAGAACCGGACGGAAATCCCTCGATGCCCTGCGGGCCGTGGCGATCTCGTCAAACTTGATGCTGCCGGTGACAACCAGGCGGTTTCTCTCGACTCCGAGGGCCGACCACCGGCCGATATCCTCCGGTTCCTGCAGGCAAAGCACGTCCAGTTGGTTGAAGACCGGGGCGGTGATCCAGCGGGCCGCCTTGAACCGGCGCTCGGACCGCGGAGACAGGCGGGCGTTAACCAGGACGACCCTTGCCCCCGCCGCACGCGCCTCGCAGACAATGTTCGGCCAGACCTCCGCCTCGACCAGGATCAGCATCTTGGGACGGATCGCTCTCACCGCCCTCCGCGCCGTGAAGAAAAAATCGAGCGGGTTGTAAACCGGCTCGAGCCAAGGGCACTTCGCGCGCGCGGCCAGCTTGAAACCCGTCGAGGTCGTGGTCGAAAGAACAAATGACGCCGAGGGGTCCTGTTCGCGCGTGGCCTGGATGAGTTTCATGGCGATCATGACCTCGCCGACACTGACCGCGTGGACCCAGATCCGGTCGCCGAGCTTCTCCAGCACCCGCGGCGAATAGATCCCGAACCGCTGCCAGAACTTGTGGCGGTATTTCCCGCGCTTCACCATGCGCACCAGAAATCCCGGAAGCAAAATCAAGAGGACGACCGGGAAGGCCAAATTGTAAATCCAGCGGATCAAAGCCATCATGTTTTGAAAAAGGCGAGGATTTCGCTGCCCCCGTAGCGCTTGGTTCGTCCGGCTTGGAGCAGGCTCGCGGGCGGATTTTCACCGGATTGCCGCTCCAACACAAAGACCCCGCCGGGAGCCAGCGCGGCAGCCAGCTTTTCCGATCCGGCAAGAGCCGCGGCATGGTCGGGATCGCCCGGGTTTTTCGCGTAAGGCGGATCGGCGAAGATGAGGTCGAACATTTCCCCTCCCGCGTAGAGATCCAGAAACCGGAAGGCATCCATGCATTGGACGCTGCCGTCAACCCCGGCCCGCTTGAGGTTTTCCCGGATGCAGCGGGCGCAGCGTTCGTTCGAGTCCACGAACGTCGCGCTCGCCGCACCACGGCTCATCGCCTCGATCCCCATCCCTCCCGATCCCGCAAAAAGATCCAGAACCCTCGCCCCCGGGACCAGGTCGCCCAAACTCGAAAAGACCGCGCCTTTGACGCGGTCCATCGTCGGGCGCACCCCCTCGGGCGGCGCCTTCAAGGGACGGCCGCCGGCCTCTCCGGCAATGACCCGCATCAGCCGCCCCCCGGGTTTTTTTCCGCGTCGCCCTTCGGTTTTTGCGGCGGCGCCCGGAACAGGTTTTTCAGCAACCCGCCCACGTCATTTCCGATGCGAAAACCGGTGAGCTTGTCGAGGAGGTCGGTTTGCGGGCGGCTCACGGTCCCGGTGATCGAAAACGGCATTTGCTGATACCCGGGCCGCTCGGATTCCTTGAAGTTGTTTCCGAGCAATCCCGCAAGATCCTTGCGGAGCAACTCGTTCAGATGCAGGCGCGCCTGGAGCTTCATCTTCCCATCGAACCCGACCGGGCCTTTCACGTCCATCACCAGGTTCTTCGATTCCAGCACCAGCGTGTCCACCGCCACTTTTTTATCGTGAATATTAAAAACGGCCTCGGCGGTTTTGAGTTCGAACATCTGGAGTTCCTGAATGCTCCTCAGCTCGCCGATCTGCCGGATGAAATCCAGCGGCTGGAACCTGGCCTGCTGGAGGGACATCTCCACCCGGCCCGCGAAGGTCTCCGGCTTCCCGGACACCCCGTGGAGATTTCCTTTGGCGAAAAGGCTCCCGCACGAACCCTCGCCGTTGATGCCCGCATCTTCCGCCAGCTTCTTGATCAAAATGCCTTCGGCCGCGACAACAGCAGAAAAGTCCTTGCCCGGCCCGGTTTCCAGACTCCCTTTCAAGTGGCCGCCCGCCCAGTCGGATTGAAGATCAGGAATGACCAGCCGGCCGGCTTTCCAAGTGAACGTGCCTTTGACATGGCCGGGATGCACAAAAGCGCCGACCCCCGTCTCGGCGATGCGGAATGTCCCCGCGATGCTCCGGTCCGGCAAAACCTCCGCGGAGACCTCCAGTCCGGTCAGCGCGAGGGCGAGGGCGCCCTTCGAGTCGGAAAACTGGGCTTTCCCATTTGCGATGCGAACCCGTTTCACCTCGATCCGCGCGGGGCTCGCCGAGGGGAGCGGGGCCGGTTTCGGGACGGAGATCTCAACCCCGGCGGGCGGGTGTTCCGCTGTTTCAGCCCGGGGCGTCGGGGAAGGCGTGGGAAGGGCTTCGGGCATCACGGATTCGGCTGCCGGTTCCGGTTGCACGGGAAGCGAGACGAGCGAGGGATCCGTGACGGCGACCTCGCTCACGACCAGCTCCCCCCGAAGAAGCGCGAGCAGGGCAAAGCGGAAACTCACCGATGCGGCTTCGAGGAACGGCGGCTGGCCCGGCAGCGACTTCCCCTGCACGGAAATCCCGATGATGCTGAATCCCGACCAGGGTGTGTATTGGGTGCCCTGGATGCGGACCGGGCATCCCGCCGCCGATTCGGCTGCCGCAAGGATGCGTTTCTGGAGCCCCTCGGATTGCAGGTAGATGTTCAGGCCCAGGATCGACAGAAGATAAACGAACAGGAGAATTCCCGCCGCGATCAGAATAGACTTGGCAAACGTGCGCACTTGGGGAAGCTAACCGACCTGTTTTGAATGTGAAGAAAGTTCTCGTCATCCTCAATCCCGCAGCCAAGAGCGATCGCGCCCGTGCCTTGAAGGAGAAAATCAAAGCCCTTTCCCCCCGGATCATCGTGCGCATGACATCCGCGGCCGGTGATGCGCGGGCGATGGCCCGCAAGGCTCTGGAGGAGGGATTCGAAACAATCGTCGCAGCCGGCGGCGACGGGACCGTCAACGAGGCGGCCAACGGGGTCGCGGGATCCGGCGTGCGCTTCGGCATCCTTCCCGTGGGAACCATGAATGTCTTCGCCTCCGAACTCGGCATCCCCCAGAACAATTTGACCGCCGCATGGAAAGTGATCCAGGGCGGTTTCATCCGGGAGCTCGATCTTCCCATGGCGAACACTTCCCACTTCGTTCAACTGGCCGGCATCGGGCTCGACGCCGAGGTCGTCCGGCTCACCACCCCGGAATCCAAAAAATCTCTCGGCCCCGTCAGCTACCTGCTCACGCTCGCTCAGGTCGCCGCCGTTTGTCCGCCCACGGTTGTCCTCGACCCCGCGGACTCCCGCCGCCGGGAAGGAAGCTTTGTTCTGGTCGGCAACGGGCGGCTGTATGGCGGGCCTTTCGTGCTCTTCAAAAACGCCCGCCCGGATGACGGTCTCCTCGATGTCCTGGTCTTCAAAAACCAAAGCCACTGGGATGTCGTCCGCTATTTTCAAGCCATCGCCTTCGGAAGCCACGCGGATCTGCCGGACGTGGAATACTTCCAAACAAAATCCATGAATGTCCACAGTTCCGCCTCCGTCCCTGTCGAGCTCGACGGGGAGCTTTCCGATGTCCTGCCCTGCACGTTCGGATTCTCCCCCCAAAAGTTCCCCGTCATCGCCCCGCCTTCCGCTTGAGCGGTCCCGAGGACCGGTCCACGCGCGATTGTTGAAAAAACAACTTGCATCGCGGGGAGGCCGGGCTAGTTTCCCTGCAAGGCCCTCACGGGGCATGGTATCTTGCTAGTTGCGTTTCTTCCGGTGAAAGCCGGGTTCTCTCAGTGGCGATTTGAAATCCGGTTCTCGGAAACAGCCGCTCAGACGAGCCTTAAAAAAAGCACAACTATGTCAAACAAACTCTATGTCGGGAATCTTTCCTTCGACACCACGCAATCGGATCTCAGCGATCTGTTCTCACAAGCCGGAACCGTCTCCGAGACGGCTCTCATTAACGACAAGATGACTGGCCGCTCACGCGGCTTCGCCTTTGTCACCATGTCCGACGCGGCCGGTGCCGCGGCGGCGACCGCCAAGTTCAACGGCATGGACCTCCATGGCCGGAATCTCACGGTCAACGAAGCCAAGGACCGCGAACCGAACGGCGGCGGTGGCGGCGGCGGTGGACGCAACTTCGGCCCGGATCGCCGTCCCGCAGGCAACAAGCGCTACTAATCCATCCAACAAAAACGCCCCGGTTCACGCCGGGGCGTTTTTTTTGTGCCCCGGTCGAATGGCTCGGATGTGTTCCTGTGCAAATACGTTCTCTCTTGTTTTGCAGAAATCTGTATTTTACAGTGAGCCATGATCACGACCGTCAGCAGCACCGAAGTCGCCCGGCACCTCGGGGATTACCTTGCCCGCGTGAAACACAAAGGCGAGCGGTTCATTTTGACAAAGAACCACCGTCCTGTTGCCGAGCTGTCGCCGACCTCCCACCGGATTGGAACAGTTGCTGATCTTCTCCGGCTATGGAGGCATGATCCCGAGGATCCGGCTTTTGCCGACGACCTGGAGAAAGCCAATTCCAAGGAACTTCCCGAGCCGAACCCATGGGCTTCGTAGTCGATACCTCCGCGCTGATTCACTGGGAGCGCGCCGGTTCTGCCGAATCTTTGGCGATGCCAGTCCATGAAGAGCTGACGATACCGGCGATCGTGTGGGCGGAATCGCTCGTCGGCGTTCGGCTTGCGGACACCCCGGAACGGGCCGCCCGCCGACGTGAGCGGTTGGAATCCCTGAAGGCAGCTTTCGGAATCGAACCCTTTACCTCGGAGATCGCGGAAATCTACGCGGCCATTCATGCCGGGCTTGCCCGCAGCGGGCATCTCATCCCGCAAAATGACATCGCTGTGGCCGCCACGGCCCGCAGTCTTGGCTTCGGGGTTCTCGTCGGCCCGCGGGATGAAGCCCATTTCCGCCAAGTCCCCGACCTCGACGTCCAAGTGCTCCGATAATTCCCGTGCCCAAGCCTGTCTTTTTCGCGGCAGGGGCTTGGAAAACCCGGGCGGGCTGCTAGGATGCGCGGCGAAATGAGCCAGCCTCCCGCTTATCCTCCGGCGGAATCCTCCCGCCGGGAGGTTCCCAGACTGGGCCAGCACCTGCTGACGGTTCTCCAGGTCCTGGTCACGGTGGGGTTGCTTTGGTGGCTTTTCCACGACCCCCACCGGCGCCTCACGATCTGGAATGCCCTGCACACTGCGGACTGGAGATGGATGATTGCGGCCCTCGCCGCCGCCGGGGCCTGCGAGTTTTTGGGGATCCTGCGCTGGCAGTTGTTTCTGAAGATGCTGCACCTCCGCGTGCGCTTCGGGGAAGTCACCCGGCTGTTTTTCATCGGGGCGTTTTTCAACCAGTTCCTTCCGGGGACGACCGGCGGGGATGTCGTGCGGGTCATCTTCCTGATGCGGGATCATCCGGAGAACAAGACGGCCGGGTTTCTGAGCGTGGCGATCGACCGGTTGCTGGCGGTGCTGGTTCTGGTGGCCATGGGGCTCGGGTTTGCCTGGACGCGCGGCCAGTGGTTCGCGAGCAGTTTCGCGGTGGGGAATGCGATGAAAGTCTTTGCCATTGTGCTTTTCGTCATCGGGGTCGGGCTGGTCGCCTCGTTTTTTTTGACCAGCCGGCATCTCATCGGCCGTTTGCCCGCGCGTTTCCCGCTGCGCGAGCAGATCGTGAAGCTGTCCACGCTCTGGCAACTCTGCATCGAGAACCGCACGGAGGCCCTGCTCGGGGCGCTCTACACGGTGCCGATGCTGCTCGCCTATTTCGCGGCGTTTTACTTTGTCGCCCTCGCGTTCACGGTGAAGGTGACGTTTCTGGACATGACGTCGATCATGCCGCTGGTGACCGCCATCTCGTCGCTTCCGATCAGCCTCAACGGGATCGGGGTCCGCGAAGCGCTTTTCGAACAGTTGCTTTCCGAACTGTGCGGAGTCCCGCAGGGGACCGGGATCCTCATTTCCATCACGGGAATGTTTGTCTATATGCTCTGGGGTCTGCCCGGCGGGCTGTTCTACCTGGAACGGATCCGGCGGCGCTACGGGAAATAGCCGCGCCCGGGGGGGGAATGGCGCAGTTTCATATCCCCGGGTTTTTGGCGGCGGGCACCGAGGTGGTTGCGGTGGCGGATGTGAACCTGGCCGCAGCGGAAAAAGCCGCCGCGCGCTACGGCATCAAGCGTTCCTACAAAGACGCCGCCGAAGTGCTCGCCGGCAACCCGGACATCGACGCCGCCTACGAATCCTCCCGGTCGGGCAAGCCGGTGGAAATCGCGTAGTGCGGCTTGGAAAACCCCCGTCAGTTTGCCGCCGGTTCGAGCAAGCGCAAATTGGGAAACCATCGGCGCAGGTAACCGCGATCCCTCGCGGCGAGCCGATCCGCCTGCACCTGGGCGTGCGCGGCGATGAGAAAATCGGGGACGAGATGCTGCCTTGGGCCCTCCGCGCAGCCGGATTCCCTCTTGATCAGAGACCACAACACCGACGAGTCGATCGCCGTCCTCATGGTTTTGTCTTGTCCGCAGGACCTCCCCGCAAAGCATCCACAAGTTTTTCCGCCGACAGCTTTTCCCAAGGATGCCCCTTCAGGCGGGCGCGGGAGGTCTTCTGCCATTCGTCCAAAGTTTTGCTCCATTCCCTCCTGTTGAGGAGCCGCCGCGCGGTCAGCACCGGGGCCGTGCTGTCAAACTCCAGTTTGTCGCCGGGCTTCAACGCGAGGCGCTGGCGGATTTCCAAGGGGATCCGCCCCTTGCTCGTAATGGTCGCAGCCACGTCTCTTCCATGGCATCGAGCGGCTGGCTTTTCAAGCATTACTTTGTGGCATTACCAGGCAAGCTGACACCTTTCCACCGCCACTCGGGTTCAAAAAAACGTCATTGCGCGGGACCCTTTCCCCGTTTTGAGAATTATGCGGGACTGACAACTTGGATTGATGTAAAAGGGGGGGCATGAAACGGAAGTGGCGCTTGAAGGCTACGGCATGGTCCAAATTGTCAGCCCCAAGGAGGTGAATTTCGATGAATGATGAATTCTGGCGGCAGTTTCCGCGGATTCCCGGCTTTGATTGCGTCGCCATGAAGCACCGTGCGCAGGAACGCATCCACCGTGAAACCGAGGGCATGTCGGACGACGAGCTGATCGCGTATTACAACCGGGCCGGACGCGCCTTCAGGGAAACCGGAAAAATTCCCTCGCCCGAGACCGCGGCACTGAACGACGAGCCTACCCCATACGCCAAGCCAGAATAGGGACGGACAAGAAACCGGGCGACAAGAACTCGCTCGGACCGCCCTCGCGTCAATGTGCCGGACTGGCAACTTTTTCGTTGTCCAAGCCGCCGTGTCCCGCCTGACGATTCCGGCATCGAACGCAGGAAATCGTCAACGGCTTCGATGTCTGCCAGGTGTTGAGGTGTCAGGTGAGAGCGCAAAATGTCAAAAAGCAAGAACCGACCCATTTGATGCCCGACACTCCGGCCAACCAGGCCCATTGGCCGCAGAGCAAGAACCAGAAGCCGGGCTGCGGCTTTCCCTCGATGACCCTCGTCGGCATTTTCTGCCTGCTCACCGGAGCCCTTGCCAAAGCGGCTCACGGCGACCGCCACACCCACGAGAGCAAGCTGTTCCAAAACCTCTGGGACACCTTTAAAAATGGCGATCTGGTTGTCACGGACCGGGGGTTTTGCTCCTTCGGAGCCTGTGCCGGACTGCTGTTGCGCGGGGTGGACTCACTCATGCGTCTCCCGGAAAGAAAGATGCGCAAAGCCCTCGGCTCGCAACTCCCAAAATCCGACAGCTTCGATGTGGTGGTGACCTGGAAACGCCCGGCGCAACGCACCCCCACGCAGACACCAGAGGAATTCGCCCTTCTGCCCGAGGCCATCCCCGTGCGCGTCGTGCGCCACACGATCGCCAGCAAGGGATTTCGCACCCAGCTCGTGACGCTCGTGACCACCCTGCTCGACGACGCCATCCCCGCCGCAGACCTCGCCGGCCTCTACTTCCGGCGATGGGGCATCGAACTCCACTTCCGCGAAATAAAAATCCACCTCAACATGGATGTGCTGCGGTGCCTCTCTCCACACATGATCGAACGCGAGCTGCGAATGCATTTCATCGCCTACAACCTCATCCGCTGCGTCATGCAAAAAGCCGCCCTCACCCACGATGTCGATCTCAACCGTCTCTCCTTCAAAGGCTGCCTGGATACCGTGCGCCAATTCGCCAATGCCTCATCCGGGGCCGAAGACAAGCCCAGGACGATCTCCGCGATGGTCGATGAAATGCTGCTCGCCATCGCCCGAGACCCCAACCCCCATCGCCCCGGCCGGAGCGAACCGCGCGTCAGGAAACGCCGCCCCAAAAACTATCGCCTGCTGACCAAACCCCGCCACGATATGGGTGCCTTGCCACATCGGAAAGTCGGCGTAGAAAACCATCTCAAACCCGCCTTAAGTTAGTGCCATTCGTGCCAGTGTGCATATTCTTTCATATTTCTCGGCATCATGATATTCGGGCAGGTGAAAGTTTTACGAGATCAACTTCCTGAGATTGCCGGTGATGCGGCCGTCGTAGAGGGCCTTGCCGATGATGGCCCCGTGGAGGCGGGGCATTTTGGACAATTTCCGGAGATCGTCGGCGCTGGAGACGCCGCCGCTGGCGATGAGGTGGCAGTCAAGGATGCGCAGGAGGTTTTCCAACTCGGAAAAATTCGGTCCTTCGAGCATCCCGTCAGTGGCGATGTCGGTGTAGATGATGGTGCGGACACCGGCCACCTGGGCGATGAGGGCGAGGTCGGCGGCGGATGTGGCCGTTGTCTCGGTCCAGCCTTTCACGGCCACTTTGCCGCGGTTGGCATCGATCCCCACGGCGATTCTCTCGCCGCCGAATTCCGTGCAGATCTCGGCGATGTCCTCCGGGGACTCGCAGGCCTTTGTGCCGAGGATCACGCGGCTGACCCCGCAACTGAAAGCCGCGCTGACGTTTTCGACGCTGCGCATCCCCCCGCCGAGCTCGCACGGGATGTTCACGGACGCGCAGATTTTTTCGACGGCGGAGAGGTTGGCCGGCTTGCCGGAAAACGCGGCGTCCAGGTCCACGAGGTGGAGCCAGTCGGCCCCGGAGTCCTCCCATTTTTTCGCGAACGAAACCGGGTCGGACGAGTAAACGGTTTTTTCGGAGGCGCGCCCGCGCTTGAGGCGCACGACTTCCCCTCCCATCAGGTCAATGGCTGGCAGCAGGATCATAAGGCGGATAAAAAATTCCGCAGCACGGCCAGCCCGGCGGCCTGGCTTTTTTCCGGGTGGAATTGCGTGGCGTGGAGCGCCCCCCGCGAAATGCTGGCCGCGAACCGGCACCCGTATTCGCAGGTGGAACTCGCCAGCGAGGGATCCGCCGGCACGGGATAAAACGAATGCACGAAGTAAAACGAGGTCTCTTCCGGCAGGCCCTCGAACAGCGGGCCTTTCAGGTCCGAGAGCGAATTCCAGCCCATGTGCGGAACCTTCAGCCCGGCGTCGGAAAACCGGACAACCGTACCGGGCAAAACACCGAGGCCGCTCACGCCGGGAGATTCCTCGCTGGATTCGAACAGGAGCTGGTATCCGAGGCAGATCCCGAGATAGGGACGTCCCGCTTGGATCCATTCGCGAAGCGGATCCCAGAGCCCGGTCGCTTGCAGGTTTGCGGCGCAATCCCCGAACGATCCCACGCCCGGAACGACCACGGCATCGAAGCCCGCGAGCCGCGAAGCCTCAAAAACGAGCGTCGTCGAAGCCCCGGAGGCTTCCAGCGCCTTGCACACGCTGCGCAAGTTGCCGCTGCCGTAATCCACGACTCCGATGGAAATAGGTTTCACAGGATTCCCTTGGTGCTGGGAACCCCCTGCACCCTCGGATCGATCCCCGTCGCCTGATCGAGCGCGCGGGCAAGGGCCTTGAACACGCCTTCAGCCATGTGGTGCGCATCCCGGCCGGCCAGGATGTCCACATGCAGGTTCATTCCCCCGTGGACCGACACGGCGCGAAGAAATTCCTCGACGAGCTGAAAGGAAAAATTTCCCCCGATCGGCTCGACGTTTTTCGGGGCGTTGAACGCCAGATACGGGCGCCCGCTCAGATCCACGACGACGCGGACCAGCGCTTCGTCCATGGGAACGTAGGAAAACCCGTAGCGCCGGATCCCGGCCTTGTCTTTGAGCGACTTCACCAGCGCTTGCCCGAGCGTGATGCCGGTGTCCTCGACCGTGTGGTGGAAATCCACCGCGATGTCGCCGCGGGCGTCGAGCTCCAGATCAAATAGCCCGTGCCTCGCGAACAGCGTCAGCATGTGGTCGAAAAACGGGATCCCGGTCGAGACCTTGGAATCCCCCTTCCCGTCAACCACCAGCCGCAGGGCGATGGATGTTTCGGATGTCTTGCGTTCGATTTTTGCTTCGCGGGCCATGCCCCAAAGCCAATCAGATAATCCGCCGCTTGAAAAGACCGCCTTTTTTTTGGCCTGCCGAGGATCGGTTTTTTTCGCAAGTGAAAACGTCAGGCGTTGGACTCGCCGCACCAAGTCAAACAGGACAGGCGGGGAACGCGTTGAAATTCGTCGAGATTGTTGGTCACCAGCGGCAGGCTATTTTCGAGAGCCGTGGCCGAGATCAGGATATCCATCGGGCCAATGGGATGTCCGGCGACCTCCAGCGAGGCGCGGATGGTCGCGGCATAGGACGACGTCTCCCCCGTAAAAGGAAGGATCACCAAATGCTCCAAGAGGAGGCGGACTTTGCCGCTTTCTTTTATTTTCCATGCAGGCGGGCAGCGCTCGACACCGTAAAGCAACTCGAAGCGCGTGACCGCCGATACCGCAAGATCGGCCGGGCTGTGCCTCCCGGCTTGCGCGACCACCGCCCGGTGCCCGCGCAGCAGATGGATGCAGGTGTCGGTGTCGAGGAGATGCGTCACAGCCGGATCTCCCGGTGCTTTCCCTGCGGAGGCCGCTTGAATGGCGAAGGATCATCAAACCGGATCCTGTTGAAAAATCCCCGCGGCCACGATGCCGGCTTCACCGGAGTCACCACCCACCGGTCGCCAGCAGTTTCCACGCGGACCTCCCCGACCACCGCCCGCAGTTCCTTCGGCAAACGCAGCGCCAGTGAATTGCCCGACCTGAAAATCTTCGCGATCATGTATCTACTGTATATACGCGTGGCCCGCCGTCAATGGAAACCCGCATCATCGCCAACCCGGTCGCACGGGTCTCCGCCTCCACCATGTCCTAGCCCGAAGACAGACTGCGGATCCTGCGTGCTCGTGACTTGCAGAGTTCGGTTACGGTGAGCCGAGGGACAGGAGATCCATCGCGAAACAAAAAAGGGTGTAATCGCGGACGATTGGTCAACGCCCCCTTCCGATGCGCGTCAGAAGCGCTGCTGCTTGCCGTCTTCTGGCTTACCGTGCGGCGGCCGCGAGTTTGACGCGTTTCAACTGGCCGTGGTTTTTGACTTGGACGCGGCCGCTTTCGAAGAGGTCGGCGAGCGCGGCGAGGGTTTCTTTGCTGTCGCGGGCGCAGGAGCCGACGATGGCAACGAGGTCGCCGAGCGAGTAGTGGCTACGGTTGATTTTGCGGTAATAGTTTTTCATACCTTCTTTTGCCTTATCTGACAGAGCAGGGGATGCGGGTGTTCAAATTCTCTTGGCGAGCTCCTCCCACCTTTCGTAATGCCTTGCGACCTCGGTCTTTGTGGCGGCGAGTTTTTCGACCAGCGCCGGGGCTTCCGCGGCGCGGGCGGCAAAGAACGCGGGATCGTTCAGGGTGGATTCGATTTCCCGGACGGCGTTTTCCGCGGTGAGGATGGTTTCCTCCATGCGGTCGAGTTCCTGCTGTTCTTTGTAGCTCAGGCGCTTGGGTTTCGGGGCGGGTTTCGCCGGCTGCGCCGGTGGTAAGAAAGCCGCGTGGGCCGACCGTGCTCGCGCGTCGCGTTCTTTTTTCTTTTCGAGGTAATACGAATAGTTGCCCGGCTGGACAAAAACTCCCCCGTCTTCGAAGGCGACGATCTGGTCGCAGATCCGGTCGAGAAAATACCGGTCGTGGCTGACGACGAGAATCGTCCCGTCAAAGTCCGCAAGCGCCTCTTCCAGCATGCGCAGGCTGGCGAGGTCGAGGTCGTTGGTCGGCTCGTCGAGGATGATGACGTTGCCTCCGCGCCGCAGAACTTTCGCGAGCAGGAGGCGGGCGCGTTCGCCGCCAGAGAGCTTGTCCACGCGCTCCTTGACGCGGGATTCATCGAACAGAAACCTCCGGAGATACGCGCGGGCGGTGAGGGTTTGGCTTCCGAAGGCAACCATCTCGCCCGAGTCCGAGACCTCGTCCATGACGGTTCCCTTTCCGTCCAACTGCATCCGCGACTGGTCGATGTAATTGAAGACGACGCGTTTTCCCACGGTGGCGGTGCCCTCCGCAGGAGCCAGCTCGCCCAGGCACAGTCTGAGAAGCGTCGTCTTGCCGACCCCGTTTCTCCCGACAACTCCCGTGCATTGGCCGGCCCGGAGCGAGAGGTTCATGTTTCGGAACAGCCAGCGGCCCGTTGCCCCGGCGCGCATGCCGGCACCGGCGAGTTCGACGGCGGTGTTTCCGATTTCCGGGGCGGGCGGGATGAGGAGATCCATCTCGCGCTCTTCCGGCGGCGCCTCCATGCCGGCGATCTGGTAGAACGAATCCAGGCGGTGCTTGGATTTCGAGCGTTGCGCCCGGACCCCGGCGCGGACGTATTCCAACTCGGCCCGCAGGAAACGCTGCCGCCGGCGCTCGGATTGCTCGGCGATCTGTCGGCGGAGGGCCTTGGCTTCGAGAAAGGCCGTGTAATTGCCCGGATGCGAAAACGCCCGGCCATCGGAAATCTCGATGATCCGCGTGGCGATCGTCTCCAAAAAATACCGGTCGTGCGTGACGAAAATCAGCGCGCCGGGAAACTCGCGCAGGAAGTCTTCGAGCCAGCGGATCGTCTCGGAGTCGAGATGGTTCGTCGGCTCGTCGAGGAGGAGGAGATCCGGTTGCGAGGCCAGAGCCCGGCAGAGCGCGACGCGGCGCTTTTCTCCGCCGGAGAGCGGTCCGACCAAGGCATCGAGCGGCGGGGCGGCCAGCGAACCGGCTTCCGCTTTGATCCTCGTCTGCAGGTTCCAGCCGTCCGCGTGCTGGATGAGTTCGAGCAAGTCCTCGTTGTCGTGCCCGTCCCCGGATTCGTATCGCCGGATCGCTTCGACAAGGTCCGCTGCCCCGGCCTCGATGTTTTCGAGCACGGATTTCGTGCCGTCCAACTCGAACTCCTGCGGAAGATACCCGACGCGCAGCCCGCGCCGCCGCGAGATGTCGCCGGAGTCCGCCTCCGATTCCCCGGCCAGAATTTTGAAAAGGCTCGTTTTCCCGCAGCCGTTGCGTCCGACGAGGCCGACCTTCTCACCCGGAGCGACCGTGAGCGAGACCCCATTGAGCAAAACCTGGTTGCCGTAGGCGAGTTTGAGGTCTTTGGCGGATAGCAGAACGGAAGACATTTCCGCATTGGTAGGCGAACTCGCGGGTTCCTGAAAGCCTCACCGCGCGACATTTTTGCCTGGCTCTCCGGGATGAGGGCTGGAAATTTCCCGGTCATCCGCTATTTTGCCCTGCCTCCAATGCCAAGCGTCCACATCAAAACCTACGGCTGCCAGATGAACGAGCGCGACTCGGAACAGGTCGCCCAAATGCTCGGCGAGCGCGGCTACCGGATGACGCAGGACGAGGCGGACGCGGATGTCATCCTCCTCAACACGTGCAGCGTCCGCGACATGGCCGAACAGAAGGCGATCGGAAAAATGGGGATGCTCCGCAAGCTCCGGCAGGCCCGCCCGCATCTCGTTCTCGGCTACCTCGGCTGCATGGCCCAGGCCCGCGGCGACTCGCTCACAAAAACCTCGCCGCATGTGGACCTGGTGGTCGGAACCCAAAAATTCCACCGGGTTGCCGACTACGTGGACGATCTGCTGCGCCGGCGCCTGGAGGCGAGGATCGACGACCAGCGGATTCCGATTGTCGATGTGGACGAAGAGGAGGGCTCGGAGGCGGCGATCCGTGACCAGGAACTGGCCGCCGGGCAATGCGCGGCGTTCGTTTCCATCATGCAGGGATGCAACATGCATTGCGCGTTCTGCATCGTGCCCCAGACCCGCGGCGCCGAGCGCGGGAGGCCGATTGATGAGATTGTCGGCGAGGTGAGGGGGCTGGCAGAACGCGGGATCCGCGAGGTCACCCTCCTCGGGCAGATCGTCAACCTTTACGGCCGCCACGAGCTTCCGCAAAAAGATGGGGTCAGCCCGTTTGTCCAACTCCTGGAGGCGGTCTGCGGGGTGGACGGAATCGACCGGGTGAGATTCACCTCCCCGCATCCGATCGGGTTCAAGGCGGATTTGATCGCGGCATTCGGGCGGCTCCCGAAACTTGCCGAGCATGTCCACCTCCCGCTCCAGAGCGGGTCCGACCGGATTTTGAAAATCATGCGGCGGGGATACACGTCCGATGCTTTCCGCAAACTCGTTGCCCGGCTCAGGGCCGAGCGTCCGGGGATCGCGATCACTACCGACATCATCGTCGGGTTTCCGGGCGAGACCGATGCCGACTACGCCGCCACGCGCGCGCTGACCGATGAGGCGGGCTTCGACAATGCGTTCGTGTTCCGTTACTCGCCGCGGCAGAACACCCCGGCCGCCACGATGGACGAGCAGGTGCCCGAGAAAATCAAGGAGTGGCGCAACAAGGATCTGCTCGACGTCGTCAACCGGCATGTCGCCCGACATCTTGGCGCACTTGTCGGACACCATGTGGAAATCCTCTGCGAGGGAGCCAGCAGGACCAACCCGCAGAGGCTCTCGGGCCGCACGCGCACGAACAAAATCGCCGTCTTCGAGGGAGATCCGCGCCACATCGGACGGATATTCGACGTGAGGATCGAACGTGCCACCGCGTCCACGCTTTACGGAACAAAATCCCAGTTGACGGGCCATGCGGGGTGCCGGTAGGCTGCCCGACTGCCCAAGACCGGCCCGACTTGTCGCGGGCGGGTCCAACAAAATTCATGGCCGAAGAGCTTTCCTACGTTCACCTCACACCTTATTCGTTGCGCAAGTCGCGAACGGGCGGGATCATTTCCCGCCTGTTGGCAAGGGCGGCCGCGATCAACGCCGCGCCCGCGTCGGACTCCCCGGAGAACGCGAGCCGCGAGATGGAGGGCATCCGGATGCCCGAAAACAATTTGAAACCGCTGCTTGAAGCGCACGGCGTGCGCGTCTAATTACAACCCAACTCAAAATTATGGAAATTGCGACCCGACTCACCGAACTCACCCCTTCACTCACCCTTGCCATCGACAGCAAAGCCAAAGCCCTGAAGGCCGAAGGCATTGATGTCTGCGGATTCGGCGCCGGAGAACCCGACATGGACACGCCCGAGCACATCAAGGCCGCCGCCATCGCCGCTCTCCAGGAAGGATACACGAAATACACCCCGAGCTCGGGCATCCTCGAGCTCCGCAAGGCGATCTCGAAAAAATTTGCCGCGGACAACAGCCTCGAATACAAGCCCGGCCAGATCATCGTCAGCAACGGCGCGAAGCAGGCCTGCTTCAACGCGATCTCCGCGGTGGTGAACCCCGGCGACGAGGTGGTCATTCCCGCCCCGTTCTGGCTGAGCTACCCGGAGATGGTCCGCATCGCCGGCGGCGTGCCGGTGATCGTCCAGACGAAGGAAGAAAACGACTGGAAGATGACGGCGGAGGAATTTGAAAACGCGATGACCCCGTGCACGAAGATGGTCATCATCAATTCGCCCGGCAACCCGACCGGTTCGGTTTACACCCGCGAGGAGCTGCGGGCGATTTCGGAAGTGGCCGCCGAGGAGGACATCTACATCCTCTCGGACGAGATCTACGAGAAGCTGACCTACGACGGCGCGGAGCATGTGAGCATCGCCTCGCTCACGCCCGAGGCTTACGACCTGACGATTACGGTCAACGGCTTCAGCAAAGCCTACGCGATGACCGGCTGGAGGCTGGGGTATCTCGGTGCCCCGGAGCCGATCGCCAAAGCCATCGACTCGATGCAGAGCCACACGACATCAAACCCGTGTTCCTTCGCCCAATACGGCGGGCTGGCCGCGTTGACCGGCGACCAGCAATGCGTCACCGACATGCGCGAGGAATTTGATATCCGCCGGCAGTATATGTTCGAGCGACTGAACGCCATTTCCGGCATCAAGGCCGTGAAGCCGCTGGGGGCGTTTTACATTCTGGCGAACGTGAGTTCCTTCGGACTGAAGTCGCAGAACTTTTCCGACCGGCTCCTGAGCAAGGCGAATGTCGCGCTCGTCCCAGGGATCGCGTTCGGCGATGACCGGACCGTCCGTCTCAGCTACGCGACGAGCTTGGACGTCATCAAGACCGGCCTCGACCGGCTCGAAGAGTTCTGCAAGACGATCTGATATGTCCGTCCTCATCGTCGGTTCCATCGCCCTGGATGACATAAAAACTCCCGTGGAGGAGCATCCGAACCTCCTCGGCGGATCGGCTTCCTATGCAGCCGTTGCGGCCGCCTATTTCAGCCCGGTGAACCTCGTCGGGATTGTCGGCGAGGATTTTCCCAAGGAACATATCGAACTTCTCAAGAGCCGCCGGATCGACCTCGAGGGGTTGCAGGTCGTCCCAGGAAAAACTTTCCGCTGGTCGGGCGAATACATGTGGGACATGAACACGCGCGAGACCCGTTCGGTCGAGCTGAACGTCTTCGAGCATTTCACGCCGACGCTTCCCGCGAGCTACAAATCCACGCCGTTTGTCCTCTTGGCGAACATCGCCCCCGACCTCCAGCACCATGTTCTGGACCAGGTCGTGAAGCCCCGCTTTGTCATCGCGGACACGATGGACCTGTGGATCAACATCGCGAAGGAATCCCTGATCCGCCTTCTCGGCCGCGTGGACATGCTCATCCTCAATGACGGCGAGGCCCGGCAGCTCACCAACCAGACCAACCTGGTCAAGGCGGCGAAATCGATCCACGCGCTCGGGCCGAAATTTGTCGCCATCAAGAAGGGGGAGCACGGATGCCTGCTCTTCGGAAAAAACGGCGAGTTTTTCAGTTGTCCGGCCTACCCGCTGGAGGACATCCATGACCCGACCGGCGCGGGCGACACGTTTGCCGGCGGCTTGGCCGGTGTGCTGGCGCGCGAGAGCGACCAGCGCCCCGTGGAATTCGCTGCCCTCCGCCGCGCCGTGGTTTTTGGCTCCGTCCTTGCGAGCTTCAACGTCGAGGCGTTCAGCTTGGAACGCCTGAAGACGGTCGATGCCGCGCAGATCGAGGACCGCTCCCGCCTGCTCCGGCTCATGAGCCAGTTCGAGTCGGACTGAACCCCGCCATGCGCCCCGCAAAACCAGGGGGCACGGGCGATGCTCCACTTCGTTTCGGTTGTGCTCCCTGCACCAAACATTCGTCTTATCCCATTGTTACGATGCGCTATCGCGCTGGTTTTCCGCCCGTGCATGGCGAGACCGCTCCAGGCGAAACCGGGAGCGCACGCTTCCAGCGTGTTGTAGCCGGCATCCTGGGGAGCGCACGCTTCCAGCGTGTTGTAGCCGGCATCCTGCCGGCGCATCCCACATGCGCTCCGCAGGATGCGGAACGCGGCACGCAAGATGCGTGCGCTCCAGTCCGAAAGCTCCAGCTCATCCCATGCGAATAGCCCGCTATTTCATCTACGGGCTGCCGGTTTTCCTGCTGGCATTGATCGCCGCCAGCTTCCTGAATTCCGCGTTCCTCTCGACCGGCAAGAAGAACGAGATGTCGATCGGGGTCGTTGGGGAACCGTCCACGCTGAACCCGATCCAGCAGGCCGACTCGGCGGCCGACCAGGTGATCTCCAGGATTTTCAACGGGCTGTTAAAATATGACGAGAACCTCGAAATCGTTGGGGATCTGGCAAAATCGTGGACGCTCAGCCAGACGACCACGGTGGTTTTCAAGGATTCCGCATCGTCGGCCGCCGCCCTGAAAATGGTGGAATCCTGGAGGGCCGAATGGGAAGACTGGAAGCTGGAGGCGGCGCGGATCGATGGGAATTTTCTCCTTCTCTCGTTCACCGAGCCCGGAATGAGCGCCTCGGAAACCATCTTTTCCCGCCTGCCTCCGGAATCCCTCCATCCGCTGGTCACGATTCGCGTGCAGGTGAAGGGAAAGGCCAAAGCGGTTCTGAGATCCTTCCGGGACGCGAATCCCTCGGCCCGCATCGTGAGGGACTGGGTCGAATCGGGGAGCGTCTTTGAACTGACCGCTTCCCCGGAGGTGAAAGACGAAATCGAGTCATGGCTTTCAAGCCGCGGGGGAGGGAAGGTTTCGTTGGGCGATCCCGTCCCGTTCCTCGCCGAGCCGCTCGTGGTCTTCACGCTGCGCGACCGCGTCCGCTGGCACGACGGGAAGCCGTTCACGTCGCGCGACGTGGCGTTCACATACGAGTCGATCATGGACGATGCCTTCGCCTCGCCGCGAAAACCCGACTTCGATCTCATCCAGAAAATCGAAACCCCCGGGCTGCGGACCGTCCGGGTCACGTATCGGAAGCCGTTTTCCCCGGCGCTCAACAGTTGGATGATCCCGCTCCTCCCCGCCCACATCCTCGAGGGTAGGCCGCCCGACTGGTGGGCGTCGAATTTCAACCGCGCGCCCGTCGGGACCGGCCCGTTCAAGTTCGGCCAGTGGAAGACGAACGAATTTATCCGGATCGTCCGGAATCCGGATTACTTTGAATCCCCCGGGCCGTGGGTTGACGGGATTGTTTTCCGCTCGCTCCCCGACCAGCTTTCGCTGCGCCTGGCGTTCGAGACCCGCCAGGTGGATTTCTGGAGCGCGGAGCCATGGACGGTCACCACATTTGAAAAAGACCCGCGCTTCGACGTGTTTTCTTCTCCGTCCGGCTCCTACACCTACATCGGCTGGAACCTGAAGCGCCCGCTTTTCCAGGACGAGCGGGTCCGGCAGGCGCTCGCTCATGCGGTCGATATCCCGGCCATGGTGAAATACATCCTCTACGGCCATGGCATCCAGAGCACCGGGATCTTCACGCCGCAGATGTGGTTTTTCAACCCGAAGGTGGTCCCGTTCACCTACGACCCCGCCAAGGCCCGCGCCCTTCTGGACGAGGCGGGATGGGTGCCGGGGCCCGACGGGATCCGCGTCAAGGACGGGCAGCGGTTTTCCTTCACGCTCATCACCAACAACGGAAATGAAATCCGCCGCGACATCGCCACCCTCGCGCAGGACGGATTCAAAAAGATCGGTGTCGAGGTCAAAGTCGAGATCTACGAGTGGGCGGTCTTCCTCAAAAACCATGTGAACAAAGGGGATTTTGATGCCATCGTTCTCGGTTGGCTGCTCGGGAACGACTACGACCAGTTCCAAATCTGGCATTCCTCGCAGACCAACCCGGAGCAGTTGAATGTGGTTGGTTACAAAAACCCCGAAGTGGACCGGCTCCTCCAGTCGATCCGGCAGGAATACAACCGCGAGAAGATCATCTCCATGGCCGGCCAATTGCAGAGCTTCATCTACCGCGACCAGCCATACCTTTTCCTCTATGTCCCGCAGGGCACTGCCGTGATGTGGAAAGGCTCCTACCGGATCTGCCGGCCGGATGGAAAAGGCGGCTGGATCGATTCGCCGGTCACGATGACGAAGGCGGGATGGAGCTATTGGTCGGACTGGTTTTACCGGCCGGAATTCAAAGACCGCCTGCCCGCGAAAGCACGGAAGTAGCGGATCAAAAAAACGCGAGCCCGTGCAAACGCAGAGAAAGCGAGAAGGGAACCCGGGAAGTGGGACGAAAAAACCAACGGGAGCGCGGGCATCCCTGCCTGCACTCGCCGGCATCCCTGCCGGGGAGATAGAACAAACCAGAGAACCAGCCGGCAAGATGCCGACTGGAGCAGGCAAGGATGCCTGCGCTCCCGTTCCTCTTTGCATGGCGAAACTGCTGTTACATCACGCGAAGAGAAATCAGCCGGCATTTGTTCAACGCCATTTCCATGGTTTTCCTCTGTGCTCTCCGTGTCCTCCGTGGTGAGATGTCGCCGGATTCATTTTGCGTTTTCCTTTTTGTCCGGCAACCGCTTTGCTTCCGTTTCCACAGAACTCCACTTTTATGAAACTCGATATTCCCACACTCGAACTGGCGGCTCGCGATGCGCGGGGGCTTGCGATGGACGCGGTCGCGAAATGCAAATCCGGCCACCTGGGTCTTCCGCTGGGAGCCGCAGACGTGGGGGCCGTGCTTTACGGGCAGGCGTTGAGCTACAATCCCGACGAGCCGCGCTGGCTGAACCGCGACCGGTTCATTCTTTCCGCCGGTCACGGCAGCATGTTCCTCTACGCATGGCTGCACCTTGCCGGCTACGACTTGCCGATCGAGGAGGTCGAAAATTTCCGCCAACTGCACAGCCGCACGCCCGGCCATCCCGAGTTCCATGAGACGCCGGGTGTCGAGGCCACGACCGGGCCGCTCGGGCAGGGGGTTTCCAACGCGGTCGGCTACGCGATTTCCGCGAAGATGAGCGAGGCGCATTTTAACACCGCCGAACACGCGATCTTCGACCACCATATCTTCGCGCTCGCAGGCGACGGATGCCTCCAGGAAGGGGTCGCGCAGGAAGCGAGCGCGCTCGCCGCGCACCTCGGCCTCGACAATCTCATCCTGATTTACGATTCCAACAACGTGACCCTCGACGCCATGGCACCGGTCACCCAAAGCGAGGACACGGCCGCGCGCTACCGCGCCTACGGCTGGGACGTCCAGCAGATCGACGGGCACAACCTCCAGGAAATTGCCAACGCGATCGCCAAGGCGAAGTCCGCGACGAGCGGGAAGCCGCAGTTAATCATCGCGAAGACGCTGATCGGAAAAGGCATTCCCGAGGTCTGCGGCACGAACAAAGCCCACGGGGAAGCCGGCGTGAAATTTGTCGCCGAGGCGCGGAAGGCGCTCGGGCTCCCGGAGGAAACATTCTTCGTCTCGCCGGAAACCCGCGCGTATTTCGCCAGCCACAAAGCCGGGCTGAAAACCGCCTACGAAGAATGGGCGAAAAAATTCCAGGCATGGCGCGCGGCGAACAAGGATCTCGCGCAAGAGCTAGACGATGCCGTTGCCGGAAACGTTCCAGATCTGCTGAAGGTGATCCCTCCCTTCGATCCGTCCTCGAACATCGCCACAAGGAAAGCGGGCAGCGATGTCCTGCAGCCTGTCGCCGGCGCGATGCCGCTCCTCGTCAGCGGCAGCGCCGACCTCCACGGCTCGACGCTCAACTACATCAAGGATGGCGGGGACTTCAACCGCGAGAACCGCGCGGGAAGAAACCTGCATTTCGGGATCCGCGAGCACGCGATGTGCGGGATCATGAACGGCCTTGCCTATGACGGGATCTTCCGCCCCAGCGGTGCGACGTTCCTCGTGTTCAGCGACTACGGGCGGCCGTCGATCCGCGTCGCGGCGCTCTCGAAGCTCCCGGTCGTCTATATTTTCACCCACGATTCGATCGGGGTCGGCGAAGACGGTCCCACGCATGAGCCGGTGGAAACGGTCGCCGCGTTGCGAGCGATTCCCGGGCTCGACGTCATCCGGCCCGGCGACCCCGAGGAGACCGCGGGCGCATTCGCCGCGGCCTTCGAGAAAACCGACGGCCCGACGATGCTCGTGCTCTCGCGCCAGAATATCCCGACCCTGAACGAAATCCCGGTGGACACGCGCCGGGAGGGCGTATTCCTTGGCGGCTATATCGCAAAGAAAGAAACCGCCCCGCTCGCCCTGATCCTGCTGGCGACCGGCAGCGAGCTCCAGCACGCGATCAAGGCCGCCGCGGACCTCGGCCCCGGAACGCGCGTCGTCTCGTTGCCGTGCTTCGAACGTTTCGAACGCCAAAGCGCGGAATACAAAGAATCCGTCCTGCCAGCAGCCTGCCGCAAGCGCGTTTCGATCGAGGCCGGAGTCTCCGACCCCTGGTTCCGCTACGTCGGCCTCGACGGCAGCACCGTCGCCGTGGACCGCTTCGGCCTGAGCGCCCCCGGCAACACCGCGATGCAGGAACTCGGAATCACTGCCGCCCATCTCGTGGAAGTGGCGAAAAGCTTGTAGGCCGGAACTACTCCGCCTTCACGGCGCAGGTGTCGGGGGCGGTGCGGGCGTAGATGCGGCTGTCATACATCGGGTAGATCTGGGCGGCGGGCCATTCGAATGTGCCTGCGGAGGTGACGCGGGCGAGGACGGTGTAGGAATGGAGGCCGGCGGCGACGTCGTCGAAGTAGAGGTCGGCGCGGCTGTCGTGCATTTCGGAATGCGAGAGGGCGGCGGTATCGACGCCGGATTCCGCGCCGATCGAATAGGCCTTTCCGAAAAGGTCGAGGTTCGGGTTCAGGACTTCGACTCCGGCGGGGAGGGCGTCTTCGAGGGCGACGAAGCTTTGCGGTTTCAACGATTGGAACCGGTAGGTGATGAGGATTTCGTCGCCGAGTTTGAACGGGGCTTCGGGAGTTCCCTTGCGCGAGGGATCGGTGACGTTCTTCACGAGGCGGTCGATCCGCATTCCTTTCTGGACCGGCTGGGTTTCGTTGTTGGCAAGCTGGCGTCTGGCGTTGAGGACGAATGTTCCCTTGGCGCCGGAGCCGAGTCCGGTGATCTGGAGATCGGCTGCTTTCGAGAGCAGGCGGTCGGTCCACTCGGCGGCGGATTTGTTCGGGGCGACGGCATCGGGAGCGGGCTTGACCGATTTCGCGATGGCGACAGGCGGCTGGGCTTTCAAGAGGGCCTTGAACGTGATGAGCAGCCAGAGATTCTCTTGCGTCGAGAGCGAGGAGGATGATTCCATGAGATTCTCGATGTGCGAGCGGATGGTTGTGCCGTTAGCTTTGGGATCCTGTAAAAACTGCGCGAGAAGGTAAATTGCCTCCCTGCGAGGCTGCGAGGAGAAGGTCTGCGGATCGAATACGTTTTCGCCGGATTTCCCGAGGGGTTCTTTGACCAGTTCCTTAGCTTTGTTGGGAGAAATCTCGAGCTCGGTATAGGCGAGGGCCAGGAACGCTTTGCCCTCGCAGGTGAGCTTGTCGCGTTCGAGATACAGCTCGTCCGCCGCCGCGCCGAGATCGGGTTTTTCCTCGATTTGCGTGAGCGCGAACATCGCGAAGGCGCGGAGCGTGGGGGAGACCTTGATCGTGCGGTCGATCATCCCGTGCAGGGCGGTCGGAAGCTCGTCGGTGAGGCGCGCGGGCACATCCATGCCCGCGGATTCCGCCAGAGCGGTGGCCCAGGCGGTCTGGATGGTGACAAACGGGCTGCCGGTCGTTCCCATCGGCCAGTAGGGGAGTTGTCCGTCGGGGAGGAGCGAGGACTCGATGATCTTCAGCGATTCGAGGATCGTGTGCCGGTAGTGGTCGTCGCGCTCCTTGTTTGACGGGATCCATTTGAGGAGTTCGGCGAGCGAGGTGAAGGCGAGGATCCGGGACGATTGCTGTTCGAGGCAGCCGTGGGGATAGTCGAGCACGGAAGGCAGGCCCATGAGCTTGGTCAGCCAGGGCGAGGTCGAGAGCGTCGTGCTGAACGTGCCGCGCGAGGAAAGCCACGCCGGCAACATGAAGTCGGGAGCGGGGAATTTGTCGCCCGTCCAACTGCCGGCCTTGGATTCGTTCACGAGGATCGTGCGCGGGAGCACGGGGAGCGTCACCTCCACCGAGTCCGCCGCCTTCTCCGATCCCGTCGAGGCGACATCGAAGCGGATCGTGACGCTGGAAATACCCTGTCCGACCTTTGCGGGAAACCGGACGACCGCGGGGGCGTCCTTGTCGGCGCTGAGTTCGGCGCGATCTGGGCCGCCAAGCGCGAGGCTGGTCGTGCAGCGGACGACGAGTTTTTCCTTCGCGCCGAACTTCTGTCGGGCGACGGCGCGGAGTTCGATCGCGTCGCCCTCGCGCAGGAAACGTGGCAGGGCGGGCTCGATGAGGAGTTTTTTGGAAACCTCGAACGTGTCCGACGCGGATCCGAACTGGCTCTTCGGCGTCTGGGCGAAGGCGATGACGCGGAATCGCGTGAGGTTGTCCGGGGCAGCGGTTTCAAATGCGACCACGCCCTTCGCGTCGGTTTTCAGGTTCGGGCTCCAGAAGAGGATCGGTTTGAAATCCTTCCGGGTGAACTCGACGTTGCCGAACTCGTCGCCGCCGCCGTCACCGACGGTGTAGCCTTTTTGCGTGAGGAGTTCGGGGTTGAATCCATCCACCAGTCCGCGCAGGGCGGGAGAGGTGATGACATTGAAAGAATTGCCGGGGAAGAACGGGCCGGCGATGTCCGGCAACGCCCATCCGCCGAGCGTGAGGATCGAATCGTCCACGGCATAGACGGTGACCTCGGCACCCTCGACGAGATTTCCTCCGTTGGTGACGAGCACGGAGCCGGCGACTTTTTCGCGCGGTTCGTAAACCGGCTTATCGAGCTGCGGGTGGACGCTCAGTTCCTTCGAGGGGTCGGAAATTCTGAACGCGCTGAACCCGAACATCTCGCCCGGGATCTTGTCGCTGCCGCCGGGACGCAAGAGATAGACGGTGGCAAAGGCGTTCGGCAGAAATGCCTCCTTCGTCGGGATGTCGATGTGGGTGGCATTGCCCGGGAGTTCGATCGTGCGCGAGTCGAGGATGTGGTCCGTCTCGACCGTAACCCAGGCGATGCCGCCAGACGGCGCGAGTATGTCGAATCCGGCGCTCTGCCCGAGAATGACCGGGTCCTTCGGGCCGGCGACCGAAAGCGACTCCTCGTTGCGGACGGGGAATTCCGACTCGCCCGGCCCGGTGACATTCTGTTCGTCGCTGACCTGGATGCCGCCCGCGATTGGGCCTGCCACGAGCACGTAGCGCCCGGGTTCCTTCGCGGGAAAGTCCACCGTGCCCGTGGAAGGAACATCCTTTGCGGCGACGCGGATGAAGTCGTTGAAATTCCGGTAGCGGTAAACGAACGGCGCGATCTGTTCCTTCGCCGTTTTGGCTTTGACGAGGAAGAGGACGACCGGAACTTTTGCGGGAACGGCCGCGCCGTCGATGCGCGGGAGGGCGCGGAGTTCGAAGCGCACGGAATTTTTCGGGCGTTCCCTGATCGCTTTGATGCCGAGCGCGACGTCGTTCATCTTGACGTTCTGGGTCACGCCGCCGGTGATCGTCTGTCCGTCCGGCCCGGTGACATCCACCTGCCAGGTGACCGTGCAATCGGCGCGGTTGCCGGGGTCGGGGAACGGCTGCTGCGTGGTGAGGGTTGCCTGGCCGTTGCCGTTCAGCGATGTCTCTCCCTCGACGATGGTCTCGTAAACCGGCGACTTCGCCTGCTGGGAATACAGGTCCACCGGGGTGAATCCATTGCTATCCACGTTCGAGTAGAAATCGCCCGAGTGGTCGCTGAACCATGTGGCTTTCCATTTGACCCGGCTGCCCGCGTTCGGGGCTCCGTGAAAATAACGGGACGAGACCTTGACCACCGACTCGGCGGGCTTAGAGGAGTCTTCTTTTTCGCAGCTCACCGAAAACGGAGGGTTGCGGAATTCTTCAATCTTGAAGTTCGCCGTTGTCCCTGCGTCCGCGATGCCGAGTTTGGCGCGGACGCGGTAGTCGCCGAGGTCGCCGCCTTCGGGGGGCACCCAGGCGGCGTTCCATCCGCCGGCCGGCGTGACTTTCGCCGTGCCCGAGGCGAGGACGTCATCCTGCCATTCCTTCGTGATTTCCCAAGAAACGACCTGGCCATCCGGCACGGCGAGCACACCGTCTTTTTTGGTGCGGATAAATCCTTTGATTTTCAATTCCTGGCCCGGGCGGTAAAGCGGCCGGTCGGTGAGGATGCGGCCGAGGACGGTCGGCTGCGGAGAGGAGTAGGTGGAGCCGGAAGGAAACTGTCCGTCCGGACTCGCGGGCCAGAGCGTCGCCTTCCCGTTGTTCGTGGTCTGAAAAAACGAGGCGGCGGTCGAGGCGGTGCGCGGGAATGTGACAAGCCCCGAGGCATCGCTGACCGCGGACGCGACCTCGAGCAACTCGCCCGTCAGGAGCTGGACGCGGACGCCCGGAACCGGCTGGCCGTTGCCCATTCCAGAGACGCGCACGGTGAGGGAATCCGGGCTGAGTTTTTGCGTGAGGGCGAGATCGCCGAACCAGATGAGCGCGCGGTTTGCGACCTTCGTGTTGTCGGCCGCGCCAGCCCAGGCTTCAAAAACATACGGGCCCGCGAGGTCGGATTTCCATTCGATCTTGCGGAGTTCTTCCCGGTCGTTCGTCACCGCCGGAAATTCCCCGCTGCCGACGACTTCGAGCGACTGGTTATCGATCAGGAGCGGGCTTCCCCCGTCCGCTCCGGCGCGGAGCTGCTTGAGGACGGAGGGAAGTTTTTCGTTGGAAATCCGCGCCAGCCGCCAGTGGAGGGGGCCGGTGTTCGATTGCACGAGCGCGAATCTCAGGCCGAGCGCGCCGCGCTGGCGGAATTCCCCTGGCGGAAAAAGGATCGTCGGCGGCTTGTGCGGGAACGTCGCGCCCCAGACCGAATCCGCCGCGAGCGGAAACCCGCGGTCGCCGGTGAGCGCTTTGGAAACCGTCACCTTGTAGTGGACGGCGGGATCGAAATCCCCGTCCACTTCGATCTGCTCGCCATTTTTCCGCAGCGAGAGATTGGAAACAGGCGGCTCGACTTTTACGGCACTCGCCGGGAGGGGATCGTCGCAGAGATACGTGGCGAATTTGATTTCGAGATGCGGCTTGTCCGTGGCCCAGTTCCTTGCGGCGACATAATCGACCGTCAGCGGGCGGGTCGTGCCGAGCGGGAAGACTTTCGGATACGGGAGCGTGCGTCCGGCGTAGGCGTCGCGGACATTTTCGACGACCAGGTCGTAGGTGGCTCCCACGGGAAGCGGCTCGCGCGGTGTCGCGCGGATCGTTGTCGGCGTCGGTATGGCCTTGTTTTCCTCCTCGATCTGAACCGTGATTTCCGCAGGAAATTTTTTCCGCGTGGCGCGGTCTTGGAACCATAGCCCGGCTGCGGCATCGTGGAGGCGGACCGGGTAATTGAACTCCAGGGGCACGACCGGGCGCGAGTTGAGCTGGTCGCGTTCGTCATACCAGCTCGAGACTTTGAGCGGATCGCTGGCGAGCTCGACTCCCCATGTTCCGACCGGTAGGGCGGTCCCATCTAGCGCCTTCAAATCCTCGCGGAGCCGCAGGCGGTAGGTCTGGCCCGGAATCCGCGGTCCCGTGACCTGCCAATCGCCCTCCGCGGGAGACCTCCAAAAGAACGTGGCATCCAACGGCGGCCAAGCCACGACCGGAGACTGGCAGCCCTCGGCGTCGATCTTGTCCGGCGTGACGATGTCGGCCGGGAACGTGATGCTGAAGCTCGCGTCCGGCTCGATCTTTCCATCCGCCGGAGAAATGGTGACGCCTCCCGCCTCTGGGTCGTTGGTGAAAAGCCGCGCGTCCTCGGGAATTTCAAAAACCGGCGGTGGCGGCAGCGGGGTGGGGGACACGGTCGGAACCGGCCCCTCCGCCTTCGGGGGATGCGGCTGCATCGCTTGCGCGGTGCCGAGGGCGACAAGGCCGGCGATGAGGAACCACTTTTTCATCGGGAGCCTTTCTCCGCCTGCCTCAAGGCGTCCGCCGCTTCGTTCGGCTGCCCGAGCCGCGTGTGGCAGGCGGCTTTCAACTTCCAAACTTTGGCGAGCGGTTTCGCCTCGATCGAGCGTGCGGCAAAATCGAGCGCGAGCGGGAACTTCGATTGATCGAACGCGATCTGCGCGAGCCAGGCATAGACCTCGGAGAGCATGTCCCGCGGGGCTTTGAGCGTTTTCAACTTTTCGGCATAGGCCGTCGCTGCGGGGAAATTTCCTTGGCCCAGGCTGATCGCTGCCGCGTAATAAATGGCGGAGAGGTTCGAAGGGTCCGCTTTCAAAACCGTCCCGATGTCGTCCATGGCGAGGGCGAACTGGGCCGAGGAATACAGCCAAGAGGCGCGCGCGATGAGCGCCTGCGGGCCGCCGGGGTTTTTCACGAGCGCCGCATCCGCCTGAAGGATTCCCTGCCTCGCCTTTTCCTCCTCCAGCGGAGCCGCCGCGACATGGCGTTCCTTCATGGCTTTGGCGGTATTGAGTGTGCCATTGGCGACCAGCCCGCGGGTTTCGAGAATTTTTCCATAGGCGGAGTCCGGCCATTCGCGCAGCCCCTCGACCGCCTCGGCGAGCCCCCGGTTGGGCAGGCCCCCGTAAAACCAATAGTAGCTCTTGTTGAAATGGCCCTGCGGGCTCGCGGCCGCCTTGTCGAGAGCAGCGATGGCCGCGAGCGCGCTTTCGAGCCGCTCGTATGCCGCCCGCGAACTCTTCACGCGGGTCTCGTCCGGCCCGTCCGCCGCCGCCTTTCGGAAATCCGCAAGCGCCCCGGCGGGATCATCCGCGGCCAGCTTTGCAGCGGCGCGGTCGAGCAGGAGATCCACGTCGCTCTCCTCGCTGATCAGCGTGTCCAGCACGGCGATCTGTTCCTGGCGCTCTCCGGCCTGGGCCAGGTACTCCGCGAGCAACAGCCGTGTCTCCCGGTCCTTCGGTGCCGCTGCCGCCCGGTCGCGCAAAATTTTCAAGGCCTCCTGGATCTTGTCGTCCCGCCGGAACGCGACTTCTGCATCCGTGCGCGCTACGAGCCCCGGATCCGGAGACGCGGTCTGCTTGAGCGTCTGCAGGGCCATGCGGAAATCCGGAGCTTCGAGCCACAAGCCGACGAGTTCCTCCACGGCCCCGGGATCGTTCGGATGAACATCCAGCCAGCGCCGGAGCAGTTCGATCTCGGCATACGTGTCGTCCGCCTCACGCGCCAGATCGAGCTTCTGCTCCAGCTCCGAGGCCGCCACCGCAAACCCGATGGTCGCGACGATCACGAAAACGATCAGCGGGATTCGCATGCAAGAATTCTTGATCCCGGCCACCTCAATACACAAGAGGATTTATGCGCGGAAAAATCTCGCGCCTCCAGCCGAGCACGACCAGAGGTGTTGGTTGTGGACCATCAAGCCCTGCGAGGCTCTGTCAGGAAACGCGGTTTTTGCTTCCTCGCGCCCAGCGTTTTCTGCGGCGGAACCCGACGAGGGCGGCGGTTCCCGTGAGGAGAAGAATCCACGCTGAAGGTTCCGGGACGATGATTACCGAAAGGGGTGAGTTCAGCGCGGTCGCGGTGAAGAGGCCGAGGTCGGCGCCGCTGGTCGAATACATTTCGATCGCAGGGGTGTCGAGAGGCGCATAGAGAACGTTGCTCGCGTCCATGGCCATATAGTAAGCGTGCACCCCCGTGATGATGTCGCCGAGGTCGGCACCGGATGATGTGAACTTGTGGACAACGTGCCCGTAGATCGGGTCCGACGCGTAAATGTTGCCGGCGGTATCGATTGCCATGCCAATGGGAGTGCTCATGGTGGCGAACTGGGTGACGGAGCCATTTGTGGCGACCATTTGAATCGTTCCTCCGTGGGAACTGCCGTTGTAGTCGGCCACGTAGAGGTTGCCGCTCGCATCGCTCACCATTCCCTGCAGGCCACGAGCGTCCACCGTGGCGAAGACACCCTGGTCTGTCCCCGTCAGCGAGAACTTCTCGACGATCCCATTGTTGTAGCTCGCCGAATACAGATACCCGTTGCTGACGACCATCCCCTCGTTGTCGCTCAGGTTCGGGCTGGTGAAAGTTGCCAGGTGCGTGCCGCCAACGCTGAACTTTTCGATGGTGTTCGCGTCGAGGTCGGCGATGTAAACATTGCCGTCGGCGTCGGAGGTCATCCCGAGGGGACGCTGCATGCTGTAGCTCGTGAAAAGCCCCTGATAAGCTCCGGTGGCGTAGTCGTATTTGGTGATGCTGTAGTCGCCGTAGTTGTCAACGAGAACGAAGGGAGACACAGCCCGCGCATTCCCGACAAAAAACAAAAGTGCGGCGGGTAACACTATCCACTTTGACTTCGCTGGGAATAGGTTCATGGTTGCCTGTGAAAAGTGCATACACCGAACAGAATTATGTCAAGAGAAACTTGAGATGGTAGCGCGGCCGGTGGTTTACTGTTGCGCGTTTTCGTCTCGCACACCATGCGCCTGAAAATATCCCCTCCAGTCTTTCTTCGGGTCTTGCTCCTCGCTCTCGTGCTTCTGCCCCACGCGGGGTGTGTCAGCACGCCGCAGGGCACAAAATTCGATCCCATCGAGGGAAGCAAGCGCTTGAATGACAATCTCGACAAATCAATAGATCGGTTGCAGGACCGCTCCTACCAAGACGTCAATTGACCCGGGGCTTTCCGGTGCCGGACCTGCCCGAATGCTGCGTCAGTTGGGATGCCTCCCATCCGCCGCCAAGGGCCTTGATCAAAAGCACTGTGGCATTCATCTGGTTGAGGCGGAGGGTTGCCGCGGTGCGGCGGTTGTTCAACAGGATGGCCTGCGCGGTGATCACGCTGAGATAGTTGTCTATGCCGAGTTTGTAGCGCTTGCTGGCGATGTCGAGGTATCGTTGGGATGAGTCCACCGCCGCGTCCTGCTGCTTCAATTCCCGGGCAAGAATCCGCAGCGTCGAGAGGTTGTCTTCGACCTCCTGGAAAGATGTCAGGACGGTCTGGCGGTAGCTCGCCACGGTGCCCTTGTAGGACGCCCAGGCCTGGTCGGTGACGCCCTGGCGCTTCCCGGCGTCGAACAGCGTTTCTGCCGCCGTGATGCCAACGGACCACAGGAGGCTCGGCCCGCTGATCAGTTTTGAAATATCAATGCTTGCGTAGCCAGCCTGCGCGTTCAGCGTCACTGTGGGAAAGAATGCGGCGCGAGCCACGCCGATTTGCGCGTTGGCCTCCGCGACCCGGCGCTCGGCGGCGGCAATATCCGGGCGGCGTTCCAGCAAGGCGGAGGGGATGCCGGGGGGAACGGGAACCGGTTTTGTTTTCAGAGGGGCATACGGAACCGAGAAAACGGGAGCCGGCTGGCCGGCAAGAACGGCGAGCGCGTGTTCGAACTGCGCGCGCTGGATGCCGATATCCGTAGCCTGCGCGGCCGCGGTGTCGAGCTGGGTCTCGGCCTGCGCAACATCCTCATCCGAGACGATTCCCGTGTCGAAACGCACTTTTGTCAGTTTGAGTGACTCGCGGTAAGCTTCCACCGTGGTGTTCAGGATCTCCTTCTGCTCGTCCAGCGAGCGGATCTGGAAATAATCGGCCGCCGCCTCGGCGTGAACGCTGAGGCGCGCGTTTTCCAGATCGGCCAGCGTCGCCTGGGCCTCGAGTTTGCTTGCCTTGACGGTATTGCGGATGCTTCCCCAGAAATCGAGTTCCCACGACGCATCGACCGGCAGCGAGAACTGCGTCACCGGAATGCTGATCGCGTTGGCGGTGGTCGCGAGCTTCGTGCGGGTGACCGACGGGTTGGTCCCGATGGTCGGGAAAAGCTGCGACTGCGCCTGTTTGACCACGGCGCGGGCCGAGAGGTAATTGGCCGCCGCCACGGCCACGGTCTGGTTCGACGCGCCCACCTGCGCCTCGATCCTGTCCAGCTCCGGATCGTTGAACGCCGTCCACCACTTCCCGCGGAGGACGTCGTCGCTGGGCTGCGCCGCCTTCCAGCCGTCCGTTTTTTTGTAGTTCGCCGGCACGTCCATCGCCGGCCGCTTGTATTTCGGACTGAAACTGCATCCGGCCAGGAGCAGGCCCAACAGGATGAACAGCGAATTGCGAAGTTGGTTTTTCATCGGAAGCATCGATTTATCCCAGCGTGGGCAGCGCCCTGCCGGGCGCCCGAGTCTGGCGGCGTTTTTCGAACCACATCCTGAGCCTGTCCATGTAAAGATAAACCACAGGGGTCGTGTAGAGGGTGAGCATCTGGCTGAGGATCAGTCCGCCAACAATCGTGATGCCGAGCGGGCGGCGCAGCTCCGAGCCGGGGCCGACCCCGAAAACCAGGGGCAACGCCCCCATCATCGCCGCCATGGTGGTCATCAAAATCGGGCGGAACCTCAGCAGGCAAGCCTGAAAAATCGCGTCCTTCGAGTCCCGGCCTTCGTTGCGCTCCGCCGCCAGCGCGAAGTCGATCATCAGGATGGCGTTCTTTTTCACGATGCCGATCAGCAGGAGCATGCCGATGATCGCGATGACGCTCAGATCCGTGTGGAACAGCATCAGCGCAAGCACCGCCCCCACGCCGGCCGACGGGATCGTGGAAAGAATCGTGATCGGGTGGATGTAGCTTTCGTAAAGAATACCCAGCACGATGTACACCGCCGCCAGCGCGGCGAGGACCAACAGCCACATGTTTGCAAACGAGGATTGGAAAGCTTGCATCGTTCCGGAAAAACTCCCGCGGATCCGGCCCGGCATTCCGATGGTCTGCTCCAGTTTTTCGATGATCCCCACCGCATCGCTCATCGACACGCCCGGTGCCAGGTTGAAGGAGAGAGTGACCGAGGGAAACTGCCCCTGGTGGCTGACCGCGATCGGCGCGGTGGTCGGCGCGAAGTGAGCGACCGCGTCCAAGGGGACCATCGCTCCGCTGGAACTGCGCAGGTAAATGCTTTTCAACCCCTCGGGGTTTTGCCAGAGGCGCGGCGAGACTTCCATCACCACATGGTATTGGTTGAGCTGGGCAAACATCGTCGAGACCTGGCGCTGGCCGAACGCATCGTAGAGCGTGTTGTCGATCAGCAGCGGGGAAATCCCCAGCCGGGCCGCCGTCGCGCGATCATAGACCAGCGAGCTTTGCAGCCCGTTGTTCTGCTGGTCGCTGTTCACGTCGGTCAGTTGGGGCACCTTGCGCATTTGATCGAGAAGGACTGGTCCCCATTTTACCAGGTCGTCCAGGTTGTCGCTCTGGATCGTATACTGATACATCGCGTTGCTCTGGCGCGCGCCGATGCGCAAGTCCTGCCCCGGCTGCGCGAACACCGACGCGCCCGGAACCCCGGACAGCATCGGGCGAAGGCGGTTGACCACTTCGCTCGCGCTGAGCTTGCGCTCCTCGAGCGGCTTCAGCCCGATATACAAAAAACCGCTGTTGGCAGGCCCTCCACCGCCGGTGAATGCCATCACGTTGGCCACGGCCGGATCCTCCTTGATCAGGTTCACGAACTTTTGCGCCGAGCGTTGCATCGCGGGAAACGAGGCGTCCTGGGAGCCCTGGATCCCGCCCGTGATCGTCCCGTTATCCTGAACCGGAAACAACCCCTTCGGCACGAGGGCCAGCAGGTAGATATTGAGCGCAACAGTCAACACCAGCACGCACAGAACGATGAAAGAATGGCGCAATACCCACTTCAGGCTCCGCTCGTAGATCCGCAGGATCCAGGCGAAAAAACCTTCGCTTGCCCGATAAAGCCAGTTGTGTTTTTCCAGCGACTGATGCCGCAGCAGGAAGGCGCACATCATCGGCGTCGTCGTGAGCGACACGACCAGCGAGACAAGAATCGCCGCCGACAGCGTGACGGCGAACTCGTGGAACAAACGCCCCACGATCCCTCCCATCAGCAGAATGGGAATGAACACCGCGACGAGCGAGACGCTGATGGAAAAGACGGTGAACCCGACCTCCTGCGCACCCTTCAACGCGGCCTGCAACGGCGACAAGCCCATTTCCAGATGCCGCGAGACATTTTCGATGACCACGATCGCATCATCCACGACGAAGCCTGTCGAGATCGTCAAGGCCATCAACGAAAGGTTGTCGATGCTGTAGCGGAAGAGATACATCACGCCGAAGGTGCCGATCAGGGACACCGGCACCACCACGCTCGGGATCAGCGTGGAACGCCAGTCGCGCAGGAAGAGAAACACGACCAGGATCACGAGGAGCACGGAAATCACAAGCGTGCGCTCGACGTCGCGCACGGAAGCGCGGATCGTGGTCGTGCGGTCGAGCACAACGGCCAGGCTCATCGCGGTGGGAATCGAGGCTTTCAAGGCGGGAAGCGACTTCTTGATGCGGTCCACGGTCTCGATAATGTTCGCGCCGGGCTGACGGGAAACGATGAGCATCACGCTGGGCTTTCCGTTCACGAATCCGGCGGCGCGGATGTTTTCAACCGAGTCCTGCACGTCGGCGATGTCGCCGAGACGCACGGCCGCGCCGTCGTGATACGCCACCACGAGCGGGCGGTAATCCTTCGCCTTCATCAACTGGTCGTTGGCCAGGATGTCGGCGGTGGTTGCGCCGTCCGCCAGTTGGCCCTTCGGCAAATTCGCGTTTTGCCTGCTCAACATCGCGCGCACGTCCTCGAGGCCGAGGCCGAAGCTGTTCAATGGCTGGGGATTGATATCCACGCGAACCGCCGGGAGAGCCCCTCCGCCGACACTCACCTGGCCGACCCCCTCGATTTGTGACAGGCTTTGCTGGATGATCGTGGACGCCGCATCGTAGAGCTGGCCCCGGTCATAAACATCCGACGTGAGCGCCAGGATCATGATCGGAGGATCGGCGGGATTGACCTTCCTGTAACTCGGGTTGGACGGCAGGTCGGTCGGAAGAAAGGCGCGGGCCGCGTTGATCGCCGCCTGCACGTCGCGCGCGGCGCCGTTGATGTCGCGGCTCAAATCGAATTGCAGCGTGATCGACGTGCTGCCGAGATTGCTTTGGGACGTCATTTCGGTCACGCCGGCAATATGCCCGAGCTGGCGTTCCAGCGGGGCGGCGACCGCCGCCGCCATGATTTCCGGACTCGCGCCCGGCAGGGAGGCGGACACCGAGATGGTCGGAAAATCGACCTGCGGCAGCGGCGAGACGGGCAGTTGCAGGTAGGCGACCGCCCCCGCCAGCACGATGGCCAGCGTCAGCAGCGATGTGGCCACCGGGCGTCGGATGAATGGGGCGGAGATGTTCATTCCCTACGCCGTTCCGGGCGACTCCTTCATTTTCTCCGCCGGCCTCGATCGGAAGACCTTCTTCGCCAGCCTGTCGAAGAAAATGTAGATCACCGGCGTGGTGTAGAGCGTCAGCAATTGGCTGACAAGCAGGCCGCCGACGATGGTGACGCCGAGCGGGCGGCGCAGTTCCGAGCCCACGCCGGAGCCCAAAGCCAGCGGCAGGGCGCCGAACAGCGCGGCGAAGGTGGTCATCATGATCGGCCGGAACCGCAGCAAGCACGCCTGGTAAATGGCCTCCTGCGCTGACTTGCCATCGGTGCGCTCCGCATCCAGGGCAAAGTCGATCATCATGATCGCGTTCTTCTTCACGATGCCGATCAGCAGAATGATCCCGATCAACGCGACGACCCCGAGTTCCATACGGCAGATCATCAGCGCGAGAATGGCTCCCACGCCCGCCGAAGGCAGGGTGGAAATGATCGTGACCGGGTGGATATAACTTTCGTAAAGCACGCCGAGAACGATATAGACCGTGACGATCGCTGCCAGGATCAGCAGGGTTTCGTTGTCCAGCGAGGACATGAACGACTGCGCCGTCCCTTGGAACGATGCCAGCACGCTCAGCGGCATCCCGATTTCCCGCTGCGCCTTTTCAATCGCTTCCGTCGCTTCGCCAAGCGATGCCCCCGGCGCGAGGTTGAAAGAAATCGTGACCGCCGGGAATTGCCCCTGGTGGTTGATCACCAGGGGCGCGGTGCCCGGTTCAAAATGCGCGAACGCGCCCAGCGGCACCGCTCCTCCGGCGGTGGAATTGACGTAGATGTCGTTCAGCTTGTCGGGGTTTTTCTGAAACTCGGGCTGGGTTTCGAGAATGACGTGATACTGGTTCAACTGCGTGAACAGCGTGGAGATCTGGCGCTGCCCGAACGCGTCGTAGAGCACGTTGTCGATCGCCTGCGGCGTGATCCCGAGCCGCGAGGCCGTCGGGCGGTCGATGACGAGCGTCACCTGCGAGCCGCCGGCCTGCTGGTCGGTCGCGAGGTCGCGCAACTGCGGCAGCGACTGCAGTTTTTCCATCAGCTTTGCCGTCCAGGTGTCCAGCTCGTCGGCGCTGGCATCCTCCAGCGTGTATTGATACTGGGTGCGGCTGACGCGGTCCTCGACCGTCAAGTCCTGCACCGGCTGCATGTAAAGCGTGATGCCCTCCACCTTCGCGAGTTCCGGCTGCAGGCGGCGCATGACTTCCGTGGCGCTGATGCGGCGCTGATCCAGCGGCTTGAGGTTGATGAGAATGCGCCCGCTGTTCAGCGTGGTGTTGATGCCGTCCACTCCGATGAAGGACGACAGACTTTCCACCGCGGAATCATTCAGAATCACCCGCGCCAGCGCCTGCTGTCTTTCCGCCATCGCGCCGAAGGAGATGTTTTGCGCCGCCTCGGAAATCCCCTGGATCACCCCGGTATCCTGAACGGGAAAAAACCCCTTGGGCACGATGACGTAGAGCCAGACCGTCAGCACGAGCATCGAACCGGCGACCAGCAGCGTCGCGCCCTGGCGTTTCATCACCCATTGCAAAGTCCGCCCGTAAAATCGGATCACGCGCTCGAAGGCGCGCTCGGAGGCGAGGTAAAACCGCCCGGATTCCGCGGCGGGCTTGTGGTGCAGCAGCAGCGAGCACATCATCGGGGTGAGCGTGAGCGAGACGATGGCGGACACGAGGATCGTCACGCTCAACGTCACGGCGAACTCGCGGAACAGCCGCCCGACGATGTCTCCCATGAACAGCAGCGGGATCAGCACCGCGATGAGCGAAATCGTCAGCGACACGATGGTGAAGCCGATCTGCTCGGCCCCCTTCAGCGCGGCCTGCATCGGTTTTTCGCCCGCCTCGACGTAGCGGACGATGTTCTCGATCATCACGATCGCGTCGTCCACGACAAAGCCGGTCGAGATCGTCAGCGCCATGAGCGTGAGATTGTTCAGGCTGTAGCCGAGCAGATACATCACGCCCAGGGTGCCGACGATGGACAGCGGCACCGCCACGCTCGGGATGACCGTCGCCGACACGTTGCGCAGGAACAGGAAAATCACCAGCACGACCAGCGCGACGGTCAGCAGCAACGAGAACTGCACGTCCTGCACCGAGGCGCGGATCGTCACCGTGCGGTCGGTGAGGATCGAAACTTTCACGTCGGCGGGGAGGCTGGCCTGGAGCTGCGGCAGCAATTTTTTGATCCGGTCCACGACTTGGATGATGTTGGCGCCCGGCTGGCGCTGGATGTTCACGATGACCGCGGGCTGGTCGTTGCTCCACGCGGCCAACTTCGAATTTTCCACGTCGTCCAGAACCGTCGCGACCTCGGAAAGCACCACCGGCGCGCCGTTGCGGTAGGCCACCACGACAGCCCGGTAATCCTTGCTCGTGACAATCTGGTCGTTGGCGTTGATTTGATACGCCTGTTTCGGGCCGTCGAAGTTTCCCTTGGCCTGGTTGATGCTGGTTTGCTGGAGCGCGGCGCGGACATCTTCCAGACTCAAGCCGTAGGACGAAAGCGCCGTGGGATTCACCTGGATGCGCACCGCGGGTTTCTGGCCGCCGCTGATCGTCACAAGCCCGACGCCGGGCACCTGCGAAATCTTTTGCGCCAGCCGCGTGTCCGCGTAATCCTCGATCTTTGCCAGCGGAATCGCCTTCGAGGTCAGTGCCAGCGTGAGGATCGGCGTGTCGGCGGGGTTCGACTTGCTGTAGATCGGAGGGGAGGGGAGCCCGGCGGGCAGATAGCTTTGCGAGGCGTTGATCGCCGCCTGAACCTCCTGCTCGGCCACGTCGATGTTCAGGTCGAGCGAAAACTGAAGCGTGATGATCGAGCTTCCGCCGGAGCTGATCGACGTCATCTGGTTCAGGCCGGGCAATTGCCCGAACTGGCGTTCCAGCGGCGCCGTGACCGCCGACGCGACGACATCGGGGCTTGCCCCCGGATAAAAGGTGACGATTTGAATGGTCGGGTAATCCACCTGCGGCAAGGCCGAAACCGGCAACTGCCGGTATGCGACCAGCCCGGTGAGCAAAATCGCCACCATCAGCAGCGACGTCGCCACCGGCCGCAGAATGAATGGGCGCGACGGGCTCACCGCGAAGGATTCTGATTCTTTCCGCTTGGCTTTTCGTCTTTTTGTCCGCCGTGCCCGGCCCGCAGGGTGACTTTCGCCCCGTCGGTCAAGCGGCTGAAATTATCGGAGGCGATGACATCCGCCGGTTCCACCCCCACGACTTCCGATTCGTTCCCGTCCGTGGTGCCGACGGTGATCGCTTGCATCGCGATGGTCTGGTCGGGTTTGACCAAATAGACAAACGCCCCCTGCGCGTTGCGCTGGATGGCCGGGTTCGGGAGCAGGACCACATCGCGCTTGGTGTCCACCAGCAGACGGGCGTTCACGAACTGGTTGGGAAAGAGCGCGCCGCCCTCGTTGTCGAAAAGCGCCTTGAGCTTCACCGTGCCGGTGGCGGTGTCGATCTGGTTGTCGAATGTCAGCAGGGTGCCCGTCGCAATTTTCGCGAGCTGCGCGCGGTCGTAGGCTTCCACAGCAAGCGGGGCCCCGTTTTTCATCCGTTCCTGGATTTGCGGAAGATAATCCTCCGCGACATTGAAAATGACGGTGATCGGCTTGAGCTGGGTGATGACGAGGAGAGCGGTGGCATCGCCGGCATGCACGATATTTCCGGCGTCCAGCACGCGCATCCCCACCCGCCCGGAAATCGGTGCCGCAATGTGGCAGTAGGCAAGCTGCACCTTCGCGTTGTCCAGCAGGCCCTGGTCCAGTTGGACGGTGCCCTCGTATTGGTGGACCGTCGAAATCTGCGTGTCGAGCAACTGCTTGGGGATCGCGTTGCTGAGGAGGGCCTTCTGATACCGATCGAGATCCAGCTTGGCGTTTTCCAGCAATGCCTTGTCGCGCGCGATCTGGCCTTCGGCCTGCGCCACAGCCGCCTGGTAAGGCCCCGTGTCAATTTCCACCAGAGGGTCTCCTTTTTGAACTTCTTGGCCTTCCTTGTAGTTGACCGCCATGAGCTGTCCGTCCACGCGGCTTTTGATCGAGACCGTGCTGACCGGCGTGACGACGCCGAGTGCGTTCACGTAGACACCGATGTCTCCGCGGCGCGCGCTGACCGTGCTGATCGAGACCGCCGCCGGCCCGGTCTTTTTGGAACTGGTCGATGGCGCCTCATCCTTTTTGCAGCCCGTCGCCGCGATCACAAGGATCTGCGCACCAATCAGACAACCTTTCCAGGGGACAAGTTTGCGCGACAGGGGCTCTTGTTTATTTGAACGCGTTTGCTTGGTGGCGTTGGGCATTGTTATCGTTTCCTTTGGCTGTGGGTTCGAAGCTCCTCCCTGGCGGAAAGATTCGCGAGAGTCGCGCCCCGGTTCATCCCGACAAACGCCAGCGCCCGGAAGTGCCCCACGGAAAGCCCATCAATAGAGCGTCCGCCCATTCTGGCTCGAATCGAACGCATGACGGGCGGAACCACGTCAAGGACCTCGTCAGCGCATTGCCCGACACATGAAAACATATTTCGATATTCGAATATTTCGAATGTCGTTTTAAGCTGGGGGCATCGTGCTGTCAAATGGATTCACGCCCTATGTGGCCCTGTCTGCTGATATTCAACAAGTGGCTGCCCCGCATGGACTCGAACCATGAATAATGCCTCCAAAGGGCACTGTGTTACCATTACACCACAGGGCAATGTGACCCGCCCATTCTGCGACTGGGAAAATCCGTTTGAAGCATTCTCCTGTCCGCAGGGCAGTGGAGGAATCTGACACATGGGCTCGGACAGGAGCAAGGGGAAATGCGATCGAAATATTCCTGTTGTCCTCCGCTCGCATCCGGCACAATGATCCTCCGTGAGCAAAAAACTGCGCAACCGGCTCCTCGCCTTGGGCTGCCTGCTGGTCTTCCTGGCGGTCGGCGTTCTTTTCTACGCCAACTGGGTCGTCCAGAAGCCGTTCGCCATCATCCTGTTTCTTTCCGACAACCTGAGCCCGTCGGCTCTGAGTGCCGCCAGGATCTACGCGGGTGGCGCGGATTACCGGCTTGAGATCGAGAAGTTCCCCCATCTCGCGCTGCTCACCACGCAGGCAAACGATTTTGCGGTGGCCGACTCCGCCTCTGCCGCCGGGGCTATCGCAACCGGCCAAAAACCGAACAACCGGACATTGCGTCTCGAGGCGGGAAGGACCCCGCTGCCCACTCTTTTGGAACTGGCGCGCAAGAGCGGGAGGGCGACCGGCATCGTTTCCAACACCGCGCTTACCGACGCGATTGCGGCCGCTTTCTATGCCAAAACTTCCGACCCCCTCGACTTTCAGGCGATCGGGCTACAGTTGGCGGAAGCCTCCGATGTCAACGTCCTGCTTGGCGGTGGCGCGGCAGATTTCCTTCCCGACAGCAAGGACGGGCGGCGCAAGGATGGACGGGACCTGATTCTCGAAATGAGAAACAAGGGCTACGACATCGTCCGCAACCAGCAGGAAATGGAAAGCACCCCGATCTGGCGGACCCCGAAGGTGCTCGGGCTTTTCAGCGCCGGACAGCTCGCTTACGCGGATGAGGTGCAGGCCTCGCAGCCATCGTTGTCGGAGATGGTTCTCCAGGCCATCCTTTTCCTCCAATACAATCCGAAAGGGTATCTCCTCGTGGTGGATGCCGGGCTTGCCGGAAAGGCTGCTTCACAGAACAAGGGAGAGAGGACGTTGAAAGAAATCGTCGCGCTCGACCAGGCGGTGTCGGTCGCCCGGAAATACGCGGGCGAAAAGGCCCTCATCGTTGTCGCCGGCACACAGAATTCCGGGGGGCTCCGGCTCAACGGCTATTCCTTCCGCAACGACAAAGGGGCGGCCATTCTCGGCATCAACGCGCAGGGAGTTCCCTCGCTCACATGGTCGACGGGACCCGGTTCCGGACAAACCACAGCGCCCGGTGGAATCGCCCACACGGAACCCTCCGCATTCACCACTGCCGCGGCTGTTGGGACCGCCGAGGATGCCGTGGCCGTCAGTGCCGGCCCAGGCTCCGAGGAATTCTCCGGCTTCCGCGACAACACCGACGTTTTTCACCTGATCCACAAAGGCCTGTGAATTTTTCTTGGCCCAGCGGCTCCGGCCCCGGATTTTTCTTGCTGGAAATGCTTGCCCGAAGAACCGTTCCCAGTATTCTGTTCTGTTCGCGGCTGGGTAGCTCAGTTGGCAGAGCAGAGGACTGAAAATCCTCGTGTCGGGGGTTCGATTCCCTCCCCAGCCAGTCCTTAGAAACAGTTGGTTTCAAGGTAGTTACAAAAGCAGAAAATGCCAGCGTAGCAAAAAACGTAGCAAACTCTGCTGCTTTTCTCCCGTTTGAGGGTTGGTGCGATCTGACAAGACAAGGGGCGGATGCCCCCGCGCCAGCGGGGGCGCCGCCCCTTCCTTGTCTTTCTAGTAACAACTCAACCGGAGAGAGGAGGGGGAGGGATGAGGCTGTCGATGAGAAGCTGAATTGCCTGACCGGAAACCATCGGAAAACGGCTGAGGCCCTCCGGCAGAATATCCAAATCATGGTGCAAAAGCATGGGATCGAGAGAATCGGCTTCGTGACCCTCACCACTCCTGATGATGTCAGCCCGAAGGAATACCAGCGGCGGTTCAACTCCCTGCGGACCCATGTCCTTCACGACCGGTATGGGGACAGAATCAAGATCGTCGAGCGGGGGAGCAAGAGTGGACGATTCCACGGTCATCTGCTGGTCGTCCTGCCGTTCGACATCCGCACCGGGTGCGACTTTCAAGAGTTCGACCAAAAGAACTATCGGTCAGCGCCTCAAGCCCTGCGGGATGAATGGGCGTTTCTGCGGGAGTGCCTCCCCAAGTTCGAGTTTGGTCGGCATGAGCTGCTGCCGGTCAAAAGCACGGCAGATGCCATCGCGTTCTATATCGGCAAGTATGTGAGCAAGCACGTGGATGCCCGGAGGAAAGAGGACAAGGGTGTGAGGCTGGTGGAATATGGGAAAGCGGCAAGGAACTGGAATTCCCGCTTCGCTTGGAACACTCCTCGGTCGAGATATTTCCGGCAGAAGCTCGCCGCGATCGGCAAGGAAATGAGCGTGGAGGATGGGGGGATGTCTGATGCGCTCGGTCCCAACTGGTGCTACAAATATCGATTCATCATCAGGAGGACAATTCTCGCAAAGCAGCCGCATGAATTCGACATGGGGCCGTGGCCTGAGGACTTCGCCAAGGAAATCGGGCGGATTTGCAGAGCGGAGGAAAAGATATTTCTGACACCAGTCGAGGCGGCAATTGAGATCGGATTGCAAGACACTGAGAAGGTATGGCGGTTCCTCTACGGGCCGGAAACCCATCGTCCCATTGATTCCAATCGGGCGATTGCGTGTGAGAGCCTGGGGCGGCAAGAACGGCGATTCTAGACTTGGGGCGGCATTTGTAGTAGTTATGTCGGCGGTCGGTTCAAAGTGCACCACCTGCGGTCGAATCAAAGTGCACCACTTTGGACGCAGTGGTTTTCTAAATGGGATGGGTTGGTTTTAGCAAGGTAATATCGGGTCTCATGCTGGGATGTAGCAGCCATAGGCTGCCACTGTTCCCCTTAGAGGAGGGGTTTGGGGAACCGTGGTTAGAGGTGGCGCGGAAAGCGGAGCCAAAGGGAGCCGTTTTTTAGTTAGCTCGGAGAGGTCTCCATTGGGTTGGTT
>Ga0316231_1000113_pt1 | contig 130476 bp, 123 predicted proteins | sample TBH18027metaG_FD_206002 | JGI IMG/M metagenome (GOLD analysis project Ga0316231, IMG submission 206002) | Freshwater microbial communities from Trout Bog Lake, Wisconsin, USA - TBH18027 | ecosystem: Environmental > Aquatic > Freshwater > Lake > Hypolimnion/Profundal zone | place: USA... | reverse complement strand
TCAGTTTCCACAGTTCGTCGGTCAATAGCTTCTGCCGCTTCTTCATGACAGAAGTTCAACAGCTACCCCCCTCAACCGGAAGTGCCTGATCTGAGGCCGAACCTATTTATGAAACATGCTCTAGTAATCAGAACTATAAATGCAGTTCAGACGAAATGAAATACAACAGAAAGGAGGAATCATGACAAACATACTGCTAAGCCTCAACAATCTGATGAAGGAAGATTCGGGACAGGACTTGATTGAGTATGCGTTGGTTGCAGCCCTGGTTGGTCTGGGTGCAGTCGCGTCCATCACAACCCTGAAGAACACGATCTCGAACACGTTCAATAGCGTTGGCAGCCAGCTCACCAATGCTACCGCATAGATGCAGCAAACAAATACGAGTGAAAGGCGTCAACGCTCGCATAGTTTTACTAAAGGAGAATAAGCTGACGGTAAGAATTGTCACTATTTTGCGATAGACGTCATTTGATTGGGCATGATTTATACAAAAAACTGCAGATGAGGAGCAACCAATATGAAGAAGCTACTTAAGAACCTGATGGTAGACGATTCAGGCCAAGATCTTATCGAGTACGCGCTAGTCGCGGCCTTGGTGGGCCTGGGCGCCGTCGCATCGATTTCCGGTCTGTCCAATACGATTGGGAATACGTTCAATGGCGTGGGCAGCACACTTACGAATGCAACGGCCTAATAAAACACGGTTTAAGGAATCTTTGGAAATCTACTTAGGTAGAGCAAGAACGACAGAATAGAACGCGCCGAGAAAGCTTAGCATTCGGATTTCAAAATATGCCAGCTCTCGGCGCATCGCACTATTACATGAGTTGTTAGAACTATGAAGTATTAATCAGGAACGCACTATGACACACTTTCAATCGGAGACTATATATCCGGCAATAGCTACAGCCTGCGCACTTGTAGGCTCAGTCTCTGATGTAAGGAGTCGTAGAATTCCTAACAGTATTACATTCCCCTCGTTAGTGTTTGGGCTGGTGCTGCATCTGACGTTGGGTGGGTGGAAGCAGATGCTACTCTCGCTAGCCGCTGGGTTGATGTGCGGTCTGGTGTTTCTGGTGTTCTATCTAGCTGGAGGCATGGGAGCGGGAGATGTAAAGCTAATTGCGGCAGTTGGATGTATCGCTGGGATGTCTCATATTGTATATATCCTATCGCTAACGGCCATAGCCGGCGGAGTGATGGCACTGGGGCTGGCGTTGATGCGGGGACGCCTGCAAGAGACGTTCTTGAATGTGGGCGAACTGCTAACCCATCACAGGCATAAGGGACTTCAGCCGCACCCTGATTTAAATCTGAACAATGCCCGCACTTTGAGACTTCCCTATGCGTTGGCGATAGCGGGTGGATGCATTATTACCCTATATATTCAGGTTGCGACTTAGAGGTGAGGGGCCATGAATCGTCGACTCATCTCAGCCTTTATCATTGCACTGCTAATATCCGGCATATTTACACTGTGGTTGAGCTCCAGGCTATCTAAGAACCGGGTAGTTGTAGCTCCTGTGGTAAAGAACCAATATGTGGCGGCCGCAACGAATCTGCAAGCTGACCAGATAATCCGCGCGAACAACTTACGGATGGTGGACTGGCCTACGACGATACCGCTTGCCGGCGCATTTACGAATGCTAAAGCCTTGATAGGGCGCATATTAATGTATCCACTGTCGGAAGGGGAACCAATCCTCGAACGACAATTATCCAATCCCGGAGCGGCCATCGGGATAACGATGAAGATCCCGAATGGGATGCGCGCAATTTCTTTGCGTAGCGATGATGTGGTTGGGGTTGCCGGATTTCTACTGCCCGGAACACACGTTGATGTACTGGTAACGCTGCATACGAGCGACTCTACGGAGTCACTGACGCTGACTGTATTGCAGGACGCGGTGGTATTGGCGGCAGGGCAAAAGACTGAGCCTGATCCAGAGGGCAAAGCGAGTAGTGCGACAGAAGTAACCCTACTAGTGAAGCCGGAAGATGCGGAACGGGTAGTGCTGGCAAGCAATCAGGGAACAATCCATTTTTCATTGCGGAACGGTGTAGACCGTGAGCAGTACAAAGGGCCACCCGCGAAGTTTACAGGGCTGGGAGGGAATGTGCCGTTGGTGGCAACAGCAAAGCCGAAAGAAGCTCCAAAAGTCCCCGAACAACTTATAGCAAAGACCTACACGGTTGAGACCATCCTGGGTAAGACCCAGAGAATGGATGATTTTTAATGAGACCCGCCAACAAGATATTCGGAAAAAAATTGTTGTCCATATTTGTAAGTGCGCTATGTGTGGTGTACCAGGCGACGTTATGTGCGACGTGTAATGCGCAAGTTACGAAACCCGCAGAGGTTGCAACGGCGACCAATGTTGGAGTTCCATTGGTATCAGGTGGTTCTGCAAGCATCAGCAGGGTGACGGATGGCGGAGAACTACTTCATGTGGTGGTAGGGCATTCTTTATTTCTAAATACAAAATCACGCCTTCGTCGCGTATATGTGGCTGATCCCAACATTTTGAACTCCGTAACGTTAAGTCCCAATCAAATTGTAGTGACCGCGATGGCTTCGGGCATTAGTTCTTTGGTTCTAATGGACGAGACTGGGCAGGCACAGTCCTTTGTCGTCTCCTCCGATTTGGATGTTACGGGGTTGCGCGTAGCCATGTCCGAGGCGATGCATGGTGATGCCGTGAACGTAGAGGGAATTGGAGATCGAATAACTTTAAGTGGAACCGTGGCTAGCGCCGAACTTGCCGATACAGCGATAAAGCTGGCGGGGCTATATTCCAAAGAAGTAGCCAATGCAATGACCGTTGCCCACGACCATCCAAAACAAGTTAGGTTAAAGGTACGAATATTGGAAGTCGACCGCACACGTGCTCTGCAACAGGGAATCAATTTATTCAATCCCGGCGGAAACACCAGCTTTCTGGCGGCCACAACAACTTCTCAATACCCTTCTACAGCGACAATAAGCCCGTCTGCACTGGGACCCAACGCGATTGATCAGTTGATGACGACCAATCCATTAAACTTTATGCTCTATAGTTCCAAGTTAAATTTGGGAACAACTATTCAGGACTTAGAAAACAAACAGATACTGCAGATACTGGCGGAACCGACAATAACTACGATCAGCGGACAGAAGGCGGATTTTCTCTCAGGGGGCGAGTTTCCTTTTCCGGTGATTCAGCCTGGCGGAGCCGGATCCTCTCCCGTTGTGACAATCATGTTTCGTCAGTTTGGCGTGAAACTGGAATTCACACCTGTTGTTAACGACGACGGGAGTATACGACTAACGGTAGCGCCCGAAGTAAGTTCTCTGGACTACACCAACTCTGTTACGATCGGCGGTTTTACAGTTCCCGCACTTTCCACGCGCAAGGCAGAGACGCAAGTGGAGTTGCGCAGCGACCAGAGCTTTGCAATCTCAGGTCTACTCGACCAACGGACCACGGATCTGTTGAGCAAGACACCGGGTGTTGCCAATATCCCTATACTTGGGGCGTTATTTAAATCAAAAAATATAAATCATTCAACCAGCGAGCTAATGGTCATTGTGACGCCAACTTTAGTTGATCCTTTGACAGAAGCGGCTGTGCCATCGCAACCGGATTTTCCGATTCCAACATTAAATGTAGAAAGCTTTGATAAGTCATTGGGAAAGAACGGAAAGGCTCAACCATCTACTACGCCCGCCAATTCGGAGCCAACTGATAGGAGCAAAGCTGTACCAACGGATTCAACTATCTCACCTGCAACGCCTAGTGCCAAAGATGGAGCAGGGCAGGAACAAACGCCGGTGCAGAGTCCTGAAAGCGGTACGACCTACTCACTTACTAATCCGGCAACTGTCACAAGCTTATTGGCGAAAACGACAAACACATATACTGTGACAAATACCAGTGCATTCAGCAATAAGCCCGAGCAGTCGATGGTTCAGATCATGACTCTTTCAAATAACGAAGATGCTGAATCCATGGTTGTGGCACTCAAGCGTCAAGGATATATCGTAGCTGTAAATCATGACCCGCTAGACTTACTGCTTCACCTTGAAGTTGGGCCATTCGCAAATAAGTCCGATGCTGAAGCAATGCGTCATCGATTAGTTTTAGACGGTTATAACGCAGTGATTCGATAATGTATGGCAATACTTATACGTATTAAATAGCAATATCAATAGTAAAGAGGCAATCAGAAGTGATATCGATGCAATACAAATCAGATCTTATAAGCGTTGCGCTGGTAACCGTCAGCCTTGACGCAACGTTGGCAGACGACATTGCCGATTCTGTTTTAAAAATGTCGTGGGCCGTTCATCGCACTGATTGTGAAAATTATATATCTGCTACTAAGCGCCCACCATTTACTCAAGCAGTTAAATCCTCCTCAGCCTGTATTGCAGTGATCGATTTCAACAAGGACATAGAGCAGGCGTGCGCCTCCGCATCTTATCTGCAAGATATATTTACAGGAAGAATATCAATCATTGCCGTGTCAGCAAAACGAGACGCCGATGTGCTGTTACGAGCAATGCGTGCTGGTTGCAATGAGTTTATTGAAACTGAATATGATGAAACAAATTTCTCCGAGATGCTGGGACGTCTGCATAATGACTGGTCTACAAAGACCATGCATAATGCCGCGATGGGCGAGGTGATTACATTTTTTGGAGCCAAGGGCGGTGTGGGAACTACAACCCTGGCAGTACATCTAGCCATGTATCTGGTTATATGTCACAAAAAAAAGACATTATTAATAGACAATCATACGCAACTTGGACATGCATGCATCTATCTTGGTATTGATGGAAGCCGGTACCACTTTCAGGAGCTGGTACGAAACATCAGTCGACTGGACAGCGATTTATTGCGTGGATATATAGCGACGCATTCCAGCGGTCTGGAGGTTCTGGCCTCACCTGATGTATGCGGAGGGGTGAAGGAACGCGATCCCGATTCAATTGCGCTGACACTAGACTTCCTACGTGGTGAATATGATTACGTAATTGTAGACGGGCCTTCATCACTAGACGAGACGAACTTAGCGGTGATTGACGCATCCAATTTGCTGTATCTAGTAGCCACTCCTGAAATCGCTGCAATTCGAGACTTGTCCAGGTTTGTGGATAGTTTATCGCAGGGTGAACGGGACATTGAAAAAGTAAAAGTCATCATTAACCGATTTTCATCACAACATGCGCTGACAGTGGAACAGATAGAGAAAGCGATCCATCTTCCGGTTGCCATTAAACTGCCAAATGGTTATGCAGAAGTAACACGTTCGGCACTACTCGGAGAACCTATCAGTCCAAAAAAGAAGACAGACTTTTCGTCACCTATTATTAAGTGGGCCAATGACTTAGCGGGAAAAAAAACACCAACAGAAGCGCTTACTGGTAAAAAACAGATGTTTACTCTATGGAAGTAATCGAAAGTGATTCTACAACCTTGCACAAGGAAGCATTTGATATGCATGAAGCACATTCGATATCACCCAATACGAGTATCCCCAATGAGCGAGCCAACCGCACTATTAAAACGATAGGCGATAGCATTCAGCAGCAAATCAAAACCGCCGTCCATAAGGAGCTGATTAAACGGATTGATCTGGATAAGCTGGCAGGAATGCAGGAGACTGTGGCTGCGCAGCATCAGTTGTATCAAGTAATACAGCAGATCATTGTTGAGCAAGGAGTACCACTGAGCGCGAATGAACGCGATCATCTGGCACAGGAAGTAGTGGATGAAGTATTTGGACTTGGACCATTAGAGCCTCTTCTGAAGGACGATTCAATAAGCGACATTTTGGTAAATACCTATAGCTCCATTTATGTAGAGCGGCACGGGGTTCTTGAAAAGACAGGTCTCACGTTTCAAGATAACCGTCATTTATTACATATTATTGACAAGATTGTATCCGCAGTAGGGCGCAGGGTGGATGAATCGTCTCCCATGGTAGATGCACGTCTTCCTGATGGATCCCGTATCAATGCGATAATTCCGCCACTGGCTGTGGATGGGCCAATATTATCTATCCGTAGATTTGGCAAACATGCACTGGAAGCAGCGGACTTAATACGCAACCAGATGCTGACGCCACCTATGCTTGAACTACTGCGTGGTGCTGTGAAAGCAAGATTGAATATTGTTATCTCAGGAGGTACTGGCGCCGGCAAGACAACCTTGCTCAACGTTTTATCTGGCTACATTTCCGAACGGGAACGGATAGTTACCATTGAGGACTCGGCAGAATTGCAATTAAAGCAGGACCATGTAGTTCGACTTGAAACTAAACCGCCCAATGTGGAGGGGAAGGGCGGAGTGAAACAGCGAGAGCTTGTAATTAACGCGTTACGCATGCGTCCTGATCGGGTGGTGATAGGCGAGGTGCGTGGAGCAGAAGCGCTGGACATGCTGCAGGCTATGAATACCGGTCACGATGGATCGATTACTACTATTCATGCGAATACGCCTCGTGACGCACTGTCGCGTCTTGAAACGATGGCAATGATGAGCGAAATACGGCTAGCAGAGAAGGCTGTGCGGTCACAAATAGCATCGGCCGTACATATGATCATACAGGTCTCACGAATGAGCGATGGTACACGGCGCATTACGCACATTACAGAACTGACTGGTGCATATTCCGATGTAATCAGTATGCAGGACATATTTTTATTTGAAAAGACTGGAATAGGTCCGAATGGAAAAGTAAAAGGAAGATTTATATCTACCTCAATAGTTCCACGTTGCGTTGATAAGCTTATTTCCGCAGGCGTACCTATACCTGCCGGTTTAAGTGATCACTTAGTGGAAATATAGCTAGAAGGAGGCATGTGTGTTATATATTGCATTTACTGTAATGTTGTTATTGTGCTTTATCGTCATGTCCTTCTTCACGGGGTCGTCACATAAGGAACGAATCACTACAAAGCGCTTGGCGGGAATTATTGTATCCAAGCGTGGCGATAGTGCGGGTCCCACAGCGATAGAGCACTATCTCAAAATACGTCCGGACAGCAAGCTTAGGTGGCTGGATAGTGTTTTGCATCAATATCGGATAGTACAAAAAATAGAAAAAAAGATTACTCAAGCAAGCAGCACAATGAGTGTGTCCCTGCTTGTACTAAGCAGTGCCGGACTGGCGATCATTAGTTATGTAATAGCCTATTTCTGCATCTCTATATATGCGATTCAGATACTGGCTGCTCTGGCGATAGGCTATGTGCCTTTTGCGGTGATTTTATATAAGAGTGCGCGACGAATTAATGCTTTCAATGCGGCGCTGCCTGATGCGATTGACATGATGGGCCGAGCTATGCGCGCGGGTCATTCAATGGCAGCTTCAATTAATACGGTTTCCGAACAGAGTGCTGAACCTGTGAAATCGGAGTTTTATGAAGCATTTAAACAACAGAACTACGGTCTTCCACTTCGCGATGCATTAACCCAGATGTTGGAGCGCGTTCCGTCACAAGATCTTAAGGTACTGGTAACCGGCATATTAGTACAGAAGGAAACCGGCGGTAATCTGACCGAAATATTAGACCGTACAGCAACCGTGATACGGGAGCGATTACGCATCCAAGGCGAAATACGAACACATACTGCACAGGGCCGGATGACCGGATGGATATTATGTTCGTTGCCCGTTGTAATGCTTATACTGATCAATATTATTAATCCCGGCTACTCAAATATACTCATGAATACACCGATCGGTCATCTACTTATATGTATAGGTATTGGGTTGCTAATTACCGGTGCCATGACTATCCGCTATATCATTAATGGAATAGAGGTATAGGGTGATGCCTATAACGCTTTACATATTATTGGCACTGATTGTATTTTGCCTAGTTACGTTATTGCTGATGCCCGATTTATTTCGTCCTTCACCTGAGGCGCAACGTATTCTGGATTTGGTGAAAAGTTCCCGCATGGACAGAAGAACGATTCGCGACAAGGAAAGGATACAGGACAAATTAGTAGGTATAGCGACTAAGCTCCGAGTGTTATTGGGCCTATCTGAAGACCCAAATCTGAAAGCGCGTCTGGTTGCGGCTGGATATAACTCACGCAATAGTGTCGATATATTCTTCGCTGCACGCTTACTAACACCATTGGCCGGCATATTTATAGGCAGCGTTGTTGGCTCCAGTCCATTATTTTGGGTTATGGCTCTAGGCGGCGTTGGATATTTAGGTCCTGATATGTGGTTAAAGCACAAGACATCCAGTCGTAAAGATCGCATTCGCCGCAGTTTGCCAGACGCACTCGATTTGATGGTGATCTGTGTTGATGCGGGCCTTGGACTTGACCAGGCGCTTCTACGCATTGGAGAAGAGTTAGCAGTGAGTCATCCAGATATCAGCACGGAGTTGATACAGGTAAATCTTGAGCAACGGGCCGGTAGGCCGAGACTGGAAGCATGGAAGAACCTGGCACTACGATCGGACATGGAGGAGTTTACTTCGTTTGTGAGTATGCTGACTCAAACAGATAGATTCGGTACTCCGATTATCCGCGCACTCAGCCGCTTTTCTGAAGATATTCGAATGAAGCGGCGGCAGCGGGCGGAGGAGGCGGCAGCTAAGACTAAAATCAAGATTATATTTCCACTTGTACTCTTTATATTTCCGTGTATATTTATTGTGCTTTTAGCGCCTGCATTGTTAAACATTGCGATTGGCATGGGAGGCATAGGGCAATAATAAAACTGGAATCGAAGTAGTGTCTTTTCAAGAGACTAAAGGCTGTAATGAAGGATTGATTATGAGACAGGAACCTCCGGGCAAGCCGAAGATGAACTAATCAAATGAGTAGCCAGAATGGTAAACAGAAATGTTATTGAATGGATGCAATCTAAGACGTAGAGTTCAATGAGAGACAGAAGCGTTATTTCTACATAGACAACTAGCTTGTCCATGCTTACTACTATTCACTAGGGATAGAAGATAGACGGAAAGGAGGATATGTATGAATCCGGTTCAAATTACAGCTATTGTGCTGGCGGTGATTGTATTGGGAATAATTATTTACCGCAGAAAGAATAAATAAAGGATGGCCAGACTGGCCGATTGTTATCAATGCTTACGGTAGAGAATATAACTCGGAACTGTATTGTAGGCGATTGCGTCGAAATGGCGGATTCGTCCATGACGAGGTTGTTTGGATTACTGGGAAGGCGCGGTCTGGATGCTGGGGGAGGGTTATGGATCAAGCCCTCTTCCGGCATTCATACATTCTTTATGCTGTTTAGCATTGATGCCGTTGGATTAGACAGCAATCTCAAGGTCATCAAGTTGTGGCGGTGTCTGGTACCGTGGCGGGTGACCTCGGTGAGTTTCAAGATGAACAGTGTTTTGGAATTGCCTTGCGGTGTGATTACTCAGTCGGGTACGGAAGTTGGGGATCAACTTCAGATATCTTCCATTTCCGAGGCGGTCACATCGACTGATAGCAGAGCGAATGTGGGGAAGCACTGCTAACGAAGAGCAGTGGGTCGATGCATGGTTCCGGCTGCGATTACAACGAATGGAACACCGCTCATCGAATGCGCAGGCGGGGTTGCGATAATTTGAAGTTTGCGAGCCGCTTTATATTCTGGTGGCTTTGCTAATTCACAAATCCATCCTTCGATCCTATTTCTATGCATATAGTTGCAACGAGGAAGTGTATGAATATGCAACCTTGTACCATGATAGGTGAGTTGGTAGTTCCTACGTTCGTAAGGACAGTAGATTGGCCAATGACTCCATGGGAAGGTGTTTACGATGCTTGCCGCAGAATTAATTGCACTGGAAGATCGATATGGAGCCCATAACTATGCACCGCTGGATGTAGTGATTGAGCGTGCCTCGGGGGCCTGGGTATATGACACGGATGGCCACCGCTATCTGGATTTTCTAGCTGCGTACTCGGCTGTGAACCAGGGACATTGTCATCCAAAGATTTTTGCGGCGATGCTGCGTCAGGCGGAGAAAGTGACGCTGACCTCGCGGGCCTTCCGCAACGATCAGCTTCCGTTACTGTATCGCGATTTGCACGAACTGACGGGCTACGAGATGGCACTGCCGATGAATTCTGGAGCGGAAGCTGTCGAGACGGCATTGAAGGCAGCGCGCAAATGGGGCGAAGAGGTAAAGGGCATCGCAGCAGGCGAGGCAGAAATTGTGGTGGCGTCGAACAATTTTCATGGACGCACGATTGCGATTGTAGGATTTTCATCGGATGCGCAGTATCGGCGGGGCTTTGGACCATTTCCAGCAGGATTCCGTGAGGTACCATTCGGTGATATTGAGGCACTGCGTGGCGCGATCACGAGCAAGACGTGCGCATTTCTGGTGGAGCCTATACAGGGGGAAGCCGGCATTTTACTGCCTCCCGATGGGTATCTGAGAGAGGCCGCAGCACTATGCCGCAAGGAGAATGTGTTGCTAATGGCCGACGAGATCCAGTCGGGTCTGGGACGAACCGGCAAGCTATTTGCATGCATGCACGAAGATGTTACACCCGATGTAATGATCATCGGCAAGGCACTTTCCGGCGGATTTTACCCGGTGTCAGCAGTACTGAGCTCACGTGAGGTGCTGGGTGTGTTTCGGCCTGGCGATCATGGCAGTACCTTCGGGGGCAATCCGCTGGCCTGCGCCATTGCACGTGCTGCACTGCGTGTGATTGTGGATGAAAATCTATCTGGACGTTCTGCCGAACTAGGCAGCTATGCACTGCAATCGCTTGGTGACCTACGCAGTTCTCATGTGGTGGCGGTACGCGGTAAAGGCCTTTGGATTGGCATTGAATTAAATTGCGCAGCGCGACCATTCTGCGAGGCACTGAAGCTGCGTGGCGTGCTATGCAAGGAAACGCACGAGCGCGTCATACGGCTGGCGCCACCTCTGATTATCTCGAAGGAAGATCTGGATTGGGGGCTCGATCAGATTCGCGACGTTCTTGAGGATTCAGGCGCAGAGGGCAATGAAGCAGCTGCGGAACTGGTTGGGACAACGACTCTAGGCGAGTAGATGTCGCTGGCAGCATCGAAGTATGACCATTGACCCCGCGCAACCAGCCCAGTACACTCGATAAGGCAGTCAGCGGATCAATCTGTTCGCTTTCGCCGGGTGAGCGACAGCAGCGCCGCTGCCCCCTCGTTCAATGGTAGGACAGTCGGCTCTGAACCGATCAATCGGGGTTCGAATCCCTGGGGGGCAACCAAAAAATCACTTATATATATGAGTTCTGCTGAAAGCATATTTTTTAAGGGACACATATAACTCATGGCCTGGAGATCCGGGCGAAAGAAAAGGGCTATGTGGTGAACCCACACAGCCCTTTGATTGCATCTTAGCAGCGCTTCAATGAATTGCCAGACCCGTAGTGGCATTGTAGATAGCTGAAGTTGTGAATGTAGCGGTGGGCGAAACGTTGCCGGTTGCCGACGCAGCAAATTCGTAAACGACGGCCGTCCCACCCACAGCTCCGTTGGATGAGTCACCGACGAATATATTGCCCGAGCCGTCCACCTGTACCTGCCATGGAGTTTTCAGGTTGGCACTGGCACCGGAGATGACACGTGTAGCAGTGGAGGCTCCGGTTGAAGTGGAGGAGAAGACAGCCACCTCGATATTGCCGCTAGCATCCTTGCCGGTGGCATAGATGTTTCCGCTGGCATCCACGCCGAGGGAGGTAATGTTGATCTCTGTAGATGGAATGATGGTACGCAGCGTTGCCGCCCCTGACGCGTAACCGGAGCTATATACCGCGATGACGTTGTGGTTATCGGTTAATGAGACAGGAATGGTGACATACAGATTTCCTGCCGAGTCTGTTGCCATGACGCTGACATTGGTGCTGACGTTGACCAGACCAGACAGAGTCGCCGATGCGGTGACGGAAACGGAGGACCCCGATGCAAAGCGCACCAGTGTTCCTCCGCTCAGCATAACGTAGATATTTCCACTATGGTCGACCGTAAGGCTGGTTGGCGCGGAAGTGAAGGCTGTTGAGGTGAAGGTGCGCATCGCGGTGGTGACCGATCCTCCGGTTGAGTTGGAGCCCGCGGCATACTCATTCACCGAATAGCTAGAGGTAGTTCCGGTGGTTGATTTGTCTATGGTATACAGGTTGCCGCTGGCGTCCGTAGCGGCACCGATAAAGGCATCGCTGCTGGGACCATTCACCGTTGAAGTGACTGTGCTGGATGAACTGGCCGTAGAGTAGCCATAAATGCTGGGGTCTCCGCTGGAGACATAGACCATACTCGCGCCGCCAGTGTTTGTGGAGGCCGGTGTACTCGAGTTGCTAGAGCAACCGGCTGTGGCTAACGTTGCCGCAGCCAGAATGATTGTAGGAACTGAACGGAAGTATTTCATAAGCCTCCTTGGAAGACGGAAACATAGTTTGAGTCTGCAGGCTGGGCAAGTGCCATGTTGTACGATTCCCAAGCCCTGGTTGCCTTGCCATGAAGAGCGACGTGCGACTCTTGCAAGCTATGGATGCTCATCTCAGAAAAAAGGGTTGCATCACGATGGTTCGAGGCAGGCGCTAGAAGGCGTGCGTATGCTTCGCAGTTATGATTCGGGGGCTAAAAGATATTAGCTGGCAACCCCTTATTTGGACATAGCATCACACGGCATATGTACGGATAAATCATTCAGACGCTGTACGGTGCTGTCTGGCTTTGCTCCAGCTTGATTCAATTAATAGCTCGGAGCATAAGCGTCTGTGGTTTATTTGGCCATCGGCCCACATATTTTTATATGCGATGGAGAAGCGGCGAACACACATTCATAGTGTGAGCGCATTTACGATCGAAAATATTTGGCCATTTGGCCCATCTGGAGGTAGATGACTATGAACGCAATTGTTAGATTTTCCCGTGTAATGGTACGCATGGTGTTGGCTACAGCCTGTGTCATGCCCATGGCCACACTGAGCCTTCCGGCCCAGAGCACGCCGGCAGCAAATACCGGCGGTGATGTATATAACTCGCGGTTCGATTTTTCCATGCTCTATTCCTACTTTCAGGCGCATGGTGCGGATGCAGATGTACGCATCTCCTACAACGATATTCGACTGGGCGCATATTCCAGCGGCGCCTATTATTTCAACAGACGGCTTGGCCTGGAAGCTGCTTTTGAGGCGCATCCGGATGGCAACAACGATGGGCTGTATGATGTGCAAATAGGTCCTATTGCCCGCTACAACATGGAACACTTCAGCCTTTTTGCGCACGGCCTTATCGGTGTTGCCGATTTGGTCGGACCAAATACCAGGGCATGCTGCCACCTACCGGGGTATAGCTACCACAATCCCTGGACCTGGGGAGGCCCGTCCTATACCGCGGGCGGCGGTCTGGATTGGAACATAACGAAGCCGCTTTCGCTACGACTGTTTCAGGTTGACTATACCTACAATAATGTGAGCTTCGGACCATTCACCAGCAACGTCATCAGCGCCAATCCACTGGGTGGGCGCGCTCACCTTCCTGCGATGCAGGCCAGCGCGGGGTTGGTATGGCACATGGGCGACATAACACCACCACCACCGGTGAGCTATAGCTGCTCGGCGGCGCCATCGAGTGGCTTTCCAGGCGACCCAATCATAGTGACAGGTACGGCCATTAACCTTAATCCGAAGAAGACTGCGACCTATAGCTGGACTTCGACTGGAGGCGCGGTGAACGGGGCTAGCAGTACGGTAACCGTGAGCAGCACAGCACCTGGAACTTACACGGTGAATGGACATGTAACGGAGGGATCGAAGGCTGGTCAGTCTGCGGATTGCACGACGACGTACATGGTGCAAGACTTTGGCCCGCCGACTGTCAGTTGCTCGGCGAGTCCTTCATCGGTAAATCCGGGTGATAGCTCGACCATTACAATCAGTGCGAGCAGCCCGCAGAACCGCCCGCTTACCTATAGCTATAACGCAACCGCTGGCTCCATCAGCAGCACTTCGCCATCGGCTACACTGTCGACGGTGGGAGCAGCACCGGGGACGATTACAGTGACATGCGGCGTGGCAGACGATAAGGGACATAACGCGTCTGCGACGACCAGCGTCAATGTGATTGCGCCACCGCCGCCACCACCTCCGCCACCAGTTGCGGCACCTATGTCATCCAGCCTATGCTCGGTGAACTTTGAGCGGGATGCTGCACGCCCAACCCGCGTGGACAATGAAGCCAAGGCCTGCCTGGACGACATTGCCCTCAATCTGCAGCGTTCTACCGATGCCAAGTTGGTGCTCGTTGGCAACGAAGACGCGAAGGAGCAGGCGGCTGATGCACGGGAAGCGAAGCGGCGCAATCCAAAGCCGAGCAACGCGGCTCAACGTGCTGTCAATACGAAGGACTACCTGGTTACCGATAAGGGACTTGATGCATCGCGCATCATGGTCTACACGGGGACCGACGACAGCAAGACGGTCACAACGACGCTGGTCCCGGCGGGTGCAATCAATCCTGCCGCGAGCAACACGTCTGTGGACGAGAGCGCGGTCAAAGCGGTCAGTCGCAAACCGATCCAGTAACGGATCGCAACTAACCAACGAAGAGGCTGTCAGGGGAATGCTACCTTGGCAGCCTCTTACTTTGTGCAATGGGGTTGGAGGCGGCAGATTATTGGAGGATAGGTATGATTTCTTTACACTCGCTTCTTACTTATCTGGAAAGCCGTGTTTAGTGGGATGCTGTAGTTGTTGATCGACAGGCTCTATACAACGCTGAAAAGTGAAGCAGCCTTAACTTCCGATGCGAAGGAACGCAACTGATCCACCATGGTGTTGATGGCTTCCTTCAACTGAAGGATTTCGCCACGGACATCGACGGTGATCTTTCGAGAGAGGTCTCCGCTGGCAACGGCTGTTGCCACCTCTGCGATATTGCGTACCTGGCCAGTGAGATTGCTAGCCATGGAGTTGACGGAATCTGTCAGATCCTTCCATGTTCCGGCCACGCCGGGAACCAATGCCTGCCCACCCAGCTTGCCGTCGGTGCCGACCTCGCGCGCGACGCGGGTAACTTCGGCGGTGAAGATGCCGAGCTGCTGAATCATGGTGTTGACGAGATTGGCGGAGCGGAGGAACTCGCCCTGTAGTGGTCTGCCGTCCACATCGAGACGCACGATCTGGGTTAGATTGCCCTGTGCCACGGCAGCGATAGCACGGGGCATCTCGTTGGTTGGCCGGAGCAAGTCCTCGACCAGCGTGTTGATCGATTTTTGCATCTCGCCCCATGCGCCGCGAGTGTACTGAAACGACGTCCGCTCCCTGGTACGTCCTTCCTTGCCCACCGATTGTCCTACGCGCTTCAGCTCAAATGCCATGCGTTCGTTGGCAGCGATGATGTCGTTGAATGTGTCGGCGACCTTACCTCTTAAGCCGGTCCACGATGCAGGAAGGCGGACAGAGAAGTCGCCGTCACGCATGGTTTGCAGACTTTCAAGAATCAGCGCGAGATCTATGCTCTGCGAGGAGTCGATTCCGTTTGCATGATTTCCGTTGTTTCCGTTGGCGTTGGTACGCGTTTCTTTTGGCTTTCGCTTGGCAGAAGGCAGTACTTCGGCAATCTGTTCCATATTCGCTCCTGAGGCGGTCAAAGGAATACTCGCTGTGGGTCGGAGAAATTAATCCGAGCAACACAGAGTGGAAATGGTGAATCGTAAATAATAGGAAGGCCCGGAACCCGACTACTGGGATCGATTATTTCGACATGCTGCGCTGGTACACGATTTGGACGAATGATATTGCAGTGGGAATAGATATCCAACCACCATCTTCCCCATGAAACTTGTAGGTTGCTTTACATAGATTTGAGAATATGGTTTGCTTCGGGACAGAGCACAGTTGTATATGCTGGAACACATAGACATTCCTTTAGGCACAGCTTTCCTAAGAGACCGATAGAAATGAAAGATGCCGGTGAAAGTTTGCGGGTTGCCTTAGGTAGAAAATATTTTTCAACGAGTAGATATTTTTATAAGTAATTTTATTACAGTTAGATAGCAGGCATTGACCGTGACTCCTATGCATGGAGTTCAAGATAGTCGCTCGACTTCCCGAATCCTTTTTCTCGACGGACCCTCTTTCTAAGTAGAGGATTAATGGGGCTCATGTCAGAAGTACACTGTGAAACGATCATCGATGTACAGGAACTCTATCGCTCCAACGATCCCACCCTTCGTTGCATCGATGTGCGTTCGCCTTCGGAGTTTGCGGCCGGTCATATTCCAGCAGCCATCAACATTTCCATGGACGAAATCGAGAGCCGCCTCGATGACCTGCGAGTAGAGGATCATGTTGTGTTGGTTTGCCAATCGGGTAAGCGCGCCTCTATGACTTATGGGCTTCTGGCCCACCATGGCCGCGATCTCACAGTTCTTAGCGGGGGCACCGATGCATGGCGACGGGCTGGCCTTCCGCTGGTTGCTTCTACCCGATCGCGCTGGTCGCTGGAGCGCCAGGTGCGGCTCGGCGCTGGACTCCTTGTACTGACGGGTGTCGTTCTTGGCCTGCTCCTCCATCGCGACTGGTTCTATCTTGCAGGCTTTGTCGGCGCTGGTCTCGTCTTCGCCGGAACCACCAACTACTGTGCTATGGCGAATCTGCTCGCCTTGTTGCCCTGGAACCGCCGTGGCAGCAGCAAGCCATGCCCCAACACACTATCCTGTAGATACACCACAAAGTAACCGCAACGGAACAGGATCAAGTGGACTTTGAATCTCTCGCTAACGAACACAAGGATGCGATCTACAGGCAGATGTTGCGCGTCTGCGGTAATCGCGAAGATGCGGAAGATGTTCTGATTGAAGCCCTGCTGAAGGCCTATTGCAGTCTTGACCAACTCCGCGATTCATCTGCCTTCAAAGCCTGGCTGGCGCAGATCGCACGCCGCGTTTGCTGGCAACTGAAGCAGCAGGAGGCATTACTTCCATTGTTGCAGCTCTCTGAAATGGAGGCTGCAGGCCATGAACTGCACGACAAAGCCGTAGCACCTGAGGAGATTGTTTCCGCGGCAGAGATGAAGCAGTTGTTGCAACAGGCTGTCGCCAGGCTCGCTCCCAAGTTCCGCGCCGTCTATCAGTTGCGCGACCTCGATGAATTATCCGGCGATGAAGTTGCCGCGATGCTTGGAATATCACTCGCTGCGATGAAGTCTCGTCTGCATCGTGCGCGGACCATGCTGCGCGAGAGTATAGAAGCTGCTATGAGCAACACATCGGCAAATACCACATAACACCTACCCCCCCGGAGGCAACACCATGGAAGTCCACGCAGAGCACTTAGGTGCAGTTCAATTCGAGATCAAGGCCCGCCAGCACACCATCTCCTGCGACCAACCCGAAGCACTGGGTGGCTTTGACGAAGGGATGACTCCGCCTGAGCTGCTGCTCTCCGCACTGGCTTCCTGCGCAGCGTACTATGCGGTGGCTTACCTGAAGAAGAAGGGCCTGACCGCCCCTGGTACGAGCGTCTCTGTCACCGCCGACAAAGTGCCGAACCCAGCCCGCATGGACAATTTTCAGATTGTCCTATCTGTTCCCATCGATCTCACCGACGAACATCGCGCAGGGCTGGAACAGGCCGTGCATCATTGCCTCATCCACAACACTCTGTTGCATGCACCAACCATCGGCCTGAGTATCCACGAGTTTGTTCCCACACTCTCTGTGTAGTGACGTGGTTCATCATTATTGAGGTAAAAATTGGAAGGATGCACCATCTTCCACAAAGCATTCTAATAACCGCGAATCCTATGGATTACTGACCTGTCTGGAAGCGTAACTCGGCCAGAGTCTGCTGGTAGGCATAACGCGCGCTGGCGTATGCAATCTGTGCCTGTGTTTGTGCAAGCTGTGCCTGGGTCAGTTCCACGATGGACGAGAGTCCCAGTTTGTAACGCGTCTGGGCCAGGTCGAATGCGGAGTTAGCCTGATGTAGCAATTGATTGCTTACATCGATTCGTTGGAAACCGGACTGGGCCTCCAGCACTGTATCGGTCACGTCGCGCGCGATCGTCTGGCGAAGCTGCTGGACGCTTTGATCGGCGGCCTGAGCGCGAAACTTTGCCTCGCTTGCTCGCGCGGAGAAGAGCGAGCCGTTAAAGATGGGAATGCTTACGTTTACTCCGGCGGCTCCATACCAGGATGTCGTAATCTGGTCGGCGCGTACCGGCGTGTCACCGGCTGCACCGAGAACGGAGATAGTTGGCCGCACCAGATCATGCTCGGCCTGACTGAACTCTTTCGCGGCACTTGATTGCAGATTGAGCGAAGCAAGATCGGGACGAGACTCGAAGGCGAGCTGAAGCAGTGGGGCTGTGTCCACTGGCGCTGGTGTGGGAACGGATGGCGTCTCATCGACAAGCGTATAGACGGCGGGAAATTCTTCGCCCAGGATGGCGTTCAGTGCGGCCTGCGACTCCTGGTTGTCGTTGGTCGCATTCAGCAGCAGCAGCTTGGCCTGTTGTAAATCCACGTTAGCGAAGCTCAAGTCCAGTTCGGAACGCAGCTTGGCCTCGGTCAGTGCGCGAACCTGGTCTGCCGTTGCCTGCCGCGCCGCCACCGTCTGCTGGGCGACAAGCAGGATGGCCTGGCTGGCCAGCGCATGATAGAACGCCTCATCGACGGCAAGCAGCACGTCCTCGCGCGATGCGGATTCATTGCTTGCAGCGGCCCGTGCGTTGAAGTCTGCGCTGCTGATCAGTGCATGGCTGCGTCCAAAATCTGTCATCAGTTGGGAGAGCGTAACCCCACCGGCCACGCGTTGGTAGACAATAGGATTATTCAGCCCACCGGCAGCGATGCGACTACCACTGTGAGAGTCGACCGCGGTTAAATCTCCAGTCAGGACCGGCAGATTGGCTGCTCTCACCTCGTGCCGAACCTGTCCTTCGGCCAGTGCAATCAGCCGCGCTATCTGCGCATGTGGATTTTGCTGCAAGGCTATCTTTTCCGCCTGAGCCAAGGTCAACGTCACGGACGCAGGTGTCTGCGCGGGTCTTGGTGTGGACTGGCATCTGCCAACTAAAACCGTGCCAGCTATAGCCACTGCAATCAGAGTAAATACTCTTCTCATCTATATTTCCTCTCCATCGATAGCCTTGCTTTGTCCGTACGGTGGTCTCGGAGATTCTCCCTTGCGATGAACCAGAAGATACGCCGCGGGAACCACGAAGACCGTAATTACCACCGAGACCGTCAGACCGCCGATGATGGCGCGGGCCAATGGCGCGTACTGTTCGCTACCTGCCTCCAGGGCAAGCGCCATAGGCACCATGCCGAGGATTGTCGCGAGTGAGGTCATCAGTACCGGGCGCAAACGCACCTGACAGGCCATGGCCACCGCATCCTTGATCGCCATTCCCTCGCCGCGTAATTTGCGGGTGAACTCAACAATCAAAATCGAGTTGGACACCACGATGCCGGTCATCATCACGACGCCCATCAACGACATCACGTTGAGCGTAGTTCCTGTGACCAGCAGGAACAGGATGACACCGGTGATTCCCGGAGGAATGGCTAGCAGAATCACCATCGGGTCAATGAACGACGAGAACTGTGCCATCAAAATCAGATAGACAAGAATTACCGAGAGCAGCAGACCAACGCCAAAGCTGGAGAACGACCGGCGCATTCCCTCTACGGAGCCGCGCATCCTGACCTGCAGATTGTCTGGGATCTTCTGTTGCGCAATGACACGGTCCACGCGCGTGGCCAGACCGCCGAGGTCCTGGCCTGAGGGCGAAACATAGACGTCGATGACGCGACGTAGTTGATAGTGATCCACCTCGGTAGGCGTGTTAATCGGCTTGATCTCTGCTACTGCGCCGAGGTTGGTTGTCTCGGCCCCGTTGGCCCGCACGGGAATCTGCGCGAAGTCGGTCATCGACTGAATCTGGGTGTCCGGGAACTGCACAGTCAGAAAATAATTGTTGCCGCTCTTCGGATCGACCCAATAGCTGGGTGCGATCATGCCGTTGGAGGTAAGCGAGGTGATGACGTTGTCGACGATCTCGCTGGAGCTGAGGCCCAGCTTGCCCGCCATTTCGCGGTTTACATTGAGCTGAATGCCGGGATAGTCGATGTCCTGCGGGATCAGCACATCGCTCACGCCGTTCAATTTGCGGATGTTCTGGGCAAGGCTGCTTGCAGTCGCGTACGCCTCCTGCATATTGTTACCGCTGACTTGGATGTCGATGGGAGCCGGCAGGCCCAGGTTCACCACCGCATCCACCAGCCCTCCGGTCTGGAAGTAAGTGGATAGTTCCGGCAGATCGTCGCGCAGCTTGGCGCGTACCAGGTTCATGTAGTCAAAGCTGCTTTTGCTGTGCCCCTCCTTCAGGCTCACCTGCACAAAGGCTGTGTGCTGGCCGGAGTTGCTGGTATAGATGGCGGAGAAGTCCGGCGTAATGCCGATGTTGGAGACGATCATGCCCAAATCTTCAGGAGACACAACGGAGCGGATGTCGTCTTCTACGCGCGCAATGTACTTGTCGGTAAGCTCCAGCCGCGTTCCGCTCGGCGCCTTGACGTTGATTACGAACTGGCCGGGATCGGTGCGCGGAAAGAACGAAAGACCCATGAAGGGGAAGAGCGCCAGACTGAGCAGAAAAATGCCAAGTACGCCAAGTACAGTAGTCCACGGCCGAACAAGGCTCTTCGTCACGGCCTTGTCGTAGTGCGCCAGCCCGCGATTATAGCGATGATTGAACCAGCGGACGAAGCGCTGAAAGTAGCTTGTACCACCGTGATGTCCGCCTTCGGTGTGCTCTTTCAAATGCGGGTTGTGAATGTAGCGTGCGCAGAAGAGCGGGACCACCGTCATGGCAACCACATACGACGCAAAGAGCGAAAGCACCACCGAGAGAGCCAGCGCCGTAAACAGAAATCGGCTGACGCCATAGAGGAAGACGACAGGGAAGAAGACGATGGCTGTTGTAAAGGTGGCCGCAAGTACCGGCAGCGCTACCTCGCGCCCACCGATCTCCGCCGCATCCGCGGGCGATTTGCCCATCTCCAGATGGCGGAATATATTCTCCAGCACAACCACTGAGTTATCGATCAGACGCGAGAAGGCAAGTGCCAGCCCGCCCAGCACCATCGAGTTGATGCTGGCGCCCATCATGTTCAACACCAAAAATGCCGCCAGCGCGGAGAGCGGGATCGACAGCATGACGGCGAAGGTGGCACGCATGCTGCCCAGGAAGATCAGAATCATGACCGCCGTCAGAATCAGACCAATACCGCCCTCGTTGCCCAGGTTACGGATGGCTGTCTTCACAAATACGGATTGGTCGAAGACTACGCGCGTCACCAGGTTTTTCGGGATGTCCACCAGATGTCCGATTGCGTCCCGAATGCCGTTGACCACCGCGATGGTGTTGCTGCCGCCCCCTTGTTTCAGGATGGGAAGATAGACCGAATGCTGGCCATCCACGCGCACGATGTTTGTCTGGATGGCTGCCGCATCCCTGGCCACGCCGATATCGGAGACCAGCAACTGACCATTGCCCACATCACGCAGCGGCATGCGGTCGATCTCTTCGGTTGTGGGCATTTGTGAGTTGGTGTAGATGTTGAAGTCGCGAGGGCCGATACACACATCGCCTGCCGGCAGAATCTGATTCGCCTGGTTTACGGAACGCACAACATCCATCGCGCTCAGTTGATGTGCTTCCAGCTTGACCGGATCTACATAGATTTGAATCTGCCGGTACTTGCCGCCAAACGGCTGAGGAACAGACGCGCCTGGTACGCCCGCGATCTGGTTGCGCACGTCGAACTGCCCAAGGTCGTGCAACCGTGTCTCGTTCAGTCCCTCGCCCTTCAGCGTGATCAGACAAACGGGAAGGCTTGACGCATCGAACTTGAGCACTACCGGCGGCAGCGTTCCCGGTGGCAAGCGGCGCAACTGTGCCATTGCCAGATTGGAGATGCTGGTGACTGCCGCGTCCGCATTGGTTCCAGGCTGAAAATAGATGCGGATCAGGCTGACGCCTGTCAGCGAGCGCGATTCGATGTGGTCGATGCCGCTGCCCAGCGTGAAGAAGCGCTCGAAAGGATTGGTAATGTTTGACTCAATTTGCTCGGGCGGCATGCCGTTGTAGAACGTGGCAACAACAACGACAGGAATATTGATCTCCGGGAAGAGGTCGACTGGCATGCGAGCCACTGTGGTGGCGCCTACCACGGCAATCGCAAGGCAGATCATCAGGATGAAAAATGGATAGCGGATTGCGAATCCTGACATTATTCGGCCTCCGTCGCACTATTCGCAGCAGCCATCGCACTTTGCTGCGCAGTGACCAATTCGCCTGGTTGAAAGTTTGCCTGATTGGCGACAATCACCTGCTCGCCCTCGCGTAGCCCACTCAGCACCTCGATGCGATTAGCCGTTGCAATTCCGGTCTGCACCACGCGTCTCTCCACGCGACGTAGTGGGTTGACCACCAGCACAATTGGCTGTGACCCACTTGTGTCGACAGCCTGGATTGGCACAACCAGCGCATCGCCCGAGCGTCGTACGTTCAGCGTTACCTGCGCATACATTCCCGGTGTGAGTGATCCGTCGGCATTGGGCACATCCACCTCCACTTGCATGGAGCGTGTAGAGGCATCCAGTGCACCAGTGCTGCGAGTAACCTTGCCGGTTATGGTGCGTCCCAGCGCGTCAATGCGAATGGTTGCGCTGTCGCCATCGCGCACCAACGGGGCGATTGCCTCTGGAACGGGTAGTCGCAGACGCAGCATGCTCACCTGAGCAATCTTGACGACCGGCGCAGAGCCTGCATTCGACGTGCCTGCCTGAATCAGAGCGCCCGTATCGGCATAGCGCCATGTAACAACACCGTCAAACGGAGCGACGATGCGCGAATAATCTTCCATGGTCGACATCTGCTGTTGCTGTGCCTGCGAGACGCCCAGTTGCTGCTGCATTGCGCTTAATGCAGAATTGGCAGCATCTATCTGCGCGGCCGCTGCCGCATCTTTGGCGTGCGCATCGTCCAACTCCTGTTGCGCAATTAAACCTGGGCGTGCTTCGGATGCTTGTTGTAGCCGCTGTGCCGCTGCATGCAGCGCTGCATAGTTCGCCTTGTCCCGTGCCACCTCGTTGCTGGCACGCACGATCTCTGCCTGCGATTGCCTTACGCCCGCCTGGGCGCCTTGTACCTGCGCAACTCAGGCACATCCAGTACAGCCAGCACTTCACCTTGCTTTACCTTGTCGCCAATGTCCACATGGATGCTGCGTATATAGCCTGCAACCTTGGCATGAAGTTCAACTTCCTGGTAAGGAATAAATTCGCCGGCAACCGTTAGCGTGTTTGCCAGGGCCGCGCGCGATACCTTTACGACCGGCGCGATTGAATTGGTTGACTCGGCAGGCTGCTGCGTAGTGCGGTTGCATCCACATACTGCGAACAGTGCGTAGTAGAGCAGCAATAGTCGCCCGAACGCAGCATGGCGGACGGAAGGAACAATATTCATGGGGATCTCGCTTAGGCTAGAGACACAGCAACACCGCCGAAAAAGCGGTGTATAGGCCGGTATTAACCATCACCGGTGTCTTCTCTAGTTATGTGGCGGAGGTCGGATGGTGTGTACTCTGCGGGAGCAGAGCTGTGTGGCGGGAGAAAACTCCGTGGAAGTCTGCAACCACATAGATATGCGTGCAAACTGGACTGTAGCCGCCAGGATAAGAAATATAAGAAGGAGTGCAGGAGCTTTTTGGACAGGGAACACAGCTCTTACGACTACATTCTCCTGCTGCCACATCTTGGCTGCTGCAATCGGGCGCGTAGCAGCATCATGGGGATAATATGCTGCCACCTTGGATGCGACCGCAAAGCTAAAGGAAAGGCCACAGAAGAGGATCCCCAGCAAGTAGAGCAGGGAAGCCTTGCGTTTGGGATGAACCGAGATGTGCATCCTATTCAAAAATACCTTGACCTGACCGCGCGGCAAGCGAACGCATGTTTGAAATTCCTGCGGCACATACACGGATTAGACGCTGCAATGGACCAGCCGGATGCGGACAAACTGATTCAAGGATGCTTCTGATGTATCTCAGGGGTTGCGAACTGCCACAACCGTCGCCCACCCGTGACTACAGCATGCGAGTATGACGTTCAGTAGACGTGCAAGTTGGGATTTATCGTGGTGGATCGACTGGTACCTGAGCGTGATCAACAAGCACTTTTTGGGTGGCCGGCAGGAAAGCACTTCAGGGAGGAAGGCTATTGGAATCTGTCAGTTATAATAAGACCGCCCCTCACACAAAGGAGCTGATTGCTCAGGACTCAGTGAGGGGCGTCTATGATTGGTTGCGGGGGAAGGATTTGAACCTCCGACCTTTGGGTTATGAGCCCAACGAGCTACCGGGCTGCTCCACCCCGCAGTGTAAGTATACTTCGGGTTAGATGGGAAGGTCAAACCAGCGATAGCTACGGGCTGCGTATAAACGGCAGGTTGAAAGTGGCACTCTGAGGCTACGGAGGGGTTGGCAGAGGCTGCACATTTCTTCATGTTGAGCACAGAAAGTGATGGGAACGGCGGTAGATTTAAGCAAGACATGAGCGTAACTTTTTTCTGTTTTATGAGTCTGCAAGAGTGTGGGCCGAGTGCAAAAAATTCCCGGCCCAGGATGACTTTGGAGGGGCTATGGAAGGCTGTATGGAGCGGAGAAAGAGATTGCATCTGCCAGGAGTTGCGCCGGCTATGTTGGCCGCGTTACTTGGATGGAGTGCATGTGCGACAGCCCAGAGCGCGGAGCAGACACAGACGCCAGGAACGACCAGCGCACCGGCGACCAGGGCGACAATTTCGGACGCACAGATAGAGGCGAATGTACTGAAAGCATTGGCGGCGGCACCCGATCTGACTAATCAGCCCATGACAACAACTTCGGTGTATGGAGTAGTGACGCTGAGCGGTACGGTGCAGACCGAGGCATTACGGGTGGAGGCAGAGACGATCGTATCGAAGACCAAAGGGGTGCAGAAGGTGGTGGACGAGATGACGCTGGGCGGCGAGACTGCCAGTATACAGCCTGCTCAGGAGCCTGCTGCACCGGTAGTGGAGGGATCGCCGGACTCGGACAATACCGGGACAGCGAGCCAGGCAATCGAACCAGGGAATGTACAGTCGAACGGCGAACAGCAAGCAGCTGCGCCTGGCAACATGCCTGGATATGGCCAGCAACAGCCAGGATATGCTCAGCAACCACGGGGATATGCGCAGCCACAACAGGGATATGCAGCCGCACCAATGTATGGCGGACAAGAGGCCGGCATCACAGTGACGGTGCCGACGGGCGCGTTGGTCAGGATGCGCATCAACCAGGCACTGAACAGCGCAAGCGCAAAGCCGGGCGAGATGATTGACGGCGTTGTAATCAACGATGTTGTGGCGGACGGCGCAGTGGCGATTCCGCGCGGTGCCATAGTGCAAGGTAAGGTGGTGGATGCGAAGAGGTCTGGCGTGCTGGCTGGACACGGCGAGCTATCGCTGCAACTGACGCAGGTGACACTGGGCGGTGTTAGCTACCCGATAATATCCGATGTGTGGGGCCATAACAGTGGCGACAAGACGGTGCAGACGGTGAATCATACGGCGGCAGGTGCCGCTATTGGAGCATTATTTGGCGCGGCAGCTGCAGGGGGCAAGGGAGCGGCGATTGGCGCAGGAGTTGGTGGAGCGCTAGGGTTGGGATCGGCGGCAGCATCGCCCAGCGGAGAGGTATATGTCCCATCGGAAGGGCTGCTTACGTTCCATCTGGCACAGCCGGCGACCATCACGACGGTATCGCAAGCAGAGATGAACCGGATGGCACAGGGAGTTCCTGCCGTCGGACCTCAGCCGCAGATGCTTCGGCGGCGATATCCGGCCGTATACATTGGACCGGGCATCTATCGGCCTTATCCGTATGGTTACCCTTATCCTTATTATCCCTATCCCTACTAAAGCGACCGGATGATGGGAATGGGAAGGGGGCCGAGTCCACGGCCCCTTTTCTGCGTGGGTAGGTATGCGTGATTTATACTGGTCGCTTGCCCTGCTGTCGTCCTGGTACGCGGGAGTTAGTCGCGCCGGGGCGCGCAAAACCAACGGGCAGATGCGTTATCTTGCAGCGGAAGCGGCTGGGATTTGAGCCTGGGACGGTATGGGTTCAGATCTGGCGCGAGCTTCGGCCTAAGGGTGACGTGCAGTTAAGGTCGCTGGGTTAGCATGATTCGTTTTCTTCAGAAGGACACAAAGGCAGTCAAGGTAATGTTTGGCGTCATCATTGGCGCTGCGTGCGTCTCCATGGTGATCTACCTAGTACCTGGGTTGATGGACAATTCAGCCGCCAATGATTCGACAGTGTATGCGACTGTACGAGAGCCCGGAGCTCTGGGGCGCATGTTTGGTCAGAGTACCGAGATCAAGACGGACGATGTGACGAAGTTGGCGCAGCGCCAGTTGCAGCAGCAGCACTATCCGGATTTTCTGTTGCCCTACATGATGGATCGGTCGGGGGAGATTCTGGTGCAACGGACCATTCTGAAGCAGGCGGCGGATCGATTGCATCTGCAGGTGTCAGACGAGGACCTTCGTCGGCAACTGAGGACGGGGCCGTTTGCGCAGTACCTGTTTCCCGACGGCAAGTATATTGGCGACGACCAGTACATGAACTTTGTGCAATCGGCCTTCGGTACGTCACGCTCTGACTTTGAGTCGCAGGTGAAGGACGACATGGAACTGCAACGGTTGCAGGCCCTGGTCACGGGTGGAGCGGCGGTATCAGACGATGCGGTGCGCAAGGCCTATCTGGTGCAAGGGCTGAAGGTGCAATTTGACTATGCAGTGGTATCGCAGGATGAGTTAAAGAAGACCATCAACCCAAGCGATGCCGAGTTGCAGGACTACTTCAAGCAGAATGCGACGAAGTACTCGGTAGCGATTCCTGAGACGCGGAAGATCGAATATGTGTCGTTTGACGCGGCGAAGCTGCCCGGAGGCAAGGCGACCGTAAGCGATGCGGAGGTGCAGGCTTACTACAACACACACCAGGAGCAGTACAAGACTGAGGAGCAGGTGAAGACGCGGCACATCCTGATAACTTCAAAGACGGGTGCGGATGCGGCGACGGATGCGGCGGCCAAGGCCAAGGCGCAGGATGTGCTGAACCAGTTGAAAGCTGGGGGAAACTTTGCGGAGCTGGCGAAGAAGTACTCTGAGGACCCAGGGAGCAAGGACAACGGTGGCGAGTTGCAGATGATTGCGACGGCAAGCCTTGATCCGGCGTACGCGAAGGCTGCGATGGCATTGAAGCCGGGAGAGACTTCTGGACTGGTGAAGTCGTCATTTGGGTACCACATTATCCAGACGGAACAGAAGCAGGCGGCAGGCGTAAAACCAATGTCCGAGGTGAAGGAGACGATTGTAAAGACACTACAGCAGGACAAACAGGGCGCAGCGTTGCAATCGTATGGCACGCAGCTCGCGTCCGAGGCCAAGAAAGACGGACTGGAAAAGACTGCGGCGGCGCACGGACTGCACGCGGTAACGACTGATTATGTGGCGAGAGACGCCGTGATTGGCGGCCTATCGGATTCTGGACAGATGCTGGGCCAGGCGTTTACGGCGAACAAGGGTGCAGACCCTGCTGCGGTGTCGACCGGTGACGGCTATGCGCTATATACGGTACTCGACGTAAAATCGGCGCACGCTCCGGAGTTTACGGCGTATAAGTCGCATATTCTGGACGACTATCGCGAGCAGAAGACGCCACAGTTGCTGCAGGCGGAGACAACCAAACTGGCATCACGCGCCAAGGAGCTGAACGATCTGAAGAAGGCTGCTGCGGAGTTTAAGCTGCCCATGAAGTCGAGCGGCCTGGTTGGCCAGGATGGGCAGGTGACCGACCTGGGAGCGATGACTGGTCCGGGTGCGGTGGCATTTACGATGGACAAGGGTGCAATCTCTGGGCCGATCAATGCAGGACAGACTGGCGTGGTGTTGTGCATAACGGGCAAGCAGGAGCCTACGGCAGATGAGATTGCGAAGAACTTCGATACTACTCGGGAACAATTATTGAGTCAGCAGCGCGAAGAGATCTTCCGTGTATACATGGGGACGCTGACCGACAAGTACAACGCAGGCGGAGGCGTTCGAATGGCAAAGAAGGCGGCTACCAAGTCTCCGTTGGGCAGTTAGGCTGAGAGAAAAAATGCCTGTCTCCTGTCCAGCGTGCGAATACGCCGGGTTGGGGGCAGGCTTTTTATTGCCCGTGACAGAAATTAAATACAAAAGTCAAAGCGAGCTATGGGCCAGGAACTAAGGTGTTGCGGGATGAAGGGTGACGGATGAATCGGGACCGGATGAGCGGCATACTGCTGCATGTGACCAGCCTGCCATCGCGGGGCGGGGTGGGGGATTTTGGTCCGGCGGCGTATGCGTTCGTGGATTTTCTGGTGGCGGCAAAGCAGCGGTTGTGGCAGGTGCTGCCGATGAATCCGCCGGGTTTTGGCTGCTCTCCCTACTCGGCGGTGTCGGCGTTTGCGGGAAATCCGGCGCTGATTAGCCTTGAGCGGCTGGCAGCGGAGGGATGGTTAGCGGCTGAGCGCGTGGAGCAGTTCTATCGTGAAGATGCAGTCGTGGGGTTGGAGGCTGCGGCGGCTCGCAAGCAGCGATTGATTGAAGAGGCAGCAGGAAACTTGCTGGATTGTACGGACGATGAGGTGCGGGCACGGATACAGAATTTTTGCCAGGAGAATGTAAATTGGCTACCTGATTACACGGCGTTTAATGTGCTGCGGCGCCGATTTGGCGAGGCTAGCTGGAATCAGTGGCCGGAGGAGTTTGCTCAGCGCAAGCATGACGCGTTGGCCGAGTTCAAGACCGAGAACCGGCGTGAGCTGGCGGTGGAACAGGTGATCCAGTTCTTCTTCGATGAGCAGTGGCGGGCACTACGTACGTACTGCGCGGAGCGGAAGATTCGCATATTAGGCGATCTCGCAATTTTTGTTAACTACGACAGCGCTGACGTTTGGACGCATCCGGAGCTGTTTGATTTGGATGAGAAGGGCAGGATGGTGCATGTGTCGGGCGTTCCGCCCGATTATTTTTCGGCAACAGGCCAGCGTTGGGGCAATCCTCTGTACCTTTGGGATGTGTTGCAAGAGCGCGGATTCGACTGGTGGGTGGCGCGCGTACGGCGTTCTCTGGCACTGTATGACATGATCCGGCTAGACCATTTTCGCGGCTTCGAGGCGTACTGGTCGATTGCGGCAGAGGAGCCAACGGCACTCAACGGCGAATGGGTGAAAGCACCAGGGCAGGAGCTTTTTCAGCGACTGAAGGACGTATTCGGCGAGTTGCCGTTTATCGCTGAAGATCTTGGACTGATTACGCCTGAGGTACATGAGCTGCGTGAACACTTCGCGATGCCGGGGATGCGAGTGTTGCAGTTCGGATTTTCGGATCGTGGAGCACAGATCTATTTGCCGCACCAATATGTGCCCAATACGGTTGTCTATACGGGGACACACGATAACGATACGACGCTGGGATGGTGGAAGAGCGGTGCGACAGCACAGGAACGGGCGCACGCGCTGCGCTACTTGCAACCGATTGTGCGGGACGAAGAGATTGTAGGAGCGATGATTCGTGCAGCGGCACGGTCGGTAGCGAAGCTGTGTATCTTTCCCATGCAGGACATTCTGTGCCTGGGCAGCGAGGCGCGCATGAATACACCATCGAACCGGCTGGGGAATTGGAGCTGGCGGTATGAGGCGGGAGCACTGAAGCCGGAGATGGCGAAGCAGCTCGCGGAGTTGATGGAAATGACGGATCGGGATGGGTACGAGAAGACGGAGATAACGTAGAACGGACAAGCGCAAGAGCAGGCATTTGCGCGAGAGAGGTTCGGAGGGTTGCGATGCTGCAAGATTCATCGGGGTCCTTCGACTACGCGCTACGCGCTTCGTTCAGGATGACAAAGGTTTAGGTGGGCGCGGTAGACTGGTGGAAGAGAAGTTCAATTGACAGGAGCAACGATGCCTCTTTCTGGCGAAGCAATACGGACGATGAATTATGTGGACGATATTTCGGTAACGCTGCGGCGGATTCTGACGGTGCTGCCGTCGCTGACGGACGAGGAACGACAGCGTGTGTCGGAGCACATCAAGAGTGCAGAGCCGAGCTATGAGAGCGTGATTCTGGCTGTGCAAGCGAAAAAGTGAACGCGGACGGCGGGGATAGGGTGCAGCCAGCGATCCATACGGTGGCAGTGATCGGTGCGGGGCGCATGGGGCGTAGTTTCGCGTTAGCATGCGCGGCGGCGGGATTCGACGTGGTGCTGGAAGACGTGATGCCGGCCAACCTGCGGCGGGCACAGGAAGAGTACGCCGATCTGGCGGCGCAGAACGCGGGCACGCGTGGAAGGCTTGTGGTGGCGGCGACGGTTGAAGACGCGGTGCGCGAGGCGGACGTTGCAGTGGACTTTGTGCCGGATGAGCTGGAGTCGAAACTGGAGATTTTTTGCATGGTCGACCGCATGGCCCCGCCGAAGACGATCCTGCTGACACCGAGCGAGGCGCAGAGTATTACGGATTTGGCGTCGTGTACTTATCGGAGCGAGCGCTGCTTCGCGGTGCGCGGGGGGCTAGGGTTTACGGGGCCAGTGCGCCTGCTGCATCCGGTGGGTGCGGCTCAGACGGCGATTGAGGCTGTGGTAGGGTTTTTGCGCGCGCTGGGGGGCGAGGTGCGGGTGGAGGTGGATACGGACGCGCCGATGCTTATGAAGAATTTGGGGTGAAGACGGTCGACCTGCGCTCGATTCCCACTCATCGCAATAGTGCTGCGATGAATGGATCAGCCAAGATGTCTCTGAGGTTACTCTTCGGTTTTTTTGCGGAGGGCGGTGAGTTGGGGGTGGAGGAGCTTGGCGGTGAGGGAGCGGGTGAGGGCTTCGAGGGCGGACTGCTGGGCGGGAGTGAGGGCGGAGCCGGCGGCGGCGAGACGGGAGTTGATGCGCTCCAACTCGGCCTGGCGGATGGCCTCGGCGGATTGCTGCAGGGCGACGATGGCGGGTACGGCGTCGCGCGATTGCAGGCGCTGCTGGTAGAGCTCGACCTCGCGGGTGACGATGGTTTCTGCGGCGGCGGATTCGCGGCTGCGGTTGGCGAGGTGGGAGGCGGCAACCTGTTGCAGGTCGTCGATGTCGTAGACGAAGCAACCTTCCACCTGGTTCATGAGAGGATCGACGTCGCGGGGGACGGCGATATCGATGAAAAACATCGGGCGATTGCGGCGGCGCTCCATGAAGCTCTGGCCGTGGGAGCGGTTGAAGATAGTCTGCTCAGAGCCGGTGGATGTGATGACGATGTCGGCACGAGGGGCCTGCTCGTAGAGGTGGTCGAAGGGGATGACCTCGGCTGTGCAGGCGAGGCCGGACCCGTGGATGGCGATGGGTCCATTGGCAAGCTGCATGGATATCTGGTCGGCGATCTGTCCTGCGAGCTGCGCGGCGCGCTCATGAGTACGGTTGGCGATGAGGATGGAAGTTGCGCCCTGCTGGATGAGATGCCGCGCGGCCAGATCGGACATCTTGCCCGCGCCTACGATAAGCACTGTCTTTCCTCGCAGGCTACCGAAGATCTTACGTGCCATTTCGACGGCGACCGAGGCGATGGAGACGGACGAGCTGCCGATCTGGGTCTCGGTGCGGACACGCTTGGCTACGGAGAAGGCACGCTGCAGCAGCGGCTCCAGCGCCGTGGAGACAGCGCCGACCTGGTGCGCGACGGAATAGGACTCCTTGACTTGGCCGAGGATCTGCGGCTCGCCGACTACCATGGAGTCCAGCGAGCTGGCGACGCGGAAGAGATGACGGACCGCCTCGCGGTCGCGGAACTCGTAAAGGTGCGGCTGGACGGTGTCGGCTGGAATGGCGAAGTACTCGTGCAGGAAGCGAAGGAGGTCTGCAGGATTGCTCTCAGAGCCGTGGTCCTGCATGGTGAGGAACTCGACACGGTTACAGGTGGAGAGGATCATGGCTTCGCGTATTCCAGGCTGCTGGGCGAGGGTGCGTGTGGCGTCGGCGAGGCGAGCTGCTGGGATTGCGAGACGCTCGCGGACCTGGATGGGCGCGGTGGTGTGATTGACGCCGACCAGAACCAGTGATCTTTCGCAGGCGCGCGCGGGCTCGACTTCGGCGGCAGAGGCCGAAGGCACGATGGCGAGGCGCTGCTGCTGGCTCGATTGGGTCATGGCGTGGAAAACCTGTGCGTAAGGTTTGCGATCCATACGACGAGCAATGCGACCAGAACCGCTCCGGAGAGATAGGCGGCTTTGCGTCCGCGCAAGCCAGTGCGGTGCCTAAGAAAGAGGAGGAGCACATAGACCGACCACATGGCAAAGGAGGCAATCACTTTAGGGTCGAGAAAGTATGCAGCTCCAAGGGGTGTCTCCTGAACAAGGACAGCACCGAGGACGAGCCCAATGGTCATGCAGGGAAAGCCGAAGAGCAGCAAGGAGTGGGCAATGCGATCGATGGTGTCGAGTGGCGGCAGCCAATCGAGCGGCGCGGACCATGTGCTATCGTCTGCCTTACGCTTTCGCTTGATACGGCGCTCCTGCGCGAGGTAGAGAAAGGATGCGAGCAGGCTAAAACACAGTGCGGCCGAGGCTGCGAGCAATGCGGCAATGTGCGCGATGAGCCAATCGGAACGTACTACATCGGAGGGGAAGACGTAGCGTGTGAGTCCCAGCGCAGGCACAAAGACAAGGAAAAATGTGACGGGCAAGGCAAAGATGCCAAGGGAGACCGCTCCAAAGAACCACCAGGCGAGGAGAAATATGCCAGCCAGGAGAAGACCCAGCAGCGACTCGGTTTCGCGCATGCCGACCGGCATCCAGCGATGGGCCAGAGCGAGCATTTCAACCAATGAGATGAAATGAAAGAAGAAACCCATGCCGGCGAGATGCAGACAGATGCTTCGCCAACGCTCGTTTTTATACAGAACTGTGGGGAAGACAGCGACACTAGCGGCTGCGTAGAGAACCGCGGCGACTTGTAACCAGAAGAGAGTCATAGGGCCAGGTTGCAGTATACGGGGGCCTAGGTTCGAGGTACCAGGAGCTCGGTTCGACGTGCAAGAGTCTGTGTGGTGAACAACTTCTAATAGAGTCAGACATAGCGGGAGAAAACGCTGTGATGCTAGTCACAAGACACGGGAGTCAGCGGGTGCGGGGCTGAGTGCGGTATTCTGGCGTTTCGGCTATGGCGAAAGAGATACGTGATGATGCAGCGATGCAGACCCCGGTGATGCGGCAGTATTTTGCCGCCAAGGAGGCGCATCCCGACTGCCTGATGTTCTGCCGGATCGGGGACTTTTACGAGCTGTTTTATGAGGATGCGATTGTGGCGTCGCGCGAGTTGCAACTTACGCTTACGGCTCGCGACCGCGATAAGAAGCAACCAATGTGTGGCGTACCCTATCACGCGGCAGAGCAGTATATCCAGAGACTGCTGCGGAAGGGTTACCGGGTGGCACTGTGCGACCAGATGGAAGATCCCAAGTTGACCAAGAAGATTGTGCGGCGCGAGGTGACTCGTGTGCTGACACCGGGAACCGTGGTGGACTCTGGGTTGGGAGCTGAACAGAGCAACTGGCTGGCCAGCGTCGCAGGCATCGGTACGGCAGGGCAGACGCGCGTTGGGCTGGCGCTACTGGACTTGTCGACGGGTGAGTTTCGAGCGACGGAGTTTGTGGGTGCGGCGGCATGGACCCAACTGTCCGACGAGCTGGGGCAGGCAAGACCGGCAGAACTGCTGGTTGCGGAGGGTGGGCTATCGGGGATGCAGGAGGGAAGGCAATCCTCCCTTTCCGAAAAGGACGGGGCACCCGGTTCTGTGGAAGACGGGATGTTAGAGGGTGTACGGACGCGGACTGTACTTGAGGACTGGGTGTTTACGGCGGAGTATGCCGTACCGTTGCTGAAGAAACAGCTTGGAGTTCTGTCGCTGGAGGGGATGGGTCTTGGTGGACATGAGACGGCTGCGGTGGCGGCGGGAGCGCTGGTGCATTACCTGCAGAAGACCATGCAGGGTGGCTTGGAACATCTTGATGCGATTCGATTTTATGCGCACGATGAAGGACTGACTCTGGATGCGGTGAGCGTTCGGAACCTGGAGCTGGTGGAACCGCTATTCTCTGGCGAGTCGGTGCAAACGACGCTGTTCCATACGCTGGATGCCTGCGCAACACCGATGGGTAAACGGCTGCTTCGGGCGACACTTCTGCGGCCAGCGGCTGAGCTGGGGGAGATTGAGGCGCGGCTGGATGCAGTGGGCGAGGCGGTGGGCGATCTGCGAGGTCGGGAGGGTGTGCGGCGGGCGATGAATGGGTTGCTCGATATGGAGCGGCTGCTGGGACGTGTGGCACTGGATTCGGCGGGACCAAGAGAGGTGATGGCACTGGCGGCGACGCTAGGCTGCCTGCCGGGGCTGAGGGATGCGGTCGCGGGATTCAAGGCGAGGCGATGGAAAGAACTGAGTAGAGGTGGCGCTCCTTCCCACATCTCAGAATCGATATATGCGGCACCCAGTTCAGACGTTGACCGGACTTCCACAGAGAAATCCACAGGGTTTTCCACAGGTTTTGATGCGATGGAAGACTTACATCAGCAGATTGTGAAGACGATTGTGGAAGAGCCCCCGGCGAGCTTTGCCGAGGGCGGAGTAATCCGTGTTGGGGTGGATGATGAGCTGGATGAGCTACGCGAACTGGGGAGGAGCGGGCGTCAGGCGCTGGCTGCGATTGAGGAGCGGGAGAGGCAGCGGACAGGGATTGGAAGCCTGAAAGTAAGATTCAACTCTGTCTTTGGGTATTACCTGGAAGTTACTAAATCTAATAGTAAATCTGTTCCTGAAAATTATGAGCGAAAACAAACTCTGGTGAATGCGGAGCGGTTTACAACACCGGAGTTAAAGGAGTACGAGACAAAGATTTTGACCGCGCAGGAGCGGTCTGGGGAGATCGAACGGAGAATTTTTGCTGAGCTTAGGAGGCGGTTGCTGGACGCTGCGGGTCGGATGCGGGAGACAGCGCGGCGGGTGGCGGAGATCGACTTGCTTACGTGTTTTGCACATCTGGCGCCGCTGCGGGGATGGGTGCGGCCAACGATGGATGAAACAGGAGTGTTGGAGTTTGTGGCGGGGCGGCATCCGGTGGTGGAGCGACGGATGGAGGAGACAGGGGGAGGACGGTTTGTGCCGAACTCGATCTCACTGGAGGGTTGGTTAGGTGGCTCTACCTCCCAGGTCTCAGAAGCGAGACCCGAGGCACCCAATTTATCGGTATCCGCGTCGATTGCGCTGATTACGGGACCAAATATGGGGGGAAAGAGTACCTATCTAAGGCAGGCGGCGTTGCTGGTGGTGATGGCTCAGTCGGGATGCTTTGTGCCGGCGGAGAGGATGCGCCTGGGGCTGGTGGATAGAATCTATACGCGGATTGGGGCGAGCGACAATGTGGCGCGCGGACGATCGACGTTTATGGTGGAGATGACGGAAACGGCTGCGATTCTGAATACGGCGACGGTAAAAAGTCTTGTACTGTTAGATGAGATGGGACGTGGAACTGCAACATATGATGGACTTTCGTTAGCATGGGCTACGGTGGAACATCTGCATGAGAGGATAGGCGCGCGCACTCTGTTTGCGACCCATTATCACGAGTTGACACTGCTTGAAGAACGACTGGCGCGACTAAAAAACCTGCGTGTAACGGCGAAGGAGACGGCGGGTGGGATCGTATTTTTGCACACAGTGGAGACCGGCGCGGCGAGCAAGAGTTACGGGATCGAGGTGGCAAAGCTGGCGGGGCTACCGGGGAGCGTGATTGCACGGGCACGGGAGGTGTTGAAACTGCACGAGCTGGCGGAGACACAGCAGGTGGGGGCGGCGCTGGCGCGGGGAGTGGGAGAGATGGCGGCACCAGCGATGCAGATGACGATGTTTACGCCGCTGTCGCAGAAAATTGTGGATCGTCTGGCAGAAGTGGACCTGGATGGACTGACGCCGCGCGAGGCGCTGAACCTGCTGGCGGAGTTGCAACGGGAGCTGGGGGCTGGATGATGAAGGCGAAGGCGATGGTGGTGGCAGGTGTGATGAGCGGAACGTCGGCGGATGGGGTCGATGTGGCACTGTGCCGGATTGCGCCGGGCGCGCGGGAGGGGGACTCGCCAACGGTGAGGCTGATTGGGCTGTTGGAGACGAGGTATCCCAAGGCGGTGCGGGCGGCCGTATTGCGGGTGATGGAGGGCGAGGCGGTGACGGCGGCCCAGATGAGTCAGTTGAACTGGCGGCTTGGGGATATCTATGCGGATTGTGTGGAAAAGGCGGCGGATAAGTTCGGGGTGAGGGTGGGGCTGGTGGGTTGCCACGGACAGACGGTGCATCACGAGACGCACAGTAAGGTTCGGTCGGCGGGACGCTCGACGACATGGCAGATGGGCGAGGCGGCGGTGGTGGCCGAGCGGATGCGGTGTCCGGTGGTGAGCGACTTTAGGCCGGCAGATGTGGCGGCGGGTGGCGAGGGGGCTCCGCTGGTGCCGATGCTGGATTATTGCCTGTTTCGGTCGGCGAAGGGGAATAGGGTGCTGCTGAACGTGGGCGGGATTGCGAATTTGACGGCGATTCCGGCGGGGGCGAGTCTGGATGCGGTGATGGCGTTCGATACGGGGCCGGGGAATATGGTGATCGACCACTGTATGGGCACTTTGTTTGGGAAGAAGTTCGACAGAGGTGGGGCTGTGGCGCGGCGGGGGCGGGTGCTGCGCGAGGTGGTGGAACGGGTGTTGCGGGAGGGGTACTTTGCGGCGGCGGCGCCGAAGTCGTGCGGGCGGGAGGAGTTTGGTGTGGGATTTGCGAAGCGGCTGATTGCGATGTGCCGCAATGCAGGTGGAACGGATGAGGATGTTGTGGCAACGGCAACAGCGCTGACGGCAGAGTCGGTGGTAGGGGCGTACAGGGGATTTGTGCGGGAATATTTGGAGACGACAAGTTCTAAACCCATGTCTCAGAAGCGAGACATGGGGCACCCAGTTTCGTTGAAGTCGGAGATTTTTGTGGCGGGGGGAGGGGCGCGGAATGGGACGTTAATGGCGATGATGTGCGCAGGGTTTGCGGAGATGGGGGATACGGTGCGGGCGATGGAGGAACTGGGTGTTCCAGCACAGGCGAAGGAGGGAGTGGCGTTTGCGCTGTTGGCTTGGCTGACTTGGAACGGCCGGGTGGGGAATGTTCCCGCGGCGACGGGAGCGAAACGGGCGGTGGTGCTGGGGAAGGTCTCATTCGGATGAGACAGGCGAGCCAACTGAGGAGAACGAACAACAACGAGGGCGACGACAGAGATTCTGGCTTCGCCAGAATGACGACTTCGTGGTGCTTCGTCAGAATGACGACGTGTGTGACCTTTGTAATCCTGTTCGGTGCGATGAGTGGTTGCCATGGGGCGGGGCGGGAGGCTGGAACGGTGGTGGTGGTTCTGGAGAGCAGCCCGAACAATCTAGATCCGCGGCAGGGGACGGATGCGCAGTCGGAGCGGGTGGGTGGGCTGATTTTCGACGCGCTGGTGAAGAAGGATGAGAATTACAACCTGAAGCCGTGGTTGGCGATGAGCTGGGAGCAGCCTGATGCGCTGACGTGGATCTTCCACCTGCGCGATGGGGTGCGCTTCCAGGATGGGCGGCCGCTGGAGGCAGCGGATGTTGTGTGGACGATCGAGAGTCTGATGGATGCGAAGCTGGCTGGGCTGATTACGGCGAAGAGCGGGGCGTTTGCGTCGGTAGACCATGTCGAGGCGCGCGACCGGCTGACTGTGGTGGTGCGGATGAAACGGCCCGACGCAGGGCTGCTGTTCAATATGAGCGATGGACTGTTTGGCGTGGTGCCGAGGGGTGCGGGAGCAGACTTCGGGCTGCATCCGGTGGGGTCAGGGCCGTTCCGGTTTGTGAGCCAGGTGCAGGACAAGGAAGTGGTGTTGGAGAGGTATGAGGAATGTTGGAGTAATACATCCCAAGTCTCAAAATCGAAACCCGGGGCACCCAGTGGATCGGTGATTCGGGGCGTGCGGTTTGAGGTTGTGCCGGACACGATCACCAGCGCGCTGGAGCTGCAGAAGGGGTCGGCTGATGCGGCGAGCAATGTAATGACGCTGGATATGGTATATGCGCTGAGGAATGCTCCGGGGTTGGAGACGACGAGCGGGCCGGGGTCGAATGTTTGGTATCTGAACTTCAACGTGACGGACCCAGCGTTGAAGGACAAGCGCGTGCGACAGGCGGTAGCGCTGGCGATGGATAAGCCGGCGATTGTGGCGGCGCTGTGGCGTGGACACGCACGGCTAGCGGATACCCTGTTGCCGGAGGGACAATGGGCGGCAGCGACGGATGCGGAGTTGGCACAGTATCCGCATGACCTGGCGCGAGCGTCAGCACTGCTGGAGGAGACTGGGCATCCGGCGGGGAGGGATGGCGTTCGGCTGCGGCTGACGCTGAAGATCAGCCAGGACGAAACGACTCGGCTGCTGGCGGCTGTGTTGCAGCAGCAATTGCGAGCTGCGGGGATTGAGTTGGAGATACGGTCGGCGGAGTTTGGGACGTTCTATGCGGATGTTACGCATGGGGCATTCCAGATGTACATCCTGAAATGGATTGGATCGAACGAGGACCCGGATATCTATCGCTATATGGACTCGTCGGGGATGTTTCCTCCGAAGGGGGCGAACCGCGGGCACTATGCGAATGGGCGGGTAGACGAATTGCTGGCGAAGGCGGCTACCGAGACCGGAATGGCGGCGGAGGTGCAGGTCCGGCGGCGGGCGGAGTATGTGGAGGTGCAGCAGATCCTGGCCGACGAACTGCCCGCGATTCCGCTATGGTTTCCGGATAATGAGGTGGTGCATACGAAGCGGCTGCGGGGGGTTGTGTCTCGCGGCGATGGGAACTTTGATTTTCTGAGAGATGCGTGGCTGACGCCGTAAGGCACTTCATGCCGTTATGGAGTGAGGTGGGGTCATGGGATGGGTGGGAATCGTCGACAGTACAATAGAGAAGAGAGTTGTACAGGGTAAAACGCGCGGGGGATGCGTGCGGTGGTGGCCAAAGGAATCGAGGAGGATGGATTGAAGGTGAGAGGATTTAAGGATCGGGACTCCAAGGACGAAGAATTGAAGGTAGACGGACTGCATGCTGAGGGCGAGAGCGCTGTGCAGGCGGCGGATGCTGGTTCCGAAAAGGCTGTGCCGTTGGAGACAGCACCTGTGAGGGCCGAACTGGAATTGGTGCGTGATGAACGGGACCAGTTGATGGAGCGGTTGGCACGATTGCAAGCAGAGTTTGAGAATACGCGGCGTCGCGAGGTGAAAGAGCGAGCGGACCTGCGGGATTATGCAATGCAGCATGCGGTGGAACCGTTTCTGAGTGTGATGGACAACTTCCAGTTGGCGCTGAAGGCGGATGGAACGCTGGAGCAACTACGCGCTGGGGTGGAGTTGATCCTAAAGCAGATGGAAGAGGCACTGAAGGGATTGCAGGTGCAGGCGGTGGAGACGGTAGGGAAGCATTTCGACCCGCGAGTCCACGAGGCGTTGGGAAGCATCGAAACCAAGGAGTATCCCGATCATCAGGTGCTGGAGGAGATACGGCGTGGGTACAAGCTCCGCGAGAAGCTGCTGCGTCCGGCTCTGGTGCGGATTGCGAGCAATAAGTCAGTGATGAGTGAGTGAGGCAGGGAACAGGAAACTGCAAGAAAAATACAACAGCAACTGCAAGTGCGAAATACAGAGATTCTGGCTGCACCAGAATGACGAACCAAAGAAGAACAGGGAATACCCAACAATGGGAATGGCAAACAAAGCGGATTCCTTGCGGGAATGACAAAAAGAGATGAGTACAACGGCAAACGTGACCAAGGCTGATTTTTATGAGGTGTTACAGGTATCGCGAGACGCGAGCGATCAGGAGCTGAAGACCAGCTACCGGAGGCTGGCTATGCAGTTCCATCCGGACCGGAACCCGAACAATCCTGAGGCTGAGGAAAAGTTCAAAGCGTGCAGCGAGGCGTACCAGGTGCTGAGCGACGCCGAGAAGCGCGCGGCGTATGACCGCTACGGCCATGCGGCATTTCAGGGCGGTGGGCAGGGAGGCAATCCTTTTGCGGGCGCTGGATTCCAGGGCGACCTGGGCGACATTTTCGGCGATCTTTTCGGCGAAATGTTCAACGTGGGCGGCGGTGGACGGCGGGCGACACGGGTGCAGCGTGGGCGCGATCTAAGCTATGAGATGACGCTGGAGTTCGAGCAGGCGGCGTTCGGAGTGGAGAAGTATATCGACATCCGACGGCTAGAGGCATGCGAGGAGTGCCACGGGACAGGTAGCGCGAAGGGCAAGGCGCCTGCAGCGTGCACGCAGTGCGGGGGGCGTGGACAGGTGCGCTTCCAGCAGGGGTTCTTCTCGGTGGCGAAGACCTGCGGGCGATGCAATGGAACAGGAACCACGATCAGCGATCCTTGCACTGTGTGTCGTGGCGAGGGAATGCAGGCGAAGAAGCACGAAATGCTGGTGAAGGTGCCTGCGGGGGTGGAGCAGGACACGCGGATCCGCTACCAGGGCGAGGGCGAGGCAGGACGCTATGGCGGGCCTGCTGGGGATTTATATGTTGTATTGAGCGTGAAGCCGCACAAATTTTTTGAGCGTGAGGGCGATGACCTGCACTGCGTGCTGCCTATCTCGTTTCCGCAGGCGGCGCTAGGGACGGAGTTGCAGATAGAGACGCTGGAGGGATCGGCGACGATCAAGATTCCAGAGGGAACACAGAGTGGGCGCGAGATTAAGCTGCGAGGCAAGGGTGTGCCGCACCTGAACTCGCACGGCAAAGGCGACCTGGTGGTGGAGGTGCGGGTGGCCACTCCGTCGAAGCTGAACAAGGCGCAGCGCGAATTGCTGAAGCAGTTGAGCGAGACGATGACGGTGGAGAATACGCAGACCAACCGAGGGCTGTTCGAGAAGATGAAAGACATCTTCAGCTAGGTTCGAGGCACAGAATCGTGGGCGGCGATTATTGCAGGCTGAGGAGATGGGCTGGGTTCACCTTGGACATCTGGTCGATGTCTGCCTGCGAGAGTCCTTGCTTTTTGAGTCCGTCGAAGAGAAGTAGCAGGCCGTCAGGATGGAGCGGGTTGGCGGGCTGTCCCATGTCGGAGGAGAGGATGCAGTGCTCCGGACCGACGGCACGGATGGCTTTGGCGTAATCTGCGAAGTCGAACTGCTTTGCTCCGACGAGACCGTTGTAGACAAATTCAATATAGGCACCGAGACTGGCGGCTTGCTGCATCTGCGGAATCGTCATGAAGGTGGGTGAGAGCATGGCGTGGGTAACGACGATGTGGGTAATACCTTGCTTGCGCGCTTCCTGGATGAGGAGCAGGTCGTCTTCGGCGGAGTTGTGTCCGGTGGCCATGACGAGATCATATTTTTTGATCATGGCGATGACGGCTTTGGTTTCGGAAAGAAGTTCGCCGTTGCGCGAGACGGCGACATAGGGCCGGTCGACCTTGGAGGCGAGGACATAGGCTCGGGCGTCGAAGGTTGCCATCCAGACGAATTTGCCAAGATTGCCGGTGGTGAGCGCCATCTTCTCGACCGCACCGGGATTCATGCCGCCGACGCTGAGGTTGAGGTCGATGCCACCGAAGACCTGAATGCCGGGGACGACTTTGTGGACATAGTAGGCGTCGGAGGCGGTGGGCTCGTAGTGGTTCTTGAGGACGAGGGCGCGCATGCCGCGGCTTTGGGCGAGCTTGGCCAGGTCAATGGCGTCGATGCTGCGGGCAGTGGAGTCGGGGGCAGCGTGGACGTGGATATCGATGACGCCGTCGAGAGGTTTGGACTGTGCGCGGGCGGTGGATGAGAGAAGAGCGGCAGAGAGCAGGAGTGCGAGGTGAGTGGGTCGCATGCGGAGTCCTAAGAGTCGAAATGGGTGGCTGCTATGGCGATGGCTGCGATGGCTGCGGTTTCAGCGCGGAGGATGCGTGGGCCGAGGGTGACAGGTGTCCATTGGTGCTTGGCGAAGAGGGAGATTTCTTCATTCGTCCAGCCGCCTGCGGGACCGATGGCGAGGGACAGTTCTGTGGTGAAATCCCACATCTCAAAAGCGAGATGTGGGGCACCCGACTTGGTGGATTGGGTCAATGCGGCGGAGAGGGTGAGGGTTTGTTCGGTTTCGCTGAGAAGGATGCGGGGGCCGGTGAATTCGTGGCGGATAGCGTCGGGGAGTGGGATGGGGTTCAGGATCTCCGGGATATCGGTGCGGCGGGACTGCTTGGCGGACTCGAGCGCAATGCGACGCCAACGGTCTGCGCGCTTGGGCGCGGCGAGGGCGAGGTGCTTCTCTGTGCGGTGGGCGAGGATGGGTGTGATGCGTGCGACGCCGAGCTCAGTGGCCTTCTCGATGGCCCACTCGAAGTGATCGAATTTGAAGACGGCAAGCAGAAGGTGGATGGGCAGGGCTGCGTCGGCTTCTAGTTCTTCCTGGAGGGTGAAGTGCACATCGGTATCAGACACGGAAGTGACTACGGCGCGGTGAAGGAAGCCATTGGCTACGACATCGAAGATCTGACCAGGCTGCGCTCGCAGGACGCGTGCGAGGTGTCCAGCCTGCTCACCGGTGAGCGTGGCGTGGGTGGGGTGGCCGGATTGAGGAGACCACAGGTCGGCGATGAAGCGACGGCGCATAGGGCTGGGAACAGGGAACAGCAATCAAACACAAAACATCACGAAAAGATGGAAGCAGAGAAGAATAAGATTCCGGCAACTACGAGATTGAGACTCTGTGTTTTGGCATTCTGTTCCCTATTTACTGTTCCCTGTTACCTGATCGTTAGGTTTAGGGATGGTCACGTTGACCGGGGTTTGGTTGATAAAGTCGAAGGAAATGACTGCGGACGTGCGCTTGTTCCATTCATCCAGTGTGATGGGGAAGGTGAAAAGGACCATGCCTGAGGCTTCACCACCTGGCTGTAGAACGGTGCCCAGTGGGATAGGGTCGGAGACATGGGCCTTGAGCGCGGGAAACGTGACATAAAGGTTGGCGAGGTCCTTTTTATTTGTGGCGGCGGAGGTGGTGGTTTTTGTGCCGTCAGGCGCGGTGAGGTCCACGGTGATGTCATTAAGGTGGATAGGCACTTTAGCGCGATCGACCATGTGGATATTGGCGACGATGTAGATATCGTCCTCGGTCGGGTCTACATGACCGACAACGATGGAATGGGAATTAAAGACAATATGTTCGGGCAGTACGAATGGGTTAGGGGTTGGCGTGGGTGTCAGGGTGATGTCTGCGGCGAGGGTTGGTGCATTATTCACATAAAAGTGAGCGACGACGACGGCGATGACGGCGAGGACAACAAGGGCAATGATCGCCGGGACAAGGAAGTTGCGGCGTTCGGCTTGGGCAAAGGTGAGATCGGACATGGCAGTAAGCATAACGCTAAATACAGTGGTTGGTCGCCGGTAATTCGTGGGTGCATGTCAAAAGCAGCTATGGAAGGTCCTTTTGGACGAGGTACTCTTCCATGAAGACTGCGATGAGCGCGGCGGTTGGTACGGCGACCAGGGCCCCGACTATGCCTGCCAGTTCGGTGCCGGCGATAAGGGCGATGAGGACAGTAAGGCCCATTAGATTCACGCTCTGGCGCATGATTCGTGGGGTGAGGAAGGCATTCTCGACGTTGACGTAGAGGAAGTAGAAGAGGAAGACTCCGGCCATTTTGGTCCAGGAATCGAGAGCCGCGACCAGGCCGACGAGCAGGATGGTGATGACACCACCGGCGATGGGGACGATGTTCATAACCCCCATGAGGACGCCGAACAGGATGAAGTAATGGACGCGCAGCAGGCCAAAGACAAGGGTGCTTGTGAGGCCAAGGATGAGCATCAGAAAGGCCTGTCCAATGAGCCACTTGCTGACACGCGTCTCAGCTCGTTGCAGGGTGGCATCGAGACGTGTGCGGCTTTCCAGTGGGAACAGCGAGAGGAGCCACGCATAGGCAAACTCGCCCTCTAACATGAAGTAGATACAAAGGACGAGGCCGGTGATCAGATTGAATAGATTGGCCATCCAGTCTGGGAAAGAGGCAAAGAGGAAGGCTGCGGTAGCGGAGAGAGCGTATTCGGAGCGTTGGACGAGGGTGTCGAAGCCAAACTTATCGGCGAGCGGAAGGTTATTAAGGCGAGCTTCGATGGCCGGAATGCGAGCGGGCAAATCCTCGGCGAACTGGTGCAGGTTGCGGATGACAGGGGGCAGAGCGATGAGAAAGAAAAGCACGATGGCGAGAAAGACGCAGATGAGAAGAAGCACAATAGCGACTGCACGCGAGACGCGGCGCGTGCCGCGCAACTGAAAGCTCATAATACTGTTGACGACGGGCATGAGCACGACTGCGAAGAGCGCGCTGACATAGATGAGGGTGAGGACATCGCGTAGTCGCCATGCCAGAGCGAGAACAAGCAGCAGCGCAACGGCAAAGAGGATGTGGCCTCGGACGATGCTGGGCGACTGTTTGATGGGGGATGACAGAGCGCTTCTCCTATAAAGATGTGATGCATCCAGTGTGCATCATGGGTGGGACAAAGGCATAACACCGATGGACACTGAGGACGCCGATTGAGGAAAGACACATGATTGCATGGGATGACAATGCGCAGCGTTAGCAGAGGCGGTCGAGGATGGCGGCGACGGTCTCTTCGGGGGTGAGGTTGGCTGTGTCGAGGGTAAGACGCGCGAGGCGGCGGTAGATAGGCTGGCGTTGGAGGAAGCGAGCCTCTGCGGTTGTGGGATCGGCCAAGATGGGCCGATCGGTGGATCCTGGATTGAGGGCTTGCAACATACAGCGGTCGAAGAGGGTGGGGTAGGGCGCATCGAGGAAAATGGTAGAGGTGGCCGGGGTCTGTTCGAGGAGGAGGCGATTGGTGAGAACCTCGGGTGCTCCACCTCCAAGCGCGAGGACGAGGTGGCTGCGGCCAAGGGCAGAGGCCAGGGCTGTGGATTCAAGCTGGCGAAAATGGGCTTCGCCGTGAATGGAGAAGATGGCAGGTACAGTGAGACCGGTACGTGACTCGATGTAGGTATCGAGGTCGAGGAACTCCCAGTTGAGGCGAGCGGCTAGCAGTCTGCCGACGGTGGTCTTGCCTGCGCCCATAAAACCGGTGAGGGCGAGGCGGCGGAGATGGGGGAGCGGCGCCGTGATGGCATGGGGCTCGGTGGTGGGCTGGTCGGCGGGTTGGGCGTTCATAACGACTCCTTGGCGGTACCAACGTATACAGCAAGCAAAAGCCGCGACCTTTTGAGTGGGTCGCGGCTCGGCGGAGATGGCGGATGCTCTGAAGTGCGATCTTTTTTTATCGATCCAGAGATGCTCGCAAGCCCAGCAGACCCGCCCCCTGCCACCATGGGCAGGGATAGGTAAAGTAGGCGTACTGGAGCGAACTATGCTTCATCCTGATTATGAGAGTACACGGGCAGGAAATTAGTTGCAAGGGGATTGATGGAAAGTTGAAGTGCATGTTCCAAGTGGATTAATCGATGGGGGCGTCGGGATCGATGTAATCGTCGTCGATGGAGGCGAGGACAGAATCTTCCTGAAGCTTGGCCTGGATATTCTGCCAGACACGGTCGCTTGGTTCGGCGACCGGCTCAAAGAGGCTACGGGCTGTCTCGGCGATGGCCTCCAGGTCGCTAACCAGAGCAGCGCAGTCGGGATTGTCTGCGAGGAATTTTTTGAGGCGCGGATCCTGGCTGACCTTTCCGTCTCCGGTGGCGAAGAGGTCGGGGAGGATGTGTTCAAACTCCTCAGGCTTGAGATGATCGAAGTCGATGTGGTGTTGCACAGTCATTGTTCGGACTCCGGATAGACAGACATATGCGGCGGGCTTGGGTTTCGCAGGAGTTCGCGGAGTCTAAGCCTTGCCTTGTGCAGTTGCGATTTACTGTTGCCGGTGGAGCAGTCGAGCATAACAGCTATCTCATTATGCTCGTATCCCTCGACATCGTGCAGGACGAAGACCATGCGATAGCCCGGGGGAAGTGCTGCGACAGCGCGCTCCAGGGTGACACGATCGACTGAGCCCGCGAGAATTTGGTCTTGGCTGCCGAAGTCGCGTTTCGGGGTGTCGTCGTCGGCTGGGTTGACGGTTTCTTCGAGCGAGACAAGGCTGAGGCCTTTCTTCCGCAACTGCATGAGGACGAGGTTGACGGTGAGGCGATGAAGCCAAGTGGAGAAAGCAGACTCGCCACGAAAGCTGCCAAGCTTGCGAAAAAGGTGGAGGAAGGCGTTCTGGGTCATGTCCTCTGCCTCGGATACGTTGCCCAACATTCGCAAGCAGAGAGTATAGACGCGACGCTTATGCAGATTGTATAGCTTGGCGAAAGCCTCCGCATCGCCCTTTTGCGCGGCCTCGATGGCTTCAGCCTCGCCAGCGATGGGCGGATTGCGCTTGAACAGACCGAGATTGGCTCTTGAGGGTGTTGCTTGCGTCATCATCTGGCCTTGGGAGCTCATGGTGGTATTGGCTCCGGGGTTAGAGGAACAAATAGGCGCTAGCCTGATTCAGGCTAATGCATAAAGGGGAAATTCACTACTTTTGACTAGGATGATGGAGGGCTGCAGATGGTTGTGCGGGAATACTCTCAAGAACCGATGAATCGGGCATAGAGGGAGCGAGCTATGGCAATATCGGTGGTTCCCTGGACGATCGCACGGCCGTCTGCGAAGAGAGTAAGGGTGAGCGGACCGCGGCGAAAGCGAAGAATTAGGTCGTTGCAGCGCAGGTCTTGTATATCAGTGTGCGTCGCGAGACGTGTACGAAGCGCACTGAATTCTACTGGCCGGTGATGTTCGTGAATCTGCACGGAGTCGCGGCCGCAAAGGGTAATGTGTGCTCGGTCCTGTCCGGAGAGGTGGGTGAAGATGCGTTGGCCGCAGACTTCACAGTTGGGGCGGGGAGAGCCCGTGGAAATTTCTGAGTGGTCTATCTTGCTGTTTCCAGCAGGGTTCCAGAGGTCGAAGGAGAGCAATGTTCGGCGCATGAGGTGAGGCTGGCCAGTAAGGAATTTTAGAGCTTCCGTCACCTGAATGGAGGCTGCGAGGTTGACTGCCGTGGAGAGGATTCCAGCAGTGTCGCAGGTTTCGACGTTCCCGATAGGGGGCTTGGGAAAGATGCAGGCGAGGCAGGCGGTTGGAGGGATGGTCGTTGGTTGCTGGTTGCTGATTTGAGAAGTAGTTCCCTCCGCTTCGCTATGGGATGACAAGTTTAAAGGGAGGATGTTCATCGTGGCGGCATAGGCGCCGATAGCGGCGGCATAGATCCACGGCATGGCGCGCTGGACGGCAAAATCGTTGATGAGGTAGCGGGTTTCGAAGTTGTCGGTGGCGTCTAGGATGATCTGGATGGGAGGAATGCGTTGCGCTGTGGAGTGGCTTTCAGAGTTTGAGTCCGCTGGCGCGAGAAGCTGGGCGATGTTGGTGGGTGTGAGATCTGCGATGTGGGCGCGGACAATGATGTTGGAGTTGAAGAGAGCGATGTGGCGGCGTGCGGCCTCGGCTTTGGGGAGTGAGTCACGTGCGTCGGCCTCATCGAAGAGGACCTGGCGCTGCAGGTTGGAGTGCTCGACGAAGTCGCGGTCGATGAGGGTGAGAGCACCAACTCCGGCGCGGGCGAGAAGTGAAGCGGAGGCTGCACCCATAGCTCCGCAGCCAACGATGGCAACGTGCGACGCTGCGAGGCGTTGTTGCCCAACAGAACCGATGCCAGGGAAAAGAATCTGGCGGGAGTAGCGATCCTGATCGTCGATAGTTTCGGCGACGGACGGGTTATCTTTGGGCGAGACTTGTGAGAACACGGTTGCGTACTCGTTTAAAGGCATCGTAGTTCGTAGTATAGGGAATTGCGGGGGATGGTTCATCCAGGCATCTGCTGGGTAGTCAGACTCCAGCCAGTCGTGGAATGGGAATACGGTTCAGTTTGAAATTTCAGTAGGGACTTTTTATTGCGGCAATGCGCCACGAGGGTTCCTATGTCAAGGAGAGATTTGGTTGCGCCTACGGCTTGATGCGGGGAGTGGAAGACCGGCTGTGAGAGGGAGCGTATGGTGTGCGCGCATACTGGCTGGCATTCTTGTTCTCACGAGAGCCGGATATTCCTTTGGACAGAGTGCGGCGACGAATGCGACGGCAGCGGTGGGGACGGCGGCGAGCCTTTCGCAGTGGAAGGGACTGCAGGTTGAGGTGGTGGAATTCGAGGGGGTAAAGTTTGGGGCGAATGATCCGCTACCGGAGCTGCTCGCGCAGCAGGCAATCGAGCCCCTTGATCCGGCCAAGGTAACAGCGAGCGTACGACGGCTGTTTGCCAGCGGGAGATATCGGGACATCCGTGTGGAGGGAGAGCGCGACGGTACGGGAATGAAGCTGTACTACGTGGGCGTGCCACGTTACTTTGTAGGCAGAGTGACGATTGAAGGGGTGAAGGACGAACGTCTGTCGTCGTTACTGAAATACGCAACCAAACTGCAACCCGGGACAGATTTTACCGAGGCGGCGATTCCTGTTGCTACCGATGGGGTGCGGGAGACGTTGGCGAGCAATGGGTACTTTGAGCCGGACATTGCGGTGAAGACCACGGTGGACGAGGCGGGCGATCAGGTCAATGCTGTGTATACGGTCAGCGTGGGACCGCAGGCGCGGGTGGGAAAGATTGCGGTCGAGGGCAACGATCCTGGGCTGACGGAGGAGGAGGTGCGCCGCAAGGGAAAACTGAAACAGGGCAGCAAGGTAAATCGCGAGACATCCAGCAATGCATTGACGAGACTTCGTTCGCTGTATGAGAAGCGAAACCGGATGGAGGCGACGACCTCAATGCGGACCGAGAGTTACAACAAAGCGCGCAAGCAGGTGGACTACACGCTTAACGCGAATGAGGGGCCTGTGGTGAAGGTGGTGGTGGAGGGGGCGAAGTTCTCCAGTGCGCGGTTGAAGCTGCTGTTGCCGATTTACCAGGAGGGGACGATCGACAACGACCTGCTGAATGAGGGTATGCACAACCTGAAGGATTACATGCTGCAGGAAGGCTACTTTGACGCGACCGTCTCGGTGAAGGTATTGGGCGCTGATTCCGAGAGCGGGGTAGGGGCTGCCGCGAATCCAGGCACGGGCAGCAATGCGGTGACAACGCAGGAGCGCGTTGTGTACTCGGTAGTAAAGGGGATCAGGCACAAGGTTGGGTCGGTAACGATTACGGGCAATCACTACTTCAATACGGATTTGTTGAAGGAAAGAATGCGGGTGCAGAAGGCAGATGCATATTTGCGCAGAGGGCGCTACTCACCGGCGCTGATGAAGGCGGACGTGGAGTCGATTTTGGCTCTGTACCGGGCGAATGGATTTAACAAGGCGACCCTCTCAACCACGATCCAGGACAGTGATACGTCGAAGTCTGGGAAGAAGTTGAAGGAGGGTGAGATCGCGGTGTTGGTGACCGTGACGGAGGGCATGCAGCAACGATTCGGAACCGTGACACTGGCGGGCGTGGCGGAGAGTCGAGTGGCAGCGATACGGGTGTTGCTGAATGCACAAGAGGGGCAACCCTTCTCACTAATTACGCTGTCTGGCGACCGCGATGCGATGTTCGGCTACTACCTGAGCCATGGTTTCGAACAAGCAAAGATCGAGGTAAAGCAGCAGGTGGAGAGCGCGGACGCACAGAAGATGGATGTTACGTTGAACGTCAGCGAGGGCGAACAAGTGAACGTGGACCGCGTGCTGCAGTCCGGGATTGTACATACACGGCCAAATATTATTGCGCGGGAGACGACGTTGCATGCAGGCGATCCTGTGGACGAGAGTGCACTGCTGGAGACTCAGCGCAGGCTATATGCATTGGCGCTGTTCAACGAGGTAACGACAGCCGTACAAAACCCCGAAGGCGACGATCCTGTGAAGAATGTGCTGCTGCAGTTGAGCGAGGCGCGGCGGTGGAATGTGACCTACGGTTTCGGTTTGGAGGCGGAAACGGGCACGCCGAAGCAGGGTGTGATTAGTCCAGCGTCCGCGATTCAACTCAATCTACCTCCGAATGCGATTTACTCGCAGGAGGGCAAGACAGGAGTGAGTCCTCGTATCTCACTGGATGTGAGCCGGATCAATCTACGCGGGACGGATAACTCGCTGACCCTGCATTCGACCTATGGTTTGCTGGAGGAAGTTGCGAACCTGACTTTTCTGAATCCACATTACCGCGGACATTTGCAACTGTCGGACAGCGTGTCCGGGGGGTACTCAAATGTACAGAACATCACAACGTTTCAGGCATCGACGCTGCAAGGCGATTTCCGCTTCACTCAGAAGGTGAAGAAGACGGACACATGGATCTACAATTTTGAGTTTCGCAGGGTTGCGGTGAACCCCGCGACGTTGCAGGTGTCGGCGAACCTGATTCCACAGCTATCGCAGCCGGTTCGAGTGGGCGGGCCAGGGATCACCTGGTTCCACGACAAGCGAGACCCTGGACCATTGGATGCGATGAAAGGATCGTACACATCTGTACAGGAGTTTTTTGCCTCGTCGAAGTTCGGCTCGGAGGCGAACTTTAGCCGGACGGATGTAACAAATTCGACGTACTACGTATTTGGTAAACACAAATATGTTCTGGCGCGGAACACGCGGCTGGGTTTTGAGACGACGTTTGGTGCGAACCCGAATATCGGCAGCACGAGTTGCGTGGGATCGCTACTCAATACCAATGCGAGCTGCAATGCGGTGCCCTTGCCGGAGCGCTTATATGCGGGCGGAGCGACATCGGACCGTGGATTTCCCATCAATGGGGCGGGGCCGCGTGATCTGCAAACGGGCTATCCTGTGGGCGGAAATGCGGTGATTGTGAATAGTACGGAACTTCGTCTGCCCGCGCCTGTGCTGCCGTACCTCGGCGACAGCATGAGCTTTGTATTGTTCCACGATATGGGAAATGTGTTTGCCCATGTATCGGACATGTTTCCCAGCATTGCGCATTATCATCAGCCGAACCAGGAGACGTGCGCGAATGTGTCGGGCGCATTTGGAACGTGCGATTTTAATTATTTTTCCCATGCGGTGGGAGTGGGAGCGCGTTATAAGACGCCCGTGGGCCCAATCCGGCTGGACTTCAGTTACAACCTGAATCCGCCGGTATATCCGGTGATCTATGACTTCAACGGGAGCCTCCCGTATGAGGGACAGGCAAGTCACTTCAATTTTTTCTTCAGCATTGGACAGGCGTTTTGAGGCATGAGAATACTGGAAACCAAATCGAGCAGGTTTACGAATGGAATGCGAGAGCGAACTTTGTTGCCGCTGTTGCTAACGGCAGCTATGTTATGCGGACTAGCTGAGGCACAGCAGGGAACAGTGGTGCAGGGCGCAAGGAATCAAGGACAGGGAACAGGCGGTACAAGTACCAATGCGAGTGCGGCGGGAATTGGGACGCGAGTGGCGCTAGACCGCGTGGTCGCGGTGGTGAATGAGGACTTAATTCTGGAGAGCGATCTGGACGCTGAGACGCGTATGGTGGCGTTTCAGCCGTTGGGTGAACAGACCTTGGTGTCGCGGGAGGAGTTGATAGAACGGCTCATCGATCGCACATTGATCCTGCAGCAGCTTCGCATGCAGCCTCAGACAGCAATAACGGATGCGGAGGTGGATGCTGAGCTGAAGGTGCTACGCAAGAATATTCCGGAGTGCGTACCATACGACTGCGTTACGGATGCGGGCTGGGAGAAGTTTGTCGCGGCTCAAGGATTTACCGTGGCTGAGTTGCGTGAGCGTTGGAGGCAGCGCATGGAGGTGCTGCGGTTTGTGGAGGCGCGCTTCCGCATGGGGATACGCATCTCGCAAGCGGAGACGGATGCGTACTACACGACGACGTTGATTCCTGCTTACTCGGTGGAGAAGGCGACGCCTCCGGCCGAGGCCGCAATTGCGGACCGCATACAAGAGGTTTTGTTACAGCAGCAGGTGAATAAACTGCTGGACGATTGGCTGACATCACTGCGGGCACAGGGCAGTGTGCGGATTGTTAAACCGGGAGAAGAGCTGCCATGAGCGTGGACGAGAAGCAGTCTGATGGCGAGAAGAACTCCCGACCGGTGAAGCGGCGTCGCAGCATTGCGTGGCATGTGACGCGGGCTGGTGCGTGGGCCATTGGCGGAGCACTGGCTCTGGTGATTGCGCTGGTTTGCGGAGTTACCTGGTTCACGTCTACGGCGTACTTTGCGCAGCGTGTGAAACTCGAAATGGTATCGGTACTGGAGAGCTCGACGGGCGGGCGGGTGGAGGTTCGCGGCGTACAGTTCAGCCTGTGGCACCTGAGGATTGAGGCGGATGGACTGGTGATCCATGGAACGGAGGGGCCGAGTGAGGCTCCCTACCTATCGGCAGAGAAGGTAGAGGTGCGGGTGGGGATTTCCAGTTTTTTCTCGCACGCGACGGGCGCGGGGCTGCGGTCGCACATAGGGCTGAAGCTGCTGCGCGTGGAGAAGCCTCAGTTTCACCTGATGGTGGACAAGGATGGCAGAACGAATGCGCCGGTCCCGAAGCATTCTACTGTGAGCAAGGAGCCGGTGCCGGACGAACTATTGGACTTACGGGCGCGTGAGGTGGCAGTGGTGGACGGGGTGGCAGTCGTGAACGATCGTGCGATCCCATTTGACCTGGTTGCGCGCAATCTGGAAGCAGAGGTTCATTACCTGCGGCCTAGTGATCGCTATGGAATTACGGTGGGAATGAACGATCTGCGGACGAAGATGAACACTCAACCGGCGGCTCTATCGAAGCTACACTTTGACGCAGAGTTGGGACGCGATGCGGCGGAGGTGAAGAACCTGGAGTTCGATTCGGGGGTGTCGTCTGTGCTGCATGTATCGGGGACACTGACCCACTTTGCTCAACCGCAATGGCAAGGCGTTGTGAACGGCACGCTGGAGTTGAAACAACTGACGGTGCTGACGGATGCGGAGGGCTTTACCGGCGGCACAGTCGATGTTTCGCTGAGCGGGCATAGTTGCGCGGTGGTTGCAGCGGGAACAGAGACAAAGCCGCGATTCTGGCTTCGGAGAAAGATCGTAGCTAATGCTAAGTCAGATGGGCCGGCAGCGGCTGTCATGGATGCTGAATGCACGACGGGCTACCTGTTGTTGGGCAATGCGAAGCTGCATAGGGCAGGATTTGTAAATGAATATGTGATTCTGCACGATGTAGATGGTGTGGCGCGAGTACGCATTACGCCGAGTGAGTTGCTATTGACGGGGCTAAATGGAATTCTGCCTGGGGGTGGGAGCGCGGCAGGCGAGTTGCGATTTACAGATTGGCAGAGTGACGCAGCGCGCGTGAGCCTGAATTCGACGGTGACACAGATTCCTCTGCGCACCATTATGGAAGTGACGGAGACGGGAGGATACGGCGACCTGGGCTTCGATACTGCGGTGACTGGGCCGGTGAAGGTGGAGTGGGTACAACGTCCAGTCAATGTGGCGGCTACAGTGACCGTCGATGGACAACTCAAGTTACAACCGACCGGGGTGGAGCGCAAGGGAGCGCTGAATAATGTTCCTGTGTCTGGCATGGCAGATGCGCGCTACGACGGCAAACGGCAGATCGTGAACATTCGCCACACATCGTTGCAGACGCCACAGTCAGCGACCGAGGCTTCGGGAGTGCTTGGCGTGGAGGATGGCGATCCGTTGACGAATTTGAAGGTGGATACGACGATTCGCGATCTGGGAGAGTTCGACCAGTTACTGCATACGCTGGGTTTTGAGGAGAACGGACAGAAGGGAACGGCCGCAATACCAGTGGTGCTGCATGGTGGCTTGGTGTTCCATGGGACAGCGATGGGACGGGCGGACGATCTGGATGTGAAGGGTCATGTGCAGGGTTCGCAGATTGAAGTGAAACTAGGTTCGGGGTTGGGGATTGGACAGGATACGCTGGTGGATTCCGCGGTGGGGGATGCGGAGTTCTCCTACGATGAGGGGCTGTTAGTTGCCGGTTCAACCATCAAGCGAGGAGACGCGGTACTGAATGTGGCGGGAAGCCTGCGGCCTCGCAAGACGGTGACGCGCAGAGGGGCTGCGGAGTATGTGTGGGACGGTGGGACGAGCGTGGATGGGACTTTGCGTCTGGCAAATGCGGACGCTACCGATGTACTGCAGATGATGGGAGATCAGCAGCAGATTGCAGTGACGGGGAGCATTGCGGCAAATGCGCAGGTACGGGGGACGCTGGGTAATCTGGACGGAACGGGGAAGCTTTCGCTGGCTAAGGGAGTGGCGTATGGGGAACCGTACGATTCCGCGGTAGCGGAACTGGCGGCGCATGGGCAGACGATTGAGGCGAACCAGGTGGCGCTGGTAATGCACGGAGCGCGCATTACAGGGTATGGCGGATACGATCTGGATTCTAAGCGGGTGCATGGACACATTGAGGGCAATGGGCTGGTGCTGTCGAAGTTTGTCAGATTTGCCAAGGCGAGTCCTAACGCTGATGGAACGCTTACCGTGGTGGCAGACGCGAACGGGACGATGGAGCAGCCGGGATTGAAGGCAACTGTGAAGCTGACCGGAGTTGTGCTGGATGGCAAGCGATTGGGCGAGATTGCTGCTGAGGCGCATAGCGAGGGAAGTGAGCTGTTGTATACCGTACAGTCGACGCTGGTGGGGGCGAAGGTAGAAGGGACAGGCCAGACGGGGCTGACAGGAAGTTATGAGACGCAGGACAGGTTTGCGTTTTCCGGCTTTGACGTGGGGACGGCATTTGAGATGTTTATGCCGGGAAGGATCAAAGCGCAGTCGTCGATTGACGGAGTGGTGATGGTGAATGGATCGCTGAAGTCGCCCACGCAACTGAGTGGGTCGGCTGAGGTGAGCAACTTCGATGTAAAGCTGCAAGGGGTGGAACTAAAGGATGCGGAGCCGATGCGGGTGAGCCTGAAGGGCGGGGTTGCCACGTTGGAGCAGATGCACATCATAGGTCAAGACACGGATATGCAGGCCAGTGGAACTGTGCAGGCATTCGGTGCGACGGATTCAGCGGGTGGGAAGCTGGATATTAAGGCAAGTGGAAGCGTGAGTGTTGCGATTGCCCATACTTTCAATCCGGATATTCTGTCGAGCGGTAAGGTGGAGTTCACTGTTGCGGCAAACGGGCGGGTGAATAAGCCATCGCTGACCGGAAGGGTGAAGTTCGATGCCGTGAATGCTGCGATGGAGGACATTCCAAATGGAGTGAGTTCGTTGAATGGGACATTGGTTTTCAACGAAGACCGTTTGGAGGTGGAGAATTTGACCGCGATGACAGGCGGAGGCCAGTTGAAGCTCGGCGGATTCCTGACCTATCGCAATGGCATCTATGCCGATCTGACGGCTACGGGCGATGTGGTGCGAGTACGGTTGGCAGGATTGAGCGCGACGGGGAACACGAGCCTGCGATTGCAGGGTGTACCAGGGAATCTTTTACTGAGCGGGACGGTGCTTGTGACGCGCTTCGGAGTGGGGCCTGATGTCGACTTTGCCGCGTTTGCTACCGCTGGTAGAGTGAGTTTGCCTCCGGATCCGAACGCGTTATCCAACAAGATCGGACTGGACGTGCATGTGACCAGTTCGCCGCAAATGGACTTTCAGAATTCATACGCCAAGCTGGCGGGTACGGCTAATCTGACGGTGCATGGCACTCTGGCAGAGCCCACGATTCTGGGACGGATTCAGATTACGGATGGAAGCGCTGCATTTGCCGGGACGAAGTACGAATTGCAGCGCGGGGACATCTACTTTAGCAACCCGGTGCGGATCGATCCTACGATCGATCTGAATGCCACGGCGCGGGTCGAGACGTATGACATTACGGTGGGATTGCAGGGCACGATGAGTAATCTGAAGGCGAACTACCGCTCCGATCCGCCGCTTAGCGAGGCAGACATCTTCGCTCTGCTGGCGCTGGGACGTACCCAGGAGGAGGCGCAGCTGTACCAGGAGCAGCAGGTGCAACAGGGGGCCAACCCCACCAGCAGCGCCTTGCTGGGCGGAGCGCTGAACCAGACGGTTAGTAATCGGATTGGTAAGCTGTTTGGCGGAGGAAGCGTGAAGATTGATCCCGCGTTTGTGGGTACGCTGGGCAATTCATCGGCCAGGATTACAGTGCAGCAGCAGGTGTCGCGGCAACTATCCGTGACTTATGCGACGAATGTGAACTATACCGCACAACAACTGCTGCAGGCACAGTACGATCTGACACCCAACGAGTCGATTGTGGCGACGCGCGATGAATCGGGCGTGTACAGCGTGGTGTTCAAGATACGCAAGCGATATAAATAAGGCGCGGGGGATTTTGAAGTCGGGGGCGAACGAAGTTACCTATAATCCCGTTTTCGTGGAGTGGGAGCAAACTCTGTCTTGTGGGCGTCTAGCGTGAGTTGATGCGGAACACTCGAATTGTTCCACCTCGGTCATAGGGCCAGGTCACGATACCTCCGGTGGAGGGTGTGATCAGAAAATGGCCATCTGGGCTGAACGCAGCGGAGCCACAACCCAGATCGGAAACTCTGCGATGGTCCAGCACTTTGCCGGTTTTTGTGGCAATCAGCCAAACTGTTCCCGTTCCATACACGCCAACGGCAACCAGTGACCCATCCTGATTGAACGACGGGTCTGACACGTCACCACCACCTATCTCGACAGAGCTGATTTGTTTGAGGTGCTGAACATCCCAAACCTGTACGCCCCCCGTGTCGGTTCCTGCCGCAATCAGAGATCCATCTTTGCTGAATGCAATCCCTCTGACGTATCGACCGAATCCATGGAGCACGCCGACTGGCTTGCAGGTGTGCATGTTCCAGAGAACAACAGCGTCCCAGTGGCCTGATGCCAGCGTTGTGCCGTCAGGGCTGATGGCCATGCTTTGTGCGGAATTTCTGCTGAACTCGCTCACCGGCCTGAGAGTGGGAAGCTCCAGAACGCGGATTCTTGGTCCGCTCGGTGCATTTCTGCCTATCGATTCGGCAACGTAACGGCTGTCGTGGCTGAAAGCGAAAGTCGCGTAGGTATCCTCGCCGAGGGAAAGCAGCTCCCTTCCGGTGGTCAGATCGCCAACCGAGTGATAGCTGGCGTAGTACTTGAAATTGTCGGAGATCGCAGTGGGTTTGACGGGTAACTTCCGAATCAACCGTCCTTCAGGAAATGTCCAGAGGCTTAGTTCGCCGGAGACGCCCTTCGGCGTGGTCGCACCATCAGAGGCCACTTCAGTACCGTTCTCATTGAACGCGACGAAGCTCATCCATCGCCACTCATTAGTCGTCCAAGCTACGCCAAGTGGCTTCAAGGGTTCTAAAGATGTTTTTTGACCCAGTGCCATATGCACCAGGCATATCGCAAGGGCGGAAAGTATGTAAGTAGTGTGTTTCATTCGAGCAGACCTTATTAAGGTAAGGCCATCGTACTCCAGAAAGACGGCCAGCTCGCGATGAGTAGCTGCATCACGGTCGAGTCACCGACAATTTCGGAACTCACTAGAGAACTGCCTGCGAACTCACATATCGGAAAATTCGGTCATTTACTTCAAATTGCCCCACCACCAAGTAGGGTGCGGTAACTCTGGATAAGATGGAGAGATGAGGAATGTTTGGCGGAGCGCGCGGCTGACGCTGGAGACGATCAAGTGGGAGCACTCGATCTTCGCACTGCCGTTTGCGCTGACCGGCGCGGTGCTGGCGGCGGGCGGTTGGCCGCGGCTGACGGTGCTGGGTTGGATTGTGCTGTGCATGGTATCGGCACGTTCGTCGGCGATGGCTTTCAACCGGCTGGTGGATGCGCAGCTGGATGCGGCGAATCCGCGCACAGCGATGCGTGCGCTGCCGGCGGGGAAGTTGAGCACGGGATTTGTGACGGGATTTGTGATAGTGTCGGCGGCGGTGTTCATGCTGGGCGCGGCGATGTTGAACCGGCTGACGTTGGTGCTTGCATTGCCCACGCTGGCGGTGCTGCTGGCCTACAGTTATATGAAACGGGTGACGCGCTGGTCGCATGCGGTGCTGGGGCTGGCGCTGGGGATTGCTCCGTCAGCGGCGTGGATTGCGGTGCGCGGATCACTGGATGCACGGATCGCAGTGCTGAGTGCGGCGGTGCTGCTGTGGGTGGGAGGATTCGATGTGCTGTATGCATGCCAGGATTTTGAGCATGACCGCGTGGCGGGGTTGAACAGTGTGCCACAGGCCTTCGGGTTGGATGCAGCTTTCTGGGTCGCGCGCACGATGCATGTGGGCATGGTGTGCTTGCTGGTTTGGTTGATGAATTTATTTGGGCTGGGAGTAATGGCGTGGACAGGTGTTGGGGTGGTGGCGGTGCTGCTGGTATATGAGCACAGCATTGTTTCGCCGCGCGATCTGCGGCGGATGAATGCGGCGTTCTTTACCCTGAATGGGGTGATCTCGGTGGTGTTTTTTGGCTTTTTTGCGGCTGCCGTATTGCTCAAAAAATAAGAGGGTTCGCATAGGACGAACCCTCCAGGAGAAAATAGCATTTCAATATTTGACTCATCTCTGCTCGACGGATCGCAAATCGTTTCTGTAGTGGGAATAAATCTTCAGATCAGACGGACCGCTTGTGTTCTCGCTGGATGGCTTCGGCTTTGGCGTTCACTGCTTTCTTGACGCTCTGCGCGCTGGAGACGATTCGTTCGCGAACTTCGTTTGCTTTGCCATTGGCCTTTTCCAGGGCCTCGTTGTGTTTGGTCGATGCAGCGGCGCGGGTTTCGTCCGCTATGGTGTTGAAGGCGTCTTTTGTGTTGCCCCAGGCCTCCTTCACGGCACCCTTGACCTGGTCGGCAGCACCTGAGTTGGCGAGTTTTTGATTGCCGACGGCTTCGCCGACGGACTGCTTTGCCTTGCCTTTGAGCTGATCAAACTTTCCTGCTGCTGTGTCGCGATTCATGATGCCTCCTAGGGATTGTTTGCGAAATTGATAATGGCTTTAGACGGTACGGCGACCAGAGAGTAGGTTGATAACTAAGACGATGACGGCAAGGATAAGAAGGATATGAATCCACCCACCGAAGGTGTAACTGCTGACCAATCCCAGCAGCCAGAGGATGAAGAGAATGATGGTGATGGTCCATAGCATAGTTGGCTCCTTATAGCTGCCTAGAGATGTTTTCTATATCAGAACGGATCGCAATCCGTACAAGTGATAGGTTGCGTGTTGACTGGAAGAGGTTGCCAAGTGGATCGATGATGAAATCACAAGGCATGAATCTGGATTTCGATTCAGAGCAAACAGAAATTGAACAAGACGATAGCTGAGCTGCAGCTAAGCACGCGATATATAACTGTTGCTCCCGGATTAGACACAGTTGCTTTACAGCACACGATCATGGGAGAGCAGGTTGATGATAAGTAAGATGATTGCGACCAGAAGGAAGGGAACCATCCATGTTCCGAGCACATGATTGCCAATAAGTCCAACTACCCAGAGTAGTAGGAGGATAAGGGTGACAGTCCAGTGCATGAGCATTTCTCCTGATAACCGCGTGTCAACATTTCTGCCGCGGACGGGGGGAATGAATCCAACATTGGGCCTTCCTGTGATAAGTTGCGAGTTACCGGGGATAGGTTGCCAAGTACGACTGAAAGATGATGAATTCGAGGGATGCGAGTGAGGATTGCGATACAGGGCGAGTTAGGATCGAACAGTCATATGGCGGCGCTGGAGATGCTTGCAGGGGCCGGCGAGTTTGAGATCACGGCGTGTAGCCTATCTGCGGAGGTCTTTGAGCGGGTTGTGGCGGGCGAGGTGGATGGTGCGGTGCTGCCAATCGAAAACAGCCTGCATGGGTCGGTGGCGGAGCACTACGACCTTCTTCTGGCCGAGCCAGTTCGGATAGCGCGGGAGAGCCTGCTGCGAGTGCGACACAACCTGATTGCGCGACCGGGAGTAAAGTTGGTGGATATACGTCGGGCGATGTCGCATCCGGTGGCTTTATCGCAATGCAGACGCTGGTTCGTGGAGCATCCAGAGATCGAGGCAGTAAATTTCTATGACACAGCGGGAAGCGTGAAGCAGGTGATGGCAATGGAAGCTGGCGATGTGGCCGGAATTGCTCCGGAGTTGGCGGCGCGTCAATACGGCGGCGAGGTGCTGTTAGCGGGGATTGAGGACCACGTGGAGAACTACACGCGATTTCATTATTTGGTGATGGAGAACGGATGGAAGGCAGTGGAAGGTGCGAATAAGGCGAGCCTTGCATTCATCGTTCTACACCAGCCGGGAACGCTGGTGGTGGCGCTACAGGAGTTTGCGCGGGCGGGGGTGAACCTGACCAAGATCGAGTCGCGACCGGTCCCTGGGATGCCGTGGGAGTATGTGTTCTTCGTCGATCTGCGGTTTGAATCGTCTAACCAGATGGATGCTGCGCTCGCAGGATTGGGGCGACATTGCGAGATGGTGAAAGAACTTGGGCGATATATTGCGGCCTAAATAATTGATAAAAAAGAATTATAGGAGATAAGTGCCGTAGCGGAAGATGATGAAAATGGCATTAAGTGCCGATGACAGAGAGCAAGAAACGAGCATCCTATGGATGGGTGAGGGGCTTGAGCGGGATTGCGAAGTCGAGATGCGACCTTGGGCATTGTTAATGCATCCAATGAAGGAAATCTGATATAAAGACACTCAAGGATAATCCATGTCAAGCGAATTTGTCAGTGTAATCAAGCCAAGGGCGGCACGAGTAGACGATGATACAGAAGGGGTTGCAGTCCCTGGTCGGGCGATTCCTGTGCTTCCTGTACGGGATACGGTTCTGTTTCCCCACGCAGTGCTCCCGTTAACGGTGGGGCGGGAGAGTTCGATCCTTTTGATCCAGTCGTTGGGCGAGGAGAAGACAATTCTGGTGGTGGCACAGCGCGACGCCCGTCAGGATGCGCCTGAGGCGGCGGATCTACACACCATTGGCACTCGGGCCACGGTCCATAAAGTGGTGAAGATGCCGAACCAGAGCCTGTTTGTGTTTACCGAGGGCAACGAACGAGTACGGTTGGGCGAGTTTGCGCAGAACACTCCCTTTATGACCGCGGAGTGCGAGACGGTGGATGAGATTGAACCAGTGAGTTCCCCCGAGGCGGAGGCGTTGCAGCGCAATGTGGTGAGCCAGTTCCAACAGATTGTGAGCTCGTCTCCTACGCTTTCCGACGATCTTCAGACCATTGCGATCAATATCGAAGAGCCGGGGCGACTGGCGGACTTTATTGCGTCGTCGCTACCATTTTTGACGACCAATGATAAGCAGGAACTTTTGGAGACTCCGGATGTAACGGCGCGGCTGGAGAGGATCAATAAACACCTGGCAAAGGAACTTGAGGTGCAGCAGTTGCGCAACAAGATTCAGAGCGAGGTGCAGGATTCGGTGCAGTCTTCGCAGCGAGACTACTATCTGCGCGAGCAGTTGAAGGCGATCCAGAAGGAGTTGGGCGACCTGGACGAGACGCAGAAGGACATAGCGGAGCTTAAGGAGAAGATTGAAGCGGCGGGAATGCCGGAGGAGACGAAGAAGGACGCGCTAAAGGAGCTGGGGCGGTTGAGCCGGATGAATGCGATGGCAGCGGACTACTCGCTGACACGGAATTACATTGAGTGGCTGGCTGTGCTTCCGTGGTCGAAGTCGTCGGCGGGTGAGGTAGACATTCTGAAGGCGAAGGAGATCCTCGACGCGGATCACTATGGGTTGAAGAAGGTGAAGGATCGCATTCTCGACTACCTCTCCGTGCGGCGGCTTAAGCCGGACATGAAGGGGCCGATTCTGTGCTTTGTGGGGCCTCCGGGCGTGGGTAAGACGTCGCTGGGGCGGAGCGTGGCGCGAGCGCTGGGCCGGAAGTTCTCACGTATCTCACTGGGTGGAATGCATGACGAAGCAGAGCTGCGCGGACACCGCAGGACGTACATTGGCGCGCTGCCCGGGCAGGTGATCCAAAACCTTAAGCGGGTGGAGACGAACGACCCGGTGTTCATGCTCGACGAGATCGACAAGCTGGGGCGGGACTTTCGTGGCGACCCAGCCAGCGCGCTGCTGGAGGTGCTGGACCCGGAGCAGAACAATACGTTCCGCGACAATTATCTGGATCAGCCATTCGACCTGTCGAAGGTACTTTTCATCTGCACCGCGAACCAGCTTGACCCGGTGCCTGCTCCACTGCTGGACCGGATGGAGATTATTGAGCTGACGGGATACACCGAGGAAGAGAAGGTAGCGATTGCGACGACATATCTGATTCCTCGGCAGACCAAGGAGAATGGAATTGACCCAGCGCTGATCGAGTTCCCGCAGGAGAGCATTGCGCAGATTGCACGCCACTACACGCGCGAAGCCGGAGTGCGTAAGCTGGAGCAGCAGATTGGGACGATCTGCCGCAAGCTGGCTCGGCGCATTGCGGAGGGCAAGCCGGACAAGCTGGTGATCAACAACGATGTGATTCTGGAGTTTCTGGGCGGAATCAAGGTGCGTGTGGATACAGAGATTGCTGAGCGAACGAAACGCGCCGGAGTTGCCGTGGGATTGGCGTGGACACCTGCGGGCGGCGACGTGCTGTTCATCGAAGCCAATCGCATGAAGGGCAAAGGCGGCTTCACCATGACCGGGCAGATCGGCGATGTGATGAAAGAGAGCATGCAGGCGGCGCTGACCTGGGTGCGATCGAACGCGAAGTCGCTGGGGCTGGACGAAGACCTGCTGAAGGACGTTGACCTTCACATACATGTGCCAGCGGGCGCGATCCCCAAGGATGGGCCGAGTGCGGGAGTGACCATGGCGACGGCCCTGGTGAGCCTGCTGACGGACACCCGCGTGCATCCGCTGCTGGCGATGACGGGTGAGATTACGCTGAGCGGGAACGTGCTGCCGGTGGGTGGGATCAAGGAGAAGTTTCTTGCTGCCAAGCGGGCCGGTGTGCGCGACGTGATTCTGCCAACGGACTGTAAGCAGCAGGTGGATGAGGACCTGACGCCTGACCAGATCGAGGGTGTGACGATCCACTACGCGAGCCGGATCGAAGATGTACTGGCGATCGCACTGCCGAAGTCGACCAAGGAAGTGGTCGAGGACGAGGTGATCCGCGAGGAAGTGCTGAGCGCGGCTGGCTAAGCGCCGGTTGAAGGACATACAAATCAGGCGCGGTCACGGGGTTTCGTGGCCGCCTTTTTTGTCGCTGGCGGCTATGGGGCTTTGTAGACGGTGGAGCGGGAGAAGTCAGTGAGGCCACCGGTAATAGTGCCGATGAGGCCAAAGGTGACGCCCATGAAAGCGGCTACGCCACCTCGGGGAAGGATGCAGAGTTCCCCTGGCTTGCAACTACTCGTTGTCGCATAACCGAGGAGGGCACCTGCACCGCCACCTGCGGCAAGGCCGATCAGTGCAGAGCGACCGCGGCGGGAGATATGGATGGTCAGAATATCGGCGCGCTGGAAGACGATGTCTTTGCCGTGAACGCAGGTGAGAGAATCGGGGCTAACGCTCTTGAGGGTGCAACCGGTATGACTCGTTCTGGCCTTTACGTTAATGGAGGCGCCGACCGGTAGCGCCTGCACGTGTTGCCAGTTGGAGCCAGCTGGGGGCGGCTGGACGGTTTGCTGGGCTGTCTGTTGGGCTGAGGCGGACAGCGTGGTGAAAGCAAGAAGCGTGGCGAGTACCTTGCGCATTGTGGGAGTGCTCCTGCGTCCTATAGGACTGAGTCTGGGCTACGGGGCCTTGTAGACGGTGGAGCGGGTGAAGTCTGTGAAGTAGCCGGTGAGTGTTCCGACGGTGGCACCGAGGAGCGCTCCCATGGCTGAGTAGATTGGCTTGGAGATTGGTTTGTCTGACACAGTAACGCATCCCAGTCCGCAGACGGTAGTATCGGCATGCGAGGCCGCGATGCCATAGCCGATTCCAATCCCTGCGCCAGCGCCGATCGCAAGGCCGACCAGCGAGGAGCGGCCGCGATGGGCGAGCTTGATAGAGGCGATCCCGGTGCGTTGGAAGACGATGTCTTTGCCGTGAACGCAGGTGAGGGTGTCGGCGTCGATGGCTGCGAGGTCGCAGCGTTGGTGGCTCGTCCTGGAGTAGACGTAGATTGAGGTCCCCTTGGGCAGCATCTGGACGTGTTGCCAGTTGGAGCCAGCGGGCGGCGGCGGGACGGGTTGCTGCGCGGTCTGTTGGGCTGAAGCGGACAGCGTGGCTAAAGCGAGAAGAGTGGCAAGTATCTTGCGCATTGTGGGAGTGCTCCTGCGTCCGATCGGACTGAGTCTGGCTGTACGGCGCCCGAAGGACTGCGGAGCAGTATCTTTAGCGCTAACTATAGTGGTATTCCTGCAACCCTATTTGCCTACTGCACTGATGTCAAGCTGGCGACTATGGGGCTTTGTAGACGGTGGAGCGGGTGAAATCAGTCAGTGCTCCGATCGGTGCTGCCAGCGCACCCAAGTAGACGGCTGCTCCGAGCACAGCGATTCCGTGCATCCAATCGTCGGGTTTGTCGGTCGCCTGAACGACGATGGCGCCGCTGGCCGCACCTATTGCTGCTCCCACCAGAGCGGAACGGCCTCGATGGGAAACCTTGATGCTCTTTACATCTGCACGTGTAACGGTCATATCCTTGCCGTGGAAGCAGGTAAGGGAATCCGCATCAGCGCTTCTGAACTTGCAGCTCAATGTGTGCTTACTGGTCTTAATGTGGAGCGCCGCACCTGGGGGCAGTGCCTGGACGTGTTGCCAGTTGGAACCCTGGGGTGGAGGTGTTTGGCCCGGCGGCTGCTGGGCAACGGCATAGAGCGGCAACAACAGGGCAGGTAAGAGAAACAATGGGCGCATGGTGAAAGCTCCTTTGGTTCACCCTGCCGACTGAAAGGGGAAACCCGGCAACCCGGCTAGCAACGGACGTTAGCGATCATGCTCGGCTGCAATTCGGAGTGCGCGTCAAGGTTACTATGGGGGTTGCGGGTGTCAAGAACGAATTCTGCGCTTCAAGCGGATATGCTGAGATGATGCGGGTCAAGGTGCTGTACTTCGGGATACTGAAGGATCGGTTTGGGGTTGCGGAAGAGCAGGTTGATTTGCCGGGGGAAGGCAATGTCGACGAACTGCTAGGTCTTTTGCGTGGGCGAACGTCTAACAGTAAAGATGCTGGTGAAGCAGACGAGCAGCTTTGGCGAACCCTGGCCGTGGCGGTGAATCGGGAGTACGCATCGCAGACAGTGGTGTTACATGAGGGCGATGAGATTGCGCTATTGCCACCGGTGAGTGGAGGGCTTGAGAGAGTAAGCCGATGCTGATTGAGATTGTGGAAACGAAGATAGCGACGGATGCGATTGTGGCCGGGATGAAGGCTGGCGCGGACGGTGCGGTGTGCGTCTTCGATGGCATTGTGCGCGACAACACGCGCGGGCGGCAGACGCTGTATCTCGATTACGAGGCGTACCGTGAGATGGCGCTGGAGCAGATGAAGCAGTTGGCTGACGATGCCGTCGCCAAATTTGGCGTGCGCGATGTGGCGGTAGTACACCGACTAGGGCGGTTGATGGTGGGCGAGACCAGTGTGCTGATTGTGGTGGCGAGCGCGCATCGCGCCGCGGCCTTTGAGGCGTGTCGCTGGTTAATTGATTCACTGAAGAAGACGGTACCAATCTGGAAGAAGGAGACGTTCGCGGATGGTGCGGTGTGGGCCGCGGGCGAGCCATTTCCTGAGGCGATTGCATTGCGCGGAAACGAGGGAGCACGATGAGGGCCGGCGCTGCAATTCTTGTGAGTACGTTGGGATTGACGCTGGCATGTGCGCAGGCGCGTGCGCAGGAGACACAGGCGGAGCCGAGTCCTCTTACGCCTACGCCGAAGCAGACAACGAATACTCAGCCGAGCGGATCGCAGACGCAGAAGACAACGACTGCGCCTGTGGTGCGGCGACAGGTAGCGCATCCCAATGCCGGATCGACGGAGCCGGTGGATGGGCCCATGACAGGTGCAGGTGCGGCGACGCAAGGTGCGACATCACAGCCGACAGGTCGATCAAAAGACGATGGTCTCGACGCAGGCACGATCCGCGCAGAGACGCGGCTGGTGAACGTGGCGCTGAACGTGGTGGACGCGCACGGCGCTCCAGTGGGGGGACTCGAAAAGAAGGACTTTGAGCTCTTTGAGGACGGCAAGCCGCAGACGGTCGCGGTGTTCGACCGCGAGACGACCAGTCCGCTTTCGATTGTGCTGGCGATCGACGCGAGCGAGACGGTGGTGACCAGTGAACGGTTGGAGCGTGATGCGGCAAAGCATTTTTTGAGCGCGATTCTGCGGCCGCAGGACGAGATCTGCCTGATGGACTTTGCCGATACAGTGCGCGAGGTGGTGCCATTTACCAACCAGGCAAAACGCATTGACGAAGGGCTGGGCAATCTGCAACACGGCGACGAGACGGCGCTGTATAACGCGGTGTACCTGGCAAGCCAGCGTCTGGCCGGTACCTCGGAGGCTGCGGGTCGGCGTCGCGTACTGGTGCTGATCTCGGACGGCGGCGACTCGGTCAGTGGCAAACATTACGAGGAGGCAGTGGAGGAGGCGCAGCGCGCGGGAGCGATTGTCTACACGATTATTGTGGTGCCGATTGCGGCCGATGCGGGGCGCAACACAGGCGGCGAGCACACGCTGATCCAGATGAGTGAGGACACGGGCGGTAAGTACTACTATGTGACGGACGCGAAGGATCTGGAACCGGCGTTCCAGCACATCTCAGACGACTTGCGGACGCAATATTTGTTGGGGTACTATGCGCCGTTGCAGGGCGGCGGGAGCGCGTTCCGGAGAATCAAAGTGACGTTGACCGATGCTGCGCTGGATGTCAAATACAACCTGCGCTATCGCACGGGATACTTCGCCGACGCAAAATAACGATGGAACTGATTGGGTGAATGCTGCGTAATGGGTCACGGAGGTATGGGCCAATGATGTTTAGAGCGGAGTTGGGTCGAAGACCGTGGGTTGGGGGGGTGGTTTGGGTGGTTGCAGTGGCGGCGATGCTGTTCGGCCTGGGAAGCATGCCGTTGGTGGGACAGTCGGCGCAGGGTGCGACACCGATTCATGCTATGGCGGCGGATGCCAATCCGGTATTCGATGTGGCGACGATCAAACCCAGTGAGCCGAACGACCCGTCGGATGGATTTCATACCAGAGGGCGTCACATCTTTATTGAAAACCAGACGGTGTACAAGCTGGTTGCGTTTGCCTACGGGTTGAATAGCAAGCAGATCGTCGGCGGGCCTACATGGCTGGATACGGACCGCTTTGACATCGATGGCGTGCCGGATGTGGAGGGCACTCCCAGTCTCAAACAGCAGCAAGCGATGGTGACGAAGCTACTGACGGACCGCTTCGGGATGACGTTTCATAAGGAAAAGAAAGAGCTCTCGGTGTATGCGATTACGGTTGGAAAGGGTGGGCCGAAGTTGACCAAAAGCGCCGACGACCTGATTGGAATGCCGAGTCAGGACGCGGAGCAGCATGGCACGGAGCTTGATATGAAATTCAAAAACATGTCGATGACGGATTTTGGATTTTGCATGCAGTTTTTTTTGGATAGGCCGATTGTGGACCAGACCGGGCTTGCAGGGAAGTACGATTTCATCCTGAAGTGGTCGTTCGACGAGACGGAGGCAAGCAGCAATCCGAATGCCGCGCCGGGACTGTTTACTGCGATCCAGGAACAGGACGGGCTGAAACTGGATGCAGTGAAGGCACAGGTGGATGTGCTGGTGGTGGACCACGTCGAGCGGCCGAGCGCGAACTGAGAAAAGCAGCGAGTTAGCGTGTCATCGGTATGCCGCAGTCACTTAGGGAGGTTCTGCGAGTCGATCCACCAGTCGGGGTCCTTGCAGAGAGAGCAGTTGGGGCCGGCGAAGGTGGACGTGGCATGGGCGTCGGCCTTGAGCTGCCAGTCGAGCCATGCGAGGACAGCGTTGGTGTAGCGCAGCTCGGGCATGGGGTAGGCTCCGGTGTGGCCGACCGAGGTGAGGCTGGCCTTGAGCGCGGGGAGGGTTGAGGGAAGCTCCTTGTAGGAGGTTTCGGCGCCGGTGTATCCGGAGTCTGCTGGGCCGCCGTTGAAGAAGGCGGCGGGGATGGTGAGCTTGTCGGCGGTCCAGCCATTGGCGGGCCTGCCGGGCGCACCTGCTGCGCCTGTGGTGGGGAAGTTGCTGTTGAGGGCAATGACAGTAGTGATGCGGGGGTCGTGTGCGGCAGTGAAGGCCTGCGGGCCTCCACAGGACTGGCCCATGGCGGCGACTTTGGAGGTGTCGAGCTTGCCGAAGAGCTGGCTGGCGGGGCGTGAGTTCTCAGCGAAGGCCCAGTCGAGGCCCTTGGTCATATAGGATGCGTCCATCTGGACGTAGAGGTGGCCGTTTGCGTCCTTCTGGTCCGCGACGGCGGCAATGCTGCCGTGGATGACGAGGAATGGGATGGTGCTACGGCCGACCGCAACGACCAGGTAGCCGTGCGAGGCGATCTCACCGAGGAAACGTGTGAACTCTACCGAGGTGTTGCGGCATCCTCCGTTGGCCCAGAGGATGATGGGGAGCTTGGGGGCGTGGCTGAGGTCAGCAGGAAGGTAGACGGTGTGGGTGGGAAGCGAGGCGGGCTCTTGGCGTGTAGCGGGATACAGGCCAGAACCGGCGTATGGATGCGCATCCCAGTCGGCGAAGCGGAGGGCCTGCTCGGTGGAGCCGTCGATGGGCTGGACTGGGAGGGTCATGGTGTAGCGGCCGGAGCGGCGGTCGATGGTGATGGTAGCACCTGGAGGTGCAGTCCATGAGCCGTTGGAGGGCTGCGAGGGCTGCGCACCTGAGGTAGGTGCGGAGTCTGCAACGGCGGGCAGCTTGACCGGCTGCTGGGCTGGGAGTGGTAGAACGAGCATGAGCAGGGCAAGAGACAAGAGGCCAGGCTGGATGCGATTAGTCATAGGTTTCCCCGGAGAGTTGGATACGAGGAATCTTACCCATAGGACAGATGAAGGAGCAAATGGTCTGGGCTGATAGGCTGGTTAGGAGCGATTGATTAGGAGATACGATGAAGCGGTTTGAGTTTGCGCATGTTGCGGAGGGGATTGCACGGCAGGCGGGTGCGTTGCTGCGCGGGTTCTACGAGAAAGGCGTGGCGACGGAGTATAAGGGCGATGTGGATCTGGTGACGGAGGCGGATCGCTCGACGGAGAAGCTGATTCGCGAGAAGTTGACGGCGGCGTTTCCAGGGCATGGCATCTATGGCGAAGAGGGAACGCGCGACCAGATGGAGAGCGAGTATCGCTGGTATGTGGACCCGCTGGATGGCACGACGAACTTTGCGCATGGGTTTCCGGCGTTCTGCGTAATTCTGGGGCTGGAGCGGAGGGCTGCGGGACAGGCTGCGGACGAAGACGGCGAGATTGTGGCAGGGGTGATCTACGACCCGCTGCGCGATGAGATGTTTGTGGCAGAGCAGGGCAAAGGCTCGTGGCTGAATGGGAAGGCGATCCATGTGTCTAAGACGCGAACGCTGGCCGAGTCGCTGACCGCAACCGGATTTCCGTCGCAGAAGCGGCATAGTTCGCCGAACGTGCATTTTTATCAAGAGATCACGTTGCGGTCGCATGGGGTTCGGCGGGCGGGATCAGCGGGACTGGACCTGGCGTATGTGTCGTGCGGTCGGCTGGATGGGTTTTGGGAGTTCAACCTGAACCCGTGGGACACCAGCGCGGGGATCCTGCTGGTGGAGGAGGCGGGTGGGACGGTGACACACTTCGATGGCGGGAAGTTTACCCTGGACTCGCGCGAGGTGTTTGCCACCAATGGGCTGATCAAGGCCGAGATGCAGCACCTGTTTCAGGAGATGTTTGCAGGGCGCGAGATGGCACCGATTCCGACTCCGGCGGAGTTCGCGGCACGGCGGGCGGCGGGCAAGTAGGTTGCGGCCTCGGCGTACAGCGCGGGTGATGGTCTTTGATCCGGCGGGAAGGGTGTTGCTAATTCGCTGTGTGGCGATACGGAGCGATGGGGAGTTCCGGTTCTGGCTGACGCCGGGCGGGGAGATTGAGGCGGGAGAGACGCCGGTCGAAGCCGCGCGGCGGGAGTTGCGCGAGGAGCTGGGGCTGACCGGAGAAGTGGTGGGGCCGGTGTATACCGAGGCGACACAGTTTGAGCATCAGGGAGAGATGCGGGACAACGTGGACTTTGTGTTTACCACGCGATGCGAGGCGGAGGGGCCAGCGCTGCAGGGCGTGACGGAGGACGAGATCGAGCTGATGAAGGAAATTCGCTGGTGGACGGCGGAGGAGATTGAGGCGGCGATTGCGAACGGGGAGCGGATCTTTCCGGTAGATTTGGCGGTGCGGATGCGTGCCTAGAGCTGTTTGCGCAGGCGCTCGACAATGACGTAGCCGATAGAGGCCGCGATGAGGGCGATGGCAAAGTTCCGCATAGTGAAGATGTCACAGAGGGCTACGGAGAAGGATTTACCTTGGCCATTGGTCCGGTTGAACTCGCCCATAAGCAGGTTGGAGTAGAAGAGGAAGATGATGAATGCGACCTCGATGAGCGCGCGCAGGGCGTGGCCGAGGGGGCTGGGAGGCTGTGGGCTTTGCGGCATGGAAACATTCTACGTGATGGAGGACGATGGGGGACTGCGGTGCACCCGTTTCGCCGTGTCTGCTGAATGCACGGGATGTTTGGCACGGAAGGAGCGAGAATTATGAATCTGTGCGGCCTGTGCAGGAATCTTGTATGCTGAACGAACCGTTCAGAAGCAGGTAGTAGTATTGAGAACATAGGGTATCGGGGCTGACTTTTAGTCAGGCGCGAGATTTTCAAACGAGACTTTTTGAACAACGAGGGAGATTGGAACCATGGCTTATGTGATTGCGGAACCATGCATCGGTACGAAGGATACGGCGTGCGTGGATGCTTGTCCGGTGGACTGCATCCATCCCAAGAAGGACGAGGATGGACACGGCGAGAGCGAGCAGTTGTTCATCGATCCGGTGGAGTGCATTGATTGTGGCGCATGCGTGCCGGTATGCCCGGTGTCGGCGATCTATGCGGGCGACGACCTGCCGGAGAAGTGGGCTGATTTTGCAACCAAGAACGCGGCCCATTTCGGGCGGTAAGCATAGTGGGTAGTGAGTAGGGAGTACAGACGCGCGGTCTTCGGGCTGCGCGTTTTTATTGCGGGGACGCGGATGATTCAGCATGTGGGTGAGGCGATTGTGCTACGCACTTGGCCGTTCCATGAAGCCGACCTGGTGGTGAGCCTGTTTACGCGGGAACAGGGACGGGTGAAGGGTGTGGCTCGCCACGCGCTGAAGAGTCGGCGGCGGTTCGGCGGGGCACTGGAGCCGATGACCCATGTGCGGGCCACATATACCGAACGTCCCCGACAGGAGTTGGTTCGGCTGGATGGGTTGGAGATACTGTCGTCACCACTTTCGCGCGCGGTGGACTATGAACGGACGGCGGCACTGGAGATGGTGGCCGAAGTGCTGGAAGAGGCGATGCCGGAGGGTGCGGTGGAGGACGCGGTGTTCAGGCTGGCGCTGGCCGTCCTGGATGAGTTGCAGGTGGGACGTGTCTGGATGCCGGTAACATATTTTGCGTTATGGATGAATCGGCTGATGGGGTGGATGCCGGAGCTGGGACGATGCGCTGCGTGTGGGCTGGACCTGAGCGGAGGGACGGTATGGTACGCCGGCACCAACGATGGAGTGACCTGCTCGGATGATCGCGCGGCCGGGAGCACGGCATTGAGCGCGCAGGCAGTTGCGACGGTGCGGCGGATCTTTCGCGAGACGGTGAAGGGGATGGCGGACGAAGATTGGCCGAAGGCACGCGCGGCGGAACTGAGACGATTTGCCATCGAGGTGCTGGAGCGTCACCTGGAGGGGCGGCTGATGACGGCGCGGGTACTGGCGCGGGGGTAGCGAAGCTCGGGCAGAGGGCAGTGGGCTAGACTTGGGCTGAATGGCCAACACAGCGCAGGAGAGTTCGGGGTGCGCGGCGACTGGTGGACGGGTTTGTCTGCCGGCGTTGTTGCGTAGCTTCTGGGCGTGGTCGGCGGTGGTGTTTGGGCTTACATTGGCGGTGGCGTGGGTGCAGTATCGCGCGGGATATCCGCGTGCCCGATGGGACCCGCTGGCAGCCTGGTTTCTGGACTTGAACGAGTACCTGGGAACCTATAAGCTGCTGCATACGTCGGCGTTTTTCTTCAATGTTCCTGGAGTGCCACTGCCCTACCCGCTGTACTCGCCGGTGGCTTATCCACCGTTTTCAGCGGTGGTAATGGCGCCGCTGTATGCGTCGTCAAATCCAGGAGCGGTCTTTTTGATCCTGTCGGCGCTGTGGCTGGCGGTGTGCATTTGGGGGGTGCGACGCGCGCTGATTGGGGTTGGGATAGATGGAGTGATAGCAACGATGTTCCCGCTGACGATAGTGGCGATGTCATTCCCGATTGCGCGCCTCGTGCACCAGGGCAACATCGAACTTGTGTTGTGGATCTTTGCGACGGTGGGTGTATGGGCGTTTCTGCGCGGGCGGGACGATGCTGCTGCGGTGCTATGGGGACTGGCGGCGGCGATGAAACTGTTTCCTGTAGTGCTGCTTCTACTGCTGCTGCCGCGGCGGCGGGTTCGCGCCTTTGTGCTGGGAGTGGGGACGTTTGTGGCGGCGACGGTGCTGTCGCTGTGGTGGCTGGGGCCGACCATGGAGATAGCGTGGCGTGGATCGCTGCAGAACGTCTTTGGATACCAGGGCGTGCGGGTGAGCGAGTGGAGTTTTCGCGAGCTGGTGGCCAATCATTCGGTGATGACACTGGTGAAGCTGGCGGCGAAGCTGACGGGCGTGCCGCTGGCCAGCCTGACGCTGCCGTACTACGTTTGCGGAGCACTGGTGCTGGGGCTGGCGTTCTGGCGGCTGGGTAAGATGCCGGTGGCGAACCAGTTGCTGGCGGTCAGCGTGTTCATGGTAATGTTTCCGCCGGTATCGTACTTCCATGCACTGGTGCATCTGTATGCGCCGCTGCTGGTGCTGCTGCTTGTGGCGATTCGGGCAGAACGAGCAGGTGTGCAGGTGCGCGGGTTGAAGGGGACGGTACTGCTGTTTGTGCCGCTGTTTGCCTCGTGGACACTGCTCACGGTTCCACGGATGCTTGTGTTCGCGGGGCTGGTGCAGGCGGTACTGCTGGTGGTGATCTTTGTCTGTACGGTGAAATATCCGTTTGAGGTGGATCGGGCGGAGTCGGGTGTTCCTTCGGCTGGATGACGGACACTGCAGTGCGAGCGACTAGGGAGCTTCTTCGGCGGTCGGGGTGTCTTCTTCATCTGGTGGGGTGATCGGTTGGATAGGCGGAATGGCCAGTGGACTCTCTGGATATGCGATGAGATAGATTGCGACGAAGAGTGCAGCATAAATGGCAATTGAAATGAGGTGTCTAACTACCTCGAACGAGTAAATAATGCTGAGTGACTGATGCAGTGCGAACGATAGACTTGTCTGCAATATAAAAGTGGCGCAAGTGGTAACCGTAAACGCGACTATTGCGAGAAACCACAGGATTCGTGCATGTCTTGTCTGCTTTGCTGTAGTACCGGAATTCGGCGGTAGCAGCAGCCTGACCTGTAGCGGCGCGATGATGTACACAACGCAGAGAGTGATGGGGATGGGCCAAAGATTTGCGAAGAGATTGTTGAATAGATTCGCCTGTTCCAGTGCGATCTGGGACCTGATAGAGAGGGACAATATATGTTCCAGCATCTGTACGAGCCTGGATTGAAAATTGTCCAGATTAAGGTGCTGGATTTGCGGTGCCAGGAAGCTCGTGAGAAAGTGGCCTATTAAATTTAGGCCATACAGGGTCAAGGCAAAGTCCCTGATGCGGCGGATGGACGTTTTAATCGGAGTGATGGCGTCGCGCAGAGTTCCGCTTCCGGTCTGGGCAATTTGCAGGAGAATTGCGGCGGTTGCGACGATGGCACAGGTGAGTAGAAGGTTATACACAAGAAGAACGCACCAGTCGAGCGGGGCGGTGAGAACGATCGCCCTGTTCATTGCATGCTGCGTGGGTTCGTTGTAGATCGGCGAGTTGCTTAGGACAGAATGCTTCTCGGACAATTGGAGCAATAGCTTTTGTATAAACCAATGCCGAAATAATTGCTCGAGCCATTGTAGGCTGAAGTCGACGAACTCAAGGATAGCGACGGGTAGCCAGAGGATGGGATGTTGCCAGAGGAGGGATACGGTGGAACGCCAGAGGTCTCGCATTGGTATGGGTTTTACGTTGCAGAAAGAGTAAACCTTCGAGGCTCTTAGATGTAAAAAATGTTTGAGAATCGCAAAATGTGCATGAAGATGCATTGCTGGCAGGCGGATTGGTTAGACTGGGAAGGACCACGAAATCAGAGGGAAGATGCAGCCAATCGCGGAGAAGACGAAGGCGCTGACGTTTCAGGAACTGGTGTTCCGACTGGAGAAGTTCTGGGCGGAGCGGGGATGCGTGTTGCAACAGCCATACGACGTGGAGGTGGGCGCGGGGACGATGTCGCCGGACACCTTCCTGCGCGTGCTGGGGCCGAAGCCGGTGAGGATCGCGTATGCGCAGCCGAGCCGACGGCCGGCGGATGGTCGCTATGGGGAGAACCCCAACCGGCTGTTTCGCCATACGCAGTTGCAAGTGATCCTGAAGCCGCCTCCGGAGAATATTCAGGAGATGTATCTCGAATCGTTAGCCGCGATGGGGATCGACCTCAGCGAGCACGACATAAAGTTCGAAGAGGATAACTGGGAGTGGCCGGTGGGCGGCGCGTGGGGCGTGGGCTGGCAGGTGATGCTGGATGGGCTGGAGATTACCCAGTTCACGTATTTCCAACAGTGTGGCGGGATGGACCTGGACCCGATCTGCGGAGAGATTACCTATGGGATGGAGCGCATAGCGCAGTTTTTACAGGACTGCGATTCGATCTACGACATAGTGTGGGCAGTTGAGCCGGATACAGGCAAGCGCGTGACATATGGCGATATCCGGCTGGCCGAAGAGGAACAGTTTTCGGCGTATAGCTTTGACTACGCGGATGTGCCGAAGCTGTGGGAGCATCTGGGACTGTACGAGATGGAGTGTCTGACGTTGCTGGAACGCGCGAAGAAGTTGTTCGCGCCGGTGAGCAAGGCGGATGCGCTAGAGATGAAACGCTTCCCGGTGCTGGGCGCGTATGAGCTGGCGTTGAAGTGCTCGCATGTGTTTAACCTTCTGGATGCGCGCGGCGCAATCAGCGTGACGGAGCGGGTGGGCGTGATGGCAAGAATTCGAACCTTGGTGATTGGCGTGGCCAAGGCGTATGTGGAGCAGGGACTAAGACTCAGCGAGATTGCGAGTCAGCAAGTTAGCGAAAGACAGGTTGGATGATGGCTGAGTTTCTATTTGAGATTGGATTGGAAGAGATTCCGGCGCGGATGATTGCGGGCGCACAGGCGGAGTTGCAACGGCGTGTGGTGACAATGCTGGAGCGGGAACGGCTGGTTTCGAGCGGAGTCGAGTCGAAGAGTTTTTCTACGCCGCGCCGTCTGGCGGTGTGGGTTGCGAATGTGGCAGCGCGGCAGGAGGACATCAGCGAAGAGGTATTGGGGCCCTCCGTGAAGGTGGCGTTCAAGGATGGAGTGCCGGGCTCTGCGGCAATGGCGTTTGCAAAGAAGGCAGGCGTGGACGTTGCCGCGCTGAAGAAAGTGACGACAGCGAAGGGCGAGTACATTGCAGCGACCTCGGTGAAGGCAGGACGCGAGGCGGCGGACGTAATTGCAGAGGAGATGCCAAAGGAGTTGGCGGGCATCTACTGGGCGAAGAATATGACGTGGCGACCCGGAAAGCCGGAGCGATTTGTGCGACCGGTCCGCTGGTTGCTGGCGATGCTGGGTGAGGTGGTGGTACCGGTGGAGTTCGGCGGGAAGACGGCGGGGAAGGTGACGCGCGGGCATCGCGTGCTGGCTGGGGATGATGCGATTCCTGTCGGCTTTCCCGATGAGTACGAGCAGGTGTTGCTGGATGCGCATGTGATCGCGGATGTTGAGGCGCGGAGGCAGACGATCCGTAAGGCGCTGGACCGGGTGACTCGCACAGCGGGAGCTGGGCTGCGATGGCGCGAGGACCATGCGCTGGTGGATACCGTGACCCACCTGACGGAGTGGCCGACGGTGGTGCTGGGGAGTTTTGATGCGGAGTATCTGACGCTGCCGGAAGAGGTGCTGGTGACAGTGATGCGCGATCACCAGAAGTACTTTGCCGTGGAAGACGCAGCAGGCAAACTCGCTCCGCATTTTTTGGCGGTGTTGAATACTAAGGCGGATGCGGCTGGCGAGGCAGTGATCCGGCATGGCAATGAGCGGGTACTAAAGGCGCGCTTCAACGACGCACGCTTCTTCTGGGAGTTTGACCAGAGGGTACCGCTTACGGAACGTGTGAAACTGCTGGAAAAAGTGACGTTCCAAAAAGATTTAGGAAGCTATGCCGCTAAGACAGAACGAGTGGGGGCAGTTGCCGCATCACTGGCCCAGTTGGTGGCGAGACGCGGAACAGAGGTGAATGATGCCGCACTGGGAGATGCGGCGAGATTGGCTAAGACCGATCTGACGACTGAGCTGGTGAAGGAGTTTACCGAACTGCAGGGGCAGGTGGGCGGACTATACGCACGGGCGCAGGGATTTTCAACGGCAGTGGGAGATGCGATCTACGATCAGTATCTGCCAAAGTCGATGGAAGACTCTGTACCGCGCACGGCGGAGGGAGCTCTGCTGGCGATAGCGGATAAAGTGGACACGATTGTGGGGATGTTCGGTCTGGGGCTGGAGCCGACGGGGTCGAAGGACCCATTCGCGCTGCGTCGCGCGGCCAATGGCATTGTGAAGATTCTGGCGGAGGGCGAACAAGCACTGCCGCTGACGCTGGGCGATGTAGTGGACGCTGCGTCGGCTAGTGAAGAAGTTCGCGTCAAGGTTGAAGTCTTCTTTGCAGAGCGGCTGGAGTTCTATCTGCGCGATGCAAAGGGACAGGCTTATGACGTAGTGAAGGCGGTGCTAGCGGCGGGCGCGAACGATGTGCGGGATGCAGTGGCGCGTGCCGAGGCGGTGACAGCGGTGCGCGGAAGCGAAGACTTTATTGCTGTTTGTGCTGCTTTTAAACGGATGAATAACATTCTGGCGCAGGCGGCGGAGAAGGGGGAACGATTTGCCGAAGCGGTTGGCGCGTCGAGCATGCCGGTTGCGCTAGGCGAGCTCGGTAACGCCGCTGATAAGGTGAAGATCGAAGTACAGGAATTGCGACCACGGCGAGAGTATGTTGCAGCGTTTAAGCGTATTGCCACATTGCGCCCGTTGATCGATGAGGTTTTCGAAAAGGTAATGATTCTTGACCCGGATCCACACAGGAGACTCTTCAACTTGGCGTTCCTTTCGGACATCGTGATGAATACGCGCACGATTGCAGACCTATCCGAGATTGTGACGCAGGGGTAAACGCGAATCACAGAGATCGCAGAGAAGAAGAGCGATCCCAGATTGAGTCGTGGTATCAGCCAAAGCGGGGGGCGAGCAGGATATGTTGCTCGACGACGCTTTGTTCGAGGACGGATTTATCAGGGTTGGATTGCTTGTAGCGGATATGGACGCGCTTGTCCTTCATCGCGCTGACAAAGTCGTTTGCATCGTCTTCCTTTGTGAATTCGTGGTTATATTTGCCGGTGTGGTACTCCTCAAGAAAGAAAATGTACTCAAGAGTTGCGAGAAAGCGGGAGGTTTTGGGGATTGCCACGACCTTGCCGCTGGAGATACGTCCCTCCGCAGAGGGCCAGCCTTGGGCATTCTCTTCACCACGGCGTTTCTGCCATCTGCGGAAATATATCCCTCCCCATGCGGCGATGAATCCTAAGCCATATTTGAAGGACAATATCCAAAGACCTGTATGGCGGGTCCAGTTGGCCCACTGGTGAGAGATGTCGGCGTTCATGGAATGTACCGTATCACACCTGTCTGAATGGAGAGGTCAGGCGCGGTTGAGGGTGAGGCCAAGCAGCGCGTCGGTCACTGTGTCGGGGTCGTGGCGAAGAAGATTGCCTTCATGGGTAAAGTCGCCGGGGATGGGTTCGACGCCGAGGGCGCGGATGCGGTCGAGATCGGGCTCGATGGGAGCTTGGCCTCCACGAGCGTAAAGTTCGAGCAGGGTGGGTGAGATAGGCGCAGTGTTAATGAGCGCGTAGTCGAAGATGCGGGAGCCATTTGTGCCGCAATGGTCGAGGATTTTTTCGATGTGCTGCGATGCGGTAAGGCCCAGTGACTCGTTGGCCTGGGTCATCAGGTTACCGATGTAGACGCGGGTGGCCTTAGAGTTGGCGATGGCCTCGGGGATGCCGCGCACGAGCAGGTTTGTGACCAGCGAGGTATAGAGCGAGCCGGGCCCAATGGTGATGAGGTCTGCGTTGGAGATGGCCTCCAGGGCTGCGGGGAGTGGTTTGGCATCGGCGGGTGTGAGCATGAGTTCGACGATGCGATGTGGACTGGCAGTGATACTGGTTTCACCGTGGACGAGTGAGCCGTCGTCCATCTGGGCTGTCAGGGTAACGTTGATGTTGGTGGCGGGGTAGATGCGGCCGCGTGTGGCAAGGATTTGCGAGGACATCTGTACCGCCTGAGCGAAATCACCAGTGATATCGGAAAGCGCGGCGAGAAATAAATTACCAAAGCTGTGTCCCTCCAGGTCCCCGTGATGGAAGCGGTACTGGAATAGCTTGGCGAGCAGGAACTCGTCTTCGGAGAGAGCAACCATGCAATTGCGGACGTCTCCCGGCGGAAGCATGTTTAGGTCATCGCGCAGTCGGCCGGATGAGCCTCCGTCGTCTGTGACGGTGACAATAGCCGCCAGGTCCCGGATAAGCGAGGGAAGTTTGGCAGGTTGTGAACCAGATCGGGGTTGTGTATTGAGCAGGGACTCACCGGAGGCGCGGTGCACAGCGGTAGGCGCGGCGACGTATCGCTTGAGGCCGCGCAGCAGCGTTGAGAGCCCTGTACCTCCGCCGATTGCTACGACACGCAGGGAAGGTTTGCCGTTATGAGTTGAGGAAGACACTTGCTTGTATCAGTGTAAATGGAATGGTGTGCGCGCAATAGCGGCCGGGCGGACTACACCTCTGGATAGAGGAGCTCAGTGAAGCGGGGATCATCCGCCATGTCCTGAAAGTCGGAGTCGGCGCGTGCCTGGATGCGGTTGCGGGGATTGATGCGGATGGCCTCCGTGAGGTTCTCCAGGCAGTGCTGTGCATCGCCGGTCATGCTGGCGAGGACAGCGAGGCCATAAAAGGCAAAGTCAGCACAGGCATTCTCTGCGAGGATCGTTTTCAGATGGGTGCGCGCGTCCTCGTAGTTCCCGTCATTCAGCAGGGAGATTGCAAAGTCGAAGCGTTCCTCGCAGGATTGAAACTTAGATTCTTTTTTAGATATCTGTTGGATGCAGGCACTGATGTACATGCGTATGCGCTCTGTCAAATCGCTTGGGCAGGTGGCGAGCAATTGTTGGAAGGCGGCAGAGGCCTTTTCGTACTTGCCGTCTTGCATAAGACGGAGTGCGGCTTCGTATCGTGTGAGGGCCTGAGTGCGTTGGCCGTCAACTGGGGTCACAGTTCCGGCGATGGTATGTGGACGTTTGGAGGTGGAGCGAGAGGCGGTCTTCATTGGGTCTCTGCGGTTCCTGTCTGTGTGTTGCGGTTTCCTGATGGGTTGGTGAGCGCTTACACACAACAAACTGAGTATGCTCCGGTTTTATACGCAACTTTGGACAGAAGGTCAACCTGCCCCCTGCGCGTGTGCGTCACGCGCCCGGCTTGTGCGAGTAAATGACTGGATTAAGGTCAGGGTCGTTGTACATCTTAAACTGGCGGTATAGTTTGAATCGGCGGTGGCCGCTATGTACCTGGAGCCATAGCTCGTCGAGACATGTGGCCAGGTCGAACCGCTGCTCGCGGAGCAGATCGAGGCGGGCCAGATTGCGCAGGCGGTGAGAATCAGAGGCGGTGGGGCGTTGGGCCTCCTCGGCGGTGTGGTAGAGCTTGAGTGCTAGAACAGAGAGACGGTCCAGAATGAGGCCCGGTGATTCAGATTGGAGTGGCGCGGCGGCATTTTGCTCGCCGGCGGCGGCGAGCAGAAGACGATCCAAATCCTCGACCAGATCGTTACGTTTCTGGTTGAGGGCGTCGATAGAGTGCTTCAGACGGGCGATGTCTGAGTCGGAGGCATCGGGTTCGCGGACTTTATCTTCTTCGTGCCATAGGTCGAAGTTGGCACGGTGATGCGCGAGCACCAGATTGTGCAGATCCGCGGACTCCTGGGGCAGAGGCGGGTCGGGTGCAGCAATATCCCGATGCCAGCGATGCGTGGCTTCGTCGTGTAGCTGCGTGATTTCGATGGCATTCAGCATTTATGGCTGTGTGACCCGTGGAGGGTACTCCCACTGTAGCAGCAGGCAGTGCATGATTCCAGAGCGTGTTGGAAGATACATCGCCAATACACTCTGCTATGTGCGCTTTCCATATATCATCGGATCGGCTATGCATGGAGCGGGTCGCAGGAGGAGAAGCCGTGTCATCTGAGTCACCGATTCGGAGGGTTCTGATCTATCGGCTGGGCAGCCTGGGCGATACGGTGGTGGCGTTGCCGTGCTTCCACCTGATTGCACGCAGCTTTCCCGACGCGGAGCGGATTCTATTGACGAACTTCCCAGTGCATGCCAAGGCCGCGGCATCGGCGTCGGTGTTGGGCGATTCGGGGCTGGTACATAGCACCATGCACTATACAGTGGGGACCAGAGGGATTGGGAAGCTGATGCGGCTGGTCAGGGAGATCCGGCGGTTCCGCCCCGACGTGCTTGTCTACCTGATGCCACTGCGGTCATGGAACAGTGTGCGGCGCGACCGGATATTTTTCAGAGCGGCTGGGGTGAGGCGCATCGTCGGGCTACCCAACCAGGCGGAGATGAATCGCCGCTTCGACCCGGCAACCGGACTGTACGAGGCAGAGGAGTTACGGCTGGCACGAGGTATTGCGGAGCTGGGAGATGCTCATGCGGAGGATCTGGCCAACTGGGACTTGAGGCTGAATGCGCATGAAAGGAGTGCGGCGGCAGAGGCTTTGGCCCCCATGCAGGGCAGGAAATTCCTGGTCTGCGCGCCTGGTTGCAAGATGCAGGCCAACGACTGGGGGCAGGAAAACTGGCGTGTGCTGCTCGGACGACTATATCGCAAGTACCCGATGTATGGGCTTGTGATGTCCGGCGGTAAAGAAGATGTGAAGCTGTGCGAGTATGCGTCGCAGGATTGGACAGGAACGAAGCTGAACATGGCGGGCTGGATGGGGCCACGCGAATCGGCGGCGCTCTGTGCGGATGCAACGATATTCGTTGGGCCGGACTCTGGACCGAAACATCTGGCGGCGTGTATGGGAGTGCCATGCGTATGCGCCTTTGGCGCGCGCAACCTGCCTGGAGTGTGGTTTCCCCCGGGTATGCGTAACCAGATTGTGCATCATCCGCCGGAGTGCTTTGGTTGTGGTCTGGAGTCCTGTATTGCAATGCAGCAAAAATGTATTCGCTCCGTTACGGTGGAGGAGATGGAGCTGGCGGTGCAGCGCGTACTACGACAAGGGGAGTGATGCGATTTGCGAAAGCAATGCATCCGTGGCCGCTGGTAGGGAGGGGAAGCAGAGGTCGGCAAGACGGCGCGCGGAGATTACTCCAGGTTTCTGGGTTTCGCGATCGCCTTCCAGGAAGATGGTTCGCATACCGAGGCGATACCCGAACTGTATGTCGGAGAAGGAATCACCAATCATAATGCTGGATGCGACTGTGATATCCGGAAACTGCGTGCAGGCCTGATGGAACATGCCAGGGCGGGGCTTACGGCAGTCGCATTTCTGTTTGTCGTGAGGACAGCAGAAGAACGCGTCGATGTGCGCCCCCTCCGATTGCAACCAAATTTGCAATTCGGAGTGAACCTTGCGCACATCCTCGGAGGTATAGAGGCCGAGCGCTATGCCGCGTTGGTTGGTGACAACAATGACACGTAGACCAGCATTGTTGAGTCGCTTGATTGCCTGAGGCACACCAGGCAATGGTTCAAATTCATTCCAGGCGGTCACATAGCGATCTTCTGGCATCTTGCGATTAAGCACACCGTCGCGATCCAGAAAAATAGTGCTTAGTGTGTTGGATCGAGAAATGTTTGCGGAGTCGACCACACCGCTATGATACCAACAGAATTTTCCTTACCAGTCGATTTTTACGGGGATAGCAGAAAGGATTCTCCGCAAAAATTCCAATCAGATGAAGCGTGGGGCGATCAGAGCGCGGATGCGGAGTTCGATGGCGTCGATGGAGTTATCGCCGGATGGGTCGTTGGCGATGGGGAGCACGCGCTGCGGTTCGCGGGTGGCAATCTGCAGATAGGCGGCATGAATACGGGCGTAAAAGTCGTCGGACTCGCGTTCGAATCGGTTCTCGTCTACCGGTGGCGTTTCAGAGGACGAGTCGGCCTGCATCTGTGCCGAAGTGGTGCGATTGTTGCGACGGCGTGCGCGGGCGAGAGCTGCCTCCAGCGGAGGAAGAAGAAGAAGGGTAATGTCCGGCTGAAGGTTGTTGCAGACGGCTGCGTGCATAGCGAGGATGCGCGCACTGCCGAGTTGGCGTCCAGCTCCCTGATACGCCTCGGAAGAGTCGGTGTAGCGGTCGCACAGAACAATAGAACCAGCAGCGAGCGCTGGTTCTATGATCTCGGCGATGGCCTGGGCGCGGTCGGCAAACATCAGGGCCATCTCAGAGAGCGGACTGATGGGTCCAAGTGCGGATTCGGATCGGGAATCCAGTAGGACGGCGCGTAGTCGATCGCCCAGTGCGGTTGAGCCCGGCTGGCGCAGCATAACAACCGAGCGACCTGAAACGGTGAGCCATGTTGCGAGGCGACGCATCTGCGTGGTCTTGCCTGAACCGTCCAGGCCTTCGAAGGTAATGAACAAACCGCGTGGCATGGGGACAAGTCTACCGCATACGGCGGTCGCGGCTAAATCGGATGGGTCGCTGGCGATGAAGTAAAAATAATAAGTCGAAAGTAGCTTGATGTGTGTCAAACGGATAGACTTTGAGCGAATCAGGGTAACTCGAAGTTTTCGGGCCTGATCACTGACAAATCCTAATAGATATCCAATCGATGAGTCGCAGTACACATCTGCAGCGATTTGTCCTGCGGCACGTACCCGAATCACAAAATTTGATTTAGAAAGCCAATGGTGAGCGATGAAAAATATAGCAGGACTATGCGCAGGGCTGTATCTACTGGTGAACTGTGTCGGTGGTATGGCAGCACAGGATATTGCTTCTGGGGTGATGCCACCGCCCAAAGTGCTGGTGATCGATCGAGAGTATACCAAGCCGGGCAAGGGCGGAGGGCCTCATGAAAAAAGTGAAGGCGTATTTGTGAGTGCATTAGCCGCGGCTAAGTGGCCGACACATTATCTAGCAGCTACATCGATGTCTGGCAGGCCACGTGCCTTGTTTATGGCGGGCTATCCGTCGTTTGAAGCTTGGGAGAAGGACAATCTTGCCTATGAAAAAAATCCGGCTCTCTCCGCTGCGTTGGACCACGACAGTGTTGTGGACGGCGAACTGCTGGACCAGGTCCAGATAAGCGTGTACCTGTACGACCCGGAGCTGAGTCTGCACGTCGGCGATGTGGTGCATTCGCGCTACTTCGATATACAGCACTACAAGATCAAGCCAGGTCATCGGGCCGAATGGGAAGAGCTGGTGAAGCTGTATCAAACCGCATACGCAAAGATACCGAATGCCAACTGGGCTTTGTACGAAAGCTACTACGGTGAGGACAATGGCGGTATCTATCTGGCTATCACGCGCATGACTTCACTGTCTGAAGACGACCAGAGCCTGAACGATAGCAAAAAGATTGAAGATGCTATGGGGCCGGAGGGGATGAAAAAGGTAAGCGCGTTGTCTGCGTCGTGCATCGACTCTGTGCAGGACAACCTTTTTGCGTTCGATCCGAAGATGAGCTATCCGGCGGAAGAATGGATCAAGGCCGATTCCTTCTGGAAGCCTAAGACTGCGGCAACCGCGAAACCGGCGATGGGCGCCATGCCTGGAATGGCAGCGAAGAAGCCAGCGTCAACGAATCCGTAGATACAACTGACATAGATGCGAATTGCATTCCCACCCTTTCGCCGCACGAGGGGGCGGGATTTTTATTTTGCAGGGAAGGTCCGGTTGTGTGGGTGTTGGCTGAGTTGGTGGAAGGCGACTTCTCACCGTAAGGATTGGTTCAATTATGTATAGGCCCTGGCATACATATCGATTGTGAATGCATCTACAAGTTCTGTGTTATGCGCATGATGATCACAATGGCATAAAATGATTGCGATCGATATGCGCTGTTTCAAGGCTTTAGTAGTTCCAGGTCCAGAGCCAGTCGTGATCGTTTCCGCTGCAAACCATTTGCTTATAAACCACACCATTGCCACAAGTGTTCATGAAAACTGGGACGAACCAACTCGTCAATCAAGCGCCGGAGTATAGAGTTGAACGGCCAGTGGTCCATTGTGTGACTGGACACGAGCCGGTGTTGCGTCTGAGCCCTACACTGTTGGAACTAAGCGCACACTGTGGTCAGCCTGGCGCTATGAACGACATTGCCTATTTTCTCTCCAAGCCGGGCGCCTTACCCCGGATACCGAACCTATTGCTGGTGACACGGACGTCTGAACTGGATTTGCAGAATCCAAAGCCAGACAATCTTATGGGTGCGTTGCTGATCTTTGAACAAAATATCTGCGGTGTCGGTGTAGGCGCGTTTGCTACGAATGATCGATCAGGACGGAGCACCATAATCTCAATGGCGCAAGACCGTTTGCGGGTGGTGTCGCTGGCCAGCCGCGCGTTATTGGAGCGCGGCGCACACTTGATTTTGATGTCGTTTCGCGCGGGAGATGCTATTGGTGTGGGCACGTCGATCCGGCCTCCATTGATGGATGGAATGGATCGAGGAAATGTAGTGGCACGCTGGGCCCAGCGTAAGCGCACCATTCCCGGCTATCTGCCGTTATCGAAGACGTTTGACTCCACTCTGGCGAAGATCGGACAGCGCACGCGTAGCAATCTGCGTTACTACAGGCGTCGAGCGGTGGCCGATTTGGGATGCGTGTTTCTCTCGCAGATTGAGGCCACGCGAGAAGAGGTACTACGCTTCAACCGTCAGTGCATGTATGCGGTGCCGTCCTCGGTGGCGGGGTGGCGATACGACTCTTTGAAGAATCTATGCGAGCCGGTTTTCATGGGGATCAAAGACCGGGATGGCCAATGGCTGAGCATGCTGGGCGGCCGAAGATATGGGGACCGCTCAGAGATACTATGGCAGATGAACCGGAAGGGTCATGCGACCAGCTCACTGGGTACTGTGATGCGCTCGTATTACATCGAGCATGAGATTGAGCGGGGCTCTCGCCGCATGTACATCGAGGGCGGTACACCGCATCCAATCAAGTTCTCGTTTGTACCGGAGGAATTGACCGACGTGGTGGTGATGAGGCCTACGCTTAAAGCAAGGGCAATGCATCTGGCCGCACAGCGGTGGATTGAACCGGACAACGAACTCTCCCACATGCTGGATGCGAAGGATCTGGAATGGAGACCCTACTGAGCAACGCCGCTATTCCACTTTAGCCTTCTGCCTTATCTCGCGAAGAATCTCCGGTAGTCGATGGAAGAGAGCGTAAGAACGCAGCCACTTGACCCGGTCGAAGGCATAGGTGCCACTGACGGTAGATCCGGCGGGAACATCGTTGATGATGCCGGACTGTGCGGTGATGGTGGCGCCATCGCCGATTGTCAGGTGCCCCGCGACGCCAACCTGGCCAGCGAGGATAGCGTTCTTGCCAACTTTAGTTGAACCGGCCAAACCAACCTGAGAGCAAAGTAGTGTGTTAGCGCCAACGGATGAGCCGTGGCCTACCATGACGAGATTGTCGATCTTGGCACCGGTGTGAACATGGGTTTCGCCGATTGAGGCGCGGTCGACGGTGGCGTTGGCCTGCACCTCGACGTGATCTTCGAGGACGGTGATGCCGGTCTGTTGAATTTTGTGCCATGCTAGGCCGTCGAGTACGGGTGCGTCGTAGTGGGCAAAACCGAAACCGTCTGCGCCGATGATGGCACCATTCTGCAGCATGACGTTGTCTCCGAGGCGGCAATGCTCCCGTACGATGGCGTGAGCATGGGCAAAGAAGTGGTTGCCGATCTGTGCATGTGGGTAGACGACAGCATGAGGGAGCAAGATGGCGTGGTCTCCCAGCACTGCGTGGTCGCCAATCACGACGTAGGCTCCGATGTGGGCGTTGGTACCGATCTTCGCAGATGGCGAGATAACGGCGGTGGGATGGATTCCAGGTTCATAAGATGGAGCTTTGTACAGGATCTCCAGCGCGCGTGCGAAGGCCAGATATGGATTGGTGATGCGTAGAGTTGCGGCGGAGATCTCGCCGAATGTGGGCTCGACTATCACGGCCGTGGCCTGGGTGGTATGGGCCAACGAGGCATAGTTGGAGTTAGCGACAAAGGTGAGCTGTCCGGGACGTGCCTCTTCGAGACCGGCGGCGGAGTGGACTTCGGCGTCGGGGTCGCCGTGCAGCGTTGCTCCGAGATGAGCAGCGAGGGCTGAGAGTTTCATGGGGAGATTGTAGAAGAACAACGCATGAGTTGTGAGTCCATCCTTGTGAGTAAGCGCCGGATGTGAGGATTGTCCACTGCACTCAAAATAAGAAGTCTTCCTTCCCAGCACGTATTCTCAGTTGGGGCGAGAGGAAGGATCGAGAGGTAAGTGGAAGAGATCGTCCTGAATGGGTTCGGCAGCGGTGTGGCGATGACGACTTCGGGATGGTGTCGTGATAACAGCTAGAAGTTGAAACTCTGCAATGGCTGCGCGAGGAACATAAAGTCGCTGGGTGTTAGAGCGTGTGTCGGGAGGGGTGAGAAACAGGCCGTCGTCGTCGGCGAGGGCGTCCAGCAGGGAGCGATCTGTCGGGGCGAGGCCCTCCAACAGGTCGCCGCTCTTGAAGGTAAGACGCAGCCAGAGGCCCTCCGTTCGAGGACGAGCGAGGAAGCTACGCCGTGTGAGGCGCTCTGGGTTGATGGTGTCGGACAGATTAAAGTCGCGAACGTAGCTTATGGTTTTTATGTCTTTGACAGGCAAGGAGATGATGTGTCCAGAGAGATCAAGGAGATCGATGGAACTTTGACGCACAAAGTCAGACTGAGGCAGATACCCAGGCAGAATATCTCCGAAGAAGCGACGAATAAGGACCTTTTTAGGGGAGTTGGACATGGGATGCGACCGTCTGGTACCCGTAAGGGCGATTGTCGCACGGTCGGGGCAGGTACGCTACGAAAAAGGTGCAAATTGGCTGTTCAAACCGGTTGGTACGTGTTAGAATGAGTCATTATACTGTGCCTTTATTGGCATCGTAAGCGACTGATTCGCTGTAGTTTAGGTCAGAGTTTCGACCGGGATTCCCTCCAGGTTCAATCCCGATTTCGGTCAGTGTAGAGATCCGAATTCAGACCAGAATTAAGGCCAGAGCGACACGCGTTCAGATCGGTTGAAGTGACCCGGCGGCGGCCGGGTGGAGAGTGCACACCCGTATGGCCGATTACATCTATCTGCTTGAAAACCGTCTATCCCAGGCACAAAAACTAGCACTTACCAAAGTTCGAGAGATTGCCCGAGCCAAAGGACTCACGGTGTTTCTGGTGGGTGGAGCGGTGCGCGACCTGACCAGCGGTTCATCCGTGCGCGACCTGGATGTGGTAGTTCAAGGAAATGCTCTTAAGCTAAAGAAAGATTTACAGAAATCCGGAGCTATCGTTGACAGTGAGATAGAAGCATCCCAGGCATTGTTTGTGCGTTTTCCGGGCAATGTACGGATGGAGGTAGGCAGTACTCTTTCAGTCCACTATCCGAAGCCGGGCAAGCCAGTGATGAAAGCAGCGACCATCCTGGATGACCTGCGGCGGCGCGACTTTACCGCAAACGCGATGGCGTTGTCGCTGAACGAGGGGTCCTACGGGCTGCTGATGGATCCACTGAACGGTGTGGCGGACATCGAGAACAGAGAGCTTCGTCTGGCCAGCAACTACGGGTTTATCGAGGAGCCGGTTCGGATGATCCGCGCGATACGATTTGCCGTACGGCTCGGCTGGCAACTGGAAGAGAAAACTAAGGCGCGTTACGAGACAGCCAAGGCCGAAGGGTATATCTCTACGCTGCAAGGCTTCCATCGCGGGTATGAGGCGGAAGAGATTGTGTATGAGGAAGACCCGCTGCGAGTAATCCGCGCTCTTGAGCAAGAGGGCTGGTTGAAGCGCCTGGTGCCTGGCTGGGGCTCTGCCAAGGTCAATGTCGCAGAGTGGGAGAAGCTGCGCGACGCGCAGATGCAGTTGCAGATGCAGGGCATTGTGGCGGATGCGTCGGCGGCTCAGTTTCCGCTGTTGACAGCGAAGATGCCGACCAAGGATGCGAAGGCGCTGAAGAAGAGCTTCCCGCGAAAGGGATTTATAGCGGAGATCGATGCGCTGGAGGGCGAAGCCAAACGGTTTGCGGCAGAGTTGGGATCGAAGCAAGTGGCCAAGCCTTCGCAAACCTGGAAACTGCTGATGGCTGCTCGACCCGAGGTAGTGCTATGGGTCGCGTATTCCACCAAGAACGCAGCCTTACAGGCGAAATTTCAGAGCTTTTATAAGGAATGGCCGCAGGCTCGGCAGAGGATTCCTTACGTCCAGATGCAGGAGATGCGAATTGTTCCTGAATTGGCCGGTTTTGACGAGCTGGTAGAGAAGCTCTTCTTTGAGTTGATGGATGGACATTTAGGCACGGTGGAGGAGATGAAGACATATCTGGAGCCGTACTCGCCGCCCGCTCCACCGCCAACGGTTCACCCACGGCGCGCACGTGCGACGAAAAAAGAGGCAAAGGCGTCGAAGGCACGCAAGAAATCCGAGACGGACGACGGCTTGGCAGACGACGCAGACGGTTTCGCAGAGGCAGCCCTGTTAGAGGCTGACGCTGCTGTCGCTGATAAGCAGACAACTGCGAGTACTGGGGCGAAGACAGTCAAAACTACATCGGTAAAGGTTGAGCCAGCCAAATCAGGCGCAGCGAAACTGATGGAGAAGAAGGCAACTGCACCAGTGAAATCGGTTGCGCCGACAAAGGCTGTCGATAAGAAATCAAGTGCGGCGAAAGGTCCTGTGAAAAAAGCTGTTTCGCCAGCCAAGCAGGTTGCGTCAGCGAAAACCAACAAGAAGGCTGTTCCGGTGAAGAAGACCGCTCCAGCTAAACCTCTTGTTAAGAAGCCGGTGCCGCCAAAGGTATCAGGGAAGGTCGCCGCCAAGAAAGTTGTCGCTAAGAAGATTGCAGCCAAGAAGGTTCTGATCAAGAAGGTTGTAGCGAAGAAAGCCCCGGTGAAGGTGAAAACAAAAGTTGCTGCGAAGCCCGCGGGGAAGAAGGTTCCTTCCAAGAACGCGACGTCTTCAGGAAAGAAGACAGTTAAACAGGCGCCCAAGGGTTCAAAGAAGAAGTAACTGGAGTTGTACGGGCGCTGTATGCGCTCGACGCAATTTCGCATTCTCAGCGGAACAGTAGCAGCGTGAACAGGCAGAGCCAGAGGGCGGTCATGGCGTGCCAGTACCAGGCAGTGCAATCGACCAGAATCTGGCGGTCTTCGACGCTTCGGAATACAACGAGGCCCACAACGGCAGCGACAAGGCTCAGAATGCCGGCGATGAGATGAATGGCATGGGCGCAGGTAAGAATGTAAAACGAATGGCCGCCATTGCCGCTTGCCTGGAAGGTAAGTCCCTGGAGCATTAGCTGGCGCCATGCGAGAACTTGTCCGCCGAGAAAGAGTGAGCCCAGGACGAGGGTTGCCAGCAGCCAGGGCAGGGCGCGACGAGAGGTGGGCTTGCCCAGGCCGAACCACTCCTCCATGGCATCAATGGAGTGAAACATATGGCGGCGGGCGACCTCCACGGTGACAGAGCTGAGCAGAATCAGCGCGGTGTTCAGCCACAGCACCGGCGGCATGGTGGTGGGCAGCCAGGTGTTGATGGCGTGGTTATACACGTCGATGCGGCCAGTGGGCTGCGTGACAGAGAAGACACTGACCAGTCCAGTGAAGAAGAGAAAGACGGCGCCGAGCGCGAAGAAGAGGCCAAGTCGATAAGTCACGAGGCGTTGGCCAGGGCGTCGCGTGTGGCTGGGACTATTGTCCCAGTTGTCGTTGTCGCCCCCTCCGCCGGTGCGCTTCAAGTCGCGATTATTGGGCGGGCGTCGACCGTGGCCTCCATCGTCCTCTGTGGAGCGGCGGGGACGGCGTTCGAGATCGGGGGGCGAGACGATCGTTGGCATCCGGTGCCCTCACACGCGCGATGAGTAGAGATTACTCGGATTGCGCGGATGACACCAGTGTGGGAAAAATTACTGAGGCTGCGCGGTCGTAGGCGCAGGATTGGCGACGGTGTTGTTATTGCCGGGTATAGATGGAAGCTTGATCCAGTCGGCTGGGACTTCGAGTGCGCCGATGTGGTTGGTAGACGCCTCACTTACGCCTACGCGAAAGAAATAGTTCTCCGCCATCATTTTGTCCGCAATTGGCATGGCGATGGTCTGGTCGAAGGTGATGCCGGAGGTCAGAAGGTTTTCGAGGTTGTTGGCGGAGGATTCAATGTGCGCGGTGATGGATACCGAGTTTGCCACCAGTCCGTCGTCCTGGAAGACGATGGCGGCGAACTGAAGATCGTCGCGGTAGGTGCCGTTGGCGGCGCGCGAAAATTTAAGCCCGTGCGCGTCGATCCAGTAATGGACGTTGTAGTTGCGATAGGTATCGTTGCGGAAAGAATCTGCGATGAAGTTGTCTTTAGCGGAAGGAGGGTCAGACTTGGGTTTCTCCTTCTGCGCGGATGGCGTCACCACGATGGTGAAGTCGACCTGATTGGGCGTGAGCGTGCCAAAACCCATGGCCGTTTCCATCGGTGTGGCGGCGTGTGGGATCACTTTGGGCAGTGGAGTGGCGATTGGGGCGGCAATCGGGGCGATGCCGGACGACGAGGCCGCGACGGGTTGGCTCACTGCGAGTGCGGTGGTTTCCATGACGATGTTTGTGACGCCGGCTTGAGCGCTGGGGTCAGGCCTGGAGAGTGCGTTATAACCTCTGCGGTACATCACATTGGGCTGGCCGTAGGCCGACCATCCGAACCTGGACTGACCGCTGTCCGTAATTCCAGTGACGTTAACCGCGATCTTGCGAAAGGCACCATTCCAGTTTGCATTGGTGGGCACATAGGAGAGCGTGTAGTAGTTGGAGCCCAGGGCCATCACCTGGGCTAATGCCTTGTCGGCACCATCGAAGAACGCGTGGCCACCAGCAGCCGTTGCTATATCTGCCATAGCCTGGTTCGAGAGGAGACTGCCTTGCGCGGTGGGGAAGGTCATCAGGTCTGGCTTGGGCAGTTCAAGGTGAGACTGGGGAAATATTCGCGAAATTTCAAGATCCGAAACGATATCGCCTACAGGAATGGGTTGTAGAATGCCGCCAACATATCCACCGGCTTTGATGATGTAGGGAGTAACACGGCTGAGACGGAGCGCATTAGTCGATGTGTTGAGATTGCTGACCATGGTGGTGAGTTCGGGGTAATCGTTTCCTCGGAAGTCATCGGGTTGCCCTTCGTCTGTGACCCAGGCAAGATTAATTCGCCCGGGTATACCGGAGAGATAGTGGGACAGTCGCTGGTAGGGATTGATGATTCCAGTGTATGGCGCTCGGCCTGTGATATCCGGGATCGGAGGCAACAAGCGATTTCCGGAGACGGCATCCTGAAGTCGCTGCGGGTCTGTGGTGAATCCCTGAACCAGGTGCATCCCCAGCCTATCCAGCCGGATGATGGCGATAGGGATACCCGGCGCGACGGTCTTCATAAAGGCCTGAATATCGCCACGCACAAGCGTGTAGCTGGGAACGCAGCACATGTCCAGGACAATCACGGTCTTGATGCCGTCTTCGGTGAGCGGCGGTTGCACGGTGAAGGTGTTGGGCGGTAGTGAAGGTTGCGTCGCGACGGGGATGCTGTCCTGCGCTTGATGCTCGGTGAAGCTGGCAAACTTTTGCGGAGTGCCGTCCTCGGTGAGATCGAAGTCGGAGGGCTTGAGGCCTTGGACGGGGTTCCCGTTGCCATCGGTGACGATAACATCGAGAACGACTAGGCGGGCACTGGCGCGGAGGGTGGCGACGGGCCGATTGGAGTTAGCTGCAGGAGTTGTAGGCGAGGGCGGCTGTTGCGCGGGCAGCGGGCAGATGGCGAGCAGCGAGATCAGCAGGGCAATGCGCGCGCGTGACATGACATCTCCCTCCGGTGAAAACTTTGTGCTTACGGCTACTATAGCTGTCTTGCAAGTCGTCACTTTCTCGATATTTTGGCTTGTCAAGACCCTCGACCCTCCAAATTTCCCCTAACGGCATTTGTATCTGCTATATAAAAGTTCAAAATACTTGGCATACTAGTTATGCTCCACGACGTATCATTTAAGTAGAGGGAAATACGGTTCGTGATCTATATAGGTGCGAGTAAACGCCCTTAGTAGGAACCCTGCCGGCCAAATAATGTGGAAGAATACGTATACCCCCGGTACATATACTTTTCTCTATGTTTTGAATACTTTACAGAAATAGAGGGAGGGGGTCTCCGGTCGTGCTGGGTTGATGTGTATCCCATGGATATTGCATCTCAGTTACTTTAGGGTTCGATAGGCTCGACATGTTGGGACAGGCGAAGAAAGTGGGGACCGATGCTGCGAATGCTATTGCAATGGATTCTGAATGCGCTTGCACTATGGATTGTGTCGCGTACGGTCAGCGGTTTTGTGGTGGGTGACATGACATCGGCCATGATCGCGGTCGTAGTGATCGGACTGCTCAATGCGACCTTTGGTCTATTGTTGAAAATCATCACATTGCCGCTGGGAATCCTGAGCTTTGGGCTGTTCTTCCTGGTGATTAATGCTTTTGTGCTGAAGTTTGCCAGCGAGTTTGTGCCCGGATTCAGGGTGGAGACATTTGGCGCGGCGTTTCTGGGAGCGCTGGCGCTGGCTGTGCTGCATCTGCTCTTCGGGTTTATTACGCCGAAGCGGCGAAGGGTGGAGTATCGGGGAGAGTACTGAGATTGAAGCATGCAATTGCGGCGATTCGGAGCGGAACAGATCCGGTGGGCAAGCTGCCGGAGGGGGCGTTCCATCGCACGCTGGAGACCGCACTGGTGTGTTTGAAGTGTGATGCCAGCTATAACCTGGTGGTGGATTGGGAGTGGGCCAGCACGCGGTGGTTCGATGAGGAGTCGCGCGGATTGGTGCGGATGCTGAAGAAGGCGATCCAGATGGGACACGCGACAGGCCATCGCGTATCCCACTTCGAGACTGCAGGTGTGGTGGTGAAGAGCTTTGTTGCGGATGAGGCGAGGTCCACGAGATAAGTGCGAATGCCGAAGGATAAAAAAATACACGGAGTTTGGGTGAGTGACGACAGCTCTGTTTTATGGGCCGAATGATCCGTGCTGCGCTAGTTGCGGAGATTGTTTTGTGGCTGGTCGGCGGAGACTTCAAGCCCAAAGCGCGCAAGTTCGCGCTTCTGTAGGCCGTAGTCGACGAAGAAGCCGATGCCGATGGCGAGTGGTATGAGGCCACAGGCGGAGACGGTGAGGACCTCGCGGACCTGGAGGATCATGCTGAGCAAGATGCCAAAGAGGACTACGCCGAAGCCGATGGAGACAAGAACAACGCCAGCACGACGCGCGCCGGAGAGACTGCGTAGTGGGTCCTTGGTCTTTACTTCTTCCTCGGTGCATTCCTCTTTGATGGGCTTCAATAATTGATTGATCTCATCGGGCGACATGCCGCGCTGCACCATGGCCATACGCTCCTCAGCTTGGGAGCGGCGCTTATGGGCCGAGCCGATCGCCTGTGAGATTGCCACGACGCTAAGCCATACAAAAACCGCGACAGGTACGATATATGGACCCCAGGATTCATTGAACATGATTTTCTCCCTTCTGCCCGCGTTAGACTGGCGGGGCGATGCAGAGTTTCACTGCGGCGCGTGAAACTTTCGCTGCGGCCCGAGGTCTAACCCAGCTTGGCAACCGACTTCAGCTTCGATGAGATTGTTCGCGAACACCAGGCAATGGTGTTTCGTACGCTTTTACGGCTGACGGGAAGTCGCGAACATCTGGATGATCTGGCGCAGGAGGTGTTTCTGCGGCTATATCGTGCATTGCCGGGATTTCGCGGAGAGGCGCTGGTAACGACGTATCTCTACCGCATCACAGTGAATGTCGCGCAGGACGAGTGGAAGCGGCGACGAAGGGACGCCCAGTCGCTGGTGTCGATCTCTGACGAGACGAGTGCGTGGGAAGAACGGCTACCGCATCCTGGCCGCAATGCGGAAGAGCAGATGGAAGAGCGTGAGTTCCAGTTGCTGGTGGAGGAGCAGATGCAACAGCTGAGTCAGGTGGAGCGCGCAGTGCTCGTGCTCTATCATCAGGAGGAGCGAACGTATGAGCAGATTGCGTTGGCGCTGGGTCTGCCCATTGGCACCGTCCGTACGCATCTGCACCGTGGACGGAAGAAGCTACGCGAAGGGATTACGACACGGCGAAGCAACGGAGAACGAACGCCGGTAAAGGAGGCCTCATGCACAAGGAACGGATGAGGGATAACACCGATGCGCTGGAAGAACGCTTGACGCGAGCACTGGAGCGCGTGCCCGCAGTAACCATTCCCGCGGAGTTTGCAGCGCGCGTGGTGGCACAAGTGCCGAGGCGCAGAGAGGTTGCTGTGAGACCCATGCGTTATGGGCTTATGGTGATGCGAATCGGTATGGCAGTTCTGGTGATTGCCCTGATGGCAGTGGCAATGCATGCAGGCCAACGCAGCAGTGTCTTCTCAATGTCGATGGAGTGGGTGCTGTGCGTGGAACTGGTTGGGCTAGCGATATGGCTAGGCGGGGTGAAAGGCCTCATCGACGAAAAGGCATAACGGTATGAAGCAGTATCAACGCCGTTTGTGGGCTGCGTTTATCTGGTTCTGGCGAATGATGGTGAGGAAGAGTTGGTGAACGCGGTGGTCGGAGGATAGCTCCGGGTGGAAGGTGGCAGCAAGGATGAGGCCGGAACGAACCATCGTGGGAAAGTTGTCGCGGGAGGCGAGAATCTCGACGGATGGGCCGGTACGGGTGATGCGTGGTGCACGGATGAAGACCATCTCCAACGGAGGGTCGCCGAGCAAGGTGGGAGCGGTGAGGATGGAGGAGTCTTTCTGGCGGCCGTAGGCGTTGCGCTCCACGGTAATATCCAGCGCGCCGAGCGAACGCTGAGGAGGACCTTCGACGCGGGTGGCGAGCAAAATGGCCCCAGCACAGGTGCCGAAGGTGGGTGTGGATTTGACGTAGGTTTGCAGCACTTCAAAGAATCCGTTTCGGTCAAGAAAGTGGAGCATTGTGGTGGATTCACCACCTGGCAGAATAAGTCCATCGAGGCCGATGAGGTCTACAGGTAGGCGGACCAGGCGCGATGTTGCGCTGAGAGAGGCAAGCGTGCGGACGTGTGCATCGTAGGCACCCTGCAGGGCGAGGACACCGATCAGCAGTGGCTGGCGCTCCGGACTCATTTTGGCTTGTTTACGGCTGGCGTTGTTGTGGCGGAAGGGGTGCGCTTGGTGGCTGGCGATACGGGCTTGACTGCGGGCGTGGCTGCTGCTGGCGGCGAGGGGGGCTGCGTCTTGCGGAAGTCGTCGAACGCTTGACTAATCTGCGGCTTAAGGATGGTAAGCCTGGAGGTGGCAAGCTGCTCGACCTGGTCGTTGATCTTCGGCATCTTCAGTATGAAGGCAGCACTTTCGGGTGTCTTGAAAAAGGCAATGATCACATCCAGTTCCTGCTCGGTGAAGGTCGTGGAATAGAAGTCGATGATTGCCGGCTCCATTACCTTCCAACCCACCTGGCCGTCGATTAACTGAGCAGCTTTTTTCTCAAAGTCAGCAAGTTGCGCCTTGCTCTGCGGGGTTGGGTTGGAACCAAGTGAATTTTCTGCCGCGTCGGAGTACTGCTTCAGGATGGAGGCGGAGGCTTGTTCTACCATGCCCTCGGTGTGCAGCAGCGTGACCATCTGAGCAGCTTTGGCGTGACGAGATGCATCGTCTGCGCGCGCGGTGAGAGAAAGGTAGAAAACAAGGGCGAGCAGCAGGGAGAGGTTAAGAATGCGATTGTAGATGTGCATGATGCGTTTAATTTTACTTGGTTTGGATAGTTGATGCGGAGTTGACAACTAAGAAGAGGGCGGCAAATAGCTACAAAGTGCGTCTGCTGTATGCAGTGCTTACCAGCCGCGGGTTTGCAAGAGGTCTTTTTCTTCGATGGCGGCGGCGGCGAGGCCCTTCATGGTGCCAGTCACCGTTTCGCTGGCTTCGGCGACGATTTTGGCGTCGTTGAAGTGAGTGGTAGCGATGACGATGGCACGTGCGCGGGAGACGGCTTCTTCGCGTTCAAGCGGATTGTTCTCAACGTCGAGCGGAGTGGCGCGCTCCTTCATAAAGATGCCGGAGCCGACGAAGACGCTTTCTGCGCCGAGCTGCATCATAAGGGCCGCATCGGCGGGCGTGGCGATACCGCCGGCGGAGAAGTTGGGCACTGGCAGCTTACCGGATTTTGCGACCATGCGGATGAGTTCGTAAGGTGCACCGTGAACTTTTGCCGCGTGGTAGAGTTCCTGGTCGCTGAGTACAGTCAGTGCCTTCATCTCGCCGACGATCTGGCGCATGTGTTGTACGGCGTGGACGACGTCGCCTGTTCCGGCTTCACCTTTGGTGCGGATCATGGCGGCGCCTTCGGCGATGCGGCGCAGGGCCTCGCCGAGATTGCGTGCTCCGCAGACGAAGGGTGTAGTGAAGGCGTGCTTGTCGATGTGATGGACCTCATCAGCAGGGGTGAGAACTTCGGACTCGTCGATGAAGTCGACGCCCAGGTGCTGAAGGATTTGCGCTTCGGCGAAGTGCCCGATGCGGGCCTTGGCCATGACGGGGATGGTGACGGCTGCCATGATCTCCTTGATCAACTTGGGATTTGCCATGCGGGCGACGCCGCCTTCAGCCCGGATCATGGCAGGGACGCGCTCCAATGCCATCACGGAGATGGCTCCGGCCTGCTCGGCGATGCGCGCCTGCTCCACGTTCATAACGTCCATGATGACGCCGCCCTTGAGCATCTCGGCGAGGCCGAGCTTGAGGCGCAGGGTCGTGGAGCCGATGCTGCTGTTGGAAGATGGGTCTGCCATGGGGTTCTCCTTCGTGTGTCGCAGGCTGCGGAGGCGCGGGAGATGTGTACGCGCAGAGTACTGCGAATCTCTAGTTTAGCAGCTTGGTGGGAGCTGAATTGGCGCAGTCTGTGAACACACACAAAGAGCCGAGGTGTGAGAACCCTGTGACGCTGACAGGTGGGCTGATGTATCGTTTCATCGAGGAAAAAACTCCCATGAATCGAACGGTGAAGATTGCTATGAAATTGGCGGCGGTATTGGGCGTGGTTGTGTTTATGAGCGCGATGGCGAGTGCGCAGGTGGCGGCCCCGGCGATGAAGGGTGCACCGTCGGCGATGCTGACAATCAGCGCGGACAAGGCTGGAGCGAAGGTGAGCCCGACGCTGTATGGGTTGATGACGGAGGAGATCAACTACTCATACGAGGGCGGGTTGTACGGCGAGCTGGTGCAGGACAGGACGTTCCTGAACATGCGCGATACGGTGAACTGGATTCCGGAGGAGCAGGGGACAGCGCGCGGGACGGTGGCGCGGGATACCACGACAGGACCGAGCGCGGCGCTGCCGGCGAGCCTGAAAATCACGGTGGAGCAGGCGGACGCAAAAGACGCGTTTGGGATACGCAACGGCGGATGGTGGGGCGTGCCGGTGCGGGGGAACTCGACGTATACGGGTTCGGTGTGGGCGAAGGGCGATGCAGCAACGGCCGGTGGCGTGGCGGTAAAGGTGAGCTTGATTGCGGACGACACGGGCAAGGTGATGGCCAGCTATCAACTGCCGGCGTTGACGACGGATTGGAAGCAGTACAGCTACACCATGAAGACCGGAGCGATTGCCAAGGTGACGGCGGCGAACCATATTATGTTTAGCGTGGCGCGGCCTGGGACAGTGTGGGTGCAGCAGCTTTCGATGTTTCCGCCGACGTACAAGAACCGCGCCAACGGCAACCGCGTGGACCTGATGGAGCTGATGGCGGGGATGCATCCGGCGTTCCTGCGTTTTCCCGGAGGGAACTATCTAGAGGGGCAGACGATTGCCGACCGCTTCGACTGGAAGAAGACGATTGGGCCGCTGGTGGACAGGCCGGGACACGCGAGCCCGTGGCGATACCACTCGACCGACGGGATGGGGCTGCTGGAGTTTCTGGAGTGGTGCGAAGACCTGAAGATGCAGCCGGTGCTGGCGGTGTACGCGGGCTATAGCCTGGGCGGAGACCATGTGGCGCCGGGGCCGGACCTGGAGCCGTATGTGCAGGACGCACTGGACGAAATTGAGTATGTGACCGGCGACGTGACAACCAAGTGGGGCGCGGAGCGAGCGAAGGATGGACATCCCAAGGCGTTTCCGCTGACCTATGTGGAGATTGGCAACGAGGACTGGGGCGACCGGTCGCAGAGCTACGATGGGCGGTATACACAGTTCTATAAGGCGATCAAGGCGAAGTATCCGTCACTGCAACTGATTTCGTCGTCGAACCAGAGGGGAAATGTAGTGAAGAGCGTGACGCCGGACCTGATTGACGACCACTACTACCGGCGGGCGGATGAGTTCTTCAAGGACGTGCACCACTACGACAATGCGCCGCGCACGGGGCCGAAGATCTTTGTCGGCGAGTGGGCGACACGGGAGGGGATGCCGACCACGAACTTTGGCGCGGCGCTGGGCGATGCAGCATGGATGACCGGGATGGAGCGCAACAGCGACCTGATCCTGATCGCAAGCTACGCGCCGCTGCTGGTGAATGTGAACCCGAACGGGATGCAGTGGCAGTCCAACCTGATTGGGTACGACGCGCTGCGCAGCTACGGCAGCCCGAGCTACTACGCGCAGGCGATGTTTGCGGGACACATTGGGACGGAGATTGTGGCGGCGGATTTGGAGGGCGCGGGCGACCGGCTGTTCTATTCGGTGACGAAGGACGAAGCAAAGGGGATTATTTATTTGAAGCTGGTGAATGCCTCTTCGGCGGCGCAGGAGCTGAAGATCACGCTGGACGGCGCGAAGACGGTGAAGGCAACGGCGAAGCTGGTGCGGCTGAGCGCGGGATCGACCGCGGCAACCAATACCATCGACGATCCCAAGCGGGTTGTGCCGGTGGAGAGCACGGTGACCGGCGTGGCGAAGATGTTTACGCGGACGGTGCCGGGCTACTCGATTGAGGTGTACGAGATTGGGGCGCAGTAAGCGCGTTAGTTGGTGGGGGTCATATAGCGGCTGGCCCAGGTGAGGAATGTGGCGAAGTTGGGCTGGGGGTTGTGGCCGTATGGGTGCTGGCGGAAGGCGAGGTCGCCGGCGACGAGCGCGGTGCCGACTGCGGGGAAGGCAGCGCCTGCGGCGGGGGAACTTCCGATGGGGCCGGAGTCGTCGGAGAGCGGCTTTTTGCCGAGGAGTTTGTAGACGGGGCCAGCCGCGAACTCGGCCATGAAGGTTCCGCGAACGTCGGCCCAGCCGTCGCCGCCCTCGAGGGTGCCACCGCCGATAAAGACAGGACGCGGGGCGCAGAGGGCGATGAGCTCGTGCATATCGACGGGCATGTCGGCGGGGGTGAGTTCTTTGGGTTCGGCTTCGGCGTACTTAATATAGTTGCCATCCATCCAGTAGGCCTCGCCGCCGGCGATGTTTTCGTACTGCTCGCCGAAGCGGCGGCGTGCGAGCGAGGCTCCGCCTGCTCCCGATGAGTTGATGTAAGCGACGGTGTAGCGCGGTTCGTAGGCCATGGTGACCAGCGCGGCCTTGCCGAAGCGCGAGTGGCCCTCGATGGCGAGGTGGTGCGCGTCGATGGCGGGGTCGGTCTGAAAGTAATCGACCAGGCGCGATGCTCCCCAGGCCCATGCGCGCAGTGCTCCCCAGTCGTCCAACTTGCGAAGCTGGCCGTGGTTGCAGAGGCCGATGATTCCGGAGGTGAGTCCACCGCTGCCGTCGGCCTGGTAGGTGGTGGGGTAGAGCAGAGCGAAGGCCCAGCCCTTGGCGAGGGTCTGCTGCTGAGGCGAGGGGCCATCCGGGGCGGCGCTGCTACCGGCTAACAAAGAGCGCGCGGGAGCAGGTGTACCGACGGGCGGAGTTGTGGCGGCGGGTGGTGCAGGGCGCGCGGGGCGCGGCGGAGGAGGAGAACCGATGGGACGGTCGAAGGTGATCTCGACGACGGCGGGGACGGGTTTGGTTACGGTAGCGGGAAGGATGAGGTCAACTTCGATATCGACCGAGATCGCCGGGTAGGCGGAGTTGTCCACGTGGCCGATGAGGTGCTTGGTGATGGTGGCGATTCCGTCCTGGGTGCCTGGAGTGGAGGAGACGACTTCCCAGTGGACGGCGGGGACATTGGCGGGAACGCGGCCCACGATGTCGTTGTCGAAGAGTTCGACCAGTTCGGGGCGGCGCTTGGTGGTCCAGTCCTTGGCGGATTTGACGGGCTTGCCGTTGTTGAAGACAAGTGGGTCGGGGAGGTTGGGCCAGGGATTGGCCTTCGATTCGTCCCAGTTGACGGGGTGTGGGCCCTGGCCATTTTGGGCGACGCCGGGACGCAGCGCGGTGATGCCGAGCAGGTCCATCATGTGTTGATGGTCGTTAGGAGGTCGCACGTCGATGGGCTGAGCGGTTTGGGGCGCGGGGGATTGAGCGAGGATCGGCGTCAGCAGAAGGGTGAGCGAGAGAGCTATGGATTGTGTGCGCATGGAGTCGCAGCAACAATAGCAGAATGACGGGTACGTCTGGAAGCTGTGTTTCGAGGCAAATAGATACCCCATCCATGACGTAAAGTATGTCATGAATGGGGCAAGCGGATCGATCGTCAGGCTGTTGTGAGGGCCAGGCCAGCAGGTTTTTCTTCGCCGTCGTCCGATCCGTCGGGGGAGATGGCGCGGTAAAAGAGCTGATTGTTTTCCATGTAGACCTCGAGGAAGGCGGGCCGCTGCACGATGCCGCCGGCGATGAGTGCCTCTGAAAGGGGGTCTTCAACGAAGCGTTGCAATGCTCTGCGTAATGGACGCGCGCCGTAACTGCGCTCCGCGGTGGTCTTCTCCAGTATCCACTGTTTGGCGTCGTCGGTGACGCTGAGCGTGATGGATTTGTGAACAAGGTTGGCGTTCATCTGCTGCACCAGAAGCTCCATGATGAGCATGAGATCGGCGTTGGTGAGCGAGGTGAAGATGATGACCTCATCCAGACGATTGAGAAACTCAGGATTGAAGGTGCGCTTGACTTCGCCCTTGACCAACTCCTCCATCTTGTCCAGAACCATGTTCTCGTTGCTGCTCTGGAATCCTAGGCCCTCGCGCTTTTGCAGGTGCTTAGCGCCAATATTGGAGGTCATGACGATGATCGTGTTCTTGAAGTCCACAGTGTTGCCCAGGCCATCGGTGAGTTGGCCATCCTCAAATACTTGCAGCAGCAGGTTGAATACATCGGGATGTGCCTTCTCGATTTCGTCGAGCAGTACGACAGAGTATGGAGAGCGCTTGACTCGTTCGGTGAGCTGGCCGCCTTCCTCATAGCCAACATATCCCGGGGGCGATCCGATGAGCTTGCTGACGGAGTGCTTCTCCATGAACTCCGACATATCGAAGCGGATGAGCGATTTGTCAGAGCCGAAGAGGAACTGCGCGAGAGTCCGCGCCATCTCAGTTTTACCGACACCGGTGGGGCCGAGGAAGAGAAAACTTCCAATGGGGCGCGCGGGATTCTTGAGGCCCGCACGCGAACGGCGAATGGCACGCGCCAGCGCGGAGATGGCTTTATCCTGCGAGATGACGCGTTTGTGAAGCTCTTCCTCGACGCGTAGCAATTTGGCCGTCTCTTCTTCCTTGATGGATGTGATAGGCACGCCGGTCCATCGGCTGACTACATCTTCGATGTCCTCGCGGGTAACGATACCGGCGGAGGAGTCGTCAAGGTGGTATTTGTCGCGCAGAGTGCGTAGGTTTTCTCGTTCCTTGCGTTCCTCGTCGGAGTAGAAGCGCGCCTTCTCGAACTCATGGTTAGCAATAGCGTTTTCCATGCGATGCACAATGAATTTAATGCGTTTCTGCACCTCGGTGAGCTCTTCGGGCAGAGAGGTTTGGCGCAGCTTGACACGCGCGCCGGCCTCGTCGATGAGGTCGATGGCCTTGTCTGGCAGGAAGCGATCGGGAATATAACGGCTAGAGTGGGTGACGGAAAAATTGATTGCTTCCTCAGTGTACGAGACAGCATGGAATTTTTCGTATTTGTCCTTGATGCCGTTAATAATCTTGATGGCGTCTTCCTCATTGGGAGGCGGGACTTTGACGGCCTGGAAGCGACGCTCCAACGAGCGGTCCTTCTCGATGGACTTGCGATACTCGGCGGGAGTGGTTGCACCTATGCACTGGATTTCGCCACGACTGAGCGCTGGCTTGAGGATGTTAGCAGCATCCAGTGAGCCTTCTGCCGAGCCTGCTCCGACAAGGGTATGCAGTTCGTCGATGAATACGATGCAGTTCTGGTTCTCCATCAGTTCCTTCATGATGGTCTTAAGGCGCTCTTCAAACTGTCCGCGATATTTGGTGCCTGCAACAATGAGTGAAAGATCGAGTGCGAGGACGCGCTTATCGGCAAGGAACGATGGAACTTCGCCGTCGGCAATCTTCTGCGCCAGCCCTTCTACGATGGCCGTCTTGCCCACGCCCGGCTCGCCAATGAGGACGGGATTATTCTTAGTGCGGCGGCACAAAATTTGTATGACGCGTTCAACTTCAGCGTCGCGGCCCACCAGCGGATCGAGCTGCTGGTCTAGGGCATTCTGGGTTAGATCGCGCGAGAATTCCGCTAACAAACTCTGTTCGCTACGCTGGGCCTTGCTGCCTTGTTGTGCGGGTGCCTTTTCCTGAGTGGTTCGCTGAAGCTCTTCTCGAATAGCAGGCAGGCGCAGGCCGCGCTCGGTGAGAATCTCGGCTGCGAAGCACTTCTCCTCGCGCAGCAGGCCGAGCAAAAGATGCTCCGTGCCGATGTGCTTATGAGAGAGGCGCTCAGCTTCTTCGGCGGCGTAGGCGAGAACTCGCTTGCACTCGTTGGAGAGAGGTAGGTCGACCGAAGTGGAGACCTTCTCGCGGATGGTGGTATGCCCTTCAATTTGCTTGCGGATCGACTCGACCGATGCGTGCGATCGCAGGAAGCGGTTGGTAAGCGCCTTGTCCTCGCGCAGCAAGCCGAGCAGCAGGTGCTCTGTCTCGATGTAGGGCGAGCCAAACTGGCTGGCCTCGTACCGGGCAAAGAAAATTACGCGTCGAGCCTTCTCGGTATAGCGTTCGAACATATTTCCCCTTCAAGCCACAGCAGTTGCATTCGCCCGAGGGCCGGATGCAGCGCCATTGATCGAACCCGCCTCCGCGTCACGTGTTCGCGAAGACCCTTACAGGAGGCTCCCTATTGGACGAATCTGGATAGGGAACTCCCATCCCACACTACCAGTGTAGCTGTTGCGCATAAAACGGGCATTCCTCAAAAGTCTGATGCCCGTACACCCTTTAGATGCCTACCTTATTAAGTTGGCACCAAATCTTGTGCAGTGGAAATCTGACACCGGCAACTAACACCCCGCGAACTCTTGTAGCTGCCCACCGCGCAGGCGCAGTACCCGGCCACAGCGCGCCGCAAATTCCAGGTTATGCGTCACCAGTACACTGGTGAGTAGATGCTCGCGGTGTAAGGTTTGGATCAAGGAAAAAATTGCTTCGGCCGTCTTGCCGTCCAGGTCTCCCGTGGGCTCATCGGCCAATAGCAATTTGGGTTTTGTAACGAGGGCGCGGGCCAGGCTGACACGCTGCTGCTCTCCGCCACTGAGTTCGCCGGAGCGATGGCTGGCGCGAGCGGCGAGGCCGACCTCGTTGAGACAGAGACGAGCTTGCTGGAGCGCTTCGGCGTGACCCATTCCGCGCGCGAGCAGGGGCATGGCGACGTTCTCCAGCGCGGTGAACTCCGGCAGAAGATAGTGAAACTGCCAGACGTAGCCTACATCGCGATTACGGAACTCGGCGGCCTGGCGCGGATTGAGCTGGCTGAGATTGGTTTCGCCGAGCCAGACATCGCCCGCTGTGGGACGGTCGAGCGCGGCGAGGAGATGGAGTAGGGAACTCTTGCCGGTACCGCTCTCGCCGACGATGGCGACCATCTCGCCTGAGGCGATGGCGAAGTCGAGGTTGCGAAAGAGGACGACCTCGCCGGAAGAGATGTTTGAGGTGATTGAAGCGATTGCAGGATAGATTTTGGTGAGGCCGACCGCGCGCAGAAGCGGCGGAGCTGTCTGCAATGCTTCGGGCTGATCTGTATAGTTCAAGCCGATACCGTCCCGCCCGTGTGCCCGGGGTAATCACCCAGCGCAATTGCAAGTCGGTTCCATGCATTGATGGTGGTGATGGTCAGGGTCAAATTTACGGCCTCGACGTTGCTGAAGTGCTCGCGCATGTGGGCATATTGAGCATCGCCTGCGTGTCCGTCCTGGATGTTTGTGACCGCCTCGGCCCAGGCCAGCGCAGCCCGCTCGCGCTGGGTGTAGGCATCCGACACGCGCCAATCGCTGAGACCTGCGATCCTTTCTTTCGGCTCATGCAGTTTTTTCAACTCCGCGGAATGCATATGAATGCAGTATTCGCAACCATTGATCAGCGATACGCGCAGTCGTACAAGATCGAGTAGCACCGTCTCCAGCCCGGAGGCTGTATTGAGATAATGCTCCAGCGCCCGCATCTTCTCTAACCCCTCTGGCGCGAGCTTTGGGTAATCCAATCGAGCTGCCATGGCAATTCCTCCTAATGGTTGGATTCGATGCAGCTACTCATATCTTAGGGCCTCGGCGGGGAGGACTTTTGCGGCGCTGCTGCTGGGGTAGAGGGTGGCGAGGAGACTGATGCCGAGCGAGACGGTAGCGACGATGAGCGCGTCAATGGCGCGCGGTGCGAAGGGCAGGTAGTCGATGGAATAGACCGACGCGTCCAGGTGGATGAAGCGGTAGTGGCCGCCTAGCCAACTAAGTCCGAAGCCGAGGACGAGGCCGAGCGCTGTGCCGATGAGCGAGATGAGAAGGCCTTGCAGAAGGAAGATACGGCGTACCTGATCGACGCGGACGCCGAAGCTCATGAGGACGGCGATATCGCGGGTCTTTTCCATCACCATCATGGTGAGTGCGATGAGGATGTTGAGTGCGGCGACGCATACGATGAGCGTGAGGATGATGAAGGTGACCACCTGCTCTAGGCGCAAGGCGCGGAAGACCTCGCGGTTCTGCTCCATCCAGTTGGTGGACTGGTAGCCGGGGCCGGCGGCCTGCTCGATTTGGCGGGCGATGGAATCAGCTCGATACATGTCGTCCACTTTGAAGCTGATGGCGGAGATGAGATCCGGCTCGGAGAAAAGACGCTGCGCGTCGGCCAGGCGAATAAAGGCATAGCTGGAGTCGTACTGGTAGAAGCCGGAGTTGAAGACACCACCGACGGTGTAGCGCTGATACTTGGGAACGAGACCGAGCGGGGTGAGCTCGCCCTGCGGGCTGGTGATGAGGATGGTGTCGCCAACCTGGGCACCGATGGTCTGGGCAAGGTCTTGACCGATAACGATGGGTGGCGTGGGCTGATTGGTTGACAAATCGGGTGCCCCATTCATCGCCGTTTTATCGCGAAGGGTGGGAGTCGATCCCTGCAATGCGACTGGCTCCAATGCCTCCGCGCTGCCCTGCTGGATGGTCTGCAGGATGCCGGAGACGGCTCGCTGGTCGGCGGGAATAATGCCGTCGATAAGGGCCCCCGCGCTCTTGGCTCCGCGCGAGATCATTACCTCTTCATACAGTCCTGGTGCAGCTGCAGTGATGTGCGGCATGACGCGTAGCCGTTCCAGCAGAGGACGCCAGTCGTGGATGCCATCCCCAGCGATGCGCATCAAAAGAACATGCGCGGTGGAGCCGACCAATTTGTCTTGCAGGTCGCGGCGCATTCCGTTGGTGATAGCAAGCGCGATGATGAGGGAGGCCACGCCCGCAGCCACGCCGATCACAGAGATAGTGGTGATGACGCCGACGACGGCTTGACGCCGCTTGGCCCGCAGATACCGTGCCGCAATGAATAGTTCAAATTGCATTCGTACCTAGCGTACTATCACGGCGCGGGAAGGATGCAGGCAGATTCGTTTCGCCGGAAAAAAGGGGGTGTAACCCCTCCCAGTCGAACCTTAAACATCGAAGCTAGTTTGCGAGGACGGCGCGATAGCGTACCTGGTTCTTCTTGACCTTGACCAGCACTTCGTTGGCCTTGGCCATGGGGAACCGCTCAGTGATGGCCTTGATGCCGTGACGCGCAGCAACATCGAGCATCTCGTACAGATCGCGCGGACTTCCAGTAGGGCTGCCGCAGATCGCCCGCTGTCCGGCGATGAGAGGAAAGGCCTGGATGGAGAGCGGCGACGGCGGCACGCCCACAATGCAGAGCGTTCCCTTGGGACGCAGGCAGTTGACCAGGGATTGCCAGTCCTGGTCGGCGCCAACGGTCGACAGAAGCAGGTCGAAGGAGCCTGCAATTTTTTTGAGCGATCCGTTGTCGCGGGTGTTGACAAATTGGTCTGCACCCAGTTCTTTCGCCTCGTCTTCTTTGTCGATGGAGGTGGAAAAAGCTGTGACCTGGGCGCCGAATGCTTTGGCGAACTGTAGCCCGAGGTGGCCTAAACCGCCGATGCCGATCACTCCTACACGGGAAGAGGGGCGCACTCCGTTATTGCGCATGGGCGAGTAGACGGTAATTCCACCGCACAACAACGGTGCCACGTTCTCGCTCTCCAGTGCCTCCGGTATGGGGATGGCAAAGCGCGAGTTGACACGAACCGAGTCTGCATAACCTCCATTGCGGCCAACGCAGGTGGGCTGTGCGGATGCGCATAGATGCTCGTCGCCCTGGCGACACCACTCGCAGATACCGCAACTGTCTGCCTGCCAGCCGACTCCAACGCGTTGACCTATGACAACGTCGCGCACTTGAGAGCCTACTGCGGAGACAGTTCCTACAATTTCATGCCCCGGAATGAAGGGGAACTTGCCAATTCCCCAATCATTATCAATCAGATGAATATCGGAGTGGCATACCCCGCAATGCGAAATCTTGATTTCAACGTCATTGACTTTCAACTCGCCCGGATCGTAACGGTATGGCACTAATTGCGCGCCCGCGGCATGTACTGCTAATCCATTTATCTCACTTGCGGGCATTGCATTCTTAATCTCTTTCGGCATGATCCTCACTCAAATAGATGCACTATCAGTAAATGCTACAACACCCATCAACAGTTGCCTGTGCATTCTGATGGAGCGCAGCATCGGATCAGCCATTTTGGGAAGCCTTGAGTTAGGGGTCAAGGTTTTCTCAAAGGTAGTATTCCATTTTATTTGCGACACTTACGGCTGGATTATCGATCAAAATTATCATATCTGGTACATCCTGAGTGGTTGTTCAAGCCTGAAGTAATTTTTCCACTGCCTGATTTCTGATGGTGGGATGGTATAGGTAGTGAACTTTCCTTCGCAAAGAATCAGCCAACCATTAGGCAAATCCGGAGACGGCGATAAAACGTCTAAAGCAGAGTAAAGTGTCAAATATAGAGGACGTTTATGCGCCAGCCCACAACAATCCGCCACCGCTACCGAACAGGATGGATTGCAGCTTTGATTTTGGCTGTCGTGTTGCCAGCGAATGCAGCACAGGCTCCTGTTACACCTGCTTCGCAGCCGGCTGATCAGACATCTGGACCCGAAGCAGGCCCCAATACCGACAATGGCACCATCGTGATTCCGAAGAAGAAGGAGTCAGATGAGCCCCCCCCTCCGCCAGCACCGGCTGAGCCCAAGATACAGAACCCCAACAACGATACCTACTCGCTGCGCGTCGACGTGCCCATCGTCAATTTGGACGTGAGTGTGATTCTAGACAAGAACCACCAGTTTGTTCCCGGCCTGAAGCCGGAGAATTTTCTCGTTTTGGAAGATGGTGTGGAACAGAAGGTGGACAATGTGCGCATCGGGCAAATCCCTATCACGGCGGTGATGCTGCTGGAGTTTGCCTCTAACTCATACTATTTCATCAATGACATGCGCAATGCCGCAGTGGGATTCTTCAACTCGCTGCGCCCGGACGACTATGTGGCTGTGATGACCTACGACATGGGTACGCATATCCTGTCCGACTTCACCAACAACAAGGACGTGATCGCTCAGAGCCTGAACTCACTCACACTGCCGGGCTTCTCTGAAACCGACGTGTTCGACGCGCTGTACGAAACACTGGACCGCACCAGCCGCATTGAAGGTCGTAAATACATTCTTCTGATAGGTACAGGGCGCGACACATTTTCCAAGATCACATACGACAAGATTCTGGCCAAGGTTAAGGCCACGCCCAATGTCACCATCTTCACCATCGGCACTGGGGCGCTACTGAATGAGATGAGCGCGGGCGGCGGAATGCGCGAGATGAATTATTTGCAGGCGCAAAACCAACTAAAGACCTTTGCGGAGATGACCGGAGGATTGAGCTTCTCGCCGCTCTTCCAGGGGGAGCTGCCCAATGACTTCGCGCAGATCAACAACTCCATCCGTAACCAGTACCTGCTGACTTATCGCCCGACAAATGCCGCCAATGACGGCAGCACCCGCAAAGTGAAGGTGATACTGGTAGACAACGAAGGCCATCCATTACAGATGCAAGACGAGAAGGGTAAGCCACTGAAGTACTCGGTAATTGCGCGCGACAGCTACAAAGCAAGGCTTCCGGTGGAGTGAAGCTATTGCACGGGTGATGTGCGTGCGCGATTAGTGGGACGAGAAGGTCTTGTCGGCGGAGTTGCAAAGGGGCTCCAGCGTGCAGTCGGCGCAGCGGGGCTTGCGCGCGATGCAGACCTGGCGGCCGTGGCTGATGATGCGATGGGTGAAGTCGATCCACTGCGATTGCGGGACGATGCGCATCAGGTCGCGCTCGACCTTTTCCGGCGTGGTCTCCTTGGTCAACTGCAAGCGGCGGGAGATGCGCAGGACGTGCGTGTCTACAACGATGCCGTCGGCGATCTTGAACCACGAGCCGAGCACTACGTTGGCTGTCTTGCGGGCGACGCCGGGGATGCGCAGAAGTTCGGGCATGGTGTGCGGGACTTTGCCGTGGAACTCCTGGGTGATGACGCGGCCCGCGCCTTGGATGGACTTTGCCTTGTTGCGGAAGAAGCCGGTGGTGCGGATGAGCTCTTCCAGCTCGGGCAGGGATGCCGCCGCCATCGCCTTGGGCGTGGGGAAGGCCTTAAAGAGCGCAGGGGTGACCAGGTTGACGCGGACGTCGGTACACTGCGCGGAGAGAATGGTGGCGACGAGGAGCTGCCATGCGCTGCGGTGGTTGAGGGCGCAGACGGCGTTGGGGTAGGTTTGTTGCAGCATGTCGAGGATGGCGGCGACGCGGGCGGGGTTGGTGGGGGAGATTTTGGTGGGCATGATTGGTTACACAAAATTATAGGTCGGGCTTTCAGCCCTATGTTTTATTGTGGCTCTGACCCGGGGCTACGCCCCAGGCTGGGATAGGAAGCGCCTGTGGCGCTTTACAGGCAAGAGCATTGTGTAAGCGTTGTACATCCCACCCATCGCGATGAGACTGCGATGGATGGGGCACCTGGCCGACCTCGCCATCTGCACATGCCGCAAAACGCCTGTACGAGTATCATTGCGACCAATGATAAATATCGAACAGGTCTTTGGGAAAAAGCGACGTGGAAACAGCGTCATTGTCTACAACAACGATGAGATCGACTTCAGACCATTCGCATTTGTGCTCAACGTAAAGGAATTAGTCAACACGGACTCAGTCGCAATCGCCCCGGGTTATACCCTACGAAAAGCGCAGAAAACAGAAATCGAGTACATCAAGGAGTTCATATAAGAAAATGGAACGCGTTATGGCACAGAGCTTGGGAGCATAAGCCAATTGCATCCGGAAAGGTTCCCAAGCTCCCGAAGAAGCTCTGGCGTTATTTTGTTATCGAGTTCGAAGACGAAGATCCAAATCTCGATCTACTTGAAGCCGCACTTGCAGTGGCACCAAGCAGTCTAAATATTGGATTCGCCAAGATCAAAGTGAATGTCGGAGGCGTGATTAGGCCTGCGTGCGTATACCATGCTCCAAGTCTCTATCAATCGATCTCTGCGTTGTATTTGGCCAATACGGGGCGCGACAAGTTATTGCTATCGGTTGGGAACGTGGAGGGGAGCCACATCAACGATGTCTTCCGTCTTATGGCAGAACACGACCACGGAATTCTTGAACTCACAAGAGTCGGAGAACTGCTCCTCGACTTAAAAGATCTTCCTCACTTTTCTCCGCTACAGATTCTCGGTTATTTCGCCATTTTGGAGTCTGTCTTAACTCATCAACCCAGGCCAGATGACCGATATGACTCCCTTACTCGCCAGATCACAAGCAAATTGGCCTTGCTAAATAGGCGGTGGAATCCGGCGTTCGACTACAGCCCTCTAGGCGGAGCAAGTCACGAAAAAATTTGGCCCCTGATGTATGCCTACAGGAGCGCTATCGCCCACGGAGTGAAACTCGACTTCAAAACGAAGCTGGCACTTCTCAAAAATGCTGATATCGCTAATGCATTGATAACAGATGCAGTAAAAAAGACCATCCGCCAGGCCTATGTAGAACCCCGTCTAATCAAAGATCTTCACGATGTCTAAGTGGTTCGAAGTTTTACTCTAGTCAGCACACGCAAACCGCGATCGACTGATAAGTCCCCATAAAACGCGCTTGTAGTCATTAAGCGCCGCCCTCGGGCGTGGAGACTATCCCAGGCGATCCAGCATTTCGGTGGGGGTGAGGCGGACGCAACTGAAGATGGGGAAGTCCTTGAGGGTGTATAGGCTGATCTCGGTCTCGCGGAGCTGCTGGACGAGGTCGAGGAAGTCCTCGGGGAAGTTGGTCTCGAAGGCGACGACGAACTCCTGGTCGTCCAGGCCGAAGGAGTACGTCGTGTTGAGTTTCACCCGCGGGTAAAGTAGCCCGATGCGGATGTGTTCGTCCATGAGACGCTTGCGCTCGGACATGGAGAGCAGATACCAGGGGCGCGTCTTCCAGAAGGGGTAGATGAAGATGTACTTCTGGCCGCCGGGACGGATGGCGCCGCGACCCTCGCCCTCGCTCTCGTCGGGCCGGCCGATCTGGTACTGCGAACGCTTGGTCATGGCGAGGAAGTTGTGCGGCGAGTTGAGGTAGCCGCCGAGAGGCGTGCGCAGGAGCTCGGCGCGCATCTGGTTGAGCTCGTCGACGGCGTAGCCGATGGTCCAGACGCAGAAATCTACATCGCCGCGGGTGCCGATGGTGGAGTAGGTGAGGGAGAGGAACTCGCCGGTCTTGTTCCAGCGATCGAGGACGGCGGCGAAGGCGGCTTTATGGGTGGCGCGCTCTGATTCGGGGAGGCGTCGCCACTCCGGCATGAGATTGTAGAAGCTGAAGCAGACGATCTGGCGGCGTGCGGGTGCGGCTGCAGGATCGTGGACTGGACGCTGGGGTGCGGGAGAATCGGCCATGGGTTGATTGTCTCCCATGCGTACGAACCTGGCAAAGAGAGGGGTGACGTGTTGCCAAAGAGGGAATAGTGTTGCAGATGAGGAAATTGTTCTGAAGTTATCACTGGGGCAGCCGATGAGCCCATGAGATACGGAGAAGTGGAGGGAATGGGTGAGTGACGCGATTCGAGTTGGAGTGGGTAGGGAGGCGATACCGGCAAGCCCGGTTGGTGGAGCCGAGGGGATTCCACCCTCTGCCAGGAGTGGGTTGACTGGCACGGATGCGTTCGCTGCCAAGCCGCACAGCAATGGGATTGACGAGATTGCAGAGGATGAAGAGCAGGTTCGGCTGGCTGGGATGTTACTGTCGCAGGCGAGCATGGGCAGCGATGTGCGCTTTGAGAAGGTGGCGGCACTGCGGCAGAAGATTGAGGCGGGAACCTACGGCGTTCCTGCTGAAAATGTTGCGCAGAAGCTGATGGATGAGACGAGGAAGAAGTAAAGTCCAGGCTGGCGGTGAGGGAGTGGAGTGGTGCAACTGCATGTAGTGGCCGCGGGGTTGACGGAGGGAATAAACTAATTGGGTGAGGTGGTGCGATGGCGGAGGCGGAGCGGATAACGGCGCGGCAGCGAGCGATCCTGACGGCCATCGTGGAGAACTATATTGAGACGGGTGAGCCGGTGGGCTCGGGAACGATTGCACGGGTGCGTGCGAGTAGCGGGCACGCAGCGTCAGGGCTAAGCTCGGCGACGGTGCGCAATGAGATGGCGGAGCTGGCCAACGAGGGATTACTGGAACAGCCGCATACATCGGCAGGGCGTGTGCCGACGGCGCGGGCGTTTCGCATGTATGTGGAGCGGCTGAGCGAACGAACCGGCTCACGCTTGCATCTGGAGTCGCAGCGGTCGCATTTGGAAACGCAGATTGACACCAGCTTTGCCGGTGTGACAGGAACCCAGGCGATGCTGGAGCGGACCAGCCATGTTCTGGCGACGGTATCGAGCGGGGTGGGCGTGGCCGTGGCGATGGTTGCAAGCGGCGACACGCTGGAGCATGTCCATTTTTCGCGGCTGAGCAAGGGACGCGTGCTGGCTGTTGTGGTGACCAGCTCCGGGCTGGTGCGCGACCGGATGTTGACGATGGAAGCCGATGTGACGACGCGGGAGTTGGAGATGGCGGCGAGCTTCCTCAATGAGCACTTCCGCGGATGGAGTATTGAGCGGGTACGGACGGAGATTGGCAGACTGGTGGAGCGGGAACGAAGCGAGGTGCAGCGACTCCTGACTTCGGTGGAAGAGCTGTGGGCAGGCGCGGTTCCCCAGGGTGGGGCGGGCACGCAGACCGTGTATGTCGAGGGAGTGGCGAACCTGTTGGGCGGGCGCGGTGTGGGCACGGCTGAGGATATGGCCCGGCTGCGCGAGGTGCTGGCGGCCCTGGAGGCAAAGCAGCGGCTGGTGGAGTTGCTGGATGCGTATATCGACGCGAAACAGGAGTCGGTGAGGGTGATCTTCGACCTGGAGGAACATGCTCCGGAGATGGCTGGGTTGGTGCTGATTGCTGCACCGGCGCGGATGGCGGGCGATGGGCACGGAACGGTGGGCGTGATCGGGCCAAAACGCATGCACTACGAGAACACCATGAATGCGGTGAGCTATATCGCGCAGGTCTTCGAGCGGATGCTGCACCCTCCGGCGTGAGGACGAGGTTGTCCAATCCAAGGGAATGACAAACATCAGGGCGGTTATACTGCATCTGCATGAGTGAGAAGATTATTGCGTTACTGGTGTGGCTGATCGGGAGCGGGGTGCGCGGGTACGCCAGCGTTGTAGTGCTGATGGCGGTGCAATCGGCGTGCATCCCAATACCGAGCGAGGTGATACTGCCGCTGGCGGGCGTGGCCCTGGTGCATACGCTGGGGATGACGGCGATGCAGGTGCAGATGCAGCTTGTGCTGCTGGCGACGGTGGCGTCGCTGGCGTCGAACCTGGGGTCGATACCGGCGTATTGGGTGGGCGCGCGGGGCGGGCGGGCGATGGTGGAACGCTATGGGCGATGGCTGCTGCTGAGCCAGCGCGATCTGGACCGGGTGGATCATTTTTTTGCGCACTATGGATCGATCACGGTGCTGGTGGGGAGGATGCTGCCCATCGTTCGCACGTTCATCGCGTTTCCGGCGGGCGTGGCGAAGATGAACCAGGTGCGATTCCACATCTATACGTTTGTAGGGTCGTGGCCGTGGTGCTACGCACTGGCGTATGTGGGGGTTCGGCTGGGCGACAGCTTTAGGACCGACCCGCGATTCAAGGCTGTGTTCGAGCGCTTCCACCTGGGGGTGGAGGCGGTGCTGGCGGTGGGTGTGGTGTGGTTCCTGGTGTCGCATTGGAAGGGGCGGATTCGCGCTGACGCGGTGTGAGCGGGGGGCAAGAACTTACAAAGGAAAATACGGGGATTCTTCGCTACGCTCAGAATGACAATTCATGTAATAGTTCGCTACGCCAGGCCGAGGGATTCGAGCGCGATGCCTGCACCGCGCAGGTTTTCCGGCTTCATCTCCGAGTAGCTGCGCGAGAGGACGACTCCCTGCGCTCCACCCTTGTAGGCGGCGAGCACTGCGTCGCGGACGCCTTCGGGGGTGCATTTGCTATGGCCGCCAGCGGTGGGAACGTCGATGTCGATGCCGGGGTAGGTCTGGGTGCGGGTTCCGGCAAGCGAGTCGATGGTGCGCTTCGTTTCGCGGTAGACATAGTCGGCGGAGAAGCCTGCGGCGGCAAGTTTGTCCAGCGGAGCTTCGTTGTAGTTGAGGACCTTGTACTCGAAGTCGAGCGCCTGGGATTTGGCGAGGTCGCCCTGGATGTTCTGGCCGACGGAGTCGAGGTAACTGATCATGCGCTCGCCGGCGCAGTTGTTGTAGACCACGGGCTTGACGTAGTCGGTGAATGGGGCCATGGCGGCGAAGTCCTGCTCGGCACGGTAGATGGGGTTCCATGAGGCGTTCTGCCAGATGTGCCATCCGGCGAGGAGTGCTGGATTGATGGACTTTACTTTGGCGTGGAGGGCGGCGTAAGTGTCCTGCTGGCCGGTGGTCCAGAAGCGTTCCCAGATAAGGATTTCGGGATACTGGAGCAGGACGCGCCAGAAGGCGATGTAGTAGCCATCAACAGGGCGCTGGTTGGAGCGGCCGGCGCGGACAAACTTTTGTAGCGCGAGGTATCCCTGGCGGACACGGGCCATGTCGATGCCCATGCGGCGTGCTTTGGACTCACAGAAGGAGCAGAAGCAGCATGTAGTGCCTGGATCGGCTCGGGAGCCATTGTGATACGCGCCGAGAGAATAGCCGAGAGGACCCTGACGTTCCGAGCCGAACATGATGCCATCGACTTGATACGAGCGGCAGTAATCTTCGACCAGGCCGATGAGGTAGTTGGCGTAGTTGGGATTGTTGAAGCATGGGCCGCCGGGATGGCGAGTGGCTGGGCGTCCGTCAAGGCCGACCTCCCATAGCTTGTCCATATTGGGGACGTTGGGGAGGGTGTTGTCCTCGATGATCCAGCAGAAGGTTTTGATGCCGCGCTTGCGGGCTGCAGGGACCACGGTGGCGAGAATGTCGAGTCCGGGGAAGTCGGGCGAGCGCGTGTCTTCGGGCTTAAGTAGGGTGTCCTTGTAGTACTGCGGATGGACGGTAGCGAAGTTGCCGCCACGAAAGGGTGTGGTGGTGCGGGCGTGGACACGCTCGTCCATGTAGGTGATGGTGTAGAGAAAAAGCGCGTTGACGTGGGCGAGGCGCTGGATGTCGTCGAGCACACGATCGACGCCGTCGGAGAGGATGCGGCCGATGTCCATCTGAATGCCGACGAAGGTTTTGGGCGCGGCGGGCGGTTGTGCGAGGGCTGGAGTTTGGGTAAGCGCGGCGGCGGCGCTGGTGAGCGCGGCTGACTTCATGAATTCACGACGGTCCATGGGGTTCCTTTGACTATGGGAGATAGCTTACTTGAGGAGGGGACGACCGGGCTTAGGAGGGTGCAAAAGTGCGGCAATTGCAGCGTAACGTGGAGAGCAATTGTAATTGCTCCTGCATAGATCGATCACCATCGTAAGTTGCCTGCGAGCCAGGAATCGAGACTGAACTTACCCGGGCCAGAACAGATCAGCCAGATAAAGAAGAGCACATAGAGGACTTCAGGAAGGTAGAGGAAAGAGTCGAACCAATTAAATGGCGATAGTCCTTTCGGCATGACGGAAAGCTTGGTGGTCATAATGGCGACAAGCATATCGACCAATAAAGCCGCGCACGAAAGGCTCGAAAGCAGCCCAATGGCGAGCAAGGATCCGCCGACAAACTCGACTCCCGACACGAAATAAGTCATCAGGAGGGGGCATGGGACTTTGACCTCGACGAGCGTTTGGTACATAGTTTGCCTTCTGCCTGCAACAAACAATTTGTTTGCTCCGGAGATGGCGAAGAACAGCCCGAGCAATACACGTACCAGCAGGACCGCATATGGTTGCAAATCAATGCTGCCCCGCAGTGCAAATTCGACCAACCGCTTCCAATCCATCTCTTGTCCCTCCGTTGGAGGATGTGCTGTAACAATACCCGATATCGTACAGATCGATTTCGCCGGGATCGTCAAAATCTTCATCTTCGTCCTATTGTTTTAATATTCGGTATCTGGATTGATGGCTATAGATCGAGATGTACGTTGATCGGGCCGGGCAATTTTCTTCGTGAAGGAGAGCCTTTATGTCCGAACATTTGACGAAATCTGTGGCGCAAAAACAACCATTACAGAACATAGAAAAATGCATCTTTGTGAAGCGTGTCATCGGCATTGCCATGCTTGCAACAGCCGTGGCAGTACTCGCTGTATCCATCGCTAAGGCCTTATACGCGCAGGACAAGTACTCGCTGAAATCGCCGAGTGGAATTGCATTCTCAGACTTCAGGGGATACGAGGACTGGGCAGTTGTATCTACTGCCAAGACCGATGTACTCAAAGCAATCGTTGCTAATCCAGTCATGATGAAGGCATATAAGGCCGGCGTTCCCGGCGGTGGTCAGACTTTCCCGGAGAGCTCCAGGATCGTAAAGATTCAGTGGAAGACGAAGAAGAGTACGGAGGCCCCTTTCGTGGTGGATGTGCCGGACGTTCTTGCCCAGGTTTTCGTCATGGAAAAAGACAGCAAGAGATTTGCGAAAAACGGAGGAGGATGGGGATACGCGGTGTTCAACTACGACGCCGCAACGGATAAGTTCACTCCCGACGCCGCAAGCCACTCAGACTGCGGAAATGCGTGCCACACAGCCGTAAAGGCGAAGGATTACATCTTCCACCCGTATCAGAAGCGTTGAGCCGCGTTTGCCCCACATTGTGTGAATGACTTATTGCGCGTTGTACAAGTAGAGGAATGAGCCGTGAAAGCAGTCAGAATTCATAGTTTCGGCCCGCCGGACGTCGTCGTGGTCGAGAACGTGGCGGTGCCGTCGCCGGGCGCTGGAGAAATTCTGGTGCGCGTGATGGCCGCCGGTGTCGCTCCGTGGGACGCCCTCATCCGTGAAGGCAAGAGCAAGGTCAGTCCGCAACCTCCGCTCACCCTTGGTTCGGACCTCTCCGGTGTCGTCGAGAAGGTTGGCCCCGGCGTTACGGACTTCGCACCGTCCGACGAAGTCTACGGCGTCACCAACCCGCAGTTCTGTGGCGCCCAGGCCGAGTTCGCTGTGGCCACGGCCGGAATGGTCGCCCACAAACCGCAATCGCTTAGCTATCTTGAAGCAGCGTCGGCTCCCGTCATTGCGGTCATCGCTTGGCAAATGCTCTTCCAATACGCACAGGCGATGCGCGGACAAACCGTAATGGTCATCGGTGCCGCCGGGAACGTCGGAGCCTACGTTGTACAAATGGCTATAGACGCCGGGATCCACGTCATTGCCATCGCCCGCCTCGACGACCAGGACCTACTCCATTCCCTGGGCGTCAAATCCATCATTGACTCAAGCAAACCCGCATTCGAGCAGGACCTCCCGCAGGTGGATGCCATCCTCGACACGGTGGGCGGCAGTACATTGGAGCGCTGCGTCGCTGCGTTGAAACCTGGAGGCAAACTCGTCACTTCGGTTCTCACACAGCCGCTGCCAGCGGGGGCCATTTTCTTCTACGCTGAGGTGACCACCGCGCGCCTGCAGACGCTCACAATCTTGTTTGACGCGGGTAGAATCACGCCGCGTGTGGGCTCAGTACTGCCGCTTTCCGAGGCCAGCCAGGCGCAGGCCATGCTTGCGGGAGCGCCTCACAAGTCAGGCAAGATCGTCCTCCAGATGGTGGACCCGTAGTGGCACCGGTCTGCACATCAAAGTGCGTCCATGCCGACGAATCCACTTCATCCAACTGTTCACTAATGCTTATTTGTCCAACTTGGAGATGAATCATGAAGGCAATAGTGGTCTACCAATATGGCGGCCCTGAAGTACTGAAGTTCGAAGATTACCCAGATCCGGTTCCGGGCCCGGGCGAGGTACTGGTGCGGGTTGCCGCAAGCAGCGTCAATCCGATCGACTGCAAGCGGCGCGCCGGATTGACCCAAGACTTCTATCCCATGACTTTTCCGGGGCTGATCGGAGTCGACCTTGCCGGAACCGTGACGAAGCCGGGGCCGGGTGTGGAAGACTTTTCCGTCGGCGACCAAGTGTTCGCCATGGCGGACAATACGTACTCCGAACTCTGTGTCGTGAAAGCCACGGTTCTGGCGATGGTCCCCAAGGGGCTCGATTTGATCCAGGCCGCGGCCCTGCCTCTGGTAACGGTGACCGGCAACCAGCTCCTTTCAGCCACGGGAATCAAAGCGGGACAGACGATTCTCGTCGTAGGCGCTGTAGGAAATGTAGGGCGCTCGGCGGTATTCACTGCGAAGGAACGCGGGGCGACTGTGATCGCCGGAGTTTTGAAGAAACAAATGGACCAGGCAAAGACCATCGGTGCGGATCAGATGGTCGCAACCGACGACAATACCGCGATTGCGAGCCTTTCGCCGCTCGATGCGGTAGCGGATACAGTCGGTGGACGAACTGCCGGGGAACTGATGGCCAAGGTCAAGCCGGGAGGGGTGTTTGCCTCGGTAGTCGGATCGCCGCAGGACGCCATGAAGTACCCGTTGGTGAAGGTCGTGCCGGTATTCTCTCACTTCGACAGAAAGACACTCGAGTTCATGGCGGCTGCGGTGCGGGATGGCAAGCTGGTAATCCCGATCAGTGAGAGACTGCCACTCAGCGAAGCGGCCAAGGCTCAGGCAGAGGCGGAACGAGGCGGTAGCGGGAAGATCCTGCTGGTGGCTTGAACCCGTCGCTCGACCCGCAACGGCCAAAGGAGAGTTCCAAATGAAGAAAGATCGCCTCGGAATTAATCCCGCATCGAAGCCAAGTGCCAACGGATATGTTCACGCCCGACGCCGCAAGCCACTCAGACTGCGGAAATGCGTGCCACACAGCCGTAAAGGCGAAGGACTACATCTTCCACCCGTATCAGAAGCGTTGAACCGCGCCTAGCCATACGTGAGGTCGGTGCTCTGTCCGACTTCGATGATGTAACCGTCGGGATCGCGGATGTAGCAGCGAATCTCGCCATACTTGGGAATCGGCGGAGTAATGAACTCGGCTCCCCGACTCTTCCATAGTTCATAGCACGCATGGATATCGGCAACGCGGAAGTTCATAAAGCTGTTGATGTGATTCGGGTCGGGGACACTGAACGTCACAGAAGGCTTGTCGGGGGTCGGCCCTCCGCCAACGTTCAATATCATCCAGATATTGGCAAGCTGAAGATACGGAGGCGCATTGCCGTCACCCATGGTCAGAATGCGAGCGCCGAAGACCTTTTCGTAGTAGCGGGCCGATCGCTCGATGTCGGTGACGGTAAGAAAATGTGCGATGGTGAACCCATCGCGCGGGGGCATCTCATAGCTCTTTTGTTCGACATGTACCGTATTCATGGATGGCTCCGTTTACACCAATAGGAGAGCTGCAATAGCGGGTTTGTGACACTAATCTCAGCTCACGACAATTATGCCTCAAACCGCAAATGGCGGTGTAACTAGTGAGTTCTCGCTCCAGGAGATTATGGGTCCATCCGAACGATCCATCGAGCACGCCATGCGGGAGCCGCGAATAGGCCCGCAAAGTGCTCTGTCTCCCTCGCAACTGTTCCATTAGTGTCAGCTTTCGGAAACTACAACGTTCATTTCCAATCGACCCAGCACCGCGGGATGGTGGGTATTTGAGACGCGTGTGTGTGGGTAGGGATATACTGGTCTTTCCGGTTTAACGGAAGCAGCATCACTATTTTGTAGGACAGAGGGGTAAAGCAAAGCATGTCTACACCCGGAGCCGCCACGCCAGACGCGGCCAGCATACAGCCAGCTAAAGGAAAACTTGGAATCATGATGGTCGGCATGGGAGCAGTTTGTACCACTCTCATTGCCGGCGTAGAGGCGATCCGCCAGGGACTCGCCAAGCCCGTCGGGTCGTTGACGCAGATGGGGACGATTCGCCTGGGCAAGCGCACGGACGGTACGACACCGTTGATCAAGGACTTTTTGCCGATTGCACAACTGGAAGACCTGGTATTTACGGGGTGGGACATCTTTGGCGGCAATCTGTATGGCGCGTCGAAGACAGCCGCAGTACTGGACAATGAGACGCTGGAGAAGATTCGGCCCTACCTGGAATCGATTGAGCCGATGCCCGCGGCGTTCGACCAGAACTATGTAAAGCGTCTGACAGCGACCAAGATTAAGAGTGGCAAGAACAAACGCGATCTGGCCGAGCAACTGCGGAAAGACATCCAGGCATTCAAGAAGAAGACAGACCGGCAGGTAGTGATCTGGACTGGATCGACCGAGATATTTCTAACTCCGTCGGCGGTGCATCAGTCGCTGGCTGCGTTTGAAAAGGGGATGGACAACGATGATCCTGGGATTGCTCCGTCGCAGTTGTATGCGTGGGCGGCCCTGACCGAGGGGATTCCGTTTATCAACGGTGCGCCTAACCTGACGGTGGATATTCCAGCGATGTACGAACTATCGCGCAAGATGAATGCGCCGATCTGCGGACGGGACTTCAAGACGGGGCAGACGCTGATCAAGAGCGTTCTGGCACCGGCTTTCAAGGCGCGCATGCTGGGCGTGAGCGGCTGGTTCTCAACCAACATTTTGGGCAATCGGGATGGAGAGGTGCTGGACGATCCTGCATCGTTCAAGACCAAGGAAGAGTCGAAGCTGGGGCTGTTGGATTTGATTCTTCAACCCGAGCTGTATCCCGATCTATATAAGGATATTTTTCACAAGGTTCGCATTAACTATTACCCGCCACGTGGTGATGCTAAAGAGGGTTGGGACAACATTGATATCTTTGGCTGGCTTGGATATCCAATGCAGTTGAAGGTAGATTTCCTATGCCGTGACTCGATTTTGGCCGCCCCGCTGGCTCTGGATTTGTGCCTGTTCATGGACCTTGCGGCGCGGACTCCAAGTCTGAAAGGACTTGGGATTCAGGAGTGGCTAAGCTTCTACTTCAAGGCACCGGATAGTGCGCCGGGAGTATACCCAGAGCACGACCTCTTTATCCAGCAGATGAAGATGAAAAACACGCTACGTCACATCATGGGCGAGGACCTGATCACGCATCTTGGTCTGGACTACTACGGCCAGTAGACATCACCTTGCTTTAGCATTTGGGACAAGCCCTGCAACCGAAATGTTGCGGGGCTTCTTCTTCTACGGAAGGGTTGGATGGAGATAGTGAACGCACACGACCGCCAGTTGGAGACGCTGCGCATCTATGGTGGGCTGGTAGCGGTGCGGAAAGATTGGGGTGGAGGGTTGGTGCTGTGCTGCGGGGATGGATGCGCAGCAAGCGGGACATCTGCCGCCGTCAATATTGCGGGTGGCGCGACACTAGTGTTGGACGCCGATGCAGGCGCGGTGAAGGCGGCAATGCGGCGCGGCGAAGTGGACTTTGTGGTGAACACGTTGGATGAGGCGCTGCGCGCGCTGAAGAACCAGGTGCGGATGCGGAGGCCACTGAGTGTGGGGCTGACCTCTGAGGTAAGCGGAGCATTACGCGAGATGGTGGAACGGGGCGTACAGCCCGATCTGCTGTTGATCGGCACGCAACAAAACGGGGATGCGATTCTGCGGGACGAAAGCATTGGAGCTTTGCAGGCTGGCGGGATGGAAGTACGGAGCAGCGGTCAAACTTCGAAGGAGTCGTATGATGAGGTATATCTTTCTGCGGCAAATGCGGCTGAGTTAAGAGCAATGGATGATCGGGTGTTGGCGATTCTGCCTGCTGGCGATGTGGTTCGCAGGCGCTGGATGCAGCGTGTTGTGAATTATGTGTGCGAAGCGCGCAGCGGTGGACGCTGGGTGTGGCTGACTAAAGAAGAGCGGAAGCGACTGGGTCAGTCTGGCTATCAGGCTTGAGCTATGGCTAAGAGCTAAGCGGAAGATTATTCGGTGAAAGAGAGCAGGCGCGGCCAGAGGGCTTTGGTGCCGGCTTCGGATTTGGTAGAGACGGGGAGGACTTCGTCGATCTGGTGTTCGCGTTTGAGAGTGGCGAGTGATTTAGCGAGTTCGTTGTGGGAGAGGCGGTCGGATTTGGTGGCGACGACGAGGAACGGACGTTGGGTGTGGCGGAAGAAGTCGATGAGAACCTTATCGCTAGGCTGGGGTGGGATATTACTATCCACGAGGCAGACGGCGAGGGCGAGGGCGTTGCGTTGGGCGAGGTAAGGCTCGATGAAGGTAGGCCACTCGGAGGATATGGTTCGGGAGATTTTAGCGTAGCCATAGCCGGGCAGGTCGGCAAAGATAAGGGTTGGGCGCGGCTTGATTTTATCGCCTGTGCCCTGGTGCAGCGCGAAGAAGTTGATGGCGCGAGTTCGGCCGGGCGTGGAGGAGGTATGCGCCTGCTTTGAGCCGAGCAGGGCATTAATCAGCGACGACTTGCCGACGTTGGAGCGACCTAGAAAGGCGATCTCGGGGGCGTCGAAGGTCCTGGCCACGGAAGGGAAGTGGGTGGCATCGGTGGCGGAGAGCAGGAAGACCGGGGTGAGTCGCATCACTCCAGTTTAGTGCATCGGATATGCAATCATGGGGGAGGAGCGATGTGACCATGCCTTTGCATACTGCGCCGCGCAGTTTTCGCCACCAGATGTTGCGCGAGATCTATGAGCAGCCTGCGGCGATTGAACACACACTGGAACATTATCTGGATGGATCGGGTGCGATACCGGAGTTTCGAGTAGGACCGCTGCAGTCGGTTGCGGCATTATTTCGGCGGCATTCGGATCTGATTATTGCGGCCAGCGGATCGAGCCGTCATGCTGGGCTTGCTGCGGAGATCCTGCTGGAAGACCTGGCCGGGCTGGTAGTGGATGTGGAGTATGCCAGTGAGTATGCCTGTCGCTCGACCGCACAGCGAAGACATCCTGACAATCCCAATCCTGTGATGGTGCTGTCGCAATCTGGTGAAACGGCAGACACTCTGGCGGCACTTCGGGAGGCATCGCGGCGTGGGCATCCGACGATTGCGGTGACCAATGTGCATGGTTCGACGATGGCGCGCGAAGCAACAGTGGAGCTGGCTACACAGGCCGGGGTGGAGCTGGCGATTCCTGCTACAAAGAGCTTTACCACGCAGCTCACGATGATGCTGTTGCTGGCTCTTGTGGCGGCGCAGGAGCGTGAAGCGATGACGGCGGAGGCGATTGAGACGATGCTGGTTGCGTTGGCGGCTGTGCCGGATTCGATAGCGGCGCAGCTTCCGACATGGGAGAGGGCGATTGCCGAACTGGCTCCGCTCTATGCCGATGCGCAGAATTTTCTGTATCTGGGACGCGGCGTTCACTATGCGATTGCGCGGGAGGGTGCGCTGAAGATGAAGGAGTCATCGTATCTGCATGCGGAGGGGTATCCAGCGGGAGAACTAAAGCATGGACCGAATGCTCTGGTATCAGCACATGTGCCTCTTGTGGTACTGGCGACGGTGGATGGCGACGATCCGGAGTCGTTACTGCGTTACGAAAAGACGGTGTCGCTGCTGTACGACATGCGGGAGCAGGGGGCGCGTGTGCTTGCGTTGGCCAATACTGGAGACATGACCATTGCGTCGCTGGCCACGCATACGATATGGATCGAGCCCGCGTGCGAATCACTTCTGCCGATCACGGAGGTGGTTCCGTTACAACTGTTTGCTTATTGCATAGCGGTACATCATGGTGTGGATGTGGACAGGCCACGGAACCTTACAAAGGCGGTGACTACGGAGTAGGATTTCCGGTGACTCGGCCCGGAAATGGTTTTTGCAGAAGAGAGGTTCGCGTGTACGCAAGATGGAGATGGACATTTAGGCTAGCGGCGTTGATTTTTGCAGGGATTGTATGTTCTGTTGGCGGGTATGCCGCGCAGCCGACTGCGGGAGCTGACGGGTCATTTGAAAGCGATGCGCTATGGATTGCTGCGCAGGAAGGCGCACCCGCTGTATATGCATCGCCTTCTTCGGGAATTGATTTATCTGCTCCAGTGGCGTTGCCCATCTTTCGGCACAGCTTTATTGTGCGTGGTAAAAGAGCGGATGCAAAGCTCATTTCAGCGACACTGAATATCTCGGGGTTGGGGCAGTTTGAGGCGCACATCAACGGGCGCAATGTGACCGAGGCAGTGCTGACGCCGGGCTGGAGCGACTACCGCAAGCGCGTCTACTATGACACATACGATGTGACGAAGCTGATGGCGCCAGGCGAAAACGCGATTGGTGTGTTGCTGGGCAATGGTATGTACAACGTGGAGTCGCCTGCCAACCGGTACACAAAATTTCGCGGGTCGTTCGGCCAGCCGAAGTTGATTGTTGCGCTGGTGCTGAGATTTTCAGATGGTTCGGTGCAGCGCATTGCCTCGGATGGCATGTGGAAGACGACGGCGGGGCCAATCACGTTCAGCAATATCTACGGTGGCGAGGACTACGACGCGCGACTGGAGCAGACGGGATGGGACGCTGCGGGCTTCGACGATAAGGGCTGGTCGGCGGCGAGCATAGTTCAGGGACCGGGTGGCGCGCTGGTGAAGGAGATGATTCCGCCGGTGGTTGCCAACGAGAGCTATACACCGGTTGCAGTGACGCATCCGAAGCCTGGAGTAACTGTCTACGACCTGGGCGAAAACATGGCGGGTTGGCCGGAGATTGAGGTGACAGGCGCGCGCGGAGACGAGATCAAAATGCTACCCGGCGAACTACTCGACACGGATGGGATGGTGACGCAGCGCAGTATGAACGCGAGTGTGAAGGACCCTGATTCGTTCAACTACACGTTGAAGGGAGGAGATGTGGAGACGTGGCATCCGCGCTTCAGCTATACGGGATTCCGTTATCTGCAGGTGGAGACGGCTGGCTTCAACCCTAAGGCAAGTCCACCGGTGGTGGTGAAGATCGCAGGGCGGTTTCTGCACGACACGGTTTCGGTGGATGGGACGTTTACTTCGTCGAGCGAGCTGCTGAACCGGATTCACTCACTGATCGATCGTGCGATACTGTCGAACTCGATGTCGGTGCTGACAGACTGCCCCACACGCGAAAAGCTGGGCTGGCTGGAGCAGACGCATCTGGCGGGTGCGTCGATTATGTACAACTACAACGTCGCGGGTCTGTATGCCAAGATGGCTGCCGATATGCGCGACGCGCAGACAGTGGACGGACTGGTGCCGGACATTGCGCCGGAGTATACGATCTTCCCCGACGATTTTCGCGATTCGCCGGAGTGGGGAGCGGCGGTGATTCTGAGTCCATGGGAGACGTACCAGTTCTATGGTGATCTCGATCTTTTGCGCGAGCAGTATCCCGCGATGCAGCGCTATGCGGAGTATCTGCGCGGCAAGGCGCAAGGACATTTGCTGATGTATGGGCTGGGCGATTGGTACGACATTGGGCCAAAGAATCCTGGACGCTCGCAGTTGACCAGCGCGGGCGTGACGGCGACGGCGATCTACTATCAGGAGCTGATAACGATGGGGGTTATTGCCGGCACACTTGAGCGTTACGATGAGGCGCAGAAGTATACGAGCGAAGCCAAAGAGGTGAAGGATGCCTTCAACGCGCGATTCTTTCATGCGGATACGAACCAGTACGACACTGGAAGTCAGACCGCCAATGCCATGCCACTGGTTGTCGGGCTGGCGCCAGCGGACCGGGGCCAGGCTGTGCTCACGAATCTAGTCGCGGACGTTCACGCGCACGGCAACCACGTTACGGCGGGCGATGTGGGATTCCATTATGTGGTGCGCGCATTGACCAATTACGGCCGCTCGGACGTCTTGTACGCGATGCTGACGCGCACCGATAAGCCGAGCTATGGCGACCAGTTGGCGCACGGTGCGACGACGTTGACTGAAGCGTGGGATGCGAATCCCGGATCGTCGCAGAACCACTTCATGCTGGGACATGCGGAGGAATGGTTCTATCGCGGACTGGCCGGGATTCGATTCGATCTGTCTATGTGGCCGCTCGATAAGGACGCTCGGCTCGTCGTTCAGCCTGCGATTGTGGGCGATCTGACGTACGTTGCGGCAAGTTACCGATCAAAGCTGGGACTCATTTCTAGCGCATGGTCACGCGATGGTGACAAACTGACGATGGACGAAACGCTCCCCGTTATTGGAGAGATTGTAATACCTGAAGAATATAGTAAGGATGTCACGCTCAACGGCAAACCCATCGCCTCAACCAACACGACAATAGCGGTGAATATTTGCGTTAAAAACGGATGTCCCAAAGACCTCACCTATATGCTTCCCGCTGGGACATATCACATCGAGTCGCACAGATGATCTGCGGTAGTACCTGCGGCATTGGTCGTAACGGCGGGATGATCTCCGGCGATAGGCCAGCCGTCCGCGCTCCACGATAGCGGGCGGATGTCGAGTACGGAGCGTCCGTCACGCTTCATGTCTGCCTCGTAGTGGATGCTGAAGCGCTCGGTGCCGCCCGGCGGTGCGATAGTATCTGTGGGCTTGGCGTCGTAATCCAGTACACGGCCGAAGTGACCAGGGCCGATGCGCTGTGCGTCGGAGGCGAGGAAGAGCGTGCCACCGCCCTCGGACATTGGCTTGCCATCGTGATCCATATATGGGCCTGTGATGGTGCGGGCGCGTCCTACACGGATGTTGTACGTGCTGTCTTTACCCTTGCAGCAGCTACCGTGATTGACGAAGAGATAGTAATAGCCGCCATGGAAGATGATATCGGTGGCCTCTGATTCGCGCGCGGTCGCAACCGGAGCACCCAGCGTATTTGGTGCGATCGCAAGGCCGGTCTTCGGATCGAGTTGCGTGATACGAATACTGCCGTGGTACGAGCCGTAGCAAATCCAGAGTGTACCGTCCGGTGCGAGGGTGACGCCGGGATCGATGGCGTTGAGATCCTCGTTGCCGTTGGAGGTGACGACCACGCCGCGGTCGGTCCACTTATAGGCAGGATCCTTGGGATCGAGCACTGGGTTAGTTGCGAGGCCAATGGCCGACTGGAATGATCCCCAGCTGGAGACTGCATAGTAGAGATAGAACTGATTGTTCATGCGGATGATGTCCGGCGCCCAGACGTCGGTGCCGTTATTCTTGGGCACCAGGGCGTGGACCGCGTCGGGAATCTGGGTGAAGACGCTGCCTTCGCGCGTCCAGGTGACGAGATCGGGCGAGGAGTAGAAGGGCGCTCCGCGGCCGGTGGAGAAGACGAAGTACTTGCCGTGGAAACGAATGACGGTGGAGGGATCGTGGACGAAGGGCATGCCTACGACGGGCACGCCGATGGCCGCCATTTGAGGACGCTGCGGTGCGGCGGGCGGCGCAGGGGGCTGCGCTGATGCAGTACTCTCCTGTTTGAGCAGAGCGATCAGACGCTTGAAGCCTTCGGTGCGGGCCGTCTTGTTGGCTGCGTTGGTAGCGGGGTCTTCGCCGGCGCGCATGAAGCCATGGCCTGCACCGTCATAAATTACGGGCTCATATTTTTTGCCGGCGGCTTTCATTGCGACGGTGGTGGTAGGAACGGTGGCGGAGATGCGAGCGTCGTTGCCTGCGTAGAAGCCATAGACGGGCGCGGTGATGTTCTTGAGCGCGTCGTCGGAGGGCGGTGGGCCGTAGAAGACGAAGGCGGCGGCTAGATCGCGGCGGTGGGTGGCGAAGTTGAAGGAGTTACCTCCGCCCCAGCAGAAGCCCGCGACGAAGAGCTTGCCATTAGCCGAGGGAAGCTTCTTGCCGTAGTCGGCGGCGGCATCCAGATCGGCAGTGACGACGGTGGGATCGAGCCCGGAGACGGCCTTGGTGACGGCGTCCTGTCCGGGATAGGCGTCCGTGCCGCCGCCGTTCGGACCGTATCCGTAGAGCAGATCGGGCGCGACGACGATGTAGCCCTCGGCGGCGATCTCGTCGGCCATCTCCTTGGCCCAGTCGCTGAGACCGAAGATCTCGTGGATCATCAACACGACGGGGGCCTTCTGGCTGACCTCGGGATAGACGACGAAGGCCTGCACGGTGCGGTCACCGTGCTTGATGGCGACGTACTCGCGGTGGCGGGGCGACTTCTCCAGCGTCGCTTTGGCCCAATCCTGCGCGACGAGCGGCGAAGCGGTGAAGGCGACGAGAACGACGAGGGCGAGTTGGAGCAAAATTGGACGGCGCATTGCGTGAGTCTAGCCGAGAGCGCGCGGATCGGGCAAGGTGGGGTAGCCTGCGAAAGCAGGTTCAGGCGCCGTGGCCAGTGCATTGGAGGACACCAAGGTATGCGCTCCAGGGGCCGACGGCGGCGCGGTACTGGTGTGCGAGGACGCGGGAGATTTGGTGCAGGTGGGTCAGGTCATGTGCGGCCCAGGTGGCGAGTAGTTGCGCCAGGGCGACGGGGCCAAGGGCGGGATGGGTTCCGCGGAGGGCGAGTTGCTGCGGGGTGAGGTTGAGTGCTCGGAGGTCGCGGAGGTTGGCCGCGCGGAGTTGGGTGAATTCGTCGAGAAGTTGGGCGAGCGACTTGCCTGCACTGTCGCGTTGCTGGGCGAGACGGTCCAGCGGCTCGAAGGCGCGGGTCTCGCCGTGGGTGAGGATCATTTGGGCGCGGGGCATCCAGTCGACGCGCTCGCAGTGGTTCAGATGGCCAAGGACATCGTAGGCGCTCCAGGTGTCGGGGCCTTCGTTTTCCAGGGCCCAGGGTGCGGGGATATCGCGAAGGAGGGCATCGAGGGTGGTGGGCGTGCGGGTGAGGAGGGCGATTGTCTGGTCGAGATTGTGGTCCATTGGCGGCTCTGACTTTTGGATGCGGGCCGTGGGTAGTTGGGTTCGGGGAACGAGTTTCTGGTGACTTGCCTATTATGTTATTTGCGAGGTCGAAGCGGGCGGCGGGCACCGTGGCGGATTTGCGCGACGTATACGATCTTGGCGCGCCTTGCCAGCCTAACCTCGTATGCCATATTCCCCGCGCAGTTCGGCGAAGACCTGGCGCGCCGGTCGCGTCCGGCCCTCTGCTATATCTTGCAAACCCTGGCGCAACCCTTCTTCGGCGTTGGCTTCGGCGGCGAGGTCGAGCAGGCGCTGGTAGGCGGCGGCGTCCTGCAGGACAGCTTCGGGCTTGCCGTTGACGGTGAGGATGATGGGGCGCTGCGTCTGCTTGAGTTGGCGGATAAGCTTGACGGAGTTGTTGCGGAAGGTGGTGAGGGGCTGGATGTCCTGTGTGATGTTGAGTCGAGCTGGCATGGGGACGGCCTCCGCTATAGGTATTTTATCGTACCTTTAGAGGGTACGACGATAATTGTTGGTTGGGCGGTGGATTGAAGTGGGCGAGCGGGCGAAGGGCGATAATTGTTCGTTGCGCGCAGGGCGCTGCACTCAGGCCTTCGCGCGATTCCCCCAGCGAACAAGTTCGCCGGGGACCCCATTCAGAGCGGAAGCGCGCATTGCGCGCGGCTCTTATGGCCCGCGTGAACGCGTGCCCTTCCGGTTTGGGGTTGGGGCGGATATTTGTGGCGCGCGACGTACGGCGATGCGGGGAGATGTTAGACAGCCGCTGTTGAGTACAATTGCCTCTTGGGAGAAGGACTCGGAGAGGTGCGTTTATGAGTTGTGAGGTGAAGCGCGATGAAATCACAGTCGCAACATATGTGGCAATCGTTACTACATTTATAGTCGGTTATATCCGATTCCTAGAGCGTGTTTCATAAACACCTGCGCAGGGTAATCCAGAAGCAGGCGAGATAGAAGAAGGCGCGGTAGGTGGAGAGCAGATGCTCATGACGAACCAGCAGGCGGCGGAACTGACCGAACCAGGCA
>Ga0316231_1000111_pt1 | contig 131368 bp, 93 predicted proteins | sample TBH18027metaG_FD_206002 | JGI IMG/M metagenome (GOLD analysis project Ga0316231, IMG submission 206002) | Freshwater microbial communities from Trout Bog Lake, Wisconsin, USA - TBH18027 | ecosystem: Environmental > Aquatic > Freshwater > Lake > Hypolimnion/Profundal zone | place: USA: Wisconsin... | reverse complement strand
TTACATTGCGCACCCTCTGGGAGCTTGCTCAATCGGATGAGGCTGATGCCATGGAGTTCATTGTATTTAATGGCTGGGTGAATTCTGTTGACAAGGCTACGGGTCAAGAGGTGAATGCTTGTGTGGTGACGGTCCAAGTCACCAAGGCTGAACTCCTCCAAATCAAAATGGAGCAGGTGGATCCGAAAGCATGTTTCAAGAAGTTCAAGGGAGTTTCGGCAGCAAAGCTGGTCAACCTGTCTCCAGTGCGCCCCATTCTTCAACTAAACAAGGAGGATAGGCGTTTCGTTACTGCACATGACGTTATCGATAGCATTGATGATTCTGCGAACCTAGCCGCGATGGACTGGGAGGATTTCGAGCACCTTATTAGAGACGTTTTCGAGAAGGAGTTTAGTTCCAACGGCAGTGAGGTCAAGATTACTCAGGCAAGCCGCGACGGCGGTGTTGATGCAGTAGCGTTCGACGAAGATCCCATCAGAGGTGGGAAGATAGTCATACAGGCTAAACGCTACACGAATACGGTCAGCGTTTCGGCGGTACGTGATCTATACGGTACCCTCATGAATGAGGGCGCTAACAAGGGGATACTGGTCACCACTGCTGACTACGGTCCAGACGCCTACGAATTCGCCAAAGGGAAACCGATTACACTTTTGAGTGGAAACGAGTTGCTCTATCTGCTCGAAAAACACGGGCACAAAGCCCGAATCAATCTTGCAGAGGCACGGCTTCTTGCTGCCGAACGTGATAGAGCACAGACCGCAAGGTCATCAACATAGACCTAGGTAGAAAAGTCTCCTACTTCTCGCTGTCTTCGCCAGCTAGTTACTCAGTGTGCCCGTGCGACGACGCGCTGATAATCTCCTATCCTCGCCCCTGCCCGAATCCCCTTTCCTCATGCCTGCGTTTAGGGACATTTAAGGCATTCTTTATTCATGTTTTAGATAGGGTTCCATCCAACTATTGAGTGCCAAACGGGGCAGATTTCGTGTCTAGCCTTCGTGGTCGCATTCAATGCGGTGTGACACGATGACAAACTCGATCCAGACCGGGGTGCAACTCGATCATTACCATATTGAAGGCGTAGCCGCTCGAAGCGGCATGGCGTCGATCTTCCGCGCAACCGATATACGCACGGGGCAAGCGGTTGCGGTCAAGGTTCCTCATCCCGGGATGCAATGCGACCCCCTTCTCCTGGAGCGCTTTCGTCGCGAGGAAGAGATTGGTGCGAAGCTTGACCACCCGTGGGTTATGAAGGTTTTTCAGGATGGTGACCGGAGCCAGGTTTACATGGTTATGGAGTGGGTGCCGGGAATTCCACTTCGCCAACTTATCAACCAGTTGCAACCTAAGATCTCCGAGGAACGCGCCATATCCATCACTCTGGCCATTTGCGACGCGCTCGACTATATCCACCGGAATGGTGTAGTTCACCGCGATCTAAAGCCAGAGAACGTGATGGTCGATGCAGAGGACCGCATTAAGTTGATTGACTTTGGTCTCGCCAACAATTCTCACGCGCGGCAAATCACCTTCGCGAATGCCTCAAATATTATGGGAACCCCAGACTACATTTCTCCTGAACAGGTAGAGGGCAAACGGGCCGATGCCCGGAGCGACATCTATGCGCTGGGAATCATGCTCTACGAAATGTTAGTGGGAAACGTGCCATTCGAAGGTGCGAATCCATTCCTGGCCATGAATGACCGGTTGGTGAATAACCCTGTGCCGCCACGCGAACTGAATCCCGCAATATCGCCTCAGCTTCAGGAGATCGTCTATCGCGCCCTGGAGCGCGAACCCGGCAATCGTTATGCCAGCGCCCACGACTTTGCTTGGGATTTGCGTCATCAGGACGAGGTCGCTGTTACCGGGCGGACAGAGCTACAAAACTGGGAGCTGCGCCGCACGCCGTGGACGACGAGAATCCTGACCTATGCGGCTGCGGCGCTCGTTCCAGTCGCGGTATTCGGGCTTATGATGTTCATTGCACGACACGGATGACGGTCTTGTGTGCCCTCACCTTGGCGTAGCTGCCATTTGCTGATTAGCGAGCGGTTCAGGTTCAGCCGGCAGAACAATCGAGAATACCGTTCCGGTCCGCAGTCCAGTCGCGCTGGAGCGCATGCGAATACTGCCATCATGTTTGTCAATGATTTGTTTGCTGACCCAGAGGCCAAGGCCCGTGCCGACTGTTCCTTTTGTGGTGAAGAACGGCTCGAAGAGATGAGCATGTGAACTAGCGGCAATGCCTTTGCCGTTATCCGCGATGGTGACCCGAACACAGCGACCGCCATTCTTTGACGACCTGCCCTTAGATACTCTCAACTTGATCGTACCCGCTTCGTCGATCGCGTCCAGACTGTTGGCCAGAAGATTGGCAAACACCTGGCGGAGCTCGCCAGCGATAGCGATGATCTCCACATTTCCATCCCACTGCTTCTCGATGTTGGCGTGTTTCTTGCTGATTTTGCTCTTGAGGAGATCGACCGCCGACTCCAGCACCTCGTTGACTACCATCAATGCAGGTCCATTGGACTCGCGATAAAAACCGAGCGACTGTCGCGTGATGTGCGCAATCTGCTTCAACTCGGCATCGGCAATCTCCAGATACTCGCGCATCGCTTCAGGGTCCTTCATGCCCTTGGCGATAAACAATGCGTTTGTCGCAGCTGCCAGCGGATTATTAATTTCATGCGCGATACTCGCTGCCATTCGGCCGACCGAGGCTAATTTTTCACTGCGGAGAAGGGCCTGCTCGGCCAGTTTGCGGTCTGTAATATCCATGACTGTACCGAACATTCGGGGAGGCTTATCGCTCCCGTCCAACAAGCATTGGCCACGAACCCAGATCCAGCGCACTTCGCCGTCAACGCGTCGAATTTGCACCTCGAGATCCCATGTTCCACCGCCCCGTGCAAGCTTCCGCTTCTCTTCAACTTCGTCACGGAACTGAGGTAATACATGTTCAAGGAACCTCGCGTAGCTCCATTCCTGTTCAAGGGAGGTGTAGCCAAAAATCTTAGCGTGCCGCAACGAGCGTGAGCCTGTGTTGCCTTTCAGATCTAGTTCCCATTCGCCCAAATTCGCAACTTCGACGGCGAGACCGAGCCGTTCCTTGCTTTTTCGCAATTCTATTTCGACTTGTTTCTGCTCACTGATGTCGGTATTGGTTCCGAACCAACGCACGACCTTGCCGTCCGCGTCCTTAACCGGCATCACGCGTGTCAGGAAGGGACGAAAGACACCGTCAGCGCCGCGCAGTGGAAATACCATGTCGAAAGGTTTTCCGGTGGAGATGGAGCAGCTCCAGCGCTCGAGAACTTTTGGCAAGGCTTCGGGGTCGTGCACCGATTTCCAGCCCCACCCTTCCATCTGTCCAGAAGTGGTGCCAGTGTATTCGTACCAGCGCTCGTTGTACCAAAAAATTGATCCGCCGGCGTGAGCCATCCAACACAACTGAGGAATCGCGTCGGCGAGGGTGCGAAACTGCGTCTCGCTCTGCCGGAGCACGTCTTCTGCATGTTTGCGCTCGGTGATGTCGCGGAGAATGACTGTGTAGAATTTCTCCCCGTTCGCCTGTACTTGGGAGATCGTGGCTTCAATCGGGAACACTTCATGATTGGAGCGCACAGCGCTAAGTACGCCGGGCGAGCGCATGGAACGCGCCGTTGCGCCATCTCTTCCAAACTGCCGAATATGCTCTCGATGGGTCTCATGCAAGGGCTGGGGGATAAAACGATCGAGAGTGGAACCGATTGCCTCCGATGCCGCACAGCGGAAGACCGCTTCCGCCGCACGATTGAAGACGACGATGCGCTGCTGCTCATTGACCGAGACAATTGCGTCCATGGCCGAGCCGACAATTCCTTCCAGCTTTGCCTGGCTGGAGCGCAGAGCTTCCTCGTCTTGCTTGTGTTCGGTAATATCCCGATTCGTCTCGAGGACGCGTTCGATACCGTCAGCGGCAACGATGAACTGGTGCCGGGCGGAAACGGTCACTTCGCGACCGTCTCGGGTAATATGGCGCAGTTCGCCTTCCCAACTTCCACGTTCGCGCAAAATTGTCCTGATCTCCGGCCATGGAGCGGGATGAACTGTCTTCAGTAGCTCGTGGGTTGTGTGTCCGAGCGCTTCGTTTTCGCTGTACCCGTAAAGTTGCTCCGCGCCTCGGTTCCAGCCCTCAATGGCACCATCCAACCGCCACACGATAATCGCATCAAAAGAAAGGCGCACAAGGTCTGCTTGCCGAATCTGTGCCTCCTCCACTCGCTTGCGATGTTGAATGCGGCGGTAGCTCTCGGCTACCACGCTCATGAATACGCCCATGCCGGCAAAGAGGGCTAGCGTGACGACATGCGAGGGGTTGGCAATTGCAAAACTTCTGATTGGAGGGAAAATCCAGTAATCCACCAGCACCGCAGCGAGCGCCGTGGCCAGCAATCCGGGCCATACGCCGAAAAGCAACGCAGCTAACATGATGGCGGGATAAAAGGTGATGAATGCCGGCAAATCGAGACCAAAATAGAAGTTCAAGCTCTGCCGCAGCAGAAAAGCCGCCAGCACCAGGCATGCCGCTACAGTGCAGCGAAGAAGCGGCCTATCAAGCTTGTGTCCCTCAGTTTCGGCCATTGGAACATTCCAGGGAAAGCTTTATTCCGGACCCGGCAACGCACGCGAAACCGTACCAGAATGATCTAGATCGCAGTTTTTGACAAGGTAGCAAATCACACCAAGGTGACCGCTTAGCCACTGCAAGTAATCGGATTTCGCCCAAGCGGACAATTATTCTTCCACTGCCCTCAGCAGTTCTTGTGTGTACTCATGCTTCGGCGCGCTGGTGATCTGTTCGGTGTCGCCGATCTCGACGATCTTCCCTCCGCGCATCACTGCAATGCGAGTGGAGAGATAACGCACTACCGGCATCGAGTGCGAGATGAACAGGTAGGTCAGGCCGAAATCTTTCTGCAACTGCTTGAGCAGGTTCACGATCTGGGCGGCTACGCTGACGTCCAGAGCGCTCACAGCCTCGTCGGCGACGATGAAGCGGGGACGCAGGGCGAGGGCGCGGGCGATTCCGATGCGCTGGCGTTGGCCTCCGCTGAACTCGTGAGGATAGCGGCCCAGGATGCTGACCTCGAGTCCCACCGCGCGCATCAGTTCGGCGGCGTGCTGGCGCAGCAGGGGCTTGCCGAGGTCTTCATGGATGGCCAGCGGTTCGGTGACAATTTCCTCTACGGTGAGGCGTGGATCGAGTGACCCGAAGGGGTCCTGAAAGATGATTTGCATCTCGCGCCGGGCTTCGCGCAGCGGTCGCGCCCCGAGCGCGGTGATCTCAGTACCATCGAAGCGTACCACTCCGCTGGTGGGCTCGATGAGGCGTAGCAGGAGGCGGCCCAGGGTGCTTTTGCCGCAGCCGGATTCGCCGACCAGTCCCAGGGTCTCACCCTTTTCGATCGTGAAGGAGACGTCGTCTACGGCACGAACGGCATTTCCGGTTGTGCGCCCGAAGGCATCGCTTGTCTCGTAGATCTTCGTTAGATGTTCGGCTTCCACCAGCGCCATGTTGAGAAGCGTACCACGCCGCGGAGAGGAGATTAACCCCGGAAACTTAGCAAGGCAGGCTATGTCCGCAATATCCGCAAGGTTGCAAGCCGCCCGCGTGTTAAAATTTCCCATAACTATGCCCCGTGAGAGAACCGCTTGATCGAGCTTGCGCCATCCATTTTGTCGGCCGATTTTGCACGCCTGGCCGAACAGGTTGCCCCCGTGCTGGAAGCGGGCGCAACGGTGCTGCACGTAGATGTGATGGATGGCCACTTCGTCCCTAACATCACGATTGGGCCCCCGGTGGTGGCGGCGTTGCGCAAATATGTGCGGGTACCGCTGGACTGTCACTTGATGATTGAGAACCCGGACGACTACATTCCTGCATTTGTGGATGCGGGAGCGGACTGGATCAGCGTGCATCAGGAAGCCTGCATACATCTGGACCGCGTAGTGCAACACATTCACTCGCGTGGGGCGCTGGCTGGGGTTGTGATCAATCCGGCGACACCGGTCTCTACGTTGACCGATATTCTGGACGCGGTGGATTATGTGCTCGTGATGTCAGTAAATCCTGGCTTTGGCGGACAGAAATTTATTCCCCGGACGCTGGGAAAGATTCGCCATCTTGCGGAATTGCGTGCGCTGCGTTCTCTCAGCTTCCGTATTGAGGTAGATGGCGGCATTGGGCTTGATACCATAAGTGCTGTGGTGCAAGCTGGCGCTGAGATTCTGGTCGCTGGCAGTGCCGTTTTCGGCGATGGAAATTCCGGCCAAAATGTTCAACAGCTTTTGCAGGCCGCCCGTTCGGCTACCTTGCAAAAGGCGTAAGGCTCCTATTCAAGCTCTACCGAGGTGTTCCCGGCATGTTTCGTCGCGTATTCATAGCCCTGCTGCTGGCCGCAAGCTTGCTGACCAGCGTGGCCTGCAAGAATAAGAAGGCCAATAACCCGCTGGCTCATATCAATTCCAAGCAGCCGGACAAGGTGCTTTTCGATCGCGCCATGGATGCGATGAAGCAGCGCAAGTACGATGTCGCGCGCATCACGCTGCAGACGCTCATCAACACCTATCCTGACTCTGAATTTGTTGCCCGCGCCAAGTTGTCAGTGGGCGAATCCTGGTATCAGGAGGGCACCACGGCGGCACTGGCCCAGGCAGAGACGGAGTTCCGCGACTTCATTACGTTTTTTCCAAACATGCCGGAGGCTTCCGAGGCGCAGCTGAAAATCGCTGACATACATTTCCGGCAGATGGAGAAGCCAGACCGCGATTACACGCATGCCCGCCGGGCTGAGGACGAGTACCGCCAATTGCTGCTGCAGTACCCAGACAGCAAGTTGGCCGATACCGCGCGACTGCGTCTAATGGAGGTGCAGGAGGTTCTCGCTGAACGCCAGTTCCGCATCGCACGCTTCTATTACCTGCGTCAATCCTTGCTGGCGTCAATTGCGCGCTCCAAAACGCTGACGGATACCTATCCCCTTTATAGCCGCTCGGATGAAGCCCTGTATCTGCTTGGACAGGCTTATGAGCAACAGGCTGAACGCACCCGCGTAGCCAAAATCCCAGACAACCTGAAGCCGCTCCTGCTCAAGAACTACGTCGATAACGCAGCTCAGGCTTATAGCAAGATTGTGACTCGCTACCCGGCAGCGCCGCGATATCAGGATGCGCGCCATCGGCTGTCGGCTATCGGCCGCCCTGTCCCCACGCCGACGCCCGAGGCAATTGCTTTGAACAAGAAGGAAATTGCGAGCCGCGTGAAGAGTAGCCGATATGAGCACTTCATGAACGATATGGGAAAGCGTCCCGATCTGAGTGCGGCAACCAGGGTCGGCTCACCCTCCATGGTGGATCCCAAGGAGACGGACGCGCCTGCGCTGGTGCGCCAGATCGAATCGTTTGCGAATTCGGGGACCAACGCCAAGTCCGGTACCGGCAAAATCGCAGTAGAGACGGTAAGCGCGGGTGGCAAGGCTCCAGAGAACCAGCCGGCACCACGCTCGGCGGAAGCGGCGGTGTCTTCCAATGACATTCCCGCAAAGGCGCCTGCCCAACTCAATGAGAGCGCTTCCTCATCCTCAGAAGAGGCGGCTTCGACTTCGTCGTCCACTGACACGTCAAAAGCCGACGCAAAAGACGCTGCTTCGAGCCGCAAGGCGAAGAAGAAGCATCGCTTCAAGATTCCAATTCCCTTTTAGTTCCATCCGTAAAACGGAATTCAGCCCGCCCGAAGTTACCATTTGGCGGGCTTTTTTCTGTCCCTTCGGTTTGCAGAAACGGCTCACATAGATTGACCTTGCGATGGGAACGCGATAACGTGGCACTTTAGATTGCCTAAGAATCTATCCGAAATCAGGACTTCTCCACGTGCCACTCAACATTTTGCTCGCCGACGATAGCGTACCCGCCCAGAACATGGGGAAGAAAATTCTTGTGGACGCCGGATATCAAGTGCTGACGGTCAGCAATGGCCTTGAAGCTCTACGAAGGATTGCCGATGCGGTACCAGACATCGCGATTTTAGATATTTTCATGCCCGGCTACACAGGGCTGGAGATATGTGAACGATTGCGTGCCAGTCCCGCGACGGCCACGCTTCCGGTCATTCTGACCGTGGGGAAGTTGGAACCATACCGCGCGCAAGATGGCGAGCAAGTCCACTCCAACGCCATCATCGTGAAGCCGTTTGCCGCTGCCGAGTTGGTTTCTGCCGTGCGCAGCCTGATCGGCTCGCCGGAGGTCGTTGAAGAACCTACTGTCCAGCAAAGTCCTCCTAAGCCAGCAGATTCCCACGACTCTGCCGAAGATCACTCCGCGCCGGAGCTTCAATCCGCTGGAGCCTCGCAAGAGCCGGACGAGCCGCTTTTCGCCATGGGGCCTTCAGCTACGGTCGTCCAGAGGGATGAGCCCTTCTTCTCCCGTGAGGGGCCGGAAAGCCTTGTATTTAACCCAGATGCGGGACACACGCCTTTCAGTGCTTCGGCCATCGATCTTCTGCCCGTGGCATCGCACGCTCCTGCGGCGCTCGATGATTCCGCGTTCACTGAATTCGATCTGGAGCCGGAGGAGTCCCACTATTCCTCGGCGGCATTACAGGTGAACTCTGTAGATGAGGAGCCACAACTGGCCGCTGCAGACACAGCTTTAGCCGCATCTGAGCCTCCGGATATGGTGACTGAAGCAGTGATCGCTCCTGTAGCAGTCACTTCAGTTTCGAGTGAAGCGGTGGAGTTGGAACCGTCCACTCTTGATATTCCAGCTCGGGACCCGCTGCTGGAGGTGATGGCGGACGAGACGGGGCCAGCTAATCTAAGTTCTGACGATTCTTCGCAGTTGCCCCCACCCGAAGCCACCAAAGCTGTCGAGGATGCTTGGACGACACCGGCACCCGCGCTCGATCCAAAAGAGGAAGCGCGACGCCTGGCGTTTGAAGAACTTTTCAATTCGACCACACCATTTCCTGTGGAGAACTCCCCGGTTACGTCTCCGGAAAACCAGACGGTCATCCTTCCAAGCATGGCTGATCTTTCCAAAGATCATCCATTCGAAGTCGAACAGGACTCCGAGATTGAGTCGCTGGAAGTCGATCAGCCTCAATTCATTGACCATGAACCTGATCCGTATCTTATGCAGGAAGAGGAACCGCTGAACGCAATTGGCAAAATTCCCGAGCGCGACCCTCAACTGGACGGTGACTTTGAACCTGATTTGTTAGATGTAGCGGTTGTGCCGTGGCAAGCGGAAACAACATTCGATGTCTCCCGCGACTCGCATTCTGTCGCAGACGAGCGCAATGAACCGACGGCCATGTCATTCATCGATGCTCCCGCACATGAATCGCAGAATACTGCTGTCGAAGCTGCCGCTCCAGAAGCGGAGACTACAGCGATTGTGCATTCTGCAGAGACCATGGAGACGATATCCGAATTTCCGGAAGCAGAGGCGCAACCGGCTCCCCAGGTTGAGATCCACAGTGAACCGACTGTGCTGCCCGAGGCGGAGACGGTTGCGATGCCGGATGTTGTTGTCGAGACTGACTCAGCGGAACCGGATGTCCCTGCACTTTTGCATCCCGCAGAAATCGTGGAGGCTGCCCCTGACGTTCCTGTAGCGGAAGCCCAATTTGTTCCCGAGATTGAAACCCATACTGAACTGGCTCCGCCACAGGATGCGACTGTGACGCAGGATGCGCCCATCGAAACCCATTCTGCGGCATCGGATATTCTCGCAACGGTGCATCCCGCAGAAATCGCGGAGACTGCCGCTGAAGCGATCATCGAACCGTCGCAGGTGGTTCCGGCGGCGTTGCTTCCGGCAGTGCACGAGATCGCTCCGGAGCAGGATTTGCAACCTGTAACTAAGACGGAGACTGCCCCTCAGACCCCGGCGCAACTTCAGTCGGAGTCAACTGCACCAGTCACTTCGATGCAGGCGGCGCAGAGCGTATCCGCTCCCGAAGTTACGCATCGGTCCAGCGAGGCCGAACGGATTCACCAGGCAGTCGAGCGGGTATTTGACCGCTTCAAACCCCTGCTGGTAGCGGCAATTGTGCGCGAATTGGCCCGCCAGGATTGATCTGAACTCGCGGATTCGGGGCACGACCCTTTGAAGCCTCTTCGGGTTCAATGGGAAGAGCTATGACCTGTTGGAAGGTCTGGTCCAGAGTATGAGCCTCACCTACGCTGATTGAATTCTCATGCTCAGGTCCACAGCCGGGGCCGAGTGCGTCAACGCACCGACCGAGATGTAATCCACTCCGGCCTCTGCATATTGCCGCACATTTTCGAGTGTGATTCCACCGGACGATTCAATCTTCATCGCGTGCGCTTCCTGGCGGATTCGCGCAACGGCCTCGCGAGTCTGCGTCGGGGTCATGTTATCCAGCAGAATGGACTCCGCGCCATACTTCAGAGCGGCTTCCAACTCTTGCATATCGCGCACTTCCACCTCGACCGGTTGCTCGCCCTTGCGATTGGCCAGCGCTCGCTCAATAGCTATGCGCACACCGCCGGCAAGATCGATGTGATTGTTCTTGACCAGGATTCCGTCTGATAAATCGAGACGGTGGTTAAAGCCCCCGCCGCAACGCACCGCATATTTCTCCAGCAGGCGCAACCCGGGAACGGTCTTACGGGTATCGAGAATTTTAGTGCCGGTACCCTCGACGGCATCGGCGTACTTGCGAGCCATGGTCGCGATTCCACTCAGGTGTTGCAGCAGATTCAAAATCAACCGCTCGCAACTCAGCAGGACGCGGGCGTTATGCCGGATGGAAGCGACGGCCTCGCCCCGGTGCAGACTTACTCCGTCAAAAATCTCCTGCGGAATACTGACCTCGGGATAAGCACGCGACTCGCCTTCAAGCTCGGCAAAAACTTCAAATATGCGCTGCACCGATGCGACACCGGCCAGCACGCAATCTTGCTTGGCGACAATGGTCGCCATCGCTTTCTGTTGCGGGTCAATCGTCGCCAAGGTTGTTGCATCGCGCGTGGCCTGGTCCTCCAACAACGCGTTTGACAGGATGGCGGTTATTCTACGACTGCTCCAGTTCATCTCCCGTTCCTTCCATTACGGTTTTGCGGCTTAGAGCGGTTGCGAGTCGGTGTATCCGCGACCAGTGCGCACCCACATCTGCTAACCACGGCAAATATGGGGCACCCTCGGACACTGAATGCGAACTAGAAGGTGTCATTCTGAGCACAGCGAAGAACCCCAGCACCGCTCAAATATCGAACGCAGCTTCGATCCCCATTTCCTACTTAGCGGTTCCCAGTTCGGTGAGCCGAGCCTTCGATTTTTCAATCAGCGATTCCAACTCAACGCGGCGTGACTTCAAGCCTTCCACGACCTTTGCCGGGGCCTTTGCGAGAAATCCTTCATTTCCGAGTTGGTTTCCGTTACGCAGGTACTCGCCCTCCAATTTTTCCAGCTCCTTCATGGAGCGCGCTGTCTCTGCGGCTACGTCGACCTTCTGCTCGTAAACCAGGCGAACCTCAAAGCGAGCGGTGGAGCGGGAGTTGGTAGCCTTCGCCAGCGATTCATCGACAAATGTCAATGTTGAGACATTCGCCAGGCGCTGGACCGCCGCAGTGTTCGCCTCGATCATCGTGCGTACTTCGGTTGCGGCAGAGACCTCGATGGGATGCAGCTCTTTTTGCGCCACCTTCAACTCGGCACGAACGTTGCGCACCGAAACGATCAGATCCTGCAGAATCGCCATGTCGCGCTCGGCATTGGCGTCCAGTTGCGTTGAATCGGTTTCCGGATAAGCAGCCAGTGCAATTGACTTCAGCGGCGGCTTGCCATCGTAAACTGCGCTCCAGATCTCTTCGGTGATGAACGGCATGAACGGCGCAAGCATACGCAACGCGCCCTCGAACACCCGGACCAGGTTCGTGAAAGTCGCCCGCGCTTCATCGCGATCCGATGACAGCAGACGCGGTTTCACAAGTTCCACGTACCAGTCGCAATACTCGCCCCAGAAGAAGTGATAAACCACGTGTGCGGCTTCGTGAAAGCGATATTCGCGGAGCGCCGAAGAGACTTCGCCGGCGACGCGATTAAAGCGCGAAAGAATCCAGCGGTCTTCCAGCGTCGCGGAGCGAAAACCCTTCAGCCCGATGGCATCCTTTGCATTGGCCTCAGCGGCAAATTCACTGAGCGACCAAACGTTTTGTTCCGCCGCTCGATCCACGTTCATGAAGAGGAAGCGGGTAGCGTTCCAAATCTTATTGGCGAACGAACGATAGCTCTCAGTGCGGCTCTCACTGAATGCGATATCAGTTCCGGGAGCGGCCATGGCAGCCAGCGTGAAGCGTACCGCGTCGGTGCCAAACTTTTCGATCACGCCGATGGGATCGACCACGTTGCCCTTGGTTTTAGACATTTTCTGGCGTTCGGCGTCGCGCACCAGGGCGTGAATGTATACCTCGCGGAAGGGCACGATATCGCGCTTGTCCGGCTTCTGCTCATCCATCAGATGGCAGCCCAGCATGATCATGCGCGCCACCCAGAAGAAGAGAATGTCAAAGCCGGTGACCAGCGTCGACGTAGGATAGAAAGCATCGCAGTCCTTGGTCTTCGCAGGCCAGCCCAGAGCCGAAAACGGAAGCAGGCCGGAGCTGAACCAGGTGTCCAGAACGTCAGGATCCTGCTCAATCTTTTCGCTACCACAGTGCGCGCACTTGGTTGGATTCGTGCGCTCGACCGTAATCTCGTGGCAAACCGAGCAGTGCCATGCCGGTATGCGATGGCCCCACCAGAGCTGTCGCGAGATGCACCAGTCATGTATGTTTTCCATCCACTGCAGGTAAATCGCCTTGTAATTCTCGGGCGTAAACTTGATGCGTCCGTCCTTCACCACATCGCTTGCGACCTGCGCCAGCGAGGGCCGTCCGTCCTTTGTCTCCTTGTTCACGGCGAGGAACCATTGGGTGGAGATGCGCGGTTCGACCACGGTCTTGCAGCGGTCGCACTTGCCCAGCGGCACAACATAGTCCTTCACGCTGACCAGGGCTCCGATAGCTTCCAGATCGGCGACCACACGTTCGCGCGCAGCGTTACGCTCAAGTCCCTTGTATACGCCGGCGTTCTCGTTCATGTGCGCAGTCTCATCCATGATCACAAGCTCTTCGAGGCCGTGGCGCTTACCGGCTTCGAAGTCATTGGGATCGTGAGCAGGTGTCACTTTGACAGCACCGGTGCCGAACTCGAGCTGTGCAAGGTCGTCGAGGATGATGGGAATCTCGCGGCCAACCAGCGGCAGTTTCACCTTCTTGCCGTGCAGATGGGTGTAGCGTTCATCCTTCGCATTGACCGCAACGGCTGTATCGCCAAGCATCGTCTCAGGACGTGTGGTGGCGACCACGATGTATTCGCCGGGCATTCCGACGACGGGATAGCGAATTTCCCAAAGCTTGCCCTGGGTTTCGTCATGAGCGACTTCCAGATCGCTCAACGCGGTCATGCAGCGCGGGCACCAGTTGACGATGTAGGTGCCGCGGTAGATGAGGCCCTCTTCCCAGAAGCGCACAAAGGCCTCGCGCACGGCGCGCGAGAGATGCTCGTCCATGGTGAAGAATTCGCGCGACCAGTCAACCGAATCGCCGAGGCGTTTCATCTGTTCCAGAATGTAGCCACCGTATTGTTCCTTCCACTGCCAGACCCGTTCCAGAAAGGCTTCGCGCCCGATGTCCTGGCGCTTTTTGCCCTCGCTTGCCAGTTGGCGCTCCACCATCATCTGCGTCGCAATGCCGGCGTGGTCAGTTCCCGGAAGCCACATGGAATGCTTGCCCAGCATGCGCTGCCAGCGCGCGAGAATGTCCATCTCGGTGTGGTTGAGCATGTGCCCCATGTGCAGGCGTCCAGTTACATTTGGCGGCGGCAACAGGATGGAAAAGACGTTGGTCCCATCCTCGGGCGTGTCGGTGTGGAAGAGGTTTTCGCTGACCCAGTACTCGGCCCAGCGCTTTTCAATCTCAGCAGGATCGTAAGCCTTCGATAATTCGTGCGGCATAGGACAGAAATTTCCTCGAACTTAGTCGGCTCCGAAGCCGGAAAACCTGTGTACCCGGTTCTTGCTCCTGAGGTGTCATCCCGAGCGCAGCGAGGAGTCCCGACGACGCTCAAATCGATCACACTGCTCCAGAGGCATTTCCACCGGTTAGCAGATCCTTGCCTTGGAACCACATAGAAACTTCAAGTTTATCAGAGCGAAATTTATCGCAACGGGCAACTCCGGCGGTGAGCTCCGCTTCTGAGGACGTTGGAAACTCCGGATACATCGAATTGCGGATTATTCCGGCTCATCTCTGAGCCAATTACGTCACGGAATCAAAATTCACATTTGGGGGTGTTTATGAAACTAGTCACTGGGGCAGTGGTTGCATTCGTACTGATGGCGGGCACAGCGTTCGCACAGCAATCTGCAATGGCCTCTAAGTCCGAGATGCGCACAGGCCCGGCCAACGTGGAGCAAAGCCTGAAGGCAATGGAAAACGAGTGGGCAAATGCCTCTTTAAAAAGCGACGGTAATGCCGTCGAGTCGATGCTTTCCCCAGACTTCGTGAACATCAATTCCGATGGCACGGTGCTGGACAGAGCCGGGACAGTTGCACGCACCAACAAGTCCAAGATGGAAATCAGCGAGATTAGCGAGGTAGCAGTCAACACCCACGGCGATTCCGCGGTAGTGACCGGTATCTGGACTGGAAAAGGAGTCGACGGTGAAGGAAAGGCATTCCAAGGCAAGGAGCGCTGGGCAGATACCTGGGTGAAGAAGAATGGAAAGTGGCAGTGCGTCGCTTCCGCCTCAGCTCCGATTAAATCCGAGTAGTCGAGCCAGTTACGAGCGATACACATTAGAAAGCGAACCCACATTCGCCGAATCGAGGCGGATGTGGGCCACTTCAACCCTACTGCGGCAAAAGACTAGGCGCTGACGCGCGGACTGCAAATCGAGCGCAGGCCATTCAGCGCCCGTTCGCACTGGACCTTAGAAACATTCAGATGAGTGACAAAGCGGATTAGCTGAGGATTCACCGTCCCCACGAGGACGCCCTGTTCTTTGAGTGCGGCGGCGATTTCGGTAGAGGACTTACCAGTGCCGCTCACGTCGAAGATGACGATGTTGGTCTGCACCGTGGCAAGATCGATCTCGATACCGGGGATGCCCGCAACACCCTTGGCAAGTTGCTGGGCCGTGGCATGGTCTTCATGCAGGCGTGCCGGGCCTTGTTCCAGAGCGATCAGACCCGCTGCGGCAAGAATTCCCGCTTGACGCATGCCGCCGCCTAGAGCTTTGCGTACGGAGCGCGCTCGCCCAATAAAGTCTTTGGTCCCAACCAGCATCGAGCCCACCGGTGCGCCGAGGCCCTTCGAGAGGCAGAACATCACAGAGTCAAAGCTGCGGGTGATTTCTGCCACCGGCTTGCCCAGAAACGCTGCGGCGTTGAAGACCCGGGCACCATCCAGATGCACCGGAAGATTACGCTCATGCGCCCGCTGGCAAATGTCGTCCATGACCGCGATGGGAGTGACCGTGCCACCCGCCATGTTGTGCGTGTTTTCCAACTCGATGAGCCCGGTCTGCGCTACGTAATAGGTTGGAGGCGAAATCTTTGGAGCCAGCAGATCCCAGGAAAGAATCCCCTGCGGAGCCGCCACTGGGCGCACCACGCAGCCGCTGAACCAGCTCAGCATCGCCATTTCATAGTTGTAGATGTGGCCGCGCTCTTCGCAAAGAATCTCTTGGCCGGGACGAGTATGGAGCTTGATGGCGATCTGATTACCCATGGTTCCTGAGGGAACGAAAATCGCGGCCTCGCGGCCAAAGATTTCGGCGGCGCGGGCTTCCAGACGGTTGATCGTGGGATCTTCTCCATACACGTCATCACCAACTTCGGCGGAGGCCATGGCGCGGCGCATTTCGTCGCTGGGGAGGGTTACGGTGTCGCTGCGAAGGTCGATCCAGGAATTGCTCATGAGTGCTCCCTATGGGTAGATGGAAATTCCAGTGTAAACGCTAGATAGCTTTCAGCGTAGGTGTGTCCCAAGGGTGCCCCATATTTGCCGTAGTTAACAAATGTGGGTTCGCGGGGTCCCGGTTACACCGACCCTGCAACCTAGCTAGTCGCGCAGAAATGCCTCAAAGACTTCATTGGAGAGCAGGCGGCCCCGCGGAGTGAGGCGCAGCCACCCGTCCTCCAGCGTCAACAGTTCACTCTGAACCATGTCTGTGATTACCTCACGGTAGTCGTCCACGGCAGCGATGCCAAACTGCTCCTTGATGGCCAGCAATTCGACGCCGCGATTCATCCGCAGTCCGAGAAAATATGTTTCCTCAATAGCTTGCTGCCCTGAAACCATGGTGCGCTCGGGCGCAGCCCCGGCAAGAAATGTTTCGAGCGAATCTGGGTTCGCGACGCGAACGGCGCGGTTAGGCTCAAAGGGTGCGGGTGCCGGAAGCATGGAATGAGCGTCAACTCCGAATCCAAAGTAAGGCTGGCGCTGCCAGTAACGGAGGTTGTGCCGCGACTGGTGGCCGTCCTGGGCGAAGTTCGAGATCTCGTATTGCACAATTCCTGCGGTGTTCAAACGCTGGCACGCGCGCTCGTAGAGCGAAACCGTCAACTCCTCATCGGGAACATGGTGGGCGTGGTAGCGCGTCCCCCCGGCGATGAGTTCGCGTCCAAGGCGGGAGTCGTCATCCACCTCCAGCATGTAAACGCTGGCATGAGGAACGGCGACGGCGATAAGTTCATCGAGGGATTGCTCCCAGCTCTGCTGGGTCTGGTAAGGAAGTCCCGCGATGAGATCGACGCTGATTTCGGAGATCCCTGCATCACGCAGGCGGGCAATATCGCGAAGGGTTATCTCGCGAGTGTGGAGGCGGCCCACTGAGCGGGATTCCTGATCGACGAACGACTGCACTCCCAGCGAAACGCGATTGACGCCCGCGCGCCGAAGCGCAGCCAGAACCTCATCGGAAAGTGTGCCCGGGGCTACCTCCACGGTGATTTCAACCGTGGGCGAACGCTCGAAGACCCTATCGATCGCAGCGAATAAACGGTGCAACTGATCCGGGGAGAGAACGCTGGGCGTGCCGCCGCCAAGGTAGACCGAATCAAGCACCGGATCGAACTCCGATCCGAGTTCAGCGGTCAGCGCGGGAGCGCTCAGAATCGACTGCTCCAGATGCGCGACATAGCGGTCAAACAGGTCGCGGGAAAAAACGCCGGAAGCAAAATTACAGAACGAGCACTTGCTCCGGCAGAATGGGACCGAAAGATAAAGCGCGGAATGGACGTCAGAGGTCAATGGAAGGCCGCAACTCCAGTGTAACGCTCGACCGAAGCTGAAGCCGCTCGACGCTACTCGCCATGCATGGCGGGCTCGGACGAATGCTTCACCTTTTGGATGAATACCGCAATCAGCGGCATGACAAAACAGAGCGTTCCAAGCAACCAGAAAGCATCGAGGTATGCCATGGCTCCGGCCTGCTGCAACACACTGCGGTACAACATTCGTGCGGCACGGGCAGCGGGTCCTCCAAGGCCATCGCCATGCCGCGCGAGATATCCCGCGATCTGCGTCTGCTGGACGCTTGCGTGCGCCGCCGACAGGTGTTCGCTGAGGCGAAGCTGGTGGAATTGTGCGCGGCGAGCCAAAACCGTGGTGACGGAGGCGATGCCGAAGCTCGAGCCTAGATTCCGCATCAGGTTGTAAAGCGACGAAGCAGCGTTGTTTCTGCCCGGTGGCACCCGCGAAAAACAGGTTGTACTGATCGGCGCAAACAGTGCCGCCAAGCCCACGGAAGACATCATGCGGACAATGGTGAAGGTGGCATAGTCGGTTTGCAAATCGAGGCGCGCGGTGAGCCAGAGCGAGATTCCGAGCACGAAAAAGCCGAAGATGATCATCGGGCGCGCGCCGACGCGTCCCAAAAGGATTCCGGCCAGGGGCATGCCGAAAATAAGCACAACTCCTGCCGGAGAAAGTACCATTCCAGCGCGGGTAGCGGAGTAGCCCAACAGGGTCTGAAGAAATTGAGGCAGCAGTACGGTGCTGCCTGCGAGGACAAATCCGAGGCAAAAAATGAGAACGTGCGAGAGCGAAAAATTTCGGTCGCGATAGAGCCTGAGATCGACAACTGGATTCTTGACCACAAGTTCGCGGATGACCACCGCAACCAGGCAGACGACAGCAACGGCCACCAGAAACTGTATCCGCCCCGATCCGAACCAGTCATCTTCCTGTCCCTTATCCAGCACGAATTCCAGCGAGCCGAGTCCGAGAGCCAGCAGTCCCATGCCCGTCCAATCCATGGAGAAAAGATTCTGCCGTGTCAGCGGTTTACCGGCCAGCGCAGGCGGGTTGTGAATCAGGCGTGACACCAGAATGAGCGACAGGATGCCTACCGGAACATTGATGTAGAACAGCCAGCGCCAACTGTAGCTGTCGGTGATCCATCCGCCGAGCGTGGGCCCGATTGCAGGCGCGAAAACCACCGCCATGCCATAGATTGAGAAGGCCATGCCGCGTTGACTCGGACGAAAGGTGTCGGCAAGGATGGCTTGCGCCGAGGGCTGCAGACCGCCTCCGCCAAGCCCTTGCAGGATGCGGAATAGAACGAGTAATGGAAGGCTGGGCGCGATGCCGCAGAGCAGCGAACTGCTGGTGAATATGACCACACATGTCATGTAAAAGCGCTTGCGGCCGAACAACTCGGTGAGCCATCCGCTGAGGGGGAGAATGATGGCGTTAGCGATGAGGTAAGAAGTGAGCACCCAGGTGCTCTCGTCGATGCTGGCTGAAAGCGAGCCTGCAATATGGGGCAGTGCAACATTGGCGATGCTGGTGTCCAGCACTTCCATGAAGGTCGACAACATCACCGTCATGGCGATGAGCCAGGGGTTGACCTCCGGAAACGATGTCGGCAGAGCGGGTGTTGCGGACAAATCTTCGGGCACTACTCAAACACCTCGGTGGCCGTGGCAAACCCCGGCGCTTACACGCGATATTTACATCGTACGGACATTCAGGTCAAAGAGCCGCTCAAAGTTGGCATCGGGAAAAGGCCCTGCATGAATTTCATACCCTGAACCTTGTGAGGGTCCGCTTCCATCTAAAATAGGAGCAATGGCCGCTGAAGAGGAAGTCCTAGGAAAAGCGTACGATAGCCGCATTGTTCGCCGGTTGCTGACCTATCTGAGTCCCTACACATTGCAGGTGGCGCTGGCACTGGTGGCGATTGTGCTCAAGGCAGGTGCCGACGTACTCGGCCCCTACCTGATGATGACGGCGATTGATAAGTACCTCTCCGCACACGCCGGAGGTGGCCACTCCCTCCTTGATCGATTTCTGAGCCCCGATCCGATGGTTGGAATTGGCCAGATCAGTGGCATTTACCTGGGCATATTGCTGCTTGGCTTTCTGTTTGAGTTCACCCAGATATACATGATGCAGTGGACCGGACAGAAGGTAATGTTCGACCTGCGCAGCCAGCTCTATCGCCATCTGCAAAGGATGGACATTGCGTTTTTCGACAAGAATCCCGTGGGGCGCCTGGTAACTCGCGTGACCACCGATGTAGACGCACTGAATGAGATGTTCACTTCGGGCGTAGTCTCCATTGTCGAAGATGTCTTTGTGCTGGCTGCAATCCTGGGCATCATGTTGTGGACTAACTGGCGTCTGGCCTTGCTGGCCTTCCTGGTAATGCCGATCATCATCCTGGCAACCCAGGTTTTCCGCAAGTCGGTACGCGACAGCTACCGGCGGATTCGAGTGGCCATCGCGCGCATCAACTCCTTTCTGCAGGAGCACGTTAGCGGCATCATCCCTCTGCAGCTTTTCAATCGCGAGCGCAAATCGTACGAGGAGTTCAAGGCCGTAAACGCGCAGCACATGGAGGCGTTCAAAGACGCGATCATGGCCTATGCACTGTATTACCCCGTGGTCGAAACCCTGTCATCGATCGCGATTGCGTCCGTGCTCTGGTTTGGCGGACACGAGGTGCTCTCGGGAATTACCCGCCTCGGTGTGCTGGTGGCGTTCATTCAGTATTCGCAGCGGTTCTTCCGCCCGATTCAGGATTTGAGCGAAAAATTCAACATTCTGCAATCTGCAATGGCCGCCGCCGAGCGCGTTTTCAAGTTGCTGGACACCGAGCCAAAGATTCAATCGCCGGTGGTAGTAAAAGAGCCGCAGGGGCCGGGGCGGATCGAGTTCGACAACGTCTGGTTTGCGTACCGCCATGTCCCGGTCGAAAAGGATGGCAAGGTCACTGCCGGGGAAGAGTGGGACTGGATTCTGCGCGGCGTTTCATTCACGATTGAGCCGGGTGAGACAGTGGCCATCGTTGGCCATACGGGCGCGGGGAAAACCACGGTGATCTCGCTGCTGCTCCGCTTCTACGATGTGCAGCAGGGTTCGGTGCGAATCGACGGCGTAGACGTTCGCGAGATGGACCTGCAGAGCTTACGGAGACGCTGCGGTGTGGTATTGCAGGACCCTTTCCTGTTCAGCGGCACGATCGCCGACAACATTAAGCTGGGCTCGGCACACGTGACGCGCGAAGCAGTAGAGCTTGCGGCGGAGGAAGTAAACGTAGCCGACTTCATCCAATCGCTTCCGGAAGGCTTCGACTCGCTGCTGCAGGAGCGCGGCAACACGCTATCGACTGGACAGAAACAGCTTGTATCGTTTGCGCGCGCACTCGCCCACAATCCGCGCATCCTGATCCTGGATGAAGCGACCTCAAGCGTGGACACGGATACTGAATTCCGGGTACGCGAGGCGCTAACCCGTCTGGTAGAGGGTCGCACCTCCCTGATCGTCGCGCACCGGCTCTCGACGATCCAGCGCGCCGACAAGATCATCGTGATGCACAAGGGCAAAGTGCGCGAGATGGGCACACACCAGCAGTTGCTGACCGCCAGAGGCGTCTACTGGAAGCTTTACCAGTTGCAATACAAGGATCAGGAGTTGGGCGGGGCGCTTGCGACTGCTCCGGCACGGGCGGGAGCAGAGGCGCCGGCGGATTAGGCAGTCTCGGTGTTGCAGGGTCATCCTGAGCGCAAGCGAAGGACCTCGGCGCAGCTCAAATATCGAACGCCCCCCCGGCTTTCCGTCCACCAACCGGGGTTCTGCGCTGGATTCCTTGTGGCTCTCCGAATGACCGCTCTATTTAGTTGAGCCGCGCCTGATATTCTGTCGGCGCACATGTCCAACGGAAAATTCAATCCGCTCCGTTCCCTGCGAGTGATGATCTCCGCCGGAGAAGCCTCGGGTGAGATGTATGGCGCGGGTTTGATGACGGCGTTGCGCGAACAACTCGGCGGCACGCTCGAGTGCTTTGGCATGGGCGGAGATCGCATGCAAGAGGCGGGCTGCGAACTCGTGGTTCATGCTCGCGATGTGGCCGTGGTTGGACTCTTTGAAGTGCTAAGCCACCTGCCGGGAATCTATCGCGAATTTCACAAACTGCTGGCAGAAATAGACCGGCGCAGGCCGGATGTGGCCGTGCTTATCGACTTCCCCGATTGGAACTTCCGGCTGGCAAAGCAGTTGCACCGGCGCGGGATTCCAGTGGTTTATTACGTGAGCCCGCAGCTCTGGGCCTGGCGCAAGGGACGACTGAAACTTGTTCAGCGTTACGTCTCTGAGATGCTGGTGATATTCCCATTCGAGCGTGAGTTCTACGCAAAGAGCGGAGTGGAAGTGGAGTTTGTCGGGCATCCGCTGAGCGAACTGGAGGCTCCGACCGTAAGCCGCGAGAATTTTGCGTCACGCTGGGGGCTCGATACCTCCCGAAGGTGGATTGCGCTTCTGCCGGGAAGCCGCAGCAAAGAACTGCGCCTGAATTTGCCCGCGATGTTGGGGACGGCGAAGCGTCTGGGAACCGATTTCGAATACGTGATGCCGGTGGCGAGCACCCTGAAGAAGGATTGGGTTCGCGAGGAGATTTCGCTTTGCGCAGAAAGGGTTGATATCAAGCTGACCGACGATGCGCGGGCGAGCCTTCTGCATTCACGTGTGGGGGTGGTGGCAAGCGGCACGGCAACCGTGGAAGCAGCGCTGATCGGGACGCCATTCGTGATGGTGTATCGCGTTGCGGGGCTGACTTGGACGCTCGGGCGGCATCTGGTTAAGTTGCCGCATTACGGCATGGTGAATCTGGTAGCCGGGCGCGAGGTGGTGCCGGAGTTCATTCAGGATAGATTCACGCCGGAGAACGTTGAGCGGGGCGTACGAGTGCTGCTGGAAGACAGACCCACGAGGCAAGCGATGACCGAAGGGCTTGCGGAGGTTCGCCAACTGCTGCGTGGAGAACTTGTGAAAGTTCCCGATTTGGGAGGCGACGGCGGAACTTCAGCCCATCGAGCGGCTCGCGCAATATTGCGCGTTGCGGAAAATGCATCAGGAAGTAGAGAATAGGCGCGAATTCACGAAAGCGGCTCAGCATCTTCTGTACGATTTCACACATCAAGTAGAGTTGTGCAACTCTGCGGGAGAAAAATGCAAATTCAATTTGCGGGACGGACCATCGTGCGAGCCGCCCTCCTGACACTTAGCCTGCTGGCTGTCCTACTCCCAATCCCGACGCTGCGTGCGGCTGAGAAGCCGCGCATCAAGGCCGAAGATTACACGATCGAGGCCAAGGTCTCTCCGCAGTCACACAAGCTGACAGCGAGAGCCATCGTCAAGTTTGTGGCGCTTGACGATATCAGCATCGCAACATTCGAGTTGCACAATGCCCTGCGTGTGACTCGGGTTACGGATGAACATGGGACTGTGCTCCCGGCTGAACGGGTATCGCAGGATTCCACGGTACGTGTGGCCCTGCCAAGCGGGATGAGCAAGGGGCAGGATGCCACTCTGACCTTTGAGTACGAAGGCAATGTGACTTCGGCGGACGATAGCCCGGTTCCGGGCCTGCGACTTGCCTACGTTGGTGACCCGATCACATATTTACTGTACTCCGGGCGCTGGTTTCCGGTGACTAACTATGGCATCGACCGCTTCACCGCAAAGCTCAAGATCACGGCCCCCCAGGGATACACCGTCATTGCAAGCGGAAGTGGCACTGGGAGCGAGGCGCGCGTGGAAGAGCCCAGCCAAGCTCCCGATGAGGGCGATTCTCCCAAGCTGCAAACTCGCATGAAACCGGGAACTAAGGGCCGACTGGCGACTCCCAAGTCCGCTGCTGCAAAACCCGACTCTGGTGCTCCCTCGAAGTCAGACCCTGGCATGAAGACGTTCAGCTTCACTTGGACGAAACCCAGTTTTCCCGGCACGGTGGTGATCGGAAGGTTTGTGGACACCCCGGTGAGCGAAGCGGGAATGACCGTGCATGTGTACTTCCTGCAGGACAAAGCTGCATTGGCGCAACAGTATGGCGAAACGGCGGCGAAGGAACTCGGCTTCTTCATCACCGTCTATGGAGTTCCCATCAGCTCTGAGTTGAAGTTGGTGCAGTTGCCCGATGATTCCGTGCCTACGACATGGGCCCCCGAGATGGTGGGGATTGCGTCCCGCAACATCAATCCAAAGGTGAATTACAGGCTGTTGGCGAACGCCGTTTCACATCAGTGGTTTGGCACCATCGTGAGCCCTGCAACGCGGAATGACTGGTGGATTCAGGACGGCGGCGCGCGTTATAGCGAAAGCCGCTACATCGAATACGCCTCCGGGCCAGCGGGCGCTCAGGAAGCCGTGAAGGATATGGCAGTAGGCGCGCTTGCCTATGACTCCGTTCCGCTGGGCCAGATCGGAACCCTGGATACTTTTGATCCGGTCTTCCAGTCAATGGCGAGCGATAAGGGAGGCATGTTGTACCACATGCTCCGCTGGGTGATGGGAGATCAAAATTTCGACAAGGCGATGCGCGCCCTCTTCCAGACCTACTCGGGTAAGCCAGTCGGGATCAAGGACCTGCAAAAGGTCACCGAAAACATCCAAGGCGAACAGATGGTCTGGTTCTACTCGCAATGGCTGAACTCGACGGGTGCCCCGGAGTTCAAAAACAAGTACACCGTCTTCCGAGTCAAGAAGGGCTTCCGTGTAGTGGGGCAGGTGCAGCAGGATCTCGATCTCTTCCGTATGCCGGTGCAGTTGAAGATCGATACGGACGGCAAGACCGAAGAAAAGACCATCGATGTGGTCGGCACCGATTCCAGCTACACGATTGAAACCTTCGGCAAACCACGCCGCATTACCCTCGACCCCAACAACTGGGTACTGAAAAACTCAGGAGACTTAAAGCTCCGCACGGCAATTATGCGTGGGCAGCAACTGGTGCAGCAGGGAAATTTGTCGGAGTCGCTGAAGGAGTTTCAGAAGGCAATCGAGCAGAACAAGAACAGTTCGCTGGCCCATTATCGAATTGCGGATGTCTTCTACCTGCAGAAGAACTACCAGGCTTCAGCCAATGCATATCGCGACTCTCTCAATGGCGATGGCGAACCGAAGTGGACCGAGGTGTGGAGTCACATTCAACTCGGCAAGATATTCGACATCACCGGACAGCGCGAACGCGCCGTGAGCGAATACCGGCAGGCCCTGCAAACCAATGACAATACCCAAGGTGCCCTGGACGAGACCCGCAAGTACCTGGCCGAGCCGTTTAAGGCGACGGACCAGTAGCTCGGAGGAAAGCTGACAGGTTAGGCCTTGGCGATGGAGGGTGCTTCCCGGGTGATGTTGTAGCTGGTTGTCATGCGCTCGGCAAGATGCTTGGCAACCGCCAGGGCATGGTCGCTGGTGAAAGCTGAACAGTGTATCTCAGCATGATCGCCGGAAAAATACATCCCTACGATTGATTCCGCTTTGCTGGCCGTATCAGAGAGTTCGAGGGCATGGCAGTTGCTCACAATGACCGTGTTGGGCAGGCAGATACGGTCGAGCAGGCAGAACATCTCCAGCTTGGATTCCTGCTCGTCGGGACCCGTCTCCATCACAATGTGAGCCTGTCGTGCACCGTCTTCGATGGTGGTCGCGCAATCGATGCGGGCAAATGCTTCATCAGCCCGCTTTTGATCCAGAACACCGGCGGCCACCTCGTCGTCCAAGGTCTGGCGAATCTCCCGGCGAGCGTGCTCCACGGAAGTTGGGAACAGGTCTTCCAGAACCACGCGAAATCCGGCCACGGCGGCCCGACGGGCCAGTGCCCGTCCGACTCTGCCGGCGCCAATGACAGCGATGGTCTCCGCATCCGGAGCAGCCATCGCTATTTCTCCAACTGATCGACCATCTTGGTGAAGTTCGGGTCTGAGTTGCGCATGTACTCGGCAAGCTTCTTGCGCTCTTCTGCCGACATGAAACCGCTGCCGACGACGATGCGCCGAAGTGTGGTGGCAATATCGTCCACGTAATTCATCATTCGAATCAGTTCACCGCTTGAAGCCATAATGCCTCCTGAAAAACCCTGAATGTGCTTCGATCCCAAGAACACCACAAGACAGTATTGTCTGCGTTCAAAGCAGGTTCGTCAAAAGCACAGCCGGAACGGCTACCCACATCACGCAATTTACCGCATCTAACCCACAGTCAGATGCAACATTCTCGCACGTCGGAATGATTCCAGAATGCGCGCGCAAACACTTCCTCACCTTGATCCTTCAGATGAAATATCGGAGTTCCTGCAGAACCTTGCAGAGAACCAGCGGAGGGTACGGCCGGGATCGACCTATCGACTGCAATTCAATCACAGTTTTCGTTTCGTGGATGGAATTCGACTCATTCCCTACTTGCGACGCTTTGGGATTACTACGCTCTACGCTTCGCCGATTCTTGCTGCGCAAGCCGGCAGCATGCATGGTTATGACATTACAGACCACAACCGGATCAATCCGGAGATTGGAACCGAAGAAGAGTTAGAGCAGTTGCTCTCCGAACTCCAGCGTAACGAAATGGACATACTGCTGGATGTGGTCCCCAACCACATGGGAGTGCGCTCAAACCTGTGGTGGCGGGACGTTCTGGAGAATGGCCGCGCTTCGGAATACGCAAATTTCTTTGACATCGATTGGAATCCGCTGAAGGCTGAGTTGCGCAACAAGGTGCTGCTACCCACTTTGGGGAACCAGTATGGAGAGGAATTAGAAGCAGGGCACATCAAGCTCGTGTACGCGGACCAGGGCTTCCGGATCGAGTATTTCGACAGAATTCTGCCCGTCGATCCACAAACGATTCCGCTGATCTTTCTCTCCGTGGGAGAGCTTCGTCAACCAGGTGACGATTCCCGCGAATTGCTGTCGTTGCTGGCGGCGCTCGCGGAATTGCCGCCTCACACATCAGAGGCCGAGAGCATCCGGCGTCAGCATGAGATACCGTTCCTCTTGCGCCGCTTTGCGGAACTGGTGGCACGCTCGAAAGAAGTGCGTGAGCATGTCGCAACCGCCGTCGAACGGTTGAATGGAGTGGCAGGCGATCCGCGCAGCTTTGATGCCCTGCACAAGGTGCTTGAGGCGCAAGTGTACCGCCTGGCACACTGGAGGGTTTCGGCTGAGGAGATCAACTATCGCCGCTTTTTTGATATCAATGACCTGGCTGGCCTACGCATGGAGGACCCCCAGGTTTTTGCCGCCACTCAAAAACTGATTCGCCGATTGATTGCCAATGATGTGGTAATAGGACTGCGCATCGACCATCCCGACGGAATGTTCAACCCTCCACAGTACTTCACGCGTTTGCAGATGCTCTTCGCGGCTGCAAAACTCTACGGTCCCATGCCGGTAGGTGAACTCGCGGAAAACGGCATTGAGATGAACTTGCAAACGTCATTTGGGCAGCACGCACTGCAACCCGGGCGGGAGCCATTTTATGTTGTGGTTGAGAAGATTCTGGAACAGGGAGAGACCTTGCCGCGTGAGTGGCCGGTCAGTGGGACCGTCGGTTATGAGTTCGCAAACGCAGTCAACGGAATTTTTATCGATGCGCGGAACCAGAAAAGTTTCACCAACCTGTATCACCGGTTGATTGGAGAATCGCTCAGTGTTAACCGGTTGATTTATCAGGCAAAGAAGCTGGTGATGCTCTCCGCACTTTCCAGCGAAGTGAATGTGCTCAGCAATATGCTGGACGAGATCAGCTCGACTAACCGGCATGCTCGCGACTTTACGCGCAAGGTGCTGCGTGACGTAATTCGAGAGACCATCGCTTGTTTCCCCGTTTACCGAACGTACGTGGATGAGCGCGGTAATATCAGCGATCGCGCCAAAGAGTTCATCGCGCAGGCGATTGCTTCGGCAAAACACATCAATGGTGCCATGGCATCGCAGGCGTTCGACTTTCTGCAAGACATTCTGCTTCTGCGTGAAGACAACGGCGGCACCCTGATTCACGGCTATCGAAGACAACTCTACTTCTCGTTGAAATTTCAACAACTCACCGGGCCGGTAATGGCCAAGGGCTTGGAAGACACGGTCTGCTATGTGTACAACCGGTTCGTCTCCGTAAACGAAGTCGGAGGCCATCCTGGTAGCTTCGGGGTGAGTGTGGAGGAATTTCACCGGGAAAACCGGGAGCGTGCAGAGTTATGGCCCGACGCGCTGCTTGCAACTTCCACGCACGACACCAAGCGCAGCGAGGACGTACGCATGCGTCTGGATGTATTAAGCGAGATGCCGCGCCCGTGGGCCGCCCAGGTAATGCGATGGAGGCGTATCAATCGCGCCAAACGCAAGGCCCTCGACGACGCTCGCATCGTCCCAGACAACAATGAAGAGTATTTCCTCTACCAGACGTTGGCAGGCACTTGGCCGATGCCCGGAATTGCATCGCTTGCCCCAAACGACTGGGTGCTGGGCCGCGAAGAGAGGCTCGCGTACATCGCGCGAATCCAGCAGTACATGGAAAAGGCGGTGCACGAGGGCAAAATCAACCTCAGTTGGATCAATCCCAACCCGGAGTACACCGGTTCGCTGCGCAGGTTCGTGGCAAGGATCTTGTCGCCTGGTACTGCGGCTAAGCCCAATAACTTCCTGCGACTGATGCACGAATTTATTCCCCGCGTGGCTTGGTTTGGTGCAATCAATTCGCTGTCGCAAACCTTGCTGAAGCTGACCGCGCCCGGTGTGCCCGACATCTACCAGGGTCAGGAGATCTTTGATTTCAGCCTCGTCGATCCTGATAACCGGCGTCCGGTGGACTTTGCCACGATCGAAAGATATTTGAATGATCTTGAGGGTCGCGAGGCCAGTCCGGAGTTATGCCGCGAATTGTTGGAGAGCTGGACTGATGGCCGAGTGAAACTCTGGACCACGCATCGTGCATTGCAGAAGAGGAGCGCGGCGCGTTCGCTGTTCCGCCACGGAGACTACACCAGCCTGGCAGTGGATGGCGAACGCAAAGAGCACGTCGTGGCTTTTATGCGAAGGCATGAGCAGAGCACGGCTTTGGTGGCCGTGCCTCGTCTGGTTTTCACTATGCTGAATGGAGAGCCCCGTCTGCCCAGGGCAGAAGATTGGGCAGACACCCGATTGCAGGGTCCACCGGAACTTTCAGGTCGCACAATGACGAACACCCTCACTGGCGAGAACGTGAAGGTGCAAGACAACGGAGAGCTGCTATGCAGCGAAGTTTTTGCCAGCTTCCCTGTTGCCCTGCTGATCGACTGACGGCTGCCGGTCGGTAACCACAGCAAGCGCCGCGAGTTTCTGGGCCAATTCCGGGAGTAAGGCGCCTGGTGAGTAGCGCCATGTCCAGTTGCCATCGCCAAAGCTGGGAACGTTCATGCGCCCTCCCGAATCAAGACCCAGCACATCCTGCAGTGGAACCACGCAAAAATTTGCCGTGGAGCCTTGAGCGAGGCGAATCATCGCCCAGTTGATTCCATCGCTAGCTTCGCCCAGCAACGCCCCGGCAAATCTCCGTTCATCTTCCGAACAATTCGCCCACCATCCCAGCGTGGTGTCATTATCGTGAGTGCCGGTGTATACCACGGTGTTGCGCTCGTAACGATGCGGCAGGTAAATATGCGCCCCTGGATCGCCGAATCCAAATTGTAGGACTCTCATGCCGGGCATCTGCAACCGGTCGCGAAGCGCGTACACGTCGGGGGTGATCATGCCCAGGTCCTCGGCAATGAACGGCAGGTCGCCAAGCCTTTCGCGCAGGACACGGAACAGATCTTCACCGGGACCGTCAACCCAACGGCCATGCACCGCGGTCGGCTCATTGTTGGGAATCTCCCAATATTGATGAAAGCCGCGAAAGTGATCGAGGCGGATAATGTCACAGCTCTCAAGCGCCCAGCTCATTCGCTTGACCCACCAGTCGTAACCGCGTTGCTTTAACTCTGCCCAACGATAAAGCGGGTTTCCCCAGCGCTGTCCGTTTTCAGAAAATGCATCCGGAGGAACCCCGGCAACGAATTCTGGCTCCAAGGTATCTGCATCGAGGCGGAAAGTATCAGGATGGGTCCACACATCCGCCGAATCGTAGCTGACAAAGATCGCAACGTCGCCAATAATGCTGATCCCCTTGCTGCGGCTATAGGAGTGCAGAGCGCGCCATTGCTCAAAGAACGCAAACTGCAGGAAACGGGCGCGGTCGAGTTCGTCGCGCAGTTCTTCACGGATCGCCGACATCGCCTGTGGTTCACGATGGGCTAACTCGCGCGGCCATGTGTTCCAGCTCCGCTGCTCATGGCGGATGCGCAGCGCGTCAAACAAAACGTAATCTTCCAGCCACCATGAATTTTCGGCAACGAATCGATCGAAAGACGCCCGATGTTCCCCTGCTGCGTTGTGCAGGAACCAGGCAGCAGCCTCCTGCAGAAGAGGCGTTTTCTCCTGCACAACCCGCGCATAATCAACCCGCCCGTCCCGCACGTTGAGGGAGCCGATCCGATCGTGCGAAATCATGCCGCGTTCCGCCAATCGCTCAAGACTGATCAGAAGAATGTTTCCAGCGAAAGCAGAGGTGGAAGAGTATGGCGAATTTCCGATGCCCACAGGGTTCAGCGGCAGAATCTGCCATAGCCCCTGGCGCGCTGAAGAAAGAAAATCGATGAACTCATAGGCCGCTGAGCCAAGGTCGCCAATTCCACCATGGGCAGGGAAGGAGGTCGGATGCAGCAATATTCCAGAGCTTCGCTTTTCGAACATGTGTCCAGGGCTTCTGAGTAAACAAACGGGCTTCATCTCTTAAGATGAGTTGCCGAAATGTCCATTGGGGAAAAGAGAAAAGGGGAGGGTCACCCCTCCCCGGTGTTTGAACTAATCTTTAATCCCGCCGCCACCGAGCGCATCAACTTTTTTCTTGTCGATGACGATGCGGCCTTCTTTTTCGAGACGGTCACGCAACGAAGCAATGAAGACTTCCTCAGCCTCGGAACGCTTGCGATCAAGCAGTGATGCCTTGATCTGACTCTTTATGGCATCGTACTCCGCGTCCGAAGGCACCTGCTTTTCGAGCAGGGCAATCACCGCACCCTTCTGTCCGAGGTTGATGGCCTGACTGATATCTCCCACCTTCATATCGAACACCTGGGGCGCGGAGGATGAGACCTGACCGAGATCCGGCACTTGTCCATCGGGAGCAACAAGGTCACTGGTTTTCACCGTCGCACCTACGGCCTTCGCGGCTTCGCGCAGATTGTGCGAGGCATGTGCTTTATCAGCAAGCTCCTGGGTCTTCTGTGCCAGCATCGCTTGCGCTTTCTGCTGTTTCAGTTGAGTTGAGAGACTATCCTTAACTTGCTCGAAGCTGGGCGTCGCCGCCGGTTTCACTTCAGTGACCTGGAAAATCGCGGTACCGCGTGGCAGCGGAATCCCAACCGGAGCAGCGTTCACCTTTGCGGTGAATACGGCATCGGTAAACGGCGAAGAGGCGCCAATTCCCGGGAGCGAATCTTTACGCGAGAAGTAGCCGCTCTCCTGAACCTGGAGGCCATTGCTAGCCGCAGCTTTTTCAAGACCATTCGCCTTTGCCTGGCTTTCCACGGTGCGGGAAAGCTGCTCGGCGGTCTTCTGATTTCTGAGGGCCGACACAATCGGTTCAATCTGTCCGCGAACTTCATCCAGCGAACGAGCGTGTGCCGAGATCTTATTGTCCACACGAATGATCTCGAAGCCGTAGCTGGTCGGAATCAGATCCGAAACCTGACCCTTCGCGAGGCCGAAGGCAACCTTCTCAATCTCAGGGGCGGTACCGGAACCCTGCACGAGTTGGCCTACGGAGCCGCCGTCCTTAGCGGTCGCGATATCGTCAGAGTACTTCTTCGCAAGTGCGGCGAAATCTCCACCCTTGTGAAGCTGGTTCAAAACGTCCTGCGCTTTCGCCTTGGCAACATCAGCCTGCTTGGCATCCACCTTGCCATCCGGACCCGGCAGCGGGAGCTTGATCAAAATGTGGCGAACCGTGACCGACTCAGGAACGCGAAATTCGGCAGCATGCTGCCGGTAATATCCCTGCAACTCTTCGTTCGACGCCTTGGCTGGATTTGGAAGCCGCGCGGGATCGACCAGAACAAACTTGATCTTGCGCTGTTCCGGGATAGCGTTGGCAAACTGCGGCTGGTTCTTTTCGTAGAAGGCGCGCAGTTCGGAGTCATTGACTGCAACCGTCTTCTCGAGGTCTGCAATGCTGAGCACCGCGTAATCAAACTTGACCTTCGTCTTCACCTTCACGAAAGCATCGTGCATTTCCGTGTTAGAGACGAACACTCCGGCGCCAATTACCGAGCGCAGCTTACGCATCGTCAATTGGTCGCGAACTTCCTGCTCAAACTGTGGAACGGTGAGGTTGAACTGCGTCGCCACCAGGTCGCGGTACTGGTCCGCACCGATGAATGCCCCGTTCGGATAAATCGCCTGGGCAAGTCCGCCGCGCTGCATTTCATTGCGCAGGTCTTCATCTGTGGCCGCCAAGCCAAGACGCTTTGCCTCCCGCAGATACACCTTCTGCATGACGACGGCATCTACAGCCTGGGGAAGAATGTATGCCTTGAACTGGTCAGGGATGCGACGCTGCTGCATCATGTTGCGCGCAACCAGATCAACCTCCTGGTTGGTAACATCCTGGCCGTCAACCTTGGCGACAGAATTCGCGCCGACGCTTCCGCCTCCAACGTCATTTAGAATTCCGCCAGGAACGAGCGTGACAACCATCATGATGCAGACGATGGAAAGGAAGCCGACGAGAAGCACTCTCTGAACTCGGCCTTTAGTTTGCAGGAATCGAATCATCTTCCAATTGGCTCCGGAGAAATAAAAGGCGAACACGTCATTATAAACCAGTGGCTTGCATTGCACTTGCATCTGGAACTCGTCAAAAGGAATTCCGGCTAGATCGCCGCCCAATGGAGAAGTTTGCCCTTCGATGCTCGAAATGCCCCTTCTGGTTCCGGACACTTTCCTTGCCCTACCAGGAACATGCTGTAATGTACGTTACACATCTATGTCGCAGAAGAAACATGGTTTTCGTGGCACGTGGATCAGGGCAAGCCGGCGCCTGAGGGAATTGGGCATGATCGCCCATGGATTGGTGAACACCGATCACGTGGTGATGGCCCACATTATTCCCATGCGGCGTTGCAACCTCGCCTGTGCCTATTGCAATGAGTATGACGCGGTCAGCAAGCCGGTGCCTCTGGAAACGATGTTCCAGCGCCTCGACCAACTCGCACGCCTTGGGACGTCGATCATCACCATCAGTGGCGGCGAACCCATCCTTCATCCCGAACTCGACGACATCATTCGCCACATCCGTCAGCTTGGCATGATTGCAGGCATGATCACGAACGGTTATCTATTGACCGCCGAGCGCATTGAACGATTGAATCGCGCCGGGCTCGATCACATGCAGATATCGATTGATAACGTGATGCCCGATGATGTCTCTAAAAAGAGCCTCAAAGTCCTCGACAAGAAACTGCAATTGCTCAGCGAACACGCCGAGTTCCACGTAAACATCAACAGTGTGGTTGGCGGAGGAATTCATAATCCCCACGATGCATTAGTGGTAGGCCGCCGGGCTCGCCAGCTTGGCTTCACATCGACGGTAGGGATCATCCACGACGGCGATGGTCAACTGCGCCCGCTCAGCGGCGACGAACGCGATGTGTTTTTCAAAATGCACAATATGGATCGTAGAAATTATTCGCGATTCCATTGGTTTCAGACCAACATTGCCAACGGCAAACCAAATAATTGGCGATGCCGGGCGGGAGCGCGTTACATCTACGTTTGCGAAGACGGACTCGTGCATTATTGCTCGCAGCAGCGCGGCTACCCTGGCGTGCCGCTGATGCAATACACCAAAGCAGACGTGCGCCGGGAGTTCCTCACCACAAAGGGATGCGCTCCGAATTGCACTGTAAGCTGTGTTCATCAAGTAAGCTACATTGATTTTTGGCGATCGCCGCAAACCCTGCAACCGCAGCCTCGCTCCAGCGACGTTGGCGAATTGATCCAGATTCAGAGCGATTGAGTAGTTGTAATTGACCGCACGCTTCGCAACTCGATCCACGAGTCAAGCAGTCATAATCGGCGAGTTCTGTGGATGAATCCTCGCTGAACGTTGCGCGATCCAAACACGTTTGTTACTATCAAAAAGGTTCTGAGCCAATCAGTGCCGATTTACGAGCCGGCCCAAAGCAACTCTTCTGGTCCGTTGCAAAAATATCAAGGAAGGGCGCGTAGCTCAATTGGCAGAGCAACTGACTCTTAATCAGTAGGTTGTAGGTTCGATTCCTACCGCGCTCACCATCTCTTAACTAACTTCGTTATAATAACTTACATTCATTTTTGGTTTTCATCTAAAAAGTAAGTCTTGGCGCCTTGTGTACGCGAGATGTACGCATCTGACGTCCAAACTGCTTCTTCGCACTCAAGTCCAACCCTGGCTTGGTGTTGAGGATTCGCAGGCCCGAGGCGAGGTCGCAACTTATCCGTATCATGTTCATTGATCATTATCTTTCGACCTTGGCGCAAACGCCAGGCGCACGAGTCATCGTCGTCCGTGACGAGAATGCTGAAACGGCTTGTGATTCGTGGAGGAATGGGACATGCTGGATACCTAAATACATAACTTTGCATTAGTCGCAGAATTGCATGCCTCTGGCACGGGTCAGAATGGGAGAAGCGCGTCCCACTTGACACCGGGATGGCTTCATGGGTCTTCCTCGATTATCGATCTGTCTTAACCGCCTGGCATTGGGCAAACTCGGCTACGTTGCTGCGGCCGAAAATCGCTTTAGCGAAGGATTGGCGATAAGCATCCGCTCGCGCAAGCTGCGCAGCGATGATAGGGCTTCGTCAGCCGACGCCGCTCACCCGATCCTCTTCCGCGTCAACCTGCGGCTGGATTCAACCGCCTCATATTCGATATTTCAAAGTACAGGTCGGAGGTTCCAGTGGTCATATGCCGATATTTCCATAGAGTCCTTCTGAAGGTGTCCGCATCAGTGACTTCGTCGAGCATAACGAGGAACTGAGGAATGCTTACAAACCAACAGTTAAAGAAAGGCTGCCGGACTTCTGTCTTTCCTTGGTGTGTTGCTGCATATTGATCCCGGATCTCTTGGAGCGAATCATTAATGGATTTGAAGCGCTTGGCGTACGCTGGATCAGGTGATCCGAAGTTGGCGTTCAAGGTAGCTACCATGAACTTCTCCAGCATGATCCGGTCCTGGAAACTTCCAAAATCCTGCATGCCGACCGCTATTTTCTCTATGCCACGGCCATCTAGCGAGAGATGCTGTTGAATACCAGTAGAAGTCAGATCAAGCGCGCCCGCGTTCTTTATCCGAAGTTCGTGCCAACCAGCTTGAGCCTGAGCTGCAAGTAGGCTACCAGCGAGATCCAACAGAAGATCTGCATCCACTCCTGTTCTCGCTCGCCGCGTAAGAGACTTCTTCTTTAACTCCATGAAGATCAAAGTTTGAGGTGTCACGGCAACCAGGTCGCATTGACCGTGTTCACCGGCCAGATCGTAGTCGCCGCTAATCGTGGGTACGCCGCGAGAGGATAACTCGTCTTTGAGAAAGGTCTCGATCGCAGTTCCGACTCTGTCATCGAGCTGCTTGTCGCCCGGTCTCAGCGCTGTCAGAAGCGCTTCTACATACCCCCAACCGCAAATTGACCTATCAACTATGAGGTATCGATTACCCGGGCGCCGAATAAGGGGCTTTAGGTAAAAATCCGCTCCCTTCGATTTGTCAGAAGGAGCATCTGTCGGTCGCGAGAACCCTTGGTTCGGGCCTTCTGTCGGATGAGCAAGTACATCTCCAAGAAGGGTGGCAACTACCTCTTTGCTTACGTGTGGCAATGCTCGCCTGACGTCCTTCTCAGCTACCATGGCTGGGCCTCGAATATCTCTCACCGGATCGATCAGATAGTTGATCACTTCAAATGCCTCGTTGATCGTCCATCCTCCAGATGTCCGTTTCTCAAAGTCGAGAAACCCGAGCGCTCCTCGGCATAGCTTCACAATATCCGATGCACGCAACTGGGGGAATCGGAAGATTGAGTCGTAGAGTGCCTGCTCTTGAATGAATTTGAGAAGGTGCTTCGCATCAAAGTTCATATAGGCCAAAGGAGCGTACGGCTGAACGTCAATTACTGCCGCATAGGCCGTAACGAGATCCAACAAGTAGTGCCAGTGCTTATCAAGGTCAAGATATGGCTTTTGGCCATCGATATGTTTGACCGCGAGCTGCAAGAGATATCCCCATGGCCTTTGTGGCTGCCCTCCCCCCATCGGCGAGATATGCGGGATGAGGTGATATCTCTGCAAGTCAACATTGAAGACCGGAGAGATCTCGGCAAAGATTTTTCTGGCAACGTTGAGTCCACCTAAGTGGTCAATAAGCTCCTCCATTCTCGCGACTAGCGATTTCTCAGCTATTTCTTCCAGAGCGATGAATCCCGGATCTAGTCGGATGCTATATCCCTGTTGTTTGAGAAACCTCGCCGCCTCGGCCACGGCAAATTCACGCGCAAACATATGTCTGTGCTCTACCGTTTTATAACTGCTGATTTTGACGTGGTCTTGAGCGGCTTGGATAGCTGCACGCCAATCACCGTCGATCTCGCTGGGCTCGTTCGGGCGGGCCTGAAGCGCATCCTTAAGATGGCTTATAACCTCAAAGTACGGATCTAACGGAGCATCCAAAATGACGTGCTCGCGGATGAGATCCGTTGCGAGGCTCCGGCAAGTACGCCAAGCTTCTCCATGACCGCTTGTAAAGGCATTCCTAATCCGTTCGCATAGCGCGTCGCTTACCGCATGGTTTGAGTACGAGGTTTGACAATCCAAACCTACGTAGGCATAAAGACGCGCAGGATCGCCCTCATAGGCCGCGATATACGCCGGAGTCTGGTCAACGATTTGACGGAAGTTCTGAAGATCCACGTAGGCTCCAAAGGATTGCTCACTGCTCAGAAGATAGTCATCCGAGATTTTGGTGGGCGCTATGATGTTTACAGCTTATAACTAGATCGCCACACATAAACATATTCAATCTCTAATGTCCGAGAGGTCCAAAATGATTGAATGCGGCATCCTCAGGACTTCGGCAGTCTGGCTATCCATGTCCGCCTGTGCATTTCTGTTTTTGGCTCTCCCACTCTACGCACAAAGATTCACCCGTCGGTGAATCCTGCATACTTTGGATATGTTGAGTCCGGATGAGGGCGGGGCAAAGGCGATGAGGGCGTAGGAATCTGTGGCTTATCGGAACCCCTCTCGTTGCCTTCTTTTGGAGAACGCGGGGGCGGGGCGTTACACTGCTCACCATGTCTGACAATTTGTGCGGGCGTGTTGAGCGAATCGAAAAAGTATCGCCTCCCGACGTGGGAGGCATCTGTGTCGAGGTCAAGATCACGAATACTGCGAACAACCGCAATGTACTCATTCTCAACCACGATGTGCAGCTTTGGCAGACTTGTGACAACGGTTATCAATGCTGCTATATCAGTTCTTTTCTGCTCAACCACCGCAAGTACATCGGCGGATTTCGAGCCGATCTTGGTCCGGGGGAGTCGCGAAGTTTTCTGTTTCTCTGGCAGCACAGTGACGGGCAGATTCAACAGATCGAAGATCGCCGCAAGGAACCTTTTCCCCAGCTGGAACTCCGTGCGCGATTTCTCACTTGCTCTAGCTGGCATGACGCACCCAACCGTCCGACTGAATGGCAATGGGAGATGGTGTCCGACGCGGATACGCACACCTGGCCAATGGGTGCGATCGTAAGACTGGATGACTGGACCAGGCTTCTAAAAGAGATCGGGTTTCAGAGCACCATCGCGCCGCCGGTCAACGTTCCGCCTCTTCCTCCCGCGTTCCGGCGTTCGGCGGAACATCTCCAGATCGGATGGTCCAAGCATTTTGCTGGAGACAATGAGGGCGCAATTACAAGTTCGAGGAAGGCAATCGAGTGCTTGCCGAGTTATTTGTTCGATGACCATGTGATCTTGAAATCATTGGTGAGCCGCGTCCTCGTTAACGCTCCGGCGGACAAGATTAAAGCGGTTGATGGCCTTATCTTAGCTATTCGTGATCTGCGGAATCTGGCGGCCCACGAAAAGGGCGAACCAGTTCCCCTGCAGAAAAGCGACTCAGAGCTGGCGCTGACCTGCGCCGCCGCAATCCTCAAATACTTGGCAGTGCACATCGACAAGTAAACGTTATGGCACCCGGAGAAACGCAAAGAGCGTTTAGATTGTCATTCGCGCCCAGCAGTCGTAACTCCCAATTTCTTATCGCATTATTTCAAAGCTGGTGGAGACGTTCTTCTAACCGATGGGCCTCCGCAACGCCCATGCGGACCAGGCTGGCCAACAAGCTATCAATATCATTCCTAAGCGGCTGATCCAGACAGAACGGTGTCGGGTCGTGGGCGAGAATTGCCTCCATTAAGGCGCACAGTCGGCGTCCGATGCCCTGATCAACCCAGAAATCCTTTTCATCCGGATTGGCGGCCAGCCAACCTTTGCCGGCCGCGACGATCAGGGGCAAATGGGCCGATCGCGGCGCCACTTCAAGAAGGTTGAGCAACGCGATAACGGCGAGGAAAAACTGGCCGCTCTCTGCCACTTCCTTCAGCAAGGAAAGAAATGGGTCCAGGCGATCAATGCCTTTCGGGTTCAGGTAGCACTTTGGCGGCTGGAGGCTCCAGTAATCGTTGAACAGAACCACCGCTATTGCCGGTCCGAAGTGGATTTCAGTCGATTTTGACCGATCCCGAACGTGGCGCTCCCAAGTCCGTGTTGTCATTATTTTATGCGCCAACGCAGATCGTACCTGTACGGCTTGGGCACCCTGCAGAGCGTCATCGTTGAAATAGACATCATCGACCTCTCGCAAGAACGCGGTCGTAGCATCGAAGAAGGCTTCGTCCGGCAGGCTGGTGATACCGGCAAGCGCAATCTCGTCAATTTGCGGCGAAGTCAACCCCGGTAAACAAGAAGCCAATAGTTTGAAGAAGGCGTTGTTCCATTCTGTCGGACGGCGATCTGTGTTCTCATCCTCCTCCAGCTCAGATCCATTTGCGACGCTTGTCCAAGAGCCATACGTTTTGACGATGTCGCGCAACCAAGGCCGCTTCGCCACATCAAAAAGACCTGCGGCGCTGCCGAGCCACATCGCGGCGGCCTGATAATCGGTGTACGCATCCGGCTCAGGGATAGGGATCTCCTCAACAGGTTTATTTTTTCGCCGCCCTAAAACAAAGCGTCGCCGGGGGCGAGCCGGGCTGGATGGAAATTGCGGCCATTCAGGCTCGTCTTGTTTGCCTGTCAACCAAGCCAGCTCCGCATCGATCGCATGTCTCACTTTTTGTCTGTAAAGTTCAGCCCGCGCGATATACGCCGTCTCTGGCTCTCTCCATTCCCGATGAGGTTTGACGCACGCAGCGAAGGAACAACGAAGCAGCGCGCGCGGCAGACATTCATCGACTTCCGCGAGCACTCCAGCCGATGCGGCAAAACCGTGGGCGGCAGCAGGATTGTCGTCGCCGGCGCTTTCGAGCAGGATGCGGGCATCTTCCATCGTGAAGCGCTTTTTCAGCAACAGGACCATTCCCACGAATGCGATTGCAATCGGGTTGAATTGCAATCCCGACCGCACTCTGTGCACAGAGTCGCTCTTGCCTTTAAGAGCGCGAAGGAATGTGTCGCGCATCCACTTCTCGTGCTTTGCGACCAGGTCAGCATCGCCGTCGCGGACGGCAATCATCGCAGCGGTAGCAATAGTCTCTTCGTGCATCAAGCGACGATGCTCTTTCTCGTAATCATCGCCATCCGTACTGTCATTCTCTGGGGTTATCGGCTGCTTTTGCGCCCATTCAATAGCCATAGCCGCAAAGGCGGGTGACGAGCGGTCAGCGTTGTTCAAGGCGATCCTGATACTCGCATCCATGGCGTGGTTTGCCTGGCGCTCGCGGAGTTCGTCCTGCAATGGCTGAAGGTGCTGGGTTTCCTCAGCTGGCGGCACATATTCCCGCACCTCAGTTGGGCCGTCTTTTGTTTGAATGGTTGTGTCCCGCCAGTTTTTCGGGTCGATGAGATTCAACGCGTGAACGACCATGAACTCGGGATCTCCTAAATCTGCTTGCGGGTGGGGCGGACCGAGCCGCGTCGCCGCACGGCGCAGCAACTCAGCGAGTTCACCCCGGTTCTCGGTCGAGTCATCAAACGCGTAAAATGACAATAATTGATCGAGCGTAGAGCGTCGAGAAGGGCGTTTTTTTAGGCTATCAAGGCTGGCGGGGCCGACCGGTTCCTTCTGTAGACCTTTAAGCCCGAACAAATCGGGAAACTCAATGCCGTCGTGCACCTTTCTGTGGAGATCTACGCAAAGGAGCTCGGGACACCCGAGGTACGGTATGGCGGCAACACGCGAATTCGGCCAATGAGATAGCAGCAAATCGACCGCCACCAGCAAGTAAGCAGCTGGCGCGTTTGGCCCGTCGATAACATCAGCTAGCACCTTGTCGAAAGATTCCTGGGCCTCAATACGTCGATGCGCCCAGGCTTCCAAAGCCATGAGCGTACACGCCGCAATGGTCGGTCCCGACCCAACATCCCGCGACCAATTGTAGGACTGAACCCATGGAAAAATTCTTTCGCTCCCGTCCGGCGAAAATATCCTTATGGCATTGTCCCCAAAGTCCCTTCCTCCACTCTTAAATGAAATCGCGTGATCCATGAGTTGCCGAATAAGCTTCAGGCCATGCTCCGGAGCATGAATGAGCAGCTCCAGGAACGGCCCCTGCGACGGCGATGCTGGAATGAAATCTGTATCGTGATATCCGAAAGCCTCACGGAAGGGGCTGCTTCTTTCGTCATCTTCCTCGTCTTTCGGAATAAGGAGTTCTGCTGTAATCTCGGCCAGCTCCTTCGGCGCTGCCTGTGCGAGAGCGCCACGAAATTTCAGAACTCCGCGCAACACGTGCTCGCTGTGCTCGCGTGTTCTTAACGATTGCAAATATTCCTGGGCAAGCCGCGGGGCGTGATTGCAGAATGTGAGAAAGCTAGTCCTGAGATTGCCCGCCAAGGCGCCAATTTGGTCACCGGTCAGTTCACCGTTGAAGGGCCTTCTTTCGGTCTCGATCTCCGTTAGCCACCGATGAAGCCAGGGCACAAGTAACGGCGTGTACGGGTCCTGACCAAGCATCCCAATCGACCAGGAGTTGTAGAGGTCCACGACATCGGGGATCGCCGCAGGCGGCAAAGACTCTCCGAGCGCTAAGAGCCAGAGTATGAGCCGGCCCCAGGATGGTCCTTTGGGAACGTCGAGGTGTACGGGAATCAGTTTGGGATCTACTCCAAGCGCTGAAAAGAATTTCGCTCCGGGCTCCACGTCAACTGCCATTACCAGCCGTATGAGTTCCCGAAGCCGTTCCGCGCTATTGTCGAGCAAGTATCCCGAAGCCCGTTTCAACAGTACATTGCCTATTTCAGAGCGGACCAAAGCCAACAGGGCAGCCCGTCGCCACGAGCCATGATTTCCCGTTTGACTAAGAGCATCGACAAAAGCACTCCAGCGCGCGCTGTCGGCGGCGTGTTCGATTGTCATCCGAGCCGCAAGTTCCACCCCCCTTGCCAAGCCAGCAGACGCGGGCCGATCGAGCGGCAACTGTTGGACGAGCGCAGAGTCGGCGAAGAGGAGATTGGCAATTGCCCACTCCCGCAGAACATCGTGACGGAAAGTGACGCGATCGTTTCCCAGATCGCGCAAAGTTTGGCTTTTCACGAGCGCGTCCACTGCCGCCGCCGGAAAGTCCCTTATATCCAGTGGCTCGACGCTTGATAAAGCCTGTTCCGCCAGCGTCCTCAGTACGCGTGCGCGCTCGCGGTAGTGTTCGTCTCTCCGCCCATCGGCAGTTTGCCACCATTGCTCAGCCATTTCGACCTCTGTGCGCACCACCGGCGCATCGGAGGGAAGGCTGGCCAGACGGGAAAGGCGGAACAAGTTCCTGGCTACCTGGCGAGCTGGATGGTTATCGCCTAATAATGCCCGCGATTGTGGAGCGGCATTTCGCAATTCTTCAGTTTCAGCTTCGGAAAGCTCATCGATCACGACAGGTTCGGCGGCCCCCAACTGATTAACAACGTCAGCGGGCAACCAGCTTGGCTCCGCAATGCCAAAATCTCGGCGTGCGGTGGCGATGACGGACATGCCGGGAACTCTGGCTGCCTCCCGGAGAAGGTCGGTGACAGTCAAGCGCTCCTCATCGTCAAAGAAGTCCAGGCTGTCCAGGAACAATACGGCGCTGCCGTCACCGGCCATATCCGAGAGAAGATCGTGCGCGGTGCCATCGAAGCCGAGCACTGCTCTCATCGCCAGCCAGCCCCTGGGCACTATGCGGCCAGGGCTGAGAACAATGACCTGAGACTCGCTGAATATTTGCTCGGCGAAGTGTTTAAGCACTCCCGATTTTCCGACGCCTGCATCGCCCCGAAGCTCCACATATCGCCCTGCATCGAGAGCCGCGCGAACGGATGCGACCCGCTCATGGCGCGTCAGCAGCGTCCCGCCAACGCGGTCGCCAATGTCGGCAAGAGCATTCCGAGACGCTTCGGCCAGGGCTGTGCGCGCGGAGAAGTTATGTCGGTCCGCAGCAAGGCGGAAGGATTTTTGCCGGAGATCCTCGATCAGGCGGTCGCGCGAACGATCGCCGCCTGAAGCCGAAATCTTTATCGCGAGTTCCGTCAAGACAGTCCAAAGCTCACCGGCACGCGACGCATCGTCAGGATGAAGCGCGCGAACCGCACGCTCTTGTGCAAGCTCCTCGCCGATTGATCCCGTCGCCGTAAAATCGAAAACAAAAATCTGGAGTCTGCGCAATAGCCGCCATACTGTCTCATCATCGTGCGCCGCTCCCGCTTCACGAAGATGCGATCTGAATGTATTCACAAACGTGCGCATGTCATCGTTGGCGGAGCCCTGGCGATTGATCCGGCTCATGAAAGTCGCGGCGTCGTCCAACTGGCGCGCCCAGGTCAGGACATCCTGGTAAGCGCCGTCGATCTTGTGCGATGTTTTGGAAATGGCGACTGCCAGTTCATACCGTCCGTTCAGAAACTCCGGTTTGCGTGACGCTTGCTCGATCTGGCCCACGACTGAACGGAAGATTGGGTCGCTCGGCGTGAATTTAATGCCCTTTTTGACCTGAACCTCTAGGATGGCGGGCTTCCCCCGCGCGTCATGCGCATGCACGACGACATCATCCAGCGGATGCCCTTCGGGTGCCCGTTGGAATTGCACACGATCAATAATCGTTCCCGGCAACCCTCTAGGCTCCGTGCGCACGAGCAGAGACAGCAGGAAAAAGGCGCCCACTTGGCCCTCAAAGTGGCTGCCTGCTGGTCCGCTCGACGCTGGGCTTATTCCGTCGGCCATTACTTGCTCCATGCCATACGGCCATTAGTGTCCGTAATTAATCAATTACATATCATCCGGACATGCATTTCCAGTTGGGCCGCCCCCTGTACTGCACAATCGTTGCCGGTAATTTGCATCGTCTCAACGTGCGGGAATTGCAAACTTACATTTAGCCACGCCCGTTGGTAGCGCGCTTGCCCGCCAAGGAAGATGGTGAAATCCTAACGGAGGGCATTCCCCCAAGGAAGCTTCCAGTAATGAGGCCGGATGAAGAAACTCTCTGATTTGATCCCAAATTGCGATGATGTGCTGCGTCTAGAGCCCGAGCAGTTGGCCGGAGTTCTTCTCGAAATTCTTCTTGAGATAGATGGCAGTGATCGCCAATTCTTACATCGTGGAAACTTCTTCAACCAGTTTATGGCAACCTTGACCTATCCAAACACGCACGGCGGAGAAGTAGCTCAGGCGATGCTCGAGGCGTGGATGTGGCTTGAGCGCGAGGGGTTCCTCATACCGCGTTTAGGTGGCGACCAATATGGCTGGCTGGATCTTAGTCGACGGGCAAAAAGGGCAGCGAACCGAAACGGAGTGGCTGTTTATCGGAAGACCACACTTCTACCGTTCGCGGAGTTGCACCCTACCATAGCGTCCAGCGTCTATCCAATGTTTCTTCGCGGAGACTATGATACTGCGGTGTTCCAGGCATTTAAGGAAGTCGAGATTTCAGTCCGAAGTGCCGCACAACTCGGCAATGATCGACTTGGTTGTGCGCTGATGCGCGAAGCATTTACGCCAAAGAACGGGCCCCTGATTGATGCAGACGAGGTGCCAGGGGAGCAGATTGCGTTGATGGAGTTGTTCGCCGGCGCAATCGGGTACTTCAAGAATCCAGGAAGTCACCGTGAAGTAGAGCTGACCGCTATCGAAGCTGCCGAAGCGATTATGCTCGCCAGCCGTTTGCTCCGGATTGTGGATAGTCGAGCCTTGAACGCAAAGCACGCCTGACTCATGTCGGGAGCTCGTGAGTGAAAATTTGATCCATTCCCTGCGGCTGGCAATAATAACTCGCATCCGCGGTCGGCTTTGCGTCAGCGCGAAAAGAAGACACTCGAAAACTATTGGGGCACCGAGAGAAAGAACTCTTCTGCTCCACCTGAAGATCATAGTATAGGAATCATGCGCTACAAGAATCCAAAACTTCGCGGCCGAAAAGTTACCTCGTCGTGAGCTTATCAATCTCGCATATCGCGATCGATTGCACCTAAGTCACTGTTGAGTAGCTTGGTAAGAATAATCTCCGTTGATTTCCGATCATTGAGCTTTACGTTTGAGAGTGCTCGCCTCCTTTTCCTTCGGCTTTGTGGGTTGAGCCCAACCAGGACTTGCCATTCGCCCCAACCTTCCACGGCATCAGCAGGAATTCCTCGCCGGCAACGACTTGAGACGGCATCGTGGATGAGATGACTGATAATGTGTCCATGAGGATTGAACGCAAAGGACCGGTAGCAAGACTTACGCCTCGTTTAAAGCGGTTTTTCGTCGAAGCGCTCGGCGGTGAGTCGCTCGACGACATTCAGCATTCCGAGGCTCGCAAAGCCGACTTTAGGTGTCTTCGGGGGCTACTAGCTGTTGAACTAAAAACCCTCGAAAAAGATGCATCTCAGCGAATCGACAATCTTACGGCGGAACTTAGTGAGCGAGAAGATTGGCCAGTATTTTACGGCTCGGCCCCGGTCGAATCCATACTCAAACACGTGCAGGACGCAGACGCGGTAAAGCGCCGCTTCATGGACCGTATTGGTCGAGCTGTAAAAGACCACGTAAGCAAGGCAGACAAGCAGTTGGCTGCGCACGCGGTCGCTTTTCCACGGAAGAACATGCTCAGGCTTGTGGTTCTTGCAAACGAGGATCATGAAGTTTACGACCCCGAGGTGGTGGCGTACCTGACACAACGGCTCCTGCTGCGACGGCACAACGGAGTACTGCTTTACCCGCACATCGATGCCGTGATCTTTCTAAGCGAACGCCACGCTACCACCCTCGATCAACAAATCGCTTTTCCGATTGTGTCCATCGAAGGGCACTCTATAACCAGTGCGGTGTGGAAGAGTGAAGTTTTAGACATGTTTATGAGGCGCTGGGCAAGTTGGAATGGGGTTCAGCTGTATCATTCCGACCTGAAAACGCAAACGTTTCGGTCTATCGATCACATTCCTGAGCATATGAAGCGCTCCGAGCATTGGCAGCTGCAGTACAAACGTGAGCCGTATATGGTCGGCTTCACAGCGGAACAGTTGCGCGAGCGCTTTGATGAAATCATCTGCGTTTCGTCACTCAGTTTCCTAAAGGACTCGCCCCTCAAGCCCAGCAAAAACGAGATTAACTGGAGCATGTCTTCCATGTCGCATGTAATGCTTGAGATGGCAGCACGTGGAATTCCGGTAACTGAGTTCAAATATGCGCCGGAACGGCTTGCCGCCGCCGCGAAGCGCCTGCACCTCACAGCCTCCGTCGTCGTCTGGTTTGAAACCGATATGGGGCGAGCGGCCCGAGAGTGAACGCAAGAACGTGAGCAATCCATCGAAGATCAGTGCGAATGCTCGACATCTCCAGGCAACTACCTGCTGAAGTCAGTCATAGTTGGCCTTCCTAAAATTACGGGTTGGTTGCTGCAGGCAGTGACTGGAAATCTGCGGTCTACCGGAAAGTGGCCGAAGAAGTGAAAGCCCGTCGGGGACTGAGCACCTAGCGGATGGCGGAGCTGGGCAAGGTCAGCCTGTCTGGCGCAGGCCATGTTGTGCACCCTACCGGTAGTAATCAACAGCCGATATAACCACTCTTAACCGACGAATCCCTCTTTGCAATCCTGGATCGCAGCTCGCCGAGGGCGAATATCCCGGGAAGAATCAGGCGTAACGGGATTTTTGCCCGAAACATCCGAACACAGCATTGGCGTGACGCCAATTTTGATTCCATAGATCCAAGGTCAACCAATGCTGCGGTGAATTCAGGTACTTACGGCGTACCTCGATAACAACGGCAATACGCTTGAATTTTGCTTGAGAGAGTTCTTCGACGAGAGCTCCGCGTAGGATCTCACCGACTCCCGTCAGAAGCTAGATTCGCGACCTCTTGGTGCGCTCTTTAGAAAGTGCGCCCCCAAGGGATCTCGAATTGGCGGAGATGAACTCCCAGGCCGCGAAGTGCTTTCTCCTGCACAAGGTCTCGGCCGTTCGCACAATCTCGCGTTAGCCATGCTTACTGCTCGGAAAGACCCCAGCCGCGGAGCTTGATCATTTCTCCGATTGGTTTTTCCGGGCCCGGCTTGTTAGGATACCGAGATTGTGGACCTTCGCACCACATGACCCGCAGGAACTCATGATGGTTCGGGTCAAAGTAAGTGGATCGAGCCCACGCATTCACGTCATCGACAAGTTGGCAGGCTGCCGAGACATCGCCAGCTCCGCCTAGCTTCCATTCTAGAATCCTGTGAGTTGCTTCAGCCATAGCATCGGCATCGACGCTAATACGCGGACCGAAAACGTAGTCAGGGCCGCCGACGCGCCCGAAAACGTGTGAAATTCCTGGGTAGCCACCGTCGCAGGAATAGAAGATAAACGAACAGCGAATGGAGAGCTTTCCACGAAGTAGAAAGGCGAGATCTTGCCAACGGAGAGGTTCTGGACCTACCCAGAAGCCCGAGCGCGATTTGTGCCCGTGACCGCCGACGATAAGCACATCTAGGGCATCCGTCTCCATGTCAACGATTTGCTGGTGAAGCTCGGTCGCGCAGCTGACGACGGTTTGTGTGAGTGTTAGATCCGGAAGTTTTTCCCACTCCTGGAGCTTGGCAATTAGGGGAGCTTCCGCACGATCCGGTTTCTCGAAACAACTTACGTAACGAATTCGCATCAATTCTTTCCTTCGGTTAACTATCCGCCACAAGTCCACACGGCCAGCACCGGGTGCTTACGGAGCTACGATCAGCGCTGGCGGATCAGCGAGGTCAAAATGCAGGTCCGCGCTAAGTGAACCGAATCCGTTTGCGACTCTGCGCTTCAAGGCTCACAACGCCGTTGGAAGCCCCGGCATTTCCGCGACAGGTCTCGCCACGGCTTCTTTGTTTCGAAGGCTCCTAGAGCCTATGTGGCTATGTAGCGAGCGCCAATCCTTGCCCCATTGTCTTGGTCCGAGCATGACGAGGTTAGTCCTGCGATGTCAGCAAGCACCGCAGCCCCCGGTGTGCGAACAATCTTCCCGTCAATTGCGGCGCAATCAGACTTCGGACTCGTATCGCCGGTGAGATCGGCGTTTATCGATACCCGTCCGCCTCAATCCGGACGACCTCTAGTGCTCGCTTGAACGGAGTGTTTCACAGTGCTTCGTTGCTTTTCTTCGACTCTAGATTTGGAACCGAGTCCCGTTCCAACACGTAGAGATGATTCAGGAGGAGGAACTCATTCAACAGCGCCGCAGAGCGGTCCTTCGGCTCTCGGTGCGCGCGAGGGTTGCGGTGCGCAGCATAGGTTCCGGTGAAGAGCTGCATACGTCCGGTCCGCTCTCCACTGTCGGCGTCCGTCCAGGTAAGGGCTCCGTCTGGGTTAAATGCCTGCGAGAAGAGCTTCGTGCCATGGTGTGCAATCCCAGTTCTCTCCCGGACGGTATCTTCTAGCCGCCTGTAGCCGGCCAACAAGCTGTTGTCAGGATTCTTCCAAAATACTAACGCCAAATCCATAATGCGCGGGTCAATTGCTGCGAAGGGCATCACCGGAGGAAACTCATCACGCCAAAGGGTTCCACTACGCGACTGCTCGAAATGCTTCTCATCGATGTAGTCGTGCCACCGCGAAGGCCGACGGGGCTTGGCCCCTTCCAGCAGTTCGAGATCATGGTTTGACAATGCAGAGCGATCCAGTCGATCAAGAAACTCAGCATCTACCTCGTACTCTTCGATTTCCACACCATGACTTTCAAGGATTTGTAGCACGTAGGAAAAGCCGTGCGGCCCTCCGCCACCATATCCTGAGGCGAAGCCAGATTTGATCGCCACAGGATCCCCTTCGTTTATCGTGAGCAAAAGGCAATGGTCATTAGAGGCTGAGAGAATGGCGACGCGCTGGATACACGTACCGAATTGAATCAGACGCAGTACGGCCTCCTGGCAGTCCTTGGTTGAACCGCCGATGCCTGCATATTCGATGCCCGCGAGTTCCTTATAGCAATTCGCATCGAGCTGTGGTCGCTCTTTTCCCATCTACTGGGTCTCCTCTCGTTGTTGATACGTTGTTGAAAGCCAGCGTTCCTGCTCCAATTCTCAATCTGATCAGCCATAACGACCGCAATAAAGTAGGCGGCCGCGTCTTTTGGCAAGTGGTTGCGCCACTCGCCGCTAGCGCGAAGCTGCTTTACTCCAGAACTCCTTCGGGTCGATAGGTAGTGCCTTTCCGCCTTCGCCGATAGGGAACATAGGGTCCCACTGAGCCGTCCATGAGGTTCTTTCAAGGACAGGATACTTCAATACTTTGTGGCCGGGCTTGTAGAGGTGAAAGGGGAGTTGCTGGACGATGCTGTATTCATATTCCCAAGCGTCTCGGCCATTTGAATCATGACCCGTCTTGCGGAAATTGAGAAATTCTTCAGTTGAAAAGTTCGGCCCTGCAATCGTGATGTAGATTCTCACCATGTCGCCCTCAGGCCGACCAGCTGGAAGGTTGACCCGTCTATCGATGACCATCCTTTCACCGGGATGCATCGTGGGCAATTCGAGTCGCTTGCTTACGGCATCCATGAGCAGAGGCCTCACGCCCGGCCAGAAAACGCCCTGATTGGTGATGAGGACAGTTGCGCCAGCCAGTATAGTTCTTCCTCTATTGATTACGGAGAATGTAATCTCATCGCCGCTGTAAGCCACATTGGGGATCATTGCAATGAAGGAATCTCCCCCGGTTATGTTTTCCAAGCTAGTTCTGGCGAGCGTATCTAGCTTCTCCGTTTGCGTGAGAACGCCGTCCACGTGTTCGATCATTGAATGATATTGTCCGGCGCTATTGGCAATAGACGCCTTCAAGTCACTTGCGATCTGGTTGAATGCTCGATTCTGTGAGTCGCGGTACTCGCGTGCCTCCTGATCGCTCCGTTTAATTGCCCGCACTTCCAAGATGGCGAATGCTATTAGTACGAAAACCCAAACGAGCTTCTCCCGAAACGGCATTTTTGGCCGAACGCTCATGATGCCCGCCGCGAGCGCGAGTAAGCCAATTGAAACTCCGGGAGATTGCGGCCAAAGCGTTGTAATGAGAACTCCGCAAACGCCAGACAGAGGCAGTCCCCATGAAATGCTCTTGCTCCTATTCCACCGAATGCGTGCCATTCCCCAGAGCTGAGCCATTCCTGAGATCACCCGATGCTGTTTCCGATTGCTTACCCAGAATACTAACTGATAAGGCGAGCTTTGCAGCTGCACCGCTGCACCGTCTGGGCTCTCGAACGCAACTCCTGAGGGCTCCCCATCGAAAGCGAACTGCCGCGTGGCCATGATCGGTAATGGGAATGTGTGGTCCGCCGCAGGACTGCAAGGGGAAGTTTGGCCGAGAACACAAGTCTGCGCAAATGTATTCGGCCTTTGTGTGGAGATCAGCTATCCTGGCGATGATAAGTTGCGCGCGTGCATGCCGCGCTGCAAAACATGGCCAACCCGCAGAGTTGGGAGTGGCGGCAGCCGAATCGTGAACGCCAGATTCTATCGCAACCATGCGACGAGCTCGTGACATTATCAATCTCACTTGTGACGAGATTTGCAGGCAGAACTCAATGCAAACACCGCAGATATTTCTGGTGTCGCGAATGAGAGCGACATTTGCCGAAAGCTCACAGAAGAATAGAGGCGCTTCACTCACCCTCGCCGGATCCCTGACTTCTTGACACTCTCTGTTTATTCTGTTCATTTGCCCCGACGACTGGTTTGCGGATGCGAACTACCGTCTCCTCTAAGCTATGCCCGACAACTTCCAGCCGACCCGACTCTGCGAGCTGCTGCGGAGCGAGTCTTTTGATGTGGAAAGGAAACAGACCGGGACCGTTGACCAGACTTCTCAAGTCCGAGACACCATCCGGAGCCGACACAACGGCGGCTTCCAGGAGCCATGCAACCAACTTTGAGTCCCCCACGGGGAACTGGGACGCTGGAGAATACTCGCCGTTTTGATCAGAATCCACGATCACTCCCCAATCTGCGAAGGCTCGCAGGACGTACCGCGCCGATCTTGCGACCGCCTCCCTCTCGCCAAGCAACTCCTTGACGCGCCGCTGAACCTGCATCGGAGCCGCAGTTCCCTGGAGCCGGAACAGCCGACCTGTCACCTCCGCCACTACCCGCCAGAACGGATAAACTGCCATCGTCATACCCCAGTGCAGCGGCAGCCGTTCTGAGCGGCGCATTCCTTCCAGGAGATGAACGCCGTCTTTCCTCAACTCTCGTAATGGTGGCGGCACGCGGACCCAAGTCTTCATCAGGAGCGTGATAGTCTTCTCCCGACTGCCGCGTTCAGCCTTGCTGCCCACGGAGAGTTCGTCCTTCAGCCGTTCACGCAGTGCCGCGTAGATGTCAGCATCGGACATGTCGGCCAGAAAGAGGTCCAGCGTCTCATCCAGCCAACGGAGTTTGACTGTCCGGTTGTATCCGATGCGCGGACGATCATTCAAGACTTTCCTCCCACGACCCGAATGAAGGGAACAATTGTCTCTTCCAGTGTCACGCCACCGTGAGCAACGGTCCGATACCCCTCTGGCACAAAAGCGCTGCGGTCCGCGGACAACAGGGGGAGAAAATCCTCCGGGATCCCGATAGGTTTCCATGAAATGGCAGCTGGAAATCTGGCTGCGACATTGGCGCGTAATACAGGGTCGGAGTAGATCCTCGCGCGTTCTCCACGTATGTCAGCGGTGACCCCCTCTTTCGGCCTTCCGCAACCAACGGATTCGACATTGCCGTGGTCCGCGGTTAAAAACACAACGAATCCGTTCGAGAATAGCAGATCCAAGAGCGCGGATAGGAATCCTTCAGCCGCCCACTGCCGCACCTGATTATGCATTCCCGCCGCACCTAACTCCATGCCGTGCATGATACGGTCGACCTTATCCACAACAGCGCCGATGATTTTGAGCTTGGGCTCCGACAACGCCTCTTCGACCTCTTCGAGTGTCGACGGATCACCCAAGCCCTTCAGATAGGCGATCTCGTGGCTTGCCAAGCCGTGATCAACCCAGAACTGCTGCCAGAGGTTCGCCTCCCTGCCTGTGGAGTAGATGCTCGATGGAAAATAGAGAGGCGCCTTCCCGGCAAAGATTGACTGACGAGATACACACGTGATGGTTGGCACCCACGCGAACGTCGCGTTTTCATCGAATCGCCACGACGGGCGTTGCTGGCTGATTTCATGTTGCACGGCCAGCCACTGGTCGAACGCCAGTCCGTCCACCACAATAAGGGCAACTTTACCAGTGCCGTCGCGGTGCATGCTGAGGAAACGCGCGATGTGATGCACCATCACAGGCGGGCTTGCCGGTAAGCTATAAAGGCTGCCGAACTGCCTTTGGAGCCACTGACTGAAACGGCTGTCGACCTGAGTTCGAACGCTGATGACTCGTGCCGCCACGCCCGGCGTGGAACCAGCAGCCACCTCGGAAGCCAGCAGATTGACTTCCGCCCAGATTCTGGCGAAGGAAAGCCAGTCGCCGTGGCGGGCGTCGTCCCCCGGCATCTCGCTTTCGGCGACATCGAGAAGTGCCGCGAAGCGACGATCCCGGTCCTGTTGCGAGTTGTGGCGCACACCGGCTGCGGACCATCCTTGTGGAATCCCTGGCCACTCGACGGGCTGCAGCAAACCTTCGACGAAAAGAGCGTCGATGTAGACTCGAACGTCAGGATGATCGAACGGAATGTACTCAGGGCCTTCCACGTTCAAGAGAATATGTCGGGTCTCCACCACCCCGCTCAATTGGTGGAGGAACTTCGGCCAGCGCTCCTGTAGAAACGCGAAGAACAGACTGCGGTCCGTAAGGAGTTCGGTAAGCGGCCAGCCCGCAAAGCGCCCATCTTGGTGAAGAATCTGTACGAGTCGCTCCACGAACACTCGCGGAATCGACTGAAGCCGATAGTGTCTCCGCAACAGCGTTCGCAGAAGATCAGAATCGGATTTGACCAACTCCGCCGCGATCTCAAAAACATGCCGGAGGATGAAGTCCTTCGTGGCGTTCTCGCCCAGTACTCCAGGACTGAAACGAAGCTGCGCCTCATACAACAGGTCCAAATACTGTGGCTCCAAGGCGCGCAGCACTGGATAGCTGAAGTGGGGGAACACATCCGCCAGTCCGAACGAGAGCTTCCTGGCGTTAGAAAGGACATCGTAGGGTAGCTTCACCAGGGAAGAGGAGTCATCGCCAAGCAGCACTACCAGATCTACGCTCCGCCCTACATCCAACCGCGAACGAAAGCGTGATTCGTAAGCAAATCGGAAAGAGAGCGAATCCTCGAACAAAAGCGACTCGAAGCCTCGTTCGGCGAGTGTCTGGCCCAAGCGTGGTTCAGTCAGCAATCCGTCCGGATCGGCAACCGCAGTTATCGGCTGGACCCCAGGTGCAAACTCCTTCAGTATCTGCTCGCGCCAGTCAGACATCGCCGAGACCCTCCACGCGGATCATAAACCGCGGAACGAGCTCTGGATGCACGTGGGCGCGCGATTTCGATTCAAGCTTCCAAGCGGTCTCTTCCTTGGCGAGTTCATTCAGGCGATGCTGGCGCACGGCTGGCAGCCCGATCCGCTCGATAACGCCGCGCCGGGCATCGAAGGCATAGCGCTTATTGTCGCTCTCCCGCATGAGTCGCTCGTGGTGGAACCGCAACAGTTCCTCATAGAGGGGATGGCCGTGACGCTCCGCAGCCGTTGTAACATCCGCGAAGACCTTGGTGGATTTGCCGCCATCTAAGTAGCGGTCAGGACTCGGCATCTGCTCCAGCAGAAGCGTCCACAGATGCCGCGCAGTTGGAGACAGCACGCGTCCATCGTCATGCAGAAACAACGCTAAAACTCGTTCCTTGCACCATTCTGCACTACGAATCGCGACGGTCCAGAGAGACCAATACCCTCGGATTTCCCATGGGATGCCGGTCACCTCGATGCATGGGATCGGCTGGCCTGGCACAAAACGCGGCACCCGCGCCGCAATGCCCCTAATCTGTGGTTCTTCCAGCGTCAAATGGACTGCCGCAGAGTGGCTTTCCGCGTCTGCGAGGGTGAAGACAGCGGATGGCGTGGTCGTCCCGTCGGGCCACCTCAGCTTCCAGCCTGCCTGGGCCTCCTCTGCTTTGCCACCTGCACTTGCGAGATAGTTCACGGTCATTCGTTCAACCCAGTAGGGAAGCGGATGGCCGAGTAATCGTTGGGCCTCTGACGGACTCAGTGCCGACGTCTGGGCCAGCAGACTTGTGCTTCGCCGCATGGCCTCTGCTTGCGCCCGGACCTTGGTGAGAACAGATTCTACCTTACTTTCGACGGCAGCAGGATCCAGAATGGCGTCGCGATACAGCTCATCAAATATTTCTCCGGCATCGGCGGAATCGAGTACGTCACCAGTCTTGTCGACGCCAAATTCGCGCAGGATCACGGCCAGTTTCTCTTCCAGGACCTCCCGCACACGGAATTCAACAGTGTCCTCCAGAACAAAGTTCAAGGCCCGAACCACGTGGTCCTGGCCTATTCGGTCCACACGGCCGATGCGCTGTTCGAGCCGCATCGGATTCCACGGGATGTCGAAGTTGACCACCACGTGACAGAACTGCAGGTTCAGGCCCTCTCCGCCCGCATCGGTAGACACCAGGATGCGTACGTCACCCGCAAACGCTTGAAGAACCTGCTTACGCACATCCAAGTCCATGCTGCCGTTCAAACACGCGACCGAGAAGCCCCGTTCAGTAAGAAAGTCCCGGAGCATCTCCTGGGACGGTACAAACTCCGTGAACAGCAAGACTTTCAAGTCTGGATCGGATTCTTCCTGCTGCAACCGGTAAATCCAATCGAGCAACCCTTCGGCTTTGGTGTCCGCGGTGGTCGCCTCTGTACGCTTCGCGAGGTCGAGTAGTAGTTGCACCTCGGCACGTTCATTCCGCAACGCCTTGGTTCGCATGCGGAGCAGCATCTCGATCTGCTCCTGGCCATCCATGTCCGGCCACTCGTCGTCGAAGCCGGGCGGGAAAAGCGACAACTGCTCCTCCGGTGCCTGAAGCATCTCCAGCCTGCGCTCCAGGGTGGTTCGGATCGCACGAGTGGAGGATGTCACCAGCCGTTGCATCAGGATCAGCAGGAAGCCCACATAATTCTTCTTCTCCCGGATCGCCTGGTTGTAGCCGATTCGAACGTACTCCGAGATCGCTTCGTAGAGTCGCCGTTGGAGTACGTGGCGATCGTTCCAGTGGACGGGCACCAACTGCGTTCGCCGCGGCTTGAACAGCGGATTGCCCTGTGCGTCGATGGCATTACGCTTCTCGGTTCGAACCAAATACGGCTCCAACCGCTCGCGACTGACCGAACCAGGATCGGGAAATGCGGTCTTGTCAAGAAGTGAAACCAGACGATGAAAGGCATCCGTCTTGCCTTGGTGAGGCGTCGCGGTGAGGAGCAGCAGATACGGCGCTGATTCCGCCAGGCCCTGTCCGAGTTTGAACCGCGCCACCTGGTCCGTCATCCCTCCAAGGCGGTGCGCTTCATCAATCACAATTAAATCCCAGTTTGCCGCTAGTAGATCCTCGAAGCGGTCCCGGTTGTACTCGACGAGCTGTTCCTTAGTCCATCCACGCCGGGTGTCGATGGGCTTCACGGCGTCCATCGGGCAGATGATCTGGTCGTACATCTTCCAGACGTTGTCCTGCCCGGCGACGCGCCGGAAAGCCGGGAAGTCACTCGGCAACAGAAGCCGGAACTCTTCACCAAAATGCGTCCGCATCTCGGCCACCCACTGGCTCACCAAGCCTTTCGGCGCGACGACGAGAACACGTCGAATTAATCCACGCAGCTTCAATTCCTTGATGATCAGTCCAGCCTCGATGGTTTTGCCCAGTCCCACTTCGTCCGCGAGAAGCAACCGAACTCGGTCTGAGGAGACGGCCTTCAGCAAGGCAAGAATTTGGTGGGGAAGTGGGATCACTGATGATTCAACCGGCGCCAGAAGAATGTTCTCATCGAGCGCGTCCGCGACTTTGGCGGCCGCAATGATATAAGCGATCTCCTGTGGGCTAGTGCGGAGATTCCCGACAGGCTTCAGCTGTTCAGGAGCGACGAGGAGGATGGTCTGCGCTCCCGGATACCAGACCCGCACAGCCGTCTGGCCCCAGGTGTCGACCTGTTCCAATACCTGGCACGGGAGGCCCCGGCCTTCGTCGAAATACCATTCTCCACCAGACAATTGCATACAATTCTCGTTGTACCTTCGACGCGCGAAATTCCGGTTCGAAATTGGCCGCCTAATGGATCACAAGCTCGAATTTCGGACCAACGTTTGCGAATTCGATGGTCCCGTCTGGCATCTCCCAAAACATCAATCGATAACCAGGGCCATCAGAAGTAAGATGTGTTCGGAGAGCTTTGGAGCCGTCACTCCTAGTTTGCTGCGTCTCAGAGTTATCACTCACCCGAAACGGCTTGACGGGTTTCTTGGGTATATCGAGGAGAATCCGCGCACAAGAATCTACCACGTTCAACCGCGAACGGAATCCGTTCGTTCTGGCTGACTGCAAAAACTGAGATCCGATACGAAATGGTTTGGCCGTTCCGGACTCGGCGGCACCCGAGAGTTCCAATTCTTGAATTCGAGCATTGATTGCGTCTCCCACCTGCATTTCAGACTCCGCGACCTCCCACAATGCGAGGCTTCCCATGCGTCCAATTAGCGCCTCGCGTCCAAAAGCAACAGGCATGATGTGGTCTATCCGGGCGGGCAGGCTCAGCGCCAGCTTTGCTCTAGCCTCAAGATTGTCAAGATCGATGAGGGTAACCGAGAAACGCAAGTTCTCTCTCTCGTTTTCATCAGAATCGTCCGGCTCGGCAGACCCGACTGACGCCAGCATAAACTCGTTAGGGGATGTGCGATGGTGGCACGCGATAACACTGAATGTGTGTTTTAGGCTCCAGGATAAGGCTTCTGAAAGTCGGTCGGTTACGAATGCAGGTTCGACAACAAACGAGTCGCTATCAAAATCCACAATCTTAATGCAGCATTTGTTTTCCAATCTCGGTGTCGTATCCAATATCCATTGGGCGATTCGGCAAGCCATGTCATCTGGTAGCTCGCTGAGACCGAAGCGTTTCATCAGGTTCTTAAGGTTGTGACCGTAAGGGTACTGGTCATCCTGGAGCAGGGAGTCGCAACAGTGCTCGGAGAAATAGACATTGACATCCTCTCGCTGAAGAAGCTCTCCCCACGAAATCAGGTTGTCGATGAAATCCTCAACTTGGCGTGCATTTCGGCAGCCCGGAGGAAGGCACACTAAATAGGGATCGACGACGATGCTTTGAAGGGCCATTACCCCTTCCTCGTTTGCAACTGGCGACGCTTTTTCATAGCGGCCTTGAGAGTTGCCTCTGCTTCCTTTTGAGACTGATCGAAAAACCCCTCCGGCCAATCCTGTATCGCCCCGTATTCGTTCACGATAATGGGACGGAAGCGGGATTTGCCTTCTTTCTTCTCAACGAAGTAAATCGTCATCTGATCGGCAATGGGTTTATTGGTCTCAGCAGCAGCAGCTCGAAATCTGAGGCGGTTAATCAGGTACTCGCTATGGGTTTCGATGATGCACTGCTTTTTCATCAGGGCCATCGACAAGAAGAAATCACCCAGGAGGGTCTGCACTCGAGGGTGCAAGTGCAACTCGGGTTGTTCGAACAGGAGAGCGGTATCGGGTTCGGCCAGAAGGCACATAAGCAGAATCGGAAGTACCTGACTGACGCCAACGCCGACATGCGTCAGATCTTGATCCCCTGTGTTTTGGTCTATCTTGACCTTCAGTTCATGTCCAAGTTTGCCGCTGTCATGTGACTCAACGCTTTCTGCAACGCCTAAATATCGAAGCCATTCTGAGATCGCTGCCTGCAATGTACGCGTTATTGCCGCATCTCTTGGTATCGCCGGTTGTACGAAGGCTGAAGGCGGGATGAATTTCACCAATCGAGCCTTATGGAGATCCAGGACGGCAGCGGTATTTTCGCCCTTGAGTCCAATGTCGAACGGGTCAGCTGAATTGCCGAGGGGATACAGGGGCTTGGGTTCATCCCTCAGCGGCCCCAGGTACTTTATTGACTGCGAAAAATATCGACGCATGTATCGGACGGACGCTTGCACACGTTGAGGTGGAACAAGAAACGCAGTTCGGAACTCGTCTCCAAGATCGGAACGTGCTGCAGCCACAAACTCCTCGGCCAAGGTGGGGTCACTTTGCAGTGTCTCCTGAACAAGACGCCTCGTGTAAGGTGAAAGGGCGCGGAAAGCATCCATTAGGGCTGGCAACGGAACACCGCCGCCGCTGAGGACTGCGCGAAGTTCCCCAACGCTCTCTTGCTCTTGACCACCAAGGATTGGCGCCAACGACCGGTCAAGAATGCGCATGGCTGGAGCTGGGACACGAACATCGCGTGTGCGAGATCGGGGGCCTGCAGGCATGCGCGGAGAAAATATTGCGCGCGCAGCGACTAGCGTTTGATCTTCAGCGCGGTTGTACACGAGCGATACGCGACGGGGCAGGAAGTGGATCAGATCAGAACCGACTAACTCGCCCGAGGCGTATCGCCCTCGCATATCCTGGACTGCTTCTTCATCCATTTCGACACTATATCCAGCCGAATTTCGCACACGGTCGACATCTTCAGCCGAGCAACCCTTCTTTCGAAGCCAGTCAACCGTGCCTTCGCCTGCATCTGGTGTTCGACCTATACCGAAAGGCGTTATGTGATCCAAGCCATCCTGATCGCGAAAGCTTGCTCGAATGAGTGTGGAAAAGAGCTGGGGATTGAGCTGCGTCGAATCGTTAGGCGCATCCGACTTGACGTCGAATGCGACGTCGCATGAAACCGAAGTTAAATCGGTGTCTTCAATTAAATCGTACGGCACCCAATCTTCTTCCCAAACGCCATATGGGTCTGCCGCTTCTGCGTTTGCCACAGATGGCTGCAGTTCCCAGCCGATGAAGATTTGATCCGCTGCAGAACCCGCACTCTTAAGGTCACTAAACTGTCCCAAGCGCGCGAGAGCTCCGTTCAAAATCACAGATCGGGAGCTGATCGGGTTGCGGAGCGTCTGGCAAATCAGGAGAATTGATTGGAGGCAGGTGCTTTTTCCACTGCTGTTCGGACCGGCAAACAATGTCAGCGGACTGAAGTCCAATGTCGTTTCGTCAGCTACGGATTTGAAATTAAAGAGTTTCCATTTTGTGATCATGCCTGCTTCCCTGCACGCATTAGGCTGTTCGTGTACCACATCAGCAGCATGGCGTCCTCTTGTAATACATCCTCAGGAATCTTCTCCGCGACGTCCAGGATGGCAGTATAGTCATTCTGCTGCCACGCCCAGCGGAAGCCAGCGCGAATGGCCTCAAGGCGGAACACCTTCAACTTCTTTTGTTTCAACTCGCGATACTCAGCAAATTCACGGAGCAGGCTCTTTTCGCGACTCTTCTGAACATCCGCCTCTTTCGTTGGATCAGGAACGTAATAGCGGTCCTTGGCTTTGGCGCGCAAGGCTGGGGCATCCTTTGGCAGTTTGCGCAGATCGTGGAAGTTCGTCGAGAGGTAACGGTGAATCTGGCTAGGGACTTCGTCCTGACCCTCGTAGAGCAGGAAGTTCTGTTCCAACAGGTCGCGCAACTCCATCGGGCGCTCGTACTTTTCCCATCCGGCAATTTCGCGCATAAATTGAGGATGGATTTCCTGGAATGTCTGTGGCTTATCCTGCAACTGCTGACGGAGCCATTGGATCGCGCTCTTCTCGTCGCGGACGAAGATCTCGAGTTGTCGCACCTCGCTAGCGTGCATCCTCTTTTGGTCGTATTCGGCAACCTGTTCTGGAAGAAAGTACATTCCGTCCCGCTCAGGGAAGCGCTGTGAAAGCCCAGAGAAGAACTCGCCGACCGACACCGGAACGGTCACGCTCCTTTGCACATGAAATGCCACCATTCGATCAAAGAGCAGGTACGGCTGCCGTTCCGCGATCACCTCGACATTTCCACCCTTTACAACGAAAGCAGGCAACTGTCGCAAATGTGTGCGCACGAAATCCCAGACGCCGTCCTCTGTTCCCTTCTCTAACTCGAATCGCTTCTCAAGACCGCCATTAGGCTTGTAGGCCGAAATCACTAGATCCTGTTTCACGGCGGTGCTGGTGACTTGCCTATACGATCCTTGCTGTTTGTCGAGGGTGCGGACATCGGCAACAACAAAACCAGCGCCTGTAAGAGCCTCCTGGATAGACGCCCAGACGGCGTTGCTGGAATTGTGAAAGACCATCGTCATCCAACGGCCGGGCTTCAATACGTCGTAATACTTCTTCAGACACACCTGCATTAAGTGCTCGTAGTCGAACAAGCTCTTTTCCTTGGCTTGATCGACAATTGCCTCAGGCTTAGCGTCCGTGAAAACCTTGTGCCAGGACTCAACCAGGAAATTCAGGTCGGCGTAGTAGATGTTTTCACCAAAGGGCGGGTCTGTAAAAATGTAGTCGACCGACTCATCCGGAATCGGGAGAAGCGCCGCTGATCCTGTGGTGACTGCCACACAGTCGGATCCGGTGAACTTGCTTTTGAACGAACCACCGAGTCGCTTGAGCTTTCCGTCCAGTACATACCAGGGGCTGACTTCTGCGTGTTGCGATGCAACGTAGTAAACCCCCGTCAAATACTGGTTGACCTGCGAGTACCCGGTGGGTCGGAACCGATTCAGAAGTGACATGGTCCAGATCGTTTGTTCCACAAAGAAGAGGATCATATTGCGGATTCTGGCATCTTTAATTGCTAGGGCTTTCTCCCACAATCGCCCCATGGACTGCGCCGCACGCGGGAGGTACATGTGATGAATTCTCGTGAAGCCCTTAGGTGCGAGACGCGAACCGTGGTACATTTCGTCGATTGGAAACTCGTTTACCGGAACTGTGTCGGGAAGTGATAGATCCGCAACCCGAGCGAGGTTCGCCAGGTCCTGCTTGTCCGGCTTCTTCTCGTACTTCTTCGTTCCGAAGCCATAGTTGATCAGAACCGGAATGAATCGAACTCTCTCCCGTGTACCGCGAGTGGCAGGATCGATCATCGTCTCCATGCGACGCTGCAGGTTGTCCTTCGTAAGCTCGACAGAACAGTGGGGACAAGGAAATTGCTCTCGAACCCGATCTGTCTTGCGATCAAGGGCCTCTTCGACAAACACCACCTCGCCACCGCATTCGGGGCAGGAGAAAACCTCACTCCACACGGTGTAGTTGATAAAGCCTTTTTTCTTTCCATCGCAATGGAGCGTTTCGTACATCCACCCAATCTCGGTTTTGAGCTCGTTTAAGATTCGCTGTGCTTCGATTTGGAATGCGGCCAAATCAAATGGCGTGTTGTAGTTGGCTGCGATGAAAGTCGCGGCTGGCGCAAGATCGCCCAAAACCGCTCTACGGGGTCCCCATTTCGGTGTTTCTTGTCCCGAGGCTCTCCATTCTTCGTCGACCAGTTTCTTGTATTCGGGGTCCGGCGACCCACAGAGTTGCGCCGCCACTCCAGTCATGCCGGAACCGGCAAAGCCGTCCAGTAGGACATCGCCGGGCTCGGTGTAATGGAGAATGGCCCGCATGATAGCCTTGTGCGGCACCTTCGTGTGATAGGAGTGAGCCGTGTAAATGGGGTCCGTCTTCCCTTCGCTGACATCCACGGCAAACGGCTTCCGAGCATAAGGGACAGCCGGGTTGTATGGCTTGCCATAGCAGCGGACGAAGTCCTCCATGAATGGATTTGGGCAAACGGTGAAGTACGGCGGATCGGAGAGACGGAGGATGTCTTCATCGGAACCAATGGGAAATCCGTCGGTCTTTCGAAAATCCGGGTCCTTCAGCTTCTTCTTTAATATCTCCAGGAAGTGAGCGCGACGGGCGTCTTCCGAAGGGAAGGTTAGGCCGAGGCACTGCACAGCACCTCCTGTGGACTCGGTGAACATCGACTGGCTGTCGTGGATGACTTTGCTCAATGTGTGCTCTCCTGATCCTTCTGCCGGGCTCGCCGGTTTTCGAGCAGTCGGAGACCCGCCTCAGTCAGAAGGTACGCCTGACGGGGGTGCCTAGGGCTATCTGGGTACCGGAGCTCAAGTATCCCTGCTTCGATTAGTGGCTTCAAGTGAGTCCTTCGAAAGAAGGTCCGATTCGTAACTTTAATGTTTTCAAGTAGATTTGCTATGCCACGTGGCGCAGCGCACAGCTCAAGTATTCGTATCTGAACATCGGTCAAGTCCGAAAGCGGCGTCCGTTTGGGGCGTGCTTGGTCAGTGACCAAGTCCATAGGCCGCTTGCGAGCTTGGTCACTGACCAAGCTCGACTCAGCCGCAGGCGTGCTCAGCTCTTTGAATCGCTCGCGTAAATGCTCAGCAACTAGCCAATGGGAGCCGCTCGGCGCAACCGTCAACAAGGCTTGAACCACCAGTTTTTCCAACATCCTACGAACCTCGGCAGCAGGTAAGGAGAGTACGGTCTTGGCTTCAACTTCGCTCACTTGTTGTTGCTGACAGGCATACGCGAACAGTCGAGCTTCGTCGTTGCTGAGCGACACTCCAAGGCTTGCCTGGAAGTAGAGCTGCTCATCCGACAAGAGCAACTCTCGCACCATGGTCACCTCGAAACTACGCTGCTCCTTGTCGTTCCGAATTCTGGGCGGCAGGTATCCGAGCCGCTGCCAGGCACGCATCATTGCGGGGATGCCGGTGCCAGCTTGCTCGCCGAAGCCCGCCATCCGAAACGCCGTGCGGATCAACTGGTTTCTAACTTCCTTGTCCCCTGGCGTGAGAAGTTCCGCATCGCTGGCAAATGCATGCCCAGGATTATGGAAAACCGCCGCATCTCGGAAGAACTTGATGGTCGGAATTCGGGAACGGTCCGAGTAGTCTTGATGGATCAGGAGATTGACTGCCGCTTCGCGGAATACTTCCTGATCAGGCGGTACATCGGTACGTTGCAATGTCTTCGAATCCAAAGAGAACGGTTTTTCCGCATGCCGGAGATACCATTCATTGATAGCGCGCCAGGTTTCGACCAGGTTCTCCTCGAGAACGATCCGATCTAACCAGCGCTCCTCGGGCTGTGGATCATCCCGATTGGTTGAGAGCTTGTAGCAAGTGACCAGCGGACGCCCAAGCACCTGTCGGACAGCAGCCTCCGATCCAAAAAGTAGGACGGCCGCGCGTGTCGCAAAGTGATTGCCATCCTGTTCATGGATGAATCCTTTGCTCTGGAGGAACGCCGAGTCACTCTCACTAGGGTCGTATTTCAGACCTCTGGTCGCAAAAACTGACCGGTACCAAGCGATCGAACTGTTATTGAAGCACGTTTCGAGACGCAGGTCAGGAATGCTGTGACAATCGTACGGAGTGGTATCTGCGTCGCGAAAGAAGGCCATGATCTGGTCTGACGTGCAACGTTGATCCGAGCTCCCGCGCCTAACGAATGCCTTCCCTAAATCGTTATTCAGCATGACAGGCTTATGACGGCGATGCACTTCCGGGACAAAAAATACGAGCACGGTCTTCCCGTTACAGTCGATCAATGTTTCGTTTATTTCTATGATCTTGTTGAGCTTCTGCCCGCTTCTGATGGTGTTCAAGAACGCACTCAGCACTTTGTCGACTTCAATCACGCCTACAACTTCAAATGCGCCGTTGGCCTCCTTGACACCGAAAACCAGATAACCGCCAGCGGTGTTGGCAAAGGCCGACACGGTCTCGTAGGCGTTGTTCGGCACGTCGCGCGAGGCCTCCTTCACCTCCCAATCGTTCCACTCGATGCCGGACAGCCGCTTCAGAAGTTCTTCTTTTGTCATGTGGGCGTGCTACTCCAAGACGATCCGGACCTTTGATGCGTCCTTGCCTTTGACAATCTCGACGAGGTAATCGTCGAAGCGCTTCCTCAATTCCAGCACCGTAGCCGGTGAACCGGTGGCGAGCAAAGCGACGCGGAGCTCTTCGGTGGTCACAACGACCTTCGATAAGCCGGAAAGAGCCTCCTGGAGAGCAGCAACAAAGTCGTGGCTCACATCATCTGGTAGAGAACGCGCTGCCAAAAACGCGTCGACGATCTTCCTGGGTGCCGGTTTGAGCAGCCCCAGATTCTGCTGTGTGGTAGGGTCCTCCAAGTTGTTCAGGAGCGTCTTCGTCCAACCCTCGTGCAACCGGTCCAGCTCATCCTCCAGCTTTCTGATTGTTTGACTCGTAGGAACCGAGTCAGGTTCAGAGACCAGCCGGAAGTTGCAGTGCGGGCAGACCGGTGAAGCATCAAGATCCGGCTGGGTTAGCGCGAAACACGTTCGCAGACCACCCAGGCGATTCTGGTAATCGCTGAGCTGCTGCCGGGGCATCAGCTCAATGGTCGAGAGTCTCTGCAACTGCCCCAACCGCATATCCTTCGACAACCGTGCCTTCAGCTTGTCATCCTTCGCGCTCAGCCGCGCGCGGCCATGAGCCGTGACGTACAGATCTGAGTAGTCAATCTTCAGTGCGGATAGGTTTTGAAGGCCCTGCTGCCGGAATGAGCGGGATTCGCGTTTCCCGGCGTCGAGCATGTCCGAGAGCAGGTCGTGGCGCACAGCCTGAACTTTCTTGATCCAGACATGATCGCTGGGAAGCGCGGCTTCCGCAGTGGCCAGATAGGATGCGATCGGACTGAACTCTGCGGCGATCATTTTGAACGCCTCGACCTGCCTGAGAGCATCCAGACCATCGCGTTTGGCAGTCACATCCTGAGGCTCATGGCGGAAGTTCTTGAGTTGTCCGGCAGTCGTATATGCCTGGAGTGATTCCAAGAACTGCTTGGAGTCATCCATCCGGATGCGCAGCACCTCTGAATCCTCAGGGGAAAGCAGGTTGCGCGCCCAGAGTTTCAAACCGCCCTGCAGCGCTTGTTGCGCCTGGACAATTCGCTCGGTAAGTCTCTGGGCTTCACCGGCCAGAGTTCTCACGGCGTTGCCGGCCTGCTCGCCGCCCTGCGTGAGAGCCTGTGCAAGACCAGGAGGCTGGCCCAATAGCTCAAACAGAGCCTTCAATGCCGGGAGGTTCCAGTCCTTAGGCCGCTCGATGTGCTTGAAGTTGATCAGTTCGTCGAGAGGTGTTGCCGTCAACTGAGAGATATTGGTCGCATCCAATTTCTTGCCCGGGATGGCAAGCACAAGATCGCCGGAATGCACTAATGCCGAGAGTAAAACCACCAGCCACTCGGGTTCTAGGCGAAAATGGTCAGGCGAGAAGTATTCGACCCCGTACACTTCGTGAACCAGTTCGCTCCGGTTCACCACTTGCCCGTGGCCCTTCTTCTTCAGCATATCGAGGACTTGGCCGGCGTATTTTGACTTCGCCGCATCCAGCCGCTCGCCGTCCAGCAACTCCAACGCTTCGAGCACGGCGGTGCCGAGCTTCGTTCGCATACCCCCGGCGATGGCTTTTAGTGCATCCTGGGTCGCCAACTCGCGGTTGGCTGTCGTGATAAGGAGTGAGAACGACGGGTAATTGGGTGCGAGGTCTTCGAAGTTCGGCGCCAGGCAGACCGAGCCGACCGTGTTCACGACATCACGTACGTTGATGCGGCCGCCACTACCGAGCGGTTTGCCCTTCACCCAGCCCAGGAGCGGCTTGGCCTTCCCCTGATAGGTGACTTCGAAGGCCGTGGTCATGTGCTCCTGCAGCCACTTGACTAAATCCCTTAGGAAGCCATTTGCCTTGCGCTCGTAAATGTCCTTAGCGTTCCCCGACGATGTCGAGGCGAGATTAACTGCCGCGGCGTAGCTTCGAAGAATTGGTCTGAATGCGTCATCAACGCCGGTGAGGTTGAGCCGGAAAAATACGTCGTCTTTCCTCTTCTCGTCCTGGTATCGCGGCGGATCGAAGGGCTGAAGGAAATACAAATAGAAATCGCGAGGCGGCGCCGCCGTTGAACGCTCATTGGGAGCGCCGAAGAAAAGATATCCGCGACGGGCGACCTTACGCTCAATCCATTCAAGTTCGTGCTCCCAGACACGGTAGCCGCTGACATAGGTCTGGTCCGTACATTCCATCACCCGTTTCAGCGCTTCGTAATAGTAGCGGTCTAGTTGAGTTGAATCCAGGGACTCGGCCCGCTTTTCGATGAGAGCGTCGTAGTCCTCAGTCTTCTTCAAGTCAAGGTAGACTTGGCCATTGTCTTGATTTAGCGATAGAAACTGACCGTTTAGAGTGCTCTTGATCTGGCTAACGACGTTTTCGACGTGCGTCAGAAGATCAGCAGCCCCGTCCCCTCCCATGGCCGCGACTTCCGCTTGAAAAAGGCAGAGCGTGTCGCGCAGTTCGGCCGCCGTAGGCCCAACTGGAACATGGATGTCTCCGGTCGTGAGCCGATGAACCGAAAGCGCCTGAATAATTCGCCGCGCCATCGGCTTGAACGGCTTCATTGGAAAGGCCGCGTCGACACGGGATTCCAGCACTTGGCTACAGTCGATGACCGCGCGAATATCGGGAACCGCACGGAAGGACGGGTTTTCCCGGAGCGTGTTCCAGTAATTGTCGTAGGCTATCAGTCCCGGCTCGTTCGCTGGCAACAAATCGTTCAGCCTCTTGCGCATAGCGATCGAGAGGCTCTTGAGTACTTCACGTTTCTCTACTGCTGTCACGCGCTCGAAGGTATCGATATAGTCGGGGTGCACCGGGAAGAGGCGGACGAACTCGTCCATGCGCTCGTTCATGTTGCCGTAGAACTTTGCGAATGGCAGGAGATACTCCCGAATCTGGGCCTGCTGTGTCGGCGTCTTTCGCAAGAGCCGCTCCGCGACAACGTACTTCACGTCGCTCCGGGCGATGAGTATCTGTTCGAAGCGATCCTTCACACGACGCACACTTTCAGCGACGAATGAGAATCGCGGGCTGTCAAAAATGGCTTCCTGAATGCCGGCAACGAAGCGGAATCGCAGGTCTTTGCAAACCTCGCCCACTTCGCGGAGAAAGTTCAGATCGAGAATCAGTTCCTGGTCTTTCCGGCTTCGCAGGTAGTCGAGCAACTCGTCGACAACGACGAGGAGACCGTGGTCAGGATACTTCTGGTGGAATAGCGCCATCATCTCTTCGAAGGCGCGCTTATTATTTGTAACGGTGGCTGCAGAAGGGAAGGCGAAGCTGACGCCCAGATTCGAGAGATGCTCTTCTATTTCCGCAGTGAGTATATCGCGGAGGGACATCGTCACTGCGCCGATCTCGGTGCGGATCACTTTGAACTTGCCAGCGATCCGTTGCGCTGCCTTGGCCACAGGCCCGCACCGCACCAGTGGTAGCGTAGCTGCATCTTCCGCGATAGCTGATAGAACGGACATCAGGTGGGACTTACCTGTGCCGTAGTTGCCCACGACCATCAACCCCTTGTTATCCGATGGCGTATCGAATTGAAGGTCCGGAATGACAAGGGACGTCAACTTCTCCGCCATCTCATCCGAGATGACATACGTGGACACGAGTTGCTTCGCCGCGTCCAACTGATCCGCATTGCGGAGTTGTACCACCGACTCGATCGGTTCGAATTGAATTAAATCGCCGTATTTCATCTCTCAACCTTTGCGGGCTTACGTACTCTGCCTGAGACAGACAACCAGTAAATCAGCCGATGGATATCGTCGAAACTCCGGGTGCTCCGGCACCGCATACGTCAAGTACCCACCTTCCATCTGGCCCAGCCAACTGACGACGATGGTTCTATCTCTGGACAGCCCCTGCAGCAGGCGGAGAGGATCTTGCTTGAGCACGGGGTTGAAAAGAACCTCAATATTGTCCAAAAGCGTCAGTTCGCTCGGGAGCGGGGCAACCGCTTCCTCCAACAATTTTGGCAACTGAAGAACCCGCTGCCGCTCGGTCAGGTCCAGGAGTCGTCGCGAGATCTCAACGCCCACGTTGAGCACCGGAGCCTTTTCGGCATCAGCCAGCGCACAAAGAGCTGCCGTCCGACCGCTGCCCGGAGGCCCAACGAGGAGAACCAGACGGTTGTAGTTGTCGGAGATTCCCGAGAGCCGTTGCCGAATTTGATCTACCGCACTCTGCGTCTGCATTAGCTATCTGTCCGGCTCGCCAGCGGCACCGCTCCTCACCCAATCGTCAATTTCTTCTTTCCGGAACTTCCAAAGACGTCCCACCTTATGCGCGGGCATGTTGCGGCGCGTAATCCACTTGTAGACAGTGTCCCGCTTAATCCCAACGTAACCAGCCAGTTCGTCAACCGACAGCCATCGGTCTTGCACCGGAGAGATAGGAATTTTGCTCATCGCGTTTGTCCAATAGATCAGCATACAGCATACGTGATTGGACGGCTAAGCCGTGAATCCAGCACATGTGGGCCGCCGTTCGCCGCGCTTCAGAATCGAGGCGCTAGGCGGCGACAAACGTATAGTTTTGTGACCACGCTAGGCCGCCGTCTCCGGCGGCCTGCTTTCAGTAACTTACGAGGAGGCTGGAGCGTCCCCTTTGTGGCTGACTGAATCCTTGGCTTGGCGGATGATTTTACTGACCATCGCCCGTGAGATTCCATACCCCTGGGCGACTTGGGACAGTGACACCCCGCGAGCTCGGTCCCCAAGGATGCCAGCCCGATCGACGTCGAGAGGGCGGCGCCCGATCTGTCGTCCTTGGAGTTTGGCCCGGCGCATTCCCGCGCGTACCCGCTCAATAATAAGATTACGTTCCAGCTGAGCAATTACGCCGACGATCACGACAATGGCCCGACCGAGAGTGAGGCTGAAGGGGTATATGAATTGCAGATCTTTGGAACTGGAAGTGCGGGTGACAACAGCCAACCGAAGAGTGGTTTCCAAGCAAGACGTGAAAGTCCTGAGCTGGACAATCGCTAGGAACCTTCTCCTTTATTTCAGGTGCGCTCTGACGCTAGACAGCAGAACTTCGGATGGAGCGACGATGGACCTGAGCCCCGCGATTTCTTCTAGGGCATCGTCGATATACTTGTAGCCAACAACATGCATCCATGCCGCAGCCAAAATCGGAGCCCGGCTCGCTCCACTGCCACAATGCAGCAGCACTGTGCCCCAACGGATATTCTCGCTGATCGCATCGATGATGGCATCGAACCGTCCGACTCCAAGCCGTGTAGCGTCAACAACCGGGACATGCACATAATTGATGGCGGAATGGCGCCGAATTACCTCGTCCTCGCACAACGAGACAACGGTCGTGATTCCGAACGGGTTCGATTGAAACAGATGTTCAGCGTCAAGACGTCCACCAACGTACAACCGCTCCCATACTCGGGTCATTTCGATCATGCTAGATTTCTCCCAATCTTGTTCGTATATGGGCAATAGCTCGCCCGGGAGTACTGTCCAGAAATTCCACAGGCATCAGTGCTTGCCCGGTTGCGCCGAATTGCAAAAGCGGTGTCCCCTGAATCGGAACACCGCCTTTTGTTATCTGTGCCTGACGGATTGAATTTTGACCGGTGATTCCGTCGAGGAAACCGACGGCCCAAACTAGCCCTCGAACACTCAGTCAAGAGCTCCCACTACCACGATCATCGCTGCTGCCGCCGTTTCTTGTTATAGGCGTGATTCTGGCAAATAAGGGAAGCGGCTTTCTCGATCTCTGCAGCCGAATTCTCATTGCAACGACCGCGGCACAGGATGGCCAGATCCAGGTCACGCAGGGTGCATATCCAGTCCACCGTCTGGTTTTGGACGCTGCCGATTTCGGACGAACTATGAGCGAGCACGACAACCCGCAAGACATGTGCAGGCATTCCCCGCCGCTGCAGAAAAGCTTGCAACGCATCCGCCGCTTCATTCAGTTGGCGGCTCGGAGCGCGTCCGCCTTTATCTTTGATAGGAACACCGCCCTGAACCAAGTTGCCGTAGTTGTCATACTTGTCCCGGATCCACTCATCTCCATTGCAATGGACAACGCCGCTGACATTCTTGACCTCCATGGCAACGATTCCGCTCGGTCCCACTGCAACCAGGTCGATCTCTCCTTTGTGGTTTAGGTAACCCTTCAGTACCGTCCATGTCCCGGGGAGCCGGCGCTTCAATTCGTTCAAGACCAGTTCTTCCCCCTCGTTACCGGCGCTCCATATTTGTTCCCTGTCACCTGCATCTTGGAGGCGAGGTGCGACAGGTGGCGAAACTCGCATAGCGCGCCTCCAGTCCAGCACGCCTCGAATCTTTCCCCAGATTCCACGTTCTCTCCAGGCGCTGCGAAGAACTTCGCTGGCCACCTCTCTGCCATGCTGAAGGCGTTTTCTCGCATGGTCGTATTGTTCAAGGTCAGCCAGATAGGCCGCTCGCCGACTCGTTTCCGCCTGGTTTAGCAAAGTCGCCGTGTGATCGGAAAGAGTGATGATCGTTAGCGTTGAATTGTCGGGGCGATATTGCTCCGGCGCTTCCTGGACATCGCACAGGTGGTCTGGCGGGCAAATGACAGTCTCCGCGCCGCCAGCAATTTTTCCCATTTCAATTAGTTGATCACGGTATTGGTAAGCGAGGACGCCATAAAGCGGGGTGGCGAATGCCAACTCGCGCCACCATTTATTCTGTACCGCTTCCACTAAACCTCTCTCCGTCTCTAACTGACGCTTTAGCCATCTGCGCCATAAGAACTTCATCGCGAAAGTCTTCGGAACAAGATCACACGTCCAAAAGATGGTGGGAATCAGGACGCATGCAAGAAATAGCCTCGATCCTAACAAGAAGACCGAATTCAGCGCGTGCAGGTAGCTTTGGAAATAGAGATTCTCCTTGAGAGATGGCAAGAATGAAAGCGTAAGGCTGTTCAGACTTGAAACCATCGCTAGTACGACCAGGATGGGGAACGCCCAAATAACGACGAACCATTCCAGAAGACCCCTACCTTGCTTTTTCATGTCTAGTTCCTGAATGCTTAGTGCCGATGTCGTGTGGATTGGTTGCGACCGGCACACTCACAGCGCTGGCTGGAGAAGCGACGTGCATGGGCGCACCATCGATGAATGTCGTGATCACAGCAGCGACAAGCACCAAGCCAGTCGTCACCAGTGACCGATATAGAAACATACATATCCAAGATGAGATTCGATTTTTCACATTAGCTCCACTCTTCGGTGGCTTGCGAACTCTGTTCCTGATTCGCCAGGTAAGGCCAATTCGGCTCGCTGGGAATGTGTCTTTGATCGCCGGGAGTCATTTACCGTGATGCAGCTTTCTCCGGACCGTAGTAGCGATAGTGTCCTGTGATTGGCCACTCAAACAGAACGTCTTCGATCTTTGGTCCTTCGCCAATGTTGTGCAGTATCTCGTAACGTCCGGACTGGTTTGTTCGATTCACCACGATTCCTATGTGTGTGTATTTTCCGTTCAAACTCCAGGTGACCAGATCTCCCGGTTTGTAATCATTGGCATTGCGGGTGATTGGGAGCGCACTGCCGTGCCGGTCGAAGAACTTCTGAAGGTTCGGCACGCGCCGGTGATCGATGTTGGAGTCTGCCCGCGCCCCGTGCAACGGATATGCAGAAAGGTGTTGCACCATGTCCTCATGCACTTCTTTTTGCAGGTCGACTCCGACTGCCCGATAGGTCCGGATAATCTCATCGGTGCAAACGCCAGTGTCAGAGGGTACATCCCCGTTCGGATAGCTGAGTTTCACGTAGCTGGAAACATAGCGAACCCGCACCTGTGCGCGAGCAACGGCAGCAGCAACGAACTGTTGGGTGAATGCGGCTTTTGCAGAAACAACCGGTGTCTGTGCCAAGGTAACCGACCAGGCGCAGGCACAAACCAGCAAGGTAGCAATACTTCTCATCCTCGACTCCGTTGATTGAGTTCCACTATTGCGCTCAACGAGAACTCTTGAATGTTTCCCTCTAGAAACACCCGCACCCATCCAATCAAAACGTGCTCTTTTGCTGAAGAAGCACGAACTCTCCGTGACGGTCGATAAAGCCCTGGTAACTCTTTCCGCCCTTCTCGCGATAAACCGCCCAGGCTAATCCGTCCGCATCCTTACTCGGAAACAGGCCGATGCTTTCAAACACTGGTGGAACCAGGAGATTCCAGTCGCTATCCAAAAGTCCGGAGCCGTCGCCCTGGTAGGTAGTGAGGTGATACGTGCCGTCGTCGCGCAACTCGCGAAGAGTGGAATTGCTGGCACTGTTGTGCCACTCAGTGATGACTTTTCCACGTTTATCAATCAGCACGGGGATGGTGTTATCTGGATTGTGCGGATCGCGTTCGATCACATATGCATTCCCGTTTACAAATCGGCTCGCGAAAGTATATTGGCAAGGGATCGCGGCCTTCCCGGATTCATCGACATACCCGATGGTGTTGTCGGAGCAGTGGACGAGGGCCAGGCCTTCCGAAAACGGATCAGGCTCTTTGGAGAAGTTGAACGGGGTGACCACCTTGCCTTTGGTGTTAATCGCTCCCCACTTGAGCGCAGTTCCTGCAGGCTGGGACGCAACCCAGGCAAGTCCGTCGCTGAACGCCTGCGCTTGCTTATAGCTTTCGGGGACGCCCCACTCCATCTTTGCGTTGAGATAGCCATAAGGGTTCGGATGAAAGACCGAAACCTGGTCTCGAATCAGTCCATTATGGAACCCTTCATCTACATAGAGCCCGTGCTTCGAGTAGCGAAGCACGCTCCCTTGGAGGTCCAGAATGGCGGTGACGTAGTTGAAGTCGACTTTTTCAAACAGTGAGACAGTAGTGACTTCATCGACAAATTGGTGCGCGAACACGAATACCTTCTTACCGAAAAGCGTATTTCCTTTCTTATCAATGAAGATGAAGCCGACGGAATTCGGGTCCTTGGGGTTGCGAGAACCTACAGCACATACGCCGTGACTGAAGTACGGGACGGAACCGGTGCTGGGATATCGAAAGTCCAGAACCAGGTTCCCGCGATAGTCAATGAACCCCCACAGTCCGTCCTTGCTTATGGCGCACAGCCCCTCTGCACATCTATATACCCCGTTGCCGGTCGTGGGTGACAGGTCGAATACGAGGGTTTTTGCATTATTGAGCTGCGGGACAGGTGATCTCGGCTTCGGTGCAACGACATTCTGGTCCTCCGATGGAACTTGGACCGTGGGCGCCAGCGGGACGGCTGACGACTGCCGATTGGCTGCGTTCAGTTGGTCGACCATTTGAGCAATGAGCTTGGCTTCGGCCCCATTGGCGGGAATCAGAGAAGGGTTCCAGTTTCCCTTTACGAGCGATTGCAGGTCTTCCATGGTTATCAGGAGCGAATTACCTTCGAGATGGAAGCGGTAGTGGGCACGATAAGGCAAGAAGTATGAGCGAAACTCATCATAGTTGGAGATCAGGTCGTGCGTGTCCATCTCGACTTTTTGCAATCCGTGATGGCGCGCCTGCAGGACGCCAGAAACCAGCGCGAGTGCATTTCCCGTTTGTACGTTGTCCACCCGTCCCGCGGTCTGGGACAGGCACACGGGAATACTGAACGCCCAGAGCAGAACAAGAATGAGCGGCTTTTCGAGACGGCAGACGAAGATTCTCAGACGAGGCACTGACGTTTCCTTTGGTGTCCGGGAGTTGGAGCTCCAGGACCTGCTATTTACGATGTGAGCATTCAATTCAACACCTGCAGCGAACCAGAGTTGCGGGTTGTTTGCATATTAACCAGCTAATTTGCTCGTGGTGTTTCTGCACGTACCACACTACAAACCATAGCGTGCCCAATCAAGAGAAATTCTTCAGCGCTCTCGGTACCAAAGTGCGCGAGCTCCGCAAGAAGCGCGGATACAGCCAAGAGGACATGATTTCTTTCGGCTTTTCGGCTCGCCATTTTCAACAGATTGAAGCAGGACGGCCCATCACCGCCACCACGATGCTTCGGCTCTGCGAAGTCCTCGAAGTATCAATAGATAAGCTCGTGAAGGGGCTGGACGCAGGGATCTACGAGAAACCCGCGCCCGAGCGAGTGTTGCCCCGTCGAAAGCGACGAACGTGATCCGATTCCACGGAAGATTGCATGGATGACCTCCTTCGATAAAAGTTGGAATGTGCTGCAGCAGAGTGATGTGTGGGAGTAACTGCGGAAATCCAGGATGAGGAAGTGGAGCGAATAGAACTGGATAGATGGTCAGCACTATGCAAGGTACGCGTCAGTATTAACTTGGGGTTTTCAACTGTGCGAGATGGGCGCGGAGGTCGCTCAGGCGCTGTCTTTGACTCTGGATTTCCTCGTTGATAAGAGACGCTGAACCTTCCAGCGCCAATGTTGTCCGCGCGATTCGCCGCTCGGTGCGGGCAATGCGAAAAAGCAATTTGGTCTTGGGCGTTGCAGAATGCCCGACGTGGAGACCCGTGCAATAAGCACATGGGTAAATGACTACTGTTTCATTAAGTGGAACCTCGGCAGCGTGGCGCATGGCTTCGAGATAGTCGAGGTGACGCAGCTTTCGCTGGCAACTCCGTTTGCGAGACATCAAAGCATCCTCCTGGGATATGGGGCCTTGTTTGTTGGAGAAGAACTGCCGGGGGACGGAATTACGAAGGACAGTTGCAGGCCAGACAGCTGGCGCAGATCAGCCAACCACACTTGGCGCAACGAGTGTTTACGGCTGTCGGCCGGCTCTTTGCATATACTTCCTTCTGGGGTGAACGAGACTGTCGCGTCCTTACCTAAGCAGAGGTCCTATTTATGAATCAGGACTTCGCCGCAATTATCCTCGGTGGGACTGGGCAAGTCGGGGGTGCAGCGGTCGCGGAACTGCTAGCAATTCCGGAATGCCGAGAAGTGGTGATGGTCACCAGAAAGCCTATTGCGGTGCGATCGCGGGTGCGCAACATCGTTCTTGATACCGGTGCTGCTGACTTTGCCGAGCGCACAGCTGCCCTTGCCCGCGGAGTTGTGAGCCAAGGTCCCGTCAGCGCCGTGAGCTGTGTGGGTGTCGGTTCTGGATCGATGCGCTGGAGCGAAGAAGAATTGAAACGACTTGAACTCGGCGTCGTGGGTGCCTTTGCGCGTGGCTGCCATGGCGGCGGGATTGCCCAGTTTTGCCTGCTCTCTGCGGCAGGAAGCACAGCCCGCAGCCGGTTTCGCTATGTCCGCGTGATGGGCATGAAGGAAGACACCGTGCGCAACATCGGTTTTACCCGCCTCGCTATCTTTCGCCCCGGCATCATTGTCGGCAACGCTCATACCCCGGCTTGGGCCGGTTGGTTGGGAAGCCTCGTGCCTGGGCCGTTTGGCAATATTGATCAGCGAATTCTTGGTTGCTCAATCGCCGCTGAGATAGCTTTGCACAGTCGAGAGGCTGGCGAAGTTATCCGCGAAAATGCCGCCATGAAGGAGCTCGCTGCGCAGTTTCAATAGCGTGACTTTGGAATTTTGTGGTGCCCCATCGCCTCCGGAATATGTCTCACTTGATGCCAAATAGCCGAGTCACTCGCCGGCAAGGATTACTACCCTGCAGTTGGCATTGCGCCAGCATTCAGGCACCGGGGCGGACGGAAGGCTGTCCCACCGGCGTTTGGCAGGACCAATCCTGAATAGTCTGTTCGTGGTGGTTGTCTGCCAGGCCGTATTGCCAGCGTATGATGATATCCTTCCCCCCATGGAACTAAAGGAAGCGATCGAAAAGGCCCGTTACATTCTCGACGAGGAGGAGATTAAACCGACTCTCGATTATAGGTACGATTCGGATGAATGGCCTGATGAGTTCAAATGGGACATGAACTTTCGCCAGCAGGGCTATAGCCCGCGATTTACGGGCCACATTGCCCTTTCTCGCATGAGGAGTAGACATCCGCGCGAGGTATTTGAGAACCCGGTCCAATGGAGGTTCGAGAGCACGAATTACGCTCTGATCACCGCGGTTTACAGCCAGCTCTCAGACGCCGACAAGGGCCTATTTCTTGGCGGTCTTCTCAATATTTACACACGAAAGTTAGTCGCGCCCGCTCGTAATTCAGGGGCCTATTGCGCGTGGAACGGACATCTCAGTGCGCTTCCGCTCCTCAGCGAATTCTGCGTCCGGAACGGCCGTCTCGGAATTCTGCTTGCGGTCGTTTCGCATGTTGATTTGCCGAACGCAAACCTCGTCAACATGCTAACTCAGCTGCAGGAAATGATCTCACTCAACTTCAATGCGTTCAGCGAGAGCGAGTTGATGGAGATGCCGAAATCCCTCACAGCTTTGCGGACAATGGCGGAGCGCCAGACATGGCAAACCAGGCGTGACCGTGGAGGTGCCAACTCAGTTCGAAATGAGCACTTCAAACAAGGTTTCTCCGCCGCCGGTAATGCGGTAGTGCAGGGCGTGGATGCGTTTCTGGAGCAATGTCGGAAGGCTCACTATTTCTACGTTAAAGGCGCGTTACAGCAGAACCGAAATCCGGAGATCGAGGCCGACAAGGTTGCCGTTCAAGATTATCTGACAAATCTAGGATTCGACCCGACTATGGTGCAAGCTCTCAACGTCGCCGAACAGTACTATCGGGACACCGCGACGGCCTTCGATTTAAAAAACTGTCTGGGGATAGTTCGCAGTTTCTATGAGAAACTTCATATCGATGTGGGCCAAGCCGTCGCCGGAAACAAGGGAGCTACAGTGGTCGAAGAGTGGGATCCAACTTTGACTTTCTTGAAAAACCAGAGATTCCTTTCCCCTCAACAGGACAAGTTTGCTCGCGGAATATACGCGCTTCTAAGCGACGAAGGCGTTCATCCGTTGATCACAGAGCGAGAGTTTGCGAGGGTTTTGCGGAACGTAGTTATTGAGTATGGCTTGATGTTCTTGACGATGATGGCGAAAGCAGGCTTCACAATCAGGGGCGTGAATGTGCAAAAACGCGCGGCAAATGAGTCCTAATGCAAGACTCCAACGTGTAAATGATCTCAGTCAGAAGGCCTTGCTCAGTTTGCTTCCGATTGCCACGGTCAATTCTCCTTGGATCGGCGGCAAATCCCAATTTACCCTGCGCTCGACAGGTCTCGGTAAGTCGGCCTCGCGCCAGTCGAAGTGATGCGCCGTGCTCTGGCATTTCCTGGCATTATCGAGCCGATTGGCAATTCTTCGCCGAGGACTTGAGAATAGAGAGGCTCGAACACGTGAATCAGGCCGGAGATGAAGTGCGATTCAACCCCGAGGAAGTCTATGTGGCTGCCGTGGACCAACTTCGGCAGGCTGGATTAGCCGCTGGTGGCATGCTGTCCGCGGTTTCAGCAGAGCTGAGTGTCGCATTTTCGGAGCGTGGCGCCGCTGGAGACCTCGCTCGGCTCCATGATTATGGCTTCCGTCGGGAATCTATAGTTTTTGCATCGATCTTCATGCGACTCGCTCCGTCTCTCGACGAGGGACTGAAGACAATGTTTGGAGATGCGAAGCAGAAGAAGCGCAAGCTTAGGGTCCTGCGCGAAGCCGCGGAGATCATGAGTGAGGCTGACGCGCATTTGTCAGGATTGGAACTAGGATCTGAGCACGATGCGTTGAGGAAGCTTGGCTACGCCCTGCCAAGAACGACTGTCAAAGCGCTTAAGTTCTACGCACAGATGATGACAGTTCGAGAGCAAGCGCTAAGAGCTCTTGGAGCTAACTCCGGGCGCGAAATCGCTCTCTACACGCTCGCTGAGGCAGTACATAGGTCGACAGGCAGGTTTCACGACCGAGAGGTCTCCGGAATTGTCGGAGCAATCGAAGACAACCCAACTTACGATGAGACCGCCCATCGGGTATGGCGGATTAGAACTTGCAGGCGGCTAAACCAAACACATGTAATCCTCCTTCCAGTACTTCTGCATGCGGCAAACACAGTCATGAACGAATAGTCTGCTGAGACGGACGTACGAAGAAGCACAAAAACTAGCGCACATCGTACGTACAGTGTGCGACAAATTCCTATTTTCACTGTTCTGTTCGTATTCCGCTAAATCCAGGAACATGTGTAGAGGTTGGCCTTCCAGCCTAGAAAGGAGCGAACCCATGGAAAAGAAGATTACGGCACTCGCAACCGTCCTACTGGCCTATTTCGCAATTGGGTACCTGCAGAAGGTGCTCAGGAGCGAAGTAAGAGAATTGATGAGCTGATTGCGCCCAGGGTAGGCGCAGGCCGCTTATATGCTGCCTGCGCCTACCCTGGTGAATGGGTACTCAAAAGATCGATAAGGCAGTCGGCATCGCCCCGGGGATTTTGAGAGCGGCGTCGCGATCGGCGTTTACCGATACCTATCCTGAGAAACACCGTTCGGGCGTACGAACTCAGTTAAATAAGAGAGTTCGGCACCAGGCTAAATGCACACTTAGCTCGCTGCCGGCGCCGCTAGCTAAGCGCTGATGGGCGTGACGAAATCATCGCGCATTTTAAATGCAGCTGACGAGCCCAGGTCGATCAGTGCATCCAAGAGGACAAGTACAGCACTGCGGAGGGCGGCTCTCTCCTTTAGAAGGAGTGGCTTAGAGTACACATAGCGCTGGAGAAGGATCTCCAACCGGTATCTTGTGTTGCTGTTCCTGAATAGCTTCTTCGGATCGTCGGCTTCGGACTTCTGATATATCCGGATGAATGCGTCCGGAAGTGACTGCTCGCCAATGTGATACAGGAAGCGAACGTATGCTTCCATTGCACACGAAGATGGCGCCAATATTTCAAACAGGTTGTGGATGTTCTGGGCGTGCCCTTCAAGGCTCCGCCAATGGCGAGTCGTATCTTTCCATAATGTCCCCAAGAAAAGCGCGTGGATCATCTCTGCGCCGCTAGAATGGCGACTATCGATGCGTCCGATCCAGGGAGCTCTCTTCGCACGATCCGCGAACAGCTTCCAGATTTCCCAAAACTGAGGCGTGTGCGGTTCCCGGTCTTCCACATGCAATATCCCCAAGACGATGTTGTGTACTTCATCGGGATGACGATCGACTGCATCCACTATCGGCGTGAGAATGTTTATCGCCGTTTCCAATGGTGCGCGTAGGACGAACTGCTCTATCAAGTTGGCAAGGCTGATATCGGCTTCGATGTTCCGCCTTCGCCGAGAGTCGTGGTCGTGTTTCGACTTCCATGATTTCACCAACTCTTCAGCGGCGCGACCAAACGCTTTACGGGCCAAGGGTTGCTCGGGTGCCTTTCCGAGAATAGTAAGAATCCTGTTCTGAGCTTCAGCCCCATGCCATTCATCCAGCGAGAGTTGATCATACGCACCCTCTTGCAGTACTCCTGGCTGCCAAAAGAGTGTTCGGACTGTATTGGCAGCTTCACTGGCCATGTCCTCATAAGACCGCTGCTTGTCGTAGGGCTTCTTCGTTTCTCCCGCTTGGAGGTCAACAATCACTCTGGCTTCCATTGCGATTGCAAACACGCAAAGCATGGCCAAGTCCGAGTCGTGCGTCCACAATTCAGTGACTGCATGAGTTGCGTACCACCGGACTTCACCGACCGGATGCGTCAACGCTAATGGGAAAACCTCGTTGACCATAGCTTTCTGTTCCTGTGTCACGCTTTTTGTCGACAGGATCACTGCAGCATATGCGCAACTTCGATCAGGCGCCATATCGTAGCGCTGTACGCGTGCCACATAGTTCCAGTTATTGGCTTGCGATTTGACGCAATCGGCGATTCGCACCACGCACCAGTCTCTTTCTTCACTGGAAAGCTCATCCCAGTGATCTCGTGCGCAAAATGCCGCCATGATGTCAGGACCTCCCGCCCCAAGCTGCTGCAGTGGCTCGTCTTCTTCGCTTGCCTGCAGTTCGCGCGCCTGTGCCAGCTTCTCTTTCCAATTTGCAGACGACTCAGGGTCCGTCAGTTCTCGTCTGAAGGCCCTGTACGCCCACATGGCCAACCGCATACGCTGTTGCTGTTCTTCCATTTGGGGCGTAGTTCGGGCCAACAGCTCCTTTATGTCGGGTTCGGGCTCCTTCGCCTCCATTAATATGAAGCCCTTTCTCCGAGATTCTTCTGGAATTTCCGCTTCATCTGCAACTTGATACTCGCGAAGGTCCATACGATGAAGTGCGAGACGCCAGAGTCGGTCCTCATCATCCTGAGTTTCCACTGGGATTAATGCAGCACGCAATTCGTCCAGTCGGCTCTGCACGCGACTAGCGAAATGGGTTAGTTGCAAATTCTGAACGGCTGCTTCGAGGTCGTTCTTACGACTAGGCCATTTGTCGGCCTCAGCTCGTTCGTCGTCGAAGAACTGGTGCTCCGCGTCGCGATTGCCCATCATGCCCCGCAGTGCTTGGGACGGAGGAGAAAAATCAGCAACCATCCGTTGCCTGTCCAGCGCAACATATTCTCTGGAACTGAGCAAACTCAGCAACGCCTCTCCAGCCTGAAAAGGAAATGCTATTGCGACACTGGCGACGACACCAGCAATCGAGGCATTCTCTGTTTTTGACAGCAGTTCTATCAGAATGGAATCGAGCAGGTCAGGTTGATGTTTTGCAAGTTCGCGGAGCCAGCGCTCAAGAGCCATCAGGTATGACTGAAGAACGTACGGACCAACAGATGTTCCTCGATATAGTTGCCACAAGCGGCTGTTGCACCAATGGGACTTTGTGGTTCCATTGGGAAGCTTGATTGTTGTCTGGAAAGCTGGCTCAAGCGGGTTAGAAATTCGCGGGTGTGCATACCAATCCGCTACATGATTGAAGAGCTCGATGAGGAAATTGAGAGCCGCACGCGGATGCTGCCGAAAAAGCGAGAGCATCGGAGTTCGATAGGCACTCGCCGGAAAATAATTGTGTGAAACACGGCGTCGCAACCCGAAGTAGAGCTCGGTCTCTATCGAGCTAGGCCACTCAAGTTCCTCTTCAAGATCATTGTCTGTGCACACGAGATGGTTGCGTAATCCTGAAATGAGGGAAGAACTTAGATCCCTTGCTGTCGGGAGGCTTTCGCAGAAGGGTCCACAAAACAACATTTCTTGAAGCTCTTCAGCAACGTGTGAGCGATCACGGCCCTTCTGCCGTGGAGCTAATAACAGCTCTGTGTAGCGGCTAGCGTTTGCGTTCGGTATCTTGGCGATGATCTGGAGTGTCCGCTTGAGTTCATCCTTGTGAGAATAGTCGTCGAAGAACTCGATCAGCGCGTACGCGATCACGGCCGCATCGTCGGCACCTGGAGGATATGGCTCGTCCAGTGAAACCCCTCTGGCCCAATCCTCCACGAGCCCAAGAACAAGCAAGCAACTCTCAGAGTCAAAGTCACTCCACCCTCGCCTTACAACACCCAGCAACGCAGGCCATACTGTTCCTTTGGGCACGCTAAACGCGCCGACGTTCCCTTGAGCCCATGCTGGTGTTGTCACGCAGGCGAGGCGCACTAGGTGTATCACACGTTTCAGATTCTGTCTTTCGTTTGACAGAAGTTCTGATTCGTGACTGCTGACTAATGATCCTGCTGCAGCGGATTGCAGAAGAGCGACCAGCGTGTCATCGATGAAACTTGCAGATAGACTTAGAGCGCTCAAAGCCTCCCGGAAAAAAGTTTCGCCGCTGGATGGATCGCGCTCGAGAAGTTCCCCCATCCATTTGCGGTAGGACCGTCGTAACGCAGGGTGCGTACCCAAACTTGCTTGGAAGAGCGCAAGATCTTGGCTGACGTCGGTATAGAGCCGATCCAACCATCTCAGAATCGCCCAATCCTCCAGCACGTCGTGGGCGGGAGCGATTAAATCCCCTCGATCTTCCGCATGGACGACGAGAGAGTCTGAGATCAGGCCATCTAGAGCTTCCACATCGAGACCAGTGGACGAAGCGTACACGCTGAGAGCCCGGGCGCGGCGCAGCGCAATTTCCATGAATGTTACGTCGCGTTTGGCGGGCATCCCTGCTGCTGCTCGATAGTCGACCCGGATGATTTCCCTCCAGAAAAGATCTCTGAATTCGCGTTCACTGGCAGGAAGCGCCGATTCCGCAGACCATTCGATTGAACGAGCTTTATCGAGAACATAGGGATTCGAGAGAATCTTCCGCAAGTGAGAACTGGCTAGAGGAATCGCTAGACTGCCGTCCTCGTCTTGCACTTGATCGAGTTCCTCCTCCGCTAGGGGCGGCACAAGCACTGACGCATATTCTGCTCCGAATTGCCCGAGAAACGCTGCTCGCACGAGGTCTGCAGAATAATCGCGGCATGTCAGAACGAGCCGATATGTTGGATCGTCATGAACAATTGTCAGCAAGTCGGTGAAGGCATCCCGCGTCGATTTCTCCAATAGGCGTTCCAAGCTCTCGACGAGAACAATCTTCCGCTCTTGGCCTGCGAGAATCGTGGCAAGAGTTGCCGCTCTGCCGCCAATATTAGCCATCGCCAGCGTTGAATCGAAATGTGGTTGCGCGAACTCTTCGGAACGAAACGCGAACGTAAAGTGGTCCCGGCCAAGCAAGGTAACGACCTGCTTTGCAATAGCTGATTTACCATTGCCTGCGGCTCCTGACACGAGAACGATGCGTGAGTCCTCAAGAGCCGTCAAAACCTGCTGCACTAGGCTGGCACGAGGCAGATGGAGGCTTCTACCGATTGTCGACCGAATCCCCCGCATGATCACAGAACTGTGTTCACGCAAAGCAACGATCATCGGCTGCTCGGCACCACAACTTGAGTGCCGCTGAACCATCTGCACTGGCAGATCGTCTCTGCGAAACGCTTTTGCTCCGGCTGCACCTTCTGCTGAGAGGACTATCAACTCATTCCAAGTACGCGAAGCGGATTCGTTCCTCTGCTGCGTAGTGGCAGTGAAGGCCAACAAGCTTTTCATCAAAGCCTCCGCCTGTCGAGTACTGGTAGCAAGGTCAAGGCTGAGAATGTGAAGAACCTTCAGGAGCGGGAAAACCTCCGACCGAGTGACCTCGGCGTTTACAGCCTCCTTGACTATGGTGACCACTTCGTCGCAGTAGCGAATCGCAGTCGAACTGAGCAGGCCGGGAATGGCCAGCCGTTTCTCGAAATCCTGTGCGTCGCTCGAAGCACGTGCACAATCGAGCAAGCTGCCAAAGTGGCGTATCAGAGTGTTTGTGCCAAGCTGGACTACAAATGCAAAGCGGTCATGCTCAGGAGAAAAGATCGCCGGATTATGTAGATCGCTCCACAAGTCGACGATGGAGTTCTTGAATTCGGCGTCGATAGAGCTGACAGTAAAGCGCCGTTTCACTTGCCCAGCGAGTCTCCGCGTGGCGCCGGAAGGTGTCTGTCCGGAGACTAAGAAATCATCAGTCTTCCAGCCTCGATATTCGGTCTGAAAGGCGATTTCGACTACCGTGCAGTCAATCAGCACCGGAGGAGTTGCGCCGACCAGCAGTTGGCTCAGCAAATAGGCACCTACTGCCTGTTCGAAGACATTCCCAGCTCCTCCCGTGGAGGCCGGGCTGGAGACCAGATCAGCCTTCAGTGGATTATCTTCGGATACTGGATCGGTTGGAATAGGCATAGCACCTCGAACTGCGACAGAGAGTCGATGTGGAGATCGGTTGAGCTCGTTCGCCTAGCGTGCCGTGCCCGGCAGACATGGCACGCCTTCATCCGGACAAAGAGACATTGAAGTTCCGGACGTCGACCCGCCGCATGGCCATAGGACGTTCGACGGTATTCTTGCATATTCACCGCATGTTCGCCTAGTCCGCATGAATGTTGTGTCAGTAGCACATGATATCGCGCGTGACCTGCGAGTGCAGATCACACATGGAACGCACCTCCTCAATCTTCATGCCACCATCGATCAGTTGCTGCTCCATCGCCATGATTTCGGTGGCATCGGTGTGGCGCACCATGTCGCGCAACTGCTCCGCACGGCATCAGGAGCATTGCCCGAGTGCAGGTGCTGGATGATTTCTTTCAGTAACGAGATTCGTTGTGTGCGGTTACCGAAGCACGGCGATCTCGGCAACCGGGATGTCTGCTGTTTTGAGCAAGGCTCGAATTAAGACTCATCGCGGAACTCGAACAGCGTAAGATCAATTTTGAATCGCTGATGGAGAAGATCGAAACGAAATCTCCAAAAGGTCGGCTCGTCTTCCACGTATTTGCAGCGCTCGCTGAATTCGAACGCAATTTAATCCACGAAAGAACCGTTGCTGGCGTTACGGCCGCTCGCGCCCGAGGCCGCAAGGGTGGCAGACCTCCCCAAACTCTCGGCCAAAGAGATCAAGATCAATTGGCAGACGCGAGCCTAACGCCGGGCGCATCTGAACCTATAGCTCAGATCGGAGTGCTATTCTTTTGCGGTTGTGGTCAGTCGTATCCAAGATCCAAAAAATGGATCTTCGAAGCGATAGTACTTCTGATCTGCGGTCTGGTCTTCTCGTAAGATTGCCATAGCTGACATCGCAATCAGCGCTTGCCGAATAGTTCCTGAACTTTTGCCAATTGACTGAACAACGCGAAGGGATTGCATATTCGCGCCCTTTTCCGCAACTACCGCCATCAATGTTCGTTGTTGGTTTGTCGTCAACGAATTCCAAAGCTGAGCATAGAAAGGATCTTGCTGACGAACCAGCATTCCAAGTGAAGCATGGACCACGGCGTCCGAAAGCGTGGGCTGCTTGGGTCCGTTGCCTTCCCTTAAACCTGTCCAGCATTGGTGGGCAAGCATCTGCACATTGAATGGAACGTCCTCAGCTAACTCCATAATTAGGCTTATTGCCGATTCCTTCACCTGAAATCCAGACTTGGTAAACTCTCTTCGCAGGAAAGTCTCGAAGTCTTTCCGTGGCACTGGCCCAAGGAAAAGGTTTACTCCTAGACGATAGAACGGCCTAGTTGGATCCATGAGCATGTCGTGAAGCATTCTGGTCTTTGAACCAGCAAACACGTAGCCGGTTCTTGAGTGTGTCTGAATTGCAGACCGGATTTGCCCCTCCACTTCACGTCCACCTATCTCAATCACACGTTGAAACTCGTCAAGGATGAGGCCAACCGGTCGGTTCTCCGGTTGTGATTGAGCCAGTGTCTCAAAACCGTTGAGTGCGTCGATAAGTAAAACCGGATTACCCAGTTTCTTTGAATCGACGCCAAATTTAACGCTCCACTCGCCATCCGAAACGCTGTAATCGAGTTCAGGGCGGAGCAGGGAAAACATCTTACGAATTTGCTCACCAATCCGCCGTAGGTCGCCACTTAACGCCTTTGCGGCAGAAGCTACAATGCCACCTACGAGCAGTTCAATCGACGGGAAACTCTCTGCGTCTAGACGAACGACTATTGCCGATTTTTTGGAAAGTTCATCTGTTGCCGTTTTCAGAATCGACGTCTTACCGAATCGGCGTGGACCGATCAGAAAGAGTTTGTTACCTTCGCTAATCACTCGTTTTACTGCCGCGAGTTCTTCTTTGCGATCGACAAGAGAGCCAATACCGAGCTCCCTTCCAAACTGGAAAGGATTTTTCATGTCATTCATTTATATCATATAAACATCTATCATATAAAAAAGTATGATAGCGTTCGCTTTCATGATGGTGAGTGTGGGCTTTGTGAGGTAAAACTATATAGCGCGTGAACGCAATGCATAAGCGTTCAGAAATCCCTTTAGCACGGGAATGATGTCAATCCGCCACGTATCCCCTTTTTCTCTTGTTCGAAGCTGGAAGGGCCCCTTCCCTTAGTTCATAGAATGTACCGTGACCGTACTCCGGCCAAGGTACAAAGGTTGTCCTTTAGCCGGTCATCCGCATCCAGTAGTTCTTACCTTGGACCGATCAGGGATGTGCTGTCAGTTGCTAAATGGGCCGTCGGGATCGGAATCAATGCCGCACTCAGTTTGCTGTTGCGTCGGAAGGCTTCAACTCAGCAATTAAACTCCGGAGCGTATCAAGGATCTCCGGGAAGTGTTTCTCCAAATGCTTCTCGATCCGACGGTTCTGGAGCACGCGTTGCAGGTATCCGCACGCGACTGTTAGCGCCAGAATGTCCGTGCCGTACGATGCTTCCGCATCTTTGAGGTCGCGGATGAGCGAGTCTGTTTCCTCCCTGAGCAGTGCTTGAACCTCGGCTGGTTTGTCTTTGATCTTGCGACTATGAGGCGCATCCGCCAAGAGCTCTGGAGGCGTCATTGCCAGCAATGCGGTGGCAAACGACATGGTATATTTCGCAGACGCGACCATATGTTCGGCAGCTTCAATCTGTCGGAATGGTTTCATCTTCCGGAGCACGCCGAAGCCAGAGGCGGGAAGGTCTTTTTCTCGAAGGATCTCGATCACCTCTGGGCAAATACCCTCCAGCATCGTGGTTGTTCTGCGAATCGCATCGATCTTGACGTCCAGGGCATCCGCAAGGCGCTGTTCGGTCAATCCTTTTGAAAGCGCTTTGCGCAGCATGTAGTGCTGTGCAATGGGCGGAAGGTGATTAACACGTTTGTTGTACGTGTACGCTTCATCATCTGTCGCAAGGATGCACTCGACCTCAGTCCACCCTTGCTGCAGGATGGCAGCCAGCCGAAGATGCCCATCCAGCAATAGATACTGATCAGCCGTCTTTGGAAAGACGATGAGGGCCTGGATAAGGCCGACTTCTCTGACCGACGCCATGATCTGCTTGTAGGTCAAACCGGCACGCACTGCGGGTGAAATATCTCTTTGCGGAACAATGCTGGCGACTGGTAGGGTTAACACCCGGAGTTCAAATCCATCCTTTATCGACTTTGCCATCGTCATCCCCTACCTGATTCGCTGTGCCAACTGCTCCGGCATGTCCGCGAGTCCCTCTTTGTGCAGCAGCGTAACGAATAGCTCGTCACTCAGCAGGCTCTTTATCGCCGATGACAGAAGCAACAATCGATCCCGCGTCATGACGGCCTTCCTGATCAACGCCTTCTGTTCACGCACTTGTCGCTGATAATCACGAACCAAACTGTCCTTTGTGATCGGTCGCTTTGTGCGCGGGCTTCTGCCCGTCTCCTGCTGTTTAGCCGCCCGCTTGGCCACAAGATTCCGCGCCGCTCTGAGACTTGCACCTCGAAGTTCCCCGCGCTCATATGCCTCAGACAGCGCAAGCTGGATGCCGTGAGTGGTGCCCATCGCGATTTCGATAGCGACGGTGACCGGGAGACGCTCAGCCTCAACCGCAGCAACCAGCGAATCCTCACCATGCTCAATCAAGCGAACTACGCCAAACACATAGGTACGGTGGAGTCCCAGCTTCTGGGATATCTCATCGGACGTATAGCCACGATTCCGGAGTGCTCGTACCTCATGCAGCAGGCCAAGATTGGAAGGAGGACGGCGGGCGATGTTCTCAACAAGGCTCATCAGGTACTGGTCTTCGAGGGAGCCCTCCATGACAATCGCCGGAATCGACTGCTCGCCAAGCTTGATAAAGGCCTCAAGTCGTCCTTGGCCACAGACCAGATCATAGGAAGTACCATCGGGAGCGGACTCTCTACTTGCCACAGTTATTGGTCGCTTCAACCCAATGGCCGCAATGCTTGTAACGATCGATTCGAATCGAGCCCTGTTGCGGGATCGCGGATTGACAAGTCGAATCTCTGAGATTGGGATTCGGACAATTTCCTGATCGTTCATGCGGCCTCTTCAATCTGTATGCGCCGGGCCAATGAGAAAAAGAAGCTGAGATTCTCGAAGCGATATACATCGAGAACTACGGCATTCTCAGGTGCGAGACGTAACTTTCGCGCCAGGACATCGACGGCCGGCAGAAGGTAATAGTCAAGGATGTTTTCGTTGTCCGGAAGAAGGCGCACGGCCACCGTGACATCGGGCTTCAGTGATCTTTCGAGCCGAAGCAGCCAGCGACAGCTTCCGGTATAGCTCTCGTGGCATCTCGCCACTACAACCGATGCGGTGAAATCACCATTGATGGTCAGAATGCCGGAACGCTCATCCTGCTGAATCTGAGCACCAAGTGATCTCAGGTCATGATTGATGGACTCGCATATCGCCCGATGACGCTCGCGCAAAGCCTGGTTGATTTCGAGGTAGCGGTAGTCCCGAGAAGGCGTATATCCAACAAGGGAGTACGCTCGCATTAGACTTCCGAATCGAGATCGATAGCAGGCTGGAGACGGCATGTCTCGGGCCTCGTCGATCAGAATGCCGGACAATGTTCCTTCTCGGTCGAAGAGCTCTCGAAGTCGCTTCAGTAGGTCTTCATCGGAAAGGCGGCTATGCCGGCTCTCTATCAGGGAGGCCGCGGCGCCGAATTGATCGAGAGTCACAATCGGGGTAAAAGCACCATTGCGCCGAATCCACATCTCGGGAGGGTTCCGTACATGCTTTTGCTTAAGCTTGAAGGAGGTGCGATTGAAGACATTGTCGCCGACGTACTTGGGATTCTTTAGAACCTGTTGGATGGTTGAGCGCGTCCATTCTCGGTCCAGGTCTGTCCGAACTCCTCGGTTGTTGAGCAGATCCGCAATCTGCTGTTCCGTCTTGTTTTCGCGAGTGAAGAGATCGTAGATTTCTCGGACAATCGCAATCTCGGTTTCGGGCCCAGGCACCAGAATGACTCGATCGGTCTGCAGGCTCTTTCTTTGGCCGCGTGCGAGCAGCTCCTTGGCCGCACAATCCTGGTCAACTAATAGCCGGCGCAGCCCATATCCGGCCGCCCCGCCTTGTCGAAACCCCAACTCGATCAGATGTCCTTGGCCTTGAAATACCTTCACCGACAGTTCACGGCTGTACTCCCCAGCCATCACGCGTTTTACTGTTTTGAGGACTGCCGTCGACATGCTGCCATCGTTTTCGAACTGCTCGGCACAATAGTGCACGCTGACATTGGCGCGGCGACACACGAACTCGTAGTACGCGCTCTCATCGGCATCTAGGAAGCGCCCCCACCTGCTCACGTCGTATACAAGCACCGAACTGAAATCGTTCTCCCCTGCCTCAATGTCTCTGAGTAGAGCTCGCAGACCTTTCCTGCCTTCAAGGTTCAAGCCGGTCTTGCCGTCATCCGCGTACGTGCGCACAATTTCAAAGCCGCGTGCCTCGGCATAGCGGCGAATGGTTTCAGATTGATTTTCTGTGGAGTAGCGCTGATGTTCTGTGGACATGCGCACGTATTGCGCAGCGCGGGCCGCTCGTATCGGAGATGCCACAGTTTGCTTCTGCACAGTCACCCCAACCAGACGCAATGACAGATGCTCATGCGAGCGACGAGCATGTCATGGGAACCGATCGACGAAAAGGCCACGGCGACCACACCATGCACATATGAGCAGCGGCGGGAGTTGGGTGAAAGTCTCAGTGAGCCCAACTTGAAAAGCAGTTTGCGCCGTTCTCGCCTCGCACGAAGGCATTCTGCCCGATGAGGCGGGCGAGACGGAACCTTTATCCGTCACGCCAGGCCGGAGTCGGCAGCGCCTTCGGTATTCCCGCTGACGGTCACGATGATCTTCTCTGCCGGCGCGGCTTTGCTGGTGACGGCGGTTGGCACGTCGCCGTTGCGCTCGACGCGCCTGCATACGGCACGTCAGGTTGCAATAACGCTGACCTCGATCACAATGGGGACAGATCCAGAATGCCGTGTAACACTGGCCACAAACCCGGTGCCGGAGAGTAACCTCGCTTGGAATTGTCATTCACGTTTACCATATGAAGTGGAACAACTGTGACCGATCGGAGTTTTCGATCTCAGGTGAGTTGCTAAACCATGCCTCGAAAGAAGAATGACGCATGGTCAGGGTTATCGACGCCTATCTGCAGAGCGATCTCGTCGGCCACCTCGTACAGGGTGACGGGGCCAGATATGTTTCGATTACGCGGAAAGGTGGCTGAACAAACCCGGAGCCACGCCCCTGTCGCAATCATTGCCGCTGCGAAACACACGCTTCAAGCGCAAGGAGTGCCGAGGCTACTTCGCGGGTATTCTGCCGGAGGAGTCCAAACGGGAGGTCATCGCTGGCAATCTCGGCATTACTGCACGCAACGATTGTTCCATGCTGGAACGGATCGGTGGCGAATGCGCGGGAGCCGTCACCTTTATGCCTGCCGGGCAGCCCCTGACCGAAAATCACAATCGCGAGCTCTCTCAGAAGGCGCTGGTCGCGATTTTGAAGGAATTGCCGAAGCGCCCGTTGCTGGCTGGCAGGGAGAGGGTACGCCTTACAAGTTTTCAGGAGTTGCACCGGCAACCGCGACGGTTGCCGGTATATGAGGTGACCCCGTAATTCGGGAAGATTGCCTTCTATACGCTATTAGCGTATAGTTTATTTAGTACGCTAATAGCGTATAGAAAGACCCAAATGGAATTTATCGAAGCCCCTGCCTTCAACCGTCATTTGTCCGAGTACCTGGGCGACGAGGACTACCGGGCATTGCAGGTGGAGTTGGTGACCAATCCAGAAATGGGAGACGTAATGCAGAATACAGGAGGATTTCGCAAGCTCCGCTGGGCTGATCCGAGGCGCGGCAAGGGACGCCGGGGCGGTCTGCGAATCATCTACTACCATTTTGCATCTGACCATCAAATCTGGTTGATGACGTTGTACGACAAAGATGAATGTTCGGATTTAACGCCAACGGAAAAAAAGGCTCTGAAGGCTGCGCTCCTGCAAGAGCTTCAGGCGCGGGAAACAGCGCGTACCAAGCGCAAGAGGAAACGGTGATGGCAAAGAAGAAGAGAAATCTCTTTAACGAACTGATGGAAGGCGTGGCGGCAATTAAGGAGCACCGTGAAGGTAAGCTCACGCTGCGCACCTATAACGTCGAAAGCACTCCGCTGCCTCAAGTCGATGCGAAGATGATCAAAGAAACAAGGGAGAACCTTCATTGCTCCAGAGCGGTATTTGCACGGAAGCTCCGCGCCAATGAACGGACCCTAGAGAAGTGGGAACAGGGACGTTCTAAGCCCAATCCCCAAGCGGCTGCGTTGGTATTGCTCGTTCGGAAGTATCCTGACACCCTTGAAAGGCTTGAAGCCGTTTCTGCCAAGGGATAAACCCTACCCCTGCTGAGTGTCTGTGAAGTTGGAAGGTCCGCGGAGACCTTCTCCGTGTGTCACTTTCTGAATTATTTTGGGGTCTTCCGCACTTTTGGTGAAAGAGCAGAGAAATGACGCCCAACACCACGCTGAAGCGTAAGCAAGAACCCAAGCCTGGTTCCACCTATCATGCTCCGGGCTGTGATTGCGGCTTCTGCAAGATGGGTACCACGAGGTTCTGATGCTGAGGAACGAAGAATCCTGAGAAAGTACCAGGACGACAACACCGGCCAAAGAGTTCAGATCTCTGTCGACCCACCGGTTCCTGCGGGCACCCGTCATGAAATTCGGAGGCCAAAATGAGCACTAAAGACATCATTAAGCAGCACTTTGAGAAAGACACTGGCAGGAGCTTTCAGGTGTACAACGAGATCTTCGACGAGGAGGGCGAGGTCTATCTCGAGTTGGAAGGATTTCATTTCGAAGTGGCCAGCTCGGGCGGCATCGGGGTGGTGAACGGAAGGCCACGCCTGGTGGTTCAACTGCCACGGGAGTGGGCGCAGAAGATCGGCTTACTGGAGAACGTGCGAAGGGAGAAATCATGAAATCAGCCGAAGCGTCATTCTGTCGTAGGCGAAGGATCCAGGCATGAGTGAAGCCGCTGCAGGAATTGTCATCGCGGGTTCTTCCTCGTTGCCGTCTATCCACTAACGGTATACGAAGTTCCGATAATGTCCTGAGAAGCGATCGATAGGATGAAGCGCCAGTCGATCAGAACTTGCAACCAGGATGAGTGAGGCAAATGATGGCCCGTAGGCACCCAGCCCTGCGGGCCGTTTGTTCGTCTGCAGCGGAGTGCTTTCGACGTTATAGGTGCGCAGCGTGAGCTTACCTTCACGGTGTTCCTTAATTGCCGCCACGCCTTCTATCAGGTCGTTAAAGAGACTCCCTTTTCGTCTTTGCCACCACCGTTTCCTCCTGCGCTTGGTATGCGCTGTTTCACGATGCCTGAAGCTCTTGCCGGAGCGCAGCCTTCAGAGCCTTTTTTCCGTTGGCGTTAAGTCCGAACATTCATCTTTGTCGTACAACGTCATCAACCAGATTTGACGGTCCGACGCAAAATGGTAGTGGATGATTCGCAGACCGCCTAGGCGGCCCTTGCCGCGCCTCGGATTAGACCAGCGGAGCTTACGGAATCCCCCTGTATTCTGCATTAGGTCCCATCTCCGGATTGGTCACCAACTCCGCCGGTAATGCCCGGTAGTCCTCATCGCCCAGGTACTCGGACCAATAACGGTTGAAGGCGGGGGCTTCGATAAATTCCATTTGTCAGACCGGGAGAACTGAATCCCACTTGGCTTGTTCAGCTCTCAGGAACAGAACAATCTCTCTACGTTCCTCGACTGTGCAGTCAAGGAGATCAAATTCGAGATCTACGCTTGTGTCGCTCCCTTGGCGGGGCTGGCTTTCGTTGCAATCGTTAAACATTTTATATAGTTCTCCTTTGCTTGAACGGGTGGTTGTTAGCCTGCTTCATTGCGAACGATATGCTCACCTTGTGATACCGTGCGCTTCGCTCTCAGTGCAGAATGGAGAACACCGCATGGGCACTCGCACCGCTCATCCCTCATTCGACTGAACATTTTTCTATAGATTGAACCACGGTCTCATAATCCGTAGGTTCAAAGTGTTTCCGTAGGGGTTTTCTAATTGCTGCAACGTTCGTGTACGCGCTTAGCGACCGACTCAGGAATACGGTATGTAACGCGCTTCCGCACACCGCGCCTATGTGGCGGACAAGACTTGAACACTCCCCTCTCATTCTTTATGAGGCGAATTATGCTGTCATGCGACATTCCCCAAATCTCCCCAAGCTCCTTGGGTGAGTAATGCTTTTCTTTCCATGCTTCTGTAATTGCACTTTGTTCGGCTGCATCATCAAATGGCTTCATTTCGCGTCCTTTCGCGGTTTGTTGTGCACCATGGCATTTACTAATCTGCATGCGCGTTATCAGGTGCTTTCTAAGCTAGAATTGCGGCGGCGATCATTTCGGGTCAGTAACGAGTCGGCAAGAGATTTAAGAAGCAGTGCCGACAGGAAAACGCACCTAGCACGATGCTGGAAAACTACTCTCATCCACAACGCGAGCTGGTGATATAGCTACTGGGTTGGCGATATCGCCGATGCGTTCTTTGAGGCGGTGTTGAGACAAGCGAGCCAGAACCCGATTAAGTGCAGTGCGCAAATAACTCACGCCGGACAATCTCGTCTTCGCACCAGAGGAGACCATCGATAGTCACAACGCTGTCTTAATTCCGCCAGTCAAGATCGAAGTCGAGGATGTTGTAACGATATTCGTTCGAAAGAAATCAAGCATAGCGGAAGAGGCGTATCGGGCATCATCGCAGAAGCGTATCAGGGTGTCCCAGCGCGCGAGTGCGTAGCGAATCGCTGCCGAGGTGTCGGATTTCTTCGAGAGCTTCGCCAGCGATGCTTCCAGCCCTTCATACATGGAGGCAAGCAGCGGACGTGAGCGGGCATCGCGTACTTCGCGGTGCTCATCGGGAGACCGGCCTCGAATCTCTTCATCGATCCCATACAAAGGTGCGGGGCACTCGACTGCCTCGGTTGCAATCGGCGTTTTGTGCGCTTCTTTCAGGTCATAGAACTTGCGGAGGACGTGTGCCCAGCATGCGGCGGCGGTTGCTTCCGCCAATGCGTCGTCATCTCGGGCTCCTCTTCGACAGTGACGCTGAGCTGTCCAAAGCATGCCAGCGGTGGACTAACGAACTTTATTTTGAAATAAATGCCGAAAGTGTAAACTTCTGGCCGTGAGATTTGAATATATAGAATGCTCGTAGCTGGAACTATCTGTACTCCACAGGACTCGACGATCTGCCTGGGATTTCTTCTCCAAAATCCATGACAATCTACTCTGCATGATCCTAACAATGACCTTGCTGGCCCTGAACCGTGGTGAAACGACCTTCATTAACGCGGCAATGCTTGGATGGTCTGGCGACCTGGAGAACAAACCAATTTCATTTGAATTCCCCCCGCTGGGAAGATAGGAAGTCGGATTCCGATGTGGCATAGTGCGGCAACTGAACAACCCGCAGAAGCACTCTCACAATAATGTCGAAAGTGCTAATCCATGCCGCAAGCTGCTCATTTTTCAACAGCTGCTAAGAGAGGTGGATGGCTGCGCCGTAGCCGGCGCAGCTTTAGTTACTATTCTTCCTCCGTCTTCGCATCGGCGGGCCTGAGGGGATCTGTTTATGCGGGCGTCGGGGCGCTCTCAGCCACTGGCCCTCCAATTGTGATTGGCCACGTAGACATTACCGACTTGTCTACGGCATCTTGGCGTGACTTAATCCATGGGGTGTAGTGCCCCTCCAAAACGGCGACGGAGTTTCCTAGAATAGCTGCCACCTGATCTAAAGGCACGCCGTTTGCAAGAAGCTCGCAGGCCATCGTGTGACGGTACATGTGCGGATGTCCCTTTACCCCTGCTCGCGCGACAACCTTCGCGAATTTATTCTGCCAGTTCGCTGTACCAGATTGAAGACTCTTGCCCGTCCAGAAGTAGTAACTGGAGCCGTTTTCAATTGCCGCCAAGGCGGCCAGTACCACTGGTGGCAGCACAAGGTGAACTACTGAGCCCGTTTTAGTTGTCCGGAGAAACAATCTGCCATTCTTTATCCTTGCTGGTATCAGCTTCACCACGTCAGAAATTCTCAGGGCGGAATACCTGAGAACTAGAATAAATGCCAGTAGACGCGCGCGGTGGTGGGGGGAAGTCGGGTATTCAGCGACGGCGGCAAAAATAGCCTGCTGTTCTTCCTCCGTGAAAGGCACGACCGGGGCCGATGTGATTTTCGGCTTCTTTATTTGCAGGACTGGATTGTCGTCGCGCCAGCCCATATCCATGCAGTACTGTGTAAACGTGCGGAGTTCCCCAATTTTTCTCCTCATAGTCCGGTTACAGTTAGAAAGGGCGAGGGCGCGAAGAAAGAGCTTAAAGTCTCCGTACTTCAGAGCGCGAACCAGTGTGATGCTGTGCGTTTCACAGAACTGGACCAGATGATTGAGCATGTCTTCATAATTGCCGATTGTTCTGTCCACCAAATTATTTGATTTACGATCCTCAATGAAATCACCCACAGCATTCTTCACTGTTGAATCTTCTTGGCCTCCGCCAGCTGTGATCTCGAGAACCTTTCGAGCGGCCTCTTGTTCATCGAAAGTATTCAGACTCTTCCGAACCCGCTTACCTTGGACCATGATGTCGACCCAGATGGGGCATTTGCACTTCATGTAGTTCTCGCCTTTGCGATATTGCGGCCCATGACCAATGGAACCATTTTGATAATCGTATTCGCTGCTATGTTTGCAGCTGGCCTTGTGACGTCGGTAAGTGTTTGGCATTCTATATCCCCTCTCGATTGTGCTCATAAGCTGGGTACGCCTTTGGTACATCGGCGGCGCGCCTTGATAAAGCCCAATAAATACGGGCGGGTTAAGTGCTATATGTCATAACCAAAAAATGTTAGTCATCCACCAAAAGTCATATACTTGAGAGAAATAAGTAAGGCAATGGTCGCTGATATCGCTAAAACGCAGTGTGTTTGGTACGCCATTGGTACACACAACGATGAGGCTCACAGGGCAGCCAAACACTACCGCCACCGTTAACCTGCGCGGCGGGCTAAACGCCATTACCATGATTAGGCTTTCGGCGATAGGGTTGCTGCCGCTGTGCTTTGCCTTGTTCGCGAGAGGCGAGCCAGGCGCGAGCGCTGTCGAGGTTGTACAGTACTGTCCGTTCTATGACGACCCGCGGAGGTCCAACTCGCTTGACCTCCCATCGGTCGAGTGTGCGGACCGATATGCCTAGTTGTCGGGCGAGTTCTTGTTTGATTACATATCCGTCCAACAGCATTACCTCTGCCCTCCGGTGTCACTGATAGACACAGGTTAGGGCACAGGGAGCCATTCCGTAAGTGGAGATAAACCAGGCGGGGGGATTGTTTCCAGTGGCTAATTAGTAATTATTCCCAGTGGATAGGTAATTACTTTTGAATGAGATGACTATCAATTATGTCGCAACATTTTTTATAGATACGCTCGAATCCCTTTACACGCTTCCTCATTTTTTCTCTGTCAGCGGGTTCTGGTTTATTACAACCGGAAAGTGTCTGCACGATCTTTCTGTACGAGTATTTGCGGATTTTAAGGTTCAGGGCCCGAGCCGAGGTCTCAAGGTCACGAGGAGCACCGGGACCATTAGGGGAATACGTTGCATTTACGAACGCGGATGTATCCGCGAAACTGAGGCCAGCTTTGACGAGTGCGTCGCCTATATCCAGCCGCAACTTCTTGTTAGGCGCGAATCGGTTACTGAATATCACTTCGTCTAGTTCGATGATGTCGTTCATGGCTGACTCGAACTCAGGTCCGAGTTCTCGTTTCTCGTTAAGAGTTCGCAGCCATGTGCAACAGCTAAAAAAACGAGCGGCTACAAGAGCGTATTGCACGGGTAACAGGTCGAGCTTTCCGGACAGCAATAATTCTCTGTCTCGCAACATCCGCTTATGCACCCTGGGATACAGGGACTCGAAAGTCGCATTTACGGCTGCTTGGGCTTGCTCGGTATTGAGTCTGCTCCAAGCTGCACTTAGTTCATCACTGTTACTCTTCTCCCGATTTTTCATAATTTCGTTGTACGCGCGAGAACTTCACCAAATTGATTCGTTGCTGTGCGTAGTGCCGCATCCGCGACATGGGCATAGCGCCAAGTAGTTCCCGGTTGCGTATGGCCGAGGAGTTTTCCGACCACCTGAAGCGTAACACCACTACTCACGAGATAAGAAGCGTAGTTATGTCGAAGATCATGTACTCGGAAGCACGTGATCTTTGCCGCGCTACAAATCTCGCCCCACGCAGACTTGATGTCCGTAAACGGCTCACCTGGCAAGCGCCCTGGAAACACTAAATCTGTTCCGTCGTCCGGCACAATTGACAGAAGCAGGCTGATCGCGTCCTCGCTCAGTGGCAAATGCACTTTTCGTTTCTGCTTCGTGTGGTGACTCGGTTTTGTCCAAATGCCCCTATCGAGATCGAACTCTTGCCCTCTTGCAGAAAGCACCTCTCCCTTACGCGAGCCGGTCACCATAATCAACCTTATTGCATCGCATATACGTTTCGTCTCGGCGCGCACGTGTACCTTCTGCTTCTCGGAACATATAAGCTCTCCTGCACGGCGTTCGGGATATTCGTCAATGGCCGTTGCAAAACGTTCCATCTCGTCTAACGTGAGCCATCGTTCCCGTTCTTCTTCATGAAACCGTTCTACACCCTCTGCTGGATTTGTCTTGGCACCCCAGTCGAGTTCAGCGGTATTGCCCTTTGTCTTCGCCCAGTTAAACATTGCTGAGATCACAGCAAGCACCCTGTTAGCCAAGTATGGTGTTGCACACATTTCGGTGTGCAATTCAGCAACATCATGACATGTGACTGCGCTGACACATTTCTGACCCATGTGCGGCAGAATATGATCATTGATCATGTCTCGATACCCACTCTGTGTTCTTAGGCGCAGATTGCGCGTGACATGACGTTCCAGATATTCTTTCGCCAATTGTGTGACCGTTCTCGTTTTGGCCTGTACTTCCAATGTTTCACGTGCTCTTCGTTCTTGCTCCGTGAACGGGTCTCTTCCCTCTCTGATACCCTTGCGCAATTCAACGGCTCTATCTCGAGCTGTAGTTGCAGAATAGTCATCTGGGTACTTGCCGATGGTAAACCGTCGCTGCCGTCCGCCGCGCGACGGCCGATAGCTCAAAACGAACGATCTTTGTCCAGTTGCGGTGACACGAAGTCCGAAACCATCAACCTCGCCATCCGAGTAAATCGCGTAACCTTTAGCGGGTGGTTTCACGCGTTTCGCAAAGGTCTCGGTGATCCTTGAATTCTGCCCCATTAGTTCGCCTCACATGTACGCCGCATGTACGTGAAATTTGACCACCAGAGCCGCCCGATGACTTCGCGTGTCTCTTTGTGTCTACGTAAGTACATGATAGTAAAGAATAACACGTGTAAGTCTATGATTGGGGGCAGGAATATTTCTGACTCTTAATCAGTAGGTTGTAGGTTCGATTCCTACCGCGCTCACCATCTCCTTAATAATCAATCACTTCTAGCATTGACTGAGTCCGTAGAGCCCGACTTGCTACCAGTTGATAGCAAGTCCCTGCCCACGACACAGAGGGCAGCGCGAATGTCATTCTGATTCGCCCGGTCGTACACTTCAGGCGCAAGCTCAACGCGCTTGTGCCCAACCACGGCGCTGACCACCACCGGATGCACACCACCCCGACGCATTTTCCGAATCAACGTGTGCCGGAAATCATGCCAACCGCCGATCTTGACTCCGACCGCTTGAGCGGCGGGATGCAGGTAGCGGCGACGTGCGTTACCCGGATTCATGGGCGTACCTTTGCGGCTGTGGAAGACCCATTCATGTCCCTTGCCGAGCGAACGGAGCCGTCGAACTAGCTCTGCGTGCTCTGGTTGGTCCAGTGGCAACAACTGCTCTTCCTCCAGTGCCTCCGCACGACCTTTGTAGATGATCCTGCGGATATGGAGCACGTTGTTTTCGTCCAAATCGGTTGGCTTGATCCCGATAGCCTCCTCGATTCGGCGACCGCACAGACCTAAGAAAAGCACCAGTGTTGTGTAAGGTTCTTTCAAATGCTGGCTTATCCCAAGCGTCTGTGACGGCTCCAACTCGGTACGCACCACCTTGCGGCCACCAGTCTTGCGCGGCAGCCGAATCCCATCCAACCAGCCCGTAGGGCGCTTGATGTAGCCGTTCTTTTCCGTCCACGCCAGCGTCATACCAAGCACCAGCCGCATACTCTTCAGAGAAGACCGACTGTATTTCGCTGCTTGCGAGTTCAAAAAGTTGCTGATGTCCTCGCGCTGGATGCTGTCGATCCTGTAATCCTTCCACGTCGGCAAGACGTAAGCACGCAGCGCATTGCTGTAATGATCCATTGTACTTTCGCCCATCGCAGGCCCTTCACTCCTCTCCCACTTCGCAACCATGTCCGAATAGCGCATGGACTTCACGATTGGTGGAGGAGCATCGGGTTTGCTCATGTCCGCGATCAACTCATTCAGCTTCTCGCGAGCAGCCGACTTGGTTACTAGTTCCCGTTTAGTACCAAGTCGAATGTTAAGAGGTTGACGACCTTCAGGTGTGTCAATCCTGTAGGTGCCATACCAAGTGTCCTTGCGCTTTCCTCGGAGATACACCCCTCCCCGCTGATACCGATTGTTTGGCATAAGCCTCCTAGTCGGTTCCAGCGACTTCCGGTGTTCAATCGTACTCCTCAGTTCATCGCCGTCAATGCGAATCATTCTCCCCCGCCGAATGTGGGGCAATTCGGTCAGGTGTCGCCGCACCCAGGATTCAGAGCACTGTAGAAACACTGCGGCTTGGGCGACGGTCATGAGCGGCTTCCCGTCATCCAGCCATGAGCCAGGTGGAATCGAGATCACGGCATCAGACTGCCCGGCCTTCTCATTCGCAAGCGAGTTGGGCGGGAGGCTCACCGCGCCGTGGTTCGCATCGGCTACAACAGCACCACGCTCCAAGTGCGCGTCAGCATCCGAATTGTGGCCGGGGCGAATCATCCACGGCCATCATCCTCGGATTAAAAGTATTCCTCTAGGTAATGTCAGCTATTGAATGAGGCAGGGATTTTGCGGAAAAGGAGTTTATCGCTGCTCTGGCAACTTCACTTCTTGGGGTTGGCAGGGGCGAACACCTTCACCCAGTCAACGGGTTTATGATTATGCGGAAACGCAGCCGCCAAAACAAATGCATCTGGGTTATAGCCTGCCCCAACCAAGTGGTCGTATCGCTCTTGATACTGATACTTTTCTTCTTTGTGGTCGTCGATCAAGTACGTTTTCAGACGTTTGCAAACTATTGGGTATCTGCGTTCGAAATTATTGAAGTTCCGTCTCATGGAATCAGCGAACGAATCGCCTTCTCCCCGAGGCTTGTCCTTTGTCTGTCCTTGCCGCGCAGGGTTCGGTTTGTAACCGAGACATTCAAGCAATTGGGCAACCAATGGATATTGAACGTTACCTGTAGCTATTTCGGAATACAGGCAACAAGCAATTGGAGCATAACTCTCAACAATATCTTTGCGTGGAACCTGCCAACGTGGAAGTGCACGTATGTGCCACTCCAATCCATCAATCAACTTCTGTCTGTCTGGAGTTAAATCTCTCTCTATGGCTCGATCTAGCTCTGGATCCCAATCTCGGTCTGGATTAGCTGGAGGTAACCACGGCCGATCTGGATCGAGATCTGGGTCTGGGGGTAGATCTCGATATGCAAACAACTTTTCGCCGATTTTGGCATGTCTTGCCAGCTCCTCCATAACGGAGTAGTCGTCAAGTTGCCTGATCATGTCTACAGCTTCAACCAACTTTCGTCGGCACTTGCGTATAACCTGGGCCGACGGAAAAGAAAAAGTATCTCCGAGTGTTTGTGTTTGGCAGAAGTAAAAGATAGTACTAGCGAGTGTCGCTGTCTGGCACTCAAGTTTTATGAGTTCGTCGAATGCCGCTCCGAATGGCTTCTGATGCTCTGGATCAACCTTGTCTCGAACAAACCGCATTCCCCCGCTCTTGAACGCTTCGATAAACTTAAACCGATCATCTCTCACTCGCCCCATTAAGAAAGAAGTTGCAAGTTCCTGAAGAGCTTTCGGTGCCGGGTCCTTCGGCTCCGATCCTGCATTCTTTGACTTTGATGTTGATCTCGGCTTCTTCGCCATAGCACGCCACACCCCTTTAAATCACCAATAAATCGCCGGCTCTCACGGCAACCGCCAATACTCGATCTGCCAACCGTAACGCAGATTTGATCATGGAGCAAGAAGCGTTGCTCTCTCAAGCATTTTGGAAGAACTTTTGGTCCGGAGAATTTAGCCGACACGTTACTACCGACTTCGATTGAAGGGGCAGTGGGGATAATCTCAGTGTCACATTCGCCCTCCAACATTACCTACAACCAAAACATAAAACCTGCCATGTTGGAGCCTGGAAAAAATACGCACACCAGGAAACGTGAGGTTAGCGGCATTTTGGGGAAACTGGACTTTACCTACAACCTCTCAATCCTGGAGCCTGCACCCTGTCAGATCGAGCCTGCGAAAAGCTTTACACAGAGAGAGCCGAACAAAGTCGATGGCAAATTTGCATGGGGATATTACCTTTTGCCACCTGCCATAGTGAAGGCTGACAAAGTAACACCGCCGGCAAGATAGCCGGCAAAGATGATCGTCAGGAGAAGGTATGCATCGCATACAAATTCATCGCGAACTGGAGATAACAAATGGCAAAGAAAACAAGCTTAGTTGTGCTAACCGGACGACTCACACCGGCGAGTAAGTTGGTTGAGAGCTCCAACGGTGCGGTCGACAGTAAAGCAAGAAGAGCAGCAAAGAGGGCAGGATTGCACGCTACTAAGTCCCGCGAGCAAACGCATTCTAACCGGCGTGGCGGATACCAGCTTCACGATGAGCGCTGCAAGGTGGTCCACGGGAAATGTTTTGAGCTGGCGGCTGCCGACGTCATCGCTTACTGCAAGCGGTACGAGGAGTGGAAACGGTGGGCGCAGAAGGCCGGCGGGAAACCTCCAGCAAATCTGTCTTTATAAGACTGGGGTCATCGCCTCGGCATTTCCGAGCACACGGACGACTCTGACTGGACGATAGCGGTGATATATAAGCGCACCTGCGTCCAAGGCGACGGCAACACACGGAACGGGCAAATAGAAGAGAGGTCATCTGTATGCAACGGAATTTCGACACGGTTCAAACCGAAATCATAAACGACGTTACCCAGATCCTTGCTGTGTGCCAAGGGATCATGGGGATCACTGCAATCATCATGTACGACGGCACTCTTAGGGCCAGCGTCGTCCTCCACGATGCACTGCTAGCCGGAGTGCATCTTCTCGATGGGGGCACTTCCGGCGATGGATACATGGGGATCATTGGAGATCCAACCCGTTGCCCAGAGCGGTGGAAGCCGATCCCAACAGTAGGTTTTGTCGCGCCTTCACGCAATGACGAACCGGTCTTTCCTACGTGCTACTTCGTGCTGCTCGGGGACGGGTGCTATGGATTGGCGCTCCCCGGGCGCATGAACAGCGGAACTATCGGCTGGAGCGGGAATGAGCAATTGCTCGCCAACGTGGCGCTGATACTCGCCGACGTCGGAATTCTTAATAGGGAGAGGAGATGACAATTACTAACAATCCAATCATCCAAGAACTCGGACCGACAGGACCGTGGCTGGTGAATCTGCTGGACGGCTGGGGCGGCCAGACCGTGAACTGGAGCCAGGACCATGACCTGTGCGGTGACATCTTCGCTTGCTCGTGCGGCGCGAGATTTAGTTGGAGCAAGGGCGTGGATGTTGGCGACGCATGTCAACACATCGCCTTAGCTTGCCTTGCTGCCTTGAGGTGCGCCGATGAGATCTGATTCAAGGTCGCTCTTTCAAATTGATCAGCTTTTCCAGTTGATCAAGCGGGCAGTCGAGAAGGCTGATCTCGAGTCCCTGGGGTCTTCAGTTCCGGCCGACGAGTTCGACTTTGAGTGCCGGGAGATAGCTGAACGTCTCTCTGAAGGCGACGGTGTCGCCACTGTCGAGGCTCTCACGACCTGGCTGGCGGCCTATTGGGCGCTGCAGTTTGGCGCGACCGCGACCGAGGAGTGGTTACTCTCTCGGGACTTCCGCGCACTGGCCGTGGAGTTGATCGCGTGCCTACATGCGGTTGATACGCCGGCAACACATCTCGAGTATTTCCGATGGCAACGCGGGGCAGTCATCGGCTACGCGACCACAAACGAAGAGCTGTTGAGTCTCGCGAGGTTCTGGGCCGCGCGATTGGTTGAACTGTTCTTCGAACGTTGGGCTTCTGAAGCTAACTGCAGCGGCATAGAAACAGATTTTCAGTACGCGGTGCGTCGCCTGCGCCAGATTGCCGAACCGGTGGGCTATGGGGAGACACGTAGGGTGATGATGCAGGAATTCTCGCAGAGTGATGAATGTGGGCTCATTGGTTCCCTGCACAGTGGACAGGTGCGTAGCGATTACGCAGAGTTGGACCTGGAAGCATTGCAGACGGCGCTTCAGGGCCACTTCTCTCTCTATGCGGAGGCTGTTCTGACCCAAGACGAGTCAAATTCACTCTGCGATTGGGAAGACCTCACTGGCAGTCCTGGTAGTTCACCGTCAATTGATGGTGCGCACCCCGCGGTAGCGATGCGTGAGCCCACCGCCATGTTTTCAACAGGTGCGAGGCAGCCAGTGTCGCCGGCACAAGAACGGAAGAGAAGAACGCGGTCAACATAAAAGGAAAGCAAGAAATATGGGAAAACGTAGCTCAACACGCAGGCGGCCGACAGAGCGCAAGCAGTTGCTCCAACCAAAGAACCTGGCGGAAGAAATTGCGTTGGTTGTTTACGATGAGTCGCGGCGTGAAATGCGGAAGTACTTTACCGCGTCCTCGTGCATAGCTACCACTCGCGTCGTCGTGGATTTGTTCGAGCATTTTGGATTCGGGGCGGCACCCCTCCACGTCGATACGTCCGTCTGGAATCCAGCATGGGTTTCCGCACTGAGGTGCGGAGATCAACCTTCTTATTCGCTTAGCAAAGAGGCAACTGATCGCTGGATGGACGAGCGCGGTGCATGGAACATTGGTACCAATGAAGCGGCGATGGACGAGCCCGTGCGGCACCTCGTCGCTTATATCCCCGCGCTTTCATGCGTAATCGATGCCTCCATCGACCAGTTTAATCGGCCCGCCCGGAAGATCAATCTTCCCAAGTGTGTGCGGTTCTCTATTGAACCTGAATCCCTGAATCGCAATTATGAGTGGCGAATCCAGAGGAACGGCTGCTGGATCCACTACAGCCGCGTTCTCGATGACAGAGGTGCGTGGCGGTTATCCAGCGACTGGACGGGGAACGCTGGCATCGCAGCCGTTCAGGGCGCCCTCATTCGCCGCGTCGAGAAGCTCACTGGGCGGAAGGGCGCTGGATAAGTCGGAGGAGCGGACGTACGTATCACGCTGATTAACTAACTGCGCGCGGCGGATGCCATTGGGCGCCGACGGAATGTCGTTCCGGCGGGCACAAGGCGCCGCCAGCAAGATGGGAAAAGGAAAACAGTGATTGGAAATTATCCAATAGCAATACCAGTTATAGAGGGCTCTTTTATGACTGATCACACGACCGAAGAAGTACGCCAGAAAATTGTTACCTACACCGCTAATCATCCTGAGCTGACGCTTAGCACGATCGCCGCCAGGTTGGAAATCGGCTGCAGCACCTTGTCCAAGTTACTCAAGGATGCCGGCTACCGCCGTCGCAACTATCAGCGGCTTGCCAGTCTTGATCTCGGAAAGCTGGAGAGGTAGCAATGGCGAACTATACGAATATTTCCAACGTGCTATTCGATGACCTCATGGACGGAAAGATTGACTCCAAGATGTTTCTGATTCTTGCGTGGCTACTGCGCCGTGCCGACTATTCGAGCGGAGTGGTCATCAAGGTATCTGCTCCCCGGATTCGCGCCGAAATGTGGGGCGACGAGTTGGAGATACCCATCCCGTCCTTGCGCACCATACAGGAGGATTTGAAACGCCTCGCCCGCTCTGGCTACTTTGTGTCCCACCACGTTGCTGGGAGGAAGGCTTCGTATTCAATTTCACTGAATAACTACAACACGCAGATAAAGGGTAAGGACGGTGCGTTGACACCGACTGTCCTAAGACCTGTAGACACATTGTATTGGCGTGATCTGCCAGAGTATTGCCGCGCAGATAAGCTAGAGGTTGGCCGCGCAGATGCTTCCGGTGATGCTTCCGGCGACTCTTCCGGTGATGCTGCGCAGATGCTTCCGCGTATACATCATACTGCACTAGACTTATCAGACTCACTAGACTCACCAGCCTCACCATGCAGCTGTTCGGACAAGTCTGACGGAAATCTTCGGACTGCGGAACGGGCCGCAGCAGAACAACCTTCAACTACTCCTATGGGGGAAGAGAGGGGAACCACCTCTTCCCATCCAGTACCAGTATCCTCCGGGGGAACACCTACACCCTCTGACTCAAACCCAGGTTCTGACTCTGACGGAGTAAGCGCAAGCGTAGGTGACAAGATGACTGAGTCAGAGCGTGAAGAGTATGAGGGCGTCATAGCTCTCTGCAGCATGTGGTGGTCTCTACATCCTGAGTCCACCTCTGACCCCAACCCTGAGTCTGAACCTCCAGCCCATCCATGGGGACACCCCCGGACGTGGACTCCATCTCAATGCCGGGAGGTTTTTCTGAAGGCTCGGCAATATGACAACGTGAACTCGCCTCACCCTGAACCAGAAGACGACCCCGACACCGGAGTTGACCTTGATGCCACCAAGAAGGAGGAAGCTCGTCTCCTCCGGGATGAAGGCCACATGCTGGAGCTTGTCCGGATGCATGGGTTCGAATCCATGTACGAACTCCTCTTCTGGCTTCCGGTATCTCGCAACTGGCATCAGAACGGGCGCCTCAAGTCTCTGGCTCAGCTCAAGTCCGAGCAAAACTGGAACTACATTTCTGCCGACATGCGTAGGTACTACGACAAAGCCCGGGAGAACAACAATGAGGAGTCCTGCGACGAGTACGTTGAACGGGTGTATCTCGAAGCTGGGGGCGACGCGGCCGAATCCATCTGTTGGGAGAGACTCAACCCTCCTCCCCCCATCGACCCGCGGGACGCAGCCGAGGAGGAGGCGATGTATGCCTTCGATGACGAGTTCGGCGTCGATGTCATCAATCCCTGGGCGGCGGAAGATTACGCCGCCGCTGCGGCGGCTAAGCTGGGAGGAAAGACGGCGCGTGATCCTTTCCTCGATCCGTGGGGCGACGCGGATGACTCTGACCATGCCGTTGACACTGGCGCCCCTCATGCGAACGATACCGATGAGGCGGGTGACGATGAGCCCGAGCCGCCTCCCCATCGCTTCTGTGAGAACTGTGGCTCGGCTCATGCTGGGATGTGCGTGCCCGACGTCGACTTAGAGTGACGACGTCTACGTGATAAGCCGGCACTCAATCGTCCGGACCTGGATGCACGCCGAACCTCGACCGGCGTTGGCTATCCAACCGAAACAATTGACGCGTTGCAGTTGCGATGTAGTGTGAGGGTGGGACATCCGGTAACCGCTTGTTATAAGGAGAATGAAGCAAAATGCAAACTGTTATTTCAATCGAATTTGATGGCCAGCTGCGTCGAATCCAGGCTGCAACGCCGGAAGATGCCGTTGCTGACTTGCGAGGTGAATACGCAGAAGCCGACCCTGACCGCAACGTGGATCTAAACACACTTACCCTGGAGTGCGTCACAGACATTGACACGTATCCCACCTGGGATGAATTCGAGGCCCAGTTCAGGCCGGTCGCGAACCACCTCGACACCAACGCCAGTTACGACGGGATGATGTTCGAAACATACGGTGATGAGCTGATATTCGTCAATGCGCGGCCGCCCGAAAATGTCTGGACGTTGATCGATACCGGGGATACGAGCTGGATTGTTCCCGGCTTCCATCTGGTCAACCGCATGGGATACATCGTCACGTTGAACCCGTGGCAGGGAGGTCAGGATAATTTTCTCGCTTGACAACAAATAACCACAGGACCGGAACGGCAACCTTGGTGAGTTGTCAAACGCCGTTGGGCTGTTTCACAAGAAGGAGTCGTGGGGTTCTCCCAACAACAACACGTAAGAACTGAACGAGAACAACTTTGGCAAACAGGGGCGTGGATTCACGTTCAAGGAGAAGCTTTGCCCGCCAGCGTTCGTTCAATCAACCGGAACCCAGTACTGGCCGGAAGAACTTTTCTAGGCCGGATTTGCAATCAATCTCAGTATTAATCCAACAGCGGTCACAGTGGCCGCGTTCAAAGGAACCACATGACTGAAACTGAAATGTATTTAGTTGGCGACCTGCTTTATTACTCCGGCAAAAATCACGTCGTGTTTGACGAACGCACCGATGACAAACATCTTCTCCTGGTCTCGGCGGATGTGTCCACCATTTTGCGCTTCATCCTTTCGTCGCCACTCACGACGACCCTGCAAAAGGTACTTGCTTCGAACAGTCTCAGAGAGTTCATGGCGGCGGACAACACCGTGAGCGACGTGCAGCAGACGCCATTCGAAGACGACGACCGGGTCATGTACTGCGCACCGAACTCTGACCAAGAAGAACACAACGAAGGAGAACTATGACCACCGCAGAACAATATGTAGCAGCCATCAACAAGCTGCTCTCCGAAATCACCGAGATGAGCATCGAACGCCAGACTATCGACCAGTGCGATTTTTTCCACGATCTCTGCACGCACTACTATCGGTTCCCGGACGAATCCGTGCTCGCGGTATCTATCGATCCTGTCCTCTACAACATCAATTACGGCGTGGGAGAGTAGGTATGTCCAGCAACACATCCTTCACCATCTGCCCCCAATGCAACTACTCCGAGTGCATGCGGGAATTCAACGGTAGTAATGGCAATCTCTACCTTAACTGTTCCCACTGTGGCTACTGCGAGTCTTGGATCGCCTCTGAACACACCGTGGCGCCGGGAGCCGGCTGTATCTCATACATCGTGCCTACTGGAGTCGTCCATACACAGTACCTGCACACCGCAGCAGAGGTAGAGAGTTCCACGCAATGGCTGCGGGAGCGTCTCTCGACCTGCGAGTGCTGGCAAGGGTATGTCACCCGCTGGGATGCCGATACCCGTACCGTTGAAGCGATCGTCGGGCAGTTCGAGGATCTTAATCTCGTAATCCCCGGTATCGACCTTGACGACCTTGGCGACGACCAAGCGCCTGAGCCCGGAGACCCCAACCTCGACCCGTTCGACACAGCTACCGACACCATCGCTGATGGTAGCCCGCGCTGCGACTCCCATTATCATGCGGCAGATCAACACGGTGACCTCGATAAGGCGCGGTGTACTCGGGCAGCTACCGTCATGATCCGGGTCACTGCCTCCGACGGCGTCTATGATGCCAAAGCTTGCCGTCGGTGCGCCGATTCTGCTGTGAAATCAGCAGGCACGATGGGCAGCCCGCTGGCAGTCGAGATCTTGGGGGAGGCGGAATAAATGAGCATAGACCGCTATTATGCGCACGTCGATGGTAAGTGGAACAAGCTTGGCGAAGCTGAACTCTCCAATGTTCACACGGACTTTTGGGTGGATGACGCCCAGGAGTTCTACCTGACAGGCTGGGAAGAGCGCCAGTACTGCAACGACGATGACCAGCCAGTGGGGCTCGACCACGCCGGACTTTACTCAGGGGGCCGGTTAGTTGACGGGGAGTCCATTTACGGGGATGCTCCAGGCCACGAGGGTGAGGGTCTGCGCGGGATTCTCGAAAAGTACACCGAAGGTTTAGATGAGGATATCGAGTAGGAGGGAGGGTGGTTAAAGCGCGCGGAGCCCGGGGACCCGCTGTCGAGTTTGTTGTGAATGACCGCGATGAAGGTTGGCTACCGGAGTATGGATGTTCCGTCACCCTCGTCTGTGCGAAGCATGTCACAGCCAAGTGTCCTGAGATACTTTCCACCAAGATTTTGGTCGATGTTCTGGACTAAACACAAAGCCCCCAGCCCGCACAAGGCTTGGGCTCCAACCTTACGCCCTTCACGGGAATAACCAGGGAGACACACAATGAAAGTAGACATGTACAACGTTAGCTATAATCTCACCCATCCAGACAAGACTACGACCATCCACCGCGCATCTGTCAGCGTTCCGGGTTTGGAGCCCCTGATTCACCACTATCTTCTATCTCACCTTAAGGAATTTAACGCTCCCCTTGAGAAATTTAACTCCCCGGAGGCTAAAGTTGAAATCACCGAGATAGAGCAGGGAGAACCGCTGGACCCCGACACATGTGTGTATCCGCCAGGGTCAATGATCAAGTTTTCGCCGGCTGCGACCGTGTTCGTTATACCAGCGGACTGACAAGCCGCGTCGAGTGCGAGGAGGGACCGCTGAGTCCAGCTAAACTCCGGCCCACCCCAACTCATCGAAATGACGCTCGGTTTGTTGGTGGTGTCGCGAACGGCCGTGGTGACGGCATTGATGAAGCCCTGGTCGGTGTTCGGTGCGAAGTAGACGGCAACCTTTGTACCTGGGGCAACCGCAGCGCTGACCTCGATATCGAGCACCACCTCGCCATCGGCGCCATTGGCGTTCGACGGAGAGTTCTTTCCGCCATCTACGGGTACTGCGATGATGGCGGACGCCTCGTAGTCTTTCCTCGCCATGGACCGGATGACTCTGAATGATAACGCTGATCGTCTTCCCCGCCTCGATCTGCACGTCAAGTTGCGGGAGAGATATCGAATTTGCCGTTGATGGCTGCACGTCCTCAAAGCGGTGGAACTCAGCACTCCTTGGTAAACGTATGCTCAAATGCGTCTCTATTCAAGAACTCTGCATATGCCTTCACCAGAGCCGTCGAACGAGGAGGCAATAACCGGCTGACCCGTTTGAAATTCAACGTTACCGACCGGGCCCCAGTATCTATATTTCCAAAGAAGATACACTCATTGTTCGACCGCGTAAGGAGCCTGTTCACGTCACCCTTCTGCGCGCCGCATGGGTTGATTCTCACGTATGTTCTTAGGAGGTCCTCGATGTACTTGACGGCAATAGCGTGCCTTTTCGCCCAGGCCGGTATCAGCAGTTCAGAGGGTGTACTTCCGACTGCAAGCTCAGCCTTCCCCTCAGGGTTGAACACACAGAAGTCGAGATGACTGAGCCATGTAGCAAAGGTTCTCTTGAAATCCACCCAGGCCTCACGGCCCTCGGCGTAAAACTCCAGTTTCCATCCCAAACCTGGGCGAGGCTCCTCGTCCACAATCTGTGCTAGCACGCCCTCTTTCGCGAGATCGGAGTCCGCGCCGCGGCACCCGCTTGACGTCCGGACCATAAGGTCGCACTGTGGCGCAATTAATATGTACCGCTTCCCGCCGGTCTTTTCATAAATGTCACCCAGATCAGTAGGGCGATGCAGGCCGTTAAGTTGCGGGGAAGGCTCGTAGTTCTCTAAATGCTGTACGTTCCAGACTGCTGACGACGCTTTCCATAAACTCGGCCCAGTGTCTATCCCACTAATGGAACGAATTGTCGATGCGCGGGCCTGAATCTCTTTGTCTGTTATTGCTTTGTCTCGCATCTCTGATCGATGGTAGATCGCCATCAGCCGAAATAAGGTGTCCGGCTCCCACACCCCTTCGCGCTTGGATGAGACATAAACGATGTTGTCGAGGTCAGCGATGTGCAGATCACTGATCCTTCGGCTTGAGACGTCCATGCACTCCTTAAAGATTTCGAGGGCTCTCGCACGAAGGCCGTCGTAGTGCGGCGAGACGGCAGACAACTTCAATTGGGATGCGAATTGTTCCGGTTGTTCCTTTAGTGAATCCTTTGCAATCACAACAACTCGGCTCATTGGCAGCTCATGCTCAACGCAGACCCTCTTCCATGATTCCAGGAGCGTCGCGGCATGATGCTTATAGCTGAGTAGGCAGCAAACTACGCTACCGTCAGTCGTCTTGCTCAGCGTCTCCTTGATCTGGATAATCCCCTCTATCGGAGATCCCCCATGATTCGACATGTCTTCATCGAACATGATGAAGGTGCGATTGGTATGTGCTTCGTCCAGCACTCTATCCGACTGAGCTATCCATTCCGGAAGGCTGAGCGCCCGAAATTGAAACTTCTCAAAGAGTACGGGTAATTGCTTAACCGCTTCGCGCTCAACCGGCGACTCAGCTCCTTGTACCACAGGGTCCGCAGCGCCGATTAGTGCATAGAGCTGTTTCGCCTCAGCCGTAGTGTGTTCATCCCAGAATCTTCGCAATTTACGAGACAACATATCGGAATCTGCTGCATAGAGCTCGGGGTGGCAGCCATCCAATAGAGTTTTGAGTTCACCTTTTTCATCGAGTTCGAGGCTCTTGGCGACAAGGTCTCCGACGTCCAAGGGGAGCTCGTAATCATCGTCGATCGAGATGACGCGAGATATCCCAGTGCCTTGAAAGACTCTATCGATGACGAGTTTCGCTTCCGCGCTATCCAATGCACATACCTCTGAGATTAAGCTCGAAGACAAACCTACGGTCAAACTTGTTACGTTCCTCTTGAAGCGCCACCGTGGCCCCTTCGCTGAGCAGTAGCTGCTGCACTATAAACAAGCCGAGTCCACGTCCTTTACCTTTGCCTTTACCGCTGACGAATGGCTCAAATAGAGTTTCCTCCAACTTCTCGTCCACACCCCTTCCGTTATCGGAGATGAGTACAAGAGGAGCTTTTAGATTCACTTCGATTGTGCCAAATGCGATTCGGTTCAAGCGCATGTCTTCCATCAACCAGTACTCTGAGTTCAGAAAGATATTGTCGAAAATCTGAATCATCTTTCCCCTGTTAACGCGAACGCGAAACTCATCAACTCCCGTGCGATTTATCCGAAGGGAGATTCGTTCGGCGGAAAATCTAGACAAATGGTGTTTCATTAACTCGGAGAGCAAATCGTAGAGGTCAAACTCTTCCCGACTTTCGCGCACATACTGGAGAGATGGAGCAAGGTATGACAATTCCTTTTTCAAGCTCGACACCGTGGACTTCACGTACTCCGCGTAAGAAATGATGCGGGAGTCTCGTCCGCCAGAACTTCTCAGATATTTCAGTATTTGATCGTTTCTATCAGCCAGCCCCGACGTGATGTTCTTGATTTCGTGCGAGAGAGATTCCGCCGTGAGGCCGAGTGCGATAACCTCATGCATCTGGCGCATTTGGTCCTTTAACTGTTCGACCTGCTCCGCCAGCATTTCGGCCAGTTTCTCTGCCTTCGACAGTTCCTGCAAATATCCGCTTACCTCGCCGATTACTTCGTGGGCCTCGGCGCTGGCAGCATCGATAACAGTAACCAGCTTGCGGAACGCGTCAGAATCTTCCTGAGACAGGCGTTCTGTTCCCTGGAAACCCTTCAACGACACCGCTTGCGTTGTAGCTTCCGCAAGTTTTTGCGTGGCCCTTGTCAACGCAAGACGATATGCCGGTGCCCTTGAGAGAGAGGACGACAGCGAGGCGCTCAACTCCTCCGGTGTTGTATCTGGCTTAACGTCAATCGCTTCGGCGGCTTTTTGACTCTTAAACGCGTTCCAGCCTCTGCGCAGGAACTCCTGAGCATCTCCCGCGAACTTCACAAATCCCAGCATTAACTCGCGGAAATTCCTGTAGTTCGCATTTTCAGAGAATCCCTCGCGGTCTGTCTTCTCCTCAAGACACTGGTTATCGCGGGCAGAAATTGAAATATATCCCATTGTGTTCTGAGGCTTAAGTCCGTAGTACGAAGTGGCGGACGTCCATTGGGCACCTAGCTGCAACCAGTCTGGAGCGACTCTTACAGCAAACCCATCCCGATACACTCGTATTCCACAGAGGGTCTGGATCATCTCCCTATACTGGGAAGAATCGGTGAACACCTTCTGTTTGGCGCTGGTTTCGGGGCTTAGGCTGTAGTAGTCAACCTCCCCAGCAAACGGACCGGGATCGGCTATCTTCCCGCTCACGGTCTCAACCTTGTCCATGTCTTCCAGCGGCAGCTTCCTACCAAACTCTACCCACCACGCACCGGTTGTGCGCTCAAGCGAGTAAGCCGACTCTCCTTTCTGTTTTTTCAGAAACGCAAAGAACTCTCGCCCGTCATCCTTTGTCACAAGGTCCTCGAAAAGAACCTTCTCTTTTTTTCCTTTTTCTGGACGAACGTATTCCAGTTTTGCTTTTCCCCGAACAGAGAATAGGCCCTCCCTGAAATCGAGTGAATAGGTCAGGAACGCCGTATTCCTCAACTTGGTGCCGATCTCGAACAGATCGATCTCTTCGCCATCTATCCTCGGATAAACCTCGAAATCTTTTACCTGTTTGTATGGAGAGATGACCTGAGAGAGGCTCTCTGCCAGGTCTCGTTTCCCGCTCCGTTTCCATAACTCAAGGTCCCGTAGGCCGGAGATGGTCAATATGGTTCCCTGTGTTTTGCGACCAGACTCCCGCACTTCGTAGGAGACAGCCACCTGCTCTAACAACTTACTGGTTACGAAATCATCCCAGTCAATGCCGACCGTGCGCTCCACTCCGTCGCCAGTGTTTGTGCAAATCTCCAATCTAGACCCAAGGCGCTGCGCTCCTAGCCTTCCGAGTCCTTTGTCGCCAAGAGGGGTGCGCTCCCTTCCGGTAACTTTTCCCTTCCGCTTGAACTCCTTCTTTGCGGATTCCGAGATCGTAAGCCAGCCGCGCTTAATGGCCTCTTCGGTCATACCGATGCCGTCGTCTTCAACCAGAACCTGCCCGGTGCCGCATGGTGTAGCTATAGACGTGTCAACGCTTATCTTGCAGAAGGTTGCGTCCGCGTCGTACGAATTCTTGACGAGTTCCAATAAAGCCTGGGTGGCATCTGTGACCAGGTTCTCGCCTAATTGGAATACAACAGAGGCGTGTATCGAGAAGTGCTCGGTCTTGGCGGGCAATGTTACCCCTTCCGAAAAATCAGGATGTCTTCTTTTCGCATTGTCTCTGTAGTGCTATTCTTCACGGCCATCCGCTTGGTTGGAATATTGCGATCCGTCGTACAAACATGTATCGCGCCATTTGCTTCTAAATACTCGCGCAGGATGGTTGACGTTGGTACTTCGAGTCCACCCACGCGGCGGTTGCCAACGACCCACACCATATATGCATCTCGTTTGATCCGATTCATCGTGGGAACAATACAATCATGTAGGTCTCGGCTAAATGCGGCCACTCTGTTGCGTCTGTCACGCGGATAACTGGACAGCGCGTCAAGGATCCTTTTCAAAGTTGGGGATTGCTTGCAAGGTATCTTCGCAAGCTCGATAGCGTGGGTGCGGTTGCCCCCCAGACTGCGTGAATCAATCCAATGTGTATTGGAGAGGCAATTCGGGTTCACCTTCTTGTCAATATCCTGTAAGTCTATCCATTGCAAAGGAAGAAATGAGTGCTGGCCATAGGGCACGGTGGAAGTGTTGTCCCCGTAGGGTGGTGACGTGATCATTAGATCGGCCTGCATTACTGTTCTTTCCTCCCTAGCGTCTGCGAGTGCAATCGACAGTGGTCTGGAATACTTGCCGCGTCTGAGGAGGTTGCTGGCCTTGAGAACATAGGACAATCCCGAGTGCTTCAACAAATTGTCACTGAGAATTTCTTCAAAAATTGCCTTTGGCGATAGCCGCCTTCGTTTCTGGAGATCATTGCGGCTCCGGATATGGAGCTTATAGGTTGACGTTCGTGAATTACTCGACAACCTAACGGTCTCGGCCAAGGACACCCAGAAGAATTGTCTGCACCATAAGTTTGGCTCTGAACGGATAGCCCTGCGTATGGCCGAAAGCTCCCTAATCGACCTGGAATTAAACCACTTGGTCATGTTAGGAAAGCTCGTCTCCTCGTTAACACATGAATCACCCTCAATGCAGTCCAATAAGTCATCTGCTCTTTGTTCGAGGAGTTCTCCCCTATAAGGGCCCGCTTTGACTTTGCACAGCAAGATCGCCAGCGGATTAACGTCGGTTCCGAAGAAGCCTAGTCCATTCATCATGGCTCCAGTCAAGACGGAGCCTGAGCCAGCGAATGGATCAAACACTGTTGACACCGCTGGGTTCACACCTGTGATGGCCTGGATCAGGTCATTCAGCATACTAGGGACCATCATGGCAGGATACTGGAAATAGTCGTACGCCTCATCTGAACGGGAGCGAGAGGAATACGACCAATAGGAGGAACACTCACTCGACAATTCTTGTAACTTGGACCGCAGCGCCGAGTCGCGGTGATGGGGATGATTGGGCATTATATTCTTACGTTTACCTGCTCTGGAGTATAGTGCCTGTCGGCGCGGGCTGCGAGTGCTTTCTCAGTTACGCTTCACACGTTCGCCCCCACCCCGGCGCTTCACATTCACCTGAGCGCTTGGACTTGACGCCAACCCGGTTCGGCCGTTCTGCAAGTTCCGTCACGCTCCAATTGGCCGCGAGCCAGTGCTCGCCTTTCAGCGCGGCCTGCAACTGATGAAGCGTTGCCCGAATGAATTGCGGGACACCATTGACGATGGAGTTGGCAAGTCACGGCGACAGGGGGCAGTGCTGGGTTCCATTGGAGCAGCGTAATTCCTTCGGGCTTGGGCGGTCCGCTCATCTTCACCAACTCAACTGCTTGCTGGAAAGGATCTGGACGGCCGAGTTCACACCCAGCGGAGCCGTCTAGCTGCGTCCAGCACTTAGCATCGGCTCTTGCGAGGGTCAGGACTGGTCGCGGAGGCGTTCCACGGGGCGCCGCTCAAAGAGTGGAGATTGCCGCACCACTCCTACGGTCGCAGCGACGCAGCTGCGAGCAGCACCCAAATTGCCAAAGCAATACTCCCGCATGACCATAGCCAAGTTGGATACTACGAGGAAATTACCAAGCGCATGGTAGGACGAGTCCTCGTCAAGAATTGCGTCGTCGAGCGCCAGGGAAGCGTGTTTTCCCTGCCTGGAGTGGCGGATCTATCGAACGACCAGCGAGAAGAGCTGATCGCGCTCTGCGGTGGAGAGTTGACCGCTTTTCTCGCTCGGCGCGGCGAAAAGCTCTTTGACCATCGACGCCTTTGCAACAGCAACATCCCGGGCACCATTCCCTATGAAGTGCTGAAAGCCGCTGGGTTTCGCTGCATGTTGTGCGGGATATCCACGGACGATTGTTTCTTAGATGTCGACCAAATTGAGCCACGCCAATCCCAGAGTTGTATGGAGCACGTGACCAGAATTGTGTCTTTTGCGCACCCGCAGACGCCCGTAAGATTACGGAGAGCCGCCTGGCTTACGCCTTGTGGGATAATTTCGCAGTTACGTCGTTTCACGCATTGATCGTTCCAAAACGGCATCAGGCCGATTATTTTGACCTGAGAGTTGAATGCGTGCGACCAACTGCTTCGGCAGACCCGGGCGGCGATCATTCGGCGAGACTCGACGGTAAAGGCATTCAACATCGGAGTAAATGATGGCGAGCCAGCTGGCCAGACGATCCTCCACTGCCACATACACCTAATTCCACTCCGGCCTGGTGACGTGGAAAAACCCCGCGGAGGAATTCGCCACGTGATCCCTGGAAGAGGCAGCTATTAGGACTCGCCTCGCAGTGGGCCCGCGCATGACACGACAATAGAATCGTTCGACGCCTCGCAGGACTCAACCCAGCGGTCCAAGCTCGGATTCAGCAGGCGTTAAATCCACTGCTCGCTTGAATACCGGAGGACCTGCTCAGGCGGGCTTTAAAAGGCAAGCTTTTGCTGCTAAGGCGTACTACAATCAAGGCTTAATCCCGAGCACATTGATCGACTCGAAATGCCTTTACCTGCACACCGCTGGAAACTGTTCGCCGAATCACGGTATCCGCATGAGCGGGAGGCGCTTGAATTCTTGCGCGATGTTCTACAGGACCGGGATCCAAACTGCCTCTATTCCAACTTTGAATTCATCGCCGACGATGGATCCGTGAACGAGATTGACGCCTTAGTCGTCACCCAGGCTGGTGTTTTCCTGGTCGAACTGAAAAGTCGTGGTGGCATTGTCATCGGCAATCGGCATCTGTGGGAGTGGGAGAAGGAAGGCCGCACGGTCACTTTGGATAGCCCCCTCACATTGGCCAACTCCAAGGCACGCAAGCTTGCAGGACTGTTGGGCAGGCAGCGCGCATTCCGTGGTGAGCGCGCACCTTGGATTGAGGCTCTTGTATTTCTTTCCGCACCCGGCATCAGCGTCCGCCTGCCAGATTCGGAAAGGATGCGGATATGCGAACGTGAACCACGCGATAAGAAGCCAGGTATAGTGTCAGCCCTCCTCCAACGTGAATATTACGGTAATGAGTCTGCTCGTGGGCCGGCTATTGATCGCAGCATCGCCCGTCGAGTGGCTCAGGCGCTCGAGGACGCCGGAATACGCCCGTCACAGCGTCAGAGACGCGTCGGCGACTATGTTCTCAAAGAGCTAATCGAGGAAAATCCTCTTTTCGCTTACCAGGACTTTCAAGCTGAGCACCCCACGACTCGAGCAACTCGACGTGTTCGGCTCTACGCAGTCGCAGGCAAGGACAAAGAAACAAATGAGGGAGTGCGACGGGCAGCGCTCCAAGAATTCCAGATCCTCGAATCTCTTGATCACCCGGGCATTCTTCGCGCCCTCGACTTCAATGAACACGAACTAGGACCCGCCATTCTGTTCCGTCGAGAACCCGACGAGGTCCGTCTGGATCACTTTCTACGCCAGCGAGTCGCGACACTAACCCTGGACGTCCGTTTGAGCCTGACTCGCCAGATCGCCGATGCGGTTCGCTATGCTCACAGTCACCGTGTCGTACACCGCACGCTCAGCCCGAAAAGTATCCTCGTCGTGCATCCAGACTCAGACCATCCTGAGGTTCGCCTTTTCAACTGGCAGGCAGGGCGGGTACTCGCCACGGGTTCAAGCTCCGGATCCCCCTCATCTCGGACGAGCACCCTGCACCCTGGCCAATTTTCGGAGGAGTCAACGCTGTTGTACCTCGCGCCCGAATCAATTCTCGACCCACGCGGGCGGGATCCTATGGCGGATGTGTTTTCTCTCGGCTCCATCGCATTCCACATATTTGGCGGTCGGCCGCCAGCCTCTAGTGTCATGGAGTTGAATCAGATTCTGGCGGAGCACAAGGGACTTCCGCTAGGAGCGGCGCTCGACGGAGCAACGCCCCGCCTTCAGGAACTAATCCGGGAGTCGACCGCTCCGGATCTGATGCTGCGCACTGAAAGCGCCGCTGACTTTCTCGCCGGCCTAGATCTTGTCGAGGAGGAACTTACGGGGCCTCCCCAGGAATCCCTCGCCGATCCACTAGAAGCGAAACCTGGTGACATGCTGCCACACAAGCTAAAGGTGCTTAGGCGCCTGGGTGGCGGGACCTGTGCTGTCGCCCTTTTGGTCCAACGAGACGAAGAAATCCTCGTGTTGAAGTACGCACGTGCTGCGAAGGACAACGATCGCATAGAAAAAGAGTTTCTTACCGTGATGGAACTCCGCCACGAACTCATCGTGAGCGTCAAGGAATTGCTCTCATTTCCGAGCGGGAATAAGGGCTTCCTGATGGAGTACGCGGGCGAGTGGAACCCTAAGAAGGATGTAGACAAATCAGGAAGCGAAGACGAACCCCGCCGCGACACCCTTTCGCGCGAGTTGAAGGCGATCGGCCGCTTGTCGTTTGAATTTCTCGGACGTTTCGGCGAGGACTTGCTACAAGTGGTTCAATATCTTGAAGAGAAGGGCGTTGCACATCGGGATCTCAAGCCTGACAACATTGGCATCAAGGAATATGGAAAGAAGCTGCATCTGAAAGTTTTCGACTTCTCACTCTCGGGTGCACCGCTCGAAAACGTGCGGGTCGGCACACCGCCGTATCTTGAGCCTTTCCTTCAACTAAGAAACCGGTGGGATACTGCTTCTGAACGATATTCCGCAGCCGTAATACTTTATGAGATGGCGACAGGGACAACACCACGGTGGGGTGACGGTCAGAGTGCTCCCCATGTGGTCGATGCAGAAGCCCACATCGAAGCGGATCTGTTCGATGCACCCATCCGCGAGGATCTGAACAACTTCTTCCTGCGCTGTTTCCGGCGTGACCCCCGTCGCCGGTTCGACAATGCTGCGGACATGCTTCTTGCCTGGCGAAACGCCTTCCATCGCGCAGGCGACGGTGACGGCCGGGTTCACGATCCTAGCGTTCAAGAAGAGGCCCTTCGAAGTCTCAGCCCCGACACATTGGTCTCCCAACTCGGCCTCAGTACCCGGGCGCAGAATACCCTCGATCGCCTAAGCGTGCTTACCGCCCAGGAACTCGCTGCGCAGCCACCTGGCAGGTTCTCAAACCTTCGTGGAGTCGGGAACAAAACTCGGCGCGAAGTGATGGACCTCGTTGGCAAGCTCCGCTCTAGATTGCCGCAATCCGCCATCCCTGAACGCTCCGCTGTCGATGTCCCTGTTGAACTAACTGACAATGAGCCAGCTGCTCCCCTGAGCGTTGATGCTCTTACGGCTCTTCTGTTACCAGTGGAAGCCAGCGCTTCCGGCAAGGTCAGCCGACATATTCTCGCTCTATTTCTAGAACTCGATGACGCTTTCACTGGAGAGCCCCAATACCCCACGCAAGCTCAAATTGCCGAGCGCACAGGAAAGGCTCGCGCACAGATTAGCCAGGTGATAACGAAGGCTCGCGATCGCTGGCGACGTAGCGTTCCCGCCCTCACGCCGATCCGAACAGAGCTCGCCGAATTTCTAAAGGTGGAGGGCGGAGTAGCTCATATCAGGGAGCTTGCGCAATTCCTCTTGGCCAGCCGACGCTCGGACGCTCCCGAACTGCTCGCTGCTCGTCGCGCCGCTGCCGTGGTTCGTGCCGCGATCGAGGCTGAGAAACCATCGGAGAGCTGCAGGTTCGAAGAACGACGTCGCGGGGAGCTATTTCTCATAGCCCGTTCAGAGCCGCCATTCGGTGAGCTTGCGCTTGATTATGCCGAAAAACTTGCCGAAGCAGGAGCAGTGCTCGCTCCCACTGAGCCGCTGCCGTCCCCAGCACGTGTACTGGAAACTCTCCGTGCGATTCCAACCGGCATTCCTGGTCTCCGCGATGATCGACTGGTTCGGCTGGCCGCTGCATCAACTCAGGTCGCAGTTTCACCCCGACTCGAACTCTATCCGAAAGATCTCGACCCACTACGCGCCCTCAAACTCGCACAATCATCTGTTGCAGGCGCCGCTCGTATTTCGATTGACGAGCTACGCGCTCGTGTTCGCGAGCGATACCCAGAAGCCGCTCCTCTTCCGAGCCCACCCGAACTCAACAAGCTAGTTGAAGAGGCAGGGCTAGGGCTGAAATTGGACGAGACGGGCACCGCTTACGTTGCTCCACCGATTCCGGGCTTTGCATCTTCCACCAGCCTTCAGCGTTTTCAGACGTTGACACCGGGCTCGTCGCCCAACTTCTATGTTCCTCCGCTGGAGCTACCCAGTGCAATTGAGGATGCTATTGAATTCGAGCGACGTCTCGAAGCGGCATATCGCTCCCCTAGTTATCTGGTGCTTGCCACCGAGCCGAGGCTGAAGCACCTCGAAATGGCGCGTCAAAATCTGGCGAAGCATTTTCCCATGGCGGTTTTTGATTGTGAACGAGAAATGTTGACCGCTCTTCGTATGGAGGCTGAATCCAAGCGTATTCGCTGGGAGGTCGTCCTTCGCGCGGACTCCGCCAAACCTAAGAATGGCGGCGCCAGCACGCGCGATTGGGACAATCTTCAGAAACTCGCGGCAAACGCCGCTCAAAAGGTGGCCACCCAACTCCGCTCTCGGCGAGAGTCCACACTCGTCATATACCCCGGTCTGTTGAGTCGCTATGGCCAGCTTTCTCTCTTGGACGAACTCCAGGACTCGCTCGGGAAGCACAGTCTCTGGCTTCTGGCCGGGAGCGATCACCAGTCCAATTCGCCCACGGCGGATGGCCACGCGATACCCGCTCGCCCTAGCCAGTGGGCATGGATTCCAACCAAGTGGCTCAACAATGAATTCCGCAAAACACGCACCAGCTCTGGCAATGCCGGTTCTGGCAAGGATGGTTCCGCAGAATGATGGATGAACAGCGTTTACACCGAGGCGGTGTAGCCGCCGGAGAACTGACCCAAGCCTTACAGAAGCTCCTTAAAGACACCGAGCTCGCCATTCGCGAGCGTCTTTCTGATGAGCCGGCCCTCGCCGCCCAGTTACGTGAGCGGCACGCTGCAGCGGTTCGCGCTGAACGCACTGAAGGAACGGTAAAGGGTTACAACGCATTCGCCGATGAGGCAATCACACAGGCCGCCGTCCATTGGCTGTTGGGTTGTGTCTTCGTGCGATTTCTGGAGGACAACGGGTGGCTCGATGAGCGTACATCGAAGGTCGCGTGGATTGCCGGCCCGGCCGACCGCCTTGCTATTGCAAAAGATCGCCGGACACTTTTCCTTCGGCCAGATCCGAACTTAACTGATCGCGACTACCTACTTCACGTCTTTACGGAAGTTGCGAAACTCCCCGGTGTCTCTGGCCTTTTCGAGCAGAAACACAACCCGCTCTACTCGCTGCAACCGACGGCCCAGGGCGCGGCAAAGATCGTAGAGTTTTTCCAGAAGACGGACCCCGATACCAACACGCTGATCTTCGACTTCACGGACCGAGAGCACCGGACGCGGTTCCTGGGTGATCTCTATCAGAATCTCTCGGAGTCTGCCCGCAAGCGCTACGCTCTCTGTCAGACCCCTGGCTTCGTGATTGATTTCATTCTGGATCGAACACTCACACCGGCACTTGATGCCTTCGGCCTAGAAATCATCCGTATGATCGATCCTTCTTGCGGCAGCGGCCACTTTCTTTTAGAAGCCTTCGCGCGAATCTTTCGGTTGTGGCAAGCAAAAGAACCAGGCACCAACCCGCCGGCCCTTGTTCAGAGAGCGTTGGATGCGGTTTACGGTGTGGACCTCAATCCATTTGCTATTGAGATCTCACGCTTTCGGTTGCTAATTGCGGCGCTCGAGTCAAGCAGCATAGAACGATTGAAGGATGCGCCCAATTTCCAATTCAATCTCGCAGCAGGGGACTCTCTCCTACATGGTTCCCGCGTCAGAGGCGGAGGAATCGAGCGCGGACTATTTGAGGACCGGCTACAGTTCTTCTATGAAACGGAGGATGCCGAAGAACTAAAGCGCATTCTCAGTCAGCCGTATCACGTTGTAGTCGGAAATCCTCCATACATAAACGTGAGCGACTCTGTCCTCCGCGAAGCCTATCGCGATCGATTTCTCACGTGCTACGGCAAGTACCAGCTGGGAGTGCCATTCACTGAGAGGTTTTTTGATTTGACTCTTCATAGTGATGATCTGGCCTCCAAGTGCGCAGGATGGATGGGAATGATCGTCTCGAACGCGTTCATGAAACGCAGCTTCGGTAAGAAGCTTATAGAGGATTACCTATGCCATCGTGACCTGACGCATGTTATCGACACAAGCGGTGTTTACCTCCCGGGGCACGGGACACCTACCACAATTCTGCTCGCGCGGAATCAACAACCGGTAGGAGAAAATGTCAGAGCGGTAAGGGGGATTCGGGGTGAAGGAAAGGTACCGAATGATCCAAGCAATGCGCCCGTTTGGCGACAAATCGCCGATTTTGTCGACGAGCCTGGATTTGATGGAGACTATATCAGTGTTGCAGATGCACCTCGAGGTAGCTTCGCGCAGCATCCCTGGTCTATCGGCGGCGGCGGAGCCACAGAGCTTAAGGAAGCCCTGGACGAAGAAGGTGCTCAGACTCTTGGCCAGCTGGCAACCGACGTAGGAATCACGTCGGTGACTGGCGAGGACGAAATGTACTTGTTTCCCAGTGAGCGCGACGCCCACAGACTTCGAATTCATGAGGTAGTACCCTTCACGGACGGCGATGGAATTCGGGATTGGTGCCTCAACGGCAGCGCGGTCGCCGTTTGGCCGTACGATGATGAGTTTGCCTTGAGGCCTTTCCACGTACTTGAGGATGCTCAGCAGCGGTTGATGTGGACCTATCGCGTTTCACTCCGTAAGCGCAAGCGCTTCGGCGTTCCCATGCTTGAGAAAGGGCTCACGTGGTACGAGTGGCAGGAGTTGTACGTTACGAAGCTCCGCAATCCCGTATCCATTACCTTCAGTGCAATGGCAACCCACAATCACTTCATCCTCGAGCGCAGCACGAGGGTATCTAACAGGTGGGCTCAGGTTATCAAACTCGAGAGTATTGCGGGTGATGAAGCCCACACTGCATTGCTAGGAATCTTGAATAGCTCTGCAGCATGCTTTTGGTTGAAGCAGGTTTGCTTTCCGAGAGGCGGCGATCAAGTCGGCACGGAGGGAGCACGAATTCGAAAATTGCTCTGGGACGTCTACTACGAGTATGACGGGACAAAGCTAAAGCAGTTTCCAATCCCCGCTGAAGCACCGGTTCAGCTGACCAAGCTCATTCAGGTTGAAGCCGAGGCACGCTCAGCGATTTTACCTGACAGCTTATGTAGGACGGGTACTCCGAGTCGAGCCCAGCTTAACAATGCGCGGCTTGAGGCTGAAGTGCACCTCGCACGCATGATTGCGTTACAGGAAGAACTCGATTGGGAGTGCTACCGAATATATGGAATCATCAAAGATGGTCTCACTGCACCGTCGGATCAAGTTCCACCGCTAAAGCTTGGGGAGCGGACCTTCGAATATCTGCTCGCCCGTAGTGACGAAGAGGCATCGTGGTTTCAACGTCACCACTCTACACCAATCTCTGAACTGCCCACCCACTGGTCAGATCCCTACCGGAAAGTCGTGGAGCGGAGGATTTCTGCCATTCAGTCGAATCGAGACCTAGCGCTCATTGAACGCCCGGAGTACAAGCGCCGCTGGAATCTCCCGACTTGGAAGGAGATGGAACGAGCGGCCCTAAAAAACTGGCTGTTAGATCGCGTGGAATCAAATGGAATCTGGAGGAACCACTTGTTCGTTTCCTGTGCCCAGTTACGCGACGCTCTGGCAAGGGATTTTGACTGGATTTCAGTCGCTCAGCTCTATCACGTTGATCCTATCGAAGATCTTGACGCATTCGTCATCAAGCTGACGACCGAGGAAGCGGTACCATTTCTGCCAGTGCTCCGGTACACGGAGTCTGGCCTTCGCAAGCGGATCGAGTGGACTCGAGTCTGGGAGTTGCAACGTAAGGAAGACGAAGGCGAAACGGAAAGACCCACTCTCCCGACGAAATACGTATCAAAAGATTTCCAGAGGAGTGAGTATTGGCGCCTCCGCGGTGGGTTGGACGTGCCAAAGGAACGTTTCATTGCCTACCCGGCCTTTGAACGCGATTCTGACGCGAGCCCAGTGCTGGGCTGGGCCGGGTGGTCATACCTGGAGCAGGCTAGGGCTTTGGCGACTTATTATCAGCGGATGCGGACGGAAGAGGGCTGGGAACCGGAGCGGCTAAAGCCTATTCTCGCTGGCCTGCTCGAATTGCGCGAATGGCTCAAGCAGTGGCACGATGACGTTGATCCTGAAACGGGCTTGAAACTCGGAACATATTTCGCCGACTTTGCTGAGGCACAGTGCCAGGAGCTTGGCTTCTCGCCGCAGGAAGTACTTGCATGGCAGCCCATCGCTAAGGGCGGACGAAAGAAGAAGAAATGACCACACTCCGAGACCTTTTTGATCTACCTGAACGCGTGAATCCCGGGGACTTCGTCTTGAAGCTCTCCGACGTTGTCGACCATCCGGACGCCGCATTGAAAGATTATGTCGTCACGGATCAGCTCGCCCGCTGTTTTGATGACGCACTTGGGCTGGTCGAATCTGCCCTGACTTCCCATGAAAGCAAGGCAACGTACCTACACGGCAGCTTTGGCGCCGGCAAGAGCCACTTCATGGCGGTGCTGTACTTACTGTTGCAGGGGAACACGGCGGCCCGATCAATCGAGAAACTAGCCCCTGTCATTACTAAGCATAACCGCTGGACACAAGGGAAGAATTTCCTTCTAGTTCCATATCACATGATTGGTGCGGACAGCGTGGAGCAACGGCTGCTCGGCGGGTACTACGACCTCGTCACCAAGAAACATCCCGATCGACCTCCGGCGGGGCTGTTTCCTTCTGATGCTCTAATCCAGAACGCACGCACGCTGCGCGAACAAATGGGCGACGCTCCATTCTTTGAAGCCTTGAACAGTGGCGCGAGCGGAAATTGGGGAGCGCTCGAAGGCGATTGGGACGCTCCTAGCTTTGATCTTGCCGTACGCGGCGGTGGCGAAAGCGCCGAGCGCAGCCGACTGGTTGATTCCCTCGTACGCAGTCTCTTCCCCGCAGCCCGTCAAACTGCAGGCTTTGTTAGCCTGGACGAAGGGCTAGCGGTGATGAGTCGCCATGCACAGTCACTGGGCTATGATGGGGTCGTCCTATTTCTTGATGAGTTGATTCTCTGGCTGGCGTCGCGGTCCGGCGACATTGCTTTTGTAAATCGCGAGGCGCCGAAACTGGTGAAGCTGGTAGAAGCCGGGGCTGGAGCCAGGCCCGTTCCAATCGTGAGTTTCATCGCTCGCCAGAGGGATCTTCGCACGCTGATGGGTGAGCATGCATTGGGAGCAGAAGTGCGCAACTTCGAAGACGCCCTGGCGTACTTCGAGGCCCGTTTCAGTCGCATCACGTTGGAAGATCGAAACCTTGCAGCCATTGCACAGCATCGCATTCTACGACCGAAGAACGATACGGCTCGCCTACTGATCAAGCAGGCATTCGAGAAGGTGAAGCGCGAACCCGAATCGGTGCGCGATGTTCTCCTGACCAGCGAAAGCACGATAGAGGATTTTGAGCAGCTTTATCCATTCAGCCCTGCACTCGTCAAATCGTTAGTGGTGGTTTCTTCCGCGCTCCAACGTGAGCGCACCGCATTGAAGATCATGATGCAGCTCCTGGTGGAGAACCAGGACACGATGCAGTTGGGCGAACTGGTGCCGGTAGGTGCACTGTTCGGCGCCATGCTGGATGGGCACGATGCTTTCAGCACTGAACTGCGGCATCAGTTCGATAAGGCACGCAAGCTATGGGAGCAAAAGTTGCGTCCAGCGCTCCTGCGTTCCGCCGGTTTGACGGACGATCAATTGCAAACCCTGCCGCCGGACAACCCCCAAGTCCGACGCTTCCGTGCTGATGAGCGGATCATTGGAACGCTCGTTCTCTCCGCCCTTGCTCCTGAAGCGGAGACGCTACGTGCGTTGACCGCTCGACGTTTGGCTGCTTTGAACTATGGCACGATCAAAGTGCCGATTCCAGGCGGGGAATTTCAATTGGTGGAACAACGGTGCCGTCAGTGGGCGGCCGAAGTTGGCGAGTTGAAGATGACCGGTACGGGAGTGGATCCGGTGGTCAGCTTGCAGTTGTCTGGCGTCGATACACTTCAGATCCTCTCGCTCGCTCAGCATGAAGACAATACCGGGAACCGTTTGCAAAAGGTCCGGCAGCTGCTCTTCGAAGAACTTGGGATCGAATACGAGAACGCTTTTCAGATTGAACATAAGCTGACGTGGCGTGCGACTCCACGCGAGGCAGAGATCCGATTCGCCAATGTATGGGAAGCTGATGACTCAACACTTCGTTCGGACGGTGACTTTTGGCGGATTGTAATCGATTTCCCTTTCGACCGCGACCACAATACGCCATTTTCCGACCTGGATCGACTAGAGAGGTTCCGAGGTGCCAACCAAAGGTCGAAGACGATCGTGTGGTTGCCCTCATTCTTCTCTGCCGGACTTCAATCCGAGTTGGGTAGATTCGTAGTATTGGAATTCTTGCTCTCAAATGATGACCGATTGAGACAGTACAGCACACATCTTTCATTGGCTGATCGGACTGAAGCCAAGACAGTTCTATCAAATCAACGGGATCAGCTCCGCGAGCGGCTACGCCGTTCTCTCCGCATGGCTTACGGGGTTATGAACCCAGAGCCGGGCATTCTGGATGAGTCCCTGCAACTCGAGAAGGATCAACAATTCCAATCGCTTGATGCAACAATTGCCATTCGGCCGCCAGCGGCTGCGGACTTGCGTTCGGCATTAGATAACCTTCTAGAACAGGGACTGGATGGCCAGTATCCCTCGCATCCGAAATTCAACAAGGACGAATTGAAGCTGAACAGCCGGCTAGTTGAAGAAGCATTCGCGAAGATCCGCGAAGCCCTCGAAGCACCAGACAGCCGCGTACAAATTGAACGTGAATTGCGCAGAAAGCTTAGGCCACTACTGGACCCCATGGAGCTTGCCCATGTTGGTGAGCAGTTTCTCGCGGTAAAGGCCTTCTGGTTCGACCGCTTCGATCCACGCGAGGCTCAGCTACCGAACCGGACAGCGACCGTCGGACAGTTACGGCAATGGATGAATGAACCTAACCCAATGGGGCTGCCGGAATCGCTGGAGAATCTGGTGATACTTACGTATGCTCGCCAATCAAGCCGAATGTTGACGCTCCAAGGTATTCCGGTGCCTGAGTCATTGACGAATCTGCGCAATGACGTTGTGTTAGAGCGGCAGGAGTTGCCAGAGCAGAAGGCATGGGAACAGGTCTGCGCGCGGGCGGGTCACATTTTTGGTGTGACCATCCCAGCTCTGCCAAACTTGGCAAATCTGCAAAAGCTGAATGATCAAGTGTCTGAGTCGACGAAGCGGATGGGGCCTGAGGTTACGAACTATCTTGGCAAACTACGCACTACTCTGCCGCGGTTTACAGGAGACTTCACCGAAATCGAACGCTATAAGACGGCGTTTGCTACCAATGCATTGTGTCAGGCAATTGAGCGGGCGAAGAAGCCTTCAGAAGTTTTCGAGGCAATTCAGGTCGCGCAAGTAACTACCCCATCGGCGATGGGGGAAGTATTTAAACACGCGCTGGCAGCTCATCGTGCCCTGGATCAAATCCGCATAGACGTCTTTGAAAAACTCGGGCAGGTTCAGGGTGAACCTCGCGCCGGATTGGCCGTGATGCTGCGGACGCAGATATTGGATGCGCTACGTGTCGATGAGCATGCAACGGCTCTCAATAGCGTCGTGGCTGGTTGGCTTAATGACTCGATGAAGCTGCTGCTGGATGCACCCATTGATCCAGCTCCCCCGCCTGCAGCCCCTATCCCGGTCATTCCTGAACCATCTTTGCCACCAAAGCCCGCGCCACCCGGTACTTTGGTGACGGAGGGTAGACGCGCGGTCCGAGGGGCCACTGCTTGGAAGTCTGTGCGTGGCGAGATTGAACGCGAGTTGACCGAAGATGCCGAACTGGAAATTAACTGGCGTATCGTAAAGAAGCTGCAATGAAAGAGTCCGTCCTGTTATCGCAGATCGAGGCCATGAGATCAAAGCGGGAGCCTGGCCAGACGATCGGTGTGCACAGCCGAAGCCGGTGGCAAGGGCGCGATCAGGTGACCATCGCCCAGGAAGTCTGGCGAGTAGCGCAGTGTGATTCGGTTCTGGAACTGCGGCAACGACTTTCGGAGGAGTCCGCCGTCCCCCTTGTGTTGATCACCCCTCTATCAACGATGGAGGTCGGGGAGGACGTCCGCGCGAGACTATTCAAACAACAGCTCCTCCCTGTGGATTCGTGGGATGCACTCGCAGACCGTTTCAATGCCCGTCAAGTAGATCCATCTCTCAGGCACTCAGCGGAGCTGGCCGACGCAGCCCTTGATGCACTGGGCGATTTGACCGCACCCGTTGTGCCCAGCGGCGTTTTGACTGCTGAAGCAGTCTGGAAGATCGTGCTTGAACATCGATTAGGAATCTCCCCGGCACGTCCTGATTTGCTCGACATCCTTCCTTGGCTCTGCTCTCATGGAGCCGCCGCAAAATGGGAATCGCTTGGCTCGAGTCTGCAGAACCAGCTCGCTGATTGGTTGTCACTCACTCTCGGCTCCCTTCAGCCGATCTTGATCCAGTCGCTGAATGACGGTCACGGTCCTGATGCGATTGCAATTGGACTGGCCCTCGGAGCATTAGCAAGCGATGCAGGTGATTTGAAGGCCATCGTTAGATTGGAGCGTTTCACCGGTAATCAACCGTTGGATTCGACCCAGGCAAAGAGTTGGAAGGAGGCATCAGAAAAATGGGCGACGCGTCAATCAGGAATGGGCGGGGCTGACTCGGTGCGGCGCGAGCTCGGGCGTGCTGATCAAATCCTCGAAGGTCTTGGCGCAGCGGAATCCGCAATCAAGAGCAATTGGTCGCCTCTGGGTTTCCAACAAAGATTGGTGGCGTTTGCGGAGCGACTTTCAGGTGGTGATTTCTCGAAATGTAGCTTGGCTTATACTCTCATCTCATCTCATGAGGGTTCGCGCCACCTAGAAGAACTGAGAGGCCGACGCGAGCGAGCCGAGATGGCGATGCGCTTAAACCAATGGCTCGAATTGTCCGTTTCGGAGCCTTCGACTTTTGAACAGGCCCTTATGGATTATGAGCAAGACGGATCCTGGGTAGATTGGGCAAGGCATCAACTTCTGTCCGGAGACGAGTCGGAAGGAGTTAGCCGCTCCTATCGAAAGTTGTTCGACAAGGTTACGGCGAGACGGGAAAACGGAAATCGGCGATTTGCTCAGCTATTGGCCTCAATCACTTCGACAAATGCGATATCTCCCCACGTTTTACGGATTGAAGACGTTTTATCCAAGATAGTTGCGCCATTGGCAAAGCGCACAGCAGCAGGCGTCTTACTCATTGTTATGGACGGCATGAGTCTGCCTGTGTGGCACGAGTTGTCTTTGGATCTAACCCAGCACGGTTGGCTGGATTTCGTGCCCGAAGATGCTTCTCCTGTTCGAAGTGTTCTGACAGTTCTTCCCTCCACTACCAATTTTTCGCGGGCCAGCTTGTTGTGTGGAACCTTGACGCGTGGCGGCCAGAATGTTGAAAAACGCGGCTTCCAGGACAACACCGATCTTCGGGCCGCAGGAAAATCCACTGCCCTCCCCATCCTGTTTCACAAAGATGAAATCGGTGTGAGTGGAAGTGATTTGGCCGAATCTGTACGCCTGGAGATACGCAATTCAAGTCGCAAGGTAGTCGGCGTCGTTGTGAACGTCATCGATGACTCATTGGCTGGGCCAGAGCAACTCTCCATCCAGTGGAGGCTAAGAAGTATATCCGTACTCCAAGCGCTACTAAGCGAAGCCAGGGACGCCGGTCGAGTTGTAGTCTTGGCGAGCGATCACGGCCATGTGCTTGACCACAACTCAGCACTGATCCGCAAAGCGGAATGCGCGGATCGATGGCGGACTCCTAATGCTGAAACGACGGTTGCGGCAGACGAACTTATGGTGGAGGGCTCCCGCGTCTTGGCAGAGGGCGGGAGGATGATCTGTCCAATATCAGAAGCAGTTCGTTATACGCCCAATCGGCGTCTCGGTTATCACGGTGGAATTACAGAACAGGAGTGTATCGCGCCGCTCGCTGTCTTGGCATCACCACTGGTAGAAATTGAAGGCTGGCAGGCTCAGGTGGTCAGTCCGCCAGACTGGTGGTTTGAGCAGGATACAATTTCCACTCCGGATCGGTCGAAACCTCGCAAGGCTGCAACGGCAATGTCAAAAGTGCCTAGAAAGCCCGCGTTGCCATTATTTGAGGCACCGGTCGCTGCCACCGACTGGGTCGATGCGCTGCTCGCCTCAGAGATCTTTGCAGAGCAAATGGAAACCTTCGCTAGTCGACTTAGACGGGAACAGATCGAGGAATATTTGCGTGTACTCGCAGATCGAAACTTAGTGATTCTCAAAAGCGCTTTCGCGCAGCGTTTAGGCTTATCCGCACTGCGCGTCGATGGTCTGATCGCGTCTCTACAAAGAATTCTCAACGTCGAGGGTTACGCGGTTCTATCCGTGGACTCCTCGCAGACGATCCGCATAAATCTTCAACTAATGCGGGAACAGTTCAACCTCGGGGAAACCAATGGTCGTTAGCCGACAGCGGAGGCGCGAAACTATCGACGCACTTAGGGCTGGTACGGTGCCACGCCGTGGCCTGGACCTGCTCGCAGTCGGCATGGAACGCTTCACCACGGCCGTCGATGGTGAACTCGACTCGGTTCGTGGCGGTTCTGGCGTCCTGAAGGCCGTTCGCGGCGAATACGGTAGCGGGAAGACATTTTTTGCGCGTTGGTTGCAGGAGAGGGCGAAGCGAGCAGGTTTCGCAGTCGCAGAGGTTCAGATAAGTGAAACAGAGACGCCCCTCCACCGCCTTGAAACTGTTTACCGGCGATTGATGGAGAGGCTGTCCACTTCGGATCAGGAGCAGGGAGCATTTCGCTCAATCGTGGACGCTTGGTTCTTCGCGTTAGAAGAAGATCTCTTGCAAGAGAACGGCGGTCAACAGCTAGAGCAATCCGAGCTCTTGGAGCGGACCAACAAACTGATGGAAAAGCGATTGGCGTCCATCACGAAAATTGCGCCCTCGTTTGCTGCAACGCTTAGGGCCTATAGGTCAGCTTTGGCCGAGGGCAACACAGCCGAGGCGGAAGCCCTCCTTGCCTGGGTATCGGGGCAACCAAACATCTCAGCAAAAGCAAAGCGCCGGGCAGGCATCAAAGGCGATGTAGATCATTTTGGCGCACTCAGCTTCCTCCAGGGGCTGCTTGTGATGCTCCGGGACGCTGGATACGCCGGTCTGCTCGTGGTCTTAGATGAAGTGGAGACTTTGCAGCGTGTTCGGGGCGACATTCGCGAGAAGAGCTTGAATGCCCTCCGGCAATTGATTGACGAGGTGTACGGCGGAAGATTCCAGGGATTGTACCTGCTGATGACCGGTACTCCCCCATTCTTTGACGGGTCGCAAGGTATCCAACGACTCCCTCCCCTAGCCCAACGCCTTCACGTGGAGTTCGGCAAAGAAGATCGATTCGACAATCCGCGGGCCGTACAGGTTCGCCTACGGAACTTTGATATCAACGGACTGACCGAGGTTGGACGCAAGGTTCGAGACCTTTTCGCGGAAGGCTCATCGGTCAAAGAACGGATACTCTCGCTTGCCGACGACGAGTATCTGGAGACCCTCGCCCGCGGGATGGTCGGAGCGCTGGGGGGTAAAGTGGGCCTAGCTCCTCGCCTTTTCCTGAAGAAGCTGGTGGGTGAAGTGCTAGACCGAATTGAGCAGTTCCCAGAGTTCGATCCGCGCCAGCACTATGGGCTAACATTGGCCACTGCGGAGCTAACCTTGGAGGAACGATCAGCAGCTTCTGTCGATGACATAGAGCTAAAACTGTAATGGGATTTGACCGCCTTCATCCGAGCATTCAGCATCATGTCGTGAATAGCTTAGGCTGGCGCGAGCTACGCCCTCTTCAAGAGGAGGCGGTCGATCCAATTCTCGACGGCAATAGTTGCATCCTGATTGCACCTACCGCCGGGGGCAAGACCGAGGCGGCGATTCTCCCAATCCTATCTCGGATGCTGAGCGAATCTTGGCAGGGACTTAGCGTCCTCTATGTGTGTCCAATTAGAGCCCTTTTGAATAACCTGGAGGAGCGGCTATCGCTCTATTGCTCGTTGGTCGGCCGCAGTTGCGGACTCTGGCATGGGGACGTAGGGCAAGCGGCGCGCTCCGCCATC